>VFQN01000180.1_pt1 | contig 129617 bp, 125 predicted proteins | sample 3512371 | NCBI WGS metagenome assembly VFQN01 (sample SAMN10412370, study PRJNA504923) | tailings metagenome | isolation source: Replicate 2 from Balatoc abandoned mine | place: Philippines: Itogon, Benguet | collected 2017-08-28 | reverse complement strand
AAACCCTCCTTAATTTACAACCTCAAATCTGTGCCATTGGTGCTGACGGGGAACAATCCAGGCAAGCAGAAGAGCCGTAATGGCAAGGAGAATTTGGCTATCACTGTGCGGCGTGTTGCGAGCGAGTTCGATGACGAGAGCGAGGATGACGACGCTGAACACTAGCGCTGCGATAAACAGCAGCAGCGGTCGGGACGCGTCATATCGCACGGCGTGTATTTGCAGGCGCTCGGCGGAGTCTTGCCGCATCAACACCGTGGTGAAGGCGATGAACAAAGTCGCGGCGGCAACGAAGCCCCCGAGTGTTGCTGTGGCGAAGCCATAGCTCCCAACGAGCAGCAGGACACCCGACACGAAGCTGACGAGAAAAGCTACATGCTGTGGCGGAAGCCTGCCAATCATGCTTCGGTTGATTGTCGCGGTGACAAAATCTTCAGCCAATCGATAGTTTGCTATTTCGATGAAATTGCGCGGGCACGGATGAGCGCGTCACCGAGTCGAGCCTGGTGGCTCGTTGAGGGGACGGCACTTACCCTGCGAAAAGCGCCCGAGCAATCCTTGACGCCCCACATTTCAAATGCCCTGACCGCCGTCTTTTCCTCCAGCTGGAGCTAGAGTCCGGCCTGACGGTGAGGGTCGCGTCGTTCGTCTTTCCCGGCGTTCTGGCGGCATTCGCCGTCGTGCTCAGCCTGGGTTTGTCCCGAAGACTCTGGAAAGCCCGTCCGGTGCCCGCCACCGGATCAGGTACATAAGCCGGACCGCGGAGCCGACTTTAAGCCCGCAGGACAGCGAGAGGGAAACGGCTTAGGATATGGGGGAAAGGGGCAAAAGGGTGCCGCGGACGGCTCCGCGCGCCTGGTAAGCTTCGACTTCCGAGCTGAGACGAGTTCCCGGCGTAAGGTGCTTCCGTCCCGTCTTCACGCGAGCTGCCGAGACTATTCAAACCCGGTTCAGCACGTTCGGCGCACACATCTCTCCAGCCCGATCGGCCACTCGCGGTACGACGAGCGTAGTTGTGGAGAAGGAACATGTTCAAGCTCGCGATCGCCGGATTGGCACTCATCGTAGCCGCACCGGCCCTCGCCGAACCGCCGGCCCATGCCGGCCAATCCAACGGCCATGGGTATCAGAACCAGAGCTACTACAGCCAAGGCTATGGCTATGTTGAACCGCAGGGTCACGGCCGAAGTTACGGCTCTTACCAAGGCCAAGGGCATAGCAGTTACGGTAACGGTTATTCCAATTACGGCAACTATGGCTACGCCTCGAACCGGCACGCCCGTCGGGACTACCGCCGGGAAGTACGTCATGCGCGTCGCGACGCGCGCCGGTACAACGAGCATGGTTACAACCACTAGGATGCACAACGGCGCGGGCCACCGCGCCGTTGTCACTTCTGAAGAGTGACAACGCGTCTGACACGCAAGAGTACGGAGAAGGTCGCGGGCGTGCGGCTTTAGGCAATCTTTGCTCTGACACCCGCAATTAGGAGCCTCCGCGCCACTTCGAGAGCCACGCCGAAAACTAGGTGCGAGACAAAGCCGCGCAGGTGCGTCGAAGCCGCGACCTCCGAAGCGGGGGGACTAAAGCCCAACGCCGGCATCGCCATCTCGTCGGCGACCAGCGACACCGCCGCTCCGTAGGCGGTTCCGAACCCAGCGCTGGTCTCTGGGCGAACCTCCACCGCGGCTCCGTAGAGAGCGCCGAGAAACACCCCAAAGCCGTAATGAACAGCTGCTCCCGCAGGCTCACGATATCCCTCCGGTACCGGTTTCCCTACGGTAGCTTCCGTTACAGCGTCGGCCACCTTGACGGTGTTGGGCTCGTCTCCGACATCCCTATCGCCCGAAGCGGCTTTCCAGGCTTCGTGGAACTCGGACATTACCCACGAGGCCACCAACCCCGCCGCCGCGCCCGTCACAGCGCCTTCGATTACGCGCTCTGTGTTCACATCCATCTCTCCGGCGCCTTGTCTAAAAGCTCATTCTAACCGTAGCTCGCGCCGTCGTCGGCGCACCAGGCATGATGTTGTTGTCGTTGTAGGCGGACGAGAAATAGTTGCTTTTGAGGAGGTTCTCGACGTTGATTTGCGCCTCGATCTGGGGGGTGAGCTTGAAGAATGCGGCAGCATCCACACGGGTGAAGGCGGGCAGGACGGCGGTGTTGCTGATGGAAGTGAAGCTCTTCGACTGGTGGTAGACGCCGACGCCGGCCCCGAAGCGAGGGGTGAAGTCGTAGCGGGTCCAGAGCGAAGCCTGCTGTTTGGGAACCAGCGGTACCTCGCGCCCGGCCGGGGCCGCGCTCGTCGTCTTGCGAATCTTCGCGTCCTGCAGTGCATAGCCCGCACTGACCTGCCATTGGGGTGTGATCGCGCCGCTCAGGCCGAGCTCAAGCCCTTTGCTGCGCTGCGCGCCCGTAAGCACCGTCCGCGTGGCGTCGTTGGGGTCGGTCGCGCGGGTGTTGGTACGGTCGAGGCGGTAGACAGCAGCGGTCAGGTTCAGCGTTGGAAAGATATCCCATTTGAGGCCAAGTTCGTAATTGTCGAACTTCTCCGGCTCCAGCGCGGCGCTTGTAATGTCGAGCGATGAAAACTGATCGCCCGACTGGGGCAGGAAGGACCGGCTATAGCTGGCGTAGATCGAGACGGGTTGCACCGGCTTCAGCACCACCCCCAGACGGGGAGACCAGAGAGTGTCCGTCCGGCTATAGCTCTGCCCGGCGACCAGGTCGTCGACGCTGAGCTTGAAGCGGTCGCGGCGAACGCCGCCGATGACATCGACATGTTCGCCGATCGAAATCTGGTCCTGCACATAGAAGGCAGTGGCGTCGGCATTTGTCCGGATCGACCGGTAGCCGGTATTGGCGGTGGTGCGCAGCGTCACCGGCGGCACCGTGATCCGGTCGGCCAACCCCACAAAGACACGCCGCCCTCCATTGACGATATCGCCGCTTCCGAAAAAGCCGTTGATCCGCTGGTTGCGCGTGCGCTGATCACCAACTTCAAAGCCGGCGAGCAGCACGTGGCGGACGGGGCCGGTGGTGACGGTCCAGACAAGGTCGTTCTGGTTGAAGAAGTTCTTGCGCGTCGTGGGATCGCTATAGGCTTCGATGCCGACGCTTTGGATGCCGACGCGCGGCGTGACCGGGGTCACCGCAAAGGCGTTCCGATAGAGCTTGTCATAGTCGCCGTACAGGACCCGACTGGTCAGGGTCAGGTTGTCGCTGAACCGATGCTCGATGCGCCCGCTCAGGACCTTGGCCTCGAAATCGCTGACGTTGAAACCCGGAACACCGAAGAAGGTGTCGCGGAAGCCGGTGAGGGGGCGTGACGGGCTCGTCAGAGAGCCCTGCGCAGCCGAGGGGACGCCTCGATCGATCGTGCGCTTGTCATTGTTATATTCGAACCCCAGGTCGATCCGGGTGGTGCCACCGAGGGATAGGGCAAAGGTCGGATTGATCGCAATCCGGCGTCCGTCGTAGAAATCGCGGTTGCTGTTGAACTCCTCGTAAACGGCGTTCAGCCGAGCGGAGGCGGATTCGCCGATCGGCTGGTTGATGTCGGTGTCGACATACCATGCGCCATATGTGTCCGCCGAGCCGCTGCCGCTGATGAAGGCGTTGGCAACGGGGCGCTTGGTGACGCGGTTGACGATCCCACCCCCACCGCCGCGCCCGAAGATCATCGCGTTGGGGCCTTTCAGGACCTCGATCCGCTCTGCATTGTAGAGGCCGCGGTAATATTGCACATCGTCACGCAGGCCGTCGACGAAGAAGTCCGCGGTGCTGTTATTGCCGCGCAGGATGATCTGATCGCGGTGGCCCTCGCCCTGAGAGATCACCGCGCCGGGGACATAGCGAAGCACGTCGGCGATCGAGCGCATCGCCTGGTCGTCAATCTGCGCCTCGGTGATGATCGACGCCGCCTGCGGAACGTCCTTGAGACTGGTCGGTGTGCGGGTGGCGGTGCTGGTCGCGTCGACTTGGTAGCCGTCCCGGACGCCGGTGACGATGATTGTTTGGCGGGCGTCCGTAGCCGGGATGGCTGGCTGATCCTGAGCCGCTGCGGGCACGGCCATCATTCCAAGGCCTAGCGCACCGCATAATCTACTTTTCCTCATTTCACCCCCTTTGCGAATCGTTCTCAATCATTGACGCGCCCTATGCTAGATACGAATGCATCGCAATAGCGACTCTGATGAAATATGGGCGATGACGGTGATGGTGCGCATAGACCCCAATGCAGGGGACGCCGAGCGGATCGTGGTGCGGCTGCTGCGCCGCTACGCGGCGTGCCGGCAACTCGGTGAGCAACCCCTGCCGCCGCTCACCAGACTAGGGGGCGAGTTCGGGATTCCGGCTCCTGCGGTGGTCGCCCTGGCCAGCGTTTTTCAACTCACTGAAGGATGCCTTGGCCGGGCATTGGTTGCCGAATGCTGTTGTAATCCAATGCTCAGCGCGGACGAGCGCGCGCTGTTGCTGCTTCTTACGCGAACGTACGCTGAGCCGGCTTTGGGCAGCTCAGATATACCGCAGGGTTTGCCAGGTGCGCTTGTCTGGGCTGTTGCGAGCGCACGCCGGCTTCTCAATCCATCGTTTCCAGAGCGGATGAATGGCGCCAGCCAGCCTTCAATGGCAACGTGTACCTCCGCAAGATGACATGAAGGGTCCAGCCACGATTTCCCCCCTGTCTAGCATGTGATAATGTCCTATCTCCCGTCTCCCGCGAACGCTCGTTCGCGGGAGAGCCGCACCGATGGCGGCGGAAGGCTCTGGAAATGGCCCTTCAGCCTCCGAAAACAGTCCCTCGGTTCAGTCTCCGAAATCCGGCTAGGTTCTGGCAAGGTTCAGGAGAAGGCCTTTGCTCGTCGGCTATGTGCGCGTGTCCACCAGGGATCAGTCCCTGCCCCCCCAACGAGACGCGCTCCGGGAAGCCGGGTGCGGGTGGGTGTTCATGGAGACGCCGTCGGGAGCGCAACGCGACAGCCCGGAGTTGAAAGGCGCCCTTGACTATCTCCGTGCCGGCGAGAAGCTGGCGTTGTGGAAGCTCGACCGGCTGGCGCGCTCCGTCCGACAGTTCGTTGAGACGGACGAAGATTTCGCCAAGCGCGAGAGCGGTCTTCGGGGGCTCACCCGGGCGATCGACACCACCAGCCCCGGCGGGCGGCTCGTGTTCCACGGCGACGGGCGGAGGTGAGGTTGGCTAGTTTATCAACGCCGCTCAGATGCCCGCAATGTGCCGCCGCCTGCACTACGTCAGGGTACTCTGGGCGGTGGCTGAGATGAAATGGCGGCAAGCGGCGGTATTTGGCGCCCCGCACCGGATAAACATAACGAATACCTCTCGCCGTTCCCACTACCCTAGCGCCGCCGAACGCCGAAACGAGCAAGCCATTGCCTCCGCTAAACGCCGTTCGCGCTTTGCCGGTGAGCCCGCACTGGTGACCTTCCCCGAACTTGGCAGCTCGCTTGCACTCGAAGCGACTATAGGATAGGGGGATAGGCTATGGCTCACACGCAGGCAAATAGCTCCGAGTTGATTGCGAGGGTCCGGCGCATCGCGGGGCAGGTCGGCGCGGTCGAGCGCGGGCTGGAGCGTAGCGCTTCGTGCGGCGAGGTTCTTCACCTCGTCGCGGCCGTGCGCGGCGCGGTGAATGGACTTCTCGACGAGATCATTGTGGAGCACCTCGATCAGCATGTTGCAAAGCCGGGGCTGAACGATGCCGACCGTCTTCACGCGGCGGAGGAATTGAAAACCGTTATTCGCCGTTACTCGAAGTAGGTTCGTTAATGACTGTCGCCTCTCAAGCAACCCGTTTCGCCCACGATCACATCTTTCTTGGAGCGTCTCACGACGCAAATGCGCGCCGCACACTTTGGGTGGTAGCGCTCACGGCGACGATGATGGTCGGGGAAATTATCACCGGCTATCTGACCGGCTCGATGGCGCTCCTTGCGGACGGCTTTCATATGGCGACGCACGCCGGAGCACTGAGCGTCGCGGCCATCGCCTATTCCTATGCTAAACGACATGCCTCCGATCGCCGGTTCAGCTTCGGGACGGGTAAAGTCGGCGATTTAGCAGGGTTCGCCTCGGCATTGGTCCTAGCAGTCATTGCGATTGGCATCGGCGTCGAATCGGTTGTCCGGCTGTTTCAGCCAATTACAGTGGCGTTCACCGAAGCGGCGATCGTGGCTGTCATCGGCCTCGCGGTGAATGTAGTCAGCGCCTTCCTGCTCGCGGGAGACCATTCCCACGGTCACGGGCATGGCCATTCTCATGGCCACGGGCACCACGATCACGCGCATGACGATCACCGTGAACATCCGGTGGCGGGGATGCGCAGCCAGGACAACAATCTTCGCGCCGCCTATGTCCACGTCCTCGCCGACGCGCTGACCTCGGTGCTGGCGATCATCGCGCTCCTTTCGGGACGCTTTTTGGGCTGGGTGTGGCTCGATCCGGTCATGGGGATTGTCGGCGCCCTCGTGATCGCGCGCTGGTCATGGTCGCTGATGCTTGAGACCGCGTGGGTGCTGCTTGACCGCACTGACGAGCATATCGCCGAGGAAATCCGAGCGTTGGTTGAAACACCCGGCGATGCACGAATTGCCGACCTGCACGTCTGGCGCGTCGGCCCCGATGCCCGCGCCGGCATTGTTAGCGTGGTAGCCGACGACACGGTGGATCGCGCTGCGGTTCAAAAGCGGCTCAAGCCAGTTCACGAACTTCGCCATCTCACCATTGAGGTGCAGTCGATATGAACTCGCCCTGCATTGGGAGGTGCAGTTTTGACGGCCGCACAGGCTGGTGCCGGGGCTGCGGTCGAACCACCGGGGAAATCCGGGGTCGGAAAAGGGCGCAGCCGCATCAGCGGCCCCGGATCGCCTCGGATCTTCCGAGACGGCTTGCTAAGCTCGCGGCAAGCGGCAAAGTCCGGAAATTGGGCGAATGACTGCTTGGTTGGGGAAAGCCCTGCGTGGCGGCAATCATGCAGCCTTGCCTTATCTTGCCGGCCGGTTATGCTCGTTCATCGTGGCTAAATTGACTGGACATCTGGCTTCTAAACTTTGCTCTGCGCTGTGCGTAGCGCTGATGCTCGTCTTTGCCAGCGCCAGCATGGCAAATGTGGTCGATCGCATTCAGCATCAATCGAGTGCAGCCAGCGAGCATGACCACCTTGCATTCAGCAAGATCGCCTTCGAGGTCGACGACCACCACCACGACACACAAGCATCAAACCCCGATGATATCGACGATGCTCCCGACGGTCAGCCGGGAACCGGGCATCATCACCACGTCGATGGCGGCTCAGGGCTGTTTACTCCTGTGTCGCACCAAGCATCTTGGTTGTTTTCGGGGGCCTCACCTTGGCGCCCGACCGTCGATGACCGTATGCCCGGCTTCCTAAGCCACGGGCCTGAACGACCTCCAAAGGGCGTCGCGATCCGCATCTGAACCGCCGCGTCACTTGAGGCGCGGCTTTCGCCACGCCTGCTCGTGAGGCCGATTTGTCATGTTTTCTATATTTGTTGCGCGCCCGTCGGCGCGCGTGCGGCGCGCGCTTGCGATAGGCGCGGCGCTCGCCGCTCTGTCCGCTCCGTCCATCGGAACGGCGCAAGACCTGAGTTTATCAGACGCTCTATTCAGGGTTGCCAGCGGCGATCCCGTCGTGGCGGCGAATGCTGCTCGGCTCCAAGCGGCTGAGGCTGGAATCAACCAAGCCGATGTGCGGCCGCGCGATGTCGTCGGTATCGATGTCGAGGACTTCGCGGGAACCGGCCCTTACTCGCCAATCGAGCGATCACAGACCACCGCTTGGTATGAGCGGACCTGGGAACGCGGTGGCAAGCGAGAGGCGCGTGTAGGTGCAGCCCGGTCACAGCTTGGGGTCGCCACCGAGCGCAATCGCCTGCGAATGCTGGACCTGCTGGCGCAGGTGCAGGCTGCATGGGTCGAAGCGCTGGCCGCCCAGGCTACAATCCCGATCGCAGAGCAACGTCTTGCCGAAGCGCAGCGCATCGAGGCAGAGGTCGGCCGGCGGGTCGGGCGTGCACTTGATCCGTTGTTCGCTGCAGAGCGGGCAAGAACAGCCGTGGCGCAAGCCGAGATCGCTCTGGATCAGGCCCGCGAGACCGCCCGCATCGCTCGGGCCGCGCTCGCCTCCTATTGGGGCGGAACCGCCGATTACAGCCTCCAAACGGCTTCCTTCGGCATCCTTGATCCAACCACAGTTCAAGCTGAAAGCAGCCCTGATCTGGCGGCCCTCTCGGCGGAGCGGGAAGCAGCGGGCGCGCGGTTGCGCCTCGCCGAAACGGGCAATGTCGGTGATCCAACCGGACGCGTGGGGCTGCGGCACTTCGGGCAAGGGAATGATGTGGCGATTATAGTCGGCGCTTCGATTCCGCTCGGCAGCCGCGCAGCAAATCGCGGCAATGTCGCTCGGGCTCAGGCCGACGCACAAGCAGCCGAAGCCGAAATCGCGGTGATGCGGGTGCAGGTCGAACGCGAGATCAGCCGACTCGAAGCCCAACGCGCCGCAATCTTAACCGAGGTCTCTCGTATTGACCGGGAGGTTCTGCCCAGCGCCGAGCGCGCGGTGGTGCTGGTCCGAGACGGTTTCGCGCGTGGCGGCACCGCCTTCACCTTCCTCGAAGTGAGCCAGGCTCAACAAGCAGTGACCGACGCGCGATCCCGTCGCGTCGAGTTGCTGCGCCAATTCCATCTGGCGGGCGCCCGGCTCGACCGGCTGACCGGCCGCCATACCCCTCTCCTTGCCAGCGCGGAGATTCGCTGATGACACGATCCCTTCTCTCGGCGGGCACCTTGCTCGCTTGCGTGCTGCTCGCCGGATGCGGCGGCTCGCCCACGACCAACGAAACGACGGAAGCCGAAACGGCACAAGCAGCCGACGCGGACTATGAGCGCGGGCCGCATCGCGGGCGAATGCTGCGCGATGGCGATTTCGCGGTGGAGATCACCATCTTCGAAGATGGTGTCGAGCCGGAGTATCGAATCTATCCCTATCGGGACGGCAAGCCGCTTGCTCCCGACGAAGTCCACCTCACGATCGAGCAGGAGCGTCTTGGCGGCAAGGTGGACCGTTTCGCTTTCCGGCCGCAGGAAGATTTCCTGCGCGGCAATGGCGTCGTCACCGAACCGCACTCCTTCGATGTGAAGGTGCGCGCTGCCGAAGGCGGGCGAACCCACAACTGGTCCTATGCTTCCTATGAGGGCCGAACCACCATATCGGCGCAAGCCGCTCAGGCTGGCGGTGTTCGCTCTGAACGTGCGGGGCCGGCGACCGTTGCCGAGCTGATCGACATGGCCGGCAGGATCGAAACCACACCGGAAGGCCGGGCCGAGGTGCGAGCGCGCCTGCCCGGACAAATAGTGTCGATGTCGGGCCAGTTGGGACAGCCGATCCAACGCGGACAAACCCTGTTCCGGGTTGAATCCAGTCATTCGCTGCAAACCTACACGGTGTCCGCTCCGATCAGCGGCGTCATCGTCGAAAAAAACGCGAATGTCGGCGATACCACCGGCGACCGCGCAGTATTTGTGATCGCCGATCCCACCAAACTTCATGCCGAGTTCTTCGTGTATCCGCGCGATGCGGAACGCGTCCGCGTCGGGCAAAGCGTGCGTGTGCGCAACCTCGCTGGCGACAACAGCTTTCAGAGCAGGGTGGAAGCGGTGCTGCCAACGGCGGACGTGGCTAGCCAGACGGTTATGGCGCATGTCGAAGTGCCGGCGTCCCTCAGTCGCGGCTTCCGGCCTGGAATGGGAGTCGAGGGATCGTTTGCCGTTGCCGAGGCGCAAGTACCCCTTGCGGTTCGGACGAAGGCTATCCAGCGCTTCCGCGATTTCGAGGTGGTCTATGCCAAGGTCGGCGACACCTATGAAGTGCGAATGCTGGAGGTCGGGCGGCGCACGCCCGAATGGACTGAGGTGCTGGGCGGCCTTGAGCCGGGCACCGAATATGTAACCGACGGCGCTTTCCTTATCCGCGCTGACATCGACAAGTCGGGGGCCAGCCATGACCATTGAGAACGAAACGCCTGTGCGTTCCGAGCTTCTCGAACGCCTCATCTCCAATGCGATCCGCTTCCGCTGGGCGGTGCTCGCCATCGTCGTGCTACTGTGCGGAATCGGCGTCTGGGCCTTCCAGCGGCTGCCGATCGACGCCACGCCCGACATCACCAATGTCCAGGTTCAGATCAACAGCGAGGCGGCCGGCTTCTCGCCGCTCGAAGCAGAGCAGCGCGTAACCTTTCCGGTCGAGACGGCGATCGCCGGCCTGCCGGGTCTCCAATATACCCGCTCGGTGTCACGCTACGGACTTTCCCAGGTAACTGCGGTGTTCGAGGATGGCACCAACATCTATTTCGCGCGCCAGCTCATCAACGAGCGGCTCCAGACCGCGCGTGACCAGCTTCCCGAAGGCGTCATCCCGGAAATGGGGCCGATCGCGACCGGGCTGGGCGAAATCTTCATGTACACGCTGGAGGCGGCGCCGAACGCCCGCAAGGCAGATGGCAGCCGTTATACGCCAGAGGATTTGCGCACGCTTCAGGATTGGGTGATCCGGCCGCAACTCCGCAACACGCCAGGTGTCACCGAGGTCAACAGTATCGGCGGCTATGAACGGCAATATCATGTGACGCCGCTGCCCGACCGGCTCTCGGCCTATGGCCTGACGCTAAATGATGTGGTCGAGGCACTCGGTCGCAACAATGCCAATGTCGGCGCAGGCTATGTCGAGCGCTATGGCGAGCAATATCTGGTCCGCGTGCCGGGTCAGGCTTCGGGCATCGACGATCTCAAGTCGATCATTGTCACCAATCGCGGCGGCGTGCCGATCCGCATCGCCGATGTGGCCGACGTCGGGATGGGCGAGGAGTTGCGGACCGGCGCTGCGACTGAAAACGGGCAGGAAGTGGTGCTGGGCACCGTGTTCATGCTGGCCGGCGAGAACAGCCGGATCGTCGCGCGCGCGGCAGCTGCGCGGCTTGAGGAAGCGGCCAAGGCACTCCCGGCGGGTGTGAAGGCCGTGGCGATCTATGACCGCACCGATCTTGTCGAACGGGCGGTCTGGACTGTCGAGAAGAACCTGCTCGAAGGCGCGCTGCTCGTCATAGTCGTGCTGTTCCTGCTGCTGGGCAATATCCGCGCGGCGCTCATCACGGCGGCGGTCATCCCGATCACCATGCTGATGACGATCACCGGGATGCTTCGTGCAGGCGTCTCGGGCAACCTCATGAGCCTGGGCGCGCTCGACTTTGGCCTCATCGTCGATGGGGCGGTCATCATCGTCGAGAACTGCCTGCGCCGATTCGGCGAGGCGCAGCACCGGTTAGGGCGTCTTCTCGAACGTCAGGAACGCTTCAGTCTAGCGGCGTCGGCCACGTCCGAGGTCATTCGGCCGTCCCTGTTCGGGATGCTCATCATCGCGTTGGTCTATGTGCCGATCTTCGCGCTCACTGGCGTCGAAGGGAAGATGTTCCACCCGATGGCGATCACCGTCGTCATGGCGCTCACCTTCGCGCTGATCCTGTCATTGAGCTTCGTGCCGGCAGCGGTGGCGCTGTTCGTCACCGGCAAGGTCGAGGAGAAGGAAAGCCGCCTCATGGGCTGGGCGCGCAAACTCTATGCGCCCGCGCTCGATACCGCCTTGCGGCTGCGGGTTGCATTCATCGCGGGTGCGGTGGCGCTGGTCGCCATCGCAGGCTTTGCCGCGACGCGCATGGGATCGGAGTTCGTTCCCAATCTCGATGAGGGCGACATCGCGCTTCACGCACTGCGCATCCCAGGCACCAGCCTCAGCCAGGCGATCCAGATGCAGACAACGCTCGAAGCGCGATTGAAGCGGTTCCCCGAGGTCGAGCGGATCGTCGCCAAGATCGGCACCGCAGAGGTCGCCACCGACCCGATGCCACCTTCGGTCGCCGACACCTTCATCATGCTCAAGGATCGCAGTGAATGGCCGGACCCACGCAAACCCCGCGCGGAGCTGGTCCGCGAGATGCAGGAAGCGGCCGCTGCCATCCCCGGCAATAATTATGAGTTCACTCAACCCATCCAGATGCGGTTCAACGAACTGCTGTCGGGCGTCCGGGCCGATGTGGCGATCAAAGTGTTCGGAGATGATCTCGACCGGCTTCTGGAGGTCGGGCGGTCGATTGAAGGCGTGGTGAGTGGGATCGAGGGCGCTCAGGATGTGAGCGTCGAACAGGTGACGGGCCTGCCTGTCCTCCAGATCACGCCCGACCGGCCGGCGCTGGCGCGGCTTGGTCTCAACATCGGCGACATTCAGGATGTGGTGGCCGTCTCGATCGGCGGCCGGGAAGCCGGCCGGATATTCGAGGGCGATCGTCGCTTTCCGGTGATCGTGCGATTGCCCGAGGACATCAGGAGCAAGGCCGACGAGATCGGCAGGTTGCGGATTCCGCTGCCAGGCGATGGCGCCGATCCGCGCGGGTTTGTGCCGCTTGCCGATGTGGCCAAGGTCGAGGTGGTGATCGGCCCGAACCAGATCAGCCGCGAGGACGGCAAGCGGCGCGTGGTCGTGACCTCCAATGTCCGAGGCCGCGATCTCGGTTCCTTCATCGAGGAGCTGCGGCAGAAGGTCGATGCGGAGGTTGAAGTCCCGTCCGGCTATTGGGTGAGCTATGGCGGCACGTTCGAGCAATTGATCTCGGCGGCCGAACGGCTGCGCTTGGTCGTGCCCGCCGCGCTGCTGCTGATCTTCGGGCTCCTCTACGGGCTGTTCCGATCCGCCAGGGACTCCGCCATCGTCTTTTCGGGGGTACCGCTGGCGCTAACCGGCGGTGTGGCGGCGCTATTGATTCGGGGAATGCCGCTGTCGATCTCGGCAGGCGTCGGGTTCATCGCATTGTCGGGCGTGGCGGTGCTGAACGGCGTGGTGATGCTGAGCTTCATCCGCCAACTCCGCGCCAACGGCAGCGGTCTTGAGGACTCGATCCGCGAAGGCGCGCTTACAAGGCTGCGACCAGTGCTGATGACGGCGCTGGTGGCAAGCCTCGGCTTCGTGCCGATGGCGTTCAACGTCGGCGCGGGCGCGGAGGTTCAAAGGCCGCTCGCAACAGTGGTGATCGGCGGCATCATCTCCTCGACGCTGCTGACGCTCCTTGTCCTGCCCGCGCTCTATCGCCTCGTCCACGGGCGCGAAACGCGCTCGGAAGACGAACATCCATCACCCGACACGGCTCCGGCGCAAGCCTGAGTCAGCCACTCCCACGCGCCATATGCCCCCCGGCGCGTGGGAGACTGGAAAGGAGTTTCTTGATGAGTTTCTTTGGCACCATGCAGCGTGTTCCCCGAAACAGGCTGATGCTTGTTTTCGGGTTGCTCGCGCTCTCATTCTGTTTCGGCGTTGACGCCTTCGCCCACAACGTCGCCGAGGGCGACAAAGGCTACATCCAGGAGAGCAGCGGCGTCCTATTCTTCCCGTTCGTATATCTTGGCGCGAAGCACATGGTCACTGGCTACGACCATCTGCTGTTCCTGTTCGGCGTGATCTTCTTCCTCTACCGGATGAAGCACATCGCCATCTACGTCACGCTGTTCGCGGTCGGACACTCGACAACGATGCTGTTCGGGGTGCTGACCGGGATCAGCGCGAACGCCTATATCATCGACGCGATCATCGGCCTGTCGGTGGTTTACAAGGCGCTCGACAACCTGGGCGCATTCCAACGCTGGTTCGGCGTTCAACCGAACACCAAGGCGGCGACGCTGGTGTTCGGCTTCTTCCACGGCTTCGGGCTCGCCACCAAGATCATCGAGTTCGAGATTTCGCCGGACGGCCTTCTTGCGAACCTCATCGCATTCAACATCGGCGTCGAGATCGGACAGCTTCTCGCGCTTGCCGCCATCCTGATCCTGATGGGCTTCTGGCGCCGAACGAGCAGTTTCATGCGCCACGCCTTCGCCGCCAACACTATCCTCATGGCCGCCGGCTTCGTGCTGGTCGGCTACCAGCTCGTCGGCTTCGCCGTCGCCTGATTTCAGGGAGTCTCAATCATGTTCAACGCACAACGCCCCAACCTTGAAGACCTGCCGACCACCGGGCAATTGGTTCGGGCCACGCTCATTGCCGCCGCCGCGGCCGGCGGCCTCCTCGTCACTGTCGTCCTCCCTTCGGAATATGGGGTTGATCCGACCGCCATTGGCCGTGCGCTGGGGCTGACCCAAATGGGCGAGATCAAGATGCAACTCGCCGAGGAAGCGGCGCTGGACGCTGCTGCGGATGCCGCAGCATCGGCGGAAGGCGCCCGCGCGACCGTTGCGCAACCAGGCAGCGGCAGCGCACGACCGCCATCGCCCTCGGCACAGCCGGCCGCCCCGAGCGCGGCTCTCGGCCGCAGCGATTCGACCCGTCTGACGCTGGCACCGGGAGAGGGCGCCGAGATCAAGGTGACGGCGGCAAGAGGCGCACGGATCACCTTCGACTGGTCGGTTGAAGGCGGGCACGTCAACTATGACACGCACGCCGACGCGCCGGGCATCTCCTATCATGGCTATGGCAAGGGTCGGGAATCGACGGGCGAGCAAGGCGAGCTTGTCGCGGCGTTCGATGGAAGCCACGGCTGGTTCTGGCGCAACCGCTCCGGGGCGCCGGTCACGATCACGCTGCGCACTCGGGGCGAATATGGCGAGGTCAAACGGATTGTCTGACACCCCCGCCCTTCACCTGAGACCCTCTCCAAATCCGCGAATCGAATGAGGTAGCGATGCTCTCGGTTCTCGCCAATCGAACCTATCGTCATCTGTTCCTGGCGCAGATCATCGCGCTGGTCGGAACCGGCCTTGCTACGGTGGCGCTGGGCTTGCTTGCCTATGACCTCGCCGGAGCCGACGCCGGCGCGGTCCTCGGCACCGCGATGGCGATCAAGATGGTCGCCTATATCGGCGTCGCACCCATCGTCGGCGCCTATGCAAACCGTCTGCCGCGTCGCGCCTTCCTCGTGGCGATGGACGTGATCCGCGCGCTCATCGTCCTCGCCCTGCCGCTCGTCGATCAGATTTGGCAGATTTATGTGCTGATCTTCGTGCTGCAATCGGCCTCAGCCGGCTTCACTCCGACTTTCCAGGCGACCATTCCCGACGTATTGCCGGAAGAGAAGGATTATACCAAGGCGCTGTCGCTTTCACGGCTCGCGTATGACATGGAGAGCCTGACCAGCCCGATGCTCGCCGCCGCTCTGCTGACGGTGATGAACTTTCACTGGCTTTTCTCGGGCACGGCAATCGGCTTTGTTTGCTCGGCGCTGCTGGTGCTGACGACGGTTCTTCCGCGTGCTGCCGCTCGCAAACCCGGCGGAGGAATCTATGACAATACGACACGCGGTGCGCGGCTCTATCTAAAGACACCGCGGCTGCGTGGACTATTGGCAGTCACGCTTGCCGCCGCAGCGGCCAGCGCGGTGGTCATCGTCAATACGCCTGTGCTGATCCAGGCCATGCTTGGGCGTGGGCAGAGCGCAGTGGCAATTACGCTCGCCGCATTCGGCGGCGGTTCGATGCTCGCCGCGCTGCTGCTGCCGCGTCTGCTCGAACGGGTGTCCGATCGGATCGTCATGCTCTCGGCCGCGTCGGCCATGACGATCACACTTGCCGCGCTCGCGCTGTCTTGGCGCGGTCATGCTTCGCCCGATTATTGGGGAGTGATCCTCGCTGGGTGGCTGATACTCGGTATCGCCTATTCGGCAAGCATTACACCGGGCGGACGCCTGCTGCGGCGATCATCGGGCGAGGTAGACCGGCCGGCATTGTTCGCCGCTCAGTTCGCGCTCAGCCACGTCTGCTGGCTAGTCGCCTATCCACTCACAGGGCAGGCCGGCGCCCTCGGCAGCATGGGAATCGCCTTCGGCGCATCCGCCGTGCTAGCGCTGACAGGCACGCTGATTGCATTCAGAATCTGGCCGAAAGAAGACCCCGAAGTGGTGGCGCATACGCATGACGACTTGCGACCGGATCATCCACATCTTGTCGAGGGGCACCCTGACGGCCGCACGCGCCATGCCTTCGTAATCGACGAGCTGCATCCGCATCGGCCGCTTCGATAACTATATGCCCTTCGACATCCGCCAGCTTCGCTACGCTATCGCCGCTGCCGATCATGGAAGCTTTTACCGTGCGGCCCGCGCACTCGAGGTTGAGCAATCGACGCTGAGCCGCAACATCCTGAAACTGGAGCGGACGATTGGGGTGAAGATCTTCGAGCGTTCGCGCGCAGGCGTCACCATGACGATCGCCGGCAGCACGTTTATCCGCAGCGCGAAGCCGATGCTTGCCAATGCAGACAAGCTGGTGGCTCTGATGCGGGCGACCGGGCAAGGCCATGCCGGTGGGCTGATGATTGGTTACAATAGCTCGGTGTCCGCCGGCAATCTGCGGGCGACCGTCCTGGCATGGCGCGCTGCGCACCCCGACGTCGATGTTGACGGCGTGGAGGCTGACCGAAGCGCGCTCATCGCCGGGCTCGACACGCGGGAGATCGACATTGCAATTTTGATGGGTGAAGCAAACCATGATGGCCATCGGCATGAATCCTTCTGGAGTGAGCGTGTCCTAGCTGCCCTCCCCTCCGATCATCCGTTGGCCGAGCGCGAAATTGTCCACTGGACCGATCTGCTCGGCGAGCGGTTCTTGCTGACCGCCGCCGATCCTGGCTCCGAAATCCGCGATATGTTGCTTGGCCGATTGGCGGGATCGGGCGCGACACCAGATATCAGGATGCACAGGTCCAGCCGCGAGTCGATCTTGAGCGTCCTGGGTGGAGGACTTGGCGTATCAATCGTCTGCGAAGGCGCCAGCGGCGCGCGCTATCCCGATGTTGTTTACCGTCCGATCCACGGCGAACAGGGACCAGCGCTGATCTGTTATTCGGGTTACTGGCGCGAAGACAATGGTAATCCAGCACTGCGGCGTTTCTTGGAATTCATCAAGGCGCGCTATGCTCTCCCTTTTGATTGCTCGCAGAGATTGCAGTAAATTAGGCGACAAGTTCTTGGAGTTACCGCTATGTGGAAAAGCAAGACAATCATCGTTGTGATCGTCACTTTGGCGATCGGCTTCGCGGGTGGATTCATCTTGCGGCCCGTCATCGCGCCGCCGCAGCAGGCAGTTGCCGCCGCCAGCCCGTCGCCCGTCGCTCCGGTGCCAACCGAGGCGCGCGGCACGCAGTACTTCGTGGCGAATATCGACGAGGCGCGACAGGTCGTGGCCGGATGCCGCGACGGCTCGGTCCGTGGCGGCGAATGCGCCACAGCCGAGGAAGCGATCATCAAGGTCGATGCCGCGGAACGCCGCAAGCGTTTCCTCGGCAACTGATCCTGGCGCGGCGTTCAACTCTTCCCGCTACGCCGACCGCGCGCGAAGCCACGGTCGCTCGCCATGAACCGCGCAAGCATCGGCGCAACCAGTTTTTCCGGCGTCACGGCCTCGCCGCCGGTCTCTGCCGCCAATGCGGCGGCATAGGCAGCAAGATCGCGGTGGACGGCGGCGGGCAGTTCCAGGGTGAGCTTTACCGGCCGGTCATCGGCGAGCGGCCCCAGCTTCAACTTCGTCATCCTGTTGCTCCCATCGGCTCAAGCACCAGGTCGCGGGTCAGGACCACGCGCAGCGGATGGCCCGGCCGGACGGTGAGCGTCGGCGGCACATTGAGCTGCCGCCGAACGATCTGCTGACCGGTCTGGTTGATGGTGTCCTGCGAGCCGCGCCGCAGCGCGCGGGTCAGGTCGTCCTCGCTGTCCGCGCCCAGCTCGGCGCCCACGCCGAGGAGCGTCGAGACCGCAGCCGCCTTCAACAGATTGCCCCAATGCTGGTTCACGCGGTCCTGTAGCCCCGCGAAGCCAGCGCCGTCCGTGCCCGGCTGGCGCTCGAGAACGATCGAGCGGCCGTCCGGCATGATGAGCCGATCCCAGGCGAGCAGAACGCGGGTCTGCCCTGCGGCGATCTCACTGTCGTATTCGCCGATCAGGCGCGAGCCCTGCGGAATGAGCAGGATGCGCCCGGTCGGGCTGTCGTAGACATTGGCCGTCACCTGCGCGGTGATCTGGCCGGGCAGGTCGGAGCGGATGCCGGTGATGAGTGCGGCAGGGATGACGCTGCCCGCCTGGACGATGTTCGCCGAGGCCGGAGCTGTCAGCCGTTCGACGCTGACGGTGCGCTGGTTGGACGCTTGAGCCATGAAGGCGCGCCTGCCTGCTTGATTCCCTTGCGGTGCCGCGTCCGCCGGTGTCGCTGGTGCCGGGGCGGTCGGAGCTCGCATCGGCGGTTCGGCTGACGATGCCGCGCCCACGCTGCTGCCAAGAAAGACCGAGCTGGTGCGCGCAGCGTCGCGTTCCTGGGCGGCGCGCTGGCGGGCGGCTTCCTCGGCCTGCGCGCGCGGATCGGGCGGCCCGGCCCCCGCGCCGATCGGCGGAACCGGCACATTTTCGCCGCGCTGCTGCGCCGACACGATCGGACCGCCGAGATCGCCGGGAAGCGGCGGGCCGAGGCGCGGCGCCTGAGCATAGTCGCGCGGTCCCGACGTGATGGTCTCGGCTGTGGTCCGGCTGTCGGTGTTGTAGAGTTCCTGCGCCTGCCGCTCGCTGGGCGGTCGCAGCGCGTAGATCAGCGAGCCGCCGATGCCGAGGCCGGCGGCGACACCGACGACGGCGAGCGCCTTGCGCGACAGGCGCATGACGCGCGGAGGCGGCCCGCGTAGCTGAAAGACGTTGGGATTGGTCGGCGCCGTCGATGCGGCGGGTTCTGCGGTGACGGTAGGATCGCTCACGGCCGCCGCTCCCGTCCATCGGTGCGGACGATGCGGACACGCTGCGCGCTGCGCCGGTCGCCCAGCCGCAGTTCGGCGGCGGCGAACAGGCGGTCCACGACCATGTAGCGGCCCTGCACCCGGTAATTGACCAGCGCGGCTTCGCCCGATGCGCCACTTACGAACAGCGGCGGCATTTCGCCCTGCGAGACCCCGGCCGGAAACTCGATGAGCACCTGCCGTCCATCGTCGAACGCGCGCGCCGGTCGCCACGGCGCACGATCGCCGTCGATGCGATAGCGGAAATTAAGCGTGGACAGGTCGATGCCGCTCGCCACAGGCGCGGCGGCTGCGGCCGCCGCGTTGCGGCCCCGCAATGCGATCAATGCGTCGTGTGGATAGGTCCAGCTCACCGACGCCATGTAGGTCGAGGACGTGGCACGCAGTTCCAGGTGATAGGTGCGCCGATCGGTGTTGATGACGAGATTGGTGGTGAGATCAGGCCGGGTTGGCTTGACGAGGATGTGGACGCGCGCCGTGGGACCGCTGCCGCTGATGGTGTCGCCGATGATCCAGCGCACGGTATCGCCGGCCGCGACCGGCCCTGGCCCTACGAGCTGCTCGCCTTCCTGTAAGGCGATGTCCGTCACCTGACCCGGCGCGGTATAGACCTGATAGAGCGCGCCGTCGGTCCACGGATATTGCTGGATGGCGTTGAGGAAGCCATCGCGCACCGGCTGGACGCGGGCGGCCGCGTTCGCCGCACCGACACGCTGGCGAGGATCGGTCGGCTCCGGTGTACGGTGTGTGTCAGGCGCGGGCATCAACTGGCCAGGCAGCGGCAGCGGCTCGGGGATCGCCACCACCTCGACAGCACGCGGCGGCTCCGGCGCGAGCGTCGCAGCGATCTCGGCCGGCGGATCGTCATAGGTGATGGCAGGCGGCCTCGCCGATGTGGTGGCGCATCCGGCGAGCGCGGTGGCGGAAACGAGCAGCGCCGTCGATGCGGCGCGGCGATACGGATTGGCGGTCATTGCGACAGCTCCTTCGACCAGTTGAGGGCATTGACGAAGACGCCGAGCGGATTCTTCCGCAGGGCGTCGGGTGTGCGCGGGGGCTGTACGACGACGGTGAGGATCGCGGACCAGCGCTCGGTCGCTGCCAGGCTGCCGTCCTGATAGCGGCGCTCGGTCCAGGCGACGCGGAAGCTGTCGGGCGAAGCCCGGATGACGCTCGACACGTCCACCGCGACCTGCACCCTTCCAACATTGGCGAACGGATCATTGGCGCGGGCATAGTCGTTGAGCGCCACCGCGCCGCGATCGGTGGTGAAGTCATAAGCGCGCAGCCAGTTCTGGCGGACGATCACGGGGTCGGCCGGGATCGAGCGAACCTGCTCGATGAAGCGCGCGAGGTGGAACGCGATCTGCGGATCGGTCGGGCGATAGCCGGCCTCGGCCGGGGCGACCGCCTGCGCTTCGCCGAGCCGATCGACCTGGACAACCCAGGGCACGATATGGCCGCGCGCCGATTGCCAAATGAGGCCACCGGTCAGACCGCCCGACAGCGCCAACGCGCCGAAGAAGGCGACGCGCCAGTTGTTCGCCTGCACGCGGGACGATCCAATCCGGTCATCCCAGGCTTGCGCGGCGCGCTGGTAAGGGGTCGTCGGTTCCGGCGTTTGGCCGTAGCGGAGGCTGGGGCGTTTGAACATGGATCAATCCTTCTGGCTGACATCGACCGACGCGCCGCCGCCGCCGCCGTCGCCCGAGCGCAGCGTATGGGCGGCGACTGTCGCGCCGTGGGTCATGGTTTGGCGGCGCTTCATGGCGGCGGCCCAAGATGGCGGACCGCTGGACGCCTCCGGCGACGGGCTGGGCGCACCGCCCGAGATGGCCCCGCCGGTGGCGGTAACGGCGGCGCGGCCGCCCGAGCGATAGCTATCCTTGAGGGAGGCGGCGGCCTTCCTGAGCGGCGAAAGCGCGGCGCCCACAGCGGCCCGCCCAACGCCGGCTGCGCCGCCCGCTGCGGCGGCTGCGCCGGACTTTCCGGCAGAACCGAGCGCATAGGCGCTGTTTGCCGCGCCGGAGGTGAACGCCGCGCCACGGGCCGCGCCGCCAACGCCACTGGCGACTGCGCCGGCACCGAGGCGAGCGGCGGCAGCGCCACCGACCAGCGCGCCACCGGCGGCGAGTGCGGTTCCGGCCGCGGCGCCAGCGCCAAGCGCGGGACCGCCGGAGACGATGCCGTTGGCGATCGACGGGCCGAAGATGCCAAGGCCGAGCAGACAGAGCGAGGCAAGCGCGACCGCCATCGCGTCCTCGATGGTCGGTTGCGCGCCGCCAAAGCCGGCGCGGAACTCGTCGAACAGGGTGGAGCCGATGCCGACGATGACGGCGAGTACCAGCACCTTGACGCCCGACGAGATGACCAGCCCCAGCACGCGCTCGGCCATGAAGGCGGTCTTGCCGAACAGGCCGAACGGGATGAGCACGAAGCCCGCGAGCGTCGCCAGCTTGAACTCGATCAGCGTGATGAAAAGCTGGATCGCCAGGATGAAGAAGGCGAGGATGACCAGCACCCAGGCGAACAGCAGGCACGCGATCTGGATGAAATTCTCGAAGAAGGCGATCCAACCCATCAGGTCGGAGATTGATTCGAGGATGGGCTGACCCGCCTCGAGGCCGACCTGAGCGACGCGGCCGGGCTGGAGCAACTCGGCGGCAGTGAAGCCGGTGCCGGACGCTTTCAGTCCCAAGCCGGCGAAGCTCTCGAAGACGATCCGCGCCAGGCTGTTCCAGTTGCCGATGATGTAAGCAAAGACGCCGACGAACAGGGTCTTCTTGATAAGCCGCGCAAGGATGTCGTCGCCTTCGCCCCACGTCCAGAACAGCGCGGCAAGCGTCACGTCGATGACGATCAGCGTCGTGGCGATGAACGCCACCTCTCCGCCGAGCAGACCGAATCCGCTGTCGATGTAGCGGGTGAAAACGTCCAGAAAACGATCGACGACGCCGGTGCCGCCCATGTCAGTTCTCCTGCGGGGTCGCCCCATCGGCGAGGCGGGCGGCGGGACGCGCACCAGGCGCGAGGAAGCGGCGGCGATTTTCCGCCCATGCGCGGAGGCAATCGGGATCGCTGGCACCGGAAGCCCCAAGTGACTGGCAACGGCGCAGCTCGATCAGCAGGGGGTCCGTCGCCGGGGTTTCGGCGACGGACGCCGGCGCCTCGCGCATCGGCTCGGGTGCGCGCGCCATTTCGATCGCGGTCATCGTGAGTGCGATGGGGACGAACACGATTGCACCGATCCGAGCGAGGAGCTTGCTGTCCACGGGCGTTAGTCGCGGAACATGCGGGCATTGCCCGGCTGATAGCCGGTGGATGGCGTCAGGAAGCGCCGACGCCGCTCACGCCCTTCCTCCTCCGCCGCCGTATGGCGAGCCGCATCCAGCGCCTGCGCGCGGCCCTGCGCCGCGACCAGGGCCGTGAGGTCGGCGATCTGCTGCGATTGCAGGGCGAGAAGCTGGTTCCCGGCCTGCGCGGCCTGAAGGGCGCCGGTCGCGGACTGGCTCGACGAAACGAGGCCGTTCATCGCCGTGCGCGCGCCGTCGATATTGCCGACGACTCCGGCCTGAACACGCAGCGCGTCCTCGAACGCGCCGACGCTATCCTCCCAGCGCGCATTGGCGTTGGCGACCATCTGCGCGTGGGTGCCGGTGAGCGCGACGCCCTTGTAGCGGCCGTTGAACGCCTGCTGGACGTTCTGCACGTCGTAGGCGATCCGCTGCGCCTCGCCGAGAAGCTGCTGGGTGCGCTGCACCTGCTGCTGGAGCTGCTGGAGCGAACTGAACGGCAGCGAGGCGAGATTGCGCGCCTCGTTGGTGAGGCTCGTCGCTGCTTGCTGGATTTGCTGAATCTGGTTGTTGATCTGCTGGAGCGACCGAGCCGCCGTCAGCACATTTTGGGCGTAGTTGGTCGGGTCATAGACGATCCCTCCGAGCTGGGCGTGGGCCGGCGTCGCGGCGGCGATGCCGATCATGCTCGACGTGGCGATCGCACCGGCGAGCATGGCGCGGCGCAGGATGGAGGTTTTCATGGGGTCGTGTCCTTCAAGGCAAGGGGGAGCTGGCCGGCATCTTCCCGGCCTCCGGCCAGCGGATCGGGTTGGGGTTCGGGAAGAAGCTCGACCGCCCAGGCGCAGCCGCGATGGCGCAGCCATTCGGCCGCGAAGGCGGATGCGCCATGCGCCTCCACCAACTCCGCGATCTGGCGCTGATCGGTCTTGGAAGATGCGGCGGCGAAGGCCAGCGCGACCTCGCCCAGCCCCAGCTCGAACAGGCGGTTGCCGCGCCGCGATTGACAATAATAGTCGCGCTTGGGCGTTGCCCGGCTGAGGATTTCGATCTGGCGAGCGTTGAGCCCGAACCGCTCGTAGATCACTGCGATCTGCGGTTCGACTGCGCGTTCGTTGGGCAGGAATATCCGCGTCGGGCAGCTCTCGACGATAGCGGGCGCGATGGTGCTGCCCTCGATTTGGGCGAGCGACTGCGTGGCGAAGATGACGCTCGCGTTCTTCTTGCGGAGCGTCACCAGCCATTCCGAAAGCTGCTTGGCGAACGCGGGCGATCCGAGCGCCAGCCAACCTTCGTCGATGATGATGAGCGTCGGGCTTCCGTCGAGCCGCCCCGCGATGCGGTAAAACAGGTAGGACAGGACGGCGGGCGCCGCACCGCTTTCCATCAAGCCTTCGGTCTCGAACACCTGAACGGTGGCCTCGCCAAGCCGCTCGGTTTCGGCATCAAGCAGCCGGCCCCATGCGCCGCCGACGCACCAGGGCGCGAGCGCCTGCTTGAGCTGTTGACTCTGGAGCAGGACGGCGAGGCCAGTCAGGGTCCGTTCCGCGATCGGCGCGGTGGCGAGCGATGTCAGCGCCGACCAGATATGCTCCTTGGCCTGTGGATCGACGGTCACATTCTCGGATGCGAGGATGGCCGCCAGCCATTCGGCGGCCCAGGCGCGTTCGGCCGGATCGTCGATATGGGCGAGCGGCTGGAGCTGCACGCCATCGCCGGCCTCGTCGGCGAGCATCCCGCCGAGATCTTGCCAGTCACCGCCCATGCCGATCGCGGCGGCGCGGATGCTGCCGCCGAAGTCGAAGGCGAAGACCTGTGCATTCTCGTAGCGGCGGAACTGCATCGCCATGAGTGCGAGCAACACCGATTTGCCGGAGCCGGTCGGGCCGACGATCAGCGTGTGGCCGACATCGCCGACGTGAAGGGAAAACCGGAACGGGGTCGAGCCTTCGGTTCTTGCGTAGAGCAAGGGGGCTGCACCGAAATGCTCGTCCCGTTCCGGCCCCGCCCATACCGCTGACAGGGGGATCAGGTGGGCGAGATTGAGGGTGGAAATCGGGGGCTGGCGGACGTTGGCGTAGGTGTGGCCGGGGAGACTCCCAAGCCACGCCTCGATCGCGTTCATGCCCTCTGGAATGACGGTGAGGTCGCGGCCCTGGATGATCTTCTCGACCAGCCGCAGCTTCTCGGCGGCAATGGCGGGATCGCGGTCCCACACCGTCACGCTGGCGGTGACATAGGCCATGCCGGCATAGTCGGCGCCCAGTTCCTGCAAGGCAGTGTCAGCGTCGGCCGCCTTGTTCGAGGCATCGCTGTCGAGCAACGTGCTCGCCTCGTTCGTCATCACCTCTTTCAAGATGGCGGCGACCGATTTGCGTTTGGCGAACCATTGCCGCCTGATCTTGGTCAGCAGCTTGGTCGCATCGGTCTTGTCGAGCATGATCGCGCGGGTGGACCAGCGATACTCGAAGGCGAGCCGGTTCAGTTCGTCGAGCAGGCCGGGGAATGTGACGCTCGGGAATCCCGTGATCGTCAGCGTCCGTAGATGATGGTCGCCCAGGCGCGGCTCAAGCCCGCCCGTCAGCGGCTCATCGGCCAGCAGCGCGTCGAGGTGCATCGGCGTCTCGGGGACGCGCACGCGCTGGCGGCGCGTCGAAATTGTCGAATGGAGGTAGGTCAGCGTCTCGCCGTCATCGAGCCAGCGGACCTCGGGCACGAAGCCTTCGACCAGGTTGAGAACGCGGTCGCTGCGGTCGGTGAAGCCCTTGAGCAGCTCCCACGGATCGACGCCGGTGGTGGAGCGACCCTCGTAGAGCCAACCTTCAGCCCGCGCGGCTTCCTCGGCGGGCGGCATCCACAGCAGCGTCAGATAATAGGCGCTCTCGAAATGCGCGCCTTCCTCGCGGAACTGTTCGCGCCGTTCCATATCGACCAGCGCCGACACGGGATCGGGAAAGTCATCCTCGGGATAGTCGAGCGCGGGCGTCCGCTGCGCTTCGACGAAGATCGCCCAGCCCGAACCGAGCCGGCGAAGTGAATTGTTGAGCCGCGATGTGGTCGCCACCAGTTCGGCCGGCGTCGCGCTGTCGAGATCGGGGCCGCGGAACCGGGCGGTGCGCTGGAACGAACCGTCCTTGTTGAGCACGACGCCTTCACCGACCAGCGCGGCCCAGGGCAGGAAGTCGGCGAGATGCGCCGCTTTGTTGCGGTATTCGCGAAGGCTCATCATGGCTGCATCCAGCTCGGGTAACGGAGGTGACGGCGGGCCACGTCCACGAATTGCGGGTCGCGGCGAGCGGCCCAGACGGACAGCGCATGGCCGATGGCCCAGATGACCAGCCCGGCGATCCAGAGGCGCAGGCCGAGGCCGATCGCGCCCGCCAGCGTCCCGTTGACGATGGCGAGCGAGCGCGGGGCACCGCCGAGCAGGATCGGCTCGGTCAACGCCCGGTGGACGGGGGCATAGAAGCCCGCGATCGGCTCGGCGCTCTCCATCAGACCAGCGCCCCGCCGCCGAAGCTGAAGAACGACAGGAAGAAGGAACTGGCCGCGAACGCGATCGACAGGCCGAACACGATCTGGATCAACCGGCGGAAGCCGCCGCTCGTATCGCCGAACGCCAGCGTCAGGCCGGTCACGATGATGATGATGACCGCGACGATTTTCGCCACCGGCCCCTCAATGGATTCGAGGATGCTTTGCAGCGGGGCTTCCCACGGCATCGACGAACCGCCTGCGTGGGCCGGAACGGAAATGCTCAGCGCGATAACGCTGGCGGTGGCGGTAAGCATGGCGCGGCGTGCGCCATGCCGAAGGGCATGGATCATGGCAGGTCTCCGGGTTGGGGGGTGGTCAGTGGCGTGAGGCGGTAGTCGCCGGTCGCGGCGTCGAGCCCTTCGACGCGGGCCAGCTCGGCGAGGCGGCGGCCGTGTCCGTCGCGGACCAGGACGGCGATGATGTCGATGGTCTCGGCCAGCAGCGCACGAGGGACCGTCACGACGGCCTCCTGAATGAGCTGCTCCATGCGGCGCAGCGCGCCGAGCGCGGTTCCGGCGTGGATAGTGCCGATCCCGCCGGGATGTCCGGTGCCCCAGGCTTTGAGGAGGTCGAGCGCCTCGGCGCCACGCACCTCGCCGATGGGGATGCGATCGGGGCGCAGCCGCAGCGAGGACCGGACGAGATCGGAGAGCGAAACGACGCCATCCTTGGTCCGCATGGCGACGAGGTTCGGCGCGGCGCATTGCAGTTCGCGCGTGTCTTCGATCAGGACGATGCGGTCGGTCGTCTTGGCGACTTCGGCCAAAAGCGCGTTGACGAGCGTGGTCTTGCCACTGCCGGTCCCGCCCGCCACGAGGATGTTGGCGCGGGCTTCGACACCCTGACGCAGCGCTATCGCCGCATCCGGTCGCATGATGCCCGCCGCCGCATAGTGATCAAGCGTGAAGACGGCGACAGCGGGCTTGCGGATGGCGAAGGCCGGCGCGGTGACGACGGGCGGCAGCAGCCCCTCGAACCGCTCTCCGCTATCGGGCAGCTCGGCCGAGACGCGCGGAGACCGGGCATGAACTTCGACGCCGACGTGATGCGCGACCAGGCGGACGATGCGCTCGCCATCGGCCGCCGCGAGCGACAAGCCCGTATCGCTGATCCCCTCGCCGAGCCGATCGAGCCACAGCCGGCCATCGGGATTCAGCATCACTTCGATGACGGTGGGATCGTCCAGCCACGCGGCGATCGACGATCCGAGCGCCGTGCGCAGCATCCGCGCGCCGCGTGACCTCGCCTCGGATTGGGTTGGCTGGACGGTCAAGACTTGGCCCCTGCAATGGACCGGGCGAACCGCCGCCCGGCGTCAGGAGCACATCAAGAGAGCCAGAAAATCAGCCGCTGCAACAGTTGGTTGGGGGCGTAGTAGAGGCGGCGGTATATACTTGCAGGGTGCGGATCAGCCGATTGTCAACACGTCGTGCATGGAGCCGATTATACCGAATCGGGCCGGTTGGTCGGCCATATATCTTCGGGGATTTCGTCGAGAAGGCTCTTGCCGCTGGCGTAGCGCCGACCAAGCGTTTCGATGAACCCTTCGTAGCGCTTGCGTCCCTTCACCTGCGCTGCGGCCTGATCCTCGTCGGGCAGCGGCGGCGTCACCGATAGCCAGAAGCGGACGAACAATGCCAACGCCTCGGTCGAGAGCCCGGTGTTCCGCTCCAACCGCTGCACTTGGCGCGACAGCCGGTCGAGCCGGCGAGCGAACGCCGCCTCCATACGATCGGCACCATCGGGCGACAGGTAGGACGCCACCGCTGCCTCCACGATCGCGGAGCGTGAGATTCGGCGTCGGATCGCCAGCTCGTCGACCTGCTTGGCGAGCGCTGGCGGAAAATAGACATTGAGCCGGACGCGCATGATCGCCGCCTACAGCTCGATACCGTCGCCGGGGTCGAGCGACGCTTGCCGCGCGAGCCCCTGCATCCGGCGCCGCAGGGCCGCCTGTCGCGCGGCATCGTCGGGTTCGTCGTCCACGATCGCAAACTCCTGCGCGGGCGGCGGTGAGGTCTCCGGCGCGATGGCGACATGCTCCGGCAGTTCGGGTTCGCGGCGCAATCCGCCGTTGGCCGCGTCCTCTGCCGAACGGACGATCCGCGCCACGGCGGCGGGGTCGGCGACGACGGCGCGGCCCGTCCAGTCATCGGGCCGCACCGGGCCGGCGTCCGGGGTGGGCGCGGGCATGATCCGCTCGGCGAACCGCGCGTCGCGGTAGTAACGCGCTTTCTTCGCCCGGATCGGATGGACGCCAGCCACCATGACGATCTCGTCATCAGGCGGGAGCTGCATCACCTCGCCTGGCGTGAGGAGCTGGCGGGCGGTCTCTGACCGCGACACCATCAGATGCCCGAGCCAGGGCGAAAGCCTGTGACCCGCATAGTTCTTCATCGCGCGCAGTTCGGTCGCGGTGCCGAGCGCGTCCGAGACGCGCTTGGCGGTGCGCTCGTCGTTGGTGGCGAAGCTCACGCGCACATGGCAATTGTCGAGGATCGCGTTGTTCGGGCCGTAAGCCTTCTCGATCTGGTTGAGCGATTGCGCGATCAGGAATGCCTTGAGACCATAGCCGGCCATGAAGGCCAGCGCGGACTCGAAGAAGTCGAGGCGACCGAGCGCCGGAAACTCGTCGAGCATCAAGAGCACGCGATGGCGATTGCCGTTCGGCGTCAGCTCCTCGGTCAGCCGGCGACCGATCTGATTGAGGATGAGGCGGATCAGCGGCTTGGTGCGCGATATGTCGCTGGGCGGCACGACCAGATAGAGCGTCGCCGGCCGATCGCCATCAACCAGATCCGATATGCGCCACTGGCAGGCGCGCGTGACCTCCGCCACGACCGGATCGCGGTAGAGGCCAAGGAACGACATGGCGGTGGAAAGCACGCCGGATCGCTCGTTGTCCGACTTGTTCAGCAACTCGCGCGCGGCCGAAGCGACGACCGGATGCACGCCGGCTTCGCCAAGGTGCGGCGTCGCCATCATCGCCGCCAACGTCTGCTCGATCGTGCGCGTCGGATCGGAAAGAAATCCCGCAACGCCGGCCAAAGTCTTGTCAGTCTCCGCATAGAGGACGTGGAGGATCGCGCCGACCAGCAGCGAGTGGGATGTCTTCTCCCAATGATTGCGACGCTCCAGCGAGCCCTCGGGATCGACAAGCACGTCGGCGACATTCTGCACGTCGCGCACTTCCCACTGACCGCGCCGCACCTCCAACAGCGGGTTATAGGCCGCCGACGCAGCGTTGGTCGGATCGAACAGCAGCACGCGGCCGTGCCGCGCCCGGAAGCCCGCGGTCAGCGTCCAGTTCTCGCCCTTGATGTCATGGACAATACAGCTTCCCGGCCAGGTCAGCAGCGACGGCACCACCAACCCGACGCCCTTGCCGCTCCGGGTCGGCGCGAAGCACAGCACATGCTCGGGGCCATCGTGGCGCAGATAGTCGCGTGCGAGCCTGCCGAGCACGACGCCGTTCGGCCCGAGCAGCCCGGCCGCGCGCACCTCCCGCTCGCTCGCCCAGCGCGCCGAACCGTAGGTCTCGGCGTTCTTCAGCTCGCGCGCACGCCACACCGACATGCCGATGGCGACGGCGATCGACACGAACCCGCCCGACGCGGCGATGAACGCGCCGGTCTTGAAGATGTCAGGCGCGTAGGCGTCGAAGCTGAACCACCACCAGAAGAAGGCCGGCGGCGGATAGATGCGCCAGTCGCCGAGCATAATCCACGGCGGCCCCAACTCGGGCTGGTAGGCGAGCGCGGCGGCGGTCCACTGCGTCGCGCCCCATATGCCGGCGAGCACGATCAGGAACACGATAATGACCTGGCCCCATAAAATCTTGGTCGCGGACATGGGTTCTCTCCTGAGTCAGATGCCGAGGCCGCGCTTGCGGCCAAGCGTCCAGTCGATGCCGCCGCCAGCGCGGACGACGCCGGACACCCGACGGCCGAGCTGCTGTTCGAGGGTGCTGGCCCAGGGGACGAGGCGGAAACCCAGGCCATCGTCGATCATGGCGAAGCGGCCGGACGCGAGCGCGAGGCGCTGGCGAACGACGCCGGCGATCTTCTCGCCGGACGCGGCGGGGCGATAGGCAAGCCCGGTCTCCCCCGCGATCTTCGCCCCAACCGCGTCCAGCTCGCGCTTGCGGAGCGTGTCGAGCATCCCGCGCTCGAACACCGTCCGCTCGCCGAAGCGGCGCGCCAGCCCTTCGTGGACAAGATGGTCGGTGCGCGCGTCCATCGCGCGGCGCACCTCGGCGCCGAACCCGCCGTCCGCAACGCTGGCGCCACGCTCGATCAGGCGATGGTCAAGCCAGGTCGCGCCGGGCGCTTTCACCTGCGCGGCAAGGTCTATGTCCGACCGCGTGGCGAGCACCAGCGTCGGCTTCTCCTGGCCGGGCCGGCCGACGCCGCGCAGCTCGACGATGCCGCCGAGCTTGGGGCTATGCTCCAGCGACTCGATGCCCGGCAGGCGAACATGGTGGGTGCGCCCGTCCGTGCCGTCGATCACGGCATAGGCGGTGCCGGTCAGCTCGTCGTGCAACCCCTTGTCGATCAGCCGGCCGGCGATCGGCTTCTCGGGCGCGCTGCCCACGACGGCGTAGCTGTCGAGCGGCCGGTCCTGCCCGCGGTCCTTGAGCGCCGCGCCGATCGTGCGGATGATGTCGCCGCGCGCGCCCAGCTCGCGCACCTTCGCCGCCGCACCTTCCGCGACCGCCCATTGGCCGGTATCCCCTTCGGCTGCGAGCCCCATCGTTTCGAGGTGCTGCAAGCGCCCGACCATCAGACGGCGGAGCCGCGGATCGTCCGGGCCGGAGCGCTCGGGGCGCAGGTCGATCACGCCCAGCTCGTCGGCGGAACGCTGGATCTCGGTATCGAGCCGGGTCCAGCGTTCCGCCGTCACCTCACGGTCGAGGGCGCGCTGCACCTCATGTTCGGGCTTCGGCCCAAGCTCGGCGAAGGCCAGGTCTTGCGCGCGCGAGCGGAGATTGTGGCTGATGTAGTCGCGGGAGATGACGAGATCGGCGCCCTGATCGGTAACGCCGCGCACGAGCAGATGGACGTGCGGATTGTCGGTGTTCCAGTGATCGACCGCGACCCAATCGAGCCGCGTCCCAAGGTCCGCCTCCATCTGGCACATGAGGTCGCGCGTGTATTCGCGCAGGTCGGTCAGCTCGGCGGCGTCCTCGGGCGACACGATGACCCGGAAATGATGCCGGTCATCCTTGCACCGCTCGGCGAAACCGCGATCGTCGGCGTTGTCGCCGGCCGCGTCGAACATTCGGGTAGGCGAGCCGTCGCGGGTGACGCCTTCGCGCTTCAAATAAGCGACGTGCGCGGACAGCGGCGCCGAGCGTCGGCCACCCCGGCTGCGGGTGGTCACGGGCAGCATCTTGACCATGACGCGCCGGCCCGAGCCGAACAGGCGACTGCGGGCGAAGGCGGTGCGTCCCCGCCCGAAGGTCGATTGCGCACCCCGGCGCGCGCCGCTGGCGCCGCCGCGCCGGCCCCCGCTGTGGATCGCGGCGACGCGCAGCACCTCGGCGACCAGGCCGCGGGCATTGCGGCCCTGCGCCTTGCTGCGCTTGGCCTTGCCCGGCCGGACGCGGAACTCGCTGTCCTCGCTCACGGGCGGGCCGCTTTCGGCCGAAAATGGCCTGTGGTGCCATTCGAGGCGTTGTTTTTGCTGGCTTTTCCCTTCCGTGCGGGACGCGCGCCGACCGACGCCCCCGCGTGAAGCCACGGAAAAGCCTCGGCTTTTCGGCTGAACGGGGCGCTGCTTATATCTTGCCCTCGCACTTCCCCCCTGTTTCCTGCCCTCCCGGTTCCCTTCTCGAATCCGGCGGCCGATGGGGAGCGAGCGCCGATCATTGCGGTCGGCCCGCGCGGGCGCGGGGGACGAACAACGTATCCGCCTGCGTATCCGGTGACGAAGGAGCCGCGCTCTCCTGCGCTTCGGTAGAGCGCGCCGCGACCAATCCCGGCGCATCGGATGTGTCGTCCGATTGCGCGGCCGGCGACGCGGACCCGCTGCCGGTAATGCGGACGAATAGCGCCGCTCGACGCCACGCGAAGCGGTCCGGCGGCGCACTCACCGCTGTTTCGACCGCCTCCGTTGCGCCGGCTACCGCTGTAAGCTGGGCGAGGTAGCCGACCGTCTCGGCGGGCAGCGGACGGCCGCGCGACACATAGTCGTCGTAGCGCCCCGGTCCCGCATTATAGGCCGCCAGCATCGCGCTCGCGTTGCCGTAGCGGTCGTGCATCTCGCGCAGATAAGCCGCGCCCGCCATGATGTTGTCGCGCACGTCGAACGGGTCCGGGCCGAGACCGTAACGGGCGCGCAGCCCCGCCCAGGTCGCGGGCATGATCTGCATCAGTCCCATCGCGCCAGCCCGCGAAACGGCGCGCGAATTGCCCCGGCTTTCGACGCGCATGACCGTCCATATCCACGCTTCGGGAATCCCGAACCGGCGCGCGGCGTCGGCGACATGACCGGCGTAGGGATGTGCCGCGGCCGGGACGGCAACGGGCGCTTCTTGCGCCCAAGCAGCTCCCGGCGCAGCGCCACCGGACAGCAGGACGGCGGCAATGAAGATGGCCGATCCGACTCCGCTTCGCCGCCAGCCTGCCAGCGTGCTCGCTGCGGTAAAGGGTTCGCGCGAAGCGCCGGCCTTCGGCCGCCCTTGACCTTCGCTGCGCGCGCCGGCCGGCCTTGGGCCGAGCGGGACGAAGGGATGAGACGGCCTTCCCGCGAACAACGGGATGATGGGGAAGCGCACCGCGTCAGTCCTGCTCGCGTGATTTCGGCTGACGGTTCCAGCGCAGAGACCAGGCCGATTTGTCGCCCGTGTTCTGGAACAGCGCGGCGCGGATCGGCTGCGCGAACGCGGGGTCGTCGATGCGCAGCGAGACGTAATCCCCGGCGCGCTCGCCGGTCTCGTTCCAGCCCGCGCCGATCTCCGGGCCTTCGCCGTCGCCGCGGTGAACGCGCCAGTCCGGCGCCTTTTCGGCGTCGGTCGGGTCGGCGGGAACGATCGAGATGCGGATGTCGAGGGTCGCCGTCTCGATGATGCCTTCATAGCCGTTGGCGGTGCGGAAGAAGCTGCCGATCTGCATGGAAATGTCCTTTCGTTTGGCGGGGTGGATGCGGAGTCAGGGCCGGGCGGCACGCCACGTCAGCGGCGCTTCGGGCGCGTCGCGGGTGAGGATCGGGATCGCGCGGCCGAGCACGGTCGAGGCCGGCAGCGGCCCGAAATAGCGCCCGTCCAGACTGTCGGGATGATCGGGATTGAGCAGCAGCAGCTCGCCTGCCGCGAGCGTGCGGCAACCTTGCCACGCGGGCAGCGGACGGCCGATCCGATCACGGACCAGGGCGATGGCAACCACCCGTCCATCAACGCTGACCGTCACGCCCATCCGGCAAACGCGCTGCCCCGTCTTGGCGGTGACATGCTTCAACAGCAGCACGCCGCGGCCGAGATAGCCGCGCCCGGCCATCCAGCGCCCAAGCCGCTCGGGCGGCGCGACGGCGACAAGCGCGCCAACGGGCGGATCGCTGTCGGGCCGTATGCGATAGAGGCCGAGCGGTGCGCTCGCGCTGGCGTTCCAGATGACGCGCGGGAGCGGATCGGTGAGCGCGATCGCAGCGAACGATAGGACGAACGCTGACGCGGCGAAGGCTGTCGCGCGGAGATAGAGGCGGTGCGTCATCCCTCGATCTCCCGGCGCTTGAGCCAGGCGCGGTGACGCTCCAGCGTGTAGGGGCGTGGGGCTTGTCCGGCGGCGATGCGGTTATGGACGTGCCGCCAATGGTCGGGCGCGGCGTCACATGGATCGACGCCGGCCGCCTCCGCCGCGTCGATCGCTGTGAGCACTTGGCTGACCTTGGGCCAGCCCTCGATCTTGAGCAGGATTTCGCCGCCCGGCCGCACGAACGGCAGCGTCGTGAACGGCTCGCCCGCGCCAACCGCGCGCACGATGTCGATGCGCGAACTGACCGTGCCGTAGTCGTTCGCGGCCCAGCGGACGAAGGCGAAGATGGCGCCGGGCCGGAAGCGAACGATGCGGCGGCGGCGATCGACGATCTCGTCGGCGGCGACGCGGCCGAACCTGATCCAGTGCTCGATCCGCTTCTCGATCCAGGTCAGTTCAACGCGAGTCATCCCGTCGTCGGACGGCTGGCGGTGACGCATGGGTGACGGCGGGACGGTCATCGCCGGCTCCGGGCGATGGCCGAATCCGCGCGCGGCATGAGGTCGTCCTGACCTGGATCGGAGGTCGAGTGCTTGATGCCGATGTCGGCCCAGGCCCGCAGGTCATCGACCGAATAGACGACGCGACCGCCGATCCGGCGGTAGGCGGGGCCGGTGCCGAAATAGCGGTGCTTCTCCAGCGTGCGGCCGGAGAGGCCGAGAAAGCGGGCGGCTTCCGGCGTACGCAGGAAGCGGGGCGGCAAGTTGGTGGGCGTATCGGACAAGTGACGGCTCCTGCGGACGGTGGCGGCAGGAGGCGTAATTGTCAGAATGGAAGCGGCCGGGTGGGGTATGAAGATGTGCGGCTGCGCGGATGTGACCACCCCCCGCGACTGCGTGCCAGGGTGGGCGTTTCAGCGGATGCGGAGCAGCTTGCGGTAATCGCCTTTCATAATGGCGATGCCATCACGGACCAGCCGAACCACAAACGACCGGGACGCTGACATTTTCCAGTCGCTCGCGGAGAGCTTGGCCGCGTCCTCGCGCCCCAGCTCGACCGCGATCTGGCGATAGGTTGCACCGCCATCGCGCAAATCAAGGGCGCGGAGGATAAGGTTTAGGCGGGCCAAGCGATAGGGTGTGAGTGGCCAACCGCGCGGCAACGGTCCGGCCTCGCGGCCGAGCAGCCGGCGATGGAAGCGCAACAGGGCGGCGATGCGGGTGACGAAGTCGCGGTCGAGCGGGATGATGGCGGCGAGCGGTCGGCCTGGGGTCGGATCACGCAGCCATAACCGATGCTCGCCGCCTGCGTCGGCGACGATGACGTGGCGCCCGTCGATCCCCGCCAGGTCCGCGAGCAGCGCACCGAGCGAGTGCGGATCGACCGGCTGAGCGCTCGCAAATCCGTCCGGCGCAGCGTCGAGAATGACCGTGACGGCGGTCAGTTCCGGCCGCCAAACGACGGGCTCCGTCAGGTCATCGGGCGCCGTGGCGAAAGGACAACCCCCAGCGCCGCGCGAACGCCGACTCGGCGGCGTTCTTGGCGACGGCGCCGTCCGCGATGCGCTGCCGCATCTGTGCATGTTCGGCGCGATAGGTGCGATTTCGCCGTAGAAACTCGGCGGCTATGTCGGCGCGCCCGATCGCGTTGGACAGACCGCCGTCGCGTCGCTGGCGCCGGCGCTGTGGCGTCGGCATTGCATCCTCCCAACCGCGCTTCGCGCGGATTTCAGGAAGTGCAGCGTCGCCTGTCGAGTATCGCGCGAATAGCGCGGAGACTGCGCTCAACCATGCCGCGAAAGCCGTGCCGGAGCCGAGCGAATGGGACCGAATTGGAGTTAAATCTTAACGTCTTGCCGGCCTCTGGCAGCCGAGCAGATGGGCATAGCCAACCTCGGTCATCCATCGTGCTCGCGCAAGATGACTGTCGTGCATTGTCTTCGCCCTGTGCGGTTCGGCGGCAGCGTCGATGCCGAGAATACAGGCGGCGACCTCGCGCCAGTCTGCGCCTTCGTCGTCGGCGTCGAGCAAGCGCAAATAATCGCCGAGATGGCCTTCATCGTAGGCGGTGAGCTGGGATACGTCCGGCGCGCGATCCGCGAATGGGCTGGTGCTCATGGCGCCCTCGTCATGTCTTCCGTTAACCAACTTAGCCCAAATACAGAGGCCAGCTACGCGCAAGTCTCGCATCGTTCGTTGCACCTGTTGCAGCGATAAGCGGCGTGAGACTGGCGATACACCTTATAGGAGATAAACCGCATAGTGTGTATCGTCCAGTTTGCCGCGCATGGACATGCGCCGCCTCGTGGGATTGAACTTTGCCCGGCTGAGGAAGGAAAAGGGCTTTACCCAGGAGCGCTTTGCCGAAACATCAGGATTCACGCAGCAATATGTGAGTGATTTGGAGCGAGGCCGCCGTAATCCTACAGTCGTGACCTTGTTTCATTTGGCTTCCGCACTTGGCGTCACGCCGGTTGATCTTCTTGCTGAAGCCGATCAGGCCGAGACTGACTAACCAACTCCCTTTCTCGCGAGCCGGGCGCCAGCCCGGCGAGCGCGCCGTTGCGGCCGCGCGAACCATCGGGACGCGCGGCCGCCGACGATGCAAGCGGGTGGCTCGCGTGAATGCGCAGAACCGTAGAGCCGGAAAACCGGCCCTACGGCTTCGGACGGTCAGGCTGCTTTCAGTCGCTGCATCCCCTCGGCCAGCGTCCACAGCGCGCGATTAAGCGTCACATTCTGGTCGATGCCGTTGATGGCGCGGGTCTGACTGCGACGGATGCGGCCCTCGGCGTTGCGCTTGCGGCCCTGCAACCCACCCCGAATGACATTCTCCTGAATGACGTTGAACGTGGTCCAGAGGCTATCGCCCCTATCTTCGCGGCGGCGCGGCTCGATGATTTGCTCGGGGCGCAGCGGGCTTTCGTCGTCGCCGTAGCGGGCAACCAAGCTGACCTCGGCTAGCAAGCGGCGCTCGTCGTCGGAAAGCCGAACCTCCTTCATCGACTCGCTGGCGTCGATCAGCCGGGGAAAGTCCTCGGCGACGGTGTAAACACCCTCGATAATGTCGTGCTCGATATTCCCCTTGTGCGGCACACGGACTTCCTCGAACCGCTCGCCTGCGATCATGCTGTTGGTGCAGACGAACCGGAGCATCCCGGCGAACATCTGATAGGCGCTGGTCCCGTCATGGCTGTTCACGATGATGACCTCGGCGGCCTCGGGCTTACCGATTCCCTCGTCACGACGAAGGCGCAACATGTGTTTCGCGTGGCCGTGGCGCGAGCCGTCGCGCGGAACCGACTGGACGGCGAAGAATGGGAACCATCCTTCCCGGCGCAATCCCTCCACGATGTCGATGGTCGGGACATAGACATACCGTTCCGAACGGCTGTCGTGCGCCTCGCGGGCGAAGATGGACGGGACGTGGCGATAGAGTGCCTCGTTGTCGAGCGGCTCCCGACCGCTGATTTGATGGGCGTTCCGGCCGAACCGGGTGGCAAGTTGATGATACATGGCTGAACTCCTTGGGCTTGGGTTTCCGCGCAGCGGAGCGCCGCGCTGAAACCCTGCCCGTCGGCGAGACCGGGGGTGCAACCGGAGCGGGCGGCTTCGCGGGGAACCGGCTGCACGGAACGCGGAGCGTGGAGGAAGCTGGGCGGAAGCCGCTCCGAAGGGCGCTGGGGGCAGCGCCCCAAGCACCTCAGCAAAAAATCACTGCCGAGCACGACAGCCAGCCGCGAGGAGAACTTGAACCGCGAAATGGTTAAGGTGCGGAAGCGCTGGAAAGGGGCGCAGAAAATATTCCGAATATATTCCCGATATAAACTTCGTATATCGCGCCAGACATGCTCCAATACTTGCAAAATGCCTTCCACGAACCGACTTGATGCGCTTTTTCTGTGCCAAAATGCGCGAGAATTTTATCGTCTGCCGGTCAGTGCCACGTTAGGCCACGATCAAAGCCTCTACTTCCTGGCCATCAGCATCGAGTTGTCGTTGAAAGCCTACCTCCGGCACACCGGAATGACTGACGACGAGACCCGTCAATTAGTGCGACATGACCTGTCCAAAGGATTTCGGTTTGCCGTCGAACGCGGTTTTGATCCTCCAGAGCTGATTGAGACCGAGATGATCGAGGTCATCAGCCGCAGGTATGCGTGCGGAGGATTCCGGCGTCCGCCGACTTGCGTCTGGCGTTGCGCATTTGTGAAAGCAGCAACGGCCTTCGCGGTGGACCTGAACATGAGAGTAGCCCTGTGCTTGGCAGGCTAATACATCGCTCGGCGCGGAGGCTTTTGCCGCTCTGGCTGACTTGGCGTATCACCAATTGGCGCTCGTGGGGGCGTGAGTGGCCCCAGACCGACTTCGATTGGTATAACTACGCCTTGGCAGGCGTGCCGCGACTTCGGCGCGAAATCACCCTGAGGCATTGGGCGGGAGATGAGGACGCCGAGATCGCACGGCGTTTCGGCCTCAGCCAAAATGAAGTCATGTGGCACTACGTTATGACCAGCGGGCATATCGAAGCTGTCTTTGAGGCAAAGAAACGGCGGGAGGAAGATCGAAAGTATCTAGCTTTCGTCCATCAGGATTATCCGGCAGGCCGGGCGCGAATGCCTAGCCGCTTTTATTCACTGAGGCGGGTGAGCGGGTTGGCGGGAGTGGTGTAAGTCCCTGATCTGCATTAGAAACTGGGTGTCTACGCCGGCCCTGTTGCAGGGCAAAAAATGCCACAGGCCACACCCGCCATGAACGACGATATCGCAAGCCCTTTCGGATTCCCAGCTGTGATCGGCAAGAAGGTCACAGCCGCGTTCGACGGTGGCCGACTGACCTCGGACGGCGGCGTGTTGCTGCTGGCGCAGGCCGAGCGTGCGATGGGGATTTGCCGTCGGCTTGCGGGCTGCATCGCCGATCCGCGTGACCCCGGCCGAGTGGTCCATCGCCTCGATGACATCCTGCGGGCCCGGGTGTTCGCGATCGCCTGTGGCTACGAGGATGCCGATGATCTCGACGCCCTGCGCGATGACCCCGGGTTCCGTCTGGCGCTGGGCAAGCTGCCGGGATCGGGCGTGGGGCTTGCCAGCCAACCGACGATGAGCCGGTGGGAGAACGCCCCGACCACGCGCGAACTGGCCCGGATGATGGCACAGATGATCGGTGTCTACTGCGCCAGCTATCCGGCCCCACCGACGGCGGTGACGCTGGACATCGATGATACCTGCGATGTCGTTCACGGCTATCAGCAACTCTCGTTCTGGAACGGACATCACGGTGAGCGCTGCTTCCTGCCAATCCACGTCTACGACACCGCCACCGGCCGCCCGGTGGCGATGCTGCTGCGCACCGGCAAGACGCCGTCGGGCACCGAAGCGGCGGGCCATATCCGGCGCCTGGTGCGCCACATCCGCCGGTACTGGCCCGACACCGGCATCACCATCCGGGGCGACGGGCACTATGGCCGTCCCGAGGTCATGGCGTTCTGCGAGGCGGCCGGGATCGACTTCGTGTTCGGCTTGCCGACCAACGCCGCGCTGCGCGCCGAACCGGCCATCGTTGCCGCCGCCGATGCCTGCGCGGTGAGGCGGGCCGAACGCCAGGCGCCGGTGCTGCGCAGCTATGCCGAGGCCCGCTACGGCGCGAAGAGCTGGAACCGCCAGCGCCGCGTCGTCGCCCGGATCGAGGCCAGCACGCTGGGCATGGACATCCGCTACGTCGTTACCTCGCTGGCGCAAGGCTCGGCCGAGCATATCTATGACACGCTTTACTGCGCGCGTGGCCAGGCCGAGAATCTGATCAAGCGTCACAAATCGCAACTCGCCAGCGATCGCACCTCGTGCCGCTCGGCCAACGCCAACCAGATGCGCCTCATTCTGCACACCGCCGCCTACTGGCTGATGTGGCGCGTCCAGCAGGCGATCCCCAGAACCCTCGCGCTAGCCACGGCCGAGTTCGTGACGCTGCGCCTACGGCTGCTCAAAGTCGCCGCCCGCGTCATCGAGAGCGCCTCGCGCATCCGTGTCGCGTTCGCGTCAGCCTGCCCTGATGCCAACATATTCAGAGCCCTCGCCACCGGCCTCCGGCCAGCACCAACATAGCCAGCGCGGCCGTGCCGCCGAACGCCAAAGCCCCGTCCATCAACCTTGAAAAGCCCATCGATCCTGTCGCGGTGAAAAACGCCGCCGGAGGCGCTCGCCCTGATTACCTGGGCACCGAAAGAGAGCGACCGGATCAACCCGGAGCAGCCTCGTCAGTAGAGTCGAGGACGGGCGCGGTGGCGTGAGCCCCGTTTCCCGTCCCCGCTCATCAAACCGGACGTGCCGATTTCCGGCATCCGGCTTTCCGACTGGCTTCACCGCACAGCTTTCGATGGTGGCCCAATGTGCAAGCGTCTCAGGTGCATGACGCCACCCTCTCCGTAGACATAGTCCCGAGAGAAGCGGCGCGTGCCGCGCCCGGGCTCATTGTGCCGGCGCGCAAGGAAGTGCCGAACGCAGTCGTAGACGTGGTTATCGACCGCCCGATACGCCTGTAGACGGGTGCCATAGCCGAAGTAGGCCGACCAGCCGCGCAACAAGCGGTTGAGCCGGTCTCTCACATCAGGCCATGTCCCCATCTCACCGGGCACGAGCAGATCGCTCACTTTGTTCTTGAGCCGTTGGACACTCTTTCGGGATGGGCTTGCGCCCAGATACCAGTGACCGTCCTTGCGAAAATGCTCGGGGCCAAAGGTATATCCAAGGAAGTCGAAGTGCTCCTGACGGGCATTCCTCACCGAGGTCTTCGCCTCGTTGAGCGTCAGCCCGAGCTTCGTCATCACCGTCCGCGTCCACGCCAGAGCCTCTTCCGCGTAGCCGCGGCTGAGGATGACGAAGTCGTCGGCATAGGAGATGACATGGGCACGGAACGCCTCGCCGCGTCTGGTGAGCCGCCAATGCTTCAGGAACCGGTTCATGTAGATGACCGAGAGCAACGGGCTTGCAACGCCGCCTTGCGGCGTGCCCTGCGTTGCCTTGCGACCACCATGCATGCGCCGCTTCCCGTTGCCATCCCGCTCTTCGACCGGCGCCTTGAGCCACATCTTGATCAGATGCAGCACATGCCGGTCGACGACCCTGCGGGCCACAGACCTCAGGAGGTCCGAATGCGGGATGCTGTCGAAATAGCCCGACAAATCGGCGTCTACCACGTCGGTGTAGCCCCGGCAGATGAGCCGGTGCACCTCCTTGACCGCCCGACCACCGCCCCGGTTGGGGCGATAGCCATAGGCGCTATCCTCGAAATCCGCCTCGAAGATCGGCTCAAGCACCAACTTGGCGGCGGTTTGGACAACTCGGTCCCGAATCGTCGGAATACCGAGCGGCCTTTCCCCGCCCCCAGGCTTTGGCAGCATGACCCGACGTACAGGTTGTGGCCGATACGTCTTCGAGACGAGTTCCTCACGCAGTCCCGCTAGCCACTCCACCACACCCGCCGCCTCGATCCGCGCGAAGGTCACACCGTCCACACCCGGTGACCCCGCATTCGCGCGGGCCAACCGATAGGCGTGGTAGAGAATGTCCTCGCGGCAGATCTTGTCGTAGAGCAGATAGAAGCGGAAGGCAGGCTCCGCCTTCGCTTTACGATACAGCTTCCTCTGAAGAGTCCGGATCTTATCAGGCGTTTGCAGGCTCATCGCCAATCACCATCACCTCATCATCGTCAAAAGCACACCAGAAGTCAGGGCCCTTCCCTCCACCGGCATTACCCGGCATCGACAGTACTACGACCCTGTCCGACTCCCGCTCCGGACCATCGTGCCGAGCACGATGTCGAGGCCGCTACCCTCGCCCGCAACGGGTCTCCCCCGATTACCCGCATCACCCTTCCGGCGTGCCGTGCCCATTACCCCGGCGGATCGAGCGGGTGCGCGTGTCGATTGCTTCCCCACTCATGCTGCCTTCCCCGTTATTCAGGCGGGTCGGCATCCGCATCATCACTTTCGAGGCCTGCTCAGGCTTCACACTCGTTACGGCCCACCGGATCGCTCAACCGCCCAAGGCGGCCTTTGTCACGAGGCTTCGGCCCGGCCGGTTACCCGGCAAAGCCGCTCGTCAGCTACCAGATCTATCGACAATTATCTGGGTGGAACCTTCCTCCACTGGTGTTACGCGCCGTCGGGGCGCACTGAATAGACCGGGCTAGAACAGCGAGGCAAATGAGGCTGCGCAATTTGTTGGGACGCGCAGTGCGTTAATCTAAGCCCGGATCGTCGGGATAGACGCGAAACGCCCCGCTCGATGGAGCGGGGCGTCGTCGCCGGTCAGCGGGACCAGATCAGCGCGTATTCGCCGGCGGTTTCGGTTTCGACCAGGCTCGCGTAGATCGGTGCCGGGAAGGTCGGATCGTCGAGCTTGACCGAGAGGTAGTCCCGGTTCTCGCGGCTCGTTTTCTTCCAGGCGGCGCCGAATTCGACGGTGCCGGCGGTGACGCGGAAGTTGGGAGCCTTGTCGCCCTCCAGCTCGATCGGCTTGAAGCTGACCTTGGCGCTGAGGGTGAGCGTCTTGATCGTGCCGTTAAAGCCGTCGCCGCTCTTGGTGAAGGTGCCGATGATCGCCATGTGAAACTCCTGTCTTGCTTCGGAGCCGCGCCCATCGCGGCCTCGATGGCGTTCGGCAGTCCGGGGTGATCGACCGCGCATCCGACAGGACCGCAGCGTCAGCGGAGGACGGCGCGGGGCGACTTTTTTGCTTCGCGGTGCAAAGCCGAAGGCGGCGGAAAAAAGTCGCCCCGCGCCGTTGCGCAGAGGGCGAGAAAGGCGAAGCCGTCCTCGGACAGTCAGCCATTTGAGAGGCCGCGGGCTGCGGTGCCGGTCGGGCGAGACGGGCACGGCGTTCAATCCGCACTCGTCCAAACCAAGCGGCGGAACGGGTGGTGCGTTCAAGATGCTCGCCCTTAGCGCGGAGGCAACCCGAAGAGCGGGCGACCAGCCGACTCACGCATCATCGCATTTTCCGGCGCTCGGCCTGCCTTGCGCATGAAAGAGCCGCCAACAGGGGTTAGCCCGGCAAGCGCCCAACCTTCTGGCTTGCGGTGTCGGCTAGTCGGGGCCGACGCGCAGCAGTCGCCTATCAGATCACTCCGGCGACGACGCCGCGCTCCACCGAGCGGGGCGTCGTGCGGCCCGGCCAAGATCCCGCTCTACGTCGATCGGAGTTGCAAATGCGGCCGCGCCTCATCGGGCGCGGCCGCGATTTTTGACACTCGGCAGAAAGGAAGGCCGGGACCGCTCACGCGGCCCCGGCCCAGGTTGCTACTCGGCGGCGACGGCGTAAGGCGCTTCCTCGTCCACCTCCGCCACGTTCTCCGCCTCCGCTTCCTCAACCGGCGCGGACTGCTCGGCCTCCGGCTGCGGGGTCCGCAGCGCGGGGGGGAGCCATCCCGTTCCCGCCAGAAGCTGCTCGGCGGCCTGCGCCATGTCCGGCTTCTTCATGTCGGCGATGCGGCGGGCGGCATCCTCGGAGACGCCTTCGCTCACGGCCTCCACGATATGCGCCTTGGTGACGCGGCCAAGGTAGCTGTCCACCGTGGGCGTCCAGTCCTTCGCCACGTCTAGCGCCAAGGCGCCCGCCAGCCGGTCGGCGGTCTGCAACGACCGGGGCTTGCGGTCCCACGGCAATCGCAGGGCGTTGACGGTGCGAGCCGCGCAATGCGCCAGCAACGCCGTCCGCTTCTCATCGTCCAGCGCGACGATGAAGCCCCACAGGTCCGCCACGTCACGCGGCATCCGCTCGGCCCATGCCTCGTGCTGCTCGCTCGCCCGCGCCGCCAAGGGCGTATCCTCGATCCCGTCCGCGTGGCTCTCCAAGGGGATCACGGTCGGACGAACCTCGATGCAACCGGCCTCCGCATAGCTGTAGAACAGTTGTGCGGTGAGCGTGTGGGTCAGCGCAATCAAGGCCGTTGCGGGCTGCTCGGCAAGCGCGACGCGAAGCGCCAGCGTCCGGTAGGCGGACAGGTCGCGGGAGAGGCTGTCGGAAATGGGCTTGCCCGGTTCCTCGTCCTCCTCGTCGATTTCCTGCTCGTCCTCGCCGTCCTCCCGCTGCTCGTCCTCGCCGCTCGGCGGCTCGGTCGGATCGCCATCAGCCTCCGGCTCCGTCTGCGGGTCCGCCAGCGCCTCGTCCTCGGCTCGCACGAAACCGCGCTCGATCCGCACGGTGCCGTCGTGATTGAGGATCACGAACGCACCCCCGTTGGCGATAACGGTGGGCGCGAAGGCCGAACGCTTGGCAGAAATGGCGTCGATCTCGTCGGACACCGCCTCCAGCTTCGCCGCCACATCCTCCGGCATTTCGTCATAGGACGAATAGCCTTCGGCAAGCTCGTCATGCTCGGCGGACAGTTCCTCCAACCGCGCCTCGTCCTCGTCGGACAGGGCGATGGGCTGCGGATAGAAGCGCCGCATCCCGTGGGCGTGGGGATAGTCGATATGCGCTTCGGTCCATTTCCAGCCCTCGGCCTGAACCTGCTCCGCAACCTCCCGCAGCTTCTCGGCGGCGAGCATGTCGAGCAAGCCCACATCCTCGAAGAACCCGCCACGGTCCTCGCTGAACAGGTCGCGGATGATGTTGCCGCCCGCCTCGACATAGGCGTCGGTCCCGACGAACACCGCGCGCCGGTCGGTCGCCGGGACGTTGGCAGCGGTCATGTCACGCCGGATGATCCACGGCTCGCGATTGTGATGCAGGTTGGCGAACACCTGCTCCTGCCGGTCGTGGTCCTCGGTGATGGCGAAGGCCATAAGCTGGTCCAGCGTAAGGCCGCCCTCCCGATAGACCTGCAACAGCTTCGGGCTGACCGCGCCCAAGCGAAGCCGCTGCTTCACCACGCCAGCCGACACGCCGAACCGCGCGCCGATTTCCTCCGCGCCATAGCCCTTGCCGTCCGCAAGCTCGCGGAACCGCTCGAACTGGTCGGCGGGGTGCATCGGAGTCCGGGTCACGTTCTCGTCCAGGCTGATTTCGGACGGGTCGTTGGCGGTATCGAGCCAACAGCGCACCGGCTCGGACTTCTTGATCTGCTTGCGCTTGGCGCGCAACAGCATCGCTAGCCTGCGGCCTTCGCCAGCGGTGACGAGATAGTTGCCGGTCGGCGTCCCGTCCTCCTTGGTTTCCGGCTCCACGACAAGGTTCTGGATCAGTCCCTTGTGCTGAATCGAAGCGGCCAGCGCCTCGATAGCCGCTTCCCCATGCGGCACCTTGCGGGCATTGCGCGGGGACTTTTTGAGCTTGGCGAGCGGCACGAAGATTTCGACGCCCGACACAGGCTCGGCGGCTACGGTTTCGGTAACAGCGTTCATCACACTTCTCCTAAAAACCGCACTCACCCCGGAATGGGGTGGGCGGCGAAGAAGCGACCGGCAGGCCCGCCGGCGGAGCCGGGCAGCACCCGAAGGGCCGGAACGTAGAGAAGGTAAGCGCGGCACGCGCGTTGCGGCCCGGCGCGGCGGGCCTAGAGGGAAGCGTCGCCCACCCCATCGACGGGGAGAGAAACGACCAATGCGATCGGGCCGGCGCAGCCCTGGCCGATCTCCGCAAGACCGGAAAGACTACAATCCGCGCGGCGGATTGGCCGAACGGCGCGCCAGCGCTACTCCGCCATGCTGATCGTCACCTGGCAGGGACGAGACCCGTCAGGGGCTCGGTCGGAGCGCAGCGGAGATAGAGCGGCGGTCCCGCAGGGAGGCGCCACCCCTGACCTTGCACTTTTCCGCTTCATCGACTAACATGCAGTCAATGACTTATGGAGTTGCATATGGCAGTCATGACGATCCGAAACATCGACGATGCGATCAAAAATCGTCTGCGCCTGCGCGCTGCGATGCACGGTCGGTCGATGGAAGACGAGGCCCGCGACATCCTGCGTTCAGCGCTCTCGACCGAAATCCCCCGGCCTCGCAATTTGGGACAGGCCATCCATGAGAGGTTCGGCGCGCTGGGCGGTGTCGATCTGCCTGAGCTGTACCGCGAGCCGATCCGGGCGGTGGACTTCGGCGAATGATTGTTCTCGACACGAACGTCATTTCCGAGCTGATGCGGCGCGAGCCTGACCCGAGGGTCATGGCGTGGATTGCCGAGCAGCCGATGGCGGGCGTATTCACGACGACGCTGACGCAGGCGGAAATCTTCTACGGACTGGCGCTGCTTCCCGAGGGACGCCGCCGCGATGACCTGCTGGCCGCCGCACGCCCCATGTTCGATGTCGATCTTGCCGGCCGCGTGCTGCCGTTCGATACCGACGCGGCCAGCGCCTATCCAGAGATTGCCGCCGGGCGGAAACAGGGCGGCAAGCCGATCAGCCAGATCGACGCGCAGATTGCCGCCATCGTGCGCTCGCGCGGCGCGCGACTGGCGACTCGCAATGTGCGCGACTTCGCCGAGTGCGGGATAACGGTCGTCGATCCGTGGGGCGAAGCATGACGCCCGCCGCCGCACGACCCTATCTGCGCTACGCCGCGATGAAGCCTTTGTGCGAAGTGCGGACACGCGGCAGCGTGTCGAGATGGCTCTTCCTCGCAAAGTCCGTCGCCGCACGCCCCGTCGCTGGGCCGAGTGCCCGGACGACCTGCACGACTATACCAATCCCGTCGCGCCGCGCCGGGCGTCGCGCCGGTCGCGCGACGATGACGGGCCGCTCGTCGTCACTGACGACTGGCCGGAGCAAGTTCCGATCGGCGACGCCGAGTTGCGCGCGATCGAAGGCCACATGCGGCAAGAGCTGGACAAGCTGTTCGGACCGCTGCCGTGAAGTGAGGAGTGAAGCGTTATGACCAGCGCCGCCCTGCGACGAGACGAGGATGAGGCGCCGGTCGTGGCGACCGCCCGCGCGGCGCTCTACCTGCGCGTCTCGACCGGCCGGCAGGCCGAGAGCGATCTTTCGATTCCCGACCAGCGCCGCCAGATCGAAGGGTATTGTCTGTCACGCGGCTGGGAAGTCGCGGCCCAGTTCGTCGAGCCGGGCAACACCGCGACCGACGATCGCCGGCCTGCCTTTCAGGCCATGATCGACGCGGCGATGACAAAGCCGCCGACGTTCACCGTCATTGTCGTCCACAGCTTCTCGCGGTTCTTCCGCGACCAGTTCCAGTTCGAGTTCTACGTCCGCAAGCTGGCGAAGAACGGGGTGAAGCTCGTCTCGATCACGCAAGACTTGGGCGACGATCCGATGAGCGTGATGATGCGCCAGATCATGACGCTGTTCGACGAGTATCAGTCGAAAGAGAACGGCAAGCACACGCTTCGCGCGATGAAGGAGAATGCGCGGCAAGGCTTCTGGAACGGCGCTCGTGCGCCGATCGGCTATCGCGTGGTCGCGGCGGGCGAGCGCGGCGCAAAGATCAAGAAGAAGCTGGAGATCGACCCGAACCAGGCGGAGACGGTGCGGCGCATCTACCGCATGGCGCTGAATGGCGTCGATAACAGAGGACCGATGGGCCTCAAGTCGATCGCCACTTGGCTGAACGAGAACAACATCCGCACCCGCGACGGCGGGCGCTGGGGCTTGGGCGCGGTGCATCAGGTGTTGACCCGCACGACCTATATCGGCCAGCACCGTTTCAACACGCGCGATCACAAGACCAGGACGCCGAAGCCGGAGAGCGAGCACGCCATCATGGAAGTGCCCGCCATCGTCTCGGAAACGGAGTTCGAGGCGGTCCAGCGGTCGCTCAAGGCGCGGAGTCCGAAGATGATGCCGCCAATGGCGGTGGGCGGCCCGACGCTGCTCACCGGCATCTGCTTTTGCGCCTGCTGCGGCGGCGCGATGACGCTGCGCACGGGCACCAGCAGCGTCGGGCGGGAATATCGCTATTACACTTGCTCGACGAAGGCGCGACAGGGCGCGACCGGCTGTCCCGGCATCACCGTGCGGATGGATCGGCTTAATGAGGCCGTGGTCGATCATCTCGAAGCGCGGCTACTCGACCCGGCGCGGCTCGAAGCTCTGATGAATCAGATCCTCGAACGCCGCGACGAGTGGGTGAATCAGCGCCGCGAGCATGTCGCCGATCTTGAGCGACGCGCGACCGAGGCGGAAGCCAAGCTCAAGCGGCTTTACGACGCGATCGAGAATGGCGTCATCGACGTAAGCGATCCGTCGCTCAAGGATCGCATCGCCGAGCTGACCGCGACGCGCGACCAGGCCAAGGGAGATTCTGAGCGCGCACTTGCCCATATCGTGAAGATCGGCCCGGCGATCACGCCGGAGAGCCTGCGCGCCTTTGCAGCCGCCCTGAAAAAGAAGCTGCGGAACGGCGACGGCACTTTCGCCCGCGATCAGGTGCGGGCGGTCGCCCAGCGGGTCGAGGTGGTCAGCCGGAAAGAGGTCCGTATTCGCGGCCTGCGCAGCGAGCTGCTCCGAACGCTAACCGCCGCCTCTGGCGTAGAGGCGGCGGTGCTAGGCGTTCGTGCCTTTGAACCGAAATGGCGCACCCGACACGATTCGAACGTGTGGCCTCTACCTTCGGAGGGTAGCGCTCTATCCAGCTGAGCTACGGGTGCCTATTGCTTACGCAGTGCTTACGCGAAAAAATCTGGAGTTGGAAGCGCCGATAGCGATGCTCGCAAATCCCTGTATTCTAAGTGCTTTTCGAACTCCTTGTTTCCATAGCCGCACTTGACACGCGCCTTCGGAGGGCAGCGCTCTATCCAGCTGAGCTACGGGTCCAATGCGGCCGGAACATAGCGGAGGGGTCCCGGCCACGCAACGCGGCCCTTTTGGCGTTTGGCCGCAATCGCCGCCTTGGCGAGGGCCGGCGATTGAGCGACAGTCCGGCCATAACGAACAACATTTCCGGGAGACGCACCGTGTCGAGCTACAATCGTAGGGATTTTGTCCGCGCTTCGGGCGCGGCCGCCGCACTCGCGACCTTGGGGCTTGCCACGCGCGCCGGCGCACAGGGTGTCGCGCCGCTGGAGACCGTACGCATCGTCACCGGGTTCCCGCCCGGCGGCACGTCCGACACGCTGTGCCGGCGCGTCGCCGAAGGGCTGCGTGGCACCAGCTACACCAAGCTTGCGCTGGTCGAGAACAAACCCGGTGCCGGCGGGCAGATCGCCGTGCAGTCGATGAAGGGCGCAGCGACCGACGGCAGCGTGATCCTGCAGACGCCGGCCTCGATGCTGATGATCTACCCGCACATCTACAAGAGCCTGGCCTACAACGCCTTCACGGATGTGACGCCGGTGTCGCTCGCCTGCACTTTCGACTTCGGCTTCTGCGTCGGACCGGCCGTGCCGGAAAGCGTGAAGACCATCCCGGAGTTCTTGGCCTGGTGCAAGGCGAACCCCGACAAGGCGAACTACGGCTCGCCTGCGGCCGGTTCGGTGCCGCATTTCATCGGCGTGCTGCTGGGTCAGGCGGGCGGTGTCGAGCTGAAGCATGTCGCCTATCGCGGCACGCAGCCCGCCGTCCAGGACCTGGTCGGCGGCCAGATCCAGGCTGTGTCAGGGCCGGTCGGCGAGTTCACTCAACAGGCCAATGCGGGCAAGATCCGCTTCCTCGGCGTATCGGGCGACGCGCGCAACCGCTTCGCGCCGAACGTGCCGACCTTTGCGGAGCAGGGCTACAAGGACCTGGTTTTCTCCGAATGGTTTGGCTTCTTCGCGCCAGGCGGCACAGGAGCGCCGGCCGTCCAGCGCGCCAACGCCGCCCTGCGTACCGCGCTGGCGCGAAAGGATGTCGTCGACGGGCTCGCCGTGATGGGGCTGGAAGCCAAATCCTCGACGCCGCAGGAATTGGCCACGCTCCTGAAGGAGAGCTACGACCGCTGGGGGCCGATCGTGAAGAAGATCGGCTTCACCGCAGACTCCTGATCTCGCTCAGCCGCGCTTGTGGAATTGTGAGCCGCCGTAGGACTGATCGGTCGGCACGATCTCCATGTAGCTCACGTCCATGCGTTGCGGCGCGCCCAGGACGAACATGATCGCCTCGGCGATGTCGGCAGGCAGAAGGGTTTCAAAACCGTCGTAGAACATGCGACGGCTTTCCTCCTGGTTCTGCGACAGAATGAGATGCGCGCCGGTCTCGACCCGGCCCGGAGAGATTTCGCTCACTCGAACGCCGGAGCCATGCAGGTCGAGGCGGAGCGTATGGCTGAGATTGTGAATGGCGGCCTTGGTCATCGCGTAGACCGGCATGCCGGGAAGAGGCCAGGTCCCGGATGTCGAGCCGAGATTGACGATATGGCCAAGCCCGCGCGCCTTCATGCCAGGTACCACCGCGGCCAGGCAATTCAGCGTGCCGCGCAGGTTCACGTCCAGCAACGCATCGATGTCGTCGGGAGCGGTCTCCCACGACGCCGTCGAGCGGGCCAAGGCCGAGGCGTTGTTGATCAGCACGTCGGCATCCAGCGAACCCAACGCGCTCATCACCGCCTCGCGATGCGTGATGTCGAGCGCCATTGGCCGGCACCCCGTCTCGTTGGCCAGCGCCACGAGATCGTCGGCCGAACGGGCCACGGCGTAGACTTCGAGGCCGCCGACCCGAAGCTCTCTCACTGTTGCCGCGCCGATGCCGCGACTTGCGCCCGTGACGATGGCGGTGCGATAGCGATCAAGAGACAGGGGCTCCTCCTTTGTGTGGCGCGAACGTCAGCTTACACTTCCACCATAGCGTATCGACAGCGGGGAACGATCATGGCCAAGAAACTCTTTCCGGACGGCACCGAGGTCGCGGGCTTCTATGTCCGTACGATCCGCAGCGGTCCTTTCGTCTTCGTGTCCGGGACGACCTCTCTCGACGCCAAAGGGCGTGTGCAGGGCAAGGATGCCGCGCAGCAGACCGTCATCACCATGCGCAAGATCGAGGCCGGTCTGAAATCCGCCGGCGCGCGCCTGTCGGACCTCACCCGCACGACGATCTACGTCACCGACATTCGCGACATGACGGCTGTCACCAAGGCGCTGGGCAAGGCCCTCAAGGGTTCGGTCGTCGTCTCGACCCTCGTCGCGGTCAGCGCGCTCGCGGTGCCGGGCTTGCTGGTCGAGATCGAAGCGACGGCCGTCGTCGATCGCTGACGTCGATCATGCCGGCGGATAGGAGATCCTGTTGCGTTGGAGGAGGTCCTCCAGCGTCTTGATGCCTTGTTGGTAGCGGCCTCTCTGGCAGTCGATGCCGGCGCCGAGGCGCTGCATGTCCGGCCCGCCGGAGCCTTCGCCGCGTCGCGTGTTGAACCTGTCGAAGAGGGCGCCCAGTTCGGCACAGCGTGCGGCGAGCTGTTCGTTGGTCTGTTGCGCCTGCACTGCAACCGGCAGGCTGGCAAGGGCGGCAAGGATCGATAGAAGGCTGGTTCGATGGCATCGCGTCATCATTGAACTATAAGCCATAACCTGCATCGCCTTGAACCTGCAGATGGCGACGATGTACTGTCATTCGATCGTCCGACCACTGGACGTACGGGGGGATGAAGATGGTTTCTCGATCGACGGTTCGGTTGGCGCTGGCTGTTGGCCTCGCGGCGTTGGCGACGGCCTGTGCCGTGGCCAAGAGCACGCCCGGCGAAGATCCGAGGAGCGGGACCAACGCCTCGATAATCACCTGGGCCGACGGCAAGGAAGCGATCGCCATCAGCTGCGGCGAGCCGGGGGCCTGCCAGACCCGTGCGGTCGCGATGTGCAATCGCACCAATGGCGACTACACCGTGCTCAAGATGGAGAACATGCCGACGCGCGGCGATCTCGGCACCGTGCGCGGTGCGGCGTCAGCCGTCGTTCGCTGCGGCAAGTAACGGCGGTCGACTCCCAATCAGCGGCTTCGACGGGAGCCCCAGGCCGTCGCCATCTTGGGCTGAGACGAAGTCGCCTCGGCGCCCGACGGCAGGGCCGCCTCGTGATCGGCGATCCAGGCCGCGACGTCGGCGGCCACCGTTGGTCCCGCCTTGTCGCGCATCAACAGGTGATAGCCGTCCTTGTAGAAGGCGAGCTTGGAGTCAGGTCGCGGCGGCATGACCTCGATGGCAGCCCGGACCGGCTCCTGCGGCACGATGCGATCGCCCAGCCCGTGCATCATCAAGTAGGGGCGCTGCACGTGGCTTGCGGCGGCCGTCGCATCGTCCATCAGGTTGATCAGCCCGTAGGCCATGTCGAGCCGGGTCTGGCGCAGGATCATCGGGTCGTTGCGTAGCTTGTCGAGAGTCTTCGGATTGTCGGTCGGCTTGTAGTCGATCGAGGTGGGGCCCGACGGCATCCAGGGGATCGTATGGCCGAAGAACCAGAGCCCCGCACTCGCCATCGGTCCGAAGGTCTCGCGCGAACGAAGGGCGGTTGCCGACAGGATCAGCCCGTCGGCCTCCACGCCGCGGTCGGCGGCCACCAGGACGACGGCGCCGCCCATGCTTTCACCTGCGAGGTAGAGCGGCACGCCGGGATATTTCGCCCGCAGCAGCGCCGCCACGGCCTTGGCGTCGTCGACCAGCGTGTCGGTGCCGGGCCAGCGGCCGCGTGTCGGGCTGCCGCCGAAGCCGCGCTGATCGTAGGCATAGGTCGTGATGCCGTCCTTGGCCCATACCGTCGCGGGCTCTTCCCACGCATTCCGATAATCGCCGAAGCCGTGCAAACCCAGGATCACCGCGGTGGGCGCGCCGTTTGCCGCAGGCCATGTCGACAGCGGTAGCGCGGTGCCGTCGGCCGCGACATAACGGTCTTCGGTCAGCCGCGGCGCCTGCACCGAGCCGCCCGCCGGAACGACGGTGGGCGCACAGGCGGAAAGCATGACCGAAACGGCGACGGCGGCTATCATGCGCCGGCGCAGAAGGAGTGGGATCGTGACTGAGCCGTTTGAAGTCATCACTGTCGATACTGACCGCGTCGCCTGCGATGGCGGTGGCGGCGCGTTAGGCCATCCCAAAGTGTATCTCAACCTGGGCTCGGAAGGGCATGTCGAGTGCCCCTATTGTAGCCGGCTGTACAAGCTGCGCGAAGGCGCCCACCCTGCGCACGCCCACTAGGATCGCCCCATGAAACAACTCGGCGAAGGCTGGAACTGGCGCGATCTCAAGATCGGCGACAAATTCACCACCTATGGCAGGACTCTCTTCGAGGCCGACCTTCTGAATTTCGTGACGCTTTGCGGCTTTTCCGAGGAGCTGTTCACCAACAAGGAATACATCAAGGAGCACGCCCCGATGCGCGGCGGGCATCCCGTTCCCGGGGCGCTGGTCTACTCCATGGCCGAAGGTCTGGTGATCCCGACCACCCTGCAGGGATCGGGGCTCGCCTTCCTGTCGATGGGCTTCGACATCAAGGGGCCGACCTACGTGAACGACACGATCCATGTCGAGATCGAAGTCACCGAGATCAAGCCGACGTCCAAGGATCCCTCGCGGGCGCTGGTCCGCACGACCAACCTGGTGAAGAACCAGAAGGGTGAGACTGTGCTGATCTACACGCCGCTGCGCATGATGCAGGGCCGGTGATGGCCAAGGTCGCCGTCGAGAAGGAAGGGACGACCACGATCGTTTCGATCGACCGCTTCGCGGAGGCGCGCAACGCGGTCGATCCCGAGACGGCGATTCTGTTGCGCGAGGCCTTCTTCGCCTTCGACGCCGACGACTCGCAGTCCGTTGCCATCCTGACCGGCCGCGGCGGCACCTTCTGCGCCGGCTACGATCTCAAGGTCGCGGCCAGCCGCGAAAGTCCGTCGGCATTCGATCCGGCCGGTCCCGGTCCGATGGGGCCGACACGGCATCTCCTGTCCAAGCCGGTGATCGCCGCCGTCGAAGGTTATGCTGTCGCGGGTGGCCTCGAACTCGCGCTGTGGTGCGATATGCGGGTCGCCTCGGAGAGCGCCAAGTTCGGCGTGTTCTGCCGGCGCTGGGGCGTGCCGCTGATCGATGGCGGTACGGTGCGCCTGCCGCGTCTCGTCGGTCACAGCCGCGCCCTCGACATGATCCTGACCGGCCGCGAGGTCGGCGCCCGCGAGGCCGTCGACTGGGGGCTGGCAAACCGATTGGCGCCCGAGGGGCAGGCACTCACTGAGGCCAAGGCGCTGGCCAATGTGCTGGCGAAGTTTCCGCAGACTTGCCTGCGTTCGGATCGCCAGTCGTCCTACGAGCAATGGGCGCTCGACCTGCCGGCGGCGCTGATCAACGAAGCGCGGCACGGGATGCCGGCACTGCAGGCGGAAACCCGCAAGGGTGCTGCCCGCTTCGCCGCCGGCAAGGGACGCGGCGGCGATTTCGGAGAGATTTGATGAGCCTGCCGACCGACGCCGAGATCGCGCAATACCGTAGCGACGGTGCCATCTGCCTGCGCGGCGCCTTTTCGCCCGATTGGATCGAACGACTGCGCGCGGCCGTCGAAGCCGACATGGCGACTCCCGGGCCGATGGTGCGCATCAATACGCCCAAGGATGCGCCGGGACTGTTCTTCGTCGACTTCCAGCTCTGGCAACGCCATCCCGACGCGCGCGCCTTCGTCTACGAGTCGCCGGCACGCGAGATCGCGGCGCGCCTGATGGGCTCGGACGAGGTTGTCTACTATCACGACCATTTGCTGGTGAAGGAGCCGGGCACGCAGGAGCGTACGCCGTGGCACCACGACCAACCCTACTATCCGATCGACGGCGAGCAGATCGTCTCGCTGTGGCTGCCGCTCGATCCTGTCGATCGTGCGACGTGCGTCGAATATGTGAAGGGCTCGCACCGCTGGGGCCGCTGGTTCCAGCCCAAGTTCTTCAAGCAGGGCGGCGTCGATCTTGCCGTGCAGGACCCTCGCTTCGAGCCGCTGCCCGACCTCGACGCCGAGCGCGACCGGCACGAATTCCTCGCCTGGGACATGGAGCCGGGCGACGTCATCGCCTTCCACGCGCTGACGCTGCACGGCGCTTCCGGCAATCAGTCGACCTCGCGCCGTCGCCGCGCCTGGGCGACCCGCTGGTGCGGCGACGATGCGCGCTACGCCGCGCGCGTCGGCCAGGTCTCGCCACCGCTCGAAGGCCACGGCCTGAAGCCGGGCGACCGGCTCGAATGCGCGACTTTTCCAAAAGTCTGGCCGCAGTGAACGAACTGTTCGTGTTTGCCGGCGTGATCGCGCTGGCGTCGGTGTCGCCCGGTCCGAATGTCGTTCTGGTCGTCGATCACAGTTTGAGCTTCGGCGTGCGGCGCGTTGCGCCCACCATCCTCGGCAACATTTCGTTGCTGTTCCTCGTGGCGCTTGCCGCGGCGCTGGGCGTCGCTGCGCTGCTGCTCGCGATGCCGGGGCTGTACGACGGCTTGCGGCTCGCGGGCGCCGCCTATCTCGTTTTCCTCGGCATGCGCGCGCTGCGCAACGCCTGGCGATTGCGGGGCGATGCCGTCATCGGCGCCCCGGCCGCCGAGGTGAGTGCGCTACGCCGATATCTTCAGGCCTTCTTCGTGAGCGCCACCAACCTGCAGTCCGTGTTCTTCCTGGCGGCGTTGTTTCCCAACTTCGTGCACCACGATCAGCCGCTTGCACCGCAATTCTGCGTGCTGTTCTCCGTGCTCATCCTGGTGGTGGGCTCAGTCCACTTTGCCTATGCGCTGTCCGCGGCGATGATCCAGTCCCGCGTCGGCGACCGCCGTTTCCGGCGATCGGTCCAGGCAGTGTCGGGCGTGGCGATGCTGGGCTTCGGAACAGCGATCGCCGCCAGCGTCCTGCGCCGCTAGCAGACGGGCTCTACGGAACGAGCACGGCCTTGCCGACGACGGTGCGTTCCTCGATGAGCTTGAAGCCCTTGATCCAGTCCGCGAGGTCGTAGGTCGCGGCGACCGTGGCCTTGAGCCTGCCTTCGACGAACCAGCGGGTCAGGTCTCGCTGGGCGTCGGCCACCATGGCGCGGCGCGTGGCAAGCGCTGCTTCCTCCTTGGGCGAGGGAGTTCCTTTGCCGCCCCAGCCATTCCAGTAGCCGTAGTAGAAGCCGATCACGGTCACGTTTTTGACCAGCAGGATATTGGCCGGGATCTGCGGGACGGTGCCGCTGGCGAAGCCCATCGGGATGATACGGCCCTCGGGCGCCACGCAGCGCAGCGACGCGTCGAACGCCGAACCGCCGACCGGATCGTAAATCACATCGGCGCCGCGTCCGCCCGTCAGCTCCAGCACCTTGGTGCGTATGTCTTCCGAACGGTAGTCGATCAGGTGGTCGGCACCGGCTTCCTGCGCGGCCTTGAGCTTGTCGGCGCCACCGGCACTCGCGATCACGACGGCACCCATCGCCTTGCCGACCTCGATGGCAGTCAGGCCCGAGCCGCCGCCGGCCCCGTGGACCAGCAGCACTTCGCCGGGCTGCATCGCCGCCTTCCACTTCAGCGCGCCGTAGGCGGTGGGGTAGAGCGTCGGAAAGTTGGTCGCCTCGGCATAGGGCAGTTGCTCGGGAATCGGGATCAGGTTGGCCGCGGTCGCGATGGCGTACTCGGCAAAGGCGCCCTGGCTGACGCCGGTCGCGATGCGGTCGCCAACAGCGACGTTGCTGACGCCCTCGCCCAGAGCCACGACATGGCCCGCGAGTTCGTTGCCCGGCACGTAAGGCAATGGCGGCTTGTTCTGGTGCTTGCCTTGCACGCCCAGCATCGCGGCGAAACTCACGCCGGCGGCGCGCACGCGCACCAGCACCTCGCCAGCCTTCGGCACGGGCTGCGGGATGTCCTCGATCTTCAGATTCTCGATCGGACCATAGGCATGACAGACCAGCGCCCGCATCTTCGTTTCCTTTACTTCTGCGCTACTTCTTGAACTGGCCGTGCCGGCCTTCGCCCTTGGCGAAGCGCGCCGCACCGCTTTGCGATTCCTGGCGCCGCGCTTCCAGCGACAGCTCCATCTCACGCTGGATCGCGGCCGCCTGGTCGCGGTCGAAACTCTCATAGGCCGACTGGCGATCCGACGTCATGGCGATCGGCGGGAAGCCCGCGATCTGGAGGGCGAGCTTTTCTGCCTCGGCGCGCGTCGTGCCGCGCGCCACCTTGCGGGTAGCCAATCCAATGGCGATGGCTTCGTCGGCGCCGACCGCGCGGCCGGTCAGCAGCATGTCCATGGCGCGCCCCTGGCCCACAATGCGCGGCAGGCGCACGGTCGTGCCATCGCTCATCGGAACGCCCCAGCGGCGCGAGAACACGCCGAAGGAGGCGGTTTCGTCGACGATGCGGATATCGCAGAACAACGCCACGCCCAGCCCGCCGGCACAGGCATGGCCTTCGATGGCGGCAATCACGGGTTTGCTGAGCGGTGCGCGCAACGGCCCGTCCGCGCTGCCGGCCCAAGGGAAATAGTCCGTGCCGCCGCCCAGCTCCTTGAGGTCGGCCCCGGCGCAGAAGGCGCCCCCGGCGCCGGTCAAGACGGCGACTTTCGCCTGCGGGTCGGCTTCGAAGGCACGCAGCGCATCGGCAAGAGCGTGTGCCGCTTCGTTGTCGAGGGCGTTCTTGGCCTGCGGCCGGTTGATGGTGATCGTCGTGACCGGGCCCTGGGCCTCGACCATGATTTTGGGGGTACTCATGGCACCGTCTTATCTAACGGTCGCGAGTTCGTCTTCAAGCTGGGCGTTGGACCGCCTCGGTGTGCGGAAGTACCACCAGTTTTTCTGCGGGGTCCATTTTTCCTTGCGGGCCGTGCCATGGCCCCAGACACAACGCTTGAAGTCGCGCGTCGCTGCCGTGAAGGTCTTGTCGGCTTCATCTAGCTTCAGTGCGTGGTCACCCATCTCCTCGCGGCTGAACATGGGCAGCGCTTCGAGGATCAACTCGCGCACGTCGACGTCGTTCAACCAGTTGTCGAGATCGAAATTGTAACCCTGCCGTTCGAGATCGGCCGCGAATGTCGTCCATTGGTCGATCAGCTCGCAGAGGTCAGCTACGTCGGGAGGGCCGGGAGGGGGAGGAGGCTTCATCCGCGTCCTCGCTCGGCCTGTCGGCGATAGTATCGCTCGCCATCGTTCGGTTTGAAGAAAGTGCGGATCACCCCATTTGGATTGAAGGCGATGAACGCCCCGGTCTGCTTGTCGAAGCGGGTCGTCACACCGTCGGCGCGCACCGTCTCCAGAATCGGACCGCCTGCACGGGCGTCGCGCAGCAGCTGCGCCTGCCTCAGATAGTCTTGCTTGGTGATCCGGCCAAACTCCGCCCCATGCTTCTCGAAATGCTCGTCGAGACGCCGCGAGTCTGCAAAACCGACACTGGCGCCCCAGCCGCCGGTATTCGAGACGGGCTCTCGTGCCTCTGCAACGGTGGCATTGCGCGCAGCGTCTCCGGCACCGCGGTCGCCGATCTGGAACCAGTAGAGAAAGATCGCGACCGCCGCCAAGGCGGCCGTCAGGAGACGACGCCACGGCAGGCCGCCGGTGCGGGCATTCATTTCGCTATTGTGCGCCACCCTTGAACCACCGCGCAATCATGCGGCGCTCTGCGTCGGTGATCTCGGTCAGATTGCCGGGGGGCATGACCCGCGAGGCGGCGGCCTGCTGGTTGACGGCGGCGGCCAGGGCGCGGATCTGCGCCGGCGTCTCCAGCAGGACGCCCTTGGGCGGCGCCAGGAAGCCTTCCTGTGTGGGCTTGGCGGCATGGCAAGAAGCGCAGCGGGCCTGAACGATGGGCTGGACCTGATCGAAGGCGACCGGCCCGCCGCCATCGGCGCTCGGTCGCGGCAGGGCGAGCAGGGCGGTGAAGGCGATGAACACGAAGCCCGACGCCAGCACCAGCGGATTGGCGTTGCCCTTGTGGCGTTGCACGAACCAGACGCGGATCAGCGCGCCCGCCACGGAGATCAGGATCAGCAGAACCCAGTTCCACTCATGGCCGTAGAGGCCGGCATAGTGGTTGCTGATCATCGTGAACAGCACAGGCAGCGTAAAATAGGTATTATGGACCGAGCGCTGGCGTCCCCTCAGACCGTACTTGGGATCGAGCGGCCTTCCTTCCTCCTTGGCCTTCACCATTTCGCGCTGGCCTGGAATGATCACGAAGTAGACGTTGAGCACCATGATCGTGCCCAGCATCGCGCCGAAGTGGATGTAGGCGCCGCGGCCGGAAAAGATATGACAGAGCGCCCAGGCCGAGGCGATGCAGTAAAGGAACAGCAGCCCGCCCAGAACGACATCGTCCTGGCCCAGGGCAGAGCGGCAGAGCCAGTCGTAGACCAGCCAGCCCAGCACCAGGAACCCCAGCCCGATGGCGATCGCGGCGGGCTTGCTGAGGTCCATGACCGAAGGATCGATCAGCGCGACTTCCGCACCGTAATAGTAGACGAGACACAGCAGGAAGAAGCCGGTGATCAGGGTCGTGTAGGCTTCCCACTTGAACCAGTGCAGTTCGGGCGGCAAGCGCTCGGGCGCCAGGGCGAACTTCTTGGCGGTGTAGAAGCCGCCGCCATGGACCGCCCAGACTTCGCCGCCGATGCCCTTGGCGATGTCGGCCGGATCGAGCGGCTTGTGCAGATGGTTGTCCAGCCAGATGAAGTAGAAAGACGCTCCGATCCAGGCAATGCCCACGATCATGTGAGCCCAGCGCAGCAGCAGATTCAGCCAATCGACGATAAACGCAGCGTCCATGCTTCCTCGTAGCGCCTTGCCGGGCGGGGTCTCAAGGCGGTAAATCGCCCATTCACAGTGATTCGAACGATTTCAAGGGGAAATGCAATGACGGCTCTGGACCTTCCGGCGGGTGTTTCGATCGACGGCGCGATGAAGCCCGGCTTCGAAAAGGTGCTCACCAAGGAGGCTGTCGCGTTCATTGCCGACTTGCAGCGCAAGTTCAACGATCGCCGCGAGGAGTTGCTGGCCGCCCGCGTCGAGCGCCAGAAGCGGCTCGATGCCGGGGAGAAGCCGGACTTCCTGCCGGAGACGGCGAAAATTCGCGAGAGCGACTGGACGGTGGCGCCGTTGCCCAAGGACATCCTGGACCGCCGCGTCGAAATCACCGGGCCGGTCGATCGCAAGATGATCATCAATGCGCTGAACTGCGGCGCCAATGTCTTCATGGCCGACTTCGAGGATGCCTCGACCCCGACCTGGGCCAACATGGTCGAAGGCCAGTTCAACCTCGCCGACGCGGTGCGTCGCCAGATCGACTATGTCGATCCCAACAGCGGCAAGGCCTACAAGCTGAACGACAAGACCGCCGTGCTGTTCGTCCGTCCGCGCGGCTGGCACCTGCTCGAGAAGCACGTCACGGTCGATGGCAAGCCGATGTCGGGCTCGCTGTTCGATTTCGGCCTCTATTTCTTCCATAACGCCAAGGAAGCGCTGTCGCGCGGTACCGGGCCGTACTTCTACCTGCCGAAGATGGAGAGCCATCTGGAAGCGCGGCTTTGGAACGACGTGTTCGTTCATGCCCAGGATGCGCTCGGCGTACCGCAGAAGTCGATCAAGGCCACGGTGCTGATCGAGACCATCCTCGCCACCTTCGAGATGGACGAGATCCTGTGGGAGCTGAAGGACCATTCGGCCGGGCTGAACTGCGGCCGTTGGGACTACATCTTCTCCTTCATCAAGAAGTTCCGCGAACAGGAGTGGGCGGTGCTGCCGGATCGCGGCACGGTCGGCATGACCTCGCACTTCCTGCGCTCCTACAGCCAGCTCGTCATCAAGACCTGCCATCGCCGCGAGGTCCACGCGATGGGCGGCATGGCGGCGCAGATTCCCATCAAGAACGATCCGAAGGCCAACGACGAAGCGATGGCCCGCGTGCATGCCGACAAGAAGCGCGAGGCCGGCGACGGCCACGACGGCACCTGGGTCGCTCATCCGGGGCTCGTGCCGATCGCCAAGGCCGAGTTCGATGCGGTGATGAAGGAAGCCAATCAGATCGCGCGCAAGCGGCAGGACGTGAACGTCACCGCGGCCGACCTGATCCAGATACCGTCGGGTCCGAAGACCGAGGCGGGCCTGCGCCAGAACGTGGCCGTGGGCATCGGCTATGTCGAAGCCTGGCTGCGCGGCATCGGCTGCGTGCCGCTGTTCAACCTTATGGAAGATGCCGCCACCGCCGAGATCAGCCGCGCGCAGGTCTGGCAGTGGGTGCGCCACAACCAGAAGCTCGACGACGGCCGCGCCATCACCAAGGAGCTGGTGCGCGAGATCGTGCGCGAGGAGAACGACAAGGTGAAGGCGCAGATGGGCGAGGAGAGCTTCGCCAAGGGCCGTTACGAAGATGCGGCCCAGCTCATGATCGACCTGGTTGAGCAGCCGCAATTCTACGAGTTCCTGACCCTGCCCGCGTATGACCGCATCATTGCCGATGAGAAGAAGGCTGCGGCCTGAGGGACAGACGATGGTCAACAACGTTTACGAAGTCACTTCGGCCGGCAAGGCGGACGCGCCGGCCATCGGCGCGCCGGGACGTCCCTGGCTCAACTACGCCGGTCTCAAGAAGCTCACCGACGACACGCTCGCGGCGTTGAACGGTGTTGGTATCGGCCGTGGCGATCGCGTCGCCATGGTCGTTCCCAACGGACCGGAGATGGCGTCTTCGTTCATCGCCGTCGCGTCGGGCACGACGTCGGCGCCGCTCAATCCGGCCTATCGCGATGAAGAGTTCGAGTTCTACCTTGAAGATCTCAAGCCCAAGGCTGTGATCGTGCAACGGGGCATGGAGAGCCCGGTACGTGCGGTTGCCAGCAAGGTCGGCGTGCCGATTGTGGAGCTGGTGCCGACGGCCGATGCGCCCGCGGGCACCTTCACGCTCGATGTCTCGGCGTTGAAGCCCGCCAAGGCGGCCAAGCCTGGCACGTCGGTCGGCGAGGAGATCGCCCTGGTGCTCCATACGTCGGGCACGACGGCGCGTCCCAAGATCGTACCGCTGTCGACGGCGAACCTCGCGGCCTCGGCGCGTCATATCGGCAAGTCGCTGGCGCTTACGCCGGCCGATCGCTGCCTCAACATCATGCCGCTGTTCCATATTCACGGTCTGATCGCGGCGACGCTTTCGTCGCTGGGCGCGGGCGCTTCGGTGTCGTGTACGCCGGGCTTCAACGCGCTGCGCTTCTTCGCCTGGCTCGAGGAAGTGAAGCCCACCTGGTACACGGCCGTGCCGACCATGCATCAGGCAATCCTCGGCCGCCTGCGCAGCCATGTGGACGCGGCCAAGGCCGCCAAGCTGCGCTTCATCCGCTCCTCGTCGGCCTCTCTGCCGCCGCAGGTCATGGCCGAACTCGAAGCCGCCTTCGACTGTCCGGTGGTCGAGGCCTACGGCATGACCGAAGCCAGCCATCAGATGGCGTCGAATGCGCTGCCACCCGGCAAGCGCAAGCCGGGCGCGGTCGGCCTGCCGGCCGGCCCGAAGATCGCCATCATGGACGATGCCGGCAACATGCTGCCGCAGGGCACGATCGGCGAGGTCGTGATCCAGGGGCCGAACGTGACGGCGGGCTACGACAACAACCCGGACGCCAACCTCAAGGCCTTTGCCAATGGCTGGTTCCGCACCGGCGATCAGGGCCGCTTCGACGAGGACGGCTACCTGTTCCTGACCGGCCGCCTGAAGGAGATCATCAACCGTGGTGGCGAGAAGATCAGCCCGATCGAGATCGACGTCATCCTGATGGATCACCCGGCGGTCGAGCAGTGCGTGACCTTCGCCATCCCGCATCCCAAGCTGGGAGAAGAGGTGGGCGCTGTCGTCGTCCTGCGCGGCGGCACCGAATGCACGGAGCGCGAGTTGCGCGACTTCGTGGCCAAGCACGTCGCCGACTTCAAGGTGCCGCGCAAGGTCGTGTTCGTGGCCGAGATCCCGAAGGGTGCGACCGGCAAGCTGCAGCGTATAGGCCTTGCCGCCAAGCTCGGCCTCGGTGAAGCGACGGCCTGATGGAGAAGCCGTGACCTCGATCTGCGTTTTCGGCGCCGGCGCCATCGGCGGCTTCATGGCCGCCAAACTCGAGATGGCCGGCACGCCGGTCACCGTCGTGGCACGAGGTCCGCATGGCGATGCCCTGCGGACCCAGGGCCTGACCCTGCTGAGCGAGGGGCAGAAGTCCGTCACGCGGCCGCGCGTGGCGACCGATCCCAAGGAGATCGGCCCACAGGACTATCTGGTGCTGACGCTCAAGGCACATTCGTTGTTGCCGGCGATGGCGCAGCTCGAACCGTTGATCGGGCCGAACACGACCATCGTGGCGGCCATCAACGGCGTGCCCTGGTGGTACACTTACAAGCTTGGCGGTGAGTTCGACGGCCGGCGCATCGAGTCGGTCGATCCCGAAGGCAAGCTCACCGCCGGGCTGCCGCCCCCGCAGGTGCTGGGCAGCATCGTCTATCCGGCGGCCGACGTGGTCGAGCCGGGCGTCATCGAACATACCTACGGCGATCGTTTCTCCCTCGGCGAGCCCGACGGCAGCCGCAGCGAGCGCGCGACCAGGCTTTCGGAGTTGCTGATCAAGGCGGGCCTCAAGGCGCCGGTGCGGCCGCGCATCCGCGACGAGCTCTGGGTCAAGCTCTGGGGCAACATGGCGTTCAATCCGCTGAGTGCGCTCACGACGGCGACGCTCGACCGGCTGATCTCCGAGCCCGGCACGCATGCCGTCTGCCGCGCCCTCATGGTCGAGGGTCAGCAGGTGGCCGAGAAGCTCGGCGTGAAGTTCGCCATCGGCGTCGACAAGCGCATCGCGGGCGGTGCCGAGGTCGGCGCTCACAAGACGTCGATGCTGCAGGATCTCGAACGCGGCCGCCCGCTCGAAATCGAAGCGCTGTTGGGCGCCGTGGTAGAGATGGCCGAATGGGTCGGCGTCGACATGCCGATTGGCCGAACCGTCCTCGCGCTGGTGCGCCAGCGCGCCGCAATGCGCTGAGAGGGCCGACATGGACGAGAAGATCGATCTCGTCTTCGATCCCGACAATGAGCGCGCAGCCACTTATGTGCGCGACCGTCTCTCGATGTTCAATTCGAGCCGGACGGGCAAATCCGACTACTATCCTTGCTACATCTTCCTGAAGGGCGAGAGGAACGAAACCCTCGGTGGCCTGCTGGGCTACATCTGGGCCGACTGGTTGTTTGTCTCCATCCTTTGGGTCGACGAGGCGCTGCGCGGCAAGGGTCATGCGACGCGTTTGATGGATGCCGCCGAGGATTACGCCCGCCATCGCAACTGCCATTCCGCGTATCTCGACACGCACTCCTTTCAGGCTCGGCCGTTCTACGAGAGGCGTGGCTACGAACTCTTCGCCACGCTCGACGACTTCCCGCCCGGCCACCAGAAATTCTTCCTGAAGAAGACGCTGACGAAGTAGCGAGAAGCCGAAGCTCCTCGACGCTTCACTCCGCGCCCTGAAGCTCGGCGCGGACGGCGGCGGAGGAGTGTGCGAACAGAAGCCGCGCGCCAGCTTCGGCGGCGCTCGCATCGCCAGAACTGATCGCGCGTTCGATGATCCGCCAGTCGTTGGCGGCTTCGCGGCGGCGTTCGGCCTTGAGAAAGCTCGTGGCGCGTCCTCGGATCATGCGCCAGCTGCTGATGTCGGAGAGGTGATCGTACAGCGCCGGCAGTCGGCCGTTGCCGCTGGCATTGATCAACAGTGTCTGGGCGGCGACCGAACGCTCCGAGAAGGTCTGCGCGGGCGTGTCGGGATCGGCGGCAAGCCGCTCCATCTCGCCGGTGAGTTCCGCGAGCTTCTCGCGGGGCGCCGTTGGATCGAGGGCGCAGTTGCGCGCCGCAATCGCCAGCAGGGCGGCCCGGATCTCGAAAAGGTGGAAGACGTCGTCCTTTGCGAAGGGGGCCACGCGCGCGCCGAAGCGCGGGACCTGCTCGACATAGCCGAGCTTGGCCAGCGCGATCAGCGCCTCGCGGACGGTGGCTCGGCTGACGGCGTGCTCTTCCGCCAGCGCGATCTCCTTCAGCCGCTCACCCGCAGGCAGGCGGCCGGACATGATGTCCTCGAGAATCTTCTCGGCCAGAAGTTCGGGAAGGGATTTGACAGCTTTGCCGAGGGGAATCGGCGCTTGGGGAGCGGTAGGGGACACGGCGTGACCCTATCACAATTCGTCAAATTGATTATTGTCAGACAATCGACAGTCGGCAATAGTGTGGCAACGCGAGGAGGGAACGCATGAGCACGCTTCAGGTGAAGCCGATCGGGTACGCGCTGGGGGCTGAAGTCACAGGCGTGGATCTGCGCCGGCCGATCGAGCCGGCCTTGAAGGACGCCATCAACGAGGCGTGGCTGCGTCACCTGGTGCTGGTGTTTCCCGGCCAGGATCTTTCGACGACGGAGCAGATCGCCTTCTCACGGTGCTTCGGCGAGCTCGACAAGCACGAGTTCCAGCCGCGCTACACGCACCCGGATCATCGCGAGATACTGATGATCACCAACAAGCTCGTCGACGGCAAACCTTCGGATACCCGCAACACCGGCCGCAACTGGCACACCGACCTGACCTTCACGCCGCGGCCCGCCAAGGGCGCGCTCCTGCTCTGCCGGGAAAGGCCGCCGGTCGGTGGCGATACGATGTTCGCCAACATGTACCTCGCCTACGAGACGCTGAGCGCCCGTATGCGGGCTTTCATCGACGACATGGAGGCGATCCACGACGCCTCGCTGGTCAAGGGACTGGAGCAGCGCGATCCGGAGAAGGTCGCAGAGCTGAAGCGCCGCAATCCGCCGGTGGCGCACAGGATTGTGCAGACGCACCCGGAGACCGGGCGCAAGTCGTTGCTGGTCGGCCAGCGCATCCGCGGCATCATCGGCCTGTCGGATGGAGAGAGTGCGGCGCTCCTCCGCTTCCTGAACGAACACGCCGAGTCCCCGGAGTTCACGTATCGCCACCGCTGGACCGTCAACGATCTGGTGATGTGGGACAATCGGTGCACGCAGCACATCGCGTTGCCCGATTTCGATCAGCGTCAGCCGCGCCTGATGCTGCGCTGCTCGCTCCAGGGCGAGACGACTGGCCGTGTCCTGGAGCCTGCCGCGACGCGCACCGACGACCGCGAGGCGTTGATGCAGATGCTGGCTGCGGTCGCCTGAAAAACCAATAAACCGGAGGAATCACATGACGACGAGACGTGGGCTCATAGGGGGCCTGACGGCGGCTGCCGCCGTTCTGGCTGGTGGGCGTTCGACATTCGCAACGCCGGACTATCCGACCAAACAGATCAAGGTGATCGCACCGTTTGCGCCCGGCGGCGCGACGGACACCTGTGCGCGCATTGTCGCCCAACGGCTGGGCGAGCGCTGGGGCAAGCCCGTTGTCGTCGAAAACAAGACCGGGGCGTCCGGTTCCATCGGCGCCGCCGCGGCCGCTCAGGCCGCCCCCGACGGCCACACGCTGCTGCTGGGCACGGTCGGCACGAGCGCCACCAACGCGCATCTCCTGCCCAACATGCCCTACGACACGTTGAACGACTTCACGCCGATCAGCCTTTTCGCGACGGTCGCGATGCTGGTCGTCGTCCATCCCAGCCAGCCAATCCATTCGATTGCCGAGCTGATCGCCTATGCGCAGAAGAACCCCGGCCGCCTCAACTGCGGGACTGCGGGCATCGGCTCGTCGCCGCATCTCGCGGCGTTGCTGTTTGAGAATCTGGCCAAGGTGCGCTTCGAGCATGTGGCCTATGCCGGCGTCGCGCCGATGATCCCCGACATCCTGCAGAATCGCGTGAACATCTCCCTGGGCGATGCGAGTTCCTTCCTGCCTCACGTGCGCAGCGGCGCATTGCGAGCGATCGGCGTCACCACGGCGACACGGTTCGAGGGGCTGCCGGACGTGCCGACGGTCGCCGAAGCCGGCGTGAAAGGCTACGAGGCGTCGGCTTGGTATGGCGTATTGGGCCCGGCCAAGCTGCCTCCCGCCATCGCCGCCAAGCTCAGCGGCGACGTCGCGGCGATCGCGCGCATGCCGGAGGTCAAACAGCAACTTGCGCCGCTGGCCGCCACGACCGTGGGCAGCACGTCGGACGAATTCGCAGCGTTCATCCGCGCCGAGTACGAGCGGTGGGGCAAACTGATCCGCGACAGCGGCGTGCAGGTGAAGAAGCCGAGTTAGCGCCTATCTCGCGCCCAGCTCTCTCAATTTCTTGTCTATCGATAGGAGATCCCACCAGCTTTGCCGTTTGCTGGCCGGTGTGCGCAGCAGATAGGCCGGATGGAAGGTCGGCAGCGCCGGCACTTCGGTGCCGTCGTCGAGGCGCAGGGTTGCCCACTTGCCGCGTAGACGCGTGATGCCCTCGGTCGTGTCGAGCACCGCCTTCACGGCCGTGCCGCCCGCCAGCACCACCAGCTTCGGCTTGGCAAGTTCGATGTGACGTCGTGTGAAGGCGAGACAGATCGCCTGTTCCGCCAGGGTCGGCGTGCGATTGCCGGGCGGGCGCCAGAAGAGAATGTTGGTGATGTAGAGATCGCGCTCGCGGCTCATGCCGATGGCTGAGAACATGCGGTCCATGAGCTGGCCGCTCACGCCGACGAACGGCTTGCCCAGCCGGTCCTCGTCGGCCCCCGGCGCTTCGCCGACGATCATCACCGGCGCGCCGACGACGCCGTCGGCAAATACCGTGTTCTTGGCCGTACGCTTCAGCGCGCAGCCTTCGAAGGCGCGCACCGCGGCTTCGAGTTCGGCGACGCTGGTAGCCTTTCGGGCAACCTCGCGGGCATCCTCGACGAGCTGCGGCGATTCGAGGGGGATCGGCGCGCGTTGAGGCGGCGGAGTAGCCGGGCGGATCGGTGTCGGCGCCGATGGCATTGCAGCCGGCGCAGCCAAGGGAGCCACGGAGGCAGCCGGTGGCGGCAAGGCGAAGCGGTCGATTGCCTCTTCGCCGATTGCCTCGTCGAGACCCTGATCGACGTACCAGCGGAGCAGGGCTGCCGCCGCATCAGGTGCCAGGGACAGCTCGGTCACGATGTGGGGCCTCAGGGCAGGCGCTTCAGGAAGGCGCCGAGAATCGGCGCCCACAGGGCGGCATCGGCATGGCTCGCCATATGGCCCTTGTTGGAGGGCAGCTCCACATAGGTGACGTCGACTCCGGCCTTGCGCATGTCGCTGACATAAGCGGGCGACAGCGCGATGTCGAACAGCTTGTCGGTCGGAGACTGCACATAGAGCACCTTGGTGCCCTTGAGCTTGGCATAGTCGCCGGTGATGTCGATGGTGCCGATGGCCCGGCGCAGCGCGATCATCGAATGGCCGTCGTAGATTTGGGACCATGCCTGCGCGTTGGCACGGATCGCCGCCGCGCGCGCCTTGGGATCGGGCATGGTCTCGGCCAGGATCTCGTTCTGGCCGTAGTTCATCAGCGTCTCGAAGCGAATCTCTTCGAGGGTGCGGGCGATGCCGCCATTCTCGTAATACCAGCCGCCGTTCCAGTTAGGGTCCGAGGCCAGACGTTTCTGCAGGCTTTCCAGCCGGTCCAGCCCGCCCGGCGAGCGCGGCGCTGTCACCGAAGGCACGATCGCCTTCATGAAACCGGGGTAGGAGGCGGCCCACTGGAACGACTGGAAGCCGCCCATGGACGGCCCGATCACCGCCACCAGGCTCTTCAGCCCGAGCGAATCGATCAGGAGCTTCTGGCTGCCGACGATGTCCCGCATGGTGATCTCGGGAAAGGTCGGGCCGTAGGGCTTGCCGGTGCGCGGGTCCGTGCAGTTCGGCCCTGTGCTGCCATGTGCCGAGCCCAGCGCATTCACGGAGACGACGAAATAGCGGTCGGTGTCGACCGCCTTGCCGGGGCCGATCAGGCCGTCGAACCAGCCGACCGAACCCTCGGGAACGCCACGCCCCTGCTTGCCAGGGGCATTTTTGCCTGCTGCGTGATGACTCGATGTGTAGCCATGCACGACCAGAATGGCGTTGTCCTTGGCCGGCGAGAGCGTTCCGTACGTTTCGTAGGCAAGCTCCAGAGTGGGCAAAGTCTGGCCACTTTCGAGGCGATAATCGCGTGCAGAGAAGATCTTGCTCTCGATATCGGTCAACTCTGCCACGGGAATTCCCCCTCTCAGCGGGTGGCGATCCTGCCCCCGACAGGCTATCTAGAATCGAAGGATTGCCGCCCGACAGGCGCGCGTCCATCAGGAAAAGGCACTGCAGAGCGAGACAGGTATGACGCGCGAGGCGATGGAATATGACGTTGTGATCGTGGGCGGCGGTCCGGCCGGGCTGTCGGCGGCGATCCGCTTGAAGCAGCTCGCGGCAGAGCGAAATCACGAAGTCTCGGTCTGCTTGATCGAGAAGGGTTCGGAAATCGGCGCCCACATCCTGTCGGGCGCAGTCGTCGATCCGATCGGTCTGAACGAGCTCATTCCCGACTGGAAAGAGAAGGGAGCGCCGCTCGAGACGCAGGTTACCGACGACCAGTTCCTGTTCCTGACCAAGAGCGGTTCCTACCGCTTCCCCAATTTCCTGCTGCCGCGGCTGATGAACAACCACGGCAACTACATCGTGAGCCTGGGCGATGTCTGCCGCTGGCTTGGCCAGCAGGCCGAGGCGTTGGGCGTCGAAATCTATCCGGGCTTTGCCGCGGCCGAAGTGCTCTACAACGACGACGGTTCGGTGAAGGGCGTCGCCACCGGCGACATGGGCATCGCCAAGGACGGCACCCACAAGGACAGCTACACGCCGGGCATGGAACTGCATGCGAAATACACGCTGATCGGTGAGGGCGTTCGCGGTTCGCTGGCCAAGCAACTGATGGCCAAGTTCGATCTGCGCGACGGCGTCGATCCGCAGAAGTTCGGCATCGGCATCAAGGAACTCTGGCAGGTCGATCCCGCCAACTTCCGCAAGGGCCTGGTCGTGCATTCGCAGGGCTGGCCGCTGTCGGAGACCGGCAGCTCGGGCGGCTCGTTCATGTATCACTTCGGCGACAATCTGGTCGCCATCGGCCTCGTCGTGCATCTCAGCTACGAGAACCCCTACCTCTCACCGTTTGACGAGTTCCAGCGCTTCAAGACGCATCCCGATGTCGCCAAGTACCTGAAGGGCGGCAAGCGCTTGGTCTACGGCTCGCGCGCCATCAACGAGGGTGGCGTACAGTCGGTGCCCAAGCTTACTTTCCCGGGTGGTGCGCTGATCGGCTGCTCCGCCGGTTTCGTCAACGTGCCGCGCATCAAGGGCAGCCATAACGCCGTGAAGAGCGGCATGCTGGCGGCCGAGGCGGCTTTCGAGGCGCTGGCGGGTGGCAAGACCGGCGGCGACGAGTTGATCGCCTATCCGGTGAAGCTCAAGGCGTCGTGGATCTGGAAGGATCTCGACAAGGTGCGCAACGTGAAGCCCGCCCTGAAATGGGGCACGACGCTCGGCACGCTCTATGGCGGCATGGACATGTGGCTGCACGATCTCGGTATCCGCTTGCCGTGGACCTTGCGCCATCACAAGGCCGATCACGAATGCCTCCGGCCGGCGAGCGAATTCCAGCCGATCCAGTACCCCAAGCCCGACGGCGTACTTTCCTTCGACAAGCTCTCCTCGGTGTTCCTGTCGAACACCAATCATGAGGAGGACCAGCCGGTTCATCTGAAGCTGCGCGATCCCTCGATCCCGATTGCGGTCAACCTGCCGCTTTACGCCGAGCCGGCGCAACGCTACTGCCCGGCGGGCGTCTACGAGGTGGTGACGGCCGACAACGGCCAGCCGCGCTTTCAGATCAACGCGCAGAACTGCGTTCACTGCAAGACGTGCGACATCAAGGATCCTGCACAGAATATCGACTGGTCCGTGCCCGAAGGGGGCGGCGGGCCTAACTATCCCAACATGTGAGACGCATGCGACGCATTCCTCTTGCGCTGCTCTCCGCAGCGCTGCTGTCCCTCTTCCCGCTCGCCGGCCAGGCCCAGCAGGGCAACCGGCCGCAAGCCAAGCCGTCGCAGACTCAACCCGGTGTCCGCCTTCAGCCGACTTCGTTGGCGGGCCGCTACCTGGCCGCCCGCGTCGGCGAACAGGGGCACGACTACGACATTGCCTCCGATCAGATGGATCAGGCGCTGGCGCTGACGCCCAACGATCCGGAAATGATCTACGCGGCCTTCCGGCTGCGCGTGTATGCCGGCCGGATCGACCAGGCGGCGCAGCTTGCGCCGGCTGTCCTTGCGACGAGGCCGGGGGATGGTTTCGCCAACCTCGTTCTGGCTGTCGAGGCGATCAAGAAGGGCGACTACAAAGGCGCCGAGCGCCAGTTGGGCCGCATCGGGGCCGAGAACCAGCTTGGTGCGCTGCGCGAGTATGTGTTGGCCTGGCTGAAGGCCGGGGAGAAGGACTTCGCGACGGCCCGGGCCCATCTTGCACGTCTCAGGCCTGCTGCAGGCGAGCGGGCGGAAGCGCCGGCGCTGGTTATTGAAGCGCAGATCGACGAGCTGGCGGGCGATAAGGCCGCGGCCGAGGCGAAGTATCGCCGTGCCATGACGCTCGACCGCAATGGTCTGCGGACTACGGTCGCGGTGGCCGAAGGGCTGCGCCGGCTCGGCAAGGATGCCGAGGCGCGCGAACTCCTGAAGAACTATGCCGAGAAGTACAGCGACGCCGTTGTCGTCGATGCGCTGGTTGCACCCAATGCGCCGATGCCCAAGCCGCCGTCGCCGGCGGCCGGCATTGCGGAAATCCTGTTCGACATTGGCGGCATCCTCGCTGCGGATCAACGCAACCAGCGTACGGATCTGGCGCTGATCTTCTACCAGCTCGCCACCGCCCTGAAGCCGGAGCAGGACTTCGCCTGGCTGATGATCTCGGGCCTCTACGAGCAGTTCCGCCAGGTCCCGAAGGCCGTCGCGGCGCTGGGCAAGATCGGGCCCAACTCGCCGCTCTACTGGCAGGCGCGGTTGCGCACGGCCGCGCTCGACGCCCAGGAAGACAAGCTCGATCAGGCGGTCAGCCGGCTGCGGGCTCTGGTGGCGGAGAAGCCCGCCCGGATCGACGCGGCCCTTACGCTGGCCGACTTGCTGCGCACCAAGGAACGTTATGCCGAGGCCGTTGCGGCCTACGACACGGCGATCTCGCGCCTGCGCAATCCCGAGGAACGCCACTGGCAGGTCTACTTTGGCCGCGGCATCGCGCTTGAGCGCACCAAGCAGTGGCCGAAGGCCGAGCTGGATATGAAGAAGGCGCTCGAGCTTTCGCCGGAGCAGCCCTACGTCCTGAACTATCTCGGCTACAGCTGGATCGACCAGGGCATGAAGCTCGAGGAAGGCATGAAGATGCTGGAGCGGGCCACCGAGCTTCGCCCGGACGACGGCTCCATCACCGACAGCGTCGGCTGGGCCTTCTATCGCCTCGGCCAGTACGACAAGGCGGTCGATTGGCTGGAACGGGCGACCGAGCAGAAGGGCGAGGACCCGACGATCGCCGAGCATCTCGGCGATGCCTATTGGCATGTCGGCCGTCGCCGCGAAGCGCGCTTTCAATGGGAACGCGCCTCGAATCAGAAGCCTGAAAAGGATCGCGTGCCGATCATCCAGGACAAGCTCACGAACGGATTGAACTCCGGCAACGACAAGCCGACGGTCTACGAGAAGGCTGCCGATTCCAAGCAGGGTGGCTGATCGCGCCGTGCCGCTCGCCCGAGCGAAGGTCAATCTGTGGCTGAACGTCGTCGGCCGAAGGACTGACGGCTACCACCTGCTCGACTCGCTGGTTGCCTTCACCGATCTCGCCGATGAAATCGACGTGCGCGCCGCCTCCGACCTGTCGCTCGAAGTTGCGGGTCCCGGTGCGGCGTCGCTTCGGGACGAGGCCGACAATCTCGTTCTGAGAGCCGCGCGCCTGCTGGCGGGCCGTGCGGGGCTGGCACCGCGGGCCGCCCTTCGTCTCACCAAGCATATTCCCGTTGCCGCAGGGCTGGGTGGTGGTTCGGCCGATGCGGCGGCGGCGCTGCTGGCCCTGGTCGATCTGTGGCGGGTGGCGATGCCCGAGGAGGAACTGTTCGATCTGGCGGCCGAACTCGGCGCCGACGTGCCCATGTGCTTGGCCGGCAGACCGGCACTGGTTGCGGGTGTCGGCGAGCGTCTTGCGCCGGCGCCCCGGATGCCTCCCTGTGCCATCCTGCTGGTCAATCCGGGACTACCCTTGCCGACGCCCCAGGTCTTCGCCGCGCGCCAGGGCAGCTTCTCGGCCGAACGCCCGGCGCCCGGAGGCTGGCCTGATCTCGCGACCTTGGGCCGCGAGATCGCCGCCCGCGGCAACGATCTCACCGACGCCGCCGTCTCGCTACGCCCTGAAATTACGAGTGTCCTGCAGGCCCTGAGGGGCAGCCATGGCATCGTTCATGCCGCGATGAGCGGAAGCGGCGCGACCTGCTTTGGCCTCTACGAAACCGTCGAGGCAGCGCGGCGTGCTGCCGCTGCCTTGCCGTCCTCCTGGTGGCGTCACGCCGGCCAGCTCGCGACGAGCTGACCTTTAAGGCTTCCCTGTCGTTCCAGAGCGCCGACGCTGCATCATCGAGTCGAACAACGCCTTGCTGGGCTCCCCCGTGATCTTGAGGCCGGCCGTTTTCTCGTAGTCACGGATCGCCGTGCGAGTCATCGGGCCGATTACGCCGTCAGGCGTGTCACGCAGCAAATTGAGCTCGAACAGCAGCGTTTGCACGGCCTTGATCTGGTCGGTAGGCGCGGGCGGCCAGGTGGCATCGGCGGGCAGAGTAGGCCGCACGATATCCGCGGAGGTCGGGGGCGGCGGCGGGGGCTCGGGCCTGCCGATGTCGATTGTATTTGCCGGCGGCTCGGCCTTGGTCTCCGCCGCGGCGGCCGCCACCTTCTCCTCGGCCTTCGGCGGCAGCGGCAGCGGCGAATTCGTGACGACGTCGCGATTGGCCAATGCCGCACGCATCGCGGCGTACAACTCCTTGCTGGGCTCGCCGGTTTCCCGCACGCCTGCGGTCTTCTGGAAGGCGCGGATTGCGTTGCGCGTCATCGGCCCGAGAGCGCCGTCCGGCGGATCGCGCAACAGCTTGAGGTCGAACAGGGCCTGCTGAATGGCCCTTACTTGCTCGGTGGCCGTTTGAGGCCAGCCGGGTGGATCGATGCTGGCGACTTGCGGCGGCGTCGGCTGCAGTCCGCTGGATTGCGGCAGCGAAGCGGGCTTGGGCGGCTGCAAGGCTTCGACGATCTGCTTGAACTCTTCCTGTCCGACCTGCTGTGCGCGCTCCAGCTCGGCGGGCGTGAGAAGGCGCTGCAGGGTCTGCGCGCGCTGCCCCGAAGTCTTGGAGAGCGGCGTTTCCTCGCCCTTGTTCATCTGGCGGTCGAGTTCGGAGGCGATGGTGAACCAGGCCAGGGCGACTGCCTGATCCTTCGGTGCGGCATCGCCGCGTTCGTAGATGTCGCCCAGGGTGAACATCGAAGCGACCATGCCCTGGCGTGACGCCGAGCGCAGCAGCTCGACAGCTTCCTTGCCGTTGCGGGCGGCGCCTTTGCCGTCGCGCAGCAGCAGGGCGAGGTTGTGTTTGGCCATCGGCAAGTCGGCCTCGACGGCCTTGCGATACCACTCGATGGCCTTGCTGGAATCGCGTTCGACGACGAAACCGCGCTCGTACATCACGCCGACATTAAAAGCCGCCTGCGTCGAGCCTGCCTGCGCCGCCCTCAGGAGCCAGCCGGCACCGGCCTGAGCATCCTTGGTGACGCCTGCGCCCTGCAGCAGCCGGCGCGCCAGCTCCTCCATAGCCAGAATCTCGTTGGCTTCCGCCCGGGTCCGCAGTTCCCGGATCGGCATCGCCTCCCAATCCGTCTTCGCATCGGCGGGCTTCAGTTCGGCAGCCTTCGTATCGACGGGCCTTGCTTCCTCAGCCTTTGCGTCGACGATCTTCACATCGACAAGGGTCGCGTCGCCGAAGTCGGCGCTGGTCGGCGGCGGTGGCGCATTAAGCGGCGGATCGACCTTGGCGACCGCCGCAGGTGTGGCAGCGTGCGCCGGATCCGCGGCGTTTGCGGCAACGGGCGACGCCCCGTAATTCGCTGGCCGCGTCAGCCAGGCGCCGCCTGCGGCTGCGGCCACAAGCACGACAGCAACCCCCGCCAGTACGGGGGGCCGTTTCAGGATGGCAAGCGGAGGGGGCCGGTCGGTGGTTCCGGTCATCGCTGGAGAATAGCCGAGACTGGCCGCTGCGGAGAAGCCATCGCGCGGTGGCGGACAACGATCAGCGTGGTCAAAAGGAGTACTGCGCCCGCCTGATGTGCAGTCGCAATGCCGATATCGACGCCAGTCAGGATCGTGGCGATTCCGAGACCGAGCTGCAGGAAGGCCATCAGGCCGGCGGCCATCGTCTCTGGACGCGGCGCGCGCCAGGCCATCACCAGCACGCCCAGCACCAGAAGCTTGGCCAGCCAGCGATGGACGAACTGGATGGTCGTGCCGTTCTCGAAGAGGTTGATCCACCAGGGCGAGAGATCGAACAGGCCGGGCGGTATCCAGTGGCCCGACATGGTCGGGAAGGTGCTGTGTGCAGTGCCCGCGCGCAGTCCGGCCATGAACGCGCCCCAGGTCAGCACGACGAACAGGAAGCCGATGAGGGCGGTGGCCTTGCGCCGCGTCTTGGGATCGTCCCGGCGCGCCGTCTGCGGTCCCAGTTCGAGGATCAGCCAGACCGTGTAGGCATAGAGGGCGATGGCGAGCAGGAGATGGGCTGCCAGGCGATAGTGACTGACCGACGGCCGATCGATCAGGCCCGACGCCACCATGGCCCAGCCAAGCGCACCCTGCAGGCCACCCGCAACCAGCAGGGCGAAAAGCCTGGGCTTCAGATGTGCGTTAAGAGCGCCCCGCCACCAGAACCAGGCGAGCGGCAAGGCGAAGACGATACCGATGAGTCGTCCCCACAGGCGATGAATGTACTCCAGCCAGAAGATCTCTTTGAATTCGCCGACAGTGAAGGAATGATTCACCAACCGTCCCTGCGGCGAGGAAAGATACTTCTGCAGTTCAGCCTGCCAGGCCGCGTCGGAGAGCGGCGGCAGCCAGCCGGTGACCGGCCGCCACTCGACCATGGACAGACCGGACTCGGTGAGGCGCGTGAGCGCGCCGATCACGATCATGAAGAAGATCATCGCCGCAACGACGATCAGCCAATTGCGCACGGAAGGAGGAACGGGCTGCATCGAGGCGGACCATGCGTGAAGCGGGCTACGCCGTCATCTGGCATAAATGTCGCTAATCGGCGACATGACTTGCGATGCCTTGCGCTTCCGGGGCACCTTGTTTAACGGTTCGTGCACGAACCATTTCCCCTCGCCTCATCCGGATATTTGGTAATGACTTCGTTCCCGCTGGCCCCGCCGGTTCCCTTCGGGCTCAGCTTCAATGACTTCTACGATCGCGAGGGACTGAGTCGTCTCGATGCCGCGTTCGTCGCTTGGCTGAAAGACGCCAGCATCGATCTCCATGCCCGCCTGATGATGGCGCGTGCGACTCCCGAAGCACTAGCGGTCAAAGACGAATCGAATCTGCTGATCGAGCTGGCGCGCCCGCTCGAGGATTTCGTCGGCATCCTGTTCGGCGTCGGCGAGGAGGTCGCCGCCTTGCGCGGCCGGCACAGCCGCCTGGCGCCGCTGTACGATTGCAAGCGGCTCTTCGTGCAGCGCTACGTCACGCGCGCCATCAAGCCCGATGCTGCAGCGGTGCTCGACGGTGCGAGCGTCACTGCCAACATCGCTCTTCGCATCGACCCGTCTACCGACTTGGAAGAATGGGAGCTCGCCTTCGCGCTCGCGGTTCGCGATCTCGTCGGAGCGGAGTTCAAGGTCGAAGCGCCGACACCGCAGATTACGGCGTTCGCGGAGTACGCTGCCTGGGCGCTGCACCATCCCGAAGGCAAGAAGCGTCATCGCGACGGGCCGCTGTTCAAGGTGCCGCACAAGCTCGACTTCGAGCACCTTGTGCCGATCGAGACCGAGACGGTCGACGGGGTCATCCGCATGAAGCTGCCGCGGCCGCTGCTGCGGCATCGCGAAGGCTTTGCGCTCACAGATCAGGGTTTCGATCTCGTCCGCACCCTTGATCAGGCAAACTACTGCATCTGGTGCCACAACCAGGGCAAGGACAGTTGCTCCCGCGGCTTGCGGGACCGCAAGACCGGCGCCTTCCAGAAGTCGCCCTTCGGCGTCACGCTCGCAGGCTGTCCGCTCGAAGAGAAGATCTCGGAGATGAACCTCCTGAAAGCGGAAGGTTTCTCCGTCGGCGCGCTGGCAATCGCCGCCGTCGACAATCCGCTGCTGGCGGCAACCGGCCACCGCATCTGCAACGATTGCATGAAGGCCTGCATCTATCAGAAGCAGGAGCCGGTCGACATCCCGCAGATCGAGACCCGCACCTTGAAGGACGTGCTCGGCCTGCCGTGGGGCTTCGAGATCTATTCGCTGCTGACGCGCTGGAATCCGCTCAACCTGCGCCGCCCGATTCCGCGTCCTGCGACGGGGCGCACCGTGCTGGTCGTCGGCCTGGGCCCGGCGGGCTTCAACCTCGCGCATCATCTGATGAATGACGGCCATACGGTGGTCGGCATCGACGGACTCAAGATCGAGCCCCTACCCGAGGCGCAATCCGGCGTGGCGATGGATGGCACGCGCGTCGGGTTCCAGGCGGTGAAGGACGTTGCGGCCTTGCGCGAAAATCTCGGCGAGAGGGCGATGGCGGGGTTCGGCGGTGTCGCCGAGTACGGCATCACCGTGCGCTGGGACAAGAACTACCTGAAGATGGTGCGGCTCCTGCTGGAGCGGCGCGCCGAGTTCTCGATGTTCGGCGGCGTGCGCTTCGGCGGCACGGTGACGGTCGAGAGCGCTTTCGCGATGGGCTTCGACCATATCGCGCTGTGCGCCGGCGCGGGCAAGCCCACCGTGCTCGATCTGCCGAACGGTCTCGCGCGCGGCGTGCGCGCGGCGTCGGATTTCCTGATGGCGCTGCAGCTCACGGGCGCGGCCAAGAAGGAGTCCATCGCCAACCTGCAGATCCGCCTGCCGGTGGTGGTGATCGGCGGCGGACTGACGGCCATCGATACGGCAACCGAATCGCTTGCCTACTATCCGTTGCAGGTCGAGAAGTTCCTGTCGCGGCATGAAGCACTGGTCGCCGAGCGCGGCGAGGTGGCGGTGCAGGGCAACTGGACGCCGGAAGAGCGCGAGATCGCCGACGAGTTCATTGCGCACGCCAAGGCGATCCGCGCCGAGCGCGAGGCGGCGGCCCGCGAAGGCCGCGAACCTGCGATTGCCAAGCTGGTGAACGGCTGGGGTGGCGTGGCGCTGGTCTATCGTCGCCGTCTGATCGATTCGCCGTCCTATACGCTGAACCACGAGGAAGTGCTGAAGGCGCTCGAAGAGGATATTCGCTTCGTCGAAGGCCTCTCGCCGGTGGCCGTCGAGGTCGACGATGTCGGCCAGGCTAAGGCGCTGAAGGTTGCCGGCGAGCAGAACGGCACCAAGGTCGAGGCGACCCTGCCCGCGCGCACTATCCTGGTGGCGGCGGGCACACAGCCCAACACCGTGCTGGCGCGTGAAGATGCCACGCATGCCTTCATCGACGGCAAGTACTTCCGTGCCCTCGACGAGGAGGGCAACCCCGCCACGCCCGAGCGTGTCGCCAAGCCCGCCGAAGTGCGGGTGCTGATGTATCGCCATGCCGACAACCGCTTCATGTCGTTCTTCGGCGACCTGCATCCATCCTTCGCCGGCAACGTCGTGAAGGCGATGGGCGGCGCCAAGCAGGGCTATCCGGTGCTGACGCGCGCGATGACGACACTGCCGGCACCCAAGCGCACGCCAGCCGAGATTCTGGGCGAGGCCAATCGGGAATGGCGCGCCCGCGTCGTGCGCGTCGACCGGCTGACTCCCACTATCGTTGAGGTCATTGTCGAGGCGCCGGCAGCGGCGCGCAACTTCGAGCCTGGACAGTTCTATCGCCTGCAGAACTACGAGGCGCGGTCACTTCAAAGCGAAGGCACGCTCCTCACCATGGAAGGCCTGGCGCTGACCGGGGCCTGGGTCGACAAGGACAAGGGCCTGCTGTCGCTGATCGCGCTGGAGATGGGCGGCTCGTCCGATCTCTGCGCGATGCTGAAGCCCGACGAACCCGTCATCGTCATGGGGCCGACCGGCGCGCCGACCGAGATCGAACCGGGCGAAACGGTCGTGCTGGTGGGCGGTGGCCTGGGCAACGCGGTGCTGTTCTCGATCGGCCAGGCCTTCCGCAAGGCCGGCAGCAAGGTGCTCTATTTCGCGGGCTACAAGCGGGTGATCGACCGTTACAAGGTCGAAGAGATCGAGGCGGCGGCCGATGTCGTCGTCTGGTGCTGCGACGAGGAGCCGGGCTTCGCGCCGGGCCGGCCGCAGGACAAGGCGCTGGTCGCCAACATCGTCGAAGCGATGCGCCGCTATGCGTCGGGCGAACTCGGCGACCAGCCGATTCCCTACCGTGCGGCGGATCGCATCGTGGCCATCGGCTCCGACGGCATGATGAACGCGGTGCGGCTGGCGCGGCACAACGCGCTGAAGCCCTACCTCAAGGCCGATCATCGCGCGCTGGGTTCGATCAACTCCCCCATGCAATGCATGATGAAGGAGATCTGCGCCCAGTGCCTGCAGCTCCATAGGGACCCGGTGACCGGCAAGGAGAGCGTCGTCTTCTCCTGCTTCAACCAGGATCAGGAGCTGGACCGCGTCGATTTCGCCGGCCTGCGGCAGCGGCTGCGCCAGAACTCCGTGCAGGAGAAGATCGGCGCGCTCTGGATCGATCGCGCGCTCAGAAAGATCGGCGCACGCTAAGGCGTGCGTACGAACCTGAACAGCACTTTATCCTGGCTGTAGTAGCGGAGCTGATCGACCACTTTCGGGAAATACTCGCTGCCCACCGTCACCGGCATGAAGGCATCGAGGTCGAGCGGGCGGACACCGACCGTGAAACCTGCTGCCGAGAAGGCCTTGGCGACATTGTCGAGCGAGTGATCGTAGATCGGGATCGACGAGGTCTCGCTGATCAGTTTACGCCAGCGCGACCATACGGCGCTGTCCTTGTGGCAGCCCATGGCGGCGATATAGGCGCCGCCGGGGCGAAGGGCGGCTTTCATGTCGGCCGCATGCGCGGCAAGGTCGGGCAGCAAGTAGAGCACTTCATGGCTGAAGGCGAAGTGGAAGGGGCTGCCGAGCGCGGCCGCACTGTGGCCGACCTTGTAATCGATCGGACGCTGGCCTTTCAGCAGCTCGGCGCGTGCCACCGATTCGCGGGCGATGTCGATGCCGGTGGCCGCGCGAAAGGGATGCCGGTCGTAGAGCATCCGCAGGAAGCCGCCCTGGTTGCAGCCATAGTCGAGGATCGTTGCATCGCGGAGACTGCCGTGAATGGCGACGTCGATCATGCGTCGCCAGATCGGTGCATGCGCGGCGCCCATCGCCTCTTCGTCGGCGGGATTGCGGTTCCAGGTGTGGATCGTGCCGTAGGCCGGGGAGGGTCGTTGCATCGCTTCCTCCTGTTGAGGAAGCCAGCCTATCACGCCCGCGCGCGCCAGGGGTGAAAGAGCAACGGACCGGCGATCAGGCTGCCGAAGGCGATCATGCCGACGGCGATTGCCGTGAACACGCCGTGCAGGCCCCAGTCGAGACTTTCGATCATGAACCAGCCGCCGACCGTGGCGATGCAGAGGCGGGCGATGCCGGCGAAGAACGGCGCCGTCATGCGGCCTGCCCCCTGGCTCGCGAAGGAGAGCGTCATGCCGATCCCGAACAGGCAGTAGAACGGCGCCACATGCGTAATGTAGGCGACGGTAGCCGCGATCACCTGCGGGTCGCTGGTGAACAGCCTCGCCCAGCCTTCGGGCACGATCGCCACGATCCAGCCGAAGAGGCCGATGCCTAGGCCCGCGACCAGGCTGCCGGTCCAGGCGGCCCGCACCGCACGCCGCCAGTCATTGGCGCCGGCCGCTACGCCGACCAGAGTGGTGAGGCCCGAGCCGATGCCGAAGGCCAGCGGCACCAGCATGAATTCCAGCCGCACGCCGATGCCGTACCCTGCCAGGGCGGCCACGCCGAAGCGGCCGACCAGTCCTGTCACCAGCATGGCCGTGAGGTTGGCCGTGAAGGCGGAGAAGGACGCGATCAGGCCGACCCGCAGGATGTCCCAGAAGAGACGGCCCTGGAGGGAGAGGCCGCCGAGTGCCGGCACGAAGCCCAGCCTGCCGCCCCACAGCGCGCGCGCCTGCAGTAGAGCGGAGATGGCGGATGTCGCCAGCGAGGAGATCGCCGGCCCTGCCATGCCGAAGCCCGGCCAGTCGCCGATGCCCAGCGCCAGCACATAGGAGAGCGGCACCTGAGCGATGGAGGAGAAGAGCATGTAGCGGCCGGGCGTTGCGGCATCGCCGCCACCGCGCAGCAACGCCGACAGGAAGAAGTTCGCCCAGATGAAGAGGGAGCCGGAGAAGAGGACGTGCGAGTAAGTCAGCGCTTGCTCAAGCGACCGGCCTTCGCCGCCCAGCAGACGATAGAGCGTCGGCGCCACGGTCCAGGCGAGCAAGGTGAAGAGGAGGGCGAGCCCTGTCCCCAGCGCCAGAGCATGCAGCACCAGCGAGCGCGCATCGTCGCGCCGGCCCGCGCCCATGGCACGCGCCATGGCGGCAGCCACACCGCCGCCCATGCCGCCCGCCGCCATCATGGTCATCATCATCATGAGCGGGAAAACGAGGGCGAAGCCCGCCAGCGCATCCGTGCCCAGCCGGCCGAAGATGAAGGTCTCGGCGATGGCGACGAAAGTCTGCGCGATCATGACGGCGGTAGTCGGTGCCGAGAGTTTCCAAAGGCTGGAGCCGATCGGTGCGGTCAGGAGAGGATGCGACAGGGGAGGCTCCGCATTATGTGCATATGCACCATATCAGCCCGCGCCCTCCTGTCACCTGACAAACCCTGCTGATCCCATTAGCTTTTCGCCATGACAGACAAGGACCGCCCGCTCGCCAAGCCCTCCGTCCAGGTCGAGAACGACCGCGTGATCGTCACGGAATGGCGCTTTCCGCCCGGCAGCCACACCGGCTGGCATCGCCACAATCACGACTATGTCGTGGTCCCGATAACGACCGGCGAACTGCACATCTTCGACGGCAAGGCGACCGTGCCGGCGCCGCTGCGGGCCGGGGTATCCTATTCTCGGCAGACCGGGGTCGAGCACGACGTCATCAACCCCAACGATTTCGAGTTCGTTTTCGTGGAAATCGAGGTCAAGGCCTGACCGTCCCGCGCGGCTGCCCCGCGCCTGGTCGCATTGACTTGGGGCCTCCCCGGGCTCATATGAGGTCCGCCCAGCGGTCCGGCACGAACTCGAGCCCTTTAGAGACCGCCCCCAGAGTCCAGCGGAAAATGGACTAAGTTACGGAAACTAAATGAGTTTTGAGAGTTTGGGGCTGAGTGCCCCGGTGCTGCAGGCAGTGTCTGAGAAGGGCTATACCCAGCCCACCCCGATCCAGGAAAAAGCCATCCCCATCGTCCTGATGGGTCGTGACATCCTCGGATGCGCCCAGACAGGCACAGGCAAGACTGCCTCCTTTGTCCTCCCGATGATCGACATCCTCGCCGAGGGCCGCGCCAAGTCGCGCATGCCGCGATCGCTCATCCTGGAGCCGACGCGTGAACTGGCCGCCCAGGTGGCCGAAAACTTCGAAATCTACGGCAAGAACCACAAGCTCAACATGGCGCTGCTGATCGGCGGCGTGAGCTTCGAGGACCAGGAACGGGCCCTCGAGCGTGGTGTCGACGTGCTGATTGCCACGCCGGGCCGCCTGCTCGACCACTTCGAGCGTGGCAAGGTTCTGCTGAACGACGTCAAGGTGCTGGTGATCGACGAAGCCGATCGCATGCTCGACATGGGTTTCATTCCCGACGTCGAGCGCATCGTCGGCCTGCTCTCGCCGATGCGTCAGACCCTGTTCTTCTCGGCGACCATGCCGCCGGAGATCAAGCGTCTGGCCGACCGCTTCCTCAGCAATCCGAAGGAAGTGACCGTCTCGGCGCCGGCGTCGACCGGCAAGAACATCGTGCAGGGCTTGGTCGTCGTGCCCGAAGAAGACAAGCGCGAGGCGCTGCGTCGACTGATCAAGGATCAGGACATCAAGAACGCCATCGTCTTCTGCAATCGCAAGCGCGACGTGGCGATTCTTCAAGGGTCGCTCAAGAAGCACGGCTTCAATGCCGGTGCGCTGCATGGCGACATGAGCCAGCCCGCGCGCATGGAGACGCTGGAGAAGTTCAAGCAGGGCGAGATCCAGATCCTGGTCGCGTCCGATGTCGCGGCGCGCGGTCTCGACATCGTTGCCATGAGCCACGTGTTCAACTTCGACGTGCCGTTTTCGCCGGAAGACTACGTTCACCGGATCGGCCGTACGGGCCGCGCCGGAAACACGGGCCATTCCTTCACCCTGGCGTCGCCCGCCGAAGGCAGCCTGGTCGAGGCCATCGAGAAGCTGATCGGCGCCGAGATCCCGCGCGTCGAAGTACCGGGCATGGAAGCCGTTGCGTTCGATCCGTCCGAGGGCCGTGGCCGTCGGGGCCGCGGACGTGGGCGGGCTCCCGGCGGTGGCCGTGGTGGCCGCAGCGGCGAGCGTGCGCCGCGCGCACCCCGCGCCGAGCGCGAACCAAAGCCCGTCGAGGCCGAGGTGCAGGCAGAGCGTGCGCCGCGTCCGGAGCGTACACCGCGCCCGGAGCGTCCCCATCGTGAACCTCGCCAGGAGCCGCGGCAGGAGGCTCGTCATGAGCCCCGGCATGAAGCTCGCGAGCCCCGCGAACCTCGCAGCGAGGGCCGTGCTCCCCGCGAGCGCCGGCCGGAGCGCCGCGATCGTCCGCACCGCAACGATCGTCACGATCGTGACGAGGCCGTGCCGATGGGTCTTGGCGATCACGTCCCGGCTTTCCTCGCCCGCCCGACGCGCTAAAGTGTGCGCCGCTGGAGCGGAGGCACATGCAGACCATTTTCGTCATGGTGAAGTGCGAACTCGGTAAGGCTTACGAGGTCGCCGACGACGCGGTTAACATCGAACAGGTATCGGAGGTCTATTCGACCTCCGGCCAGTACGATCTTCTGATGAAGTGCTATCTCGACGAGAAGACCGATATCGGTCACTTCGTCACCAGCCACATCCAGACGCTGCGCGGCGTGAAGGACACTTTCACCCTCATCACCTTCAAGGCCTTTTCCTGAGTACGGCCGTCCCGCGACGGCATCTCCCGAGGGGCGAGGATTTCCTGCTCCTCCCGCCGTCGATCCAGCCCTACGCCTATCGCATGGTCGACAGCCTGTTCGCCCATCGCGTGATCCGCCGCGGCGACCATCCGCGCGAGCTGCCGCGCGGCGAGGAGATCGCGCCGGTCTATCGGGCCGAGGGCAGCGACCACGATCTCGGCTCCTTTATGGATCGCAACAGGATCGTGGGCGTTCTGGTGATCCGCGACGGCAGGATCGTTCTGGAGCGCTATGGACTCGGCCTCGGCGAGCACGATCGCTGGTCGACCATGTCGACGGTGAAGTCGATGACGGCCATGCTGGTGGGCGCCGCAATCCATGACGGCGCCATTGGTTCGATCGACGACCCACTGACGCATTACCTGCCGTCGCTCGCCGGTTCCGCCTACGAAGGCGTGACCCTGCGCCACGTCATGACCATGTCGTCCGGCGTGCGCTGGACGGAGGTCTATTCCGACCGGAACTCCGACGTGAACCGCTACAGCAAGTCGCTGGCCGACAAGGTGCCGGGCGGCGTGTTGAAGCTCATGGCGTCGCTGCCGCGCGCCAATCCGCCGGGCAGTACCTTTCTCTACAATTCCGGCGACACCTATCTGCTGGGCGCTGCCCTGACGAAGGCCGTGGGCAGGCCGCTGGCCGACTACATGTCCGAGAAAGTCTGGCAGCCGGCCGGCATGGAGTGCGATGCCTTCTACACGGTGGAAAGCGAGGGCGGTCAGGAGATCGGCGGTAGCCGCGCCGGCATGGTCCTGCGCGACTTCGGCCGCTTCGGTCAGTTCGTCCTGGACGATGGCGTGATCGCAGGCCGGCGCGTGCTGGCCGAAGGCTGGGTCGACGCTGCCGCGACGCCGGCCTTCGCCGTGCCGACGCCGCCGGTCCGGGACATTACGCACTACGGCTACAGCTGGTGGCTGGGCGACGGCGTGATGGCAGCGCTCGGACATGCCGGCCAGCGCATCGACATTTTCCGCAAGGAGCGGCTGGTCGTCGTTACTCTTGCGGCGTTCCCGCAGCCTCCCTATGTGCCGGCGACCGATCACGATCGTCGCAACGAGGTGGTCGTCTTCACGAACGCCGTCAGGCGTCTCGGAGCCGCATCCTGAGCAACGATGGCGGCCAGGCGGTTCTCGCCCTCTGGGTCGATATCGATCCAGAGGACGATGCCCTTTTCGAGAACTGGCACAGCCGCGAGCATGTGCAGGAGCGGGTGGGGTGTCCCGGCTGGCTGCGTGGCAGCCGCTTCAAGGCCGTGACGCAAGCTGGCCGCTACCTCCTGTTCTACGATGCCGAGACGGCGGATGCCTTCGAGAGCGGGGTCTACTATGCCCGACTGCGTTCACCGACCGAGATGAGCCGCGCGATCTTCCCGAAGTTCCGCAATACTTGGCGCACCGTCTGTACGGTCCAGCGTCGGTTGGGCGACGGGATCGCCGCCGCCGTACTGACCTTGCGCCTCGGGGCCAACGATCCCGTGCCGTTCGAGGCGCTGGCGGCCTTCGATCCTGCCCGTCTCGACCTGCTGCAGGGTCAGAAATCAGTCGGCCAAGCGCATACCACGGAGAAGGATCTGCGGCCTGCACCGGACCGGCAGATCGAACGGGCCATCGTCGCGTTTTTCTGGTCGGTCGAAGATGCAGAAAAGGCGCGTGCTGCGCACGCGCCTTCCGCTGAAGTCTTTGCCCTTCGCCACACCGTGTCGAAGAGCGATCTTGGTCCGTGAGCGCGGCTAGTTGATCAGCCCGTAGAACTTGCCGGCGTTGGTGCAGGTGATCATTTTGACCTGCTCTTCCGGCACTTCGGCGAACTGCTCCTTGATGTACTTCTCCGAGTGCGGCCACACGCCATCGCCGTGCGGGTAGTCGGAGCCCCACATCAGGCTCTCCGCGCCCATGTCGTCGATCAGCTTGGCGCCGATACGGTCGAACTGGAAGGTGGCCTTGCACTGACGGCGCCAGTAGTCGCTGGGCTTCATCTTCAGTCCGAGGTCGGTGAAGCGGTCCTCCCATTCGAAGTCCATGCGGTCGAGCGCATAGGGAATCCAGCCGCAGCCGCTTTCGCCGAAGGCGATGCGGACATGGGGGTAACGCTCCAGAACGTTGGCCGCAATGATGGCAGCCAGGATGTTCACCAGATTCATCTGAAAGCCGGAGACGACGGTGAAGAACACCGAGCGTCCGACACGGCCGGGGTGCTTGCTGATCGTGTCGGGCGGCACGGCGGGGAAAGTGTGGAAGTGCAGCGGCAACTGCACGTCGTTGACCGCTTTCCACAACGGCTCCCACATCGGGTGCCACATCGGCTCCATGTCCCACGAGCAGGAAAGCTCGAGCCCGCGCAGGCCCATCTTGGCGGCGCGATGGACTTCCTTCACCGCGGCGTCGATGTCGCCATAGGGAAGACAGGCGAGGCCGATGTGCCGGTCGGGATAGTGGCTGCAGAAGTCCTTCAGCCAGTCGTTGTAGATGCGCAGCATCTCGTTCGACGCATCCTTGTCGTTCAACCGGCTCGATGCGCCGAGGATGCCGTAGATCACTTCGGCGTCGACGCCGTCGCGATCGAGATCCTTGATACGCAGGTGCGGATCGGAAACGCGGCGAATGTCCTTGGCGCCGTCGGCGTAAAGGCCCGTCTCGGCCATGATGTCGACGCGGTGATGCTTGCCGGGCACGTACTTGGCGCCGGCAGGGCCAACGCCGTTCTTGAAGCCAAAGGTAGCGCCGTTCCGGGCCGTCCACTTCGGACCGTCGTCGGTCTCCACGACGTACGGCATGCGATCCTTCATGTCGCGCGGCGCCATCGACGTGAACAGGTCGGGCGGCATCCAGGGCAGGTCGAGATGGCAATCGGCCGATATGCGCTTGTATTGCATGGCGTTGGCTCCCTTTGGGCTTCCTTGGGCTTTGCTGATCGAATTATGCGCCACCTGATCGGCCGGGCAACGGTCGATCGTTTCGCGTATCGGCAGTTATCGGATGGCGGGATTGCCAATGCGGTAGAGGACATGGGGGCGGAGCGCGTCGCCCTCCGGCACTGTCGAGTCCTCGAAATCGTCTGCCGGCGATCGCCTCATGCCGAGCTTTTCCATCAATCGGCGCGACGGTTCGTTGATGGTCGAGGTGTAGGCGATCACTTCCTTGGCACCCAGAGCCGCCCAGGCATGGGCAAGGCAGGCAGATGCCGCTTCGAAGGCATAACCGCGCCGCCAGTTGGCGCGACCGAGGATCCAGCCGATTTCCATGTCCGGCGAACCCGGCACTTCAGGGCCGGGCCTGGAGAGGCCGAGGCCGCCGATCAGGCAACCATCGTCGCGCCGCTCGACGGCAACGAAGCCGAACCCATGCCGGTCGAGATGCTCGTTGCAGCGGTCGATCAGCTCGTCCGATTGGGCGCGGGACAGGATCGACGGGAAGTAATAGCGCCGGACCTCGGCATCGGCATTGATTGCCGCGAAGGCCGCCCGATCGCGATCTTCCCATGGGCGCAGCAGCAGTTGCGAAGTTTCCAGGCGCATTCAGATACAGCAGGCTTGTTGAAAATCGCGGAACAGTCTAGCCCTGACAGGCAAGGAGTGCTGGATGACTGCGGATACGGCCACTCGTCTCGAAGGGGATTTCGACTATATCGTCGTCGGCGCCGGCTCGGCCGGCTGCGTGATGGCGAACCGGCTTTCGGCCGATGCAAAGTCGCGTGTTCTGCTGCTGGAAGCGGGTGGCAAGGACAACTGGATCTGGTTCCACATTCCGGTGGGCTATCTCTACGCGATGGGCAATCCGCGGGCGGACTGGTTGTTCCAGACGGAGAAGGAGCCGGGGCTCAACGGCCGCGCGCTCAACTATCCGCGTGGCAAGGTGATCGGTGGCTGTTCGGCGATCAACGGCATGATCTCCATGCGTGGCCAGGCACAGGACTACGACCACTGGCGGCAGCTTGGCCTCACCGGCTGGGGCTGGGACGATGTCGCGCCGATCTTCAAGCGGCTCGATGGGCATTTTCTCGGCGACACCGAACATCATGGCGGCAGCGGCGAATGGCGCGTCGAACAGATGCGCGTGAAGTGGGACGTGCTGGATGCCGTCACCAAGGCCGCGACGGAAATGGGCGTGCCGACGACGCAGGACTTCAACACCGGCGACAACGAAGGTGTCGGTTACTTTCACGTCAACCAGAAGCGCGGGCTGCGCATGTCGGTCGCGACCGCCTTCCTGAAGCCCGTGCTCAACCGCCCGAACCTGCGACTCGAAACAGGCGTGCTGGTGGAGAAGATCGTCTTTGAGGGCAAACGCGCCGTCGGCGTGCAGTTCCGCCAGAACGGAAAGCTCGTCGAGGCGCGCGCCAGGGGCGAGGTCGTGCTCTCGGCGGGCGCCATCGGCTCGCCGCAGATCCTGCAGCTCTCGGGCGTTGGCGCGCCCGACTGGCTGACGGCGCTGGGCCTGCCGACGCTGCACGAAAGGCCCGGTGTCGGCCGCAACCTTCAGGACCATCTGCAGCAGCGCGCCATCTTCAAGGTGACGGGCGTCAAGACGCTGAACGGGACCTATCATTCGCTGATCGGCCGTGCGCTCATGGGCATGGAATATGCACTGTTCCGCTCGGGCCCGCTCACGATGGCGCCCTCCCAACTCGGCATCTTCACGAAATCTTCGCCCGATCACGAACGTGCCAACATCGAGTTCCATGTGCAGCCGCTGTCGCTCGACAAGTTCGGTGAGCCGCTCCATCGCTTTCCCGCGATCACCGTCAGCGCCTGCAACCTGCGGCCGACATCGCGCGGCACGGTGCGCCTGCGTTCGGGCGATCCGGCAGCCAAGCCGATTATCGCGCCGAACTATCTGTCGACGCCGGAGGATCGGCGCGTGGCCGCCGATGCGATCCGCGTCACGCGCCGCCTCATGAAGCAACCGGCGATGCAGGCCTACCGGCCGGAAGAGTATCTGCCGGGGGCGAGCGTCGGTGACGACGAGGCCTCGCTTGCCAAGGCGGCCGGCGACATCGGCACTACGATCTTCCATCCTGTCGGAACGGCGAAGATGGGCTTGCCTTCTGATCCGATGACGGTAGTGGATAACAGGTTGCGGGTCATCGGCCTCGAAAGACTGCGGGTGGTCGATGCATCGGTGATGCCGACGATCACCTCAGGCAACACCAACACACCAACGATCATGATCGCCGATAAGGCGGCGCAAATGATGATTGAGGAAGGACGTTAGACTATGCGTAAACGGATACTCGGACTGTTCACGGCACTGGCGCTTTCGACGCCTGTCGTCGCCCCAGCGACGGCGATTGCCCAACAGCCCAAGACCCTCCGGGCGGTCATGCATTCGGATCTCAAGATCCTGGACCCGATCTGGACGACAGCGTTCATCGTGCGCAACCACGGTTACATGGTTTACGACACGCTGTTTGCGCTGGATGGGAACCTCAAGATCCAGCCGCAGATGGTCGATACTTGGAAGATGAGCGACGACAAGCTCACTTGGACCTTCACTCTGCGCGATGGGCTAGAGTTCCACGACGGCCAGCCGGTCACGTCCGACGACGTCATCGCTTCGCTGAAGCGCTGGGCTGCCCGCGATTCGCTGGGCCAGATCCTGTGGGCCAAGGTCGCCGAAGCCAAGGCGGTCGATCCCAAGACCTTTCAACTCGTGCTCAAGGCGCCGACCGGCATCGTGCTGCAGGCGCTGGCCAAGCCGTCGGGCAATCCGTTCATCATGCCGAAGCGGGTGGCGGAGACCGACCCCAGCAAGCAAATCGACGACTATACGGGTTCGGGTCCGTTCATCTTCAAGAAGGACGAATGGAAGCCCGGCGACAAGACGGTCTACGTCAAGAATCCCAAATACAAGCCGCGCGCCGAGCCGCCATCGGGCCTCGCTGGCGGCAAGATCGCCAAGGTCGATCGCGTCGAGTGGGTGGCGATGCCCGACCAGCAGACCGCGGTCAACGCGCTGCAGGCCGGTGAGATCGACATCATCGAGCAGCCTCAGCACGACCTCTATCCGATCCTGAAGAGCGACAAGAACATCCGGCTGGTCACCACCAACAAGTGGGGCAACCAGTACATCTACCGCTTCAACCAGCTCCATAAGCCGTTCGACAATCCCAAGAACCGGCAGGCGATGCTCTATGCGTTGAACCAGAAGGACTTTCTCGAAGGCGTGATCGGCGATCCCGACTACTACAAGCTCTGCAAGGCGCTGTTCGTCTGTGGCGGACCCTACGAGACGGCCGCCGGCTTCGAGGACAAGTACGGCAGCGACTTCGCCAAGGCCAAGGAACTCCTGAAGGAGGGCGGCTACGACGGCACGCCGGTCGTGCTGCTGCACTCGACCGATCTCTACGTGCTGACCAACATGGCGCCGATCGCTAAGTCGCTGATGGAGAAGGCCGGCCTCAAGGTCGACATGCAGTCGATGGATTGGCAGACCCTTGTCGCCCGCCGCGCCAAGAAGGACGCTCCGGACAAGGGCGGCTGGAACATCCTGATTACCTCGACCAGCAGCGTCGATTCGCTCGACCCGGTGAACTCGAGCTTCATCAGTACGAGCTGCGACAAGGCGTGGTTCGGCTGGCCGTGCGACGAGGAGATCACGCGGCTGCGTCAGGCCTTCGCCGACGAGACCGACGAGGCCAAGCGCAAGGAACTCGTCGAGAAGATCCAGCTCCGCGCCGCCCAAGTGCCGACACACGCCGTGCTCGGCCAGTACACGGGCGCGATGGGAACCCGCAATAATATCAGCGGCAACGTCACCTCGCCCGTGCCGGTGTTCTGGAACGTCGAGAAGAAGTAGAGCCGCTCTTCCGGTAGCGCTTGCCAATACCCGCCTCCCTGGACAACGATGCACGTTGTCTGCAAATAGGGAGGCGGGTGATGCGCAAGCGTGTCCTTGGCTTAGCAGTAGCGTGCGTACTCGGCGTAGCGTCAGGCGTTCTTGGGAGTGCTCAGGCGCAAACGACTTTGAGAGTGGTCAACCACTCCGATCTCAAGATCCTCGATCCGATCTGGACGACGGCCTACATCGTCCGCAACCACGGCTACATGATCTACGACACGCTGTTCGCGCTGGACGGCAATCTCGAGGTCAAGCCGCAGATGGTCGACACATGGAAGGTGAGCGACGATAAGCTCACCTGGACCTTCACCCTGCGCGACGGGCTCGAGTTTCACGACGGCACGCCGGTCACCTCGGCCGATGTCATTCCCTCGCTCAAGCGCTGGGCGGTGCGCGATCCGCTGGGCCAGATGCTCTGGGCCAAAGTGGTCGATGCCAAAGCCGTCGACCCCAAGACCTTCCAGATCGTGCTGAAGGCGCCGACCGGCATCATGCTGCAGGCGTTGGGCAAGCCGTCGGGCAATCCGTTCATCATGCCGAAGAAGGTCGCCGAGACCGATCCTGGCAAGCAGATCGACGATACCACCGGCTCCGGCCCCTTCATCTTCAAGAGGGAGGAATGGAAACCCGGCGACAAGACGGTTTACGTCAAGAATCCGAAGTACAAGCCCCGCGCCGAGCCGCCGTCGGGCCTCGCTGGCGGCAAGATCGCCAAAGTCGATCGCGTCGAATGGGTCGCGATGTCAGACCAGCAGACCGTGGTGAATGCTCTGATCAAGGGCGAAATCGACATGATCGAGAGCCCGCAGCACGATCTGTTCAAGGTCATGGAGGCCGATCCCAATATCAAGCTGGAGAACCTGAACAAGTGGGGCAATCAGTACATCTTCCGCTTCAACCAGCTCTTCAAGCCGTTCGACAACGCCAAGATCCGTCAGGCCGTCATCACCGCCTTCAACCAGAAGGACTTTCTCGACGGTGTGATCGGCGATCCCAAGTACTACAAGGTCTGCAAGGCGATGTTCATGTGCGACACGCCCTATGCCACCACCAAAGGCATGGAGGCGATGTACGACAGCAACTTCGTGAAGGCACGCGAGCTGTTGAAGGAAGGCGGCTATGACGGCACGCCGGTGGTTCTGATGCACTCGACGGACCTTTACGTGCTGACGAACCTGGCGCCGGTCGCCAAGTCGCTGATGGAGCGGGCCGGCCTCAAGGTCGACATGCAGTCGATGGACTGGCAGACCCTGGTCAGCCGCCGCGCCCGCAAGGATCCGCCGGACAAGGGCGGCTGGAACGCCTTTCTGACCTCGTCGGCTGCCGTCGACATCGTCGATCCGCTGGCCAACACCTACATCAACGCGGTGGGCGCGAATGCCTGGTTCGGCTGGCCGAAGGACGACGAGCTTCTACGGTTGCGCGCCGCCTTTGCCGACGAGACCGATCCGGCCAAGCAGAAGGAACTGGCCACTGCCATGCAGGTGCGCGTGTCGGAGAATCCGACGCACGGCTATGTCGGCCAATGGTACGCGCCGGTGGCGTTGCGCAAGAATGTGACCGGCAATCTCGTCTCGCCGGTCACGATCTTCTGGAACATCGAAAAGAAGTAACGAGGCCTATCGCGCCTTGAAGTTGAACTCCGCGCCCGACCGGATGCCGGTCGGCCAGCGGGCGGTCACGGTCTTGAGCTTGGTGTAGAAGCGCACGCCTTCCATGCCGTAGATGCCGTGATCGCCGAAGACCGAGGCCTTCCAGCCGCCGAAGCTGTGATAGGCCACCGGCACGGGGATCGGCACGTTGATGCCGACCATGCCGATCTTCACGTTGCTGGCGAAGGCGCGAGCGGCATCGCCGTCGCGCGTGAAGATCGCCGTGCCGTTGCCATAGGCGTGGTCGTTCACCAGCTTCACGGCGTCGTCGAAGGTCTTCGACCGCACGACCGAGAGCACGGGACCGAAGATCTCGTCCTTGTAGATCGTCATGTCGGGCGTCACCTGGTCGAACAGGCAGCCGCCCATGAAGTTGCCGTTCTCGTAGCCCTGCAGCTTCAGGCCACGGCCATCGACCACCAGCTTGGCGCCTTCCTTCACGCCCTGGTCGACATAGCCCATCACCTTGTCGCGATGCTGGCGCGTCACCAGCGGACCCATCTCCGACTGCGGATCGAGGCCGGGGCCGACCTTCAGTGCCTGGACGCGAGGCACCAGCTTCTCGACGAGCCGGTCGCCGACATCGCCCACCGCGACGGCCACCGAGATCGCCATGCAACGCTCGCCGGCGGCACCGTAGGCCGCCCCCATCAGGGCGTCGGCCGTCTGGTCGAGATCGGCATCGGGCATCACCACCATATGGTTCTTGGCCCCGCACAGGGCCTGCACGCGCTTATTCTGCTGCGTGCCGGTGTGATAGACATATTCGCCGATCGCGGTCGATCCTACGAACGAGATCGCCGGCACGTCGGGGTGCTTCAGGAGTGCGTCGACCGCGACCTTGTCGCCATTCAGCACCTGGAAGATGCCGGCCGGCGCGCCTGCCTCGGCGTAGAGTTCCGCCAGCAGCATCGGCGCGCTGGGGTCCTTCTCCGAGGGCTTCAGGATGAAGGCGTTGCCGGTGGCCACGGCCATGGCGCCCATCCAGCAGGGGATCATGATCGGGAAGTTGAACGGCGTGATACCCGCCACGACGCCGAGCGGCTGGCGGACCGACCAGGTATCCATGTCCGACGCGACCTGCTCGGAGAAGTCGCCGCGCAGATGATGGGCAATACCGCAGGCGAACTCCACGACCTCGAGGCCGCGTCCGACTTCGCCCTTGGCATCGTCGAAGGTCTTGCCGTGCTCGAGCGACAGGTGCCGAGCCAGATCGTCGATGCGCTTCTCGATCAGCCCCTTCAGGTTGAACATGACCCGCTGGCGGCGCATCGGCGGTGTTGCTGCCCAGGCGAGCTGCGCCTTCTTCGCGATCTGGACGGCGGCATCGATCTCGTCGACCGAGGCGTAGGCGACCTTGGCGGTTACTTCGCCGGTCGCCGGGTTCGTGATGTCGCCGGTGCGACCGCTCTTTCCTGCCACCAGCTTGTTGTCGACATAGTGCCCAATACTCACGACCATCTTTATCCTCCGCCAATTGGCGGGTTTTAGCATGGAACCGGCGTAACCAAGGATGAACTATCCTAGGGATAGACCCTAGGGATGGACCGTCTCGTGCGCGATACAGGCTTCCCGCTCGGTCTGGATCGTCGCGTGCTCGATCTTGAACCGATCATGCAACAGCGCCGCAACGTCGCGTCGAACGGTTTCCGCGTCTGCGCCCTCGGTCAGGACGACATGGACCGAGAGGCTGACATCGTCGCTGCTCATCGACCAGACGTGAAGGTCGTGTACGCTGGCAACGCCCGGCGTACCGGCCATGGCGGCCCGTATCTCGCCTAGCTCGAGGTGACCGGGAACGCCTTCGAGCAGGATCTGCGTCGTGTCCTTCAGCAGGGTCCAGGTGCGCGGCAGCACCCACAGGCCAATGGCGATGGCGACGATGGGATCCACCCAGGTCCAGCCGGTCGCCATGATGATGAGAGCCGCGGCCACCACGCCGGCGGAGCCCAGCATGTCGGCCCAGACTTCGAGATAGGCGCCTTTCACGTTGAGGCTCTGGTCCTTGCCGGCGGACAGGAGGCGCATGGCGATGAGATTGACGACCAAACCCGCCGCGGCGATCACCAGCATGCCGCCCGATTCGACGGGCTGTGCGACCATCAGGCGGCTGATTCCTTCCCAGAGCACGAAGGCAGCGACGGCAAACAGCAGAAGAGCGTTGAAGGCGGCGGCCAGAATCTCGAAACGGCGGTAGCCGAAAGTTCGGCGTTCGTCCGCCGGACGTTGGCCGATCTTCACGGCCGCGAGGGCAATCGCCAAGGCCGCGGCATCGGTGAACATGTGCGCGGCATCGGAGAGCAGGGCGAGGCTGTTGAAGAGGTAGGCGCCAACCAGCTCGACGATCAGAAAGGTGGCCGTGAGGGCGAGCGCGATGCCCAGCATCTTGCTGTTGGCGCCTGCGGCATGATTGTGGGAGTGACCGCCACTGCCGTGGCTGTGACCTGTATGATCGTGGCCTGCAGACATGGGGTTCCTGTGGCGCGACGCGGCAGTGTGATGGCTTGCCGACAGATTCGCAATCGCACGTCGAACGGGAGGCGGTGCAAGGCTTCGCTAGGCGCGCCCCCACTCGATGGCGGCCCGCAGGCGCTTCCATCCAGGGATCAGAAGCCGGCCTTGTCGATCAGGAAGGCCTTGAAGGTGATGATGTCGCTGGGCTTGCCGGTCTTTGCGCAATGGTCGGCAAATTCTTTGGGAGTAATGGCGACCATCTTGATGGTGTGCCGCCGGGCGCGCCACTCCGCCATCCGTGCGGCCTCGCGAATGTGCCAGTCCGAATAGCTCGAGGCAGGATAGTGTTTCACGGTACGCTGAAACACTTCATGATCGCTCGCCGTGACCTTGGCGAAGTACTGTATGGCCATGCCGGCGGGTCTCCTTAGGATTGCGGCCCGCGCGTTTGTACCCGTCAAAGAGATGATTTTCCATGCCCTTGCCGCCATGCGTCGCGTCGTTGTTCTGACGATTTTTGCTGCCGTCCTGAGTCTTTGTTTTGCCGTGGGCGGAGCAGCAGAGGCTCAGACCGTCCAGGATATCGAACAGGCTTGGCGCGGCTGGATGGCCAGGCAACAGCGCTCGACCGGCGGGCTGGTCGTGGTCCATGGCGGCCGGCCTGTGCATTCAGCCGAGATGGGCCGGCTGGCGGCCGGTACGCCGGTGCCGCTGGCAAGCCTCTCCAAGGCGGTGACCGGCGTCTGCATTGCCTCCCTGATCGATCGCGGTCGTCTCGATTTCGACACGCGCGTCGCCGAAGCGATGGCAAGGACCCTGACGCGCATCGGACCGCCTGCCGATCCGCGTCTGCTGCAGGTGACGATCGGCGAACTGCTCGCTCATCGTGCGGGCTTCGACGGCAAGAACGATGCGACCTCGGGGGCCTTAGCCACCTACTTGCGGACCCATACCGCACGGGAAACCGCCTTCGATGCCCAACTGAAATGGGTGATCGCCCAAAGGCTGCCCCTGCAACCCGGCACGAAATACGCCTACTCGAATGCAGCCTATCTGCTGCTGGGCGCGATCATCGAGGAAGCGACGGGCCAATCGTACGAAACCTTTTGCCGGCAAACCGTGCTGGTGCCGCTGGGCGCGCGCGACGCCGAACTCGATCCGGCATGGCGCATTCTCTCAAGCTACGGTGGCTGGCGCATGCCGCTGGCCGACTATGGCCGCTTCTATCAGGCCTTCGCCGTCGACAACCCCGCCATCGGTCCCGTGGCGCGGCGCTGGATGATGCAGCCGCCCTTCGCAGGCGAGGAGCGCGCCGCCACGCACTATGGACTGGGCACCTTCGTCCGGCCGACGCGGCAGGGCGGCGGCAATTTCTGGCACTGGGGCCGCTGGACCTACACGATGAACAACAGCTTCGACGGACCGTTGCGCATCTCCTATTCGACCTTCGCTGTCCGGCTCGGCGCCCTCGACGTCAACATGGTGGTCTATCTAGAGCCCGGCCTTCAGGCCGGGCCCACGCATGGCGAACTCGACCGCCTCCTGGGTGACGCGGCGCGTGCCGTTACGCGCTGGCCGTAATCTACTAGGCCGCGAAGCGGCGCAGCACCTCGCCGGGCCGCGCCTTGGGATCGGCGCAGAAGCCCTTCTCGTCGGCGGCCCTGGTGCCGTTGATCCAAACGCCGTGCAAGCCCACGGCCGAGGCCGTGAGCCGAGCGGCGCCGGCCGGGAGGTCGTGGGCGCGACGCTTCGGTCCGCGTGCCACCGTCGCGGGATCGAACAGCATCAGGTCGGCGGCGTAGCCTTCGCGCAGGAGACCACGGCCTTCGATGCCGAACAGCTTCGCCGGCTGCCCCGTGAGGCGATGCACCGCCTGGGCCAGGTCGAGCACGCCGAGATCGCGGCTCCAATGGCCCATCAGATGCAGGCCGAACCCGGCATCGCAGAAGAAGGTGAGGTGGGCGCCGGCGTCGCTCAGCGAGATGTGCGTATTGGGATCGGCCAGGATCTTGCCGACGGCCGCATCGTCGTTGTGCAGGAGTTGCGCCACGAACATCGTGTCGAGCTTCTCCGACAGGGCGAAGTCGAGGATGAAATCCAGTGGCTCCTTGCCCGCCTGCTTGGCCAGCACATCGAGGGTCGCGCCTTCGAGAGCACGGTTCTCCGCCTTCGCCGTCTCGACGACGAAGAGCTTGTTCCATTCGCTGTTGAACAGCAGCCGGCCACGCTTTGCCTCCAGTTCGGCGCGCACCGAGGCACGCCAGGCCGGATCGCGGTAGATCTTCTCGAGTTCCGCGGGATCGTGGGCGGCCATTGCGGGTTTCCACGCCTGCATGCTCTCGAACAGGTAGGGGCTCTTGAAGGTGAAATCCATGCTGAGCGGACAGCACGACGTCTGCGCCACCAGTTGGTGCCCGCGGGCGCGCGCCTCGTTCACCTGGCGCAGCCAGTCGAAGGAGGCCGCCGGATTGGTGTTGGAATGGAAGAGTGCGGCGATCACGACCGGCCGTTTGGCCTCGGCGGCGATTTCTTCGAGATAGGGGATCGAGGTCTTGCTGCCCTTGGTCAGCATGTAGACGCCTTTGCCGCTTTCGCTCATGGCGCGGACTAGTGTGCGCAGCTCGCGATCGTCGGCGAGGCGCGAGGGCATGGGCGTCCCGCCCTCGCCGTTATGGGCTTCCGCCGTGCTGGAGGCGAAGCCGACCGCGCCGGCCTTCATGGCGTCGCGCACCAGATCGGCCATCTGGGCGACTTCGGTTTCGGTCGCCGCTCGTTCGGTTGCGTCGGCCCCCATCACGAAGGTGCGGATGGCCGAGTGGCCGGCGAAGCAGGCGACATTGGGACCGACGCCGTTCTTCTCCAGCATGTCGAGATACTGCGGAAAGCTCTCGAACTCCCAGCGGATGCCGGCGCGCAAGGCATCGAGCGACATGCCCTCGACATGGGTCAGGTGGCGCATCGTGAGGTCGCGGTCCTGCGGCTTGCAGGGCGCGATGGTGAAGCCGCAATTGCCGAGGACGGTCGTCGTGACGCCGAGCGCAGGGGAGGGATCGACGAACGGGTCCCAGGTGATCTGCGCATCGTAATGCGTATGGCCGTCGATGATGCCGGGCGCGAGGGCCAGCCCGCTCGCTTTCACCGTTTCCTTGGCCGCGCCGAGCTTGGGGCCGATGGCGGCGATCCTGCCGTTGGTGACGCCGACGTCACCGTGAACCGGCTTGGTGCCCGAGCCGTCGAAGATTTCAGCGTCCCTGATGACAAGGTCGAACATCTTGGTTTCCTCCACGGGGAACCCTAGTCTGGCGGCAATAAAATGGAACCGGAGGATTGCATGCCTGGCATGAAGCGTCGTGGCTTTGTCGCGGGCGTTACGGGACTCGGTCTGGCGGGAGGACTCGCACCGGCAATTGTCCGCGCGCAGGATTTTCCGACGAAGCAGGTCCGGGTGGTCGTGCCTTATCCCGCGGGCGGTGGCACGGACCTGGTGGCTCGCCTGATCGTTCCGCGTCTTGCCGATCGCTGGAAGCAGACCGTCATCATCGACAACAAGGGCGGCGCGAGCGGCATTCTGGGGAGTGAGATCGTCGCAAAGGCTGCACCCGATGGCTACACGCTTCTGGTGATGACCAGCGCGCACACGATCAATCCCTACACGACGAAGACCCTGCCCTACGACACGGAGCGCGACTTCACGCCCGTGACGCCGTTGATCGAGGGCGCCATCGCGCTGGTCGGCTCGCCCAAGGCGGGCTTCGACACGATGGAGAAGTTCCTGACGGCGGCGCGCGCCAATCCCGGCAAGTACCAGTTCGGCAGCACCGAGAATACGACCCGCCTGATCGGCGAACTCTTCCGGCTCCGCAGTGGGCTCAAGATCGAGAATGTCGCCTACAAGGGGGCAGCGCCAATGATGCAGGAACTTGCCGGCGGCCACATCCCGGTCGGCTTTACCAGCCCGCTCACGGTGATGTCGCATCACCGCGCCGGCACGCTGCGCATGTTGGCGGTCAGCACCGGCAAGCGGCTGGCGGCATTGCCCGACATTCCGACCATGGCCGAGGCGGGCGTAGCGGGCGTCGAGCAGGGGGCGTGGTTCTCGCTGTTCGGCCCCGGCAGTATGCCGCCGGCATTGACGCAGCGCCTGCGCGACGATGTGGTCGCCGTGCTGGCCGAGCCGGAGACGCTGGCCAAGATTCGCGATCTCGCCAGCGAGCCGGGCGGCGAGGCGCCGGATGCCTTTGCGCGGCGTATCAAGAAGGAGTTGGTGGCCTGGGGCGAGATCGCCAAACAGGCGGGCATCGAGCCCGAGTGATCGTCAGCCGACGATCGTCTTCTCCTCGACGATATAGCTCTTGATGCGGCCGATGAACTTCGCGCCGTCGGCGTGCAGCGCTTCCATTTCGGGCGTATGCGACGCCGCCTCGAGGGCGGCGCGATCGGCGAACCACAGTTCGGCAATGCCATCGATCTCGATGACCGTCTCGCAGACGTCGGCCCGGCGGCGCACGCCCTCTATGTGGTTCTGCACGTAACGCAAGAGGCCAGGCACGGCGCGCGCCAGCGGTGCGTGGACGTCGACCCAATGCGCCACGAACTGCTCGTGGGTCCAGTCGTCGCGGCGTGTCAGCAGGCCGATTGTCTTGATCATGGATGGCGGTCCTCCTGTTGCCTAATACTAACGCCATGATTCGGGCCATTGCGATTGCCGTTCTTGTGCTGTTCGGCGGCCACGCCTGGGCGCAGGGCGTGAGCTTCCCGAGTGTCGCGGTCGGCACCAGCCAGGCCGGACCGGAGGTGAAGGGCTGGATCTCCCGGCCGCCGGGCGATGGTCCGTTTCCCGCGATCATTCTGGCGCATAGCTGTGCCGGTGTCGGTCGGCATACCGACGGATGGGCGAAGTTGCTGGTGGGGTGGGGCTATCTCGTGCTGGTGCCGGATTCGTTCAATCCGCGCGGAACCAAGGCGGTGTGCACGACGCCCGGCGTGGTGACGCCGAACATGCGTGTCGCCGACATCGCGGGTGCTCTCGACTATCTCGCGACGCGGCCCGATGTGGTGAAGGGCAAGGTCGGGATCATCGGCCACAGCCATGGCGGCTCGACGGTGATCCGGTCCGCACAGTCGAGCTTTGCGCTCGCCAAGCGTGGGCTCGTGGCCGGTGTCGCCTACTATCCGGGCTGTAACCCGCAGTTCGATGCCGGCATCGACATCCCGGTCCTGCTGCTGGCTGGCGACAAGGACGATTGGACGCCCTCGGACCGTTGTCGAAAGCTGGTCGGGAGTCTCGCCCGCGGCGATCTCGTCGAAGCTGTCTACTATCCCGAGGCCTACCACAGCTTCGATGCGAAGGCCGTGGATCGCACCGTGTCGGGTGCCGGCGGCAAGCCGCACCGGCTGGTCTACGACACCGTAGCCGCGCCAGACGCCGAAGCGCGGACCCGGGCGTTCCTGGCGAAGTACCTGCATTAGGCGGCATTCCCGAGTGCGGGGAGGATCGGTCAAAACCGATCCGGGTTCCGGCGTATCGGCACGATCCCGTCGGTATCGTCAGATCTGACTCTTGAACCGCTCGATCAACCATTGCGCGGCGGGGCCGGGCGGCGTGTCGGTGCGATACAGCGCTTTCAGCGGATAGATACTCTCCGACCATTCGGGCAGGTCGAGTTTGACCAGCCGGCCGGCGTCGAGGTCGCCTTGCACCATCGCCACCGGCATGTTGCCCCAGCCGACACCCGCCAGCAGCAGGGCGTGCTTGGCGCCGAGGTCGGCGAGGCGCCAGCTCTTCGTGCTGATGACCCCGAAATCCTGTCCTTCGGTGAGCTTCGATCGGTCGGTCAGGACGAGCTGGATGTGGTTGCGCGCGGCACCGGGCGTCTGTGCGCCAAGGCGTGCCAGTGGATGAAACGGCGCCGCCACGGGGACGAACTCGACGTGACCGATGGTGATGCGTTCGAGGCCGGTCGTATCGACATGCAGCGGACCGCTGATGCCGACGACAGCCGCACGTTCGGAGACGAGCTGGGTGATCGCGCCCAGCGTTTCGACATGAAGTCGCAAGGGGACGGTCGGGAACGTGGCCTGAAATGCCTGGAGGGCGTCGACCAGGCGGCTGGTCGGCAGCATGACGTCGACGGCGACCGAGACCTCGGCCTCCAGGCCTTCGAGCAGGCCCTTCACCTTGGCCCGCAGCATGTCGACGCTGTGAGTTACGGTTCGCGCCTCAGCGACGATGGCGCGGCCGGCCTGGGTCAGCTCCGGCTTGCGCGTCGCCACGCGGTCGAACAGTGGCAGGCCGAGCTGGGCCTCGAGATTGTCGATCGCATAGGTGATGGCCGATGTGGCGCGGTTCAGCCGGCGGGCCGCCGCCGCGAAGCTTCCGGCATCGACCACGGTGAGCAGGACCTGAAGCTGGCTGAGGGAGGGAAAGCCGGGCTCTGACATTTCTAAAATACTGAAAAGATCATTAAGTATTATACAGATTTTAAGGTGAGAGGGTAGCCCCTACATAGGTCCTCGACAGGAAGGAGGGCGTCTCACATGAAAAACTCAAAGCGGACCGTCGCTTCGGTCCACGAGGCTTTCCGGACCCTCGAAGGCGACGGGTTCGAAGTCCGCCGGGCCATCCCGTCGACGGCCTACGAGGGCATCGGCCCCTTCATCTTTCTCGATCAGTTCGGCCCGATCGACGTCCGGCCGGGCGAGGCGAAGGGCGCGTCGGCGCACCCGCATGCCGGCATCGAGACGCTGACCCTGCTGCTGGAAGGCAGTCAGCGGCACAAGGACAGTCTCGGCAACACCAGCGCCATGCGCCCGGGCGAGGTCCAGTGGATGCGCGCCGGCCGCGGCGTGATCCACGACGAAGGTCCCGACGAGGCGATGCGCCGCGACGGCGGACATGTCCATGGCGTGCAGCTCTGGATCAACATGCCCAAGGGCGAGAAGCATGCGGCGCCATCGTACCGCCATGTGCGGGCGTCCGAGATTCCAACCCTGCAAAGCGGGGATGGGCGCGTGCGGACCCGCCTTGTTGCCGGAACGCTCGGCGATCTGGTCGGGCCGATTGCGACCTCGGGCAATCCCTTCGTCGTGCATGCGTCGCTGAAGGCCGGTGCCGAAACCGAACTCGAAACAGGCAACGTAGCGGAGCTTGCGGTCTACGTCATGGTCGGCGCCGTGCGCATCGGCGGCGACGGCAGGCGCATCGCCGCTGGCCAGCTGGCGCGGCTGACGGCCGGCCAGGTCGTAGCCCTTGTCGCGGCTGAAGACAGTGAAGTGCTGCTGATCGGCGGTGATCCGCTCGACGCGCCGATCCTGCGCCATGGGCCGTTCGTCATGAACTCCATCGCCGATCTCGAGCGCGCGGTTCGCGACTATCACGCCGGCCGCATGGGCCGCATCGACACCTGAGTTTCTGCAACCCCCAACCCTCAACAGCGAAAGACGAGTGGAGAGTGTGATGACCAAGGTTCTTGTTCTCTATTATTCGAGCTATGGCCACATCGAGACGATGGCCAAGGCCGTGGCCGAGGGTGCCCGCGAGGCCGGCGCCCAGGTCGATATCAAGCGCGTTCCCGAGACCGCGCCGGAGGCGGTGGCCAAGGCCGCCCACTTCAAGCTCGACCAGGAAGCGCCGATCGCCAAGGTCGAGGACCTGGCCAACTACGATGCCGTGATCGTCGGCACGGGCACGCGCTTTGGCCGCATGTCCTCGCAGATGGCGAGCTTCCTCGACCAGGCCGGCGGCCTGTGGGCCAAGGGGGCGTTGCACGGCAAGGTGGGCGGGGCCTTCACCTCGACGGCGACGCAGCATGGCGGCCAGGAGACGACGCTGTTCTCCATCATCACCAACCTGCTGCACTTCGGCATGGTGATCGTCGGCCTCGACTACGGCCACGCCGGCCAGATGACGCTCGACGAGATCACCGGCGGCAGCCCCTACGGCGCCACGACCATCACGGGCGGTACCGGACAGCGCCAGCCTTCGGAGAACGAGCTGGTCGGTGCGCGTTATCAGGGCCGCAAGGTCGCCGAGACGGCGAAGAAGCTCGCGGCATAGCGCTCGCCAGGCATTTCGAGAAAGGGAGGAAACAGCCGGCCACCTCGGGCCGGCTGTTTGCTATCTGGTCGCGGCCAGCGCTCAGGTCTTCAGGAAGGCCAGGAGGAGCCGGTTGACTTCGTCCGGCTGTTCCTGCTGCACCCAGTGTCCGGCACCTTCGATCAAGTGGATCGCTTTCATGTTGGTGCAGACGCTCTTCTGCATCTTCTCCAGGGCGCCGGGAGCCTGATAGTTGCCCCAGTCGCTCTTGCCCGAAATGAAGGTCGAGGGCTGATCGATGGTGCGGCCGGTGAAGATCTCGAGTTCCGGCGTGACGCGGCCGCTGGTCCGCGCGCGATACCAGTTCAGTCCACCCTGGAAGCCGGTGCGCTGATACTCGCCGCTGTAGACTTTGAGTTCGGCCTCCGTCAGCCATTTGTTGGCCGCGATCTCGGCCGCGCTCGGCATTTCCTTGGCGACCGACTCGGCCATGCCTTCGGCAAGATCCATGATGTAGTAGGTCGGCATCTTGGCCAGCTCTTCGGCGATCCAGCCCTTGAGTTCGTACGGCTTGTTCGCCTTCCAGTCGGCGCTCTTGTAGTGATAGTAGGCGCGCAGGAAGTCGTGCAGGCCCTGCTTGGCACGCCACTGGTTTTCGTTGGCCTCGCGCGTCGACTGATACCACTGGTAATGCTTGCGCGGCCGCGGCAGCGCCGCCAGTGCGGCATGGATGTCCGGCGCCTTTGCGGCCGGTGGCTTGCCGTCGGTGTCGAACGGCACCGCCGTAGGTCCTGCGAAGGGCGCACTCATCAACGCCATGCGCTTGAAGATGTCGGACCGCGCTAGAGACGAGTAGGAGGCGACGGCCGAGCCGAAATCGTGGCCGACCGCAGCCTCGGCCGTGCGATGGCCCAGCGCATAGAGCACGCCGATAGCGTCGCGCAGCAGATTGGTGAAGCGAAAGCCGCTTTGATCGGCATCGTAGTCTGCGTCCCATCCGGTCGTTCGACCATAGCCGCGCAGGTCCGGCGCGATCGCGTGATAGCCAGCGGCGCCGAGGGCCGGCAGCACCTTGCGCCAGCTATAGGCAAGTTCGGGGAAGCCGTGGAACAGCATCACGGCCGGCCGGCCGCGCGGCTCGAAGCCGGCTTCCAGGATGTGGATGTCGAGGCCGTTGATGTCGGGAAGAATACGGCTGCGCACACCGGCGGGCAGGACGGAAGAGGGAAGCGGTTCCATGGTCTTTGTGTCCGAGGCTTGAACGAAAGGAACCGCGAGCCTACTTTGATGACGTCGAAAAAGGCAGGCCGGTGTGGTTTAGTCCGGCGCTTTCGTCCGCTCTGCGGGCGTCAGTCCTGACGGGAGCGTCGCTCCCTTGCCCCGCGACCTCGCGCCTGCGCACTCCCGCGTCGGCGAACAAGAGGAACGTGGACCATGCAGCAGCAGATTTCTCTGATCACCCTGGGCGTCGCCGATCTCGGTCGCTCCAAGCGTTTCTACGGCGAGGGTTTCGGCTGGAAGCCCGTGTTCGAGACACCGGGAATTGTCTTCTATCAAATGAATGGGTTGGTGCTCGGCCTCTGGCCGACATCGGACCTCGAAGGAGACATGCAACGTCCCGGTTTGGTGCGGCCCGGCGCCTTTGCCTTGGCACACAACGTGCCCGCCAAAAAAGACGTGCAGCCCGTGCTCGATCGGCTGGCGGCCGCCGGCGGGCGGATTCTGCGGCCGGCCGATGAGCCGCCGCACGGCGGTTTCCGCGGCTATGTCGCCGATCCCGACGATCACGCCTGGGAGATCGCCTGGAATCCATCCTGGGCGATCGCAGAGGACGGAAGGATCACCTTCCGCATCTGAGCTTTAATCAACTGAATGGTTGAATATTGAGAATGGCGCATTATATTCAACTCAATGGTTGAATATAATGCGCCCGCCCTGGATCGCGTGTTCCATGCGCTCGCTGATCCGACCCGTCGCGCGATGCTGCGTCAGCTGGCTGACGGTGAGCACAGCGTGGGCGAACTGGCGCGGCCATTCGACATGTCCTTCGCAGCTGCGGCCAAGCACGTGAAGGTGCTGGAAGAGGCCGGGCTTCTCAGCCGAACCATCGAAGGCCGCACCCATCGCTGCCGCATCGAGGCGGGGCCTCTGGCCCAAGCCGACCGCTGGATCGCTTACTACCAGCGCTTCTGGACGGCCCGCCTCGACGACCTCGAAACCGCGATGCTGCGTCACGCGCATCAGAAGAAGAGGAGGAGTCGCAAATGACGGCTGCATCCGACGGCTACGGCCGGATCATCGCGCCTGCCGAAGTGCGCTTCGAGCGGCTGTTGCCGGGGCCGATCGAGACGGTCTGGGCATTTCTGACGGACGAGAAGAAGCGCGGCGAATGGCTGGCGCCCGGACCGATGGAACTCAAGGTCGGCGGCAAGGTCAAACTTGCCTTCAAGCATGCCGATCTCTCGCCCCATCAAGCGCCGGCGCCGGAGAAGTACAAGAGCCTCGACTCCAAGGGACACGAGAGCCACCACGAGATCACGCAGATCGATCCGCCGCGCCTGCTGGCGATGACCTGGCCGGAGAGCTCGGAAGTGATCTTCGAGCTGAAGCCGCAAGGCAGCCAGGTCCTGCTGACGGTGACGCATCGCCGACTGGCAAGCCGAGAGGAGATGCTCGACGTCAGCGGCGGCTGGCATACGCATCTCGACATACTGGTCGAACGCGCCAATGGGCGGACGCCGCCTGCCTTCTGGATCGTCTTCGGCGACATCGAGCAGGAATACGAGAGGCGCTACCCCAAAGACTGAATTGTCGTCCCAGGTTGCCCATATTCGCTCTGTGCGGCTGCGCTCTCGCGAATATAATCAACGAGCGCGAGAGCCGACGGTCGCAAGGCCCGGTAGTTGGAGGCGTTTTTTCCTTGGCGGCGACGGACAACTCGAAACTGTTGGAGGCCATCGGCACTCTTTACGACTGCGTTGCCGAGCCCGATCGCTGGCAAGCCGCTCTGGGGCAGATCACGGAGATGACGGACAGCGTCCTCACCATGCTGGCCGTCATGGATCCAGCGAGGAAGACGGCGCGCTTCTCGGCGGTTCACGGCGATCCGATCGTGCTCGAGCCGCTCGTTTCGACCTATGCGGCTCACGTGCCGTTCTATTCGATCCTGCCCAAGTTCGAACTCGACGTTCCGCTCGACTTCGATGCGCTGTGCAATCTGTACGGTCCCGATGGTCGTGACGTCTGGTACGCAAGCCGCACCTACACGGAATGGATGCAGCCCAATCGCTTTCGTACGGGCTTCAATCTTGCGGTGATGAAGCGTAACGAGTTTGTTGGCGCGCTTACCACCATCACCCACGACGACATGCCGGCGACGCCGGCCAGCAAAGCGCGGCTGGCGCGGCTTGCGCCGCACATCCGGCGCGCCGTCAGCATCACGGACCTGTTCGAGGTGGAGCGGCGCAGATCCCGGATCTTCCAGGAAGTGATCGACAATCTGGCGCATCCCGTCCTCATCGTGACGGGCGACATGCGCCTCCTCTACGCCAATACGGCGGCCGAGGTCCTCCTGCGGGACGAAGCGTTCATCCGGCAGACCGAAGGCCGGCTGACCATTGCCTATGCGCAGGCACAGGCGTCGATAGCGCACGCCGTGGAACTCGGGAACCGCGACGAGGTTCTCCTTGGAACGGTCGGAATCGGCGTCCCGCTCGTCAAGACAGACCGACCGTCGATCGTCCATGTGCTGCCGCTGGCGCAACGCCATCACACGGTCATGTCTCCCCAGGCGACAGCCGCGATCTTCATTGCGACGCCCGGGACCAATCCCATCCCGGCCATCGAGGCGATCGCGGCCCTGTTCGGGCTGACGGCTGCGGAAAAGCGGGTCGCTGCCCTCGCAGCCGAAGGCATGACGCGCAACGAGATCGCCAGGGCAAGCGGCGTCTCGGATCATACCGTGAAGACGCAGCTCGGCGTCGTCTACGACAAGACAGGCACCCGCGACCAGCGGCAGCTGCAGTTGCTGATGCGTGAACTCACGCCCCCGATCCGGACGGGCCAGCCGGAGGGATACGACGAGGCCTGACCGGCTTCTGGCCGCGCATCACCCTATCGGGCGATGCCTGCGGCATCGGCCATCCGATATTGCCTCCCGCCGGTTTGTTGTCGGGAGAGTGCAAGTGTCGGTCAATCGTTGGAAGCTACGTCTCTCGGTGTCCGCATTGGCGCTCATGGCCACGACGGCCCCGCTATCGGCGCAGAGCGTCTGGACCGGAGCGATCGACAACGACTGGTTCAAGGCCGGGAACTGGGCGCCGGCGATCCTTCCCACCGGCCCCACATGGGTCAATTCCGATACGCCGGGCCCCATTATCGACGGCGGGCCGGCAGTGTCTCTGACGGGCCTTACGGTCATTGCCCGCGACGTCGGCACGACAGGCAGCCTGATCGTTCGTAACTTCGGCTCCCTTACCACCGAATCCGCCAGGATCGCCTTTTCGCCCGGTTCGGCCGGGACGGTGACCGTCGACTCGGCGGGCTGGCACGTAGACACCAGCCTGGTTGTCGCCAGCGCCGCCAGCGGCGCCTTGAGGGTCGTCAACGGCGGTACCGTGTCGACCGGTACCTATCTCACGATCGGCGATCAGGAAATTGCCACCGGCGTCGTGACCGTCGACGGATTGGGGTCGACCTTGCTTGTGGGGCAGGCGCTCGAGGTCGGATGGTCCGGCAAGGGCACGCTCGATATTCGCAACGGCGGTGTCGTGATCAGTGGCGTCGGACGGATCGCTTCGGGTGAAGGTTCGTCCGGTACCGTGACGATCGATGGCGCCGGTTCGACCTGGACCAGCAGCGACGTCGTCACGATCGGCAACTTCGGCAACGGCATCGTGACGGTTCGCAACGGCGGGGCACTCTCCGCGGCGGGCAGCTTCGCCATTGCCGTGGATGCCCAGTCTACGGGCGCCCTCAATATCGGTGCGGCCGCGGGCGATGCGGCCGCGGCGCCCGGGACGGTGGCGGCGGTGATCATCCAGTTCGGTGCGGGGGATGGCAGGGTCATCTTCAATCACACCAGTGCAGGCTACGCCTTTGCGCCGGTCATGATCGGCGACGGCAGGATCGATCAGATCGCCGGCACGACGATCCTGACCGGGAACTCCGGCGGGTTCACCGGAAACACCAGGGTAAGCGGCGGGCAGCTCATCGTGAACGGCTCGCTCGCCGGGTCGAACATCACCGTGTCGGGCGGTGTGCTGGGCGGTACGGGAACACTCGGCGATGTCGGCATCCATCCCGGCGGCACGGTGGCGCCCGGCTTTGCATCGATCGGCACGCTGACCGCCGGCAACTTCGGCCAGGCGCCCGGTTCGGTCTATCAGGTCGAGCTTGCCTCCAACGGGACGGGCGACCGCATCAACGTGACCGGCGTCGGCCAACTCATCGACGGCGCGGCACTGCAGGTCGTCAAGGCGGACGGCGGACCCTACGTGCTCGGCACGCGCTACACGGTGCTGACGGCGAACGGCGGTCTCTCCGGGACTTACGTACTCACGGGCGACACCCAGCTGACGGCGTTCGTGGGCTTCGTCGCGGCCTACGATCCCAACAATGTCTATGTCGACGTGCTGCAGACTCGCTCCTTCACGGCGGCCGCCCAGACATCGAACCAGCTCAATACAGCGGCCGGTCTCGGGACGCTGCCGACATCGGGTTCGCTTTCGTCGGCCATCCTCGCCCTTCCGAGCGATGCCGTGGCCCAGTATGCCTTCGATCAGCTCTCGGGCGAGGTCCATGCCTCGATCAAGAGCGTCCTGATCTCCGACAGCCAGTTCGTGCGCGACGCCGCATTCGGCCGCCTGCGCAGTACATCCGGCAACCCGGGGACGGCGCTGGCATCGACAGCGGGTCAGACCGAGTGCGAGGCGGCGACGTCGTGCGCCACCATCGATCGCGTGACTTTCTGGACACGCGCCTTTGGGTCCTGGGGGCGCTGGAATAGCAATGGCAATGCCGCCGCTCTGTGGCGCGATACGGGTGGCTTCTATCTGGGCGCCGATGTTCCGGTCATGGAGGACAAGGCGCGCGCAGGCCTTCTTGTCGGCTACAGCCGATCGAGCTTTCAGGTCAGCGACCGCAACTCTTCCGGCACCAGCGACAACTTTCATCTCGGCCTCTATGGCGGCACGCAATGGGGCGATCTCGCTGTTCGCCTGGGCGTTGCCCATACGTGGCATGCGCTCTCGACCAGCCGCTCTGTTGTCTTCCCCGGCTTCGCCGACACGGCCAAGGGCAGCTACACGGCCGGTACCACCCAGGTGTTCGGCGAGCTGGGCTATGGCCTGCGGATGGGCGGGGCTTCCTTCGAGCCTTTCGCCAATGCGGGTTATGTTAGCCTGCGGACCGACGGTTTTAGCGAGACGGGCGGAGCAGCCGCTTTGACGAGTTGGGGATCGGTCAGCAGCGCCACCTTCACCACGCTGGGAATACGTGCGTCGACCGGCTTTACGTTGGGTAGTGTCGAGGCCACCGCAAAGGCCAGTGCCGGCTGGCGGCATGCCTTCGGCGACACGACTCCCGCCGCGCTCTTCGCCTTTGCGGGCGGCGGAACATTCACCATACTGGGCGTGCCGATCGCACAAGACGCTGCCGTCGTTGACGCGGGCTTCGACTTCCGCCTCGCCCCCAATGCCACGCTCGGGATCTCCTATGGCGGGCAGTTCGGCGCCGGCGCGCTCGATCAATCCGTCCGCGGCAACCTCAGCATAAAGTTCTAACCGACATGGGGCGCCAGTCGCGTCTTACGGGGCGGCGATCTGGTGCTCGTACTGCGGTTCGTCGCTGTAGATGACTTGACTGCGCGCATGCGTCTCGCGCTCCAGGCACGCCCGGTAGTCGGTGGTGGTCGGCGCCAGGCCATAGGACATGCAAGCGTCACGTGAATCGGCTGTCATGCGTGCCAGCGAATAGGCCAGTTCCGGTTTGCCCCATTCGAGTGCACGTGTAGCCTGCGACAGGCAATACTCATAGCCGGCCGACGAAGACCCAATGCCTTGCCCCAAGCAGATGCGATCCGCCTGACTTTGGGCCGAAGCAGGTGGCGTCGACGGCACAATCGAAACCGCCAAAGCGACGAGAAGGGTGCTGCCGAGGGCGAGGCCCGCCCAGTGGTGGGTGCGAGTCATGGACTCCTCCACGCTGATGAATTGAAAGTGGTCCTTAAGGAACGCGCCGGCAAGGGGGCGGTTGCCCTTGTCCACTTTCCGCCGCATTCGTGACGTGGTTCCTTGTCGGGAATGAATTTGTCCCGCCTTGAGGTCCTTCGGCGCTGGTTGCGCGCCCGTACGCGCGCCTATCGTGTGCAACTGGCGCTCACCCTGCGGATGACCCTGGCCGCGATCCTGAGCCTCCTCCTGGCCCAGGCGCTCGACCTGCCGCTGCCGCTCTGGACGGTGCTGACGGCCATGATCGTGACGCAGATGAGTGTCGGTCGTTCCCTCAAGGCTTCGATCGACTACATGCTGGGCACGGTTGCCGGCACGATCTACGGCGGCGCACTGGCCATCCTGATTCCGCATCAAAGCGAATGGTCGCTCCTCCTCGTTCTCTTCCTGGCGGTGGCGCCGCTGGCGCTGCTGGCCGCACTCAAGCGCAATCTCAACGCCGTGCCGGTCGCGTCGATCATCATCGTGCTGATGCCGGCCATCGCTCATACGAGTGGCCCCCTCGCCACCGCCGTCTATCGCGTACTCGAAGTATCGCTGGGTGTGATCGTGGGGTTTTTGGTGTCCTTCCTCGTCCTGCCGGCAGGCGGCCACCGGCTGGCCCGACAGGAGGCGGCCCGCGTGCTCGACCTGCTGGCCAGGGTGCTTGGGCGTCTGCTGCCGGGGCCGATGGCTGACACCGAAGCCGAGGAACTGCGGCGGCTCTACGACCGCATCGGTCAGGCACTCAGCGACTTGACAGTGAGTGCCGATGAGGGCGAGCGAGAACGCGCCGCCCGACTTTCTGGTGAACCCGATGTTCGCCCGTTGCGCCAGACGCTGGCGCGCCTGCGTCACGACGTGATTACCGTCCGCCGCATCGTGCGCGGCGATCCATTGCCCGAACCCCTGCAGGTTCGGCTCACGCCCAAGCTTGTCGAGGTCGGCCGCGCCGGCGGCGAATATCTCCGGGCTGCAAGCATCGAGCTGCTGGCCCGCCGCCCGGCGCCTTCCGCCGATCGCCTGGAGGCGGCGTTCGTCGCCGCCGCCGCGGAGATCGCCGCCCTGCGCGGCGAGGGGCTGACACGTGGCCTGTCCGACGACATGGTTGGCCGCTTCTTTGCGCTGAGCTTTGCGCTCGAGCAGTTGCGGCAGAACCTGCGCGAGCTCGGCCGCGAGATCGAGCGCTCGGCCCGCGTTCAGTAGCTCTTGGGCAGGCCCAGCACGCGCTCGGCGACATAGCAGAGGATGAGCTGTTCGCTCACCGGCGCAATGCGCGCGATCATGACTTCGCGCAGGAAGCGCTCGACGTGGAACTCCTTGGCGTAGCCGTAGCCGCCATGCGTCAGGATCGCCCGCTCGCAGGCATCGTAGGCCGCACGCGCGCCGAGATACTTGGCCGAGTTCGCTTCGGCGCCGCAATCCTTGCCGTTGTCGTAGAGCCAGGCCGCCTTGAAGGCCATCAGGTTGGCGGCTTCAAGGGCCATCCAGCTCTCGGCCAGTGGGTGCTGGATAGCCTGGTTCTTGCCAATGGGCCGGCCGAACACGACACGCTCCTTGGCGTACTGCGTGGCGCGCGCAAGGGCGGCCTTGCCGATGCCGATCGCCTCCGCGCCGATCAGCACGCGCTCGGGGTTCAGCCCATGCAGAAGGTAATGGAAGCCCTTGCCTTCCTCGCCGATGCGATCCTCAAGCGGCACCTTCAGGCCGTCGATGAACACCTGGTTGGTGTCGATCGCCTTGCGGCCCATCTTGTCGATTTCGGTGACTTCGACCTTCGAGCGGTCGAGATCGGTATAGAAGAGCGACAGGCCGTCGGTCGGCTTCTTGCACTTCTCCTTGGGTGTGGTGCGCGCGATCAGCAGCATCTTGTCGGCGACCGAGGCGGTCGTCGTGAAGGTCTTCTTGCCGTGCACGATGTAGCCGTTGCCGTCGCGCTCGGCCTTGGTGTCGAGCGCCGTGGTGTTGAGCCCGGCGTCGGGCTCGGTGACCGCGAAGCAGCCCTTGACCTTGCCCGCGATGATATCCGGGAGGATGCGCTTCTTCTGCTCCTCCGTGCCGAACACCACGATCGGGTTCGGCCCGAAGATGTTGAGATGGATCGCCGATGCGCCTTGCAGCGCCGCGCCCGACTCCGCCACCGTCTGCATGACCAGCGCCGCTTCGGTGATGCCGAGGCCGGAGCCGCCATATTCCTCCGGCATGGCGATGCCCAGCCAGCCGGCATCGGCCATCGCCTTGTAGAAGTCGTTGGGGAAGCCGCCTTCCTTGTCCTTCTTCAGCCAGTACTTGTCGTCGAACTGGGCACAGAGCTTGGCCACGCTGTCCTTGATGGCGAGCTGGTCTTCGGTGAAGGCGAATTCCATGGTGTTACCTGTTGAGTCCTAGCCACTGCATCATGATCGGGTTGAACTGTTCCGGCCGCTCGACATTCGGCAGATGGCGCGCCTTGGCGATGTCTTCGTAACGCGCGCCCGGGATCTTGGACGCGATCAGCCTGTTGCGGTCCGGCGGCGTCGCTTGATCGTCGTCGCCGCAGACGACAAGCGTCGGCACCTTGATGGTGGCGAGCCGGTCGAGATAGTCGAAGTTCTGGATGGCCGCCGCGCAGCCCAGGAAGCCTGCGCTCGACGTGCCGCAGATCGTCGAATGGATTTCCTTCCAGCGCTGCGGGTTCGCGCCTTTGAACTCGGCCGTGAACCAGCGGTCCATGTTGCCGTCGGCCAGCAGCGCCGTGCCGCCCTTGCGCACCGCCGCCTTGCGTTGATCCCAGAGGCCTGCCGAGTCGTCGGGCGAGGAAGGATGCGTGTCGCAGAGCATCAGCGACTTCAGCCGGTCGGGGTAGGCCAGTGCAAAGCCCTGGCCGATCATGCCGCCGATCGATAGGCCGATGTAATGCACCCTGGCGATGCCCAGGAAATCGAGGGCGGCTTTCACGTCGGCCGCCAGCGCGTCCATCGTGTAGTCGCCGTCGACCGGCTGGCTGCCGCCGTGGCCGCGCATGTCCAGTCGCAGGACGCGATAGCCGGCGGCCAGCAGCGGCACGAGCTGTTCGTTCCACATGCCGCCATCGGCCGCCAGCGAATGGGTGAAGCAGACCACCGGCGCGTTCTGCGGGCCGGCGAGGTCGAAGTAGATCTTGTGGCCGTTAAGGGAGAGGAGCATGGCCCTTCCTCACATCGCCGAGATGCCGCCGTCGATCACGACTTCCGAGCCGGTCATGAAGCTCGATTCGTCGGAGGCGAGGAAGACGAGCGCCCAGCCCACTTCCTCGGGCCGGCCGAGGCGGCCGATCGGGACCTGCTTGCCGAGCTTTTGCTGCATCAGGTCCTGGCCGAAGCGGTCGCGATACTTGTCGAGGATCGGTGTGTCGATGAAGGTGGGATGGACCGAATTGCAGCGGATGTTGTAGCCCGACTTGGCGCAATGCAGCGCCACCGACTTGCTGAGGAGGCGCACGCCGGCCTTGGCCGAGTTGTAGGCCGCCATGTTGGCGCCGGCGATGATGCCGGAGATCGACGAGATGTTGATGATCGAGCCGCCGAGCCGGCCGGTATGCTTCTTGATCTCGGCGACGCCGTGCTTGCAGCCGAGGAAGACGCCGTCGAGGTCGATAGCATGGACTTTGCGCCACTCCGCAAGTTCGATCTCCTCGACGGTCTTGCTGAGGCCGATGCCGGCGGAGTTCACCAGCACATGCAGGGCGCCGAACTTGTCGACGGTTTCCCGGATCGCGGCCTTCCAGTTGTCTTCGCTCGTAACGTCGAGCTTCACGAAATGACCCGAGGAACCCAGCTTGTCGGCCATGGCCTTGCCGCGGTCCTGGGCGATGTCGGCAACGACGACCTTGGCGCCTTCCTGCACCATCAGCGCGGCGGCGTTGGCGCCGAGACCCGATGCGGCACCCGTGATCAAAGCCACCTTGCCGGCCAGACGATCCGTCATTTCTTCTTTCCTCCCGAAACAGCTTCCCGATGAGCGATGTAGGTCGTGGCGGCCACGATGATCGCGGCGCCGACGAAGGTCCAGACGTCGGAGGTCTTGCCCCAGACTGCCACGTCCATCAAGGCAGCCCAGACGATGCCCAGGAAGGTGATGGGTTGCAGGGCGGAAATGTCGAGGAGGCGGTAGGCCCAGGTGAGGAAGAAGTAGCCCATGGTGCCGAAGAAGCCGGCGGCCAGGAACAGCAGGAGCTGGGTCAGGGTCGGCGTCTGCCAGAACCACAGCCCGAAGGGCGCAAAGCAGATCGTGGCGATCATCGTTTGCCAGAAGACGACCAGGGCGGGACTGTCGCGGCCCGACACCGCCTTGGCGACGAGGTTCGAGCCGGCGATCAGCGGCACCGCCCCCAGCATCAGCCATATGCCGGCGTTGGCATCGGCCAGACCGGGGCGGACGATGACGAGCATCCCGAGGAAGCCGATGGCGACGGCCGTCCAGCGGCGGGCATGGACCTTCTCGCCGAGGAAGAGCACGGCGCCCAGTGTCACGAAGATCGGACCGGTGAAGCCCAGCGCCGCCATGGTGGCGAGCGGCAGCCAGACGACGGCCTCGTACCACAGGGCGTAGCCGGAGGTATGGAACACGCCGCGAAAGCAGTGCAGCTTGAAATCACGCGTCGCCAGACCTGCGATACCGCCGTACCACAGCATCGCCGGCGCAATGACGACGACACCGGCCAGCCAGCGTCCCCACGAGACGAGGAGCGGCGGCAGTTCGGTCGCCAGCTCCTTCACCGAGGTGTTGAGCAGGGTGAAGAAGATGCCGGACACCACGGCCACGACGAAGCCGCGGACCGTGCGCGACGGGATGAGCCGAGATAGCGAGTCGGGAGCGTCGACGACGGGAGCAGACATCGGGCAACCGGCTTGCCTGCGCCGCGAACGCCGGTCAACCCGCAGGTTTTGCAGGTCAGTCCAGCGTCACCCGATAGCGGCTGATCGCCAGGATCGAGACCAGCAACAGCATGGCCAGCAGGGCGGCGAGCTCGGTCGCGATGTCGTCGAAGCCGGCGCCCTTCAACATGACTCCCCGAACGACCCGCATGAAATGGGTGGCGGGCAGCGCCTCGCCGATCCATTGCGCCCAGACCGGCATGCCGCGGAAGGGAAACACGAAGCCCGACAGTAGGATCGACGGTAGCATCATGAAGAACGAAGCCTGCATGGCCTGGAGCTGGTTCTGCGTCAGCGTCGAGATGGTGAAGCCGATGGCCAGGTTCACGGTGATGAACAGCGCCGTTCCGATCGAGAGCAGGGCGACGCTGCCCTCGATCGCCACGTCGAAGAGCAGGCGCGAAACGATCAGGATGACGGCAACCTGCACCGCGCCGATCACGATGTAGGGCACGATCTTGCCGACCATGACCTCGAGCGGCCGCACCGGCATGGCGAGCAGGTTCTCCATGGTGCCGCGCTCGCGTTCGCGGGTGACGGCGAGCGCCGTCATCATCACCATGGTCATGGTGAGGATCACGGCAAGTAGGCCGGGCACGACGTTGAGCCGCGACTTTCCCTCCGGATTGTACCGGCGCTGCACCACCAGCTCGACCGCGTCGGGCTTGGTGCGCAGGCTGCTCAGCGGACCGACGAAATCGTGGGCGGACAGTGCCTGGTTGATTGCACGTCCGGCGGCGGCCAGCGGGTTGGCCGTAGCCAGAGGATCGGTCGCGTCGGCGTCGATCAGGACCTGCGCGCGCTCGCCGCGGACCAGCCGGCGCGTGAAGTCCGAGGGGATGGTTACGACGAATTGCACGTCGCCCTGTTGCAGGAGCGCGCTTGCCTCGTCGTTGCTTTTCGGCCGGTGTGTGAATTTCATGTAGCCGGTGTTGGCGAGCGCCGACAGAACGGTGCGCGTGATCTGGCTCTGGTCGGCAGCGATGACGGCGGTCGGCAGGCGGTGCGGGTCGGTGTCGATTGCGTAGCCGAACAACAGGAGCTGCATGATCGGCATGCCGAACATCATCGCGAAAGTGAGGCGGTCGCGGCGGAGCTGGAGCACCTCCTTCACGATGATGGCCGCAAGCCGCTTCCAGGCGCCGCGCCACATGATCAGGCCTTTGCACCAGGTGCGTTGTCGCGTGCCTGTCCCATGAGGTGGATGAAAATGTCCTCCAGTGTCGGTTCGGCCTCCTGCCAGACGAGGTTGGGATCGCTACGGAAGGGTTCTATGGCATGTTTGAGATCGACGCGGTCGGGGCCGCAGACATGGAGCGTCGTCCCGAACGCGGCCGCGGCGGTCACGCCCGGTTCGTCACGCAACTTGAGGGCAAGCCGATCCGCGCCCGGCCCGGTCGCTATGAACGCGAATAGGCCGGATTGCCGGATAATGTCCTCGGCCGTGCCGCGCGCCATCAGCTCGCCATAGGCGATGTAGGCGATCTCGTGACAGCGCTCGGCTTCGTCCATGTAGTGCGTCGACACCAGCACCGTCATGCCTTCGGCGGCATAGGTGTGAATTTCGTCCCAGAACGCGCGGCGCGCCTTGGGATCAACCCCAGCGGTCGGTTCGTCGAGCAGCAGCAGCTTGGGCTCGTGCAAGACGCAGGCCGCGAGGGCCAGGCGTTGCTTCCAGCCGCCGGACAGCGATCCGGCCAGTTGGCTCTGGCGTGTCGTCAGCCCCAACTGTTCCAGCGATTGGTCGACGCGGGCTTTCAGCCGGTCGAGCCCATAGACGCGACCGACGAATTCGAGGTTTTCGCGAATGGTGAGATCCTCGTAGAGACCGAAGCGCTGGGTCATGTAGCCGGTCAGGCGCTTGATCGCCTCGCGGTCGTGAACGAGGTCGTGACCCAGGCACGTGCCGCCTCCGGCGTCGGGGGTCAGCAGACCGCAGATCATGCGCAGGGTCGTGGTCTTGCCCGAACCGTTCGGTCCGAGGAAGCCGCAGATGCGGCCCCGTTCGACGGCGAGACTGAAGCGATCGACGACGGTGCGCTTGCCGTAGCGCTTCACCAGATCGTGGACGTCGATCGCCAGTGTCATGGCGCCGTTCCGAATGACTCGACGGCGACGGGAAGGCCGGGCTGCAGGGGCATCGCCGGCTTCGTGGGGCGCGCTTCGACCAGGAACACGAGCTTGGTCCGGGCGCTTTGGGAATAGATGACGGGTGGTGTGTACTCGGCGCGCGGCGAAACATAGATAATCGTGGCCTTGAGGCCGGATGGGCAGGAATCGCAGGTAAAGGACACCTCGTTGCCGGGGCGGGCCCGCGCCACATCCTCTTCGGGTACAAAGAAGCGCAGTTTCACCCGGAAGTCCGGCAGCAGGGAGATGACAGGCGATCCGGCCGGCACCCATTCGCCGACGTTGAAGAAGGTGTTCTCGACCAGCGCATCCTCGGGCGCGACGGGCATCAGATCGTCGAGCTTCTTCTTCGCCTGGTCGACGTTGGCCTGGTTTTGGACAACCAGCGCTCTGGCGGCATCGATCTCGTCGGGGCGTGCGGCGAGGTCGCCGACCTTCTCCTGCGCGGCGAGCGACGCGGCACGCGAACGGAGCTGGCGCACCTGGGCGTCGGCCTGGTCGTAGGCCTGGCGCGTCGTGTAGGCGCGTTCGAGAAGCTGTGCCTGACGCTTGAGCTCGATCTCGGCCAGGGCCAGCGACGCTTCGACCTCTCGGCGTTGGCCCCGGACGACGTCCTGCTCTTCCTGCCGCTTGCCGGTCAGCATGTTCTCGTAGCGCGCCGTAGCTTCGGCGAGTGCTGCTTCGGCACGTGCGACCTCGGCCCTGGCGACCACGGGGTCGATCACGAACAGCCGGTCGCCTTTCTTCACGCTGCTGCCGCGGTCGACCGGCCGTTCGAGCAGCCGTCCGGCGATGGGCGGCGCGATCAGGCTGGTCTCGCCTTCGACATAGCCGAGATAGGTCGATGTGTCGGAGCCGATGCCAAGGAGAGCAAGCATGCGCTCGCCCCAGACGACATAGGACACGAGCATGGCGGCGAGCAGTACTGCGATCACGACGAAGGGCGCGCGTTTCATGATCAAGCCTCCGGAGCGGGGCGCAACGCGTGCAACATCAGGTCGGCATGATGGCGGGCCATCGCCCGCACATCGAGTTTCTCCGCGCCAATCGGCTCGAACACCGTGCGCCACAGGCCGGCGAGCAACAGGGCTCCCATCAGAGAACGCACCGTCATCGCCGGGTCGACCTTGCGAAACTCGCCTTGCGCGATGCCACGCGAGATCAACCCTTCGAGAAGGGGCAGGCCGCGGCCGATCACTTCCTTGAGGTAGAAATGGCCGATCTCGGGGAAGGCGCGGGATTCGGCGATCACCAGCTTGGCGATCGAGGCCGCGGACGTGTCCTCGATGCGTCCGGCCATGAACTCCAGGATGCGAGGCAGCAGGTCGGCCACGGGGCCGCGATGGGCGGCCAGCATCGTTTCCACCGTCATGAGGTTGGCCGTGATGGCTTGCCGGATGACGCCCTGGAAGAGGGAGAGCTTGTCGTCGAAGTAGAGATAGATCGCCGCCTTGCTGAGGCCGGCCCGCCGGGCGACATCGTCCAGCCGCGTCCCTGCGAAGCCCGTTTCGACGAATTGGGCGAGGGCGGCATTCAATATTTCCTGCGGCCGTTCGGCCGGGGCGCGACGCTGCTTGACCGGCTTCATTTAACTAACTTACCAGTCAGTTAGTTGAAATGCAAGAAGGTGCCGCTCCGGCGGACGGCAGCCTAGACTGATTGTCTGGAGGGACCTCCCATGGACACAATGCTCGAAACGTCGTCGCGCGCGCGCCGCACGCTCGATCCGAAGCCGGCGACTCCCATCCTGTTCGCCCATTTCGTGCTGCGCTCCTCGAACATCCAGCCGATGATCGATTGGTATTCGACGGTGCTGAACATGCACGTGGTCCAGCGCACCGACTATATCTGCTTCCTGACCTACGACGACGAGCATCACCGGCTCGGCATCGTGAACCTCGCGGGCCTCACGGCGCCCGATGCGAAGACGGCCGGCCTCGCCCACGTCGCCTACACCATGGCCGATATCGGGGCGCTGCTTTCGACCTATCGTCGTGTGAAGGGGCTCGGCATCGAACCATCGCGCTGCATTCATCACGGCCCGACCGTGTCGATCTACTATCGCGATCCCGACGGCAATGGCGTCGAACTGCAGGTCGACCGCTACGCGACGAAGGAAGCGACGGCGGCCTATTTCCAGACGGCCGAATTCAAGAAGAATCCGATCGGCGTCGCCTTCGATCCGGAGGCGCTGGTTCAGGCCTACGAGGCCGGCGCGCCCGAAAGCGAACTGCTCACCATGCCCGAAGGACCGCCGGCGGCGCCGCAATCGCCGCCCACGCCGAATTGAGCCCGGTCTAGAACAGCCAGGCGAGGGCGGTTCCGCCCATGAGGATGAAGAGGATCGCCGTGCCCACGACGAGGCGGTTGGCTGGGCGATAGCTGCCGCTTTCGATCATCCGGCCGACATGCAGATAGTGCCCGATCGCGCCGCAAAGCATCGCGATGCCCAGGATGACGAGTCCGATCCCCAGCTTCTCGACATGGCGGTTGGTGATCTGGCGCACTTCCGGCACGACCTGATGGATTTCCACGAGAAAGAGGCTGAAGCGGTTGATCGCGACGCCGAGCGTCATCACGGCGATCGATGTCCGTATCCAGGCGAGGAACGTCCGCTCGTTGGCAAGGTGATCGCTGACATGTCGGTTGCTCGGCGCATTTTCCACGGCAGTCCCTCCGGACAACAAAAAAGGGCGCGACCCCGAAGGATCGCGCCCCGTTTGTCTCCGTCAAGCGACGGCTTAGTTGTACTTCGAGATCTCGAGGCGGCCGACCTGGTCGCGATGAACCTCGTCTGGACCGTCGGCCAGACGCAGCGTGCGCTGGTGGGCGTACATGCTGGCCAGCTTGAAGACCTGGCTGACGCCGCCGGCGCCGTGGAGCTGCAGGCAGCGGTCCACCACCTTGGAGGTGATGTTCGGCACCGCCACCTTGATCATCGCGATCTGCTGGCGGGCTTCCTTGTTGCCGTACTTGTCCATCGCCCAAGCGGCCTTGAGGACCAGCAGGCGGGCCATGTCGATCTCCATGCGCATGTCGGCGACATGGGCCTTGGTGACGCCCATCTCCGAGATGCGCTGGCCGAAGGCGACGCGGCTCTTGGCGCGCTTGATCGCCATTTCGAGCGCCCGCTCGGCGACACCGATGGCGCGCATGCAGTGATGGATGCGGCCCGGTCCCAGGCGGCCCTGGGCGATCTCGAAGCCGCGGCCTTCACCCAGCAGGATGGCCGACTTTGGCACGCGCACGTTGTCGTAGATCACTTCGGCATGGCCGTGCGGGGCGTCGTCGTAGCCGAACACGTGCAGCATCTTGACGATCTTGATGCCCTTGGCGTCGCGCGGCACGACGATCATCGACTGCTGGCGGTAGGCCGGCGCGTTGGGGTCGCTCTTGCCCATCAGAATGATGACCTTGCAGCGCGGATCGCCCATGCCCGACGACCACCACTTGCGGCCGTTGATGACATAGTCGTTGCCGTCGCTCTCGATGCGGCACTCGACGTTGCGGGCGTCGGACGAGGCCACCGCCGGTTCGGTCATGGCGAAGCAGGAGCGGATCTCGCCGTTCAGCAGCGGCTTCAGCCACTTCTCCTTGTGCTCCTTCGAGCCGTAACGGGCGAACACTTCCATGTTGCCGGTGTCGGGCGCGGAGCAGTTGGTCGATTCCGACGCGATCGAGGAGCGGCCCAGGACTTCGCAGATCGGTGCGTATTCCAGGTTGGAAAGGCCCATCGTGCCGTGGGTATCGCCGGAATCGCGGTCGGCCGGCAGGAACATGTTCCACAGGCCGCGCTTCTTCGCCTCGGCCTTGCATTCCTCGATGATCGGCGGGAGCTGCCAGCGATCCTTGGCCTTCTCCATCTGCTCTTCGTAGACGGGCTCGGCCGGATAGATGACCTCGTCCATGAACTTGTTGAGCTTCTCCAGAAGCGCCTTGGTGCGATCCGAATATTCGAAATCCATCGCTCTTTCTCCCTTTGTGCTGCGGCGCACTCTGGCCGAAAACGCCGCCAATGTGAACGGGCATTCAGGTCGGAGACCCCGCCCACGACGCCGCAGTTGTCGCGGTTTCGGATTGCGGACGACGCCGATTCTCACCGCGAGTGCATGACGTCTCAGACCGGCTAATATCCGCCCCTGAGGGAGAATGCCGGTGAACCTTGTCGGAATGAACGAGGGCTTGGTGCTGGTCGCCAAGCGCGACTGCCAGACCTGCGAGCTTGTGCAGCCGGTGGTGCGCGAACTGGCCGCCGGGGCGCGGCCGCTTGCAGTCTACAGCCAGGACGATCCGACCTTCCCCGAAGGCGTGGCCGGCGTGCGCGACGACCGGGCGCTGGAAGTCTCCTTCCGGCTGGGCATCGAAACCGTGCCGACCCTGATCCGCATCGAAGCGGGCCGCGAGGTCGAGCGTGTGGTCGGCTGGCAGCGCGACGAGTGGCGGGCTCTCACCGGCGTCAATTCGCTGGGTGAGGGGTTGCCGGCGTGGCGGCCGGGCTGCGGCTCCAAATCGGTCGAACCCGGCATCGTCGACGAACTCGAGATCAAGTATGGCGACGTGCCGTTCCAGGCGAGGCGCGTGGAGGTCGGCGAGCACGAGGACGAATTCGAGGCCATGTACTCGCGCGGCTGGTCGGACGGATTGCCGACGGTGCCGCCGACGCGGCTGCGCGTGCATCGCATGCTGAAGGGCACCAGCCGCGATCCCAAGGAAGTACTGGGCCTGCTGCCGCCCGACCTGCAGCCGATCACGGTCGAGAAGGTTGCCATCAATGCTGTCATGGCAGGCTGCGCGCCGGAGTACATGCCGGTGGTGATCGGCGCGGTCGAAGCCGCCCTGTCCGAGCCCTTCAACATGCATGGCGTGCTGGCGACCACCATGTTCTGCGGGCCCATCGTGATCGTGAACGGGCCGATCGCCCGGGCCATCGGCATGAACGGCCGCGGCAACGCGCTGGGCCAGGGCAACCGGGCCAATGCCACTATCGGCCGCGCGTTGCAGCTCTGCGTGCGCAATGTCGGCGGTGGCCGACCGCAGGGTGTGGACCGCTCGACCCTGGGAACGCCGGGCAAGTACACCTTCTGTTTCGCCGAGGACGAGGCGGGTTCGTACTGGGAGTCGCTGTCGGTCGAACGCGGCTTCGCCAGGGGCAGCAATACCGTGACCCTGTTCGCGGGCGACGGGGTGCATGGCGTCGTCGATCAGCAATCGCGCACGCCGGAGTCCCTGGCGCGTACCTTTGCGCTCAGCTTGCGGGGCGTAAATCATTGGAAGCTCGCCCAGGGCGCCGATGCAATCCTGGTCGTGAGCCCTGAGCACGAACGCACCTTCAAGTCGGCAGGCTGGGACAAGGCACGGCTGCGCCAGGAACTCGATGCGTTGCTCGAATTGCCCGCCCAAGAGATCGTGCGCGGGGCGGGGGGTATTGCCGAAGGCGTGCCGGCTGCAGCGCTGGGCGACCGCAAGACCATTCCGAAGTTCCGCAAGGGTGGATTGCTGATCGTGCGCGCCGGTGGCGATGCCGGCATGTTCTCGGCCGTAATTGCCGGCTGGGGCGCCTCGGGACCGATCGGCAGCACGCCGGTTACTATCGCCATCAAGGATTGAGGAGGAAACGGATGGAACTGCTCGACCCGACATCGGAAATTTCGCCCATACGGCGTGCACGCAAGGCGCCGCCCGACAAGATCTCCGGCTTGACCGTGGGCCTTCTCGATATCTCTAAGCCGCGCGGCAACATCTTCCTCGACCGCATCGAACAGCGGCTGACGGAAAAAGGCGTGGCGGTGAAACGCTACAAGAAGCCCACCTTTACGCGGCCTGCGCCCAACGACCTCTCGCAGAAGATCGCCAGCGAGGTCGATCTGGTGATCGAAGGCCTCGCTGATTGAGGGTCCTGCACATCGTGCAGTCTGCACGACATCAAGACCCTCGACGACAAAGGTATTCCCGGCGGCTACGTCGCTTCTTCCGTGTTCGTTGAAGCAAGCGAGGCGCAGGCCCAGTCGCTCGGCTTCGAGCCCGGCGTCGTCTACGTCCCGCATCCCATCCAGGACCGCACCGACGACGAGATGCGGGCCCTGGCCGACCAGGCGTTCGAGCAGGTGCTGGCGCTGATCCAGCGCGAATAGTGAGCAGCGCGCGCGTCCGGGCGACGATGCCTCTTGCTGATGGCGCCATCGCATCCCTAAATCGTCTTTAATGACGATTTAGGGAGAAGCGTGTTGGACAGCATTATGCAAGCACCGTTCAAGCCCATCGACTTTCTCAGCCGCGACGTGAAGGTGGAGCGACGGGCCGACGGCACGATCGTGCTGCAGTCGAACCACAAGCTTAAACCCTACGAAAAGCATGTGCCCGCCTTCCTTGCCCGCTGGGCAGCCGAGGCGCCGGACCGGGTTTGGCTGGCCCAGCGCCGCGGTCCCGATCGGGAGTGGCTGAAGGTCACCTATGCCGAAGCCAAGAAGCTGGTCGATGCGGCGACGCAGGCGCTGCTCGATCGCGGGTTCGGGCCGGACAAGCCGGTGATGATCCTGTCGTCGAACTCCGTCGAGTTTGCGTTGCTCACCATGGCGGCCATGCAGGCGCGTGCGCCGGTGGCGCCGGTGTCGCCGGCCTACTCTGTAATGAGCCAGGACCACGCCAAGCTCCGTTACGTCTTCGATCTGATCAAGCCGGGCCTGATCTTCGTGCAGAACGGAGAAATCTATGCCCGCGCGCTGGCCGCCCTCGATCTCGAGGGCGTGCTGCTGGTTCATGTCGACAAGGCGCCGCCCAAGATGCAGTCGCTGCCGTGGAGCGAACTGGTCGCCACCCGGCCAACCGCGGCCGTGGCGGCGTCGATCGAGCGGATCGAGCCAAAGACGACAGGCAAGTTCCTATTTACGTCGGGCAGCACCGGCATGCCCAAGGCCGTCATCAACACCCAGGAGATGATGTGCGCCAATCTGGCGATGGGCCAGATGTCGCGCACCCGAAAGGCCAGCGATCCGCCGGCCGTGATGCTCGACTGGCTGCCGTGGAACCACACGATGGGCGGCAACGCGACCTTCCAGGGCAATCTGGCCGACGGCGGCACGACCTATATCGACGACGGCAAGCCGTTGCCCGGCCTGTTCGAGGAGACGTTACGCAATCTCCGCGAGGTTTCGCCGACGTATTTCGCCAACGTGCCGGCGGGCTACGCGATGCTGGCGACGGCGCTGGAGAACGACGACGCATTGGCCAAACGCTTCTTCAAGAACCTGAACTCTCTCGCCTATGGCGGCGCCACCCTGCCGGACGACCTCTATCAGCGCATGGAAGCGCTGGCCGTGAAATATACTGGCTATCGGCTGCCCTTCGTCACCGGCTGGGGGTCGACCGAGACGTCGCCGACCGCAACCACGGTGCATTGGGCCTCGGAACGCGTCGGCCTGGTCGGGCTGCCGTTTCCCGGTGTGCAGCTCAAGATGGTGCCGACCGGCGAGGAGGGCCGCTACGAACTGCGCCTCAAGAGCGTGATCGTGACGCCGGGCTACCACAAGCAGCCCGACCTCACGGCCCAGATGCTCGACGAAGAGGGCTTCTACAAGATCGGCGATGCAGGCCGCTTCGTCGATGCCGGCGATCCGAGCCTCGGCCTGATCTTCGACGGCCGCGTGGTCGAGGACTTCAAGCTGATGAGCGGCACCTTCGTTCTGGTCGGAACCCTGCGCACGGCAGCGATCGCTGCGGCCTCGCCGGTGCTGCAGGATGCCGTGGTCTGCGGTCAGGACCGCGAGTATGTCGGCCTGCTGGGTTTCCCCAACGTCGCCGCCTGCCGTCAACTCGCAGGCGATCAGGAGGCTCGGCTTACCACGGCCGAGCTGCTGGCACATCCTGCCGTGGTCGACACCCTGAAGGCGGGGCTTGCGAAGATGAACGCTGAAGCCGGCGGCTCCTCGATGCAGGCCAAGCGCGTCCTGCTGATGGCCGAGCCGCCCTCGGTCGACGGCAACGAGATGACCGACAAGGGCTATATCAACCAGCGGGCGACGCTGGAACGTCGCAAGGCGCTGGTCGAAAAGCTCTATGCCGGCGGCGAAGGCGTGATCGTGATCTAAAGCCGACTACTCGTCGGCCCGCGATTCCCGGATGCGGCGCGTGCCCTGAAACACCGGCTTCAGCGGATCCATGACGAAGCGGATCCGCGGCAGGTCGGTGTCGACGGTGCAGCAGGTGCCGATGATCGGGTTGGCCAGCCGCACGCTCGGTGCGTGCCACGCTGCGGCATCGAAGGCGGAGACCTGCGGCTTGCCGCGTTCGGCCTTGTAGAAGGTGTACTTGGGGTCGACCTGGATCAGCATCGGCTGGGTTTGGCCGTCGAGCGGCGCGTTCGCTGCCGTCACCCAGTTGATGTACTGCACGTCGCTGCCGGCCACCGGCTGCGGATCGACCAGGGCGCAGTCGAGGACCGTCCGGCCGTCCTTCTTCGCCGTGCCGATGATGCGGTCGTGGCGGCGCAGGAATTTAACTTCGCCGACCTCGACCGGGAAACCCCAGCGCGTGCGCAGCGCCTCTGCCGCGGCCGGGCTGCTCGCAATCGCCCCCAGCAGGAAGCCGCGGGGATGGGCGCCAGCCCGGCTGCCGAGACGCAGCACCGCGAGATTGAACGGGCCGACCGGGCTCTCCGGATATTTCGTGACGGCGAGAGCCACGTAGGAGGGCAACGCGGGGTGCATCGCCTTCGGCAGCAGACTTTCTGTCGTCGTGCGCGGCACCTCGATCAGGAGCTGTATCATCTCGGCCTTGGGCAAGGTCCAGGCCTCAGTGTCGAGATTGGCGAGCGTCGGCAGGCGGGCGGGCGACTGCGTGATGTCGAGCGATCCGTAGAGGGGCATGATTACTCTCCCGCCGCGGCGGCCACATGGCCGGGTTTCTTGGCGAAGTGCGGCATCACTTCCTTGGCGAACAGACGCAGGCTCGCCATCACCTGATCCTGCGGCACGACTTCGTTGGCGTTCAGGATGAAGTTGATGCAGTCGACGCCGAGCGATTCCCATTTCTTGACGGCGCGGATGATGCGGGCCGGATCGCCATAGGCCATGCCTTCGGTCTGCTGTTCGCTGGCATCGGGGCCGGTGGCGGCGCGTCGCAGCGCCGGCAGCAGGCCGAGCGACTGGTACGACGGCGAGGAGTAGACCTCGCGCGTCGAGATGAGCTGCGTGGCGAGATAGTTGAAGGTATTGCCGAGCTTCTTGCCCATCTCGACGCCGGTCTTCTCGTCCTCGTGACAGAACAGAAAGTTGGTGGTGGCGACCTGCTCGTTCACGAAGGCGCCGACCGGCTCGCAGCTCTGGATGCGGCGGCGGTACTCCTTGATCTTCTTTTCCTGCTCCTCGAAGCCTGCGAAGGAGAGGCCCAGGCTGCCCAATCCGCGGTCGGCGGCGTCGATCTCGGTGCCGGGACTGGTCACGGCGACCCACATCGGCGGATGCGGCTTCTGGTAGGGCTTGGGCAGAATGGTGCGCTCCGGCATCGACCAGAACTCGCCCTGATACGAGAAGGTTTCCTGCATCCACATCTTGGGCAGGCAGCGTACGAACTCGTCCCAGCTCTTCTTGGTCGTGTCGGGGTTGGCGCCAAAGCCGCCAAGCTCGGTCCAGGTCGCGGACCGTCCGGTGCCGACATGCAGGCGGCCACCCGACAGCAGGTCGAGCGTGGCCGTGCGCTCGGCGATCTTGATGGGATGGTTGAACTCCGGCACGCAGACCACGATGCCGTGTCCGACCTGGATGCGTTTGGTCAGCACGGCGCAGGCGGTCAGGAACAGCTCCGGCGCGGAGCAGTGCGAATACTCTTCGAGAAAATGGTGCTCGACCGCCCACACATGGTCGAAGCCCAGCTCGTCGGCCAGCTTCACCTGTTCAAGGCAGTTGTTGTAGACGGTGCGCTCTTTCTCCGGCGTCCAGGGGCGCGGAATCGAGATCTCGTAGAACAGGCCGAACTTCATCGTGTCCTCCCGCGCATTTGCGAAACGCTAGGCTTGCCCGGCGACGTGTGCAACACCACCATGGCATCGGAGGGCGAAACGGGAATGAAACGACTGGCAGGCAAGGTTGCGATCGTCACCGGCGGCGCGAGCGGCATGGGCCGCGCGACCGTGATGCGTTTTCTGGGCGAAGGCGCGAAGGTGGTCGTCGCCGATCTCAACGAAGCCAACGGCCAGGAGACTCTCGCTGTCGCAAGGGCGCAGGGCCACGGCGATACGATTGCCTTCGTGCGCTGCGACGTCGCCAAGGAAGCCGACGTGGCGGCGACGGTGGCCGAGGCGGAAAAGCGTTTCGGCCGGCTCGATATTGCCTATCTCAATGCCGGTGTCGGTGGCGCGTTCGGGCCGATTGCCGAAACCAGCGTCGAGGACTGGGACTACACGTTCGCCGTCCTGACGCGATCCGTGTTCCTCGGCATGAAGCATGCGTCGCTGGCGATGAAGAAGCATGGGAATGGCGGCGTAATCCTGGTTACGGCGTCGATTGCCGGCATGATTGGCGGTGGCGGCAGCCATGCCTATTCGGCGGCCAAGGCGGCCTGCATCAGCCTGATCGACAATGTGGCGGCGGAACTCGGCCCGGACCGCATCCGGGTGGTCGGCATTGCGCCGGGTGTGATATCCACGCCGCTTGTTCATCGCGGGCGCCCGGAGAAGTACGAGAAGCAGTTCGGCCAGCAGCCCTGGCCGGACCGGGGCGAACCCGAGCATATCGCCGATGTCGCAACCTTCCTGTGTTCCGACGAGGCGCGTTTCATCACCGGCGAGACCATCAAGGTGGATGGCGGCCTGCTGGCCCAGGGCGTGGCGCTTTGGGGTACCGGCAAGGACGCCACCTTCATGAAAAGCGCCGGCGTCAATCGCGGCACGACCGGCGATGCCATGGTCGTCCGCACTCTTCAGCCTGGAGACAATCGGAAATGAGCGAAGCGCAACGACTGCACGGACACCTGATCGGCCAGCAGGGCTCGCGACGCTCGCTGAATACGCCCGCGCTGGTGCTCGACCTCGAAATGCTCGACCGCAACATTGCGGAGATGGCGTCCTTCGCCAAGGCGCACAATGTGAAGTTGCGTCCGCATTCCAAGACCCACAAGTCGGCCGACATCGCTCGCCGCCAGATCGCGGCCGGCGCGCTGGGCGTTTGCTGCGCCAAGCTGGGCGAGGCCGAGGCGCTGGGCGAGGCGGGCATCCAGAGCCTGCACATCACGTCGCCCGTGGTGACGCCGCAGGCGATCGACCGGCTGATGAAGCTGAACGGCGAAGTATCCGACCTCATGGTGGTGGTCGATCACCCCGCTAATGTCGAGGCACTTGCAAACGCCGCGGCCAAAGCCGGCAAGCCGCTGGCGGTCATCGTCGATATCGATCCCGGCATTCATCGCACCGGCGTGGCCAGCCCCGCCGCCGCCGTCGAACTCGTGCAGCAGATCGCAAAGCACAAGTCGCTGAAGTATGCCGGCGTGCAATTCTATTGCGGCCGCCATCAGCACATCGTCGACTTCGCCCAGCGCAAGGCCGAAATCGAGGAGCGCACGGAATACCTGAAGGGCATCCTCGCCAAGCTGGAGGCGGCGAAGCTCAAGCCGGCGATCATCACGGGGTCGGGTACCGGCACGCATTACATCGATGCCAAGCTCGGCGTCTTTACGGAGCTGCAGGTCGGTTCCTACGTCTTCATGGATCACGACTACAACGTCTGCGACCTGCGCGGCCTCGACAGGCCGACCTTCGAACAGGCGCTGCAGATCGACGCCCGCGTGGTCAGCGCCAACAAGCCGGGCATGGCCACGGTCGATGCCGGCTTGAAGGCCATGGCGACCGAGAAGGGCCCGCCGGTGATCCTGAGGGGCGCCGTCGATGGCGCCACGACCCGCTTCATGGGTGACGAGCATCTCGCGGTGATCGCGCCCGAAGGCCAGGCCGCGCCGGCGCTGGCCGAGCAGGTCATCCTGACTCCGCCGCACTGCGACCCGACGGTCAATCTCTACGAGAGCTACCACGTCGTGAAGGGCGACACGCTCGTCGATATCTGGCCGGTGACGGGGCGCGGCCGCTCGCGCTGATCTGTCGGGCGTGCGTTAGGTCTGACCCACGAGCATCTGGCCCTTCCAGGTGCGGGCTAGCAGCAGCAGCGCCCCCATGCCGAGGGCGCTGACGGCTGTCATGCCGAGGAAGGCGTGCTGGCCGTATTCCGAGTAGAGCAGGCCGGAGAACTGGAACACCAGTGCCTGCGTCGCGCCGGTCCCCAGCGCGTAATAGAGGCTCTGGCCGATGGCGGCGCCGTGCGGCGGCAGGGCGCGCTGCAGGAAGGCCATGGCGCCGAGATGACAGGCGGCGAAGGTGCAGGAGTGCAGAGCCTGCAGCAGGACGAGCGCCCATAGCTCGGTCGTGAAGGCCATGGCGGTCCAGCGCACCATGCCGGCGCCGAGCCCGAGCGCGATCAGGCCGCAGACGCCGAGCCGCTGCAGCAGCCAGCCGCCGAACAGCATCAGCACGATTTCGATGGCCACGCTCTCGGCCCAGAGGAGGCTGATGGTGACGTCGTCGATGCCGGCGCTGCGCCAGGTCAGCGTGCCGAAGCTGTAGAGCACGGAGTGGCTGGCCTGGCAGAGACCGCAGGCCATCAGGAAGAGAAGGAACGGTCGCTGGCGCAACAACTCGCCGACGCGAACCGGGGCGTGGCCACGAGCCGCCACGGCCGCCTTCGGCTCGGCCGCGGGCAGCAGCAAGGCAAAGGGCGCCAGGAAGACGATGCTGGCCAGGCCGACATAGAGCACCCAGGGCGGTCCGTAGCGGTCGACGGCAATGCCGCACATGAACGTGCCGGCGATGAAGGCCACCGAACTCCACATGCGCACGCGCGCATAGTCGAGCCCATGTTTACGGGTCTCGGTAACCAGCACGCCGTCGTAGAGCGGCATGGGCGGCGACCACAGGAAGCCCCAGATCA
>VFQN01000179.1_pt1 | contig 130527 bp, 105 predicted proteins | sample 3512371 | NCBI WGS metagenome assembly VFQN01 (sample SAMN10412370, study PRJNA504923) | tailings metagenome | isolation source: Replicate 2 from Balatoc abandoned mine | place: Philippines: Itogon, Benguet | collected 2017-08-28 | reverse complement strand
TAAATAACAGACCAGTTCGAAAATTTAATTATAAAACACCTAACCAAGTGCTACAGCAGAAAATTGCACTAATTACTTGAACTTAGATCTTTATGGTTGATGACATCCATTTTTTGTACTATTTTGATGGTTCGCAGAGCATACGGCACTCATTAACGATTGACCTGATCTTCGCAGCAGATAGTCTCGACTTCTCTAATATTTCGCTACGTTGCAACAGGGACTTACAGAGAATAACATCATTTGCCAATAAGAATTTTTTGTCTCTTTCAGTTAAGGTAACCAGGCAGGTAACCGGATAAAGACCGGCGCGATCTATAAGATCTTTAAAGCCTTTGCCCCTTGGAAAATCCCACCCAAGCAATTGCATTTGCATGCAGTTGCCATATTGTATCGCATCCTCGGAAAAGCGTCCGTTTGTCACTATCCAGCTTTGATGAAACTGGGGGCCGTGACAACCACTATCCTGCCATTTTTTTTCCGCATCAAGAAATCTTGATTGAATATAGAGTGGTATTTTGACATCGCTTACAAAGCCCTGGCGGTTATGGAACTTGCATTCCACCATGACATGGTGTTCCACTTTTGTAGCGATAACATCTATTTCATGCTTTACACAATGTCCCGGAACAATCACTCCTGTTTGGGTGCTGTATCCCATTGATTCCAAAATGGCTGCTGTAAGTTTTTCAAACGGGAAACCTGTAGGGCCGAGCGCCATCACCGCTTTTTTCAGGTTATAACGGGCGGAGACAGACTTTGACATTTTTTTCAGCCATTTGAAAGCAGTCCTGTAAATATCCTGCGTAGCCATTCCATCTTTGAGGATGTCCTGCACTTTTTGCAGCACAACCTCAATCTGTTCGGAAGTCGCTCCCGACCTGGACAATGATTGTCTCAATTTGTTACTGTCAAAAACCGCACGTTCGCCTGATGCTTTCGTAATGTATATTTCATTGATGGTATTTTGCATAACTATTTCCATTTTTATCTAAAGAGGTGTATCCCTTCTAAGGACTTACTTAACACGTTTTTCATTACCGAAAACTTCTTACCCATAATTGTAGGCTAAAACTTCATTCGTTGTATCCTTATGGCATTCAATATTGCAATCAGGGATACGCCCACATCAGCAAAAACAGCCTCCCACATAGTAGCCAGACCTCCAGCCCCTAAAATCAAAACGATACCTTTTACCACAAAGGCAAGGGTAATATTCTGCCAAACGATCTTTTTTGTTTTCTTGCCGATATTGATGGCTATTGGGATTTTGGATGGTCTGTCATCCTGGATGACAACATCTGCTGTTTCTATGGTCGCATCGCTCCCAAGTCCGCCCATTGCGATACCGACATCACTTAGTGCAACTACAGGGGCGTCGTTTACCCCGTCACCCACAAAGGCTACCGTTTCGTTCTTAGCTTTGATTTCCTTTACCCGGTTGACCTTATCTTCCGGCAACAGATCACCGAACGCATTGTCGATCCCCAGTTTATCGGCTACAAATTTCACGACCGAAGTTTTATCACCACTTAACATGGTCACCTTCACATTGAGCTTGTGAAGCAGGTCAATGGTCTGCTGCGAGTCTTCCTTGATACTATCGGCAATGGTAATATAGCCTACAAATTTTCCATCGCTGGCCACTGCGATAGTCGTATAGACTATGGTTGATGGATCAACATCGTAACTGATACCGAACTTATCCATCAATTTAAAATTTCCAACCAAAAGTTCCTTGCCATTTATTGTCGCTTTCAAACCATGTCCTGCTATCTCTTCCGTATTTTCGAGCTTAATAGAGCTGTCAATATCTCCCACGTATTCGTGTATAGCGGTTGCTACAGGGTGCGTACTCAGGCTCTCTATCGCATTAACAAGTTTCAATGTTTCATCCTTATTAAATTCGGGCTTGAACACTACTTCCTGTACCTTAAAAACTCCTTCAGTCATTGTACCGGTCTTATCCATTACGACATTTTGTATCGCAGCCATTGTATCCAGGAAGTTGCTTCCTTTAAAGAGAATACCATTGCGGCTGGCAGCTCCAATACCACCAAAATATCCCAGTGGAATGGAAATGACCAATGCACAAGGACAGGAAATCACAAGGAATATCAAAGCCCTGTACAGCCAGTCATTGAATACATAATTGTCTACAAAGAAGTAAGGAACAAGACATATTCCTATTGCCAGAACGACCACGATAGGGGTGTACACTTTCGCAAACTTCCTGATAAAAAGCTCCGTCGGGGCTTTTTGGGAGGTGGCGTTCTGTACCAGCTCCAGTATTTTACTAAGTTTACTATCTGTATAAGCGGTAGTTACCTTAACACGGGCTACTGTATTGAGATTGATCATTCCGGCAAGCACCGTTTCTCCCTTGTTCTTGGTATCCGGCTTACTTTCACCCGTGAGCGCTGCTGTATTAAAGGATGCATTGTCGGTAAGGAGTTCACCGTCAAGCCCAAGTTTTTCTCCGGGTTTTAGCTGAATAATATCCCCGATCTGGGCTTCTTCCGCTTTGATGGTCTTGGCACGGTCATCTACAAGGATAGTTACCTCGTCGGGCCGCTGGTCGAGCAATGCCTTGATGTTTCTTTGTGCCCTGGATACGGCAAGGGTTTGGAACACTTCGCCAACTGCATAGAACAGCATTACTGCTACTCCTTCGGGGTATTCTTTGATAAAAAACGCACCGATAGTTGCAATGCTCATCAGCAAAAACTCCGAAAATACCTCACCTTTTGAAATACTTTTGATGGCGTCTTTAATTACAGGAAATCCCACAATTGCGTAGGCTATCAGATACCAAATAAACCTGACAGTCCCCTTAAACCATTCCTGAGGTATCCAGTTATCGAATGCTATGGCAGCGAGCAAAAGTAACAGGGAAATGATGGAAGGAAGGAACATTTTAAATGGACTTTCACTTACATTACCGTGGTCATGACCAGCATCATCGCTATGGCCATGATCGTGTCCGTCATTTTTATGATGTTCCTCTTTTACAAGGTCTTTTGCGCCTGCCTTGGTATATACTTTTTCCGTTTGGGTGCAACAGATCTGCCTGCCCTGCGCGTCATATTGATGTTTGTGCTCCATGATTTCTATTTTAAAAGATTTTTTAATATTCTGTCTGTAAAAAATTGCTTTGTAATCTGATTACCTTCTTTCAACACATCATCAATTGAAGGAGCTTTGTTGCCCAAATACTTCTTCGCCTGAAGTATTGCGTCCTTTTCATTTTTGATGCCTTTGGTTTCCATGATAGCCTCTGCCAACGCCAGTAGTCCGAAGCCCCGGTCTTTGAGTAGTCCCAATTGCTCAATCATCCAGCTAAGAGCGAAAAAACTATATTGGGAAAGCAATAGCGGGTGCAGTTTTTTATCCTCCACCGGGGGTAACCTATTGTAAGGCGAGTTTAATACGGAACCTGTAAGGTAGTTCCCTAAGGCCAGTTTTTCCTGTTCAATCTCTACGAGCTTTATGCAACCCTGTAAAACTTGTGCGTATATACTCAACCAGCGCAATTTTCTGCGCAACTCGTGGATACCCGATTCTACATCGGTAAAAGCAACTTTGCCTTCTTTTGCGAAATCCACTATCTCTTCAATTTCCGACCTATAGAATTTCCGGAGACGTTTGTGCTGTTCATCTTTATTTTTCCAGCCTGTTTTTTTAAGATCATTGTTAATCCTTTCTAATTGCTTTCCGTTTAACCAGCCCTCGCTCTTGAGTATTTTGTTAAGCTTGCTTACGGTTTTTTCCTCTTTACGGGAAAAATAAGACTTAACATCCCCCGGTATTTTCTCATTGCTAAAAAACAGTTTGCCGTAAGCATCAAAGTAATCTATACTACCTAACGTATCTTCCAGTAGCTTGAATTTTTCCTGCATCTTATCAAATTTCTTCCTGTTAGGCCCGGTGGAGCTATATATCCTGGCCAGTGCCTCCAGTTGAAACAACGGTGTCCTGAAATCGTTCTCAAAGAGATACACAGCAGGGTCTTCGGTAGTTTTTGCCCTCTCCAGGAGGACGGATATCGTATTTAGATGGATATCAAATTGGATATTGTTTTGATTCATTGTTGCTTTTCTTTATCGTTAAATAATTTGTCAACAAATTTTCTATAAGGAGCAGATTTGTTGATACTAAAAATCAAGAGAATGATGAGCGTTGATGAGACAGCTATTACAAACATATTAAGGGCGATGGCTACTCCGATCGCGGAAGTCGCCCACAATCCGGCGGCTGTAGTGAGTCCTTTCGGCATATTTCTTTCATCCCGGAAAATAATACCTGCCCCAATAAATCCTAAGCCCGTGGCAACCGCTGACAAGACTCTTGAAATTGCCGATTTATCTTCAGACAAGTGCGCGGCGACAGATACGAACAGACATGAGGCAACACAAATGCAGGCGAAAGTACGGATGCCTGTGTTTTGTTGTTCTCTTTCGCGCTCCACGCCAACAATACCTCCCAGCAGAACTGCCAGTAACAATTTAGCCGAAAGTAAAAGTTCAAATTGAATATCCATTTCGCTTATGGTTAATGATTAATAATGATAACCTTACATTTCATAATAAGAGTCGTTTTGAGGCTTCACTGGAATATCTTTTTCCCCGATCATTTCTAATATGTTGATCTCTATTGTTTGTGCCAAAGAAGTCATCGGTGTATCAACAGGAGTATTCTCGAAAGGGTCCTGCATGATGATGGCCGTTTTTTCGATGGCAATAAAAAGTGTTGGGATAAGGATGGTCATTACGATTTCGACAGCAAGCTGCGAATCCTCCAACCCGAACGGTAAAATAGCTGCGAAAACATAGATTAATGTATGTACCAAAAGGCTATATGATCTTGGGAAAACGGTATTCTTAATTCGTTCACACTTACCCATACTATCGCATAACCTTGCAAGTGTTTCATTTAACTGTACCTGTTGAATATCCGTAATTGCTCCCGCGGCAGCTAACTGCTTGATAGTCTCGGAATGTTTATTGAGTAAAACGTTTGGTATGTTTGCAGCATTTATCTGGTGAATATTTAAGTACGCCTGAACAGAAGGGGGAAATTCCTGCCTGCGCAATGACTCTCCCAAAGCATAGGTCCAGACGATTTGCCTGCCAGCAAATTCTTTGATTTCGTACTTGAGGTCATCAGGAATAAACTGTATGAACTGTCTCACTAAGCTTCGTGAATCATTTACGATAGCACCCCAAACTGTTCTGGCTTCCCACCATCGTTCATAGGATTGTGCCGTTCTAAAAGCAAGCAAAAGGGAAACCGCAGTTCCTACCAGAGCAGGAACACTTAGAGGCAATGAAGTTTTTTTAAATGTCGGATGCATATCCAACAATCCGATAGATATCGCAAAAACACAGATCAAAACCATCTGTGTTTTGATTTCATTGACAAAGTACCATATTGATATTTTACGATTTAATAACATAAAAATATTGTGATTTTATATTGTCATTTTTACCGCAGGCATCATTTCCAACGCCCGGATTTTTTTATAAATCTTATCGTGAGGTAATAGGTGCCAATGACTAAAAAACATACTACAGCATACTTTATTCTGGTCGCCTGATCTCTGCCGATTAGGTCGGGATACTTATACAGTAATATAAATGCTATGCCCAAAAGCCAGACAAACTGTGTCCCATACTCTTTGATCAGCCATCTTCTCCAGTTAAATTTCATTGAGGAAAACGTATCCCCGATACCTTTAAGACTGGGAACCCATCGATTCACTTTCTTGGTGTAGTCTATAAAACCCTGACCAAACTTTTTCCTGAGATAGTCTTCTTCAGCAAGGACAATACACTGATATATACCAACAAACAACGGCATTATTACAAGTGTAAACAACAATGAATTAGCCATTATTCCGGCTCCCCATAACATGAGTATGTTTCCTATATAAAGGGGGTTTCTTACATGGCTGAAAATTCCGGTAGTGACCAATTCGTCTGCGTACACTTTTCTATTTTGCCCGCCTCTTATTATATACGCTAACCCTATGGTGCCGCCCCTAATGAGCTGGCCGGAAATGGTTATTATTAAGCCAAAAACAATGGGATAAAAATAATATTTGTCACCCCATCTTTCCGCTCCAAACAACTCCATCGATGGGGCAAATAGTAGTAAGTACAGAAATATGAAAATTACATTTCTGTACCTAAAGAAGAAATTTCCTAATTGTATTATCATTTTTTTGCTATTATTCCTGTGAAATTATACCAGCGAAAAAACACCTCGACTTGTTTAAAGCCCGCGTTTTTCAGCATATTGATATTTTCGCTTGTCTTGTAAGGTATCAACACGTTTTCAAGCGCTTCCCGCTTCTGTGAAATCTCAAGCTCACTGTATTCGTTTCTTCTTTTGAAGTCATAGTAGTAGTTGATGTACTCCCTGTTAAATGAAGCTTCTTCCGTGAGGATCTTTTCGACAATGATAAATACTCCGTTTTCGGTAAGTCCATCATATATCTTTTTGACAATTTCCAGTCTATTAATAGGTCGAACAAATTGAAGAACCAGTACCATCGTTACAACTGAAGCATCCTGTACAGGTACATCCTTTGTAATATCAACCATATTGAGTTCTATTTCTCTGTTAAGCGATAGACTATTCAATTTTTCCCTGCATTTGACAATCATCTCTTCGGAATCATCTATTCCTACAAGGTTTACATTTTCAGGAACCAGTTTAGATATTTGTATTAAGGTGGTTCCTGTGGAGCAGCCTATATCATACACTTTTGTCTTTGGCTGTACATGGTTTTTTGCCAATTCACTTACCATTCGCTGCATCTCCCCATAGAAGGGTACCGACCGACTAACCATGTCATCAAAAACCAATGCAACTTTTTTATCAAATGCGAAATCAAAGGCGGTATCAACTTTTTTCTTAAATACATCATCCGATAAGTTGTTAGTATTTTCGTCTTTCATTTTAATTTTTTTTCTTGTTCACCAATTCAACATTAACGTCCTTAAATCTGCTCAGGACAGACTTTCCATACTCGGTGCAATAGTTGTGAGCCATAAGTAGCGACGTGTTTACTTTCTGCCATTCTTCTTCCGAATATATCTTGTCAAGAAACACTTCAAACTCTTTCCTGATGGCTTTTGCATAATGAGGATATGAGGTTTTAGTAAAATGGAAAAGGTCAGCGTCGCACAATACTTTTTCAACCATAGTCCTTGGACGCTGTGGAAATTTCGTTGCTTCTATACAAGCCAATACTGATAAAATAAAATCAGTATTGGCACCACATTTTTCCAGATAACTCTTTGCTATCTTTTTACTTTCTTCTTCATGACCGGTATAAGCATAAGCGTATCCGCAGTCGTGAAACCAGGCAGCAACGATAAGTATCTCCATCTCTGATTTATCCAAATCGCTGTTTTGCCCGATCTCCCAAGCTGCGTTAACTACTTCACTGGTATGAGCCAGGTTATGAAACACAAGGTCAGATGAGAGTTTTTGCTTTAGAAAAAGCAAAACGTAATTTTCTACAGACTCTATCAATTGATTCATAACCTCATCATTTTAGGATTAATGATCGTCATGCCCTCCAGCATTGCTCAGTTTGGCATTAATGAAGAAGGCTCCCTTTGTAACTATTTTTGCGTCTTTTGGAATATTAGTTACAGGAGTGATTACCGTATATCCCAATTCGGAAACGCCTTTCGCTACTTCGATCTTTTCAAAGTTCATTTTAGGTTCGCTTTGTTGGTTCTCGGCAACATGATCGTGTTTTTCGCCTTCTTTGTGTTCATCACCTCCTTCTTCATGACCGGCTTCAGGTTCTTTGTCTGTGTGAACGAAAATGTAGAATTTACCTTCCGCCTCAACAATGGCCTCATTTGGCACCGTAGGTGCCATAACATTTTCTACACTCACCATTCCTGTGATGTTCATGCCATCAATCAGTCCGGTTTTATTACCTACCACTGTACAGTGCACAGCTACCGTTTTGCTTTCGTTTTCAAATGATGAACCTATATTGAATACTTTTGCATTATATGTTACCTGGGGGTTATTGGTGATGGTGAAATTCACCGTTTGTCCCACTTTCATGTAGGGGAGATCCTTTTCAAATACCTGAAGGTCAAGATGGAGCAAACTGTTGTCTACAATTTCAACAACGGGGGATGACACATCTACATAACTACCGATCTTGGCAAACTCATTACTTATTGTACCACTGACAGGACTTGTAACTACCAATGCAGCTCTTAGATTATCCCGGTTGATACTTGTCGGATTAATACCCATTAACTGTATCTGCTTTTGCAATGAAGCCTTACGAGCCAATAATGCATTGATATCGGCTGTAGCACTTTGAAGGTTCTTCAAAGCCCCGGCGTTGCCTTGATTAAGCTCTTTCTGACGATTTAATTCCTGCTGCGCCAGGGTAATCTTGCTATCGATGGTAATATATTCTTCCTGCAACTGAACAAACTGCGGATTTTCGATGGTGGCAATAACTTGGCCCTTATGGACAAAATCACCCAACTGAACACGAAGACTTTTAACAACACCTCCATAAAGCGAAGTAGCATTTGCCTTTTTATTATTGGGAACCCTAAGCGCACCATTCGCTTTAATAGAAGCAGTGAGATTTTTATTTTCGATATTTCCAAGAGTTATTCCAACCGCCTTGATCTGTTCCTGGGTAAGTGATGCAATGGTTGTGGACTCTTCCTCTCCATGCCCTTCTTCGCCTTTGGCCTCTGCCTTTTTTGCTTCGGCAGTACTACCTTCTCCGGTCTTTTCCTTTCCACCACAGCTATATAAAGAAGATACAAGTATAACTGCAACTAATATTTTTCCTATGATTTTCATTTTATCTTATTTGTTATTGAAGTAATTGAATTGGATGGCAGATTGGTTGTACTGATTCATAACATCCAGATAATTTTGACGGATACTGATCGCCTGGTTAAGAAATTGACCCAGGTCTGCAAAACTTATTTCACCGGTTCTATAACTCAGGCTTGCCGCACTAATGATTTCCTCAGCTTGCTTTAACCCAGAGGTTTCATAGAAATTCAACAAAGTGTAGTTTTTTTCTATATCAGCGATTGCAGAAGCTCTTTGCGTCTGGAATACTTGAGTTTGGTAAGACAGCGCCTTTTCCTGTACTTCTTTTTCAGCCACTGCAACCCTGACTTTATTCCGGTAGGCTCCGGTTCCGAACAATGGGAAGGATGCCATTACCGAAAATCCGGAGAAAGGGTCTTTCGCACCCCACACCCGCTGACTGAAGAACCGACCCGAAAACTCCGGCTTATTGGTATTCTGCTGAACTTTAATATTGGAAGATGCAATATTTACATTCTGTTCCTGTAAGGCCAATACCGGGTGGCTGGCGGTATTTTCCAACAATTCAACTTCTACTTTTTTAAGTGGTTCGGCCACCGGGAGCAACCACTCATTTTGATTTAAAAGCATCATCAATTGTTGTTGTTGTACCGTCATTGCCTTCTTGTTCTGTTCAAGGAAAGCCTGTAATTCCCGCAGCTTTGCCTCTGCCGCTACCTGGTCCAGTTTTGCAACGTCTCCCGTTCTTACACGTACTTCTGTAGTTTTGAACAGCATTGTATATATACTGTCCAAACGTTGAAAAAGAGCCTGTTTATCCTGTAAATACCAAAGCTGATAATAAGCGGTTCGCACATCTCTTTTGACAACGGCATTTAAAACATCGGTATTGAGTTCAGCATATTTGAGTTGTTCCCTGAAATAATTTTTCCGGGCTGCATATAGACCAGGCCAGGCAATACCTTGCGACAAACCTATTTTTAAAATACCTACGTTATCGGAAGGACGTAAGTCCTCGTTTTCAGCAAACACACCTGTTTTGGGAATATCAGTTGCCGTCTTCACATTTAGAGAAGCACTTTTGATTTGAGCAGTATTCACACCAAATTGTTGATTGCCCTTTAACGCTGTACCTATAGCGTTATCTATTGAAATCCGCTGTTGTTGCTGTGCCTTAACAGATGAAAAGCCTCCCAAGAACAGCAAGATCACTACTGCCATTGTTTTCATGCCTTTGCCTTTGATATTTGGTTTCGAGTTGAAGATGATGTATAGGAGTGGCAATACGAACAGCGTTAGAAATGTCGCTGTGATCAATCCGCCAATCACAACGGTCGCCAGGGGCTTTTGCACCTCCGCACCGGCACTGGTACTGATAGCCATAGGCAGAAAGCCCAAAGAGGCCACCGTTGCCGTCATTAATACCGGGCGCAAACGCGTCATCGTACCTTCTTTGACCCTTTGGAACACATCATCCAAACCTTCTTTTTTTAACTGATTAAACGTTCCTATTAGCACGATACCATTTAATACAGCAACCCCAAACAGGGCAATAAATCCGATACCCGCACTGATACTGAAAGGCATCCCCCGAAGCATTAATGCAAAGACACCTCCTATGGCACTCATGGGGATTGCGGTAAATATTAAAGTAGCCTGCTTAAAGGAGTGAAACGTGAAATACAATAACATAAAAATTAGCAGTAGCGAAACAGGAACTGCGATCATCAGGCGGTCACTCGCTTTTTGCAGATTCTCAAACTGTCCGCCATAAGTGAAGTAATATCCGGAAGGCAGCTTGACTTTAGCTGACAACTGTTGCTGTATATCTTCCACGACACTCTGCACATCCCTGCCAGCAACGTTGAACCCTATAACAATACGGCGTTTTCCTGCTTCCCGGCTTATTTGCGCAGGTCCCAACTTGTATTCAACATTTGCAATCTGGGATAGCGGTATTTGTATGCCTGTACTTGTAGGTATCATCAGGTTATTTACATCATCTATACTGCTTCTATGTGCACTATCCAACCGGACAACCAAATCAAATCGTCTTTCGTTTTCATATACTTGGCCCGAGCTTTTGCCAGCAAAAGCGGTACTCACCACGTCATTTACGTCCTGTATTGTCAACCCGTAGTTGGCAATTCGAGTGCGATCATATTCAACATTGATCTGCGGAAGCCCGCTAACCCGCTCGACCTGGGGAGAAGTAGCACCGGGTACACCTTGAATAACCTCACTTACTCTATTCGCATAAGAAGCCAGCGTGTCGATATTCTCACCAAAGATCTTGACTGCTACATCCTGTCTGATCCCCGTCATCAGCTCATTAAAACGCATCTGGATCGGCTGGTTTTTTTCAAAGAACACACCTGGTATAACTTCCAGCTTTTCCATTATAGCATCTGCGAGTTCCGTATAACTTCGTCCAGATTTCCATTCATCCTGAGGTTTAAGGACGACCATTAAGTCTGTAGCTTCAGGAGGCATCGGATCTGTAGGCACTTCGGCTGCGCCTGTTTTACCTACAACCATCTTGACTTCATCGAATTGTTTGATAATTCGCGAAGCCTGCATGGAAGTTTCGATACTTTGATTCAAGGAACTTCCCTGTGGTAGAATACAGTGAAACGCATAGTCTCCCTCTTGTAGTTGAGGAATGAACTCTCCACCCATTCTGCTGAAGAAAAATATGGCAATAGCAAAAATGCCAACGGTGACACCCACTACAACATATTTAATCCGGATAGCTTTTTGTAACAATGGTTGATACCAACTTTGTAATCTGCCCATCATCTTGTCACTAAATGTGCGTTTGTGACTGGGTTTCTTTGATAAAAACAAAGCACACATCATAGGGATATAGGTCAGTGATAATATCAATGCTCCGAAAATGGCAAAGCCAACTGTCTGGGCCATTGGGCGGAACATTTTGCCTTCAACACCAACCAAAGTAAGAATGGGGATATATACAATGAGGATAATGATTTCTCCAAAAGCAGCACTGGTACGTATTTTGGACGCCGAGGTAAATACTTCATCATCCATTTCAGATTGAGTCAGCTTGGCCGTCGATTTTCGCAGACCAAGATGGTGCATGGTAGCTTCAACGACGATAACAGCCCCATCTACGATCAGCCCGAAGTCTATAGCTCCCAAACTCATCAGGTTGGCGCTCACTCCGAATACGTTCATCATTCCAAGTGCAAATAACATTGCAAGGGGAATGGCAGATGCTACGATCAATCCGGCCCGGAAATTCCCAAGGAACAATACCAGTACAAAAATCACTATCAGCGCTCCTTCAATCAAATTCTTTTCCACTGTACTGATAGCACGACCCACAAGATCAGTCCTGTCCAGGTATGGTTCGATCGTAATATCATCAGGTAGCGACTGCTGAATAGTAGGCAGCTTTTCTTTTATCCGCTTAACCACCTCGTTACTGTTTTCCCCTTTCAACATCATCACTACGCCGCCTACAGCGTCTACTTCTCCATTATAAGTTAAAGCGCCATACCTTACTGCGTTGCCAAATTTTACTTCAGCAACGTCATTAATATATATTGGCACGGCTCCGGAATTTTTGACCACAATCCTTCTAACGTCATCTAAAGACGTTACCAGACCTATACCTCTGATAAAATAGGCATTTGGCTTTTTGTCGATATATGCCCCCCCCGTGTTCTGGTTGTTCTTTTCAAGAGCTGTAAAAATATCCGGGATACTTACTCCCATTGCTCTCAACCTATCGGGATTCACAGCAACTTCGTATTGCTTCAATTGACCTCCAAAGCTGTTCACTTCGGCAATACCCGGAGTACCATATAATTGCCTGGCAACGATCCAATCCTGCATCGTGCGAAGGTCTTTTGCGTTGTATTTGCTTTCGCTTCCCTTTTTAGGGTGAATGATATACTGGTACACTTCGCCTAAACCTGTACTGACCGGTGCCATTTCCGGCGTTCCGATTCCCTGAGGAATTTTATCAACAGCCTCTTTGAGTCTTTCATTGATGAGCTGCCTGGCAAAGTATATGTCTACTTCCTCTTCAAAAACAACGGTTATCACCGAAAGTCCGAAACGGGAAATACTGCGGATTTCTTCGATTTTCGGAACATTGGCAATACTTTGCTCTATGGGAAAGGTTACCAGTTGTTCTACTTCTTGTCCTGCCAATGTTGGACAGGTAGTAAATATCTGAACCTGATTGTTGGTAATATCAGGGACGGCATCTATGGGCAATTTGGTGGCACTCCACGCTCCCCATATTATAAGTAACAAAGTCATTAAACCAATAATGATTTTGTTCTTTATACTGAATTTAATAATACGATCTAACACAGTGTATTTTGTTATTTAACGCTTAGTAAAAAGATATGTAGTCCTTTTCTCAGAATGGAAAAAGGCGGGAAAGATGCGTGCTGTGTATTGTTATACGTAAATTGTACAACACCTGATCAAAGCCGAAAAGCAATGATGTTACGGACGATATGCACAAAATGCATATCAAACGATAAGACACGATCTAAAAGAAATTAAGCGTTAAATCTCGGCGGCTGCCAAATATTTCCGGAGTAGTTGGAAACAAAAAAACAATCCCTTATTGAAACCTTTTTGGCTTTAAATTCTCGTAAAGGGATATTAAATTCTGGTAAGTTAAACTTAAAGGAGGTTACTGAAACACTGCAACAAGTGCACTGGCAAAACGGGGAACAATTATCGTCTTTGTCTTGATTATGATTATGACTAAGGTCTTTGGATGGAGATTTTAGTTCCGCACAAACATTCTTAGCATCGCTGCACGGAGCACCGAAAAGTGCCGTGAAGTAAATTACTAATATGGTTGCTATCCATTTCATGCAAGTGCAAATTTAAGAAAAAAATCCGTGCAATACTGTTGCAAAAATCACTTTTTTTCCTTATAGATACTATTTTCTCTAAAATGGGGTGGTTAATAGAATCGAGCTGATTAGTTAGTTAATAGCCGACAAAATGTTCGAGTAACCGGAGAAATGCCCTATGGATAACAGATTTGCTTCATAAAGTCGTTCTTCAGATATCCTGAACCACAAAACAAATGGTAACAAAAACGTTAACTATAATTAGCGAAAAAAATTATGTTTTTGCAACATTGTATAAAAAATACAGGGTTTTTCAACCCCCATATTTAGCTGGTATTAATAGCTTTTTTCTGAAACCAATTTCCTCAAATCCTCCAAAAAGTGGTTCGAAAATTGTCCCGACAGGACGACCGAAAAAAGGAGTTGCAGTTGTGCAGCTCCTTTTTCATTTATATACTGCTGCTATTGAGGCGAGTTAATTCCGAACTTTACAATTGTACTGTTGTTATCCCATCACTCAACGAATTTTAAAACGCTCAATATAAGTTATGTCATCCTCCTCCATACCCACCAAACCTGTCAAAGCCTTTGGAGCCCAGGCTGCCGATGCGCCTTTGAACCAGCTCAATATTAACCGTCGTGCACCACAGCCCCACGATGTGGAAATTGAAATTCTCTATTGTGGAGTTTGTCATTCTGATTTACATACGGCCAGAAACGAATGGCATGGGACTATTTATCCCTGTGTACCCGGACATGAAATCGTTGGCCGCGTGGTTAGCGTAGGTGCCCATGTGAAAAAATTTAAAGTAGGTGATCATGCTGCAGTTGGTTGCCTGGTTGATAGCTGCCGCGATTGTGATTACTGCAAGGAAGACCTCGAACAATATTGCAGCACCGGTCATACCCAAACCTATAATTCTCCCGATAAACATCTTGGAACTCCCACCTATGGAGGGTATTCAGAGAGCATTGTAGTAGATGAAGCTTTCGTGTTGCGGGTGCCTGAAAATCTCGATCTCGCGGCAACCGCCCCCTTGCTCTGCGCCGGTATCACCACCTATTCTCCTTTGAAGCATTGGAAGGTGGGACCGGGAAAAAAAGTCGGTATTGTTGGGTTAGGCGGATTAGGACATATGGGTGTTAAACTCGCTAAAGCGATGGGTGCCGAGGTGATTGTTTTCACCACCTCTCCTTCTAAAGTGGCAGATGCCAAAAGGCTTGGGGCAGATGATGTGGTCTTGTCCAAAGACGAAGCGCAGATGCAACGGTATGCAGGTAAACTGCATTTTATTTTAGATGCCGTATCAGCACAGCATGATATCAATTCCTATCTCAGTCAGTTACGGGTCGATGGTGCGCTGGTATTGGTAGGTGCACCCGAAAATCCGCTACCGGTTGCTCCTTTCAGTCTGATACCAATGCGCAAGACTTTCGCAGGTTCCATGATCGGTGGCATCGCACAAACACAGGAAACGCTGGATTTCTGCGGAGAACATAATATTGTTTCTGATATCGAAATGATCCGCATGCAGGACATTAATGAAGCCTATGAGCGACTGCTGAAAGGGGATGTGAAATATCGCTTTGTAATCGATATGGCATCATTGAAGCAGTAATTTTCAATCTTTCCAGCCTGGGTTGTTTTCACGTTCAAATAAACGGGTTCTTCCTCCTGTGCCACCGCCTTCGGTACTGGTTGTTTCCAAAATAAAATGACAACTTATAACTTCGTAGTTGTTGTGTTGTCCAAGAAATACCTGGTCGTACTGGTCAATGTAAATATCGGATTCCGGAACGTAAACGCTTCTCAGTCTACTTTGTATTTCAGTAAAAGTAAGCAAACGCGAAGCCGAATTATAGTCCCATTTGCCCCAGTAAAAATTGTCCTGTTCCGTGGTTGAATAACCTGCATTGAGTGTGCAAAAATTTGAACTTTGATAATGTAGACTCTGGTTAAGTATCAATAAAACACCCACCATTGTTTTATCATTGTTCAGCGCAAAGGTTTCGGCCAATTGCCATATGTAGGAGTCTATCCCATCAATTGTTCGCCATTCTGATTCAGGAATTCCATTAGCAATACAATCCACCGTTTTGCCATCCAGGCAACAACCATTTGCCGAGCCCGTTGTAACCTGCCGATAGGTGGGAGAAAGAAACAAGTCCCCGTTCATTTTAGTCCACTGCCATTTCCATGTACTTGATCCATTGGGCCCAATAATCTCGCAGGGCTTGCCAGGCTCCTCGATGGTAACTTTTCTCTTGAATCGGTCAATAATCTTTCCGGCATTATCATGTGGTGCAATTTCAATTTCAAAGGTTAAGGGCAGTTTGATTGTGTCAGTATTGATGTCAATGTAAATAACCCCGATTGTATCAAGGGTTTCTTTTTCAAGCGGAGTAATATCATAATAGTTTTTGGCGCCAATCACCTGGAGAAAAATCCGGGAACTACCAGCATATGCTCCGTTTACCGGGTACAGAATGCTGATTCTATTGGAAATTTCTCCGTTTAGAAAAATAGTATCCTTGTCAATTTTCAAATCTGCCAGGGTTGTTCCATCCGGAATTTGGCCATTCATGGGGATTGCATTGTTCAGTATCAATTGAGAACTGATGAAGTCGGGATTGTTGTTGCCAACTCCAGGATTGTTCGTGCCAGGTTCTTCTGCATCCGATTTTTTGCAGGAATACTGGGTCAGGGCGAAAGCCGTAATAGCAATGTATACAACTGCATGGAGTGTTGATAAGGTTTTCATTGTCAGTCGTTTTAAGTTTTAATAAAGTTCAAATCCAATCATTTTTTGCCCAATACCGCATTTGTAGTATTTTATAATATGGAGAATAAGTTCGCCGATATGGTCAAGGCATTAGGCAAACAGGACTACCTGATTTTGCAGCACGACTATATGGATATGATTCGTTCCAATTCCTTTGTAAATGGTTTGTGGACTGTTGGGAAATGGTTCGCCTTTGTCTCCAATATCCAAAACCTTAACCTTGAGTTGGTAACCGGAACCAGCAAGGATGTAATTGGTTTTACCCCGGAAGAAATACTTGAAAAGAATGCAGCTTTTGTAACAGGATTTATTCATCCTGAAGATTTTCATTTTACCAATATGGCTATTGGTCATACCATGGGATATGTTAATTCACTTCCTCCCGAAGAACGCCAGCATATTTACCTCGTATTCTACTTGCGGGCGGTGCATAAAAATGGCTCCCTTGTAACCATTCAGAACCAAAATATTCCGCTTGTATTTGATGAACATAATTTCCCTTATGTATTTGTCAACATTATTACGGATATCTCTCATCTGCAACCCGCCAATATTCCACATGCGGTATTGATCAATAAAAAATCCAATCTGCATTTTCACCTGGATAGCAATACGCTTGAACTCAAACCAACGGCCCAACTGTTTTCTCAACGGGAACTTGATATTGTTCGTTATTTAATACGTGGCTTTTCCAGTAGGGCTATTGCTGAAAAGCTTTTTATCAGCTATGAAACTGTTCGTACCCACCGTCGGAATATTCTACAGAAAATAAACGCAAAATCTACAGCAGAGCTGGTTCGGTATGTTATGATGAACAAAATAGTCTAACCTGCTAAATAAAAGTAAATAAATACTTTTATAGAAAAATATTCCCTATCTTTGTTGCATCAAACTATAAAATCTTTTATATGGCTACTGCAACAACCGACAATATCCTGGATGTAACGCTCCTGGAACCACGTCAGAAACATCCCACTATTTTTGCCCGCTTTGATGCGCTGGACCAGGGAGAAAGTCTGACTATTCACAATGACCATGACCCCAAACCGCTGTACTATCAGTTAGTAGGAGAGAGAGGAAACAGTTTTAACTGGGAATACCTGGAGCAGGGACCAGACTGGTGGAAAGTGAAGATCAGTAAACATCCGGCAGGAGAGTCCAAAGAAACACTTGGACAAATGGCTGCCAAAGACATCCGCAAAGCGCAGGTGTTCAAAAAATATGGACTCGATTTTTGTTGCGGTGGTAAAAAAACACTGGACCAGGCCTGTGCTGAAAAAGGCCTGGATGTAGTAGCTGTAGAAAATGAACTGCAACAAACTGATCATCTTGCTGCATCAACAAGACCAATTCCTTATCAGGACTGGAGCAGCGATTTTCTGGCGGATTATATTGTTAATACACATCACAGTTATGTGAAGCGGGTACTGCCGGATTTGCGGCATTATGCTGCGAAAGTGCAACGGGTTCATGGAGATCGCCACCCTGAATTAAATACGATTCAACCACTGGTAGAGGCGCTGGCCAATGAATTGAGTTCACATCTGGTGAAAGAAGAACAAATCCTTTTTCCCTATATAAAGGAACTGGTTGCAGTTAAAAATCAGAAGGATGGATTAACCGCTTCCCGCTTTGGCAGTATTGAAAACCCGGTTCATATGATGGAGCATGAACACGATACAGCCGGCAGCATCCTGGAGCAGATTCGTCAATTGACAGACAACTATACCTTGCCTGAAGATGCCTGTGCCAGTTACGATCTGTTGTATCGCATGCTGAGTGAATTTGAAGATGATCTGCACCTGCACGTGCATCTCGAAAACAATATTCTCTTCCCTGCAGCCATTGAACTGGAGAAATCTCTTTTGAATTAAATCCTTAACGATGAGATTCGAACATGGTGCAGAGAAACCGTTGGTGTACTCCTGCTCGGGCTGCAGCAGTGCTGCCCAGATGGCCAACTATATTGCACTTCAGTTGGATCGCAGAGGGGTTGCTGAAATGTCCTGCATAGCAGGAGTAGGAGGAAATGTAAAAAAGCTGGTTAAAACGGCACAGTCCGGGCGGAAGATCATAGCAATCGATGGTTGTCCGCTCGCCTGTGCCAAAGCCTGCCTCTCCAACCATCAGCTGATACCAGCTCATCATTTTGAACTAACGGTCTTCGGTGTACGAAAAAAGCAGCATGAAGATTTTGATCCGGTTGAAGCTGCGGAGGTAATGAATACCATCGAAACAAGGATGCAAATCTGACCCACCATGCTTATTAATGCCGATACAAAAATTGCAGCCGTCCTGAAGCAGCATCCGGAAGCAATGGACGCGATCATCAGCCTTTCTGCTAAATTTAATGCCTTGCGAAATCCGCTATTGCGTAAGCTGATGGCGGGTAGAACCAGCATCGCAACCGCAGCTAAAATGGGTGGATGTACGGTGGATGATTTTTTCAGGTTATTGGTTCCATTGGGCTTTGTGGTAGATAATAAAAGAGCTGCGAGTTCCCCCGAAATGCAGAAGCCGAAACCTGCAAACCTTTCCCAACTCAGCCCGCAACAACTTCATACCCTGGATGTACGACCGGTAATTGATGCGGGCAAGGATCCGCTTTCACTTATTCTGCAAAAACTAAAAGAGGTAAAACAAGGGCACGCTTTGTTGATCATCAATAGTTTTGAACCGACCCCATTGATCCATTTATTGAAAAAACAGGGATTTGATGCGTTTGTTGAAACCATTGAACAAGATTGCATTCACAGTTATTTTTATCGCAGTGAAAACGTAGCTGATGGATCACCATCAATCATAACATCGAGTGAAGATTTTGATGAAACCCTGAATCGGTTTGCCGGAAAACTGGATCTGATTGATGTGCAGCACCTGCCGATGCCAATGCCCATGCAGGCCATTCTAAAGCGATTGGATCAATTACCCGAGGATCATGCGCTCTTTGTATTTCATAAACGCATCCCGGTATTTTTATTGCCAGAACTGGCAGACCGGCAGTTAAGCTATAGGGTAAAGGAATTCAGTGATTCGGAAGTACAGCTGCTAATCTTCAAAGACTGAAATGTTTCCTTCTGGTAATCATACGGATCCCGCCAAAACAACCCCGGCAAAACTGGTCTTGCCGTTTTATTTGTATGCAGCCCTGTCCTTTCTGACCGCAGCCATCCTACTCTTGATTTCAGTGAAGGATTTTACCGGTCATTTTTTCAATCCGCATATTTTAGCCATCACCCATATCATGGCCCTGGGCTGGTGTACTATGATTATTCTGGGAGCCAGTCATCAACTGGTGCCGGTGATTATTGAAGGGAGTTTATACAGTCCGTTGTTGGCAATGAGTTCCTTTGTTCTATCTGCGATTGGTATTCCTTTGCTTGTTTACGGATTCTACCAGTTCAATATGGGCTGGCCTGCAAAGCTGGGTGGTATTCTCATTGTGTTGGCAGTGTTGTCTTATGCGGTGAACCTTGGACTCAGTATTTCGAAAAGCGGAAAAGAAGCTGTTCAGTCGTCTTTTATTCTGTCTGCCAGTCTATGGTTGCTTATTACTACGATTGTTGGCCTGTTATTGGTTTACAATTTCACTATTCCTTTGTTACAACGAAACTCTGTAGAGTATCTTTCTTTTCATGCGCATATTGGAATCGTTGGTTGGTTTCTGCTCCTTGTCATTGGAGTAGGCTCCAGGCTGATCCCGATGTTTCTTATCTCAAAATACCAGAACAATGGAATACTCTGGTGGATCTTTGGTTTGGTGAATGGCGGACTACTGGCGTTTGCCGGTTTCTTCCTGTATAACGGTGCCGCCTACCTGTTTTTCATACCGTTGCTTATGATACTGGCCGGACTTTTTCTGTTTATATACTACTGTTACCAGGCTTACCGCGAACGAATTCGGAAAAAAGTGGATGATCCCATGAAACTTTCGCTGGTATCGATCCTTCTCCTGGCCCTTCCGGCACTGGTGATGATCGTATTACTGGCTATGTTGACAGGAATGCAACAGGCCCCTTCAAAGCTGGTAATGGCCTATGGATTCCTCGTATTCTTTGGATGGCTTACTGCCATTATACTGGGTATGACCTTTAAAACGCTGCCCTTTATTATCTGGAACAACGTTTATCACCGGCTTCTTGGTAAAGTCAAAGCACCTAATCCACGAGAATTATTCAATGACAAAATGGTACAGGCCATGTTGTATTGTTTCTTCGCAGGAGCAGGAGTGTTTTTCATGGGTATCCTGTGGGAATCGATAGGGTTGCTACGGGTAGGGGCAGTGCTGCTGCTGGTCACCGCCATAGTATACAATTGGAATGTTTTGTATTTATTGAATCACAAAGCGCAATCATGAGGGATATCACAACCAATAATGAACTGATGGCAACGATTGCATTGGCTGCCTTGCAAGACGTGGAAGATCCCGAGATTGGTTTGAATATAGTAGATCTCGGACTGATCTACCAGCTTGATTTTGATGAACAGGAAAAAAAGATCTATTGTACCATGACGCTCACTACCCAGTTTTGTCCAATGGGTGGTTCGATCCGTGCTAATTGCCAGCATCGCCTGGAAAATGCTTTCCCTGGTTTTGAGATTATTGTAGCGCTTCAATTCGACCCACCCTGGAATGCCAGCCGCATCTCTGAAGAAGGCAGAAAATTTTTAGAAGGTTGAGTATTATATCATTTTTCCTTATATTCGGGTACGTACACGAAATTATCAACCAACAACCCGCAGTCTGTCATGTCAGCATCCCGAAACAGTCGTCGTCGCTTTTTAAAAACCGCTACCCAGGGAGCAGCCCTGCTCACGGTTGGCGGGATCCTTCCAGGATTCAGCACCTCCAGTTATGCCAATATTCTGGGCTCCAATGAGCGCTTGAACCTCGCCGTTATGGGAGTGAACTCAAGGGGGAACGCACTCGCTACCAACTTTGCAGTACAACCGAATTCCAGGGTAAGCATCATTTGTGATGTGGATAGCCGGGCAGCTGCGAAAACCCAGGCGGAGGTGTTAAAAGTACAGGGACAGTCGCCTGTAACGGAGAAGGATATACGTAAAGTACTGGAAAGTAAATCGATTGATGCCCTGGTGGTAGCTGCTCCTGATCACTGGCACGCTCCTGCAGCCATCCTGGCCGCCAAAGCAGGCAAACACGTGTACCTGGAAAAGCCAGCGAGTCACAATCCCCAGGAAGGGGAATGGCTGATTGCTGCTCAAAAAAAATATAAAACCGTTATCCAGATGGGTAACCAGCGCCGCTCCTGGCCCAATGTTGCAGCTGGTATAAAAGCCCTGCATGAGGGTGTTATCGGAAGACCTTATATGGCCAAGACCTGGTATTCAAATAATCGTCCGGGTATTGGAACCGGCAAAAAAACAGCGATTCCGGATTGGCTGGATTTTGAGCTCTGGCAGGGCCCCGCACCCCGAAAAGCCTACCAGGATAACCTGATCCACTACAACTGGCACTGGTTCTGGCATTGGGGCACGGGGGAAGCACTGAACAACGGAACCCATATGGTGGACATCGCTCGCTGGGGCTTGCAGGAAACATATCCCACAAGAGTACTCTCTTCGGGTGGTCGTTACCGGTATCAGGACGATTGGGAAACACCCGATACACAGAATATCAGCATTGAGTTCGGAAATCGGTCCACCATTACCTGGGAAGGCAGAAGCTGCAACCCGCGGTATGTGGAAGGAGCCAGTGTTGGAGTTATTTTTTATGCCGAAAACGGCACCATGGAATTTGATGGTACCAATGCCTATTCCATTTACGACCTGAAAAACAAACTGGTTAAGGAAGTGCGCAACGATGCTTCTATTAATACCAGCAGTTTGTCAAGCCCTTCTCAACAGCTGGATGCCATCCACCTGAATAATTTCCTGGATGCTATCCGTAAAGGCAGTCCGTTGAATGCGGAAATCGTTGGCGGTCACCAAAGCACGCTGCTTGTTCAATTGGGGAATATCGCGCAGCGTACCGGTACCATTCTGGAAATTGATTCCGCTACGGGTCGGATTAAAAACAATCCGAAGGCTGAAGCACTCTGGAAACGCAGTTATGAACCGGGCTGGGAACCCACTATTTAAGCTGTGTTCATGAAACAGTCAACGGTCGTTTCTATTGGCATCATTGCCGGACTCTTTTTCATATTCGGACTGGTGAGTTGGGTGAATGCCATCCTGATTCCTTATTTCAAACTGGCTTGTGAACTCACTCACCTCCAGAGTTACCTGGTTGCATTTGCCTTTTATATTTCCTATTTCGTTTTATCAGTGCCGGCTTCTTTTTTGCTAAAAAAAGCCGGATTCAAAAAGGGCATGATGATCGGGTTCTGGATCATGGCAATAGGCGCTTTTCTCTTTGTGCCCGCAGCTTATGGCAGAACTTATGGCATATTCCTGGCGGGATTATTTTCGCTAGGTGCGGGACTCGCAATTCTACAAACTGCTGCCAATCCTTATATCACAGTATTAGGTCCCAAAGAACGTGCTGCTCAACGGATCAGTATTATGGGGATCTGCAACAAATTCGCAGGTATACTAGCGCCTTTGTTATTTGCTGCTGCTATTTTACGTCCAACGGATGCTGAATTATTTAAACAGATTCCATTGATGGATGAAGCAGGCAGAACTGCCGCACTGGATGAATTGATTCGCCGGGTGATTGTACCTTATTCTGTTGTTGGAACGGTGCTCTTTTTGCTGGGAATTGCCATTCGGTATTCTCCTTTACCGGAAATCAATACCGATGAAGAAACCGGTGAACTGGCCTTGCAAAATTCCACCAAAACATCCGTTCTGCAGTTTCCGCACCTGGTGTTGGGTGCCATTGCCATTTTTGTGCATGTAGGAACTCAGGTAATTGCTATTGATACCATTATTCCCTATGCCGGTTCCATGCAGATTGATTTGCTGGAAGCCAAGACCTTTCCGGGATATACACTTGCAGCAACTATTATTGGCTATATCCTTGGCATCATCGCCATTCCGAAATTAATCAGTCAGGTAACAGCACTAAGAATTTGTACGCTGTTGGGATTGTTGTTTGCTGTACTGATCCTGCTAGCGAAAGGGAATATAACCCTGCTGGGACATACCGCTGATCTCTCCATCTGGTTTGTGGTATTACTTGGACTGGCCAACTCATTGGTGTGGGCGGGTATCTGGCCACTGGCACTGGATGGATTGGGCAGGTTCACGAAAATCGGAGCATCCCTGATGATTATGGGACTATGTGGGAATGCACTAATGCCCTTGTTATATGGATGGGCGGCGGATGTATGGGGACAACGACTCGCCTATGCGGTATTGATTCCCTGTTACCTGTACCTCATTTTTTATGCGGTTAAAGGTCATCAATTCAGAAACTGGAGAAAGGCATGAAGCGACAAATTCTACATACAGTCCTGGTAAACCTGCTATTCATATATCCTCTTATGTCACAAACCAACCATAATCCTGTTGAAAAATATCGTATACTCACGCTTGAACCAGGCCACTTTCATGCGGCCCTGGTTATGAAGGAATCGAATCCGCAGATTGATACTACCTGTTATCTGTATGCGCCGGATAATTTGGCTACGCAACAATACCTGGATTACATTAAAAATTTCAACACACGCAAGCAAAAACCAACTTCCTGGAACACGGTCTGGTATAAGGAAAAAGACTACCTGGAGCAAGCCTGGAAACAACCATCCGGAAGCATTTTGGTGCTGGCGGGAAACAATCGCTCCAAAACCGCCTGGATCAGTGAAGCCGTGAACAGGGTGTATGCAGTGTTGGCCGACAAGCCCATGGCTATTGATCCGGAAGGATTTGCCAAGTTAGAACAGGCCATAACAACTGCAAAGAATAAAGGGCAACTGGTATATGATATCATGACGGAACGTTATGAAATTCTGAACATCCTGCAGCGTTTATTGATGCAGCAAAAGGAGCTTTTTGGTCAACTGGAAAAAGGGAGTCCGGATAATCCAGCCATTGTAAAAGAAAGTTTGCATCATTACTACAAGCTGGTGGCTGGTGTACCCCTGAAACGAACTGAATGGCAATACGACCCCAAACAGGCAGGCTGTGGGCTGGTGGATGTTACCACACACCTGGTAGACCAGGTACAATGGACCTGTTTTCCGGAGCAGGTATTAAACTATAACAGTGACGTACAACCGATACGTGCCAGGTTATGGCCCACAGCCATCAGTCTGCCGCAATACAGCGCCTCTACCGGAGCAGCCCGCTTTCCGGATTTTCTGGATGCTTATCGTAAAGAGGACTCCATCCATATTCCCTCTAATGGGGAAATGGTGTATGCTTTAAAGGGAGTTCATGTGCGCATTAAAGTGGAATGGAATTATGAATCAACCGGAGGTGCTGGTGACAGGCACTATTCTATGATTCGCGGAACCGGTTGCCAACTCGTAATTCGGCAGGCGCCAACAGATCGGTTTGGTGCCAGTTTGTATGTAGAGCCTGTGAGTGGAAAAACACTGAGCGAAGAAAAACTGATTACTGCAGTTAACGAAATCAAACGGATTTATCCGGATATACGCTTCAAAAAAGATGGAGCTGGCTGGAAGATATTGGTGCCGGATCATTACAGAGCCGGACATGAAGCACATTTTGCAAAAGTGACAGAAGAATTTCTTACTTATCTGAAAGCAGGCCGTATGCCCGATTGGGAATGGTCCTATTTATTGTCGAAATATTTTATCACTACTCAATCAATGCTGATTGCGAAACCCTGATATGGCTCTGTTATCAATCATACACGCCCGGATTATTACGCCAACCGACGTGCTGGAAGATGCTTGCCTGGTAATCAAAGATGGAAAGATCCATCAGCTCCAACCAGCTGGAGCAGCGCTACCGGATGGTCCGGTACTGGATGCCGGCGGTAACTGGCTTGCTCCCGGTTTCATTGATATTCATGTACATGGTGGGGGAGGGTTTGACTTCATGGATAATACTGTTGAAGCCTTTCTGGCAATAGCCAGGCTGCATGCTCAACATGGTACCACTTCCATGTTCCCTACAACGCTTACGAGTGAATTGCCCGATCTGTATGAAACGATTGCTTGTTATGAAAAGGCGCTTACTCACGCTCATGATGGTGCGCGTTTGCTGGGACTTCACCTGGAGGGTCCCTATTTTTCCAAGGAGCAGCGGGGTGCACAGGATGAGCGATATATCCGGAATCCAGATCCGGTTGAATACCGGGCGATCCATGAAAAATCTACCCATATCCGAAGATGGAGTGCTGCACCCGAATTGCCGGGTGCGCTGGTATTCGCAGATTTTTGTCGCTCGAAAGGAATTCTTCCCGCATTGGCACATACCAACGCGGACTATGAGCAGGTGAAAACAGGAGTGAAGCATGGCTATCGGTTGGCGACGCATTTGTATTCTGCCATGTCGGGACTAACCCGCCGAAACGGATTCAGGATTGCCGGAGCAATTGAGTCGAGTTTGCTGTTAGATGAAATTGATGTGGAGCTGATTGCGGATGGCGTGCATCTTCCGGAAGCCTTGGTGAAACTGGTAGTGAAAATAAAAGGGAAAGAGAAAATTGCCCTGGTAACAGATGCCATGCGTGCGGCAGGAACTGCTGTATCGAAATCCATACTGGGGAGTAAAACATCCGGGCTCGAAGTGCTTATTGAAGACGATGTTGCCAAATTATCCGACCGTTCTGCATTTGCAGGAAGTATAGCAACAGCTGACCGCCTGGTGCGTACCATGGTGCAACTGGCTGAGGTTAGTATCCCGGATGCGGTATATATGATGAGTACCACACCAGCCCGTATTATGGGAGTAGGGGATCAGTTCGGCAGTATTGAAATTGGAAAAATAGCAGACCTGGTATTATTTGATGATAGCATCCGGGTTCAGCAAACATTTATAAACGGGAAACCGGTTTTATGATTAAAAAATGGAAGTAGTAATTCTTGATACCAGGCTAGAGATGGGCCTTACAGCAGCAAAACGGGTTTCAGAAAAGATCCGGGAACTGCAGCAGGAGAAACCGGTGTTACGGATGATGTTTGCTGCCGCACCCTCGCAACTGGAATTTTTGCAGGCATTGATCAAAGAGTCAATCAACTGGCAGGGCATTATTGCTTTTCATATGGATGAATACATCGGGTTGCCTGCTTCTCATCCTGCCTCCTTTCGAAACTTCCTGAACCGCCATCTTTTTGATTTAGTACCCTTCAGGGAAATTCATCGAATTAATGGAGAGGTTGACGATCCGCAGCAGGAAGCGGATCGATATGCCGCCTTGTTATCTGAGTCACCCATGGATATTATTTGCCTTGGGATTGGGGAGAATACCCACCTGGCTTTTAATGATCCGCATGTAGCAGATTTCCAGGATCCCTGCCTGGTGAAACTGGTGGATCTTGATCCCGCCTGCAGGCAACAACAGGTAAATGATGGCTGTTTCGAAACCCTGGAAGAGGTACCGGCACTAGCCATTACCGTTAGTCTTCCAGCGCTATTCAGTGGAAGCTTTCTGTACTGTATGGTACCGGGTAAAAACAAGGCCCAGGCAGTACAGCATACGATGGAGGAGGCAATCAGTCCGGTTTTTCCTTCCACCCTTTTGCGGAAGCATCCTGCGGTTGTCTTATTTTTAGACAGGGATAGTGCAGCTTTAATGCCATCCCATAACTGACGCTTATGAAAAAAGAATCGGAAGAACTGGTTGGGGTTAAGGAAATTGCCCGTCGCGCGAATGTTTCTATTGCTACGGTGGACCGGGTGCTGCATAATCGTCCCGGTGTTTCACTTAAAACAAAGGAGAAGATCCAGCAAATCGTTAAAGAGCTGAACTATCAGCCGAATATCGTAGCCCGCACCCTGGCCAGTCGTAAAAAATTAAAGTTCGCGATCATTATACCAGCCAGTTCAGAAGAAACCAGTTATTGGAAAGCACCATTAAATGGAGTGCTTCAGGCTGAACAGGAATTGAGGCAATACGGTATCAGCGTTGAAAAATATCTTTTCGATCAGAACAACCGAAAAACCTTTGCAAAGCAATCTGCTGTTTTGCTACAACAAAAACCGGATGGTATTCTTCTCGCTCCCATGTTCGTGGAAGAATCCAACCAGTTTATGCAGCAGTGCCGTGAGCAATCCATTCCGGTTGTTTTTATTAACTCGGATTTGCCCGGACAATCCGGACTTGCCTATGTTGGACCTGATCTTTATCAGAGTGGATACCTGAGTGCACATCTGATCAGTTACCTGGTTCGTCCTTCTGACAGCATTCTGATGCTTCATATCACCCGTGAACTGGAAATGGATCACCACCTGCTTCGGAAAGAAGAAGGATTTCGTACGTACTGGCAAGAACAGGGATATACACAGGAATTGATCACCATGCATATTGGCCAGACCGATACTGAAACCATTCGCCATCATATCAGCAGGCAATTGAAAAATTCTTCGATACGAGTACTATTTGTTACCAATTCAAGAGTAGCGGCAGTGGCGAAAGTACTGGAAGAACTGGATCGCACGGATCTGCTGCTGATCGGTTATGATTTTCTGGAAGACTCCATCGTTTACCTGAAAAAAAATGTGATTGATTTTCTGATCTGCCAGAAACCACAGGAACAAGCTTATCTTGGGATGATGGCACTTTATGATAAGCTGGTTTTGAATCAGCCGGTAAAGAGCGTTCATTTTATGCCGATCGATATCATCACCAGGGAAAATTATCTCTTTTACAATAATTGATGCTCGCTGTATGAAAAGAAGAAATTTTTTGGAAAGTCTGGCATTGAGTAGTACTGCTCTGATTGCGTCAACTCTGTCTGGCCTGGCCGATGAACCTGCATCTATTGAGCATGCTGCTGATCGAAAGAATAAAGGACAATTGGAAAGCTTGTCGGCCGATATCGTGATTGCAGGTGCTGGAATGGGGGGACTTGCTGCAGCATTGGCGGCACTTCGGAATGGTCAGCATGTAATTCTTACGGAGGAAACAGATTGGGTAGGCGGACAGGTCTCTCAGCAGGGAGTACCACCGGATGAGCACATGTGGATTGAAACACATGGAGCAACCAAACTCTATCGGGAATACCGTAACAGGGTTCGGGAATACTACCGCCAACACTATCCCTTAACCGAAGCCGCAAAACAAAAGCCGAATCTGAATCCGGGTGACGGTGCTGTGTCGAGAATTTGCCATGAGCCACGGGTAGCCTTAGCCGTTTTCATGGATATGCTGGCACCCTATATCAGTTCAGGTAAACTGATCCTGCTATTGGAATACAAAGCTGTAAAAGCTGAGGTTGTAGGGAATAGAATAATCTCGCTTTTTGTGAAGGGAAGGAACGGTCAGCGTAAGGAATTGAAGGCGCCTTATTTTGTTGATGCAACTGAGTTGGGTGATCTGCTACCCCTGACGGGTACAGAATATGTGACCGGAACAGAATCAAAAGCGCAAACCGGTGAACTGCATGCGCCTGATCAGGCAGACCAGATAAATAATCAGTCGTTCACTATGTGTTTTGCCATGGATTATGTGCCGGGAGAAGATCATACCATTCCAAAACCTGCAAGCTATGAATTTTGGAAAAATCATATTCCGGATTTGAAGCCGGCATGGGCAGGTAAACTACTGGACCTGCACTATTCGGATCCGCGTACCCTAAAGCCCAAAAAACTTGGCTTTCACCCCGAAGGCATTGCAACGGGGGAGCTATTGAATCTTTGGAATTATCGCAGAATAATTAATAAAGACAATTTTATACCCGGGACTTATTCCGGCGATATCACCATTGTGAACTGGCCGCAGAATGATTACATGCTGGGCAATATCATTGATGTAAGTGAAAAAGAACAACTGCGACATATTCATCAGGCCAAACAATTGAGTCTGTCTTTATTGTACTGGTTACAAACAGAAGCGCCAAGGCCGGATGGGGGTAAGGGATGGCCCGGACTTCGGTTGCGCAAGGATGTTATGGGTACAGAAGACGGCCTGGCAAAATATCCCTATGTGCGGGAATCAAGAAGAATAAAAGCGGTATTCACGGTTACGGAAGAGCATGTTGGAAAGGAACAGCGGGCGCAGCTTGTGGGCGATCCTGATGTGAAATGGGCAGCACCTTTTGTTGACAGTGTTGGTGTAGGTTATTATCATATTGATCTGCATCCTTCCAGTAACAAGGTGAATTATGTAGATTTTGGATCTCTTCCTTTTCAGATCCCTTTAGGTGCTTTGATTCCAATTCGCATAGAAAACCTGCTGCCCGCTAACAAGAATATTGGAACCACCCATATAACCAATGGCTGTTTTAGGCTGCACCCCGTCGAATGGAGTATCGGAGAAGCTGTGGGCTGCCTGGTTGCCTATGCAAAAAAGCTGAACCTCAATCCCAGGCAGATACGCGAACAAAAGCTAGAGGAATTTCAACAATTTATAGAGGGGCAGGGCATTGAACTTGACTGGCCCCGAAGCTAAACAAACGATTATGCATAGACGTAATTTTTTACTTCAGTCCTCCCTTGCTGGAGCTGCCATCGTAAGCCCGGGATGGTTGCTGGCTGCAAAAGAAGAGGGTGTACTTGCAGGAAAACGAATTGGTATAATTGGGCTGGATACATCCCATAGCATCGCGTTTACCAAGTGGTTTAACAGGGAAAATGTGGAAGCCGAAACCGGAGGATATAAGGTGGTGGCGGCTTATCCGCATGGCAGTCTGGATATTGTTTCATCAACGTCACGTATTGCTCCAAATACGGAAGAAATGAAAAAGCTGGGTGTAGTAATTACATCCTCTATTGCAGAATTGCTGAACCTGGTGGATCTAGTCTGCCTTGAAACCAATGATGGCCGACGTCACCTTGAACAGGCATTGGAAGTATTCAAATCAGGCAAAACCGTTTTCATCGACAAACCGGTAACAGCTTCTCTAAAAGATGCTATCGCAATTTACGAGGCGGCTGAGCAGTTTAAAGTGCCGGTGTTTTCAAGTTCTTCGCTTCGTTATACAGCCAATACCAAATTGGTGGCAAAGGGTGATTTTGGAGCTGTATTGGGTGCTGATACATTCAGTCCGGCAACTATCGAAAAAACACATCCGGATTTGTTCTGGTATGGTATTCATGGCGTAGAAATGTTATTTGCGGTAATGGGAACCGGTTGTCGTTCTGTATATCGTTCCTTTAGTGCAGATGCCGACCTTGTAATTGGTGAATGGTCCGATGGCCGCATTGGAACTTTTCGTGGAACCAGAAAAGGCAAGGCTGATTTTGGCGGAACTGCTTTCTGTGAAAAAGCCAATGTACAGTTAGGACCCTTTACGGGTTATGTGCCATTGCTGGAAGAAATCGTAAAATTTTTCCAAACGGGTGTTTCGCCTGTTTCAGCAAAAGAAACGATTGAGCTCATTTCTTTTATGGAAGCAGCAGACAAGAGCCGGAAAAAGAGAAAGAAAATTGCGCTGGCAGTAGGTTGATCTTATTTTACCCAGGTACCTGAGCCAGGATAGTTTTCTTTTGAATCCCATTTGGGTTTCCAGAATAAAATCGCAGCTTCCGTACTGGTTGGATCGTCCTGGTCCATATAGCCAACATTGAGTCTAAACGATCCATCTGCTTTCAGGAAATCTTTCTTTGGAATTCTTACGGTTACAGTTATTTCACCCTCCTTCAGTGTGCTTGAAATCTGTAGTTTTTTCTTAACCTGGCTACCATCCAAAGTAGTGAGCCTGTACTTATTGGTTTGCTTCGGATCCGGATGAATCGTCAGTAACAATTTTTCCTGATTTTTATCTTCCAGGTATACCAGCAGCTTGTCCTGGTAATCTCCTGCTTGAAATATGAAATTGTCACCTTTTATAAAATATTTCAGGTCCAGATAATTGGCGTCTTCTCCTACCGTGAACCGCAAATCAAGATCCTGTGTTCCGGAGCAATCCCAGTCTTCGAAAACCTGTTCGGGATGATCCAGCCGGATCATTTCATTCTTACCTATTGAATAGGGCCAGTCAATGAGTATTCGTTTTTTAGCAGGCAGGCTATAGATTTTGCCCTCCAGTTCCTGACTGGCCTGCAACTCAATTTCAATGGGTGGCAAATCCATCAGTTGGAATGCATGCTTTGTTCTGTGTTCGATTTTGAAAGCATAATTGATGCTTGCGCCTGGATAAAGAATGGTATCAATATGTTCAGGAATGGATTTGAAATATTGGATATTAGGAAGGTTTCCGCTGATACTGAGTGGCGTTGTGTTGGGGTTATTGAATTTTACAGCGGGAGTAATTTCAGTTGAATTATCAGACGAATGCCGATATGCAATTGGCTGCATCCAGCTACCGGATTTAAGGGGGCGGATTTTTTGGCAATTTCTTCTGTGACGATGTTTTCATCAATAATTCCTTCCAGGTTGATATGGGCAACGGTTGGCTCCTTGTTGTCCTGTAAGGTAACCCAGGTAATATGATCAAATTCGCCGAACTGTTCACCTCTTCGTTCGCTTCCGCCTCCGGAAGTGGCGAGAATATAATACTTGTGGTTGTTCCGTTTGCTAAGCAGGTAGTTATGCGTATGACCCGCAAATATGGTGAAAGGATTGCCTGATGTTCGAAGTCCACTCGCCTATGTGAACCCAATGATCGGCAGCTGAAAAAGCAATTTCTTGAACTGAAAATTTCTAAGGGCGCGAATTGGCTTCTTGCTGGCTGTGGCAGGCTGGGGGATGTTGGTAGCAGAAAAAACCGCGTTGGTCGATTTCGGAATCGCTTTAGGCTGTTAAATTCGGTATTTTGTGGGTATGAGTGGACCCTGGTACACAAAAAAATGGGTGGGGATCAGCCTTCATGTGCTTTTTTGGGTGATCCTGTTTGGAGCACCCTACCTGCTCCAGCCCGTATGGAAAGCGCCCCCGAAAGATTTGCAAATCAAAAGGGACGGATTTTATTACCTGCTTTTTTTTAATAACCTGGTTAGGCTTGGTCTGTTTTATACCAATGCCTATTTATTATTACCAAAACTGGTATACAAAAAAAACTATGTCGGGTATGCATTCGCCTTATTGGGTTGGTTTGCCTTCATGTTTCTGGTAGATCAGGCCTTGTTTAAGTTCTTTTTGCCCCAACTTGAACATTATGCCTGGAATTTTGTGGTGTTTAATATTCTGCCATTTTCATTCATTGTAATTGCAAGTGCTGCATTCCGTATGGTTCGCGACCAGATGAAGGAACGCGAACTGGGCAAAGAGAAAGAAATGGAATTTCTCAAAACAGAACTGGCATTTTTGAAATCGCAGGTAAGTCCGCATTTTATGTTCAATGTACTGAACAATATGGTAGCCCTTGCACGAAAGGGTTCTGATCAGTTGGAACCCTCGCTGATCAAACTTTCCAGCCTGCTTCGCTATATGTTATATGAATCGGACCAGGAAACCGTTCCGCTTCAAAAAGAAATTGACTATCTGAACAGTTATATTGATCTGCAAAGGCAGCGATTTGGAAAGAAAGTACCTATTGCTGTAGATTTTTCAGATGTGGATGGAGATTATGAAATACCAGCCATGTTACTTATTCCATTTGTGGAAAATGCCTTTAAACATGGTACCGGCTTCATTAAAGATCCGCAAATCAACATTCGATTGAAGGTTAAAAACGGACTGCTGGAATTTGATGTCCGTAATAAATTTTCTTCGGATGATCTTGAGGTAAAGGATAAAGCATCGGGTATCGGTCTGCCAAATACCATCAGGAGGCTGAACCTCTTGTATGGCAATAAACAGGAACTTTCCATTACAAAAGATACTGACTGGTTCAATGTGTCGTTAAAAATTCAGCTGAAATGAAACTTCGTTGCCTGGCCATTGATGATGAAGAACTGGCGCTCGAATTGCTGGTGGATAATATCGGGAAAATTCCTTTCCTTGAACTGGTAGCGGCTACCCATGATCCTTTTGAAGGATTAAAGCTTTTGCAAACTGAAAAAATCGATCTCGTTTTTTTAGACATTCAAATGCCTGGAATGACGGGTTTACAGTTTGTAAAAAGTCTTCCTGATTCCTGTATGTATATCTTTGTTACGGCATATGATAAATATGCGCTGGAAGGATTTAATCTGCAGGTGGTGGATTATTTGGTCAAGCCAGTACCCCTGGAGAGATTTTTCCAGGCAGCCACTCGGGCAAAGGAATTGTATGCGTTAAAAAATCAATCCGGTTCAGTCGAACAAATTGCCGATAAGGATTATTTTTTTCTACAGGTAGATTACAGTCATGTGAAAATATTTTTCACTGATATAAAATGGGTGGAAGGTTTGAAAGATTATGTCAAACTTCATCTGAAAGAGCCAGCCAAACCCATTGTGGCAAGGATTAGTATGAAAGCGCTCGAACAACAGTTGCCCCCTTCACAGTTTTTGCGCATTCATAAATCTTTTATAGTATCGAGCCGTTATCTTACCGCTATCCGCAAAAACAGTTTGTTTATTGATGATCTGGAACTACCGGTAGGTGAAAATTACAGGGAAAGTATCAGCTTTCTGATAGGCACTCCTCCAAAAGACATAGGGTAAGGGATTGGTCGCAGACTTTTGCCGAATCGTCTCAACATGAATTTCCTGCTCTTTCGCTGGGGCTACCTTTATTTTCTAATTAGAATTAAAGGTTATGAAACAGTTTCTTTTTTTGATAAGTGGTTTGATGCTGGCCATTTCCGCTGGTGCGCAAATGCCGGCTGGTATGCCTGCAAACCGGGGTGCGGCACAGACTCCTCCAGCAATTGGAAGGGTTTTCGGTAAAATCGTTGATAGCAGTGGGAAAGGCGTATCAGGTGCCTCCATCGTATTGCTGCAACAGAGAATGGATACAGCCACCAAAAAAATGAAGGAAGTACTGCTGCGTGGCGCAAACACCCAGGCAAATGGTGATTTTAATTTGGAGGAACTCCCGGTAATGGGCCAGTTTACCCTTACTGTTTCCAGCAAGGGGTTTAGTACTGTTTCGCAAAAGTTCAGTCTTTTTCAACCGGGTGCCGGACAGCCTTCTTTTGAAAAGGACCTTGGTAAAATTCAACTGGAGAAAGATGTACAGCAGTTGGAAACGGTTGTGGTAACCGCCAGTACCAGTCGCCTAAAAATGGATATTGACAAAAAAGTATTCAGTGTTGGTTCCAATATTGTTAGCGCCGGCGGTACAGCCGTTGATGTGATGAAAAATGTTCCTTCTTTGAATGTTGATATTGATGGCAACGTAACGCTTCGGAATGCTGCTCCGCAGCTTTATGTAGATGGCCGCCCCACTACACTTACCCTTGATCAGATTCCCGCAGATGCGATTGAATCGGTGGAGGTCATAACCAATCCATCTGCCAAATACGATGCTTCCGGTGGGAATGCAGGCATTTTGAACATTGTTCTGAAAAAGAATAAAAAATCCGGTTATAATGGAACCGTTAATGCAGGTATTGATAAACGCGGAGGCATAAACGGCGGAGCCAGTCTAAATCTTCGGCAGGATAAATTTAATTTTTCCGTAAGTATGTTTGGTAACCAGAACAGGAACCGTGGCACGGGTGAAACTTCCATTCAGAGTTTTCTTACGAATCCTGTATTACTGGTGGATCAGTCCAGCAGCAACAGGAATAAAGGTGGATTCCTTTTTGGAAGAGCCGGGCTCGACTTCTTCGCCACCAACCGGTCTACTTTTTCCATTGGCTTTACCAGGGTGCAGGGTAAAATGAAACCCTCCGACCTGTTGAAAACAGATAGTACCTGGGATTCGGGTACTCCTGTCAGTTACAGTGAGCGAACTACTGCCAATAACCGGGAGTTCAATGCCTATGGTTTCACTGCCGGATATAAATATCTCTTTCCACGCAAAGGAGAGGAGTTGACTGCAGATTTGAATTTTTTCAAGGGCAACAACAACAGTGAAGCGAACTATTCAACCAGTATTTTTGATCATGCCGGCGGAACAAAAACGGGTGCGGTGGAGCAACAAATTCTGGGGAACGGCAATATGCAGTTTCTGACCATTCAGACGGATTATATTCGGCCATTCAAGGGGGCTGCTAAACTGGAAACCGGGCTAAGAGCACAGTTACGTAGCATGGATAATCAGCAAGGCAATTATTTTTATAATTCTTCCACGGGCCAATTTGAAAAAACCAGCAGTGCTAGCAGTAATTATTCTAATTATGATAATGTATATGCTGGGTACATCTCCTTTAAAAATTCGTATAAGGATTTCAGTTATCAACTGGGTTTGAGAGGAGAGAGCTCAGATTATAAAGGAGAACTTACTGATACCAAACAGGAATTCAGAAATACTTATCCAATCAGTTTCTTTCCTTCCGTTTTTTTAAGTCAGAAATTGAAGAAGCAACAGGAAGTACAGCTCAGTATCACCAGGAGAATCAATCGCCCGTTCTTTATGCAGGTCATTCCGTTTATTGATTCCACCGATCAGTTAAACTGGAGCCGGGGAAATGCAGGACTGAAACCGGAGTTTACCTATTCCGCAGAAATGTCCTATTCCAAAACTCTTCCTGGAAACAATACCCTCCTGGCTTCAGTGTATTATAAACGCACCACCGACCTGATTACCCGTTATATTGATACGATCACTACTGCTTCAGGTGATAAACGTCCTTTGAACACTTACACTAATGCGGATTGGAGCAGGGCATTTGGCCTTGAATTAACCGGACAATTTAACCTGGCCAAATGGTGGGATATGAACAGTAATTTCAATCTGTATAACTCAAAGATCAATGCATCCACCATTACCGGAGCCAACCAGGAAGCACTCTGGAGTTATTTTGCGAAAATGAACAATAATTTTAAACTACCGCATAATTTCAAAATCCAGTTGAGTGGCACCTATCAGTCGAAAACCAACCAGCCGGTTAATCAGGGCGGTGGTTTTGGGCCGGGTGGTGGCGGATCTCCGATGGGTGGCTCGCAGAATACTGCACAGGGATACATCAAATCCAATTATGGAATTGATCTTGCCTTGCAAAAGAGCTTTCTTAAAAACAATGCAGCCTCTGTTACGTTTAGTGTAAATGATATTTTCCGTACCAGGAGATTTGAACAATACACCGAAAGTGCTTATTTCATTCAGAACAGTTACCGGTTAAATGATGTGCCGATGTTCCGACTGAATATTTCCTATCGGTTCGGACAAATGGATATGAGTCTGTTCAAAAGAAAAAATATGAAAGGGGATATGGAAGGCTCACAGGGAGTAATGCAGGGTATGTAAAAAAAAGGTGGCTCGCTATGAGCCACCTTTTTTTGTTATTTCCATCCACCCCCAAGCGCATGGTATAAATTGATCGAAGCCTGCCATTGTTTTAATTTGGTTTCTACCAGTTCAAATCGGGCCTCCAGTGCTTCCCGCTGGGTAAACAAAACTTCGGTATAATCCGCTCTTGCTGCATTGAACAGGCGATTCGAAATGTCCACTGACATGATGAGGTCTTCCACCTGTTGTTTCTTTTGCAGGTAACTGTTCTCAAGGTTGCTGATTTTGGATACCTGGTTTTTGGTTTCGAGGTATGCGGATAAAAGCTTTTGTTCATACTCATATACCTGTTGCATTTGTTTGGCATTGGCATTCAGGTAAGAAGCTTTCAACGCATTCCGGTTTATCAGCGGAGCCGCCAGGTCTCCAGCCAAAGAAAACAACATGGACTCCGGTGCTTTGAAAAGATAACCCGGATTAAAGGCTCCGAATCCAATAGCAGACTGAATGCCAAGCGATGGATAAAACTGAGCTCTGGCTACCCGTACATCCAGTTTGGCGGCAGATAATTCCAATTCTGATTGCCGGATATCCGGTCGGTTAAACAACAATTGAGTTGGCAGTCCCGTTTGCAGGGCAGGTACCAGGCTTTGTTCAAAATCTCCGCGATTTCTGGGAATGGGTTGTGGGAAACGCCCCAATAAAAAATTTATTCGGTTCTCCGTTTCCGTTATCTGCTGCCGGATATGGAATTCCATACTTCTGGTACTCGCAACCTGGGCATCAAATCTGCGTACAGCCAGTTCCGTTACCTTGGTTGCCTCTTTTTGCACTTTCACCAGGTCTAACGCATTCTGCTGAATAGCAATATTCTGCTGCAGAATTTCCAGTTGTTTGTCAAGTGCCAGCAATTCATAATAGGAGCTTGCAATTTCAGCAACCAGGTTGGTGACCATGAAGTTTTTTCCTTCCATACTTGCCAGGTACCGTAGACTTGCCGCTTTTGTAGCATTGCGTAATTTGTGCCAGATATCCAGTTCCCAGCTGGCATAAGCGCCAATACCAAATTCGCCGAGGGGTTCCGGCATTTCTTTTCCCGGTTTAATTTCCGTAGTTGCTTCCAATGCCCCGATATTGGTATACCTGGGTACTTTGGTAACTCCTGCACCGGCTTTTACTCCAACAAAGGGGAGGTATTCACCTTTTCTCGCACGGATTTCATTCTTGCTGATTTCTATTTCCTGGAGTATGATGTTCAACTCCTGGTTATGCGCCAGTGCAGTATCAATTAAGGTGCTCAGGTCAGGATCAGTAAATATGGTTTTCCAGTTAATAGCTGCACTGTTCGTGCTGTCTGTTGCTGAACCGCTATAACTTTGCGGCACAGTTTTGCTTTCTTCTCTGTTTACGAGCTCAGGCAGTTTACAACTGCCCAGCAGCAGGATCATCAGTACGATCCAGGTGTATTTTTGGATGTTTCTTTTTTGCATGATGTGAAAATTCTTCTGTTAATGGGGTGTCTTCTTCTTTCTTGATGAGTTTGCGTCCGTCTGCCAGGCTTCCGAATACATAGTAGAGTCCGGGTACCACAATTACTCCAAATACGGTTCCTAACAACATACCTCCGGCTGAGGAAGCTCCAATAGTACGGTTGCCGATCGCACCCGGACCAGTAGCCACCAATAGCGGTAACAAGCCCGCAATAAATGCAAAGGAGGTCATAAGGATCGGGCGGAAACGCACTTTGGCTCCTTCAATCGCCGCTTCCAATACGGTAAATCCTTCCTGTCGTTTCTGGATAGCAAATTCTACAATCAATACCGCATTTTTACCGAGGAGTCCGACCAGCATTACCAGCCCTACCTGCGCATAAATATCATTCGCGAGGCCCATCATTTTCAAAAACAGGAAAGCTCCGAACACACCGGCCGGTAAGGAAAGAATCACTGCTAGTGGAATAATAAAGCTTTCGTATTGGGCCGCCAGCACGAGGTACACAAATCCAAGTACAATCAGAAATATATAAAGGGATTCATTACCTCTCTGTACCTCATCTTTGGAAAGTCCCAGCCAGTCGATATCATAGCCTTTCGGTAAGGTTTCTTTAGCAACCTGTTTGATTACATCAATAGCCTGCCCACTGCTATAACCTGGTGCAGGAGATCCATTGATTGCGGAGGAAGTGTACATATTGTAACGGGTAATCTCATTCATGCCCTGAGATTTTTTGATCTTCATAAAGGCCGAATAAGGCACCATTTCATCCCGGTTGTTTTTTACATAGAGTTGCATCAGATCGCTGGGCATTTCCCGGTATTTCGCATCTGCCTGCACATATACTTTGAAGAAAGTACCAAAACGGATAAAACCCTGTTCATACGTACTTCCTATAAGTATAGATAGATTATCCATTGCCTTGCCAATGGACACGCCTTTCTGCATAGCAGCCTGGTTGTCAATCTCCAACTCATACTGTGGATAGTTCGCAGCGAAAAAGGTAAAGAGCCCGGTTAACTCTTTTCTTTTTTCAAGGGCCTCCATAAAAGCAGTATTCACCTCACCGAATGCTTTATAGTCACCCGTGTTGGTTTTGTCCAGCAAACGAAGAGAGAAACCACCTGTTGCACCATAACCCGGCACCGCTGGTGGTTCAAAGAATTCAATGGTAGCACCTGGTATTGTTTTGGCTTCTGATTCCAGTTCTTCAATGATCTCGTGAACGGATTGTTTTCTTTCCGACCAGTTTTTAAGGTTGATCAGACAGGTTCCTGCGTTGGAACCGCGGCCCTCTGTCATAATTTCGTACCCGGCCAAAGCAGAAACAGATTGCACACCTTCATTTTTTTCACAGATCTCCTGCAATTTGCGGGCGATATCATTGGTGCGTTCGAGCGTAGAGCCGGGTGGCGTTTGAATAATCGCATAAATCATTCCCTGGTCTTCTCCTGGTATAAATCCGGAAGGAAGCGCTGCTGTTGTAAACAGAATGCTGGCACAAAAGGCAATCAGCATACCAAAGGTTAACACCCTGCGATGGGTGATCACCCGCAGGAACTTCGTGTAAGAACCTAACAGCCCATTGAACTTTCGGTTAAACCAGTCGATAAACAGGTTGATGGGTGTTTTCTTCCTTGGTTTTCCGTGGTTGTTTTTCAGGATCATTGCACAGAGTACCGGTGTAAGGGTAAGTGCCACAATACCCGAGATCACAATGGAACTGGCCATGGTAATGGAAAACTGGCGATAGAAAACTCCCACCGGTCCACTCATAAAGGCAACCGGCACAAATACCGCTGTCATTAACAGGGTAATGGCGATGATCGCACCGCTGATTTCATTCAATACCTGTTTGGTAGCTTTATAAGGGTTTAAATCTTCTTCTTCCATTTTGGCATGCACTGCTTCCACTACTACGATCGCATTGTCCACCACAATACCAATTGCAAGTACCAGGGCGAAGAGTGTAATCAGGTTGATCGTAATGCCAAAAAACTTCATCGCCATAAAGGCACCAACCAGGGAAACCGGTACCGCCAGTGTGGGAATAAGGGTCGATCGCCAATCGCCCAGGAAAACAAATACTACAAGCGCTACCAGTATAAATGCTTCCGTAAGCGTATGGATTACTTTTTCAATCGACGCATCCAGGAAGGTGGATACATCATAACTGATCTGGTATTCCATTTCCGGAGGGAAAGATGTCTTCTTAATCTCCTCCAGTTTTTCCTTTACTTCCTTAATTACCTCAGTTGCGTTACTGCCATAGGTTTGTTTCAATACTATGGCGGCAGAAGGGTGATTGTCGAGATTGGAATAGATATCGTAAAATTCACTTCCGAGTTCTACCTCGGCTACATCTTTCAGGTGCAGGATCTCTCCATCGGGAGTAGCACGTACAATGATATCTTCGTATTGCTCTGGTTTATTGTAACGGCCGGGGTAGGTTAATACATATTCCAGCGACTGAGATCGTTTACCGGTGCTCTGGCCCAGTCGGCCCGGAGATCCGATGATACTTTGCTCCGCCATCGCTTCCATCACTTCTTCTGTGGATACATTATAGGCTCTCATGCGATCCGGTTTCAGCCAGATTCGCATGGCATATTGCCGGCTACCCAGGATTTTCGCACTACCTACTCCTTTCAGTCGGCTTAACTCCGGAATGATATTGACATTGGCAAAATTGTAGGCGAATTTTTCGTCCACATTTTTGTTGGTACTGAAAACGTTCACGTACATCAGCATGTTGGGAGAAGTATAACTAACTACCAATCCCTCCCGTTGAACCAATGGCGGCAGGCGGTTGGTTACCTGTTCGATTCTTGTCTTAACATTCACCATTGCCTGACTGGGGTCTGTTTCCAGGTCAAACACTACCTGGATCGTGGCTTCACCAGCACTGGTAGCATCGGATGTCATGTACTTCATACCGGGTGTTCCATTGATGGCTTTTTCCATCGGGATGAGAACAGATTCCACCAATACATTGGCACTGGCTCCGGGATAGGCTACGTTTACCACCACCATCGGTGGTGCTACAGAGGGGAATTGCGAAACCGGAAGGGTTTCGATCGACAGAATACCCATGAAAATAATCACCACGGAGATTACAATCGCGAGTACCGGTCGCTGCATAAACATTTTAAACATGTTCTTCAGTTTTGAGGTTCGGGATTATTGCACGGGCAGTTTGAGGGAATTCAGCACGGCTTTCGGATCTTCTGCCTGGAATTGAATTTTATCGCCGTCCTGCACTTTGCGGATACCCTCCAGCAGGATGTTTTCTCCAGGTTTCAAGCCTCCGTTTACGACAAATAAATCTTCCAATTCTGCGCCTACTTTGATTTCACGTGTATGAACAGTATTGTCCTTATCTACTATGTAAACAAAGATTTTATCCATCACTTCAAAACTTGCTTTTTGTGGTACCAGGATGGCCTGCTTTAATGCTTCTTTCACCAGTATATTTCCTGTTTCTCCATTTCTTAAAAGTCCATTTGGGTTAGGGAAAGTGGCTCTGAAAGAAATGTTCCCGGTTTCATTATCAAAATCCGCCTCAATGGTTTCTACCTTTCCTTTTTGCGGAAAAATTTGCTGGTTGGCCATGCGTAATTCAACAGGTTGATTTTTGATATCACTGTTATTAAAGAGATTCAGATATTCTGCTTCCGGTACATTGAAATACACCCACATGTGGCTATTGTCAGATAGATGCGTGAGCAGATCACCTTCATCCAGCAGACTGCCTTTCCTAACAAGAAAGCGATCGATCATGCCATTGAAGGGGGCATATATACTGGTAAACTGCAGGTGAACATTTTTAATATTGAGCTCTGCCTTCGCTTTGTTCAGTCTTGCTTTAGCCATTGCCAGCTCATTGGGAGAAACGATATTCGATTCAGCCAGTTTTTGTGTGTTCTGGTATTCGATTTCTGCAAATTCAACTTCTGCTTTGGCTTTCTGTGCTTCGGCATCATATAACTGAGGCATGATCTTGAAGAGCAGCTGTCCTTTTTTTACAGATTGGCCCTCGTCGATATAAATATCCTGGAGATAACCTCTTTCCTGGGCACGAACTTCAATATGTTGAATCGAACGGATCTGGGCTACATATTCTCTTTCCAGGACGGTATCTATAATAAGTGGTTGGGTAACGATAAAATGGGTAGTGGCTTCTTTTTCTTCCGCTTTATGGCCACATCCGGTACTGGCCAGTAGTACATACAGACCAGTAAGCACGAAAATTTGCTTCATGTAAATGTGAGATTTAAACAATAAAATAAAAGGCAGTAATAAATGAGAAAACTTGGAGGAGAGCCGTATTAAATGCGGAAGATTTGCAGGGCACTCAATCGTTCACTGGTGGAAAGCTGAGTGATTGGCAGGCTGCCGGTAAATGGTACAGGTTCCAGTTCAAATCCGGGATCGGGCTGTCCAAATAAAATGCTGATGCAGATGGATAAATGCCGGTTGCCTAATTCGAGTATCCAATACTGCTGTTTGTCTTCGGATTCTTCAATAAAGAGCAACTCTTCCGGTCTTTCGGGAAGCGGTGCATTGATCCATTGATAATCGGAATGGGAGAGGCCTGCATCCTGGGTAGAAAATTGTTCCTGGTGAGACCTGCCCTGAGTAGATTGTAGTGTTTCAGCTTCTGCATGAAAGCCAAGAACTGTTAGTAGTGCTAACAGCAGGCAGGAAACCCTTATTTTTTTCAACCAGCTCATTCGGCGCCGGAAAATTACTCAAAATAAATTCAACACAAACGTTTGCCTGTTGCGAATTCGCTAAAACAAACATAAATTATACAGATTTACCATCTTTTCTGAAGTATATGCCAAAACGATTGCTATCCCTGGATGTTATGCGTGGATTGATCATGATCCTGCTTGCTGCCGAAAGTACTTCGCTTTATAGCCGGCTGGATAAAGCCGCAGCAGGAACCTGGTTGCAGCGGGTTACAGAGCAGTTCTTTCACCACGACTGGCATGGACTTCGGTTCTGGGATCTGATTCAGCCAGGCTTTATGACGATGGCCGGTTCAGCCATGTTTCTATCATTTTATTTCAAACAACAAAAGGGAATAACCTGGCAGGACAATCTTCCTCATATTCTGTTCCGTTGCCTGAAGCTTTTTCTTTTTGGCACGGCTCTCCATTGTGTATATAGTGGCAAAATGGTATGGGAACTCTGGAATGTGTTGACACAGCTTGCCTTCACCACCCTTATTGCGTATCTGATTATCCGAAAATCTTACTTGTTTCAGTTAATAGTGAGCTTCGGCCTGATCCTGCTTTCGGAGGTTCTTTACCGGACTGTGCTGGTGGGTGAATTCAATCAGCCGTTCGTGATGGGAAAGAATTTTGGGTCTTTTACCGATATGCTCGTGATGGGTAAGATCAATTCCGGGGGTTGGGTATTTGTCAATTTTATTCCAACCAGTGCCCATACAATCTGGGGTGTACTGGCCGGGAAACTGCTGGTGGATGATCGGTTTCAAACAGGGCAGAAACTCCGGTACCTCATCAGTAGCGGAACGGCGCTGTTATTGGTTGGCTATGCAGCTGACCTGGGCGGACTATCACCCATCATTAAACGCATTTGTACGGGTTCCTTTGTACTGGTATCAGGCGGCTGGGTGTTAGTTTTTATGGCTTTTTTTTACTGGCTGACCGATATCCGGCAGGCGAACAGGTATGCCTGGATTTTAACCGTCGTGGGTATGAATGCCATTTTTATCTACCTGTTTTTTGAAACCGTCGGCCACCAGTGGCTTAACGGAGTGGTGGCCATCTTTGTGCAGCAGCCCATTCTTGCTTCGCTAGCCACTCTTTTTATCCTCTGGTATCTCTGTTATTTCCTCTCCAAAAAGAAAATCTTCTTTAAGCTTTAATGGGGTTGTTTGAATAAGTACTATGGTACTATTTTATACAAAAGATTGCCCGAAATGGAACATATTCGTAGGGTAAGTTTAACGATTTAGTTAACGATTAAATAACCTGTTCGTAACGATTGCTCAAAACATCCCTTCTACTTTTATTCCAATTTTTTAATTCTTCTAACATGACAACCAAATCAAAACTGCTGAGCTGGAGTCTTTGTTGCCTGTTGCTTTTATGCACGCTGGCGCAAATTCAGGCCCAGTCTCCCGGCGGTGCTGTTACCGGTACCGTTCGAAATGCCCAGTCGGAACCTTTGGCCGGCTCTACTGTCAAGCTTGAAAACAGTTCCAATCGTTTTTCAAGAACTACACAGGCCGATGCCAACGGAAATTTCCGGTTTGAGGAAGTTCCGTATGCTACTGGCTACCGACTCACCATTAGTAATGTGGGATATGCCGACAAAGTACTATCCGGCCTCAACCACAGTAGTGCCAACCCTCTAAGGATTCAGCAGGCACTCGAAGAGTCTGCCAAGAGCCTGGATGAGATGGTAGTGGTGGGGTATGGTAAAACCAGTAAACGCGACCTGACCGGAGCGGTGAAATCCATTAAAGCTGAAGAATTTAACAAAGGCATTATCAACTCACCCGAGGAACTGCTCCAGGGTAAAGTGGCCGGTGTGAATGTAACAGCCTCCAGCGGTGAGCCAGGTGCTCCACAGAGCATTACGATTCGTGGTCCGGGTGGTGTACGTACCGGAAGTACGCCGCTTTTTGTAATTGATGGTATGGCGCTTGATAATTCTTCAACGGGAGGAGCTGTTAATCCACTTACCTTCCTGAACCCACAGGATATTGAGTCTATAGATGTGTTGAAAGACGCATCAGCAACAGCCATTTACGGTGCGAGAGGCGCCAATGGCGTAGTGCTGATCACCACGAAAAAAGGCAGATCCGGATTTTCATCTGTGAACTACAATTTTACTGCCGGTGTTAGTAAAATCGCGAATCCACTGCCGTTGTTCTCTACGGAAGAGTATAAAAGACAGGTCGTTGCCCTGGGCGGAGAACTGGAAGATTTCGGTGGCAGCACCAACTGGCAGGATGAGATCACCAGAACTGCCTTCACCCAGAATCATAACCTGGCAGTTTCCGGTGGTGTGAATAAACTGACCTATTATGCTAGCCTTGGTATGCAGTTACAGGAAGGTGTTATTCAGCGGAACGACCTGAAACGTTATAACGGACGTATCAATATCACGCAGAAACTTTGGGATGATCGGCTAACCCTGGATATCAACCTGAATGCCAATAATACAGTTAACAGGCGTCCGAATATTGGAAGTCTGATTGGCGGCGCCATTTCCACCAACCCCACCATTCCAGCCCGTAATGCAGATGGTACTCCGTATGTATTTGAAAACGGTATCAATCCGCTCAAAACACTGGAACTGGAAAAAGACTGGTCAACTATTAACAGGGTGATAGGAAATGTTGCAGCCACCTTGAAAATTATAAAAGGACTGGAATATAAAGTCAACATAGGTATCGATAACTCTACCGGTGTACGTGATGTGCAGTCGCTTCCAAATGCAGTTCCGCAGCGCGATGGCCGCCTGGAAACCTACAATACGTATAATAAAAACGTATTGATGGAGCATTATTTCACCTATAATTTCAATATCAATAACCTGCATAAGTTTACCGCGCTTGCCGGTTATTCCTACTAGGATATTTACCTGCAGGGCCGCGGTAGCAGTATCAACCGCTTCCCGATTGGAGGTGTAGAGCCTATCTACAATCCAGGTACCGGACAGGAACTAACGCTGGCGAATAACCGACCTTCCGGTTACGCAGTTCAAAATGAATTGCAGTCCTTTTTTGGACGTCTGAATTACAATTTTGACAACCGCTATTTGTTCACTGCTACCCTTCGTGCTGATGGTTCTTCGAAGTTTGGTGAAAACAACAAGTACGGTATTTTCCCATCTTTCTCAGCAGCCTGGAACATTGCGCAGGAAAAATTCTTTAATAGCACCTGGATTTCCAGCTTAAAATTGAGAGGTGGTTGGGGACAAACCGGTAACCAGGAAATTCCTGCAAAAATCACCCAGCCGCTGTTCACTGCAACTGTTTCCGGTAATGCCAGTTATCCGCTGGATGCCGGTACTACTTATCCTGCCGGTGTATTCTTTACCCGCCTGGCTAACCCTGATATTCAGTGGGAGGTTTCAACACAAATCGATCTCGGATTTGATTTTGGCCTGTTCAACGGAGCCTTGAATGGTACGGTTGATTATTTCCGCAAAGTGACTAATAACATCCTGTTACAGGTTCCGCCGGCAGATCCCGTTCAGCCAGCCGCTACTACCTGGTCCAATATCAAGGATATGAATATTGTCAACCAGGGTGTGGAAATAGATCTGAATTATCAGCATAGAAAAGGCCCTGTTAATTACACCATTGGTGGTAATATCACTTTTATTGACAACGTAGTAAAGAATTCTCCCTATACCGTAATTCCATCCGGTTCTGCTTCGGGCTCGGGACTTACTTCGGCTACTATTAATGGTTATATCAACGGTTCACCGATTGGTGCTTTTTACCTGTTGGATTTTACCGGATTTGACCGGGACGGACTGAGTGTGTACCGCGATGCGAACCAGGATGGTTTTGTAAATGATCGCGACCGCGTGGTTTTAGGAACCGCACTTCCAAAAAGAATCTTCAGCTTGTATGGAACAATGGGTTATAAAGCGTTTGATTTAGCTATCAACTTCAACGGTGTGTCTGGTAATAAACTCTATGATAATACTGAAAATGCCGGCTCTTACAAGGCGCTGATCGCAAAGGGTGTGAATACTTTTACATCTGCAGTGAAATATCCTGAGGAGTCCACAACCAACGATGCCCGTGTATCCTCCCGTTTCCTGAAAGATGGAAGTTTCTTCCGGTTGAACAACCTGGCACTTGGGTATACCCTGCCCATGACTAAAGTCGGAAACGGACAGTTTATCAAGCAGATTCGTTTTTCACTGACCGGACAGAATCTCTTCGTAATAACAAAGTATGACGGATTTGATCCGGAGGTGAATGCTGACCGTAACATTGATAACGTACTTTCTTACGGTGTTGATTATCTGAGTTATCCCAGGGCCCGTTCGTTCATTCTGGGAATTAATGTTCAATTTTAAAAAATCGGTTATGTTTAAATATAGTAAGATCCTTATGATTGCTGTTACAACCGCTACGGTGTTGAGTGGTTGTACCAAGCTGAATGAAGTGGTGCTGGATGAATCTTCCGCTACCGGCTTAACTCCGAAACAGGCCGCAGAAGGAGCAATTGCTCCTGTTTACGCACTGTTACCTTCTCTTTTCCAGCATACCCGTTATTTTGCATTGCAGGAAATTTCTACTGACGAGGCCATCCTTCCTTACCGGGGAGGTACCGACTGGGGTGACAATGGTATCTATATCGGTATGCATACCCATAATTTCTCCACCACTGATCCCAATATTCGGAATGTGTTTAATGAGCTGGTGCAGAGTCTGTCACGTTGTATTACTGCAATTAATGCACTTCCTGCTAATACAGATCCATCTGCTCCAGCCTATCTGGCTGAAGCCCGTGGTATGCGCGCCTATTACTCCTGGATGTTGCTCGACCTGTATGGGTTGATCTTCGTGAAGGATAATCCGTCAGACATTTCCACCATTCTTCGCGGAGCAGAAGCTGTAGAATACATAAAGTCTGAGTTGTTGGCAGTTGAGCCATTGCTTGGTAATACGCCTACCCATGGAAGACTGAGTAAAGCTGCTGTATGGGGCTTGTTGGCAAGATTACATCTGAACGCTCCTGTATATTCTGACATTTATGCCAATCAATTCAATTTCGGAGCGGCTGATATGGATAAAGTAATCGAATACTGTGATAAGATTATCAGCAGTGGAACATACCAGTTCTCCCCGGAATATTTTGACATCTTCGATGATGATAATAATACCAACAAGGAAATCATTTTTGCTGTTGATCAGCGGGCAGAATTGAATGGTCACAACCGTCTTGCTTATTTCTCACTTTCAGGCGATCAGTTTCCTTTGCCGGAGTTTCCCGGTGCAAATGGAACCGATGGCCCTGGTATCACTTCTGATTTTTATGAAACCTGGGAGAATGCCTACGGACCTGTTGATCCTGCTGCAGCAGATCAGCGTTTTTACAAAGAAAATCTCACGATTTATTCCAACGCAAATGATACTTGTGTGCCAGCAGCTAATTTTCATATTAACCGCGGAATACTGCGTGGTCAGCAATACGGACTCATTCGTCGCAATGGGGTATTTCTCCGTTGTCCGAATGGTGATATGAAAGTGGGACCTCTTTTTCACGATACCCGTAATCGCCCAACACTGGCAGTAAACTTTACCAAGGAAATTGATTTCAGTACAGAAGGCAGCAATTACCCCACTGGTTATCGTGTAGAGAAATATGAGTTTAGCCGCAAGTCTGTTAGTGGTCGGAACTTTGGTGAAGCGAATATTGTTATTCTGCGCCTCGCTGATATTTACTTAATGCGTGCAGAAGCCAAATTAAGAAAAGGAGATGCGGCAGGTGCACTCGCAGACGTAAATATCGTTCGTGCTGCCAGGACTGCCCGTGGCACGATTCCGGCTCTTACAGAAATGAACCTGGATATTCTGTACCGCGAAAGAGGTTTTGAATTGTATTGGGAAATGGTACGTCGTACAGATATGATCCGCTTTGGTAAATATGAAGGAACCTGGACGGAGAAAACAGATAACAATCCGCAGAAAAGAATCTTCCCGATCCCTCAAACTGCTATCGACGGAGCTTCCAACATTCCGAATTACCTGGTTCAGAATCCCGGATATTAATTCTCTTTAGCAATGGCAGGAATACTTCCTGCCATTTTTTTATTTGAGCGCTTCCTTGATTTTGTGATGAATCGCGGTGTTCTCATAAACACCGGTAAATAAATAGGATCGTGGACCATAAGCAAATACAGGTACCGGTGTGGCAGTATGATCATTGGTGCTGAAATGCCCGCTTACACTGCCTTTTGTCGGATTACCATTTACAAGTGTAAGGCCTCCTGTTTCATGATCGGCTGTTACAATGACCAGGGTTTCTCCATCTTTATCGGCAAATTCCAGGGCCGCTTTTACTACCTGATCGAAATCCAGCAGTTCTGCTACCAGGGTTGGGAGATGATTGTTGTGTGCACCATTGTCGATCTGGGCGCCTTCCTGTACCAGCAGAAATCCTTTTTGGCTGCCGGATAAAAACTGAATCGCTTTATTAAATGCTTCAACAGCCCAGTTCCCTCTTCCTCTTAACATGGATTTTCCGGCACGTTCTTCCAGCACGATCCATTTTCCACTGGCTGTAGATGGTAATGCACTTAGGGTTTCGGCCAGTTTAAAGGATGGCATTTCTGAACTGATAATGGACGGGAAATTACTTTGTCCGGCTCCTATCAGCAGATCAATCGGTTCCTTTGCCAGGTCTCTCAATATTGCCTCGCTGCTGTTGCGTTCCGACTGGTGCGCATAAAAATCAGCAGGAGTGGCATCCGATACGTCACCGGTAGTAATAACGGCTGTCTTTTTCCCTTTTGCTTTCATAAAAACAGGCAGCAGGGGAACAGCCACACCTGTATGATCCACCCCAACAGCCCTGTTATTGGTTTTGATGCCTGCAGAAAAAGCGGTGCTGCCGGGTGCGGAGTCGGTGATATAACTATCGTATGAACTGGTGAGTGATAAACCGGTTGCCCTGAACTGATAAAGGTTCAGCTTGTTGAAATTTGCTGTATAACCTGCATGAATATGCGCTAATCCCATTCCATCGCCAATCAGCAGGATAATATTTTTGGGCGCTTTTTTAGCGCCATCTGATCGGTAGCTGGGTTGATAAACCGAACTGGCAGGTTGGTTATTGGTGAAAGTAGAATTTTTAAATTTTTCCATAAAACCGGCCAGTTCCGGAATATGATCCGTATTCATATAATCCACACCCAGTTTACCAAGCTCATACCAGGCATTGATAAAATCTGGGGCATTCCAGAACCTTATTTTTTTTCCGAGCTGATGGGTTTCCCTGATCACTTTTTCCAATGCGGCCCGCTCAGTTGCCGGGATGATGCCCTTTCCATTCCAACTGGTATACTTACGAAGATTAGCGCTCAGTAAGGGAACGCGGTTGGTTATGGAAGGATCATATTTTTCCCAGGGCAATCCGTCATACAGTATAAATGACGGATACATGCCAAAATCCGCTACCGGTGGTTTATTTCCAGATAATACTATTTGTATTTGTCTGCTGCCTATGATCTCGGGATAGGTTTTCAGAATAGCAACTAAGGTGTCGAGGCAGGGATTCGTAGGTGATTTGATATCTACCAGTAACTGTACCCGGTGGTTGCTGTCGGCTCCCAGCCACCCTTTGTGCCGCTTTAGTTGCTGGCGGATGGGATCCAGGTACAATGCCTGGATGGTTCTTTCGGGGCGTAGATCTTCTTTGTCGTGGCCCACCAGGATCTGACCCATTTCCAGGTAGATATCCACTTCTATGGAACCTGCTTTCGCATAATAAGCAGTCCAGAATGGAATCGGTTGTTCGTAATCGTTATGAGAATGGATCTTATAGGCTGGTTGATTTTCCTGACCTTTTGACGGGTTTGGTAGTAGTCCGGATACCAGTAGTAAAAGCGCAACTAATTTCTTCATTTTGGTAAACTTACGGTGTGGATAATCTGATCTTTATAGTCAATGAATTGTACAAGAATCTCCTTGTTGGTAACAGAAAATGTGGCAAATCCCTGGGTGCCAACAGCAAATTTTCCGCCGTTCGGATGTAATTGAACCGGTCTTGCTTCTGATCCCGCACCTGAAATGATATGATGTGTTGGTCCGGCTGGTTTTACATGTTCCAGGTGATGCTCATGTCCGGCTAAATACAGATCCACTTTGTATTGGTGAAACAAGGGCTCCAGGAATGCCTTCATATTGGCTACATCTTTTGAATCTTTTCTCCATCCGCCGGTATAGAGCGGATGATGTCCTATTACGATTTTCCATTTTGCTTTGGATTGGGACAATTCACGTATTATCCATTCCTTTTGTTGCTGCACATATCCTTGCCTGTATTTAACCGAGTCGTAAGCATGCCCGCGCATTTCCTTTTCAATAGGATCTGTATCCAGGAAAAGTATCAAAACAGAATTTGCCGTATCTCCTTCACGGAATTTCTTACTGTAATAACGGGATGGCATGCTCCACCTACTGCTGATCTGGCTATACTCCACTTGTGCATCGGGGTTAGATGCATAGTCGTGATTGCCCAGCACCGGATACCAGCGCACATGCAGCGATTGCGCACGGTAAATGGATTCAAAGGAACTGATCCAGTGAAAATCTCTCGTGCTGGCTACACCATAGGGATAAAAATTATCACCCGTAGCAATTATGAAATCTGCGTCCAGATCATGGGCCGCCTTACCCATACCGGCCGCCACTTCCTTCTGGTAGTTTTCTCCATTCCGGCCCCAGTCGCCGATTACCAGGAAATGCAAGGCCTTGTCCAATTTCTTAATGCCTTTGATGGTTCCTCCTTTGTAACCCAGGTCTTCGACCAGAGGAGCCTGACCCATTGTTGATCCGCTAAGACCAACAGCCAGCACTGCAGCCAGAAAGCTACCTAACCAATTTTTCATGTCTGTTTTTTTTTGTGTGAATGTAAAGGGCAATTTGGAGTTGCAGGGAGGTATTGGAGTTATTTCTATGTTGTCAAATTTAAGTGATATGCCTACTTATAAAACATCAACAGGGGAGATAAATAGGATCATTTTGCGTCAGAATCCTTCCGAATCACGCATTAATTTTTCCCGATTTCGTAACTGGCTTTTCCCGATTTCGAAACAGGTCTTTAGATGTGTTGGGCGAGTTTTGCAAACGATTTTTATAGCATTTATTGTCAATTACTTACAAATAATCAGAAACTGAGATGATATATACAAAATTTGAAATGCGAAGATTGATAATCACAACAGTAATAGGAATAATTGGTACGATATCCTGGGTAGACTTACCTGCCCAACAACTCGTATCCTCGGAGACATCTAAAGCAACGGTTGCAACTACTTTATCTGCAGCTCCTGCTGCTGAAGATGATTTTGGTAGGATTGATGGAAAAATAAAAACAAATGATCAGCGCGCAGCCGCCATGGTTACCGTATTAATTCGCGAAACCGGGAAGTCGTACATTACCAGCGATAACGGTTCTTTCAATATTGGCCGGCTGAAGCCTGGAAAATATACACTGGAAGTTTCTCTTGTTGGATATGAAACGCTGGTAGAATCGGTCACAGTAGAAGAAGGTAAAACAACCAACGTGCAACTGCAGTTGGAAATTTCCAATGCCCAGTTGGAAGAAATTGTGGTTAAATCCGCACGAAACAAATTTGCTCCGGTTGCTTCTCTGCATGCTGCTAAAATGCCATTGGCTGTTCTTGAAAATCCCCAATCCATCAGCACTGTCAACAAGGTGCTAATTAAGGAACAGATGCTGGTGAATGTGGATGATGCATTAAAAAATACAACGGGTATTGATCGTTTGTGGAGTGCTACAGGTCGTGCGGGTGATGGTGCAGGTTATTTTACCCTGCGCGGCTTTTCTGTGCAGCCAACAATGGTGAATGGTTTACCCGGACTTACCAATGGCGGACTCGACCCTGCAGGTGTTGAACGCATCGAAGTTATCAAAGGCCCTTCAGGTACCTTGTTCGGGAGTTCCCTAATCTCTTTTGGTGGTCTGATTAATATCGTTACCAAGAAACCATATGAGCGCTTGGGAGGTGAAATCAGTTACACCGCTGGTGGTTTTGGATTACATCGGGTTACTGCTGATATCAATACACCACTTGATAAAGAAGGTAAAACGCTGATGCGTGTTAATACAGCCTATCATACTGAAAATAGCTGGCAGGATGCGGGATTCAGAAAAAACTTTTATGTTGCTCCTTCCTTAACTCATAAGGTGAGTGAAAAACTGCAACTGAACCTGCATACGGAATTCTTCCATGGTGAAAGCACCAATCCATTGATGGTATTTCTGAACCGGGCAAGAAATCTACAGGCGAGAACGCCCGATGAACTGAAGATGGATTTTTCCCGTTCCTATACCAGTAATGATCTGACGATCAAAACACCTACCACCAATTTACAGGCAGAAGCATTGTATAAAATCAATAAAAACTGGACCTCCCAAACCGTCGTTTCAACAAGTAACCGGCGGACGGATGGGTATTATTCCTATGTTATGTTCCTGGGAGGCGATAATGATTCACTCCTGTCAAGATTGGCATCCCGCCAAAACGGTCAGGGGAATAGTTTTGATTTCCAGCAGAATTTCAATGGAGATTTTACCATTGGTAAGATCCGGAACAGGGTAGTGGTTGGTTTTGATTTCATGCGTCTGGAAACAACCAATAATAATACCGGTTATGCAGTATTTGATGTGTTGAATGTGAAATCCCCTGGTGTAGCAGGATCAACCTATGGAAGTTTGACCCGGCCTGCGCTGGATGCAAGACTGGCTGCACAGGGAGGCACGGTGAAGAATGAAGCACTTAACAACACCTATAGCGTATATATATCGGATGTGGTAAATATTACCCCGGAACTGATGGCCATGATGAGTCTTCGTTTCGACCATTTTGAAAATAAGGGTACCCGCAATTTTATGAGTGATGGTAACGCAATAGGAGCGTATTCTCAAAATGCCCTATCACCCAAATTTGGATTGGTTTACCAGGTGATTCCTTCAAAAATCAGCCTGTTCGCCAACTATATGAATGGTTTCCGGAATTTGGCGCCGGTGGTGCAGCCATTACCTGATATTGATGGAACATTTAAACCCCAGCAGGCCAACCAGTTTGAATCGGGTGTAAAGATGGAATTGTTCAACCGTAAATTATTCCTGACAGCCAGCTATTACAATATTCATGTTACCAATATCACACGTCCGGAAAGTGTTGAACGGGAAGGTACAGTTTACAATATTACAGTGCAAAACGGAGAACAAAGAAGTAAAGGGGTTGAAGTGGAACTCCAGGCAAATCCCGTTCCCGGTTTATCAGTAGTTGCAGGATATGCGTATAATGACAGTCGCAATGAAAAAACAAACCCAACCCTGGATGGTCGTAGGGTGGTTGGTTCCGGACCGGCACATTTAGGAAATGCCTGGGCCAGTTATACACAGCCATCAGGCAAACTGGCAGGATTCGGAATTGGAATGGGAGTTAATTATGCCAGTGAAAATATTGTAACTAACAATAGCACCACCGGTCAGTTCATACTTCCAGAGTACACAATTCTTAATGCAACTGTGTATTACCAGGCAAAACTGTTCCGTATTGGCTTGAAGGGAGATAACCTGGCAAATACCAGGTACTACAAAGGCTGGACTACCATTGAACCACAAATGCCTCGTCGCTTATTGATGACAGTTAGTATTGGATTATAAAAAAAATCAATTGGGAAAAACTCGAAAATTTAGTGCCCGTTGGTGGGCAGCAAAATTACACCTCTGGCTCGGACTCGCGTCCGGGCTGGTTGTTTTTATCGTAAGTATTACGGGATGCATTTTTGTATTCCAGAAAGAAATCAGTGAGGTGGTTTACAGGGAAAAACTCTATGTTCCTGAAGCACAATGGAGCCATACGCTCCCTGCCTCCACCTTGCTTGAGATTGCCCGTAAGGAAATTGGAAAAGGGGTTACAATCCGGAATTTCACTATTCCCACTGATCCGCGTAAGACCTGGGAATTTATGGCTTTCGAAGGAGGAGATAAAGACGCGATCACGTTCGCCGGATCAGTAAAATATTATCAAAGCGTACACCTGAATCCATATACAGGCGAGGTTACCGGTAAAACAAACTACCTTAAGGAGTTTTTTATCATCATTAAATACCTGCACTGGAGTTTATTGTTGAATACACCGTATGGCCAGCCGATTGTCGGCTGGAGTACCTTTATTTTTGTGGTATTGCTGGTTACCGGTCTTATTTTATGGTGGCCTAAAAAATGGAATAAAAAACAGCAGCAACAGGCTTTTACGGTAAAATGGAAAGCTAGATTCAAACGCCTGAATTATGATCTCCATAATGTATTGGGTTTCTACCTGCTTATCCCTTCACTTATACTGGCGCTTACAGGAATGGTTTGGTCGTTTCAATGGTTTAAAAAAACGGTTTATGTAGCTGCTGCCCGTACTGCTGCTGCACCAGGTGTTTTGAAAACAGTTTCTGCGGACAGCTTATTACTGAAACAACAACCAGCGGCAGTTCTAAGCCAGACCGCGTTAGACAAAGCGCTGGCTGAAGCCCGACTACTATTGCCGAATGCCAAAAGGTTTAATGTATTACCAGCTGCTGCTGATCCTTCCGCTGTTTTGAAAATAAATGGTTATGGCCATGAAGAAACCTATCATAACCGCGATGAGCTTCAGTTTGATCAGTTCAGTGGCAAATTGCTAGGCAAACGTATGGATATCGAAAAGAATGCCGGAGAACAGTTGGTGGAAGCTAATTATGATATTCATATTGGTGCGATTGCCGGTTTGCCCGGGAAAATACTGGCGTTCATTGCCAGCCTGATTTGCGCGAGTTTACCACTGACCGGTTTTTTGATCTGGTGGAATAAAAGAAGAAAGCATGTGATCATTTATAAGCCGATAATACCGAAACATGCTTAACTTGAAGTATGGAAAAAATGAGCTTTGCCATCTCTCAGGAGAGAGGAAAACACAAGGACTTGCAGGCCTTTGTTGGTAAATGGAAAGGTGTCAGCAGGGTATGGCTGGAAGCAGGTCAGTTATCGGATGAATCTCTCATTGAAGGAACCATTGAGCCGGTTCTGGATGGACGGTTTTTACTGCATCGGTATACCACTCGATTTAAAGACCGCGACATTGAAGGACTTTATCTCATTGGGTTTGATTTGCAATCCAATCAGTTCCAGGTTGCCTGGGTCGACAGCTTTCACATGAGTACAGCCATTATGTTCAGTAAGGGAAATCCAAACGATCAGGATTTTGAAGTACTGGGTTCCTTCCCCGATCAACAGGAGCCTCCGCAACAATGGGGCTGGCGTACCGATATGCATTTTGAAGGAGCCGAACTGGTCATTGTTGCCTATATCATTACCCCAACCGGACAATCAGGAAAAGCAACTGAGATCCGTTACCAGCCCGCCTGATATGATTGCTTCAACAGAGTTTGATGCTGTAGTCGTTGGCGCAGGACCGAATGGGCTTGCTGCTGCTATTACTCTTCAGGAGGCTGGCTGTAAAGTGCTTCTGTTGGAAGCTAAAGCAACGATCGGAGGAGGGATGCGTACTGTTGAATGTACTATTCCTGGTTTTAAACATGATATCTGTTCCGCTGTACATCCTTTACTCGCTATCTCACCCTTTTTTGCTTCTGTTAAGTGGTCAGATTACCAACTTCAAATGGTGAATCCCGGGATATCTGGTGCTCATCCGCTTGATCATCAAAGGACGGTCTTTTTAAGATCCTCCATGGAACTTACTGCTTCGACCCTGGGTATTGATCAGGATCGATACACCAACCTCATCAAGCCACTGTTGAATGATTTTGAAGCGGTGAAGAGATTTATTCTTTCACCGATTAGCTGGCCAAATCAACCCGGAACTATCCTGAGATTCGGATTGAAAGCAATCCAGCCTTCCAGTTGGATCGCCAACAGGTTTGCATCTGTGCAGGCAAAAGCGTTGGTAGCAGGAATGGCAGCTCATAGTATGCAACCCCTTACAAATTGGGCTACCGGCGCATTTGGGCTGGTATTGCTGGCAGCCGGACATAAAGTTGGCTGGCCCATCCCTGTCGGAGGCTCCCAAGCCATTGCCGATGCCATGGCGGCTCATTTTCGGTTACTCGGCGGTGTTATTGAAACCAACTTTGAGGTAAATTCACTACAGCAATTACCTTCCTCGAAAGCTGTGCTGTTTGATTGTACACCCCGGCAACTTTTGCAAATCGCGGGTCATAAATTCTCTGATTTTTACAAATGGCAGCTCAATCGCTACCGGTATGGCATGGGCGTTTTCAAAATAGATTGGGCGTTGGATGCCCCCATTCCCTGGCAGGATGAAGAAATTAAATTGGCGGGTACGGTGCATATTGGAAATACATTTGAGGAAATCAGTTGGAATGAAGCGGCAACCGCAAGAGGTATTCATCCTGAAAAACCTTTTGTACTGCTGTCGCAGCCTTCCCTTTTTGATAATACAAGGGCACCGGAAGGTAAATATACTGCCTGGGCCTATTGCCATGTTCCCTTTGGTTCTGAGAAAGATATGACAGAAGCAATTGAAAAACAGGTGGAGCGGTTTGCGCCTGGCTTCAGAGAGCGGATACTGTCAAGACATACCATGAATACAAAAGCCATGCAGGACTATAACCCGAATTATATCGGCGGCGATATCAATGGTGGTGTGCAGGATATTTTTCAATTGTTTACCCGGCCTGCCTTGCGCTGGTCGCCCTACCGTACCAGTGCAAAAGGTCTCTATATTTGTTCTTCTTCCACTCCACCCGGAGGAGGTGTGCACGGCATGTGTGGTTATCATGCAGCAAATCAGGTTTTACAAGATATTTTTAAACAAGGTTAATTATGGCGGAAAAAGTAGCAAAACCTATTTTAAACGAAGACTGGACAGCCGTTTGGCTGGGTGCCATTATTATTCTGCTCGCTGTTGCAGGATTCACGATTCCTAAACCCGCATTCTCCTGGTCCGATTCAACTGCCTTTGTGGCCAAACTATTGAGTTCGGATAACATCGTAGCAATTGCGGGACTTTTTCTCATCATGTATGCAATCGCTGTAACAGGTACCTGGCTTGCCGGGAAACCCATCCGTGCGCTTGTTCAAAGTTTTCCTGTTGTGTTTTTTGTTTCCATCCTTGCCATGATATTGGCAGGAAACAAACAGATAAAAGACCTCAACCTGGAAGCGGTGATTTTTAGCCTTTGCCTGGGTTTACTCATTGGGAATTTTGTTAACCTGCCACAATGGTTCAGGAATTCATTGCAAACGGAATTGTTTGTGAAAATCGGACTTGTATTATTGGGTACCAGCATCATCTTCGGTGATATGCTGAAAGCAGGGTCGCTGGGGTTGCTGCAGGCATTGATTGTGGTATTGTCTGTTTGGTATTTTGCCTTCTGGGTGTGTAAGAAATTGGGTGTGGAAGATGATATGCGTATGATGATTTCCAGTGCCGTTTCCATTTGTGGTGTATCAGCAGCTATCGCTACCGCCGGTGCCATCAGCGGCGATACTAAAAAGCTTTCCTATGTAATCTCACTGGTGCTGGTGACGGCAATTCCCATGATGATTGGCATGCCTTATATCGCTCAATGGTTGCAACTGCCGGAAGCGGTTACCGGTGCCTGGCTGGGTGGCAGTATTGATACTTCCGGTGCTGTAGTGGCAGCCGGCACCCTGGTAGGAGAAGAGGCATTAAAGATCAGCACCATTGTAAAATTTTCGCAGAATGTATTACTCGGACTGGCAGCGTTTGCCATTTCTGTCTACTGGACCTATTCCCGTAAGAACAATCAGGCCGTTGAAAAACCTACACTTTCTTTGATCTGGGAGCGTTTTCCGAAGTTTGTGCTTGGTTTCGTTTGTGCCTCCCTGTTATTTTCATTTCTGCTATCAGGTGAAACGATAACTGCCGTAAAAGAGCCACTTAAAAATATCCAGACCATGTGGTTCGTGCTGGCTTTTACCAGTATTGGAATGGAAACCAAATTTGCTGATCTTTTCCACCAGGACAATAAAAAACCCCTGTACGGATTTCTGATCGCACAGGGATTTAATATACTGGTTACGTTGATTGTTGCTTATCTGTTGTTCCGCTAGAAAGCTACTCCTGCGAGTTCCAGGCTTTTTTTCTTGAGTTGCTGAATCGCAACGTCTTCAATGATAGGTTGAGGCGTAAGGATCAGGGAGGTGTTGTTCTGTTTCCACCAGTCATTTTCGATCAGCTCTTTAACGTGCAATACACCTACCAGGTACTTGCGCTCTTCCCTGGCATGCCATTCTTCGATCCATTCGAATTTTTCCCGGGGAACATATTTCCAGTCGATAAAACTCAGGTATACCCGCAGGTAGAAATCGTTTGTCAAACTGTTGGGCTGGTGATGATAAAGTTTTTTGTATTCGTATTTGTATTCATAACGCAGTGCAGACAAATCACTCAATACCGCCGATGCAGTGGGGAAGCTGCCGGCTCCCTTGCCATAGAAAAATTGTTTGTCGGCAAATCCGCTTTCAATTACCACCCCATTATACTCGTTCTTTACAAAGGAGAGGTGATCATCCTGCTGAATGAATTGCGGTAATATAAAGCTGGCTACTTTACCATTGTGTAACTTCTGCGCCTGCGCCACCAGTTTGATCTGCTGGCCTTTTTCCCCTGCTACCCGGGCATCCATGGCGTGAATATTTTGTATGCCGGTAAACAGCAGTTTGTCCGGATGCTCCACAATTCCATATGCATGTGTCAGGAGGAAGGTCCATTTGTTAAGGGCATCATATCCTTCCACATCGAGGGACGGGTCCGATTCCGCAAAGCCCAGTTGTTGTGCCAGTAAGAGTGCCTGCTGGAAATCCAGTTTGTCCTCAAACATTTTGGTCAGGATAAAATTGGTAGATCCATTTACGATGGCTTTGATGCCATGAAGCAGGTCATTGTCGTAATATTCTTCCAGGTTCCGAATAACCGGAATCGATGCGCAGGCTGCCGCCTCGTAAAGAAAACTGGTAGAAACATTTTTCTGTATTTCAAGCAGTTCAGGCAGGTGCTCAGCAATCATTTTTTTGCTGGCGCTTACTACTGATTTTCCGTTTTTCAAGGCACGGGTCACAATTTCAAAAGCAGGTTCCGCTTCATTTATCACTTCCACAATTACATTGATCTCTTCGTCATTCAAGAGCTCCTCCCGATCTGTGGTGAATAAACTGGAAGGCGCATTTCGCTGCTTTGTTGCGTCTTTAATACAAACTTTTTTTATCCGGGCACTTAGGGAAGGCGTCTGTTGCAACACTTTGTATAATCCTTCTCCTACAACACCAAATCCGAATAATCCGATCGTTAATTGTTTGTGATAACTCATGGTGGGTTCTCTTGCTTAAAGTTAAATAGATAGTAAGGCTGTTTTAGTTTTTTTTCTGGAGCTGCTTTTTTCTCCAACTGCCAGAAAAGCATCTTCCAGGTCGTTGACCAGGTCGGAGGCATCTTCCAGGCCAACACTAAGCCGGATGAGTCCGTCTGTTACCCCGGCTGCTTTACGCTGTTCCGGATCAACCGTTTTGTGTGTCATGCTGGCAGGATGACTTACCAGGCTTTTTACGCCTCCCAGGCTTTCCGCGAGGTGAAATAATTTGGTTGCTCCAACAAATCGAAGTGCTGCGGCGCTACTGTCCTTCTTCAGCCGGAAACTCACTACTCCTCCGAAACCGGGATAAAAAACTTCTCCAACTTCCGGATGATTTTTCAAATAAGCGGCAACCCGGCTGGCAGATTCCGTATGCTGCTTCACTCTTAGGTGCAGCGTTTCCAATCCGCGGATCAGCAGGAAGCTGTCAAAGGGCCCCAGTACTGCACCACAGGCATTCTGGTAAAACTTGATCTGCTGACCGATTTCAGGATCCTTCGCAATTACCAGTCCGGCTATAACATCACTGTGCCCGCCAATGAATTTGGTTGCACTGTGCACCACGAGGTCTGCTCCCAGCTCCAGTGGTTGCTGGTAAACAGGGGAGGCAAATGTATTGTCTACGGCAAAGAGCAATTTGTACCTGTTGGCAATGGCTGCGATTGCCCGGATATCCGCCACTTTCAAGGTGGGATTGGTGGGTGTTTCCAGCCAAATCAGTTTGGTCTTCAAGGTGATGGCCCGATGAATCGCGGAGAGGTCGGTCATATCTACATAGCTCACCCGGATACCGAACTTTTTGTAGACTTTCTCAAACAGGCGGAAGGCGCCTCCATAAATGTCATTTACGGCGATGATTTCATCTCCTGATTCAAGCAGTTTGATTACGGCATCGATTGCTGCCAGTCCGCTTGAGAATGCTGCAGCTACTGAACCTTTTTCCAGTTTGGCTACAATTTTTTCCAGTTCCTGGCGGGTTGGGTTGTTGGTCCGGCTATAGTCAAATCCTTTGTTGACGCCCGGAGCTTCCTGCACAAAAGTGCTGGTTTGGTAAATCGGAACGGCGATAGCGCCGGTTTGTGCATCCACCGGGATGCTGTGCAATAATTGTGTTGTCGCTTGCATTGTTAAACAGTTTTAAAATTGAAAAACAGGTTGTTAGCGACACCACCTACCAAGCAAAATCGGGAGGAGCAGGTATAAAAAAAGCTCTCCCGATAAATCATCAGAAGAGCTCTATGAAGAAGTTGTATTTCTGCAAAAGCCATTCATCTGACTTATCTGTCCCCTTACGGGCTGGATTTGGCACCTTACTCTCCACAGTTAAGCGGAAAACAGGTTGTCAAGGCTTCATCGGGCCATTTCCCTCTGCCTTTCTTGATAAGCGATGCTCTAAAGAACTGGCGCAAAGGTAGGGAGATTTGTTTGATATCTCCAAACTTTAGTCGCCAATAACTGTTTTCAGATCTGTCAGATACTTATTTATTCATCTGTTGGAGAGCTTAGATTTGCACTATGAAAAAAAAGAAGGCGGTCGCTGCAGAAGTACAGGAAATGATTGAGGTTACCGGCGCAAGAGAACATAATCTGAAAAATATCGATATACAATTGCCGAAAAACCAGCTTGTGGTTTTTACCGGTGTCAGTGGTAGCGGAAAATCCTCCCTTGCATTTGATACGATCTATAATGAAGGGCAACGTCGTTACATGGAAAGTTTCTCTGCCTACGCCCGCCAGTTTGTGGGTGATATGGAACGTCCGGATGTCGATCGCATCACCGGTCTATCTCCGGTTATCTCGATCGAACAGAAAACGACGAACAAGAACCCTCGTTCCACTGTGGGTACCATTACCGAAGTGTACGATTTCCTGCGACTGCTATATGCCCGTGCTTCCGATGCGTATAGCTACAATACCGGAAAACAAATGACCAAGTTTTCCGAAGAGGAGATCGTTGACAATATTTTCACTAAATACGCCAAACAAAAAATATCACTGCTGGCACCACTGGTTAGAGGCCGGAAAGGGCATTATCGCGAACTTTTTGAAGATATCCGCAAGAAAGGATATCTCAAAGTGCGGGTAGACGGTGAAGTGAAAGACCTGGTGCCGAAGATGCAGGTGGATCGCTATAAGATTCACGATATTGAAGTAGTGGTGGATCGATTGGCTGTTACACCCGATATGAAACTGCGCCTTAGTCAGAGTGTGCAGAAATCTATGCAGGTAGGAAAGGGTTTGCTCTTTCTCTTGTTAAACGATAGCAACCAGGTAGTTCAATACAGTCGCCAGCTGATGTGTGAAGACACCGGCATTTCCTATGAAGAACCCTCTCCCAATAGTTTTTCCTTTAACTCTCCCTATGGTGCCTGTCCAACCTGTAAAGGCCTTGGTACAGTTTACCAGGTGAGTATGGAGAAGATCATTCCCGACTGGAGCAAAAGCATCAAAGAAGGAGCTATTGCGCCGCTAGGTGAAGAGCGGGAAGCCTATGTTTACAAACAGGTACAGCAACTGGCAAAAAAACATAAAATTGATTTGAAAAAACCGGTGCGTGATTTGCCGGATGCGCAACTCAATATGGTACTTTATGCTACTGAAAAACCGGGAGAGGAAGCTGATTTCGATTTTGATGAACTAAGTGCCGCCGATCGGGTATATGCAGAGGAATTTGAAGGTGTTATTCCGCAACTGAAGCGCTGGTTTGCTTCCGCCAGTTCCGATGGCATTCGTGAATGGGCAGAAGGTTTTATGGACCTCACCACCTGTTCTTCGTGTGCTGGTGCCCGTTTGAGAAAAGAAAGTCTCTGGTTTAAAGTGGATGGAAAAAATATCGCAGAGATCAGTCAGTATAACCTGGATAAACTGCTCATCTGGTTCAATGGTCTTGAACAACGGCTTTCCTCCAAACAGCGTGTGATCGCAAAAGATATTCTGAAAGAAATACGGGAGAGACTACAGTTTCTGCTGGATGTGGGTCTGTCCTATCTCACACTGAACCGTGCTACGAAAACCCTTAGTGGGGGTGAATCCCAGCGAATCCGGTTAGCCACGCAAATTGGTTCTCAGTTGCAGGGAATCACCTATGTGCTGGATGAACCAAGTATTGGCTTACATCAACGTGATAATCACCGGCTGATTACAGCATTGCAGAACCTGCGTAATATTGGCAACAGTGTTTTGGTAGTAGAGCACGATAAAGACATTATGATGGCAGCGGATTACCTGGTTGATATTGGTCCGCGTGCTGGTAAATTCGGTGGCGAAATTGTTGCCCAGGGAACACCTAAAGAAGTGCTGGATTCCAATTCTGAAACAGCGCAATACCTAAGCGGTAAAAAAAATATTGATATACCGGAGGCCCGCAGAAAGGGGAGTGGTGCCAGTCTTGATCTCAAAGGTGCCAAAGGAAATAACCTCAAGAATGTTTCAGTGAAGTTTCCGTTAGGAAAATTGATCCTTGTAACAGGTGTGAGCGGAAGTGGTAAGAGTACACTGATCAATGATACGCTCTATCCGATCTTGTCGCAGTACTGTTATGAGTCCAAACAGAAACCCCTGGAATATAAATCCATAAAAGGACTTGAACATATTGATAAGGTGATTGAGATCGATCAGTCGCCGATTGGCCGCACACCGCGCAGCAATCCTGCTACCTACTGCGGTTTCTTTACCGAAATCCGGCAGCTTTTTGCCGCTGTACCAGAGGCTAAAATCAGGGGCTATGCAGCGGGACGGTTTTCCTTCAATGTAAAAGGTGGGCGCTGTGATATGTGTGAAGGTGGAGGTATGCGGGTAATTGAAATGAACTTCCTTCCTGATGTGTATGTGCATTGTGAAAAATGCAATGGCAAACGATACAATCGGGAAACACTGGAGATCCGATACAAGGGTAAATCCATCAGTGATGTGTTGGATATGACGGTGGATGAAGCCGTAGAGTTTTTCCAGGCGGTGCCATATCTGTACCGGAAGATTAAAGTGTTGCAGGAAGTGGGACTCGGTTATATCACACTCGGACAAAGTGCTGTTACCCTGAGTGGGGGAGAAGCGCAACGTGTCAAACTTGCAACTGAATTATCAAAGAAAGATACAGGCAAAACCTTTTACATACTGGATGAACCCACTACCGGCCTGCATTTCCAGGATATTCAGCACCTGCTGGATGTACTCAATAAATTAGTTGATCGCGGTAATACGGTACTGGTTATTGAGCATAACCTCGATGTAATAAAAGTAGCTGACCATATCATCGATATTGGTCCCGAAGGAGGTGATGGCGGCGGACAGGTTTTATTTGAAGGCACCCCCGAAGAACTTATCAAAGTCAGGGAAAGTCATACTGCGAGATTTTTGAAGGAGGAGATGAAGAAGAAGTGAAAGGTGAAAAGTGAAAGGTGAAAGTATGTGAAAAGTGAAAGGTCAAAAGTGAAAGATGATGTTTTTTTCACCTTTCACTTTTGACCTTTGACAATCTTTCACGTTTCACGTTTCACCTTCTTTTCCGATAAGGGGAGGCAGGTAGTCTTAATAAAATCGTTGCATATAAAGGGTACAAACAATAGGGAACGGATCAGGTTCTAAAACCGGATTATTGGATTTTATCAATTTCCCTGCCTTCTTATCGGTAAGCTTATGAATACATATTATTGTACTACAATGGTTCCGCTTTCAATCAGGACATCATCACTGAATACTTCATAATAGTAGCGACCTTTTTCCGGTTTGCTGACTACCGTTGTCTCGCGGTTCTTGATCTTACTCTGCTTTACCAGTACTCCTTTCTGTTTGAAGAGGAGTAACTTATACGTGCTTTGGTCATCGCCCTGTGCACTGAAGAATAATACCTTTTGAGAAGTGTTAGTGTAGATGTTAACTGAATGCCGGTGATTGTTGTTTAGTTTTTGAATAATAATACTGTCTCTGTCTGTCGGTTGATGACTGTTTCCAGCCATCGCAACTATGCTTCCCATACAACTCGCCATGATCATCCACAGTTGCCGTTTCAGGATCCTGCATTTCATGGGAACGGATTATTGATTACATCGTTGATTAATAACGCAGCAATGTCGGGCACCTCATTTGTCGATCCGAGTTCGTAGCTCTTGCCAGTTTGAAACTGAGTTTGAAATTGAATGAATAATAGGCGTCATTCTGTGTCGGTGTGCCTCTTTTATCACCTGGGCCATAACCTGCCGACGCCCCACTTGTCTGGTCCGTTTTATTGGCCATTCTCCGGGCAAGCTGTGCCTTTTGAGTACCTACTCCAAAATACTGGTCAAACAAATCCGGATCAATATAATTGGTACTTACGTCGTCAATATAGTCGGTAAATGTTTTACGGTGTAGTACTTCCAGAGAGAGACTTGTTTTATCACTCAGGAAATACTTCACACCCAATCCCATCGGGATATTGAGTTGAGTTAATTTATAAGGCTTACGATCGGGGTGCTCTGCGAATCCCTGTCCCTCTGTGCTCAGTGGTTTTAGGTTTACATATTCACCTGTAAGTGGATCTGTACCCTGGGGGTTAAAATTAAATACGCCCACACCGATTACACCATACGGGCGAAATTTGCGATACAGGTCTTCCGGATCCCATTCGAATAATACGGATGGATAAACTTCCGCTACCAACATGCCTTCCAATACCCTGGAACGAAAATCGGTATTTCGAAAACGACGGGCTTCTTCCCATCCACCCTGTCCTTTAATAACGGCATCATCTCCTGCAATGGTACCATAATTAGCAGCCAATCTCAGTCCAAGTAATGGAGACTGGTAAGCAGTTATATGTGCACCAACAAAAAAACGGGTTTGTGAAAAGTTATTGTCTTTCAGAAAAGTGGTTCCTTTTCCGCGGTTACCTCCCAGGTCGCCCAGGAAGTTAGAGGGGCCAATGGTTATGCCCGCCTCGAACTCGTTGAAGATTCCGAGTTGTGCAAAACTTGCCTGCGTAGTTACAAGAGCAACAAGAGATAAGGCACATTTACGCAGGAATAGGGGTAAATGCTGTTTCATGAATATCAGATTTTGTTTTCGAACGGTTACTTGGATTACTACTATTAACGAGGTTTGGTCGGCTCTCGTATAAGCTTCGTAATCTTTTTTTTAACCTTCGTAAAACTACGCTCCGATATTACGATGGCATTTTTACCATTTCTATGTGAGGAATCCCATCTTCCAGGTAGATTTCTCCTTCCGGCTCAAAGCCTAATGATTGATAAAATTTTTCCAGATAACATTGTGCTCCAATGCGAATGGGAGCGTTACCCCAAAGTTCGTAACAGGCTTTTACAGATACTTCCATCAGTTCCCGGCCAATCCCTGTTCCCCGAACCAGGGGCGAACTTACCACCCTGCCGATGGACATTTCGGTACAGGAAATTCCCGGTGGCACCAATCGGGTTGAGGCTGCCAGTAATTCTCCTTTCCATCCCAATAGATGATAACATTGCTGGTCTTTATTATCCATATCAAGAAAGATGCACTGCTGTTCTACTACAAATACTTCACTTCGAAGTCTTAATAATTGATACAATTGATGTGCGGTTAACTCCTCAAAGGATTTGAGTTGCCATTGAATCTTCATGTTGCTGTTTTATCTCCCAACTTCCGGAACTGCCGGTAAACTTTCCTGTCCGTTTTCACTTACCGATTGAACCGCAAAAAAATAATTATCCTTGGAATAAGGTAAACGGATCGATGTTTCTGTTGTGAATATTTTTTTCTGCCAATGAGCCTCACTGGTTTCTCTCATCAATATATAATATCCTTTAGCCTTACCTGTTGCTGGAGCTTTCCAATACAGATAGCTGGAGTTGGTAAGATTTTTAACATCAATCTTCACTTCTGCCGGAACACCAGGTGCACCTGCGAGATTCGCCAGGCAGGCGAGGTTTACAGCTGTATTTTTTCTCAGGTATTCGAAATCCATGAATTCACGAAGATCGCCATACTGCACACCTTTTTCTATTCTTACATCCTGGTGCTGGTATAGAAAATTTTCGTTCATTTCTGTAATCCGGACTGCAGCAAATCCTCTTTGCACAAAGGGAGTATGATCACCGCCTCTCAGGAAACGATCGTTGCGATAGATAAGTTTGATTTCAAGATGATCCACATAACGTTCTCCAACTTCTTTTACATATCGTGCCAACTGCCGGGAGGGGCCATCATTCTCCAGGCCCATACCACGAATGGATGCCGCTTTTTTATCAAGCTCGTAGGCAGGAAGCCCTTCACTGAACACACGCAGCCGGGTATTATCAATGATATTGGTTTCATTGCTGTTATTGCTGCCCATGATATCATTATTTAAAACGGCTTCAATCTGCCAGTTTTCTTTTTTGGCTTTTTCGGCGAGAAAACCTGCACCCAATAAACCCTGCTCTTCCCCGCTTACTGCAACAAAAATGATGGTCGCAGGATACGCTGTTTGACTTAATATTCTGGCAGATTCAATTACTGCTGCTACACCACTGGCATCATCATTGGCACCAGGCGCATCCGCTTTTGCATTCATAACGTCTGTAACCCGGCTGTCGAGATGACCACTGATTAAAAATATACGCTTATCATTCGGATCGGTACCTTTTAATACGGCCATCGCATTGCCCAGGTTAACCTGCTGATTAATACGGCGACCATCCGGCTGAAGGGTAGTGGTGTCTACATAGGCGGTCATTCTTCCGTTTGTTTTAACTGCAAACTGGTTGAATTTCTGAACCACCCAGTTGCGGGCCGCCCCAATTCCTCTTTTTGAATCAGTTGTAGAACTCATAGTATGACGGGTACCAAACTTCACTAACTGATCTATATAGGCTTGTAATGAATCGGCAGAAACCTCTGAAACCATTTTCTCAATCAGGGGGTCGCGACTTACAATAGTTTGCGCAACAGTTGCATAACCTGCAGCCGTTAAGGCTAACAATATCAGAGCTTTTTTCATAACCGGGAAGTTATTAATAGTTGTATTTATCCTTCCATCTTTGTTTAAGGAATTTACGGATTTCCTCTTCTCTCGCATTCCTGCCGGGTTGGTAAATTGGGCGACCGCTTAGCGCATCCGGAAGGTATTCCTGCGCGGAAAAGTTCAATTCATAATCATGTGAATACTGATAGCCCTTGCCGTATCCCTGGTTCTTCATCAGTTTGGTGGGAGCATTTCGCAAATGCAACGGAACCGGTAAATCACCATGCTGTTGCACCAGTGCGATGGCCTCATCTATTGCCAGGTAACTCGCATTGCTTTTAGCGGATCCCGCCAGGTAAACCGCGCATTGTGATAAGATAATCCTGGCTTCCGGGTTGCCAATCTTGTGAACGGCATCGAAACAGGCATTGGCTAACAACAACGCATTCGGATTGGCATTACCAATGTCTTCTGATGCCAGTATTACCATCCGCCTGGCAATGAATTTGATATCTTCTCCTCCGGCTAGCATTCTCGCCAGCCAGTATACAGCACCGTTAGGGTCGCTGCCGCGAATGGATTTTATAAACGCGGAAATAATATCATAATGCTGCTCTCCCTGTTTATCGTAGAGCGCGATTTTTTGCTGAGCTACCTCCATCACCCATTCATCGGTGATTATTACCGGGCTCGCATCACCCGCCGCTTGTACCACAAGCTCCAGTAGATTCAGTAACTTACGGGCATCTCCACCCGAAATCCGGATCAGGGCGGCTGTTTCCTTTAACTGAATCTGTTTTTGCTGTAACCATTCATCCCGTTTCAGTGCGTCCTGAAGCAACTGAATCATAGCCTTTTCAGTCAAGGCTTTCAGTACATATACCTGGCTCCTGCTTAGTAAGGCACTGTTCACTTCAAAAGAAGGATTTTCAGTAGTGGCGCCAATCAGGGTAATGGTACCTTTCTCGACTGCACCCAACAGTGCATCCTGCTGCGATTTATTGAAGCGATGAATTTCGTCGATAAATAATATGGCGCGATCCTGTGATTTAGCCTGCTCAATTACTTCACGCACTTCTTTTACGCCGGATGAAATCGCACTTAAGGTATAAAATGGGCAATCCAGTGTATGTGCAATGATATTAGCAATAGTTGTCTTGCCCACACCGGGTGGTCCCCATAATATCATGGACGGAACCTTTCCCTGTTCAATGGCATTCCGTAGGATACTGCCCTTTCCCGTGAGGTGTTCCTGCCCGATTAATTCATCCAGCTTGTGGGGGCGTAATCGCTCTGCTAATGGAACCGGCATGGTACAAATCTTAGTGGACAAATGTACTGGAATAGCCGGATTATACCATTCTATTGCTGGTGTCTGCCGGCCTGATCTACTGTTGGCCGGAAATCCTGGTTGCCATTGCCGGGGGGCGTATTTACCTGGTTCCGTTCTTCAAAGCGATGACCATCTTCATAACCAACCGATACATATACATACAGGTTTTGATGAGCCGGACCTTTAAAAGTTCCTTTTACGGGTGAGCAGTCAGAGAAATTTCGGCCTACTGCCAGTTTTACATGGGTATTGCTGACCCAGATATTGTTGGTGGGATCAATTCCGCACCAGCCGTAATTGGGTATCCAGCTTTCCACCCAGGCATGAGTGGCACCTTCACCGCGCAAGCCGTTTTTATTCGGACAGATATAACCACTTACATAGCGGCTCGGGATCTTCAGGGTTCGCAGAACCTGCAACATGACATGGGCAAAATCCTGGCAAACGCCCGAGCGATGTTCGATGATCTGATCTACTGTTGTTTCGATATCCGTGATGCCTTTGATGTATTGAAAATATTGATATATAAACTGGCTGCAGTCCTGAACGGTTGCTGCTACGGATTTCCAGGGCTGGTAAATTTGGCGAACAATTTCCTGTATGGCTTCCTGGCGCTGTATCAATTCCGGTTTGGTTAATTCCAATAAATGCAAGGATTGACTGATCTCCTGTTGCAACTGTTCGAATCCCGTATTGAACACCAGGGTGCGGTCCACCGGAACCTTGGTACGAACCACCAGTTTACTCTCTATGACCAGTTCCGAATGTGCCTGGTTAAGATTGAATTGCCCGATGCGGTTGCCCCAGTAATCGGTGTAGTTCAACATAGAGGGATTTCCGGTAATCTGCAGATCATGCTCCAGTATTTCCTGCTCTTCGCAGGCATAGGGGAAGATCCGGATTTCGTTGTGGCTTTCGGTAACGGGGCGATCGTATTCGTAACTGGTGATATGATGTATCTTGAATGTTGGCATGAGCTAAGTTAAGCGTATGAAAAAAAGAGCTGACTGAAACGCTGGTTGAAATCAAACAGGTCGCGTTTTATTTCCTGCATATATTGTTGTAATCCTTTTTCTTTTAATACCGATAAATCAGCGTATTCAATTTTGCTATGCAGTCGGCCAAACTCACGGTAAAGGCTACCAGCTTCTTCACTATAATTGTCTTTTATTACTTTATCCAGGTAAAAGCCAATGCGGTCGAAACAATAACTGGCTGAACGGGTGAACTGTTTGCTGAACAATACTTGCGAAGCTACATGCTGGTTATGGTAGGGACTACGGTAGGTTTTCAGGTATAATTCATATCCCGATAAGGAGAGGAGCAGGGTTCGCCAGAACAGGACATCTCTTGAATGTTCCAATGAATAATCAACCTCAGCAAAAAAGCGGTCCGCCAGTTCTATACTGATCACTGCTCTTTCCATGAATTTTCCCAGGGTCATAAAATTCCATCCCATATTCCGGGGCATAGTGCTGTCAGCAATGCCGGTGTAGAGTGTCATTTGGGTGCCTAGTTCAGCCAAAACATTCAGCGCATCGTTACGCATCAGTTTTTGCTGTAACAGTGGATTGTTGATCAGGTGGTAAAACTGGTTCACCTGTTCCCAAACTTCTTTCGTGATATGGTCCTGTGCACCTCTTGCATTTTCCCTTGCACGTATTACCATCGAGCGGATGGAATTTCCGTTGGAGGTGTCATAGATCAGGTGTTGTACCAATTGCAACGGATGTTGATCGAAGAATTCTTTTTTTGCTTCTGCTGCAGTGCTGAACATATTGGTCAGTTGTGGCCAGAAATGAACAGCATGATCACCTTTGTCAAGCCATAAGGTATAGTTCACGTGCAGGATACGTAAGATGGCATCGCTTCTTTCGAGGTAACGGTTGAGCCAGTATAAAGAGTCTGCTAATCTGCTTAACATAGATGTTTTTCAGGTTGTTTAGTTGATGATCCAGGTATCTTTACTGCCTCCACCCTGGGAGGAATTTACTACGAGTGAGCCTTCTCGTAAGGCAACACGGGTCAGGCCACCGGGTACAATTTTGACGCCGCCCGGACCGAATAATGCAAAGGGTCGCAGATCTACGTGTCTTGGCTCAAACCGGTTGTTGATAAAACAAGGCACAGTGGAGAGACGAATAATCGGTTGAGCAATAAAGTTGCGCGGATCTTCTTCAACGGATTGTATCATATTGTGAATTTCTTCATCGGTGGCAGAATTACCCATCAGCATGCCATAACCTCCCGACTGGTTGGTACGTTTGATTACCATCTCACGGATATGGTCAAACGTAAATTTCCTGGCATCAGGATCGGCCAATTGGTAGGTGGGAACATTGGACAGTATCGGCTCTTCATTCAGGTAGTAACGGATCATAGCGGGTACATAGGCATATACGGCTTTGTCATCAGCCACGCCATTGCCAATTGCATTTACCAGGGCAATATTCCCCTTTCGATAAGCTCCAAGAATGCCAGGAATGCCTAATGCACTATCGGGACGAAAAACCAGTGGGTCCATGTATTCATCATCAATCCGGCGATAGATTACATCCACCTGTTGGAGTCCCAATGTGGTTTTCATGTATACTTTGTGATTGTCTACTACCAGGTCGCGGCCTTCTACCAGCGGGATGCCCATCGATCTGGCCAGAAAGGTATGTTCATAATAAGCTGAATTAAAAACACCGGGTGTAAGTAATACCACCGTAGGATGTGCAATCTGTCTTGGGGCCAGTGATACCAGTACATTATAAAGTTCCAGCGGGTAATTGTTTACCATGCGCACTTTGTTGGAAGTGAGCATATCTGGGAAAATGCGTTTGGTGACTTCCCTGTTTTCCAGCATGTAGGACACACCGGAAGGAGTGCGCAGGTTATCCTCGAGTACATAGTAAGAACCATCCTGACCTCTGATCAGATCAATACCTGCAATATGTACAAAAATATCATGCGGCACACGAATGCCGAACACTTCCCTGGTATAATGCGGACAGGAAGCAATCAGTTCGGCAGGGATGATGCCGTCTTTCAAAATCTGCTGGTCAGTGTAGATATCTCTCAGAAAAAGATTCAAGGCTTTCAGGCGCTGGGTGATGCCTGCCTCAATCTGATCCCATTCGTTTCCGGGAATGATGCGGGGAATGATGTCAAATGGGAAAATGCGTTCAATGCCCTCATTGTCGCTGTACACGGTAAAGGTGATCCCCTGGCTCATGAACAACTCACTCGCGAGGCGATCTTTGTCATTCAGACTTCCGGCACTCAATTGATTTAAGGTTTCAAATACCTGTTGATAAGGCGGACGCACCTGCGATCCATCACACATTTCATCCCAACTCATGGGCACCATACAGTAATTGCTGAAAACAGATTGTTCAAGCATAGTTTTGGTTATAGATAAAAAAAGGTTGTTGCCCCACGTATGGAGCAAGCAACCTGTATTTCAAATATAACGATTCAGTGTGGTATTTGGAGCCCCGACTTACTGTTGGCCGGCTGGGGTGTCAAATGCATCTGCATGCTGTTTGAGGAGCCGGAACGTCATTGAAACATGAATCAACAGGATCAGGCCGTAAGCCAGCAAAAAATTGAGCATGCTCTTCATGGCGGAGTACATCATTTCTTCCATTCCTTCTACTTCTTCCTTTTGCATGGATACCGCCTGTTCTATGACCATATTCAACATTTCCGGTTTCATTTTCAATACCAGTGCGTTGATGAAGATCATACCTCCCAGCGCCAGGGTGCAAATTCCGTTTACGCGGATTAGATCGCGCAGGGAGGGTTTGCAATACATATGGGCATCTATTCCGCGGCTTAGGAAGCGGAAACTGCAATAGCTGTAAATCACTACGCACACCATCAGGAAAACAAAGAGTAGCATAACAGGATTGGCCAATGCTGCCATCAGTCCACCAAAAACAAAGAAGGAGATAACTCCGGCGATTGCCAGCAGCAAATAGGTCAATATTCTGTAAACAATGAGCTTTTTCATGATTGTCGTGCGCGAAAAAATCAGAGATGTAATTTTATACTTAACTCGGTCAGTTGTTTATCATCAATGGCTGCCGGGGCATCCAGCATTACATCCCGGCCGGAATTGTTTTTCGGGAAAGCGATAAAATCGCGGATGCTCTCTGATCCACCCAGGATAGCGCAAAGACGATCGAATCCAAAAGCGATACCACCATGCGGCGGTGCGCCGTATTCAAAGGCACCCAGCAGGAAGCCAAACTTATGCAATGCTTCTTCCTTGCTCATGCCAAGGGCTGCAAACATTTTTTCCTGAAGCTCCCGCTGGAAAATCCGGATTGAACCTCCACCGATTTCATTTCCGTTCAATACCATATCATAGGCATTGGCCTTGATATTCGCATATGGATGTTGTAAGTAATTGGCGGCATCCTTGATTTCCGGATCATTTTCAATCATCACAGAGATATGATCCGGTTTGGGCGAAGTAAATGGATGGTGTCTAGCCACCCAGCGATTTTCTTCCTCCGCATATTCAAACAGTGGGAAATCCAATACCCACAATAATTTGAACTCATCCTTACGGCGCAACCCCAGGCGCTCACCCATCTCCAGTCTCAATTCACTAATCGCCTTGCGGGTTCTTTCTTCACGGCCTGCCAGTATCAGTACCAGGTCGCCCGGTTGTGCAGCAGCAATGCCAGCGATCGTTTTCAACTGTTCTTCAGTGAAGAATTTATCCACGCTGCTCTTAAAGCTGCCATCTGCACCACAACGGATATAAACAAGGCCGTTCATGCCGATCTGCGGACGTTTAACCCATTCCGTTAGCTCGTCCACCTGTTTGCGGGTATAGTCAGCAGCACCTGGTACGGCAATTGCCAGCACCGTTTCTGCCTCATTAAATACTTTAAATCCACTTGCCTCAAATATTTCCAGTGCAGCTGCATCTCCTGTCTGTGCCTCAAATACAGTTTTCAGGTTCGCCAGCTCCATTCCAAAACGGATATCCGGTTTGTCGTTACCATATTTCAGCATGGCATCGTTCCAGGTCATGCGCTGAACGCTTTCCGTATAATCGATGTTTCTAACGTCCTTGAATATGCGCTTAATCAATCCCTCGAACATCTGCAGGATGTCTTCCTGCTCTACAAAACTCATTTCACAGTCAATCTGTGTGAATTCCGGCTGACGGTCGGCCCGCAGATCTTCATCGCGAAAACATTTTACAACCTGGTAATAACGATCGTATCCGCTTACCATCAGCAGCTGCTTGAAGGTTTGCGGGCTCTGTGGCAGCGCATAAAATTGTCCGGGGTTCATACGCGAAGGCACCACAAAATCACGGGCGCCTTCCGGTGTGCTCTTAATCAGAAATGGCGTTTCAATATCCATGAAGTTGTTCTCATGGAGATAATTACGTGCGGAGCGATTCACAGCATACCGCAATTCCAGGTTGCGTTTCACCGCATTTCGGCGTAAATCAAGATAGCGATACTTCATTCGAAGGTCATCACCACCATCGGTATCATCCTGGATGGTAAAAGGAGGTGTAGCCGCTTTATTCAGAATGGTGAAACTGGTTACATCAATTTCAATATCACCGGTTGCCAGGTTTTTGTTTTTGCTGGTTCGCTCAATCACCTTTCCTGTTACTTGAAGCACATACTCTCTGCCTAATGGCTGGTTATCCAGCTGCGGGGTTAGTGTTTCTCCGAATAACAATTGTGTGATCCCATACCTGTCGCGCAAATCCACGAAGGTGATGCTGCCGAATTTACGAACCGTTTGTACCCATCCTGCCAGTGTTACTTCTTTTCCTATGGCATTTGCATTTAATTCCCCACAAGTATGCGATCTATACATATAGAATTTATATTTTCGGTTTGTTGCTGAGGTGCAAATGTAACATGATTACCGTAATTACCATATTGGGCGGAAGCAGCCTCCTGGTTTTTCTGATCTGGAGCTGGGAGCGAATTCGCTATGATTACCGGCGACTCGACCGCGACAGCAATCATCCTGCGCCGGAAGGCTCCGGTTCCCTGTTGCCGGAGTGGGCCCAGCACCACGACTGGCTTCGCACCCACAATATCTATTATCGGTCGCTCAGTTTAGACAACCAGGCCCGTTTCCTTCGAAGAGTGATGGATTTTATGCGGTATAAAGAGTTTAAATATATTGACCTGGAGCCGGATCCAATGATTCCGCTCCTGATCAGCGCCGCAGCTGTGCAACTGACATTCGGACTGACGGATTTTCGCCTGGATTTTTTTGAAAAAATCTATGTTTCCGGATCTGCCTACCAGGTTCACTGGCACAAACAGGCTTTCCAGGGCCATGTAAGTCTACAGGGGATATACCTGAGCTGGGATCATTTTTTTCACGGATACCAGGAATATGATGATGGCCACAACGTAGGGTTACATGAAATGGCCCATGCGCTTACCTATGGCGCAATGATGGGCAGAACTACCATGGAGAAAAGTTTTCGTACCAAATTCAAAGAATACGCGAAAGCAGCCTATCCGATACTTATACGTATGAGGAATGGAGAAGATTCCGTCCTTGACCGCTATGCCGCCACCAATTTTCACGAATTCTGGGCGGTTTCTGTCGAAACGTTTTTTGAAAAGCCCCTTTTGTTGAAAACCTGTGAGCCTGCCTTATACGGCGCACTTTGTCAGTTGCTGAATCAGGACCCCCTGGAATTAACTGCCGTAAAAGTGGTTTAAGGCAGTCCATTCGTCGAAAACCTGATTTTTACAGGATTTTAAAGGCCAAATGCTTTTAAACTTCAAAATCTAGGTTTAAATTGTGTTCAATTATTACCCTTACTCGAACCGTCGAGATTTTTAATCCGTACCAGTCTCCTCTCCGAAAGGCCATCGTATCCATTTCTGTGTTGAACCAGCAAGACAATTTCGATTTTCTTACCCGTAAAGTTGACCCTTATGGAAATCGTGTTCATTTGTTTGCTGGTGTTCAGTACTGTTTTTTTGTTTGATCTGCTGAACAATCGCTGGCAATATTTTTTACTCTACCGCCGACGCAAGGGCTTTGAACTGCATGAACCACAGTTTCGAAAGCTTATTTCTTCGAACATTCGCTACTTTAACAAAGTGGATGAAGCAACCCAGCAAAAATGGTTGTTCAGGGCCTATCTATTTTTCCGGTCTAAAAAATTCCATTACGTTGGTGTGGACCGCAAAGAGGAAATGCCCATATTGATCAGTGCAACAGCTGCACAATTGACATTGGGACTTGAAAATTTCTCCCTCAATTATTTTAGGGATATCTATGTGTTGCAGCACGACTATCATTACGGTCATTATTCACTTCCTTTTATGGGGCATGTAGACAGCTCCGGCATTTATCTGTCCTGGCATAATTTCCTGGAAGGAATTCGGAGTGCACATGACAGCAGCAATGTAGGCTTACACGAGATGGCACATGCATTGGCTTATGTCAACTTCATCACCAAAACGGACGAAGACCGCCATTTCAAAAAAGAGTTTCACAACTTCTCAAAAGTTGCGCGCCCGATTTTTCAGGATATGCAACGCGGACGTAAAACCATCCTCGGGGAATATGCAGCAACCAATTATCATGAATTCTGGGCGGTGAGTGTGGAAGTGTTTTTTGAGAACAGTGTGCGGCTGCGGCATGATCTGCCGGATCTCTATGAAGCGATGGCAAAATTGCTCCGCCAGGATCCCTATAAAGTGCTGGTTAGCCGACTGGCTGCCGCCTGAGAATGATTAGTCTTTTCGATCTGAATGTCCCAGCGATTTGCCCGGGGCAATATGATCGCGCACCAGTTGTTTTATCTCCTTAATCTCTTTAAAACCGCCATCCCGCTTGCGGTCATAAACGAGTTCCTTGTTGATGAATAGGGTATAGCGACCAGCGATTTCGCTGGGTCTGAGCGTTACCTCGGCTAGTTCGGTTTCGAATGTGGTCAATAATTCCTGTGCCATATAAGCAGCTCTCAGTAACCAATGGCACTTGGGGCAGTATTCGATCGTGATAGAGGCTTTCATTTTAATGGTATTACTTCAAAGGTAAGCGGGCTTTTGTATTTTTACCATATGGCAAAAATTAGCGGTTTATTCATTTATCCAATTAAATCACTCGGAGGAATAGAAGTAGAGTCGGCTTTATTGACAGACCGGGGTTTTCAATACGATCGGCGCTGGATGCTGATTGATTCAGCCGGCCGCTTCCTCACGCAACGTGAATATCCTGTAATGGCATTGCTTCAGGTTGCCTTAGAGCAGGATGGGTTACAGGTTTATCATAAAAAAAATGCTGCAGTTAGCATCCGTATTCCGTTTGAGCAGCAGGGTGAGGAAACTACCGTAACTGTTTGGGATGATACAATGCCTGCAAGCCTGGTTGGTTCCGAATTTGATAACTGGTTTTCACAGCAGCTGGGAATGAATTGCCGCCTGGTTTTTATGCCGGATTACAGTCACCGTGAGGTGGACCCCGATTATGCACGCAACAAAGAGCTTACCAGTTTTTCCGATGCCTATCCATTGTTGCTGATTGGCCAGGCTTCCCTGGAAGATTTAAATTCAAGACTCGAAGATCCGGTTCCCATGAACCGGTTCAGGCCAAATATTGTGATAGAGGGCTGGGAGCCCTATGAAGAAGACAGCATCCGGGAGTTCAATATTGGTGATATACAATTTGAAGCAGTAAAACCCTGTGCCCGTTGTGTGCTTACTACCATCAATCAGGATACCGCTGAACAGGGAAAGGACCCGCTTAAAACGCTGGCGGCTTATCGCAGTAAAAAAAACAAGGTGTTATTTGGACAGAACCTGTTATATAACGGAAACGGATACCTGAAAAAAGGAATGAAGGTTCATTTTTTACGCAACTCCACAAGGTAAAACCAGGCAATAAAAAACATACCAATTCCAAAAGGAATGGCTGTGTAATATCGATAGTGATCTGGTGTTTCATAGAACTCTAACACCATCCAGGAGCAGTTGGCAATGATCCAGAAAAGTACCGCCAGGTTGTGAAATAATTCCGACTTTATTTTCCTGGTTTGGTAGGTTATGAGGATAGCAACTGTCAGGGTAGGAACGATCATGAACATACCAATCGGTTTCCAAAGCAGCGCCCAGCTCATGTCTTTAAGCAGCCAAAATACAATGTGCAGGTTTTCAATCCGGCGGAAACGTTCCGGGATTGAGTACATGGGGGAGTTGCTTGCCATTCCTTCTAAAATTTCAGCGGCAAAGTTAGGGGCTCAGCAGGCTCGAAAATCGATTAATACTGGCGTCTGGCCGAATAGTGCTGCTATCTTTGATGAACCGGGCTACCTGTTGTCCGAAATATGGAGCCAGGGAGCAACCTTTGGTACCCATTCCATTCAAAATGCCGACCCTGGACAGATGGGGATGAAATCCTGCAAAGGGCCTTCTTTCAATCGTTGCAGGCCGGATGGCAGCCCAGTGATGGAGGGTTTTGAAGGGCCTCTTGATCCAATTTCGAACAGCCAGCTCCGTCCGTTCGCGGAAAGTATCCGTAGGTGCGTCCGTTTGATAGCGGTTTTCATACGTAGAGCCCGCCCAGAAATAACGCTGATTTTCAGTTCCCCCAATGTGCGGATAGGGCACCAGGCTGATCCCCTTTTTATAAATATAGTCCGCAGGCAGGTCTTCAATCTCGAGTAACAGCGCTTCTCCTTTGTTAGGAGAAAAAGGAAGCTTGCTGAAAAAAGGCAATTCCATCCCCTGAACTCCATCACAAAAAACAATGCGCTCTGCCTGGATATCCCGGTAGCGTATATATTGGTCAGTTAGTTCCAGTTCACTCGATTCAAATTTCTCCTGAATTAGTTGCTGCTTAGTTTCCAAAGCAGATTTCCAGGAATTCAACAGGAGGTTAAGATCAATCAGCAGGGCAGGGGATATACTGCCAAGTCCGTATGGAATTTCCATCAGGCTTTTCCAGTAGTCCTGATCTTCGGGCACAGTCAGGTATTCAGAGAGTTCCGGCAATCGTTTCTCAAACGCTTCTTTCATCTGCATACTGGGAAAACTGTGCAGGATGCGGGTAGACTGAATACAGCGAATTCCCAATTCATTGCCCATATTGGTATAGGCCTCCAGTGCAAAGGGAAGTAGCGTTTCCGCCATCCAGGTTTTGGCCAGCACCCGACCGGTAACCGGATTGATAACGCCCGATGCGATGCGGGAGGAACTGATTGCCCTCCCTTCATCAATGACTATAAATTCCTCCTTGTACTGCGATAGCCACCAGCTCAGCCAGCTACCCGATAAGCCCTGACCAACAAGCAGGGTGCCGGTATGGATCATGTGTTTTAGTTTGCTTCGATGTTCAATTTAATGCCTTCTGTGTGACTGGTAAACTCCGGCGCATACATACACTGGATGCTGCTGATACCGTTACTGAAGGTTCCGGCATGTGATACAAACAGGGAGTATTCCAATACATGCGAACCTTTGGGCAAATACTGGATGAAGAAATTAGTACTGGCGTCTCTGGTGCTTTCATAATAGCCCAACGCTCCCTTCCAGCGATACCCGCTTAACACATTCGTGGGTTCCAGTGCTGATGCACGCATGTCTTTTACATGTACGTACTCCATCTGACGATCGGTTTTGATTTCGAGTCGCACTACCAGTTTATCTCCCACTTTCAGCATTGCTCCATCCGTTATTGCTTCCAGCACCTGACCTTTATCCGTCAGCTTTTCAACCATCACCTGTTTGTTAATGGAAAGCGGGCCTTTGGCTGCTGTGATGTTTTCAAGATTGTCGAAATATTGCCAGTAGATAGCTCCCCAAACAGGCGCTACTGCCTTGGGTGCTTCAGCCTGCTGCACCTGAATGCTGATCTTACCCATTTCCGGAAATACCGCTGTGCCAGGAATGATCTTCTGATAATATCCTGTTCCTGCTTCTTCTTTGGCCGCAGTGATGGTTGTTACCCCACCCAGGTTGACACTTACTTTGGGTGCCGCTTCCAGCCAGTTGTCGCCCTGTAATAATAAAGCGTAGCAGGCATCTGCTGTAGCCTTGGTACTACTCCATCTATTGGTTTGTTTGTTCAGCAATAACCAGGCTTTTAATGCATTAATGGTAGTGGCAGGTTGTTTGAGTTCCTGGAAGAGTTCTATTAGTAGCGCCTGTGTTTCTATAGGCGCTTCCTGCCAGTAATAACCGGCCGTGTTCGCTTTCCAGTACATGCCCTTGTCTTCCGATTTTATCGCTGTCTGTTGCAATGATTTCAGGATATTGCTGGCCGTTTGTTTATCCCCCGTACGATGCAGTGCCAGTGCAATCATTGCTTTTGTAAAGAGATTGTCTTTTGTCCAAAGGGATTGCATTTCCTTACGGTAATGGTTAGCTGCTACCATGTATTGGCCGGATAAACCAATACTGGTGTAAAAGCTCCGCATGTAATGATATTGTACCGCATAGGTGTTCAAATAAACAGGTTCTTTTTGTCCTTTATCCCGTTTGTTATAATCTTCCAGCAGGCGCTGGTCCGCATAACTCAGAGCCGCGCTTACGATTGGAGCAAACAGCCCATAGTCTGCACTGATTATTCCCAGCTTTTGCAGGTGCCCGATACCCGTTAGGATATACTGCGTAATATAACGGTCATCCGGTCCGCCGGTGAACCAGCTAAATCCACCATTTCCAAGCTGCATTTCTTTCAGTTTGGCAAACATCTTAGAGGATTCATTGCTGAGTCGAACGGCATCAAATAATAACAGCAACCGTTTCTTTTGTTCCGCTTCCGTTTTCGCTTCCAACACCCAGGGTGTTTCTTCCAGCAGTACTTGTTTGAGCTGCTGGTTTTTCTGTAGATTACTCAGCAGGGCACTGGTATCTTTCTGTTGCCATTCAAGCAACACCTGTTTGATGCGTGGAGCGGATTTCAGCAAATGATCAGCGATCAGGTAGCCGTATAATCGATTGAAAGTTTGCTCGGAACATTCATAGGGATAATCAGCCAGGTAAGGGAGCGACTGAATAGCATACCAGGCAGGGTTAGCCGAAAATTCAACCGTGAGTGATTGATTGCTCAGGGTTTCGCTGCCCTTGCTGTTAAGTAGGTTGGTCAGCGGAATTTCTTTCGTGGCAGCTCCATTGATAAAGAAAGGAATCGCCTCCGTTACCAGTTGACGGTTACTCAATACCGGTAGTGTAGCGGATTCGCCATCTGTTTTATCGCCCACTCTTGCAATGATCTTCCAGGTCAGGGCCCGGTCGAACTGGTAAGGCACTTCCATCGGGAACTTTACCAGCTCACTGGATTTTGGTCCAACGGTGAAATATTGATTGGGAAAGAAATTATGGAACCAGCCATCTACCGGTTGATTGGTGGTAGCATCAATTAGTTGCAATTCTGCTTGCCCGGTTACTTCTTTGTCGGTCAGGTTCACCACTTTGGTGGTAATCTCCATTTTATCCCCTTCCCGTAAAAAGCGTGGCATATTGGGTTGTACCATCAGGTCTTTCTGCGTAACAATAGTTTGTTGCAGGTAACCCATGGCCAGGGATTTGGTATGTGCAAAGAGCTGCCAGTTCCAGCTCGTTACTGATTCGGGCATAGTAAAACTGAAGCTGAAATGCCCGTTCGAATCAGCGCTTAATTGCGGGAAGAAGAAAGCCGTTTCGTTGAAGTTGGTGCGAATGGCCGGTGGAGTAGGAGGTGGTGCTATTTCAAGCTCATCTTTAACAATTTTCGGCGCAGATGCTTTTACCATTTCAACCCCAACTATTCCTTCATCCTTAAGGCCCGACTGGACAATTGTTCCAATATTTGTAAATGAATCCAGCACCATATGTTCCATTTCACCCAGTTCTTCAGGTTTAGCTGAATCTACATCTCTTGCAAGCATTGGAGCAGCCATCATTCTTCTTCCCTCTATTTCTTCAAACCCGATTAACTGCTCCTCCCTCTTCCATTCTTCCGCTTTTCCGGGCAAAGCAATCTGGTGATCCGAACTGCCATCAGCAACAAAATTGCTGGTTCCGTTCCAGTTCCCCATATGATTTAAGCTTGGCCAAAGGTTTGGTTTATTCCAGGCATTAGGAGCAAACTGATCCAATGAAGCATCGTACATCGAGGTCAGTAATTCCATGCCGAATTTTTCTGCTTCTTCTCCTGAAATAGCAACCGTCCATTTTTCTTTTCCACCGGGTTCCAGTTTATCGCGGAAGGTTTTCAACTGTATCTTCAAGTCCTTCTCCTCCAGTGGTACGGAGAAATAACTATCATAACTGTACACCCTGTTGTGCTTGACAAATACATGCTGTACTTCAATGCCTCCTTTGTCTGCGTCGGTTGCTATAACGGGAATCTGTACCCGCTCTTTTCCCATTCCGAATAAGCGAAATTTTTGGGAGAAAGGCAATTTGATTTCTTTGGATTGTGCCGCCCAATTGATTTTCCGTTCAATAACAAATAAATCCAGTGCTTCCGTAGCCAGCTCAATGCTGGTTTTTTCACCCGGTTTCAGACTGCGTTTACCCTGGCTGGCGCTCAGGTATCCCGTTTCCGCAACCGTTTTTCCTGTCGGATCTGATAAGAATACAACAGACTTGCTTTCAATCATTTCTCCATTCGGATCCTCTGCTTTAGCGATCAGCCGGTACCATCCTGGAGTCCATTTTTTTCTATCCAGTTTTACAACCCCGGTGGAGTCACTTTGAATGGATTTACTCCAAACCAGTTTTCCCTCCGACCAGGTTTCGGGATCATCTTCATTTTTGTACAAATCATTCGGGAAGAAACGTCGAAACTCCTGCTCTGTCAGTACAAAGGTATCCGGAGCTTCCCAATAGCGGGAGCGAAGCAATAAACCCGGACTCTTTAATGGTACAATCTCCACGTTAACTTTTATTGGTTGTGGTTCTCCTACCAGGTTGGTGCTGCTTACCAGGATATGCTTAAAATCAGCAACCGACATTTTTTCCTGCTCGGCCCGTACATTCAATTGAATGGACTTATATGATACGGGTACCGAACTGTTTGCTGAACGGGTTTCTCCATTCAAATCAGTGATATCAATATGGATGGTATAATCAAATACCGGATCGGTTTTTGGATCAATGTTTCCATCGGGTATGGCCGGGAAAGAAATACTAAAACTTCCGTCCGCTTCAGTTGTCAGGGTGCCATGCGCTATCTCGGCGGTTCGATATCCCGGTCTGAATCCATAGGCTGCCATCTTCCAGGGATACGGAAATCGGGCACCCCTGGTAACTCTGTAAGTGCCGGTTGCATTGGAAATTGCATTGCCTGCATAGGCCGTGGCGTTGCCCTTTATAGTAACGGTATCGCCTAAACGAACCGTAGTTTTCAGCTTATCCAGGCTTACTTCAAAGCGTGGACGTTTGTATTCTTCCACATTAAAGTAAGTGGAAGAACCATATTCTTTGGATTCAATTGTAAACTGTCCGGTTAGTCCGGTTGATGGTAAATTGAATTTTCCGGCAACAGATCCATATTCATTGCTGGTTAACAACAAAGAATCCACTTTCTCTCCGTTTGCATCGAACAACTGAAGAGTGGTTTTTTTGCCGGTCAATAACCGGGGCAAACCGGTTTCCTTATCCTTGCTTGTCAGTACTGCTTTAAAGTATAGCAGTTGTCCCGGACGATATATCCCCCGATCCAAAAACCAATGCACTCTTGCGTTCTTTTTTTCATAAGCGTCTTCTGTTGTATCCTCTTCCCGCTGAGTGTAGGAGTAAATATATTCCTGCTCATCAATCCGGAGACTGTCGTTTCCATGCAGTACTTCCAATGAAAAACTCCCATATTCAGTATCACCAATTTTGTCGATGTAGAGATACCCTCTATCGTTTGCTGTCAGTGTTTCCTTTTTCATCCGACGATAGCTCCTTGAAACGGGGTCATAAATTCGTTGATACAGTTCCACAGTTGCTTTTGGTAGTGGCTGTCCGGTATTCCGATGCAAGAAAAAATAATCGGAACCCGAATGAATAAAACTGATATTGGAAACATTCAGCTCCACCACTCCCAGGTTGGCATCTGCCATAGAGAAGGAGGGACGATCACTTACCAATAAAAAATACCTCCCTACCGGCAGGGCATCCACCTTAATTTCTGTCCGGTGAATTTTGTAATCATTCTTTTCAGGAAGCGCCTGTTCCCATGCACGCATAAATTGCGAGCCACTTAGCAGTGCCCAATTCGTACTGTCAAAATAGTTCGGTTGCTCCAGTAAATCCCCATGTTTTACCGGATCCACCGGTACTACCCGCAGGTAAATCCTGCCCAGGTTTTTCCATTCTACCAGTCCCCGGAAGGGCTCTCCCGGAATATTCACCCGTTCGGTTTGCAAACTCAGGCGGGACGACCTGATTTCCTGTACCAGATTATACGTGCGGATACTGCCAGGACTTGTTTTATTTTCCCTTACCAGTTCTTCGGCCAGTGCCAGCGCTTTTACAGGATTTTCTTCGTTTCTGTAATACCAGTCTGCCAACAGGAAAACAGCCTGATCTGCAGCAGCTGTTCCCTTGAAATCCTTTCGATGTTGCTCCAGTACAGCTTTGTATAAACTGTCCTTATCCGCGAATTCAGCTTTATAATGCAGGTAGAGATATCGTTTAAGATCTGTTGCGGCCAGCTCTTCGCGCTGCTGCTGCGCATCATAATAGTTCATCAAATCCTGCAGCAGTCCCAGACTGATCCTTCCGGGTTCCGTACTATCTCCTTCGGATAACCGAAGTTTCTTAAATCCTTCTGCCGGGTGCCAGAGTGTTTTATTTTCCCAAAAGGATTGATCCGCCTGCTCCGGAAGTTCCACCGGATTTTCTTTGAAATAATTCAGTGCTTTCTTAACCACCAATTCGTATAGCGATGACCGGTAGCTGGTATTTTCTCCTTTTATAATTAGTGGCTCTACCAGTTTGCGGGCCTCCGGGCCTTTCAGTGCCGGCTCGGATAGCGCTTCCCGATAGGCTGTAGAAATGGCTTTGTGAAAATCGATCGCGGTCCAGGTTTGAATATCCTCCACATTAGTTTCCGCCAGGGGAGTGCGGTCATAGATCGACCAACGTTGCTGGTCGTATTTCTTTTTATAATAATCGCCCAGGAGTGTATTCAGGAGTGCGCGGGTCACACCCTGCTCAAGCGCAATTTCCTTTCGCAACAAATTCAACGCTGCCGTATCACTTTCTTCCACCAATACCTCCTGCAATTGAATACGATAGAGGATCGCTTTGATTTGATGACCCGATTGTTTCTCTGCCTTCGCCTTTGTATACAATTTTTGTACTTCCTCCAATGCAGATTGATACAAGCCTGCTTGCTGTACCAGGGAGTCTATTTTTTCCCACCAGGGATCGTATTGTGTTGTTGGCATTTTCTGGGCTGATAAGGAAAAGGAAAAAAACAAAATCAAAAGGCTTAGTCCTAAGCGCATATCTGACATTTTAATACAAGTTATTGAAAAGCATACAGACCATAGATGCAGACGTCATTGGATTACACAGACCAATGCCCGCAAATCAATCATCTTAACAGAACCTTGAGTGTATGTGTGCTAGTCCCGTTGCAGGAACAAAATAAAAAAAGCTGTCCCCCGGAGAGGACAGCCCTATGTTGGAGTGAATGGGAGACGGCTGCCTGGAAGGGTACAGAAAGACAAAAGCGGTACAAATATTGCACCGCTTTTTCATATTTTCAGGTATATCTACTATTTTTTAATCACTTCGGCCATCTTTTTTCCGATATCAGCCGGACTTTGTACTACGTGGATTCCACATTCCGCCATGATCTTCATTTTCGCAGCCGCAGTATCGTCTGCTCCACCGATGATCGCTCCGGCATGTCCCATACGACGACCCGGAGGCGCTGTCTGACCAGCAATAAATCCTACCACCGGCTTGGTTCCATTCTCTTTAATCCACTTGGCAGCTTCCGCTTCCATGCTTCCCCCGATCTCACCAATCATTACGATACCGTCAGTTTCCGGATCATTCATCAGCAATTCTACCGCTTCTTTGGTCGGTGTACCAATGATGGGGTCACCACCAATACCGATCGCTGTGGAAATTCCCAATCCCGCTTTCGCTACCTGGTCTGCCGCCTCGTAAGTCAGCGTACCACTCTTGGAAACAATCCCGATACGACCTGCCTTGAACACAAAACCTGGCATGATACCAACTTTACATTCATCGGCAGTGATTACACCCGGACAGTTTGGACCAACCAGGCGAGTCTTGCGGCCCTGCAGGAAGTTTTTGGCGCGAACCATATCCTGCACCGGAATACCTTCTGTGATACATACCACCAGTTCAATACCGGCTTCAGCGGCTTCCATGATGGCATCTGCTGCAAATGCAGGAGGTACAAATATGATGGATACATTGGCGCCGGTTGCCTTCACAGCATCGGCTACTGTATTAAAAACAGGACGATCCAGGTGTGTGGAGCCACCTTTACCGGGAGTAACACCACCCACCACCTGGGTGCCATACTCGATCATTTGGGTAGCATGGAAAGTTCCTTCCGTTCCTGTAAATCCCTGTACTATAATCTTCGATTGCTTATTTACTAAAACGCTCATATGGCTATATTTTAATGATCGGGGGCAAAACTAAGGTATAATGGGCAGATATCCGGCGCATTCCAAAGGGAAAATTAGCGGATCATGTCATCCATATTCCGGTCGTTGTCAATCTTGCCGGTCTGTTCCAGCATCCGCATGTCCTTGGCATCCCGGAGGAAGTCTGAAGCAAAGATGAATTCGTTCAGGCGCTGGTTTTTGCTGAAGATGATCTCTTTGTTATTCCCTTCCCATTCCTTATCTCCTTTGTACATATAGATGATCTTATCCCCAATCTCCATTACGGAGTTCATATCATGGGTATTGATCACGGTGGTAATATTAAACTCCTGGGTAAGTTCCTTGATCAGCTTGTCAATCACCAGTGAAGTCTGCGGATCAAGTCCAGAGTTGGGTTCGTCGCAAAACAGGTATTTGGGATTTAATACGATTGCCCGGGCGATGCCCACCCTTTTTTTCATGCCTCCGCTGATCTCAGCCGGGAATTTTTTGTTGGCATCCCTTAATTCAACCCGTTCCAATACCTCATCAACCCGCTTGCGTTTCTCTGCCAGGGTCCAATTGGTAAACATATCCAGCGGAAACTGAATGTTCTTCTCAACATTCAAGCTGTCAAAAAGAGCAGAGCCCTGGAACAACATCCCAATCTTCTTCCGGATCTCCTTTTTGCCCGCTGCATCCATATTGGTGAAATCCTCGCCATCGTATAAAATGGAGCCACTATCCGGACGAAACAATCCAACCAGGCATTTCATGAATACGGTTTTCCCGCTTCCACTGGCTCCAATGATCAGATTACATTTGCCATCGTCCATAACCGCACTCACATCGTTGATTACGATTTTGTCGCCAAAGCCTTTTTTGATATGCTTAACTTCAATCATGTTATAAGAGTATGGCTGCCAATACGTAATCAGCAAATAGAATTAATACGCAACTCACTACCACCGATTTGGTAGACGCCCGCCCGATTTCCAGCGCTCCTCCCTGTACATAATACCCATAAAAGGCAGGTACACTGGATATGATAAAAGAGAAAACATAGGCCTTTACCATTGCAAAAAACACGTTATAGGGTAGAAACGCATTCAGCAGACCTTTGTCAAAATCAGTTGTTGAAAGGATATTCGCTGCCTGTCCGGCCAACCGGCCTCCCCAGATACCGAGTCCGGCTGATATTACCACCAGCATTGGTATCACCACCAGGGCTGCCACAATCTTAGGCAACACCAAGTAGGTTTTGGTGTTGATCCCCATAATTTCCAATGCGTCAATCTGTTCACTTACCCTCATATTTCCCAGCTCACTCGCAATTTTACTGCCTACCACTCCCGCCAGCACAATACAGACAAGGGTAGGGGCAAACTCCAGTAATACGGTATCCCGCACGATCTGGGCGATGGAAGATTTTGGAATAAGCGGACTCACCAGCTGATAGGCTGTTTGAAGGGTGGATACCGCACCCATAAAAACGGATATAATCACCACAATGCCGAGCGATCCGATTCCTATATCATTACACTGGTGCATGAATTCCTTCCAGTATACCTTGCGGTTCTCCGGTTTGGAAAACATATCCCTTAACATCAGTATGTATCTCCCGAATTCCTGGATAAATTTCATGCTATGCGCTTGGCTGATTAATTACATTTCTTTTGTGACCTTCTGAAACCGTTTCCACCACTTGGATTTGCGAACGATCTCTTCTGTCTGATTACGGCTGCACTTCATCTGTGCATCTATTACCGCAACCAATGCCATGTTAAAGATACTTCGAACAGAGCTTCCTAACTGTAATACATGAACGGGCTTTTTCAATCCCAGCAGAATTGGTCCGATTGCATCGGCACCACCTACTTCTTTCAATAGGTTATACGCAATATTACCCGCCGCCAGATTTGGGAAAATCAGGGTGTTTACGTCCTTATCCACCAGTTCGCTGAAAGGATAGTTGTCTTTTAAAATTTCTTTATTAAAAGCGATGATACCCTGCATTTCGCCATCTACGATCAGTGAAGGATTTCGTTCTTTTACCAACTTCCGGGCTTTGGCTACCAGTTGCGCTTCGGGCGATGCACTGCTTCCGAAATTGGAATAACTCAACATCGCGATGCGGGGGGTGAGATTGAAGTTCCTCACTTCCTTGGCTACCATCAATGTGATTTCCGCCAGTTCTTCAGCAGTTGGATTAAAGTTCACCGTTGTATCTGCCATAAAAATTGGGCCCTTCTTGGTTAGCAGCAGATACATGCCGGCGATTTTGTTTACGCTTTCTTCCGTACCAATCACCTGTAAAGCGGGCCGGATGGTTTCATCGTAGTTGCGGGTGAGCCCGGATATCATGGCATCTGCATCACCTGTTTCCACCATCATACAACCAAAATAGTTCCGGTCTTTCATTATCTTGACCGATTCGTACTTGTTCAGGCCCTTGCGCTGTCTTTTTATAAACAACAGTTGCCCATATTCCTTTCTCTTCTCCTCCTGCTCATCACTCCGCGGATCAATGATAGGAATGCCATCCAAATCAATCTGGTTGGTTTCAGCGATCCGACGGATCTTTTCTTCATTTCCTAACAGGATAGGATAGGCGACACCTTCTTCAAAAACAATCGAAGCCGCTTTCAGAATCTTCAGATTATCCGCTTCTGCAAATACCAGTCGTTTCGGATCCCGTCTTGCCTTACTGCCGATTACACGCATCAACTGGTTGTCAATACCCAGCCGGTTGTTCAATTCTTCCTCGTATGCCTCCCAGTTTTTAATGGTAGTAGTTGCTACCCCACTGGCAATTGCCGCTTTGGCAACAGCCGGCGCAATGCAGGCCAAAAGGCGCGGGTCAAGGGGCTTGGGAATTATATAATGCGGACCAAAAACGATATTCTTTTCATTATAGGCCAGATTCACTATATCCGGAACCGGGCTCTTGGCGAGGTCTGCCAGCGCATGTACGGCCGCGAGTTTCATTTCCTCATTGATCTGGGTGGCCCGTACATCGAGTGCACCCCTGAAGATATAGGGAAAGCCCAGCACATTGTTCACCTGGTTGGGATAATCACTCCGGCCGGTTGCCATGATCAGGTCTTTGCGTGCAGCAACGCCTTTTTCATAGGTGATTTCCGGATCTGGGTTGGCCATAGCAAATACAATGGGATTTTTCGCCATACTTTGCACCATCTCTGTGGTAACCACATTTCCAACACTTAATCCAAGGAAAACATCTGCATCCTTCATGGCTTTCGTGAGCGTCCAGTCGGCTGATTTTACCGCGAATGGAGCTTTGTCTTCTCCCAGGTCTGTTCTTCCGGCATGCAATACGCCATCTTTATCAAATAGGGTGAAGTTTTCATAACGGGCGCCGAGTGAAACATACAGTTTCACACAGGCCATAGCCGCAGCTCCTGCGCCATTTACTACAAAACGGACTTTCTCAATTTTTTTCTTCTGTAACTCAAGGGCATTCAGCAAAGCAGCGGAACTAATGATGGCGGTACCATGCTGGTCGTCGTGCATCACCGGGATTTTCATCCGCTTGCGCAATTCCTTCTCTATATAAAAGCACTCTGGAGCCTTAATGTCTTCCAGGTTAATTCCGCCAAAAGTGGGTTCCAGCGCCTGTACGATGGCTACAAATTTTTCAGGATCCTTTTCATTGATTTCAATATCAAATACATCGATGTCTGCAAAAATCTTGAACAATACCCCTTTCCCTTCCATTACCGGCTTACTGGCTTCCGGGCCAATATCGCCAAGTCCCAATACTGCAGTACCATTGGTGATGACTCCCACCAGGTTGCCTTTGGCAGTGTATTTATAAACGTTCTCACGGTTGGATTCGATTTCCTTACAGGGTTCGGCCACACCCGGACTATACGCCAGCGACAGATCCCGCTGGGTTTTGGCCTCTTTGGTGGGAACCACTTCAATTTTCCCCGGCCTTCCTTTCGCATGGTACTCAAGGGCCTGGGAACGTCTGGTTTCTTTACTCATACGGGTGCAAAATACGAAATGACATTTTGCAAAAAGATTTGGTTGGAAAAGAAAAAGCTCTACATTTGTACTGTACTAGTTAAGTAGTACACTAAAACAATAAAACATGATATCCATCCAGAACATTCATTTCAGGTACAAAAACAAACCGGTTTTCAGTGGTTTGTCGCTGGATCTGCAACCCGGACATATCTATGGACTGCTGGGTAAAAACGGAACGGGTAAGTCGACCCTGCTCCGCCTGATCAATGGTTTACTCTTCCCAAAAGAAGGAAAGCTGAACGTGCTGGGCTATACGCCGGCTAAACGCCAGCCCGCTTTTTTGAAGCAGGTTTTCCTGGTGCCGGAAGAGTTTTATCTGCCGAATATCTCCATAAATGAATTTTTAACCGCCAATACCGGATTCTATCCGCTATTCAATGCCGAACAGTTCAACAGCTATCTGGGTGAATTTGCCATTCCCCGCGACCAGCACCTGCAGGAAATGAGCTATGGACAGAAGAAAAAACTGTTGATCAGTTTTGGCCTGGCCTGTAACACCCCCATCTTATTAATGGATGAACCAACCAACGGGTTGGACATTGTAAGCAAAAGCCAGTTTCGTAAAGTGATGGCGGGTGCCGTTAGCGAAGAAAAATGCATCCTGATTTCCACCCACCAGGTAAAAGACCTGGAAAACCTGATCGACCGGATTACCATAATAGATGAAGGCGGTATTCTCTTTGACCAAACAATTGGTAGTATTACCAATCGCCTGCATTTTAAAATTTCTTTCGACAGCGAGGAAGTTCGGTCTGCGCTTTATAAAGAGACCTCCTTAAAAGGGAATGCCATCATCCTGCTCAACGATGAAGGGGAGGAGGGAAGGCTGGACCTCGAGATGTTATACAAAGCCATTATCTCCAATAAGGAGGCGGTACAAAAAGCATTTAAATAAACAACCTTATCCAACTAATTATGAATAACGAATTCAGTTTTGAACGTTTGTTTGGATTAATCCGCAAACAATGGATCGAAAATAAAAAGTTCTATACCCTTGGCGCACTGGCACTACTGGGAATGATGGGCATCTGCATGTATCTCTTCTGGGTGCTGATGGATGGCCAAAATTATTCCGAAATAACCGCTTACCAGATATATCTTATCGGCCTGATTTTGTGCGGTACCATTTATGGAAGCATTAGTTTTAATATGTTGGACAATAAGGAAAAGGGACAATACTGGCTGACCTTTCCTGCAAGCGTTACAGAAAAACTACTGGTTACTTTCTTTTACAACCTGGTGCTTTTTTTCCTGGTTTATTCAGCCTGCTTTTTTCTCACCAAGTGGGGGGCTGAGGTTTATATAGAGCGTTTTGTAAAAGAAAATGAATATGCCAGCTACCAGGCAATGGATTGGAAAGATGGATTTGGCGAAGCGTTTCCTTATATCATCTGGGGCTATTTCTGTCTACAATCGCTTTTTATACTTGGATCTGTTTATTTCAGGCAATTTTCCTTTATTAAAACTGTCATTTTTGTAACCATAATAGGAGGCGCGCTGAGTTTCCTGCTAGCCAAACTGGCAATTAACTTATTTCCTAATTATAACTTTTACTGGAACAACCTGGAGCTGAGAGAATACCATGATCCTAACAATTATGGAGTCTATAAATCCTATGCATTGGGGTCAACTTTATCAAAAGTGCTTGGTTACATACTTACCTACAGCTGGGTGCCCTTGTTCTGGGTTATCACCTGGTTCCGTTTGAAAGAAAAGGAAATTTAACGTATACCCTTAAACGAAATTAATCATGCAATTCAATACAACCGGCCAGGCCATCTATCTCCAGATTGTTGATTATGTCTGCGAGAAAGTACTGCTGGACGAATATCAACCGGAAGACAAACTGCCCAGTGTACGGGAGATGGGCATGCAATTGGAAGTAAATCCCAATACGGTCATGCGGGCCTATGAAGTGCTCAAGCAGCAAGGGATCATTCATGACCGGCGCGGCATCGGATACTTCATCAGCGAAGCTGCCAAAGAAAATGCACTGAACTACCGGAAACAGGAATTTACCAACAGTGAATTGCCTGCTTTTTTCAGGGTCCTGTTCATGCTGGGTATGGAGCCATCGGATCTGGTTCCTGCTTATGAGAGTTTTAAAACCAAATATGTAAGAGCATAAACCTATTCAGATGAAAACAAGTAATAAATTATTAGTAATCCTGCTAATCAACCTCGTACTGATTCCAACCACCATCATGCTGGCGCTTTCAGCAAAAGTTAAAAGCGGTAATTATGTGCTGGGTATGACAGAAATGGAAAAAGAGGCCCGTGCCGCCAAGCCCATATCAGCTACCGGCTTGCTGAAACTGAAAGCACCAATGGGTTCCAAACTGGAATGCACCATTCATTATTCTGACAGCGTGTATTACCGTAAATATGGTTCTGCGAATGAAAGACTTTCTGTTGAAAATTCAGGTGATACGTTGGTGTTTTCGCTACCTGCTTCTGCAGAGAATAGTCAAGATGAGGAGCGTAATGAAATTTATCTTGATTTATTTATGCCTTTCAACGGTTTGTTAATGCTGGATGGTGCCACGGCAAAACTGGATTCGGTAGCCGCTGATGCAGAAATTGAAGTAACCATGCAAAATAATAGCATCCTTTCTTTGGGTAACACGGAAAAAGATAAAAATACTCCCTTGAAATTTGCTTCTCTTTTTGTGCAGGCAAACAATTCGGATCTGATTATTCCCGACCGCACTTTCATTGAAAAGCTGGTACTAAAGCTGGATGGACAATCGAAACTTGCTTTCGGCCAGGAATTACAACTTGCCAATCTGGAAGGAACAATTTCCGGTGAAACATCTGTGACGGGTCCTGCAAAATGGTTTTACCTTTTAAAACCAGCTCCCTGATCAGGGCTGTACCAGTGCTCCTAATACAGCCATCATAGCCATCCCGGTTTCGATGGCAGATTCATCAATATTGAACGTGGGCGTATGCACTCCGGATACGATGCCACGTTCTTTATTCATTACGCCCAGCCGATAAAAACAGCCAGGTATTTGCTGTGAATAATAGCCAAAATCTTCCGCACCCATTCTCAGTTCTGTCTCTTCTACTCTGGCACTTCCTAGAAAATCCGTTGCAACTGCTTTCGCTTTTTCATGCAGTACTTCATTGTTGTAAACAGATGGATATCCCACATCAATGTGTAAATCTACTTCAGCCTCCATGGATTGGGCAATGCCCTCCACTATGTTTCGGATAAGTTCATGCGCTTTGAATCGCCAGCCTTCATCCATCGCCCTGAACGTGCCCATCATTTTGACCTCGCTGGGAATAACATTGGTGGTATGTCCACCCTGTATAGAAGTGATAGATAAAACAGAAGGTTGATGCGGATCCCGGTTTCTGCTGATCACCTGTTGAAGAGCAACTACCATTTGTGAGGCAACCAATAAGGTATCGGTTGTAAGGTTCGGTGCAGCAGCATGTCCGCCCTTTCCTTTTACTGTTATATAAATTTCATCAGCACTCGCCATTACTTTTCCGGCCCGGAAACTTACCTGCCCAACCGGTAATTGCGGATGCACGTGCAATCCGAATATTGCTGCAGGCGCCGGGTTTTCCAATACTCCATCCCGGATCATATAACTTGCGCCACCCGGATTTTTTTCTTCGCCTGGCTGAAAAACCAGTTTAATGGTGCCTGTCCATTCATCTTTTAACTCCTGTAAAAGGCGCGCTGCACCGAGTAAACAACTGGTATGCACATCGTGCCCACAGGCATGCATAATACCCGGTTTGGTTGATTTATAGGGTATATCATTTTCTTCCAGGATGGGAAGTGCGTCCATATCCGCCCTTAAGGCAATACATCGACTTTCGGGGTTCCTGCCTTTTATAAATCCCACTACACCTGTAGTAGCCATTATCGTAAACGAAATACCCAGCTTGCGCAGGTGTTCCTGCACAAATTGACTTGTCTCAAATTCCTGGTAACTTAACTCCGGATTGGCATGTAAATGTTGCCGGATGGCAATATATTCTGCTGCATAGGTAGCAGCTTTCTGCCTTATTTTTTCCTGTAATACCTGTTGCTCCTGGTTCCCCATCCCACAAATATAAGCGCTCTCCCAACTTCCTACTTCTCACTTCTTACTTCTTACTTCAAAACTATTCTTCCGTGCTCTTGTACGGATTCACTTCAATCACATCATTCACGATGTATACATTCTGCTTAAATTCCCGCGATAATTGCCGCTGGTAGGACTCCGCCATTTTTCTATCTTCAAAATTGCCCACCCGTAACCTGAAATAGGGTGCCTGGTACATAAGATAGGCTTTCAACTCCGGGAATAACCTGTAAACTGTAGTTTTTGCATTGATGGCTGCATTCCGGTCGGTTGTATTGATTACCTGGATCCGATAACCTGGAACATTCCGGCGTGATTCCCTGGTTGTTACTTCATTGATCTCGACCTGCTTTCTTACGAGTTGGTCCAGCCTGGGATCTTTTTTTACGATTATGGTATCCGCTACCGGATTGGCATAACCGATGACCGTATAGATGCTGGCAAAAAATAATATTATCAGGGTTTTCATGTTACTAAGACATTCAAAATCCTCGCCAAAGTTGGCTGGACCGTTCTTTTTAATCTTTTACTAATAACCTCCTGTAGTTTCCCTGGCGGGGTTTCCCTCCGCAATGGCAACACTCGCGCTGCAGCCCAGGCGATTCGCTCCGGCCTCCACCAGTGCACTTGCAAAGGCAAAATCCCGGATTCCACCAGAAGCCTTGATCTGTACCTGCGGGGGCAGGTGCTTTCGCATTAACTGTACCGCTTCCACACTGGCACCTTTTTCGGCATAACCGGTGGATGTTTTCATGAAATCGATACCAAGCGCCCCCAATTTTTCACAACAACCAATGATTTCTTCCTCACTCAGGATACCCGATTCAATGATCACTTTTAAGATTCTTCCTTTATTGTGACATACTTCCACCAGCAGGGCTACTTCTTTCTGCAGATAGGTCCAGTCCTGCTGTTTGAGAGCTACCAGGTTGATCACCATATCCACTTCATGTGCCCCGTCCACAACGGCCAGTATAGTTTCTGCTACCTTGGCTTCCGTGGCTGAATACCCAAAAGGGAAACCCACTACCGTGGCTACTTTTACGGAAGTTGGTGCAAGGATGGCTACCGCTCTTTTTACAAAAGGAGGGGGTACACAAACTGCTGCAAACCCATATGCAACAGCCTCCGCACACAACTTTTCAATATCCCCGATAGAAGTAGTTGGTTTTAATATGGTATGGTCTATAAAAGAAGCAATATTCATAATATGAACCGACCGCTGATAAAAATCGGTAGTCGAAGTTATACCATTTACTTAAATTCAGTACTTCACACAAACGAAACAAGTAACACACATGAGAAAGCATTTTATGCTGCCCTCAGGCCTTCGGTTACCCGCACTGCTCTGCGCTGTGCTCAGTGGTACCCTGGCCCAGGCACAACCGACTTTCCCGGTTAATGGCATCGCTGATGAAAAAGTTGCCACCTATGCATTTACCAATGCAACAATTGTGGCGGAATCCGGTTCCGTGCTCAATGCAGCTACCATGGTAGTTAAAGATGGCAGGATTCTCTCCATCGGTACCAATGTAACTGTTCCCAAGGAAGCGATGGTGGTTGATTGCAAGGGAAAGTACATCTATCCTTCCTTTATTGATATGTATTCCGACTATGGCATGCCTCCCCTGGCAGCCGTTCAGCGTCGGTTTAATTTCAATGCCCCCGCACAGCTAACTTCCAATCAGAAAGGCGCTTATGGCTGGAACCAGGCAATTCGTTCCGATGTTCAGGCTGTAACCCAATTTGCCGCCAATGAAGAAAAAGCCAAACAGCTTCGCGAGCAGGGTTTTGGAACCGTGCTTACGCATGTGCAGGATGGTATTGCCCGTGGTACCGGCACCCTGGTTACCCTGGCTGATGATAAAGAAAATAAAACTGTCTTAAAAGATAAGGCAGCATCCCATTTCTCTTTCAGCAAGGGTTCATCCACCCAGGTCTATCCCAGCAGTCTGATGGGTACGATCGCTTTGCTTCGTCAAAGTTTTATAGATGCCCAATGGTATAAAAACAATGCCGCTAAAGAAGGTCTTAATTTAAGTCTCCAATCCTGGAATGAAAACCTGTCTCTGCCCCAAATCTTCGAAGCCAATGACAAGTGGATGGCTTTAAGAGCTGACAAAATCGGTGACGAGTTCGGCATCCAGTATATCATCAAAGCAGGCGGTAATGAATACCAGCGGATCCAGGAAATGGCTGCTTCCAAAGCTCCTTTTATCCTGTCGCTGAACTTCCCCCAGGCGATGGATGTAGAAGATCCTAATGATGCCCGCTTTATTTCTCTTTCCGATATGAAACATTGGGAAATGGCTCCCTCGAATGCGGCTGCTTTTGAAAAGGCCAATATTCCCTTTGCTCTTACCGCAGCAGATCTGCGCGATACCAAACAATTCCTGGCAAATCTGCGCAAGGCAATTGAATACGGACTGTCTGAAAACAAAGCACTGGATGCCCTTACCAAAACACCTGCAACATTACTGGGTGTGTATAATGAAGTTGGTAGCCTGTCTACCGGCAAATGGGCCAATTTTATCATTACCAACGGACCTGTTTTCCAGGACAAAACAGTGATTTTGCAAAACTGGGTACAGGGTAAAAAATACGGAGTAAAAGAGGATAGCTGGTCTGCCCCTATGGGTGAATATCAATTGACTTTAAACAGTGCCAAAGGCCCACAACAATATAATCTGCTGATCAAAGCAGGTGGTGCTGCTTCCGTTATTCAGAAAGATACCCTGGCTGGAAAATTCAGCTTCGACGGTAAACTGGTTAAACTCAGCTTCCCTGAAAGCAAACAATCGAAAAAGAATATCCGTCTCAGTGGTGTTAGTCAGGCCGATGGCTGGCAGGGTACCGGAGAAGATGCCAATGGCAATAAATTCTACTGGACAGCCAAAATGCTGAAGGAAGAGCCTGCTAAAACTGACAGTGCTAAAAAGAAAACCACTCCGGAATTGGGTGCGGTTCCTTTCCCTTTTAACGGCTATGGATTTGAAAAAATGCCGGAACAACAAACCTTGCTGATCCGGAACGCCACCGTATGGACCAATGAAAAAGAAGGCAAACTGGAAGGTGCCGATGTGTTGGTTAAAAATGGCAAGATCGCTGCAGTTGGTAAAGGCTTGTCAGATGCCGGTGCAACAGTGGTGGACGGAACCGGCAAACACCTTACGCCGGGTATTATCGATGAACACTCCCATATCGCAGCTGCTTCCATTAATGAAGGCGGACAATCAGTTACTTCTGAAGTGCGCATTGCCGACAACCTGAATCCGGAGGATATCAATATTTATCGTCAGCTTAGCGGAGGTGTTACTTCCTCCCATATCCTGCACGGTTCTGCCAATACCATTGGTGGACAGACCCAGCTGATTAAACTCCGCTGGGGTGCAGATGCTGAGGGACTGAAATTCGCCAACTGGATTCCCCAGATCAAATTTGCCCTTGGTGAAAACGTAAAACGTTCCGGCAGCAGCGCCAACAATCGCTTCCCTGACAGCCGTATGGGTGTGGAAGAAGTACTGGTAGATGCGTTTACCCGTGCCCGTGATTATGAAAAAGCAATCGCGGCAGCTTCGGTTCTTCCTAAAGGTAAGAAAGGCGCCACAGCCAATCCATGGGCTACAGTTCGCCGCGATCTGGAGCTGGATGCCATGGTGGAGATCCTTAACAAAAAGCGATACATCACATGTCACTCATATGTTCAAAGTGAAATCACAGCAGCCATCCGTGTTGGTGATAAATTTGGATTCACGTTCAACACCTTCACCCATATCCTGGAAGGCTATAAGGTGGCAGATAAAATGAAAGCACATGGTTCAAATGCCAGTACGTTTTCCGACTGGTGGAATTATAAAATGGAAGTAGTGGATGCAATTCCGCAGAATGCAGCTATCATGCACGAAGTTGGATTGAATGTAGCCATCAACAGTGACGATGCGGAAATGGCCCGTCGCCTTAATCAGGAAGCTGCCAAAAGTGTAAAATACAGCAAGATGAGTGAAGAGGACGCTTTAAAAATGGTAACCTTGAATCCAGCCAAAATGCTACATGTAGAAGATCGTGTGGGCAGCATAAAAGTAGGTAAGGATGCCGACCTGGTGCTCTGGTCAGATAACCCACTCAGCATTTATGCAAAGGCAGAAAAAACCATTGTAGACGGAATTGTATATTTTGATCGCCAGCGCGATCAGGAACTGCGTGCGAAAATCACTGCAGAAAAGAGCCGCCTCGCACAGAAAATGATTGGTGAGAAAAAAGCAGGCGCTCCGATGGCTCCGGCCCGTGCAAGTATGGAAATCATGCATACCTGCAGTGATCATGCGCATAGTCATGGACTGCTGGTGGTAGATGCCGATGAGATCAATTCTAACGACTAAACGAGACAACAATGAAAAACAACATAATTGCATTACTGGGAGCTTCCCTGATTTCAGCTGCTTCCTTTGCCCAGGAAAATGTTTATCCAGCGCCTGAATACAAGGGTCTGCTTTTTCTGAAAAATGGTACCGTACATGTTGGTAATGGCCAGGTGCTGGAGAATACCACCATTCAGATCAACAATGGCAAGATTGAAAAAATCGGACAAAACCTGCCCATCCCAATGGATGATGTGAAAGTGTTCGATGTCAGTGGTAAACATATCTACCCCGGACTAATCCTTAGCAGCTCCACGCTTGGGTTGGTGGAAGTCAACAGTGTTCGGGCTACTATTGATCATACAGAAATAGGAGAGATCAATCCCTCCATTCGTTCAATTGTAGCATATAATACTGATTCCAAAGTGATCAACACACTGAAAACAAATGGTATCCTGATGGCTAACATTGTGCCTGATGGCGGACTGATCAGTGGTTCTTCCTCCGTGGTTCAGCTGGATGCCTGGAACTGGGAAGATGCTGCTGTGAAAATGGAAAATGGTATTCATCTTAGAATGCCATCCCTGATCAACCGTCCGAACCGCTTTGCTTTCTTTATGGGCGCTGCTGCTCCCGGCGATCCGGTGAAAAGAGGGCTGGAGCAGGTAGACCAAATCAAGACCTTCTTTAGGGAAGCGCAGGCCTATGCAAATGAAACTGCTCGTACCAGCACAAACCTGAAATACGAAGCGGTAAAAGGGCTGTTCAACAAGTCGCAGAAACTCTTCGTTCATTGTGATATCGTAAAGGAAATGCTGATTGCTGTTGATTTTGCCAAGGAATTCGGGATGGATGTGGTAATTGTTGGTGGTAGTGAATCTTACCAGATGCCCGAACTGCTGAAACAAAATAACATATCAGTAATCCTGAACCAGATGCACAGTTTGCCAACTTCAATTGATGATGATGTGGATCAGCCTTACAAAACTGCTGCTGCACTTCAGAAAGCGGGAGTTTTGTTTGGAATTAATGATGCAGACGGACAGACCCGCGGTCGTAACCTTGCCTTTAATGCCGGTACAGCTGCCGCCTACGGGTTAACCAAAGAGCAGGCCCTGCAAGCCATCACCCTGAATCCCGCGAAAATCCTGGGTATTGGTGATCAGGCCGGATCCATCGAGGTGGGTAAGGACGCCAGCCTGGTAGTGAGCGAGGGGGATATCCTGGATATGAGAAGCAGCATCATCCTGCATGCCTTTATTCAGGGACGTAAAGTCGACCTGACGGATAAACACAAGCAGTTGGATGAACGATACAGGAAAAAATACGGACTTACTAAATAGTCAAAAAAAAGGTAACCAACTCGGTTACCTTTTTTCTTGTGGCGGCAACCAAGTTTAAATTAATTCGTTCAGATCTTAAATATTGAAACGTATGAAAAAGCATATGATGCAGATGGCGCTTGTTTTGTTTGTTAGTTTAGGTATGGTTGCCTGCGACAGGTTTGACGACGATAATGACGATCCAACCAATACGCCCGCGAATTCAGTAACTAACTCTTACCTGATCAATGGTAGCTGGAAAGTAAGTCTGCTTACGGATGATGGAAGAGACGAAACCAGCGATTATGATGGATATACCTTTGTTTTTGGAGATGACGGCAAGCTGACTGCCACCCGTGGAGCAGTTACCACTACCGGTACCTGGCGCACGCGCAGGGATGATGGTAGCAATGAATTGGTTATCCAGCTTTCAACAACAGACAAAGATCTGCTGGAACTGAATGACGATTGGGATATCGTACTGAGCACCAACTCAAAAATTGAACTACAGGATGATAATGATGAACGCGACGAAAAACTACACTTTACGAAAAAGTAAAATTGGTATTTTAGGGGGATAACCAAAACTAAATGAGCTCTGATTTTATCCCGAAAGCCCCCATCCGCGTGGCTTCTATTGATGTGCTCCGTGCACTCACCATGTTCGGAATGATCTTCGTAAATGATCTCTGGACATTGAAAGACATTCCCCATTGGTTAGAACATGTTGCAGCAGATGCAGACGGTATGGGCTTTGCAGATATTGTTTTTCCAGGCTTTCTTTTCATAGTTGGTATGTCCATCCCCTTTGCTGTAAGAAACCGGCAGGCGAAAGGAGATAACAAGCAACACCTTACCCTTCATATTCTCCAGCGCGGGCTTGCACTACTCCTGATGGGTGTATTCCTGGTAAATGGAGAAAATATCAATGAAGCGGCCACCGGTCTTTCAAGGGGTACCTGGAATGTTATCAGCTGGATCGCTTTTATGGTGCTCTGGAACCTATATCCAAAACATTGGAATAAAACAGGAATCCGTATTGCCCAGGTACTGGCTTTAGTGGTGCTGGGGGCATTGGCTTTTGTCTATCGGGGTGGCGCAGCCGAAAATTTATCGGGATTCACTACCTGGTGGTGGGGCATTCTTGGTTTGATCGGCTGGGCCTACCTGTTGGCAGCCCTGCTCTTTACCTGGGTTAATGGGAAAATTATACCTCTCGCGGTTGCTGCAGTCCTCAGTTTATTAATTTCAGCAGCACACCATCTTCATTGGTTGCCTGAACAGGGCTTGCTTAATACCCTTCTTTCACCCATTGGACATGGTGCCATGACGGCTTTTACAATTGGCGGTGCCTGGGCCTCACAGGTATTTTGGAAAGGACGTCATACAGATCAGTCTATGGCGAAACTGTCAGCTTTATTTGGAGGATCAGCACTGCTCTTGCTTGTTGCCGGTTTTCTTACGCGGCCACTCTGGAGTATATCCAAAATCCAGGCTAGACCTTCCTGGGTGATGATTTGTGTGGCTATCTTCCTGGTACTCTTTTTACTGGTCTACCAGCTGGTAGATAAACAACAAAAATCCAACTGGTTTGCAGCCATTCGTCCGGGAGGAACAGACACACTGCTTTGTTACGCACTCCCTTATTTCGCGTATGCAATGATTCGTCCCTCCGGCCTTTACCTGCCCGACTGGGCATTGACCGGATCAGTCGGATTGCTTAAATCTTTGTTGTTCTCGCTGTTAATGATTCAAATTGCCGGATGGTTGAGCAAAAAAGGACTTAAGCTGAAATTATAACTGGTATTTACTTGCGGGACTGCTCTCTGATTTTGTCCAGTGCCTGCTGGAGTTTTTGCCCGTCCTTTTTAAAGGATGAGAGATCCACTATCTCCACTTTTCTGTATTCAATCGGATGACTTTCTGATTGCAGGGAGATATATCCTTCACTAATCAGTCCACCATCAGGAAGACCCATTCCCTTTACCCAGGGATCACGACCATCGTATTGAGGACGTGTATAGGTCAATACGGTATCTCCCTGAATAATATGTTTAATGATGGAATCACCCAATACCAGCATTTCTGCACGTACCCACTGGTCGCCATGATAGGTTTTGGAATTGGAGTTAACACAATGCGGCGTGAATAATTTGTCATTCAAAAAAACATTCGTTCCGGGTGTACACAGATTACCGGTAGTCCTGGGATCTTTGCCATTTCCACCAAGGAATTGTGCTTCCATAGAAATTGGAAAATCCTGTTCTTTTTTCATGCTTTCCGGAGACTGGCAATGCAACATCGCTCCGCTGTTCCGGATCGCCCAACCCGGACCTTCCTTCACCTGCTCACCTACAAAACGATACTCCACCCCCAGCAGGTAATGACTGTATTTGTTCTTATGAAAAATATGTCCATACTTTTCTTTGAATCCATCATATTGATCATAGGAAACCTTCAATACACCATTCTCTACCCGGAATGTGTTTCCGAAATTATCATGGAGCTCATGGTCCTTTATTTTCACTTTCCAGTCGCTCAGGTCTTTGCCATTAAACAACTGTACCCACTGCAAAGAGGCTTTCTGGTTACTGCTGCCACAGGAAAGAACAACGCAAATACAAAGGGTCGAAAGAAACTTTTTCATGCCGGTTGGTTTTGTCAGATTCAGTCCTAAGTTAAAAAAGAAAAGGTGCCCGCAGGACACCTTTTTATAATTTGCTCAATCGTTTGATTATGCTCCGTGGCAGTTTTTGTATTTTTTACCGCTACCGCATGGACAAGGATCATTACGCCCTACCTTGGGTCCAACCCGGATAGGTTCACGTACGGTTGGAGTTCCGCTTGGGTCATAATAATCATTCTGATTAGCAGCATAATCATCACCCCTCGCATCTACTTCTTCCTTGTTGGATTGCAGCTTGCTCATATCGGTTTTTTCTTCCCGACCTTCCTTAATGATCTCAGCAGGTTGCTGTTGTTCCATTGGTATTCCGCAATGGGCCAGGAAGGAAACGATTTCACGGTTCACTTCACCATCCATCTTACGGAAAAGATCAAAAGCTTCCATTTTATAAATTACCAACGGATCTTTTTGCTCCAGGTAAGCTGTCTGCACACTTTGCTTCAGGTCATCCATGGCACGCAGATGCTCTTTCCAGGAATCATCAATGAGTGCCAGCGTAATGGTTCTTTCCAGCGCATTGGTCAATTCCCGACCATTGGTATCAAGTGTCTTCTGCATATTGCTTAACACGTTGATGCCTTTACGTCCATCAGTAAACGGTACCACCACATTTTCAATATGATTGCCCTGTGTACTGCGGATATTCTGGAATACCGGCACTGCCTGCTGACCGATAGCCTGCATTTTCTGCTGATATCTTGCAGTGGCTTCCTGGTACAAGCGATCTGCCAGTTGCTGTGCATTCCCAGATTTGAATTCCGCTGCTGTAATCTGTGTGTCAAGCCCAAAATTCATGATGGCACCCAGTTTGAATCCTTCAAAGTCATCCTGCTCTCTGAAAGAGGTTACCAGTCCTTCCGCCACACCATAAAATGCATTGTCCAGATCAAGCGCCAGGCGCTCTCCAAACAGGGCGTGATTACGTTTCTTATAAACAACATTCCGCTGCTTGTTCATGACGTCATCATATTCAAGCAAACGCTTACGGATACCAAAGTTATTTTCCTCCACTTTCTTCTGCGCTCTTTCAATGCTCCTGGTAATCATGCTGTGCTGGATCACTTCCCCTTCTTTGTATCCCATTCGGTCCATCAGGGAAGCAATTCGGTCGGATCCAAACATACGCATCAGGTCATCTTCCATGGATACATAAAACTGAGAAGTACCTGGGTCTCCCTGGCGACCTGCACGTCCGCGTAACTGGCGGTCTACCCGGCGACTTTCATGTCTCTCTGTACCAATAATCGCTAAACCGCCTGCTTCTTTTACACCTGGTCCCAGTTTGATATCTGTACCACGTCCCGCCATGTTGGTGGCTATAGTTACCGCGCCTGCCAAACCAGCTTCGGCTACCACCTGGGCTTCCCTAGCGTGCTGCTTTGCGTTCAATACGTTGTGAGGAATTTTTTTACCCTGTAACATCCGGCTTAACAATTCACTTACTTCAACTGAAGTGGTACCTACCAGTACGGGTCTGCCGGCATTGCGGAGCTGCTCAATTTCTTCAATTACTGCAGTGAATTTTTCTTTCCTTGTTTTGTACACCAGGTCCTGCTGATCCTTTCTTGAAATAGGCAGGTTGGTGGGAATGGTTACTACATCCAGTTTATAGATATCCCACAATTCAGCTGCCTCAGTTTCAGCCGTACCCGTCATACCCGCCAGCTTGTGGTACATCCTGAAATAGTTCTGCAACGTAATGGTAGCATAGGTTTGTGTCGCTGCTTCAATCTTCACATTTTCCTTCGCTTCAATCGCCTGGTGTAAGCCATCTGAATAACGACGACCTTCCATGATACGACCTGTCTGCTCATCCACAATCTTTACCTGTCCTTCAATTACCACATACTCTACATCCTTGTCAAATAGAGTGTAAGCTTTCAGTAATTGCTGGATGGTATGTATGCGATCCGCTTTGAGTGTGTATTCGTTTAACAGTGCTTCTTTTTGCTGCAGTTTATCTTCTGCACTGGCAGTTGCGTCTGCTTCAATTTCTCCCAGTTTGGAACTGATGTCTGGCAGCACAAAGAAATCAGGATCTTCCCCGGAACGGGTGATCATCTGAATCCCTTTTTCAGTCAGATCAACAGAGTTGTTTTTCTCATCAATATAGAAGTACAATTCGGCATCTACTTTTGGCATCTCTTTCGACTGATCCGCCAGGTAATAGTTTTCCGATTTCTGTAGTTTTACTTTTACACCGGGTTCACTAAGGAATTTGATAAGAGCACTGGTCTTTGGTAAGCCACGATAGGCGCGCATCAGGGCAAGACCCCCATCTTTCGGATCATCATTTCCTTCTGCAATCTTTTTTCTTGCTTCAATCAGGAATTTATTCACCACCTGCTTCTGTGCTTCTACCAATTGAAGAACCCGTGGTTTTAAAATATGGTATTGCTGGTCTTCACCGCGGGGTACCGGTCCGGATATAATGAGTGGTGTACGCGCATCGTCAATCAATACGGAGTCCACTTCATCCACCATGGCAAAATGATGTTTTCGTTGTACCATTTCATCCGGACTGTGCACCATGTTATCACGCAGGTAATCAAAGCCGAATTCATTATTGGTACCATATGTGATATCCGCCATATAGGCTCTTCTGCGCTCTTCACTGTTAGGCTGGTGTTTGTCGATGCAATCCACAGTCAATCCAAGCCATTCGAAAATGGGGCCATTCCATTCAGAGTCGCGGCGGGCCAGGTAATCATTCACCGTTACAATATGAACTCCTTCGCCCGCCAGTGCATTCAGATAGGCGGGCAGGGTAGATACCAGGGTTTTACCTTCACCGGTTGCCATCTCCGCAATTTTTCCGGAATGCAGTACAAAACCACCAATCAGCTGCACATCGTAGTGCACCATGTTCCAGGTTACGATATTGCCACCTGCTGTCCAGCTATTGCTGAAATGGGATTGATCGCCTTCAATTTTAATGTGTTCTTTTTTAACCGCCAGCTGCCTGTCCAGATCGGTGGCGCTGGAAATCATAACCGGATTTTCCTTGAAGCGGCGGCTGGTTTCTTTTACTACTGCAAATGCCTCTGGAGCGATCTCTTTCAGCACTTCTTCAAGCTGCTCGTTTTTCTTCTTTTTGAGTTTGTCCACCTCCTGGTAAATTGCGTCCTTACCGGAGAAATCACTGAAGGGGAGGGCTTCCGCCTGGGCGTTCAGTTGTGCAATTTCTTCATTTATGGAACTTACATGTTGTTGGATACGATCCTTGAATTCTCTTGTCTTGGCTCGCAACTGATCGTTGCTAAGTGATTGATAAGCAGCAAAATATTCATTCGCCTTAGCTACTAATGGCTGGATGCTTTTAACGTCTTTTTCTGATTTGCTTCCGCCAAATAGTTTCTGAATAAAACCTAACATCGTTTTGGGTATTGTCTTAAAAGATTTCGTTTCTGCGCGTAATTACCTCTGTCAATTTCAGTGCTACACTTCCTGTTTAGTCAAATTGTCAGGCTGGCAAAGGTACGGCAAGCCAACCGGAATTGGAAGAGCCACATTTTCCATGCGGGATTTATTGAAATTACCTGTTTTCTTTTACCTTTGCGGCCAAATTGAGGAAAATCACCCTACTATGTCAGGAGCATTAAAAGAAGTACGCAACCGGATCAAATCCGTTCAGAGCACTCAGCAAATCACCAAAGCCATGAAAATGGTTAGTGCCGCCAAATTGCGCCGTGCACAGGATGCGATTCTTCAGATGCGTCCCTATGCTACCAAACTACAGGAAATGCTGTCCAATATCGTCAGCAATTCTGAAGGTGAAGTAGGGGGATCCCTGGCTACCGAGCGTCCGGTAGAAAAAGTGCTGCTGATTGTTATTACCAGTGATCGCGGACTGGCAGGTGCCTACAATGCCAATATCATTAAAGCTGCCAAAGCGGTTATTGCTGAGCGTTACAGTGCCCAGCAAGCCCAGGGAAATGTGAAGATCTGGAACATTGGTAAAAAAGGATATGAGGCCATGCTGAAAGCCAACTACAAGGCAGACGCAACTTATAAAGACATTTTCCTTGATCTCCGTTTCGAAACAGTTCAGGCCTGTGCCCAGGCTGCTGTTAAGGCTTTTGAAAACAAGGAGTTTGATGTAGTTGAAATTGTCTACAGTGAATTTAAGAATGCCGCTACCCAGCGTTTTGTGGTAGAGCGTTTCCTGCCGATTCCCAAGGTTACAGCTGCAGCCAATGCCAAAAAAAGCGATTTCATTTTTGAGCCCAATAAAGAAGAACTGATTGCGGAACTGATGCCCAAAATTCTGAACACCCAGTTATACAAGGCGGTACTGGATGCCAACGCATCTGAACACGGTGCCCGTATGACGGCCATGGATAAGGCATCTGAAAACGCGAACGAACTGCTTCGCAGTCTGAAGATCAGCTACAACCGCGCCCGTCAGGCTGCCATCACTACCGAACTGACCGAGATCGTAAGTGGTGCTGCTGCGCTCCAGGGCTAATTTCAGGGGCTTTTCCACATTGTGTATAACTCCATTTCCTGTTTTTAGCATTTTTGAGAAGCTTGCGGCATGTTCATTGCTGCCTTAGCATAGGATTGTGTGTAATGGAAATTAAAATGTCGAAACCATGGAAATCGGAAATATCATCCCTCATATTGAAGCCCTCATTTTTGCAAGCGAAAAACCGCTGGGTGCCATCGAACTGACAGATCTTATCAACCAGGCTTTTGGCTTTATGGAAGATAAGTTGACGCTGGATCAGATTGAAGCCGGCATTGAGGGTATCGTTGAAAAATACCAGTCAGAGTTTTACCCCTTTGAACTCCGATTCAGCGGCGGTGGCTGGCAATTCCTTACCAAAAAGGAATATCACAAAACCGTTGCCCAACTGAATGGTGATAAATTCCTGAAGCGCCTGAGTCCGGCAGCTATGGAAACCCTCGCAATTATTGCCTACAAGCAACCAATCACAAAAGGAGAAATCGAAGCGATCCGCGGGGTTAGTGCTGATTATTCCATCCAGAAATTACTCGAGAAAGAACTGATTATTATCAGTGGCCGTAATGAGGATATGCCTGGTAAACCGCTGGTATATACAACCTCCCGCTCCTTCATGGATTATTTCGGATTAAATGGTCCGGAAGACCTCCCGCGTATCCGGGAAGTACTGGCTGACCAGGTAGTGGAACCAACACTCTTGAACGGAGGACAGGTTCATGTTGCCAATGGCGATGATGAGGCCATTACTGATACACTGGTTGAAACCATTGAAGATACAGACACCAACCGTGTATGGCTGGTTAGTGAAACTGGTGAATTACTGGAAGCAGATGACCAGCAGGAGGAAGACAATCAACAGGAAGACGCAGCTCCGGAAGAAGATCCTGAACAATAAGCAGCACTCCCTTCTCAAATAAGACAGAACTGCAGTATATTCGCCAAATTTGCAAGCAATCTAGTTATGTCTTATTTATCGGATGAAACGCTGGTGCAGTTAGCACAGGAATATGGTACGCCTCTTTACGTGTACAATGCCAATCAAATTAGTGAGCAGTACAATAAATTGCAGTACGCCTTTAAAAAGGTGAACGCACGTTTCTTTTATGCCTGTAAAGCACTCAGCAATATCAATGTGCTTAAATACATTGAATCACTCGGAGCATCACTGGATTGCGTAAGCATTTATGAAGTGCAACTCGGTCTTAAAGCCGGTTTTACACCCGATAGAATTCTGTTTACCCCCAACTGTGTTGATTTTGCCGAAGTAGATGAAGGTAAAAAACTCGGGGTTAATATCAACATTGATAATATTTCGATTCTCGAGCAGTTCGGCTCCAAATACAAGGGATCCTATCCAATTTGTATCCGGTTTAATCCCCATATAATGGGAGGAGGGAATTATAAAATTTCAACCGGACATATCGACAGTAAGTTTGGTATCTCTATTCACCAGTTACGTCATATTGAACGTGTGGTGAAAACAACCGGTCTCAATATTGAAGGGATTCATATGCATACGGGTAGTGATATCAAGGATGTAAATGTATTCCTGCAGGGACTCGAAGTAATGTTTGAGCTCGCTACGCATTTCCCAAATTTGAAATTCATTGATTTGGGAAGCGGATTCAAAGTGCCTTACCAGGATGGTGATGTGCAGACTGATATTGATTTGCTGGGAGAAAAAGTGGCAGAAGCATTTACTGCCTACCAGCAGGAAACAGGAAAAGACCTGCAGGTTTGGTTTGAACCCGGAAAATTTCTCGTGAGTGAAAGTGGCTATTTCATTGTAAAAGCCAACGTTATCAAACAAACTACGGCAACAGTTTTTGTAGGTGTAAACAGTGGCTTCAATCACCTGATCCGCCCTATGTTCTACGACGCCTATCATAGAATACGTAATATTTCAAACCCCAAAGGCAGTGATCGTATTTACACTGTTGTGGGAAATATCTGTGAAACCGACACCTTTGCCTGGGATCGCACTCTGAATGAAGTGCGTGAAGGCGATTTCCTGGTTTTCTATAACGCAGGAGCCTACGGTTTCGAAATGTCTTCGAATTTTAACAGCCGCTTAAAGCCGGCAGAAGTTATGATGTTGGATGGTGAAGCGAAACTGATTCGCCGCCGCGATACATTTGAAGATTTACTGCGCAACCAGGTAATTTAAAAACTACCCAATCCAGACATTTCGGTTTCTCGTAAATGGATTATCCATTAACCAGAAAATCGAAATGTATGATCCAAAAATCTTCTGAGGCCTTGTCAAGGCGTGCCTTTCTTGGTATGGCAGGAGCAGCTACCAGCATCATGGTGCTTGCTTCTTCCTGCGACAAGAATGATGACAACATGATGAACAATGGGGTAGATCTTGGTAGCGGGGATGTAGGCATCCTCAACTACGCCTATGCGCTGGAACAACTGGAAGCTGCTTTTTATACCAGAGTTGCACAGTCGCCCTACAACGGAATTTCAGCATCCGAAAATGCCTTGCTCACCGATATCCGCGACCATGAAATCGCTCATCGTGAGTTCTTCAAATCCGCGCTGGCAGGTGCAGCTATCTCCAACCTGGAATTTGATTTCAGTGCCGTTGATTTCAGCAGCAGAGCCAGTGTGCTGGCTACCGCTAAAGCATTTGAAGACTTAGGGGTTTCCGCATACAATGGTGCCGGTAAATTAATTGTTACCCCGGATTATCTCACTCTCGCCGGAAAGATTGTTTCCGTGGAAGCCCGGCATGCAGCGTATATCAGAGACCTGATCAGCAATGGAAGTTTTGCCGACAATACAGTTGTTGATATGAATGGCCTGGATACCAGCCGCATGCCCGCAGATGTACTGGCGGTGGCTGCAGGCTTTATCAAAACAAAAATCAACGCGTCTAATCTTCCCCGTTAACACCACAAAAAAAGAATGTTATGGAATTCCAACACATCATAAATGAAATTAAAAAAGTGGATCCGGAAATGCCGGAAAGACTGAGTGATCGCCGTACTGCCATGAAATCTTTTGCAGGAATCGGTGCTAAAATTGGCCTTGCCGCACTTCCTTTTTTTATCGGGTCCATATTCAAAAAAGCCTATGCACAATCAGGTCCCTCCCAAAATGTGGTACTGGATGTATTGAATTATGCATTAACGCTGGAATACCTGGAAGCAGAATTCTATGCGATGGGTATTGCAAAAGGAACCGCCCTCGTGCCTGCTGGTGCCCCGGCTGCAGCAATCAAAACAATTGGTGATCATGAAGCTGCGCATGTGGAATTTTTGAAAACCGCGATCACTGCTTCTGGAGGCACTCCAGTTGCTAAACCAACTTTTGATTTCACTGCCGGAGGAACTTTTGCCAATGTTTTCACCGATTACGCAACCTTCCTGGCAGTTGCCCAAACCTTTGAAGATACAGGGGTGCGCGCTTACAAAGGAAGAGCTGCAGAAATAACAGGCGGCGGCGACTTGCTCACTGCAGCACTTAATATTCATTCAGTAGAAGCCCGCCATGCCGCACATATCCGGACCATGCGCAAAGCAAATGGGTTTGGAGATGTGAAGCCCTGGATCACGGGAAAAGAATCTGGTATAGGTTCGGTTGTGCAAGCTAGTTATGATGGAGAAGATCTGACTACACAAGCTGGAATCAACATAGTTAACATCAATGGTGCATTGATCTCTGCCTCGGCTGCTACGGAGGCTTTTGATGAAGGCCTGACCAAAGAACAGGTATTGGCCATTGTTGGTCCTTTTATTGTTCAATAATACGGTCCGGTTGTGTTGTTGGTCTGCCGCGTCTTAAGACGCGGCATTTTTATTTCCCCCGGATTTGGTATATTTAGTTACAATCCATCTGCCACATGCATGAATCGAATGCTTTTCTGCAACTAGTGAATAGTTCCTTCCGGTTTCGGTTGTTCATGCTTATGAAATTGCCCAGTGCTTTTTTTGCCGGTGTTCGGGTGGTATCCGCAACGGATGAACGTAGCGATGTTTCAGTTCCTTATAAATGGTTCACTCAAAATCCTTTTCGTTCAACCTATTTTGCCTGCCTTGCAATGGCCGCTGAAATGAGTACAGGTCTCTTGGCGATGTCCCAAACCTGGAAAAGACAGCCAGCGGTTTCCATGCTGGTAACCGGTCTCGAAGCTGCCTATCACAAAAAAGCAACTGGCATAACCATTTTCACCTGCGCACAAGGCAGAGAAATTGCTGAAGCGGTAAATCTGGCAGTTACTACCGGTGAAGCACAAATGATCCGGGTACTCTCAAAAGGACTCACACAATCCGGAGAACTGGTAGCAGAATTTTATATTACCTGGTCTTTTAAAACTAAAAAAATATGAAGATTGCTTTCCACGGTGCAGCCCGTTCTGTTACGGGGTCTAAACACCTGCTGACCTTAAAAAATGGTCGTAAAATTTTGCTGGACTGTGGAATGTTCCAGGGAATGGGCAAAGAAACAGACTCTCTTAATCGCCATTGGGGTTTCGAACCTTTAGAAGTGGATCTCGTAATTCTTTCCCACGCACATATAGATCATAGCGGACTGCTCCCCAAACTTGCCAGCGATGGTTTTAAAGGTAAAATCTATTGTACTCCTGCCACTCGTGCATTGGCTGGAATTTTATTGGAAGACTCTGCAGAAATCCAGGAAGATGATGTAAAATACATCAACAAAAAAAGAGCTGCTGCCGGTCAGCCATACCTGAAACCCTTATATACCAAGGAAGATGCACATGCTGTAAACGGGATGTTTCATGAAGTCGATTATGGAAACTGGTTTGAAATTGAAGAAGGAGTGGAGTTGCTCTTTACCGATGTTGGACATATTATTGGAAGTGCCGCCGTACACTTACGTATCACCGAAAATGGGAAAACAGAACAGCTAACTTTTAGCGGAGATGTTGGACGCTACCGCGATATCATTCTGCGCTCCCCGGAAGTTTTCCCGCAAGCGGATTATATAATTCTTGAATCTACTTACGGGAATAGCCTGCACGACCTCCAGGTTACCACTCCCGACCACTTGCTGGAATGGATTGAAAAAGTTTGTGTGCAACGCAAGGGGAAACTGATCATCCCAGCCTTTAGTGTTGGCAGAACACAGGAAATTCTGTACTCCCTTAACCAACTCGAAGTCGAAAGAAGATTGCCTGAGCTGGACTATTTTGTTGATAGTCCGCTTAGTATTGAGGCAACAGAAATGATTAAACGCTACCCGCAGTATTTTAATAAAAGAATTCAGCGTCTGCTGGAAACAGACAATGATCCTTTCCATTTTAATGGTCTCAAATACGTTAAAACGGTGGATGAATCCAAGCTGCTCAACTTCCGGAATGAACCCTGCGTCATTATCAGCGCTAGTGGCATGGCGGATGCCGGAAGGGTGAAACACCATATCAGTAACAATGTCGAAAACAGTCGCAATGCCATTCTGATGGTTGGATATTGTGAACCAAGTTCATTGGGAGCACGACTCCTTTCCGGAAGAAAGGAAGTCTCCATTTTTGGCGTGGAACATGAAGTGCATGCTGAAATCGGTTCTGTACGCAGCATGAGTGCCCATGGCGATTACGAAGATCTTAGTCAATGGCTGGGTTGCCAGGATTATAAGGCAGTTAAAAAACTATTCCTGGTGCATGGAGAATACGATGTACAGCAACAGTTCAAACAACGTCTACTGAACAAAGGGTTTCTCGATGTTGAAATCCCCGAACGCCACTGGGAAGTAGGGCTTAGCTAAGCTCCAACGCTTGCAGGATATCTTCCAGGATATCCTGTTTGTTTTCCAGGCCAACTGAAATCCGAATCAAACCCGGACTGATACCTACAGCCATTCTTTCTGCTTCTGTCAGTTTACCATGTGTGGTGCTTGCAGGATGAGACGCGATGGATCGGGTATCTCCCAGGTTCGCAGATAGGGATAACATTTTCAGGTTATTCAGGAACTTCCTGCCAGCTTCCACGCCGCCATTTAACTCAAAGCAGACTATGCCACCGCCATTTTGCATCTGTTTTTGAGCAATTGCATATTGTGGATGGTTGGGCAAAAATGGGTATTTAACCCAGGATAATTTCGAATGTCCTGATAATTGTTCTGCCAGGTACAAGGCATTGGAGGCATGGCGGTCCATGCGTACTTCCAGTGTCTCGAGACTCTTGCTAAGTATCCATGCATTGAACGGCGATAAAGAAGGACCCGTACTTCTGCAAAACAGGTAGACCTCTTTTATTAACTCTTTTTTACCCAGTACAACACCTCCCAATACACGTCCCTGGCCATCCAGCCATTTGGTAGCGGAATGTATTACCAGGTCGGCTCCCCAGGCTGCCGGCTGCTGATTCACCGGAGTAGCAAAACAGTTGTCTACATTTACCAGCAATCCATATTTGTCCGCCAGTTTTCGCACCGCTTCCAGGTCAATGATTTCCAAAGCAGGATTCGTCGGCGTTTCAAGGTAGATCATCTTTGTGTTGGGCTTGATCGCTGCTTCCCAACTACTGATATCTCCTGCATCTACATAACTATGTTCAATGCCATACTTGGGAAGGTATTTGGTGATGACCGTATGCGTGCTTCCAAAAATGCTGCGGCAGGCGAGCAAATGATCTCCTTGCTTGAGAAAACTCATGAAGCTGGCAAAGATGGCACTCATTCCGGAGGCGGTAGCAAATCCTGCTTCGGTTCCTTCCAGCGTACACATTCTGTCTACAAATTCCTGCACATTCGGATTGCTGAAACGACTGTAAATATTGTCCTCCGTTTCATCCGCAAATGCTGCCCGCATATCTTCTGCATTGTCAAAGCAGAAACTACTGGTCAGATACATGGGCTGGGAATGTTCCATCTCATTCGTGCGTTCTATCTGTGTGCGAATGAGTTTTGATATTGGGTGTTTCATGTACTTCTTTCTTAGGCTTTGATTCTTACCTCGTAACTTATCTCACAGCCTCCACGACGCAGTGTTTCAGCAACTGAACAATATTTATCCATGGATAACTGGGCTGCACGTTTGGCTTTGTCCTCATCGATTGTGCCACCCAGGGTAAATATGATGGTTGCTTTTTTCCAGAGAGCCGGTTCCTTCCCCGTTTCTCTTTCTGCTTCAATGTGCATATCAAAATGTGTGATCTCCTGGCGCTGCTTCTTCAAGATGCTTACTACGTCAATTCCGCTACAACCGCCTAACCCCATCAGCAGTAACTGCATCGGGCGAACACCAAAGTTGTTTCCTCCGGTTTCCGGACTCGTATCAATTTTTATAGTATGTCCATTGGCATCAGTTGCTTCAAAGCCATAATCACCCGATGTCCTGATCACGTCAATTTTAATCATGTTAAGCGGATTTTTTTATCAATTCTTACAAAGGTAACGGAGGGAGCGTTTACTTTGCAGTTATGCAGCATCGTTTTGTATCGCCCCGGCCCTTTACCCTGGAATCCGGGGCAGTTCTGGAAAGGCTGGAAATTGTTTATCATACCTATGGCACCCTGAACCCGGCAAAGTCAAATGTGGTTTGGGTTTGTCATGCGTTAACTGCAAATGCGGATGCGGAATCCTGGTGGCCCGGACTGATCGGCTCCGGAGCTGCAATCAATCCTGAAGAATATTTCATCGTTTGTGCCAATATCATAGGCTCCTGTTATGGCAGCTCGGGCCCCCTTTCTGAGAACCCGGCTACCGGGAAGCCCTATTTTATGGACTTCCCCAGGCTTACCATTCGGGATATCGTGCAGGCGCATATCCTGCTGAGAAAACACCTCGAACTCACCGAGATCCACCTCCTGATGGGAGGTAGCATGGGGGGCTACCAGGTGCTGGAATGGGCGCTGATGGAACCTGCAGTTATCCGCCAGCTTTTCCTGATCGCCACCTCGGCAGCAGAAAGCGCCTGGGGGATTGCCATCCATGAAGCACAACGCATGGCTATTGAGGCAGATCCCTCCTGGAAAGATGCCAGTGATCAGGCCGGTCGAAATGGACTGAAAGCTGCAAGGGCCATCGGTATGCTGACCTACCGGAATTATGACGCGATGATCAAACAGCAACAGGAAGCGGATACTGAAAAGGCAGATGATTTTAAAGCAGCCTCCTATATGCGATACCAGGGTGAGAAACTGGTGAACCGGTTTAATGCACAAGCCTATTGGCTGCTCACCAAGGCACTAGATAGCCACAATATCGCAAGAGGACGAAATGCAAGTCTGGAAAAAACACTGGAATCTATTCAACAACCAACATTGGTGATGGGAGTTTCAAGTGATTTGCTTTGCCCGGTTGCTGAACAGGTAAAAATTGCCAGTCATCTTCCACATGCCCAGTACATCGAAATCGATTCTGCCTATGGCCACGATGGCTTCCTCGTTGAAGCCCCCACCATCGGCAAAGAACTGAAAGCCTGGTTGTATCGCGTTTAAACGCCGTCTCCAGTTTCCCGTCTCCCTCTTCCTTTCTCCCCTTGTCCTTTCCTCCATGCAAAAAGCCCCGCTGGACTTGCGGGGCTAAAACTTTTGTGGACTAAACTGGTTACTTACAAGATCAAATATCCGATCTCTTTATGGCTTTCAGAAATTGATTCGATCAGTACCAGTCTTTTGTCGATTAATGGAAAAATAGCTTCGATAAATTGATTTTATACGATTTTGATTCTGCTCATTACAGTACTCCTGTTTGCCTTGCTCACCGGGATTTTAGCATTGGCAATATAGAGCGTATTGTCCCTGATATCAGAAATCTTATTCATGTTGATGATATAGGAGCGATGCACTTTACAGAATACATCCGGATTGATTTTTTCCGTCAACGCCTTGATCGTATTATGACTGATGATCTTTTTATCGTTCGTGATAAATTTTACATAGTCGCCCATGCTCTCGATGTATAATATATCATCGTTGTTCAGGCGGATTAGTTTGCCATCGCTTTTGATGAACACATGCGACATTTCTTCCGGCTCCTCTTTTTTCTCATTCAGTGGCTTCAGTTTTTCCAATGCCTGTGCAAAACGCTGGTAGCTGAAAGGCTTGCGCAGGAAATCGGTCACACTGTATTCGAATGCGTCAAATGCATATTCAGTTTTGGAGGTAGTCAGAATTACCTGTGGCTGGTATTGCATCTGGTCAAGCAGGCTAAAGCCATTTGCGCCGGGCATTTCAATATCCAGGAAAATAAGGTCTACAGAATTTTCACTGAGGTAGGGAATTGCCTCTTCGGTTGATTTGAAACTTCCTACCACATTGACTTTTCCACTTTTAATGCAATATTTCTGCAATACGTCTGCGGCAACGGAAAGATCTTCTACGATAACAGCTGTAAATTTCATGACCATTATTGTTTTAAAAATTCCTGAATTTTATTGGCTTCCTGTTTGATCAGTTCCAGTCCTTCCAGTATAAACGGATTTTCTGTCTCCAGTCGTATGAGCGAATCATTTATTGACGGATTTGTGCTAAAAAAATTTTCCATTTCCTGAAAACGTGTCTGGAATTCGGATAAACCACAATAGCCCCATAGTGGTTTTACGAGGTGTACTCTACGCTTTAGCTCTGTGATTTCTCCGTTTTCTGCCAGCCAGGCATATCTTGCCGTTTCTTCTGACAATTGTTGGTGGGATGTAAGAAAGATGTCTGAAATAGCGGCCAGGTCATTATCATGCATGTCAAGCAGAAACATGCTGTCAAACTGGCTACTGAGTTGGAACACAGTGTCCGAAATGGCTTGCATAGGGTACAATTTTTTAATTACTCGGTACGTTTGATAGGCAGATAAAAACTCCGTCTACCAAACAGAAAACGATGAATCGTACCAACATATTATCTGGTGTAACGAGATATTGGGAAAAATTAGCGGAAGATCTCTACCACCGACAGGAGAACCTTCCTGCTTCCCCTTTGAAGACACTTACTGAAGTGGGTATTATCGTCGCCGGACTCAACATGATCCTTTGCACGATCATGAAAGAATATATGGCAGCTTTTGCCTGCCTGATGGTATGTTCCATGTTGTTCTTCTCTTACTTCCTCAGATTATACAATCGCCAGGAACTGGCAAAATGGGTAGTGATCATCAGTTTTAATGCCGGTGTGCTGGTAGTAAGTTATTTCGTAGGTATTAAATCGGGTGTATATCTCTATTATTTCCCGGTGATCTTTGCCATGATCTTTCTGATAGATACCAAAATCAGCAAGGATCTCATCATTGCAGAAATCGCTACACTTACCTTCTTCGGAATCGCATTTATTATTTCACCTAATAATGGTAGCGGTAACCTGGTACAACAATCGCATTATATCTATAATCTCCGGATTAATCTTACCCTTTCATTGCTGCTGACCGGATTGGTTGCCTTTTCTATCCTGAAAGCCCTGAATAAAAAAGAAGAAGATATTCTCGGCGAGAAAAACCTTGGAGATACGATTTTTAATACCTCCCTGGATGCCATCTTTATTATTGACCTGGATACGCAGTTGATCTCGGATTGCAACAAACGTGCACTGGAATTATTTTCTATCCGGTCCAAAGAAGGAATTACTCTCACTGCGGTTGAATCCATCCTGGGAGAAGAGTCTGCCAAACGCTTGAATGCATTCAGTAAAGAATCGTTTACTGCACATTCTCCCTGGTTTGGAAATATGGAGTTTTCAGATGCGGAAGGCCGACCCATTTTTGCCTATGTAAACATCGTGGTGTTTGAGCATCAGAAATGCAAGTATGCCAAAATGAGTATTCTCGATATTACCGAAGTGAAAATTGCAGAGGTTGAAACACTGAAGGCTAAAGAGCGTGCGGAACGTGCTGCCAGGGTGAAATCGCGCTTCCTGAGTAATATGAGCCATGAACTCAGAACCCCGTTGAATGCAATTATTGGTACCACCAATCTGCTGCACCAGGAATATCATCTGAACAGTCAGCGCCAGATGCTGGATGTGCTCAAGCATTCATCCGAACACATGCTTACCCTGGTTAACGATATCCTGGATTACAGCAAACTGGAAGCAGATAAAATGGAACTCAATAAAGAACCCTTTAACCTGAGTGCCTTCCTTGAAAAAGTAGTTACTGTTTTTGAGAACCCGGTTCGTCAGAAAAACCTGAGTTTCCAGGCGGATATCTCCTCTGTGCTGGGTATCGATATTGTTGGCGATGAATTGAGGCTGCAACAAGTGCTGAATAATTTGTTGTCGAATGCAATCAAGTTCACGGACAAAGGAACTGTTAGCATGAATGTGAAAATCCTGATGAGAAGAAGCAATAATGTTACGCTTCGCTTCTGTGTGCAGGATACGGGTATCGGTATTTCGAAAGAGAAACAGCACCGGATCTTTGATAAGTTTTACCAGGCTGATCTGGAAACCACCCGCAAATATGGTGGCTCTGGTTTGGGCCTGGCCATCAGCCATTACATCGTTCAGAAAATGGGTGGTGATCTTGCTGTAGAAAGTGAACCTGGCAAAGGAAGTACCTTCAGTTTCACAGTAACACTTCCGCTCGAAACAGAACGCCAGAGTTATATTGAAGAGGTAAAAGAAGTTCGGATGGAAGACCTCACTGGTGTCAGCATCCTGGTAGCGGAAGACAACCCGATCAACATGATGGTGGTAAAACGTTTCCTTTCAAAATGGAATGCTACAATTATTGAAACGGTAAACGGACTGGAAGCTGTTCGCGCATACGCCGAGAAAAAACCAGATCTGCTGTTGGTAGACCTTGAAATGCCGGAGCTGGATGGTGCCGGTGTAGTAGCCTATATCCGAAAGACAGATAAACATATTCCGATTATTGCCTTTACTGCAGCTGTGTATGATCATATGCAGGCAGATCTTATTGATAAAGGCTTTAATGATTTTATACCTAAACCGTTTAGGCCGGAGGACCTTAAACAAAAATTATTGCATTACGCAAAAAGTCTGCAACATGTGTAGTATTGTTTTTCAAGAGCCGGTTTCTACCGGCTTTTTTTATAATATTACCTGACAATTTCAGCTTATGGCAGGTTTATTTTCTCCTCTCACTATTCGATCCGTAACAATCCCTAACCGGATAGCTGTTTCACCTATGTGTCAGTATTCAGCAACCGATGGCTTTGCTAACAACTGGCATTTGGTACATCTGGGTAGCAGGGCCGTGGGTGGAGCGGGATTAATCATCGTAGAAGCAACCGGCGTTACTCCGGAAGGGCGCATCACGCCTGGCTGCCTCGGGCTCTGGAAGGATGAACAGATTGCGCCTTTAAAAAATATGGTTGATTTCATTCACCAGCAGGGTGCGGTTGCCGGTATTCAGCTCGCACATGCTGGTCGCAAAGCCTCCTGTGATCTGCCCTGGTTAGGTGGTATGCAATTAGATCTATCACAAGGGGGATGGCAAACCATCGCACCTTCAGTCATTCCATTTTATCCATCCGACCGTGTGCCTCATGAGTTATCCCGGGCGGAAATCCAGGAGCTTGCCGAACAGTTTACTGCGGCAGCCAAAAGAGCACTTATAGCAGGCTTCAAAATAGTGGAGATCCATGCAGCCCATGGTTATCTCCTGCACGAATTTTTATCACCACTATCCAACAAACGTACAGATGAATATGGTGGCAGTTTTGAAAACCGGACTCGGTTCCTGCTGGAAGTAGTTGAAAAGGTAAGGTCGGTATGGCCGGAAGAACTGCCAGTCTTTGTACGAGTGTCGGCAACCGATTGGGTGGAGGGTGGCTGGACAGAAAACGATACCGTTCAACTGGCAGCTATTTTGAAAAACAGGGGAGTGGACCTGCTGGATTGCTCCACCGGGGGGAATAGCAGTGGTGTTAAGATTCCCCTCGAACCGGGCTACCAGGTTCGGTTTGCAACTGCTGCGAGAAAAACAGGAATACTGGCTGGAGCAGTCGGACTCATTACATCCGCCCAACAGGCAAACGAACTGATCCTGGAAGGGAAAGCTGATATAGTACTGATGGCCAGGGAGTTTTTGAGGGATCCCTATTTCCCTCTGAAGGCTGCCGCAGCATTAGGTGAAGAAATTGAATGGCCGAACCAATACCTGCGGGCTAAGAAATAGAAAACAGGAACTTTTATAAACGAAAAAAGAGCTGAAATTTCAGCTCTTTTTTGTACCGCGTACGGGAATCGAACCCGTCATTCATCCGTGAAAGGGATGCGTCTTAACCGATTGACCAACGCGGCATTTCCCTTTTGGGAGTGCAAAGATAGGGAGCGCGATATATCTACCAAAAAAAATTTGAAAATTTTTCTCGCCTATCCTGATATAGTAACTTAGCGCCTCATTCATTAAAAGTAAAACACAAACTAAACCAATTATGAGCACTGTAAAAGTTGCCATCAACGGATTCGGAAGAATTGGACGCCTGGTATACCGCCAGATCTATAACATGGAAGGTATTGACGTAGTTGCGATCAATGACCTTACTTCTCCGGCTGTTTTGGCTCACCTGCTGAAATACGACAGCGCACAAGGCCGCTTCGATGCAGACGTTAAAGCTACACAGGATGCCATCATCGTAAATGGCGATGAGGTTAAAATATATGCCCAGAAAGATCCTTCACAAATTCCCTGGGGTTCTCACGGAGTAGATGTAGTGATTGAAAGTACCGGTTTCTTTACTGATAAGGACAAAGCTGCTGCTCACCTGAAAGCAGGTGCCAAGCGCGTTGTGATTTCAGCTCCTGCTACCGGCGACCTGAAAACAATTGTGTACAACGTGAACCATGCAATCCTTGATGGTTCTGAAGAAATCATCTCCTGTGCTTCCTGCACTACCAACTGTCTTGCTCCAATGGCAAAGGCCTTGAATGATGCTTTTGGAATTACCATCGGTAGCATGACTACCATCCATGCTTACACGAACGACCAGAACACCCTGGATGCTCCTCACGCAAAAGGCGACCTGCGCCGTGCAAGAGCTGCTGCAGCTAATATCGTTCCGAACAGCACCGGTGCTGCAAAAGCAATCGGACTGGTATTGCCTGAACTGAAAGGTAAACTGGACGGTGGTGCCCAGCGTGTTCCAACCATCACTGGTTCTGTTACTGAACTTACCTGCGTTCTTTCCAAAAAAGTTACCCTGGAAGAAGTAAACGGAGTAATGAAAGCTGCCAGCAATGAGAGCTTCGGTTATACAGAAGATGAGATTGTAAGCACTGATATCATCGGTTCAACTTTCGGATCCATCTTTGATGCTACTCAAACAAAAGTAATTTCGGTAGGCGATCAGCAACTGGTTAAAACTGTTAGCTGGTACGATAATGAAATGAGCTATGTGAGCCAGCTGGTTCGCACTGTGAAATATTTCGCCGGACTTATTTCCAAATAATCATAAAAGCGGGTTCTGCCCGCTTTTCCTTTTTTATCGCAAGCAATTTTCTATGAGTCAATTTAGTCAACATTCCTTTGCCGGGGAGAAAGCACTCATTCGGGTCGACTTCAATGTTCCCCTGAATGCAAGCTTTGAAATTACAGATGATACCCGAATAAGGGCAGCTATCCCAACCATCAAAAAAATTCTTAGTGATGGTGGTAGTGTTATACTGATGAGTCACCTCGGCAGACCCAAAGACGGTCCAACTGATAAATATTCTCTCCGCCATATTGTTGCCCATTTGTCAAACGCTTTAGGCGTTCAGGTAGATTTCGCGTCTGATTGCATCGGAGAAGAAGCAGTTCAGAAAGCGGCATCTCTCAAAGCCGGACAGGTTTTGTTATTGGAGAATCTTCGCTTTTATAAGGAAGAAGAGAAAGGAGATAAAGGGTTTGCAGAAAAGCTGGCCCGCCTTGGTGATGTATATGTGAATGATGCATTTGGAACTGCTCACCGCGCGCATGCCTCTACCGCAATTATCGCGGAATTCTTTCCGAAAGACAAACGTTTCTTCGGCCTGGTAATGGAAGGCGAAGTAATGAGTGCAGAAAAAGTACTGCACAATTCTGAGAAACCTTTTACTGCCATCATTGGCGGCGCTAAAGTTTCTGATAAGATTCTGATCATTGAGAACTTACTGGAACGCGCAACCGATATTATCATTGGTGGTGGTATGGCCTATACCTTTAAAAAGGCAATGGGTGGATCAATTGGAAATTCATTGTGTGAAGCCGATCGCCTGGAAATGGCAGCAGCCTTACTGGAAACAGCCAAAAAGAAAGGCGTGAATATTCACTTACCTGCAGATTCTATCGCAGCAGATAAGTTTGATGCAAATGCCAATACACAAACTGCACCAAGTGATCAGATTCCGGATGGCTGGATGGGACTGGATATTGGTCCGGATGCCCGCCAGCAGTTCGCCAAAGTGATACTGGCCTCCAAAACCATTCTCTGGAACGGTCCGATGGGAGTGTTTGAAATGGAAAAATTCCAGGCCGGTACGAAAGCTATCGCGGATGCAGTGGCAGAAGCTACTGAAAAAGGAGCTTTCTCCCTGGTTGGCGGTGGCGATTCGGTGGCTGCGGTTAACCAGTTCGGTTATACAGAAAAAGTAAGTTATGTTTCAACCGGAGGTGGTGCAATGCTTGAATACTTTGAAGGAAAAGTATTGCCAGGTATAGCTGCGATCAACAGTTAACACCCTTCGTTAGATTTTTTTTAGGGAGCATCCAACCCGGTGCTCCCTTTTTTTGTCTGGATTATTGTACATTTAATTATATATATAAACTCTCTGCCATGAATTCAAAAAACTTGATCCTGATTATTGTTCTCGGAGTGTTGGTGCTCTTCGGTTTCCGCGCCTGCAGTGGTTATAACAGTATGGTTGGTCTGGATGAAAATGTAAAAAACAAATGGGCGAATGTCCAGAGTGATTACCAGCGCAGAGCCGACCTGATTCCCAACCTGGTGAATACAGTTAAAGGAGCTGCCAATTTCGAACAGGAAACACTTACCCAGGTAATTGAAGCCCGTTCAAAAGCAACCTCTGTTCAGATTGATCCAACCAATATTACTCCCGAGAAACTGGCAGAATACCAGCAGGCACAGGCTGGCGTAACCAGTGCACTGGGACGCTTGCTGGCAGTAGTGGAAAACTATCCCGATCTGAAAGCCAACCAAAATTTCCGCGATTTACAGGCACAACTGGAAGGAACAGAAAACCGGATCAAAGTTTCCCGAAATGATTTTAACGCGGCTGTTCAGGAGTACAACAGTTCTGTTCGCCGTTTCCCCAATAATATCTTCGCTGGTATGTTTGGCTTCTCTGTTAAAGAAGGTTTCAAAGCGGAAGCCGGATCTGAAAAAGCTCCCTCAGTCAATTTTTAATTAAGGCTGATGGCATTTTTTTTCCTTAAGCGAAAAGCCCGTTTTTTCACCCATGAAGAAGCATCGCGGGTGCTTGAAGCCATCCGTTCTTCCGAACAGAAAACGAGTGGGGAAATCAGGGTCTTTATTGAGAGTCGCTGCAAGTATGTAAATCCTATTGACCGGGCGGCAGAGTTATTCTGGTTGCTTCAGATGGATCATACGCAGGAGCGCAATGCCGTTCTCATTTATATTGCCTCCAAAGATCACCAGGTAGCAATCTGGGGCGATGATGGTATTCACAAAATTGCCGGTCCTGATTTTTGGAAAAATGAGATCGGTTTGGTTATTAATCACTTTCGGCACAATGCTTATGCAGAAGGCCTGGTTCTCGCCATTCATGATATTGGCGATTTGTTGAGCCAGCATTTCCCATATAAGCCTACCACCGATAAAAATGAATTGCCTGATGACATCATTTTTGGTCATTAAGCAACCAAGTACAGTATGAATAGATTCTTAGCCTGGGTTGTCCTGCTTTTTTGTACGCTGACCGTTTCAGCGCAAAGCAGGGTATTGCCCAAGCCTAATCCACCCAGGCTGGTAAACGATGCCGCACAATTATTGACTCCGGACCAGATAGCTTCTCTTGAAGCCAAGCTGGTTGCTTATGATGATACTACTTCTAACCAGATTGCTGTTGTATTGGTGAAAACCCTGAATGGGCTGGAGCCTAACGATTATGCAACGCAACTGGGTAGAGAATGGGGCGTCGGAGGTAAGGAGTTCAATAATGGGCTTGTAATCCTGATTTCTACCGGCAATGATGGCCAGGAAAAAAGAAAGGTTTACATCGCAACTGGATATGGTCTTGAAGGAGCAATTCCCGATATCATCGCAAAGCGTATCGTGGACCGGGAAATGATTCCCAATTTGCAGGCAGGTAATTATTACCGTGCGCTGGATGAGGCCACGGATGCATTGATAAAAGCGGCTGCCGGTGAGTACAAGGCACCGGAAGGTTATCGTAATCGTGGTGAAGGTGAGGGTGGCATTCCGCTCGGGCTGATCATTTTTATAATTATAATGGTGATAATTTTTGCTTCCCGTGGTGGAGGTGGCCGTGGTGGTGGCGGTATGCTGAGTCGCCGTGGCTATCGTGGCTGGAATAGCGGTCCGCCTATTTTCTTCCCCGGAGGATTTGGCGGCGGCGGAGGCGGCGGCTTCGGTGGAGGTGGTGGAGGTGGATTTGGAGGCTTCGGCGGTGGTGGGTTTGGAGGCGGTGGAGCCGGCGGGGACTGGTAAGTAAGATGGGGGAAAGGAGGAATGGAAGAGGGAGGAATGGAAGATGAAAAAAAGGAAGAATGGGGTTGGATAACCTAACCCCATACGGATACATGAATTTAAGAGGCTGTCTCATTGGAGGCAGCCTTTTTCATTGCTGAGCTATTTAGCGCCATCTCTTTTTCATGATTCAATTGATTCAATTCAAACGATGCTTTAGTGATTGATTATCTATTTATTATGCTTTCTTATACGTAGGATGTACGTAAGCAGTATGTAGGATGTATGTAAGTTTACTTGTATTGGTTAATAAAAGAAACTGAGCATTCCGCCATTCTATCTCTGGTAAATTGCTAATATTTTCGAATAAAAGGCACGCTGGCACTGCCTTTCGTTGAAATTGTAGATAAATAAACCACCTGGACTTACTTGGATTGATGACCAAGGAAATCGACTCATTTTTGACAAAAAATCAGCTCAAGGGGCAAAATAATCGAATCATTTAGATTGGTTTAGCCAAAAATCGAATCAGACTTCATAAGGGTAGCTAACCAATCTCCTTATGCCAGAGCAGCAAGAGTTAAATATAAAAGGGGCTGCCTTCTTAAAGACAGCCCCTTTGTATCATATGTTCATTAGTTGGTGGCCCCTATCTCCGGTACCCACCAACCCCCTGACCAGTAATCCCCACTTCTTACTTAACAAATCATACTTCTAACTTGTCAAAATCCTTTCTTTTCTCCGCTGCGCGCGGCTTTAATGAATTCAACCACAGCAGCCGCTTCAGTACTGGTATTCTTTTGCCAGGCCTGTTGAATACTTTGCAGGATCATGTTGTTGATGTAAGGATCAATCTGTGTCCGGTATTGAGCCGGGATACCTTCCCTGAACTTCACTATATGCGATACACCGGTTTTAACCTGGCCAGCATCAGTAGAACTTGCCAGCAATTTGGCAAATGGTCCGAGTAGCTCCAGTTTTTCCTGTGATAAAGGCATCTTGCCGAATGCTTCATTAATAGGAGCTGTTGCCTCAGCCAGGTTGTTTTTAGCCGCAACATTGGTAATTGCAGGAACAAGGCTTCCTTTGATTGGCTGAGTCAGCATTTTCCTGGCAGCTTCCACTGCTGCAGTATTGTCTCTTTCCATGATTGCGGAAAGCGATGCTCCAGCAACAGAATAGGAAGAGTCGTTCAGGCCCCCTTTGAAAATAGTCGTATAGGCGTCATTGTCATAAGAAGACAATATTTCAATAGCCCTTGCTCTGACAGTCGATTTTGGATCCTTTGCTGCCAGTTCCGCAATGGTTTTTTCTGCAGAGGTTTTGATGGTGCTCTTTTTAAGATCCAGGGATTGTATAGCGAGTGAACGCAATCCGTGATAAGGATCCTTCATTGCCTGCATCAGAATCGATTGAGCAACAGCGTTGCCCTGCTGTTCTGCCGCAAATACAATGGCTTCTCTTCTGTCGAGATAATTACCTGCATGTTTATACTGATAGGCAAACTGTTCTACAGTTTTGTTGTCTTTTTTCTCAGCCAGCAATACTTTATCTGCATCCACATTGATCAGGTCCGGCCGCTTTTTGTAACTAAACTGAAAACTATCAATATTTCTTTTCACCATTACCTGGTACCTGGTTTTCTTGCCGCCTTCATAAACATCGATTGCCATTGGTAATTGAAATACCTTGTCTCCATCCTGATTTTGTTTCACATATACGGTGGCAGTACCTGCTGCATCATTGTAGTTATAGGTTATTTCAAGTTTCGGATGACCGCTACCGAAATACCATTGATTAAAGAACCAGTTCAGGTCCTTTCCGCTGATCTCCTCAAATGCCAGCCTGAGCTGGTGTGCTTCTGCTGCCTTGAACCTGTTTTCCGTCAGGTATTTGTTGAGTGATTTAAAGAAGGCACTGTCGCCAAGGTAATTTCTTAGCATGTGCAGAATTCTTCCGCCTTTCTGATAACTAACGGCATCGAACATGTCTTCTTTGTCGTGGTAATGAAAACGTACCAGGTTTTTGCTGGCATTTTCCGGATTGGCCAGGTAGCCTTCAATAGCAGAATAAGATGCGGCTGCACCAGCATCCTTACCATACTTGTATTCATTCCAAAGTGTTTCGCTGTAATCAGCAAAGGACTCATTGAGCGTCAGGTTGCTCCAGCTTTCGGTTGTAACATAATCGCCGAACCAGTGGTGAAACAATTCATGCGCGATCACATCTTCCCAGCGGTTGCCATCAACCAGCTCTCTTGCATCCTGCTGAGCGCTTTCCTGGTGCAGTGTTGCAGTGGTGTTTTCCATCGCCCCGCTTACATAATCGCGACCAACAATCTGTGCGTATTTAACCCAGGGGTATTCGATCCCGGTTACCTTTCCAAAAAAAGCCATCATCTCCGGTGTATGACCGAAGATTTTTTTTGCTACAGGTGCATATTCCTTTTCAACGTAATAACTGATTTCTTTTCCTTTATAGTTGTCTTTGATTACGGCATAGTCGCCTACACCCATAAAGAACAGATAGGGTGCATGTGGAAGATCCATCTTCCAGTGATCGGTTCTGGTACCATCCGGGTTGTTTTTCTGGGAAACCAGTTTTCCATTACTTAGGGTAACGTATTTAGCCGGCACAGTCATCATAATTTCCTGTGTGGTTTTCTGCCCAGGGTTGTCGATGGTAGGGCACCATACGGAAGTAGCTTCTGTTTCACCTTGTGTCCAGATCTGTGTCGGTTTGTTTTTTTCTTCTCCTTTGGGATTGATGAAATACAAACCTTTTGCATCCGTGATCGCAGCACTGCCCTGAACCTTCAGTTCATTTGGCTTGGCTGTATATTCTACATAAACCGTGTATTTTTCTTTGTTGGTATAGGTTTTATTGAGTTGGATGAATAGCTTTTGACCATCATACTTATATTTCAGCGGATTGTTCTTTCCTGCTGCTGAAAGTGCAACCGTTTTGATGTCCATCCCCTTTGCATCGAGTGTGAGAGAATCGGTAGGATAAAAATGTGGTTGAAGGGTGATCCAAACTTTCCCATTCAGCCAGGCATTGTTATAATCAAAACGTGCATCCAGTTTGGTATGCACCAGGTTGTTGATTTTGGCCGGAGTTTCTCGATAGATAAGGAGCGCTTCATCTTCTTTTTTCGCATTTTCCTGTGCATGCAAACCAGTAAGTGCCAGGAGACACAGAGGCAGCAATAGTGCTTTTTTCATATGTATATTTTACCGGGTAAATTTATTCGTTCGGTTTCAAAGCTCCTCATAAAAAAAGCTGAAAATGAAGAACGGTCAGCCGAACTGGAATTATACCTAATTTTCAGGCTGAATGCGGACTTGTCTTTTTCTTCTTTATTGTTTGTGTTGTGCGGGGAGTATACATGCTCAGCATACCGGTTTTGTATACATTGAATCGGAAAACGGGCAGCCATTTTATATCAGAACCCGCGACAGTCTCTACCACTCTGCACCGGAAGGCTTTATGTTGCTGGCCTCCCTGCACAAGCTGAAAGGAGATCTTATACTGGGCTTCCCTGGCCAAACGGCAGCTGCATTTGTATTTACCATGCCTGCAACGGATATGGATAAAGGCTGGCTGCTGAAGGATATGAAACAGGAGGGATGGCGGTTGTATGACAGCAAACTGGATGAACTGGTGCCTACCCGCAGGCTGGGATCAAAAACAGATCCTTACCAGGGAATGCTCAAACGGACCGATGCATTTGCAGTTCGGTTATCACAGGTAGTGAATGATTCAGCTGTATTATATTATCGCCCGAAACCCACAACCGTGTTGGAAGCAGCGCCCGTTCCTGCTATCCGGTTGGTAAGTAAAAAGGAAACAGCTAACGCCTGGATACTTGTATATGAAGTGCAGGAGGCCAATGGTGTGGATAGAATCGAACTGGAAATACCCAGGCAACAAAAGGAAGAATTGAAATGAAACGATATTTTCTGGAGCTGAGTTATATGGGAACTGCTTATGCAGGATTTCAACGGCAGGAGAATGCCAATTCTGTACAGTCCGAAATTGAGAAAGCCTTACAAATCATCCTCAGGGATAAGGTTGAGCTGACGGGCTCATCCCGAACCGATGCAGGTGTTCATGCCTTACAGAACTACTTTCATTTTGATATGAACAGGGAGCTGGATCCCCGGTTGCTATATAATCTGAATGCTATTCTGCCCGGCGACATATCTATACAACAGCTGATTGCCGTAAGGTCGGAAGCACATAGCCGGTTTGATGCGGTGAGTCGGGAATACAGATATCATATTTATCGCCGAAAGGATCCCTTTCTGCGAGACAGGGCCTATTATTTCCCTTACCAGCTTGATCTGGAGCTGATGCAGCAGGCGGCGGGCATATTGAAGGAATACCAGGATTTTACCAGCTTCAGCAAACGTAATACACAGGTGAAGACCTTTCTATGCAGGCTGGAGGCCAGTGAATGGAATAGGGATGTGGATGGAAACCTGCACTATTATGTAAAGGGAAACCGGTTTTTACGAGGCATGGTGCGTGCCCTGACCGCCACGATGCTGAAACTTGGCAGGGGTAAGCTGAAACTGGATGAATTCAGGGCGGTTATTGAGGCCCGCGACTGTACGAAAGCTGATTTTGCAGTACCTCCGCATGGGTTGTTTCTGGAGAAGGTAAACTACCCGGTTGACTATTTCAGTAGGGCAGGAACTGCTGACTGATATTAACCTATAAAATATATTACACGGCAAAGCCTTTCTGGTGGCGGATTTGAGTCAAATGCTGGTGTATTTTCTTCAATATTTATTTGGAAATCAAGCTAATCTGCTCTTATCTTTGCGCCCCGCTTGGGAGAAAAGGAGCGGGATAGATCTTTGAGGGGGT
>VFQN01000178.1_pt1 | contig 132088 bp, 123 predicted proteins | sample 3512371 | NCBI WGS metagenome assembly VFQN01 (sample SAMN10412370, study PRJNA504923) | tailings metagenome | isolation source: Replicate 2 from Balatoc abandoned mine | place: Philippines: Itogon, Benguet | collected 2017-08-28 | reverse complement strand
CAAATCGCGACGCCGCCCATTCCGCCCTCGCGTTCTCTACATTCCTTCAGGGCTGATAGCGACGCCGCGGATCTGGCTCACACGCCCTGTCATACACAGCCCGCAAGTTCGCATGCACGCGGCTAGCGGCATGGTTCAAAGAATGCGCCTCACTGGCCTCCCTCGGAAACTCCGTAGCGCCACGACCCGTATGCATCATGTACAACACCTTCCCCACCGCATACAGATCACCGCTTCGTTCTTGGCCCCCGTGAAGTGGCACAAACCCCGAGGTCCCCGCAATCGAGGTTCGAGTCGCATCCTCGGATCGCACGAGTCCAAAATCCGCCAACTTGGGACGGCCATCCACAAAGACAATATTGGCCGGCTTGATGTCCCTGTGCACAAGCCCGCCGCTGTGGAGGACCTCAAGCGCCTCCAGGAGCGCCAATCCGATCCCCACACATTCGTTGGGGTCTAGGCGCCCCAACTGATTCAGTTCGTAACGCAGCGTCCATGGCTCGTAGCACTGCGCCAAAGCCTCAGCTTTGCCCTCCTCCCCAATGCACAACCGAGGTAACGGTGACCGACTTCCGGCATCGTCGGCCAACGGCATTGAATAGTGCAGGAATCCACGTTCGAAATCGCGCCCCACATTCCGGATCCCAAGCAGCCGAGCATCCCGGCTGGATAGTTCCTCATACGCCTGAAGGCCGCACAATTCCTGCTCCAACCCGCCCCGCACCCCAACCACGCCCTCGGAGACAACCTTTACCGCAGTCCACCTCCCCAAGGCGTCTATCGCCAGCCAAACCCCGCCGTAACTTCCGGCTCCGATCCGCCTTAGCAAACGATGACTCGGAATCGGAGGAGGGCACGTCATCGACGGACCTCCCCTTTCCTCAACAGGGCCAGTTCGGCGTCAACCTGCCTCCGAATCCTATGCCGCGCGAGGTAGACCTTGGCCGCGCTCACTCCCGAATCGGCAAACCTCCGAACCGTTTCCCTGACGTTGTGACCATCGACAACGTGATAAAGGAAGATTCGCATGTTCATCGGATCCACGCGGCGAGCAACCCGCGCCACAGCCGCATCGTAAAGCCCGGCCTCAAAACTCAGATCCCATGCTTCATCCGGAGGCAACATCCCAAGATCCTGAACCTCGGACATGTCGGGATGAGCCATGGCATTCCCAGCATCCGCGCGGCGGCTCAGCCGTCTCAGGTGATCCAGCACTCTGTTGTGAGCCACGCGGAACAGCCACGTCCTGAACCGACACCGCCCTGGATCATAACTGAACGAAGGAAGGCGATCGGCTACTCCACTCATGATCTCCAGCACGACATCGTCAGCGTCCTCCTTGGACAGACCATGCTGCTTCGCATACCGGATCAAAATGCCTTGATAGGCTTCGAAGAAGTCCACCCAACTCCGCTGCCAAGCTGTCCTCTCGTCCCGGTTGCCCAAGCGCGCGAGGAGGCTCGCCCGGGTCGCCAACGGATCTCTGGTCACCCGCCTCCCAAGCATTTCGAAACCCGGGTATCCTTCATTCCAGGGCTTTCTATCAACTCATTTCTTTCCGGAGACCCTTCAGAATGCGTGCAAGAGAATGAGATGATCGGCGATAGACAGGATAGAACCATCCATGAAGCACATTCCATCCCAAGCCCGGCCCAGAATCGCCGACATGCTGATCCTGCTGGCCGCCGTTGCGCACTGCACCCAAGGCATGGCGTCCCCGCCCACCACCACCATTCATTTCGGTGAGACTCTTGAGAACTCCATAGACATCGCGGGGGACAGCAAGTACTTCACCTTCTCTGCCGACAAAGGGAACCGATTAGCCATCCAACTGATTCACAGTGCTTTAGGAACAAAGCAAGATCTGCTCCTCGTCGGTCCGGACTCCATCGAGATGGCACGCTCAAGCGAGAACCACATGGGCTGGAAAGGTGAAATCGTGGTTCGGGAATCAGGCCTCCATCGCCTCGAAGTCCGCGATCGCTCCGGCCAAACCGGCGGCTTCTACCTCACGCTCATCGGCCTCAACCGTACCAATCCAGCCGATGAAGGCAGGGTCCTGCTCCAGCCAGGCCTGACCCACACGACTGAACTGGGCCCCGGCGATTTCGATGTTTTGGACATCGAGATCGCGGCTGGAGATCAGATGTCCGTCCGAGCCAGCCGCACCACATCCAGCGTGCCATGGTTTGCAATCTACACCCCCGATGGAGTCCCGCTGCGTAGCGAACCCGACGGCTCCGATTCCGTCTCGGCTTGGGCGTTCGAGCGTGAGCCCATGGGAGCCATACGTTTGAATCGGCCTGGGACGTTTCGACTCGTATGCGGCATCGGTTCGGTATCCCTCGAGCGGGCACGAATCACCCTGGTCAAACATCCCTGGCCGAATAAGGCCGACCCCGACGGTGGTGAACTCGAGCCCTTCACCACCAGGACAGGGATCCTCGATCCTGGCGATATGGATGCCTTCTTCTTCGCCGCGACCGCAGGAGACGAAGTCACGCTTCGCATGACGCGCGAAACAGGAAGCCTGAACCCTGAGATCTGGATTCTGGATCCTTCAGGCCTGGCCATCGCCAATCCATCCGGCTCGATCCAAGCGCAAGTCGAGAACCTTCCCATCCAAAGAACAGGTCTCCATGCCGTTCTGGTTTACGATGGAAACAACGCTCTTTACCGGCCGTCCGTCGATTCAGGGACGTATTCACTCCACTTCTCGGGAAGGGTGCGCTCCCCCGACACAACGCGACTCCATTTTCGGCACTTGGGGGATGATCTCATCCTCTTCTGGCTCGACCGGCAATCAGGCGCGTTGATCGAATCCGCGGACCAGGGGATCCATGAGGCTTGGCGTCCGTTCGCCGTTCCGATCGAAGTGGATGGAGGCTTCCGTTGGGCCCGGTTTCCCAAACACCCGTCCGGCCAGATTTTTCGGGTGAAGCAGCCCTGAGTCCCTGAGCACGACCTCGGCTTGGGCCCTCAGCCGGGCACTCCAATCGCCCTCGCAAGCCCTCCGATGGTCCCTCGAGAACGCTGGCCCACCCCCACATTCCGATCTCGCCAGACGGGGCGCAGGCGCGGGCATCATCCAGTGCAGATCCCGCCCGCTCATGAGCCCGGCCAACACCCACGGAACCGAACCCGCACTCACGATCCGGTTCAGCACCCGCCTGTGCGCGGCACGGGAGAATGCAACCCCCCAAACCGGGGAACCGGCCTTCGCGGAAGTCCCACGGAAGGCGGGAGCGAACCTCCTCGCACCCGGTGCATGCACGGTCGAAGGCACCATCAACGGCTTCCCCTTCCGCGCCGCCCTTGCCCGCAGCACCCCCGACTGCGTTTCCATCCCGGTGAACCCCGGCCTGAGAACCGCCGCCGGCGCCAACCTTGGGGAAATCGTCCAGGTCGAGATCACCCGCGTCGACGATGAGCCGGAGTGTCGCGTGCCCGCGGACCTCATCGACGGCCTCTCCGAGGTGCCTTCGGCGCAGACGCTGTGGTCCCAGATCACGCCCCTTGCCCGGCGCGACTGGATCCTCTGGATCAGTTCCGCGAAACAGCCGGGCACACGCCAGGGCCGCATCACCAAGGCTTGCTCGATGCTCGCCGGCGGAAAACGACGCGTCTGTTGCTTCGGCGGCCTGCGCTGGCTGGTGAAGGATCACCCGTCCGCAGGCGAAACCTGGGCCGACCTGCCGAATTGAGCAGCCAACCTCGGACCACCGTCGCACCCGCACTCCCAGGACCGCAAACCACGCCCGGATCTGACGCATCAGCGTAGCGGCAGGCGTCCTGCACGGTTGTCCCGACATCTTCGAGCTTGTGGATGGGGACTTTGCCATTATCGGAATCGACGTGACCGAAGAAGCACGCCGCCACCTCCCAGCCGATGCCTCGTGCGGACCCGACGAGCGTATCATTCGCCTGCCGCGCCCTTTGCTGGTTCGAGCCAAGGCGAGCATCCCTGACGACCCTTGAAGCACGCGACGAAGGCACCCCCGGGCGCATGGTAGAATGTGGGGATGTCGTTCGCGGAGTGGTCTGCTCAGAACTGGATCGCCTTGGCCGGTGCCATCGCCGGCATCGCCGGGCTGCTTTTCAATGGGCTCTCCCTCCGCAGCGAAACGCGGACTCGTCGGATCACGAATCTGCTCGCCATCACGCGGAGTCACCGGGAGCTGTGGTCGCTCCTGATCGCAGCGCCCGGCTTGAAGCGGCTCCTGGTTCCCGACCCGAAGGCTCAAGAGCGTCCGGTTTCGATCGAGGAGGAGTTGTTCGTTTTGTTCGCGATCCACCACTTGAATTCCGTCTTCCGAGCGATGAGCGACGGGTTGGTGCCCCGCCCTGAGGCCATACGCAGGGACGTCTGGTGGTTCTTCTCTCTCCCCATCCCCGCAACGATCTGGGAACGCTTCAAGCCCCTTCAGGACGAGGCCTTCGTTCGCTTCGTCGAGTCTTGCCGAAACTGGAAATAGGTCCTGCCGGGAGCGCTGACGCGGGTCGCATGGTCAAGTCGCCGGGGAGTCTCCTAACCCAGCCTGGAATCGCTTGGTCCAAATTTGCATCAAGGGATGCCAATTCAGCGCATCGGCAGACCGCAGGGCCGCGAGGTATTGGGCCACGTCTTCCGGGGAGGACGGGAGGAGCGGCACCGCGGGCAATTCCAATCGCCGGGTCAATTCCCGAAGCCAGAGGCGCGTCACGCGACCGTTGAAGTCCTGGAACGGATGGATCGATAGAAGCCGTCCTTCGGCGAACGCCAAGTGCTCGGTCAAAAGATCCGGAAGGCGGGCTGCCCGCACGTCCGAAAGGCGCGCCTCCAGGTCGGCACTGTACGCGGCCATGAGTTCGGCAACCCGGAAGGCGGGCGGCGGGGTGTGATCTCCCACTTTGACATCGCCACTTCTCCACCGGCCCGACCAGTCGGGAACGAGGTCCCCGCACAACCGACGGTGGAGTGAGCAGACGAGCCCAGGCGAAATGGGCTCCCGCGCAAAATCGCCGGACGCGATGGCGCGCTCCACCACCAGCGCGCGCTCCGCCAGCAGCGGAGCCAGCTGGCTGTAGCTCAGGATTCCGCGCGTGGTTTCGACGAAACGGGTGGCCCCATGCGGCGGTGTAGTTCCTCCAGCCATGCCAAGTCAACGGGCTCGCCTTCGAACGCCATGGAATCGGCCACGCTGCGAGGAATGCTCTGCCAACGTCGGCGGAAGCGTTCTTCCTCGGGCAAGGCGCGCCATCGTTCCAAGCATTCGGCGACCGTCATGGCTGCACTCTAGCCCGAGCGCGCCTAATCCGGAAGTCTGCCGTTTCGTGGACACGGCGGATCTGGGACGGCGGTGCGCTGAATCGGCGCGAACGGGTGCTGGGGAGGGGCGCCACGGTACTGGCATCGCTCCCACAACTGGCCGTAGGCTCGATTCGAGCATCCGCTCATCACATTGGAAATGTGAGATGCCGGCCGCCGCACTGCGGAGGGATCATGGCGCCGGCCGCGCCACGGTCTTCACTTCCATTCTTGCGGACGACAGATGACCTTGCCTTCTCCGTCGCGAACGACTCCCGGCAACTGATGGCTTGCCATCACGTCCAGCGGCAGAAACGAGCATTCGACCCCGAGTTGATGGTAGCGGTCCAGGCGCCTCTTGATCCGGTCCGTGGGCAGGGCCGGGATGTACACCGTGATTCGCTTCGCCGGCTTGACCCTGCGCAGCCATTCGATCGGTGGCTGAGCGTCCGAGTCCCCCGAAACCAGGACGATCCGATCGAACCGGTCATTGAACGCATCGTCTAGAATGTGCACCGCGATGTTGACGTCCGTCTTCTTCTCCTCGGGTACAATGTACTTCTGCCCGCATTGCGCGCGGCAGGTGACTTCGCGGTCCTGGAACTTCCCGAGAATTACCTGGACCTTGGGAAGGGTCTTCAGGGCTCGAACAAACCTCAGATGTCGTTCCCGGGCCGGGTCACCCGTCCTCTCGTCGTTGACGATCGCGGTGAAGAACTTCACGCACCGCACGTCATCGTGGGGGCGGAGCGTTTCGAAGAGCCTCTGAACGTTCAGCCACTTCCACTCCGGATGGTGCCTGAAGATCGCATGATACCAGTTGTAGCCGTCGATATAGACGAATGCGACATTGGGCATAAACCGAGGCGTTCGGGGGCATTGACAGTGCGGCCCCGTTGAAGCAGGGTCCATCAACTTCTCGCCGCAAGGCGATGGGGGTCATCCGCGAGGGTTGCCCCCGCTTTTTTTTCTCCGAGAGCCACAGCAGGCTGCATCAGGACCTTGGTGAAGATTCGTCGATTCCAAGAAGCCGCTGGCAATCGACGTGGATCTCGTCGAGGAGGCGCGGCGTCTCATCCATCACCACCGTCCGGGCGCGATCCCAGGCTGCCATCGCCTGCGTGCGCTCTTCGCGTCCTGCTTGCCCTGCCTCAGCCGATTCGACGGAATCCATGAACTCGATCGTCAGATCCCGGAGGCTGCCGCGAAACGCTTCGATCCGCTTGCACGTCGCCACCGGAATGAAGCATCGGTTCGGCGCGTAGAAATCATCAAGCTCGGCAAGAACCGCAGCGACAGCCTTTCTCCGGTCTGCCTTCGGTTGCATGCCCGGGAATTCCATCGGGGAAGTGTACGCGGAGACGACCGTGCGGAGCCGGTGGAGGATTCCGCAGAGCTTCGACAGGACTTCCATGCGCCGCTCGTGGACCCGGGTTAGCTCGGCGGTCCGACGAGCCGCTTCGATCGAAAGATCCGAACGCAGCCGCTCCAGTCTGGAATCCGCCTCGCGCTTCAGGTCGGCCTCGAACTGGATGCGCTTCCTGTCGTACTCGTGGGTGATTGACTCTTTCAGACGGGTCGAAATCCATTCGCGGACCAGCCAGACGAGCCCAACCGAGGAGACCACAGAAAGGAAAACCGTTCCCAACACTTCCAGTGCGCTCATGCGCCCGAGGTTTCGGGACAGGGGAGACGGTTCGGAAGTGAAAAACGCGCCTCAACGGCAGCGCTGCCCATACGACCCGTGCGATTGGCCGCGGCAGAAGTCGCCGAAGGTCCAGCTAGTGGCCGTGGCGTACCGGCCGAGAGCGTGCGGAGTGACGCCCAGCCGAGCGGCGATGGCGGCGATGGCGGCGGGGCTCTCGCCCCCCATCATCTCCGGGAAACCTACCCACGCGAGGGCGAGCGTTTCGACGAAACGGGTGGCCCCATGCGGCGGTGTAGTTCCTCCAGCCATGCCAGGTCAACGGGCTCGCCTTCGAACGCCATGGAATCGGCCACGCTGCGAGGAATGCTCTGCCAACGTCGGCGGAAGCGTTCTTCCTCGGGCAAGGCGTGCCATCGTTCCAAACATTCGGCGACCGTCATGGCTGCACTCTAGCCCGAGCGCGCCCAATCCGGAAGTCTGCCGTTTGTTGGCGACGCGATGGACGGGGATGGCCGTGTGCTGAACAGGGCACCAGGCGGCTCGGAAAGGGTGCTCCTGGGCCACCAGGGCCGGCCAAGTTCAGTTACCGCGGGAATGGGACGGGGAAACGCAAGAACTGAAATCTTCGGGTGGAATTCCCACTTTGCCTCCTTCGCGAGGCGATGGGGACCCTCTGTGAATCAATGGGATTGCCGCGTTCCGCCAACCGTTTTGCAGGCGGGCATTCTCATTTTTATTCTCACTTTGCCCATTCGCGCGAAAGCGCCGGTCTACAACCGATTGATGTAGAGGACTTTCTGAAGATTGGTAGCGCGTACGGGAATCGAACCCGTCTTTCAGCCTTGAGAGGGCCGTGTCCTAACCGATAGACGAACGCGCCAGCCGGTTTGCCGAAGGCGACGGGCAGTCAAACCCACCCCGGGCGATCTTGTCAACGCGCCGGACCGCTTGAACCCCACGCGCACGCCGGATCACCGCCCAGTCCCCGAAGCCTCGTGCGCGAACCGTCGAGCGATTCCCTCGGGTCGCGGCACGCAACGGAGTGTCCATCCGGGCCGGGCCTTCGATTTCGCTCTTCCCGGGGCGTGCTCCTCGCGCGCTGATGGTCCTTTCGCGGCGTTCCGGGACCGCCCCCAGCGGCTCGACAGATAACCGCGCCCGGCGATAGGTTCCCCCACAGATCGGGGATCGGAGCTCCGCGCTTCAACCCGCCCCGGGCGTCGCGCCCCAAGACGGTTTGCGTGGGTTCGACGACCTCCACCCCGTGGTCTCATGAATGTATGAACCTCCCGTGGTTCCTCCGCGTCGGCGTTGCGGTCCTGATCGGAATGGTGCTGTCCGAGGGCGGCGGAAGCGCCTGCCGGGCAGGGGCGGAGAAAGCGGGCAAGGCGGCGCCCGTTCCCGCGGCCGTGCAGGCGCAGGGACTCGAACTGCGGGTCGGTGCTCCGACGTGGTTCACCGACGGTCGGGGGGTGCGACTGCCGAGGGTGGAGGTGGTGGTGACCAATGGGACGCCCTGGTCGTTCTGGGTGATGAGCCGGTCCCGGTATGAAACCGAGATCTGGTATGAGACCCGGCCCGGCCCGGGTTCGCCCTGGACGCGCTCCACCGAGTTCGCCTGCGGAACCGGCGCGCGCCTTCAGGAGATCCTGCCCGGAGGGACGTTCGTCGCGGAGAAATCGTTCTGGCTGACCAACGACTGGGGTTCGGAGGTCCGCCTTCAAATGAGGGCGCTCGGGCCGGTGCCGCCACGGAGGCAGCCGGGGATGCGGGTGCGCCTGGACCTCGGCCGTGCGGTTCAACTCACCAGCGGACCGGTGCGGCTTCCGGCGCGTCCGCCGTCCGTGGCCGCGCCCGTGCGTTGATCGGGCCCGTTCTCAGAAGGCGAGGCCCCACGTCGCGGGCGGGGCGTGGGCCCGGGTCAGCGGAAGCAGATCTTGGCCACGCAATCGTGGAAGTCCTTGGCGCCGGCGATGATCTTGATTTCGACCCGCATGAAGAAGATGGGGAGATCGCGGCGGTCGAGCTTGGGGAAGCGGACGGCGTCCTTCTGGGTGGTGATGAGGATGTCGGCCATGCGCTTCTTGGAGCGGTTGATGGCGTTGAGCAGCTCCTGCTGGGTGAAGCGGTGGTGGTCGGCGAACCGTTTGGCGTAGACCAGTTTGGCGCCGAGTTTGCGAAGGCTTTCCTCGAAGCTCTCGGGCTGGGCGATGCCGCTGAGGGCGGCGACGCGTTTGCCGGCGATGGATTCGATGCCGATCTGTTCCGCGGTGAAGACGTCCTCGAAATAGAGCGGGTGATGCACGCACTCGATGATCGGGGCGCGGGGGTTGAGGGCGACCAGGCGTTCGCGGAGTCCCTGGGTCTTGCCGTCGCTCTTGGTGATGAAGATGACCCCGGCGCGGGCGACGTGGGACGGAGGCTCGCGGAGGGTCCCGCGTGGGAGGAGGAACTGGTTGCCGAACGGCTGCTGGCAATCGATGAGGACGACGTCCTGACGGCGGCCGCGGAGCTTCCAGTACTGGAAGCCGTCGTCGAGGAGCAGGGTGTCGCAGCCGAACTTCTCGATGGCGTACCGGCCCGCCTTCACCCGGTCCTTGTCCACGAGGACGATCACGTCCTTGAGGTTGGAGGCGAGCATGAAGGGTTCGTCGCCGGCGCTTTCGGAGTCGAGCAGGAGGGAGCGGCCGTCGGAGACGACCCTGGGCGGGGTCTGTTCGCGGCGGAGGAGGAGGCGGTCGATGAACCGGCGGGAGAGCGGCGGGGGTTTGGACCGGTAGCCGCGGGAGAGGATGGCCACGTTGCGGCCCTGGTCCTTCAGTTCGCGGGCGAACTTTTCGACGACCGGGGTCTTGCCGGTGCCGCCGACGGTGAGGTTGCCGATGGCGATGACCTGGACGCCGAGGGTGGTGTCGCGGACGATGCGGGTGTCGTAGAGGATGCGGCGGAGCTTGATGGCGGCGCGGTAGACGTAGGAGAAGGCGTGCAGAGCGGCGCGGACGGTGGACGCCAGACGCCCCCTGCGCTGCTCGAAGATCACCTCGAGGAAGAAGGTCTCGGCAGTCTCGGTCCAGCGCCGGAGGGGTTCGGACATCGCTGGGCGAGCTTGGCGTCACGGCGGGAGGTCTTTCAAGGCAAGGAGCCTCCGCCGGCCGGGACCGCGGCGCCGGCCCACCCTCCCGGCGCGATCCGCGGTGCGGGTCGGGGCGCCGAATTAACTTTTTGACGGTCCCTCGCCCCGTCCGGCATGGTCGCCGCAGCGAAGGAACGGGCCTGGGGCGGCGTCCTGATGTTCTCCGCGGGAGATCCGGCTCGAACCTATCTGATCTATGGCTGAACTTACTGGAAACCTGTTGGTCGCCCAATCCGGCGGCCCGACCTGCGCCATCAACGCGAGCGTCGCGGGCGTCATCACCGAGGCTGGCAAGCACGAGGGCATCGAGGAGATTTACGGGGGGCTGAACGGCATCCTGGGCATCCTCAACGAGGAGCTCATCGACCTGAACGACGAAAAGCGCAAGACCATCGAGGGCCTCAAATACACCCCGGCGGCCGCGCTCGGCACCTGCCGTTACAAGATCGACTTCAAGAAAAAGCCCGAGAAGGCGGCCAAGGACATGGACCGCCTCTTCCAGGTCTTCGAGGCCCACAACATCCGCTATTTCTTCTACGCGGGCGGCAACGATTCCCAGGACACCTCCCACAAAATCCACGAGGAAGCCGTCAAACGCGGCTACGAACTCCGCGTCATCGGCGTCCCCAAGACCATCGACAACGACCTTCCGTTCACCGACTCCTGCCCCGGCTACGGCTCGGTCATCAAGTACGCCGCCACCACCGTCATGGAGGTCGGCATCGACGTCGGCAGCATGGCCACCGATGACGGGTCCTGCTGCATCATCGAGGTCATGGGCCGGTCCGCCGGCTGGATCGCCGCCGGCACCGTCCTCGCCAAACGCGGCAACCCCGCCAACCCGCCCCACATCATCCTCCTCCCCGAGATCCAGTACGACATCGACGAGTTCCTGGCCCGGGTCAAAGCCACCATCGAGGCCCACAAATACTGCGTCGTCGTCGTCGGTGAGGGCATCCGCAACAAACAGGGCGAGGAAATCGGCGCCGACAAGACCCGCCTCGACGCCTTCGGCCACCCGGTGCTCGCCGGCGCCGCCGAGAAGCTGAAGGAGTTCGTCCAGGGCAAGCTCAACACCAAGACCCGGACCGTCCTCCTCGGCTACGCCCAGCGCGCCGCCGCCCACTTCGCCGCCCAGATCGACATCGACAACGCCTTCGCCTGCGGCCAGGCCGCCGTCCGCGCCGCCGTCGACGGCAAGAGCGGCTACATGGTCAAGATCGTCCGCGACAACGCCCGCGCCGTCCTCACCGGCGACGGAAAGATCAACTGGACCACCGACCTCCACCCCCTCGCCGAGGTCGCCAATGTCGAACATTTCGTGCCCCGCGACTGGATCTCCGAGGACGGCTTCCTCCCGAACGAATCGTTCGTCCAGTACGCCGCCCCGCTGATCGAGGGCGAGGTGAAACCCCCGATCGAGGGAGGCCTCCCGCGCTACGTGACCCTCGACCGCAACCCGGTCGAGAAGAAGCTGCCCGCGCGCGAAGCCTGAGCCCCCGGCCCGCCGGGTCGGCCCAACCCTTCCCGCAACGCCCGGTCGCCACCCGACCGGGCGTTTTCCGTTTCCACCCCACCCCCTTCCCTGCCGCTCAGCCCGGCTCCCCCGGACCGCGCCGCCCCCGGCCCCGCCCCCGCCCGCGCAACAGCCACGCCACCGGCAAGGGCAGCAGCCGGTCTCCCACCACCGCCACCGCCTGCTCGAAGGCCGCCGGCTCGGTCAGCGCCGAAAGCACCGTCTCCCCGGGAAACACCTGGCCGGATGCCCACCGGGAAAACGCCGGGAGCACCACGCGATCGGCGCCGACCAGAAAACAGGGCAGCCGCGCCGAAGTGGCCAGACCGTCGTCGAGAACCACCGCCGGATGCTCGTGCCCGTACCAGACCCGTCCACCCGGACCGCGCGCGGCATCCACCGCCCGCCAACCCACGGCATCCCCATGGACCATCACGTGCGGACCCATGGTGGTCATGCGGCGGCATGCCCCGGAAAAACCGAGATCGCGAAGCCAGTCGTCGAGTCCCGCGTCGTGGTTCCCGAGCACAAAGTCGGCCTCCTCGTTCCCCAGCCATTGCAGGAGCCCGCGCAACAGGGCCTCGAGCCCGGGCAGACGCGTCACGGCGTGCATGGTGTCGCCGAGAAACACCCAGCGGACGGGACGATAGGTGGCCCGGAGGGATTCCAGACGTTCCAGGGTGTCGTCGGGCACCACTGGAAGCAGCGCCCCTCGCTGACGCTCGATCCCGATCTGGCCCAGGTGCATGTCGGCCACCAGCAGGGCGCGGTGAGCCTCCAGCCAGACCGCGCGCCGGGCGTCGGCCCAAAGCCCCGGCCCGAACTCCCGGCGTTCCTGGGTCTCGACCCCCACGCGCATGGGCGCCATCCATGCCCGCGCCGGGTCTGGACCGCAAGCCGTGCGTGCCTCACCGCCCGTCTGCGAAAGGAAAGGGCCCTTCCTGTTTTCAGACCGGCGCTCAGGAAACCCTTGTCATCGCAGCCTTCCTCATTAGCTTCGACGCCAGCATGTCGTCGCAACTGACGGAATATCTGCCGGTGCTCTTGCTGGTCCTGGTGGCGGTGGGCTTCGCCGTCGCGATGTTGACGGCCTCGGTCTGGCTGGGGTTCAAGTCCCGACGCAACCCGGTCAAGGACTCCGCCTACGAATGCGGCATGCCCGCCCAGGGCGAGGGCACGGCGCGGTTCTCCATCAAGTTCTACCTGGTGGCGATGCTGTTCATCCTCTTCGACATCGAGGTGGTCTTCCTCTACCCGTGGGCCGTGGTGTACCGCGAGATGCTCGCCGAGAACGCCGGCCTGATCTTCGGATCCATGGTCAGCTTCCTCGGCATCCTCTTCGTCGGCTACATCTACGCGCTCCGGAAAAAGGCCTTCGACTGGAAGAGTTCGACCTGATCCGGCGCCGCCCACCCGGCCCCTGACCGCCAGGGACCGCCGACAGCGTCCTCCGCTCAGGGTCCATCCCCCGAAGCCCCTCGACCCGGGAGAGCTTCAAACCAGCCGCCAGCCCGGGCGCACTTCCTCGTCGTACGAGGTTCGATCCCCGCGCGCCAGCCGGCGTTCCGCCAGCAACCCCACCATCGCCGCGTTGTCGGTGCAGAGCACCGGGTCGGCAAGCCGCACCTCCAGTCCCGCGTCCCGCGCCGCCGCAGCCAGGCGCTGGCGAAAACCCCGGTTGCAGCTGACACCCCCCGACGCCGTGACGCACGGGACTCCCAGCCGCACAGCCGCCTGCAGGGTCTTGCCCACCAGCACATCAACGATCGCCGCCTGCACGCTCGCGCACAGGTCCCGCAAGCCCGCCTCCGACCCGGCGATCCCGGGGCGCTTGTCCAGGAGGTAACGCACCGAGGTCTTCAATCCGCTGAAACTGAAGTCGTCGCCATGATCCCGAAGCATGGGACGCGGGAACTGGAACATTCCCGGATCCCCTTCCGCAGCCAACCGGTCCACCTGCGGTCCCCCGGGATAGGGGAGCCCCAGGAGCTTTGCGACCTTGTCGAAGCACTCGCCGGCGGCGTCGTCGAGGGTGGCGCCGAGAACCGTGTGCTCCATCACGCCGGCCACGTGGACCAGGATGGTGTGTCCGCCGCTGGCGATCAGGGAGACGTTGGGCTTGAAGGCGTCCCAGTCGGCCCGGAGGGGCCGGTCGGTCATCCAGGGGGAATACAGGTGGGCCTCGTGGTGGTGGACACCAAGGAAAGGGAGCCCCCGGGCCATGGCCAGGCCGGCGGCCATGCGGGCGCCGGTCATGAGGGCCTGGGGAAGCCCGGGCCCCAGGGTGGCGGCAACGCCCTCCAGATCGCCGACCTCGACGCCGGCCTCGAGCAGGGCGGAACGGCAAACCACCGGGAGGTTCCGAAGGTGCTCCCGCGTCGCGAGCTCGGGCACCACCCCGCCGTACTCCGCGTGCAACGCCATCTGGGAGGCGACGATGTTCGAACGCACCACCCCATCACGGAGCACCGCGACGCTGGTCTCGTCGCAGGAGGTTTCAACAGCCAGGAGAACCACGGTGGAGGGCGGAAAGGGGGGCGGGGGGGATGAATGACGGCCGAGGACCCGTGGTCGTTTTCCGAGCCGCGAATCAGGCCCTGGGGGTGCCCTCACCCGCCAGCATGCGCAACCCGCGAAGGTAATCCACCGCGCGTTCCAGCGGCAGATCGCGCACCTGACGCGCACGCTCACGCCCGGCTTCATCCATGGCGTCCAGACCGCCGGGCTGACGGCGGAGCACGAGGTCGAGCTGCTCCTCGTCGGTCAATTCGACCACGCTGTCGGGGGTGATCCCGTGCTCGTGGATGACCTTGTGGCTCGGGGTGTAGTACTTGGCGGTGGTGAGGCGCAGCGCGGTGCCGTCCTGGAGCGGGAGAATGCTCTGCACCGAGCCTTTGCCGAAGGTCTGTTCACCGAAAACCCTGGCGCGTTTCAGGTCCTGAAGGCAGCCGGCGACGATCTCGGACGCGCTGGCGCTGCCGCCGTTGACCAGAACCGCGAGGCGCAGCTTCTGGAAACGGCCGCGCCCGGTGGCGCGGAACTCGGCCTGCTGGGCCCCATTGCGACCCTCGGTGGACACCACCAGGTCGTTCTTCTTCACGAACTTGTCGCACACCCGCACCGCCGCCTCGAGCAGGCCGCCGGGGTTGTCGCGCAGGTCGATCACCAAACCCTTCATCCCCGCCACCGCCATCTTCTCCAGCGCTGCATCCAGTTCCGCCGAGGTCTTTTCCCCGAACTGCAGGATCTGGAGATAGCCGATGCCGTCCTCCAAAAGCGGGAACTGCCGCTTCCAGTTCAGGTCGCGAACCGTGTGGACGGGAATGACGGCGCGGGTGATGCGCAGGTCGTTGGTCTGGCCGCTGCTCGGGCGGAAGGTCGTCAACCCGACCTCGGTCCCCGGCTTGCCCCGCAGCTTGGTGACCACCTCGCTGACGGACCAGTCGCGCACGGATTGTCCCTCCACGGCGACGAGTTGGTCGCCGGGCAGGAGCCCGGCCTTCTCGCCCGGGGTGTCCTCGACCACGTCGACGATGTTGATGGTCCCGCCGCGTGGGGAGACGGTCACCCCCAGGCCGCCGAACTCGCCCTCGGTGTCGGTGCGCAGTTCATCATACTTCTCGGGCTCGAGGAACTCGCTGTGCGGATCCAGGGAATCGAGCATCCCGCGCACCGCGGCGGAGACGAGCTCCTTGTACGTCAGGTCGGCGCCGTCGACGTAGTCCTTCTTGATCAGTTGAAGGACGCGGGAGAAGAGGGCGAGCTGCGGATAGGCGTCGTCACGTTCGGCGGCACGAGCCTCTCCCAGGTAGAGTTGCAGCCCCAACCCGAGGTGGGCGAGGAGGAGCATCGTAACCGATCCCAGAATCAAACGGCGGCTCATGTTGGTGGCTCGGACGTCAACGTCCGTGACGCTCCGCACCGTAGGACGACCCGTGGGGCGCGGCAAGTGCCTCGATCCCCTGGCATCCCGTCCACGCCCGCTCAGGCCCCGAGCAGGGCCTGGATGAAGGGGAGGTCGCCGGGATAGGTGACCTTGGGGTTGGGCCGGCGCGATTCAACCAGGCGCACCGGCTGCCCGATCGCCTCGCAGGCCGCGGTGTCGTCGGTGACGAACAACCCGCGCTCCCGGACCGCCTCCAGCGCCCGGCGGATCACCCCCAGCCGAAAAGCCTGCGGCGTCTGCACCGCCCAGAGCCGCGACCTGTCGATCGTGCGGTCGATGGTCCGGCCATCCCCGCTCTCCTTGATGGTGTCCGTGACCCGCTGCGCCGCCACCGCCGCGCCCCACTCACGCGCCGCCGCCACGGCGTCCTCGATGACCTCCGGCGGGGTGCATGGCCGGGCACCATCCTGAATCGCCACCACCTCCGTGCCGGCCGCCACCCCGCTGAGCCCGTTCCACACCGAGTCCTGGCGTTCCTGCCCCCCCTCGGCCAGGCGCCAGGGCTTGGTCAGGCCAAGGCTCGCCGCAATCTCCCGGAACGCGGGCTCCAGCCCCGGCCGCACCACCACCACGACCTCGTCGATGCACCGCGCGCGGTCGAAGCGCTGCCAGGTGTGGCCGACCACCGGCCTTCCAGCCACCTCGAGGAAGAGCTTGTCAGCGTCCGGTCCAAAGCGCTTGCCCAGACCCGCGGCGACGATGACGGCGGCGACCATGGCGTTCCGGGCGCGGGGCTGGGTTGGAGGAACGGACAGTGCCTGCGACCGGCGCCTAGCGCAGCACCGAGGTCCGGTCGGACAGCCAGATCATGTCGCGGTTGTTGGCCGACTGCACGTTGAGCGTGAGGCTGCCGTTGTTGCGCACGGGCGGGCGGGTGCGCGGGTCGACCCACTTTTTGATCTCCGCGTGCCCGTCGGCAAAGGTGATGCCGGCGGCGCCGTTGTGGAAGCTGGCGGGGAAATCGATGATGCGGGCGGCGGCGGGGCTTTCGACCATCATGTTCGCGAACCCGCCCGCGTTGATGCTGTCGGGGTGCTCGTCGAGGAGCACGTAGAGCTGCGCCGGACCGGGCACCGCGAGGTCCGTGGACTTGAGGTAGACGCGGTACTTGGTCTGGTTCTCGTTCATCGACGGCGGCGCCAGCCACGCCCCCGGTCCCCCCATGGCCTGGCTCATGCCCATGCTGCGTACCCGGGGGATCTTCTGGCCGCGGACGGTGACGGTGCTCTGGTCCGCGGGACATTTATAGACCTCGGCCGAGGGAACGTAGGGCGCGAACATGGCGCGCCTCGGGTCGAGCAGGTCCAGCTTGTTGGTGTTGTCACGGTTGCCGGGGTTGAAATCCAGCCAACCGGCCACCCAGGCGTGGGGTTCCGTGGCGCTGTTCCCCGGCTTGGTCAGGTAGTCGTTGTTGTCGTCCGGATACAGGAGGTGCGCGAGCTGAAGCTGCTTCAGGTTGCTCATGCACTTGATGCCCTGGGCCTTGGCCTTGGCCTTCGCCAGCGCAGGCAGGAGCATGCTCGCCAGGATCGCGATGATCGCGATCACCACCAGCAGCTCGATCAGGGTGAACCCACGGCACACCGGAAGCCCGGCGCTCCGGACCCGCAACCGGGCCCCGGTCTCCGGCTCCGGGCACGCAGCCGCTTCGCGAAAGGGGATCGACATAGAGCGCGTGTTGCTACCCGGATTCCGTCCTCCGCGCAACGGGAGATCGGGCGCACACCAACCCCGATGCGCCGGGCCCACGTGACCAGCCCCCCCTCCCCAAACGTCGTATCCCTCCCGTTCAGACCGGCGGTGGACGGCGCCCCGACCCGGGTCTACCCTGCGCCACCCATCGGAGGACATGAAGAACACGCGTCACGCGAGCGCACCCGGCAGAAGCGCCAAACTCCCGGCCAACACCCCACCACCGGGCATGCCCGCGGGACGCCGTCGAATGCCCGGCCGCATCCGGCCCACCCGTAAACAGCCGCCTCAGGACCTCCCCCCGGCCACCCCCCCCGCCGGCGCCACCCAACCCGATCCCACCCTCAACACCCCACCCGTCAAACCCCCGTCACGCTCCGGCGGCACGGAATCCTCCTCCACCCCGGGCCGGCGCGATTCCTACGACGGCGACACCGCCTACCGGCTCTACCTCCGCGAGATCGGCGAGGTCGCCCTTCTCACGGTCCAGGAGGAGATCGACCTCGCCGCCCGCATCAAGGCCGGCGACCGCAAGGCCCGCGACCACATGATCAAGGCCAACCTCCGCCTGGTGGTCAAAATCGCCCACGACTACGAGAACTACGGCCTGCCCCTCCTCGACCTCATCAACGAAGGCAACATCGGCCTCATGAAGGCCGTCGAACGCTTCGACCCCTCCAAGGGCGGCAAACTCTCCACCTACGCCGCCTGGTGGATCAAACAAGCCATCAAGCGCGCCCTCGCCAACCAGGGAAAAACCATCCGCCTCCCCGTCCATCTGGTCGACAAAATCGCCCGCATGCGACGCGTGTCCGCCCAACTCGAGGAACTCTTCGGCCGCGAGGCCACCGACGAGGAGATCGCCGAGGAAATGGGCATCACCGCCGCCCGGGTCGCCCAGTGGCGCACCGCCGCCATCCGCCCCGCCCAGCTCGACGCCCCCGTCGGCGACGACGAATCGAACTCACTCAAGGACATCGTGGCCGATGAGAAACAGGCCACCCCCTACCGCGAACTCGAGGACAAGACCATCCGCGACATGCTGGAGAAGATGATCGAGACCCTCGACGCCCGGGAGCAGAACATCCTCAGGAAACGCTTCGGCTACGACGGCAGCGAGGGACTCACCCTCGAGGAGATCGGCGTCGAGTACGGCGTCACCCGCGAACGCATCCGCCAGATCGAGGCCGTCGCCCTCAAGAAACTCCGCCGCATGATCGAGAAGCTGGAGAAGAAGCGCCAGTAACCCGCCCCGGCCGGGCTCCCGTAACTTCCGTAAGATTCCACCCCGCCCAACCGTTCCCAGCGCGGGATCAGGGTCCGCCCGACAACGCGTGCCCTCCCAGCCGTCCGGTGACTCCCCCGAGGGAGTGACCCGGCGGACCCTGACTCCCGACACCTCCGAGCCCTGACGCGGACGAACAACCGAGCCTCACCCGCGTTCCACCCGCGATCCCTTCGCGAACTTCGTCGTGAGTGCGCCCCCCCGGGCCTTCACCATGCATCTCCCCTTGCGGGCCGCGCACCCGCCCCGTATCACCAGCAGGTCATTCCGCCCATGGCCGCCACCTTGAATCCAACGGCGAACCGGCTCGACGCCGTCCCCACGCCAGGGGACGTCCCCCGGAACGCGTCCCGCCTCCGGCAGCCGTGGTTCACACTCGCGCTATCACTCACGCTCGCCTGGATCCCGCTCCTCCTCCTCCCCGCAACCTCCCGCGCCGAGGTCCGCTTCGACGTCTTCCTGGGCTACGACGACTACGTCCGCGAAGGTCACTGGTTTCCCGTCGCCTTCGAGATCGAGAACGACGGACCACCCTTCACCGCCACCGTGATCGTGGGCGCTGAGAGCAGCATCGAAACCCAGCAGCGCCAGTTCGCCATCGAACTCCCCACCGGCACCCTCAAACGCGTGGTGATCCCCGTGTTCCCATCCTCGGGCCGCTACACGCGATGGGACGCACGGTTGTTCGATCCGGACGGCAAACTCGTCGCCGAACGCGGCGGCATCCCGGCCAAGGACGTCGCCCCGCACATGCCCATCCTCGGCGCCCTCCCGCGCACCTTCGGCGGCCTGCCGTCCTTCCCGGAAATCCGCGACCGCGGACCCGAGTTCCTGCCCACCGTCGCCCGCCTCCAATCCGATTACCTCCCGTCGAACCCCATCGCGCTCGAAGGCCTCACCGCCATCTACCTGAATTCCGAAAAGGCCCTCGCCCTGAAACCCGAACAGGTCGATGCCCTGCTGTCCTGGCTCAACGACGGCGGCCACCTGATCGTCGCCATCGAACAGCCCACGCACGTCACCGCCCTGCCCTGGCTCCGCAGCCTCGTCCCCTTCCAGCCGCGTTCGGTCACCAACGTGACCACCGGAACCCACCTCGATACCTGGATCGCCCAGGGCTCACCGCCCGTCACCCTGGCCTCCGCCAGCCGCTCCGGAGCCCTCCCCATCGAACGCGCCACGCGCAACCGCCGCACCCTCCCGGACCCGCTGCCCGCCGGCCCCAACCCCTACACCTCGCTGCAACCGGAGAACGCCTTCAATACCGCCGAAATGCCGGTGGTGACCGGCGATCCCGCCGACGGACGGGTGCTGGCCAGCCTCGGTGACCTCCCCGTCGTGATCAGCGCCAGCCGGGGTCGCGGCACCATCACCGCCCTCACCTTCAGCCCGGAACGCGAACCGTTCCGCAGTTGGAACCTCCGCTCCTGGTTCTGGGCCCGCGTGGTCGGGGTGCCAGGCGACGCCCTGGTGCAAACCGGCTCGCCGCGATGGGGAGGAACCAGCATCGACGGCATCCTCGGCGCCATGCTCGACAGCCGGCAGGTCCGCAAACTCCCCGTCGCCGCCCTGCTCCTCCTCCTCGTCGTGTACCTCGCGGTCATCGGCCCCGTGGACCAGTGGGTCCTCAAGCGGCTCGGCAAGCAGATGTGGACCTGGGTGACCTTCCCCACCTACGTCGTCCTCTTCTCCGGCCTGATCTACTTCATCGGCTACCGCCTCCGCGCCGGCGACCTCGAACTGAACGAGATCCAGATCGTCGACCAACTGCCCCGGAACGACGGGGTGATCCTGCGCGGACGAACCTGGCTGTCCATCTACTCGCCGGAGAACGCCCGCTACCGCTTCGCCAGCGACCAGCCCTTCGCCACCTTCCGCGCCGAGTCGCTGCAGGGCGCGCAGGCAGGCGGGAACTCCGCCCGCATGACCGTTCGACAACCCGGGCGGGGCTTCCAGGCCGACGCCTTCGTCCCGGTCTGGGTGAGCCAGATCTATTCCAGCGACTGGATCGAACCGGGCTCACCCATCCTCGCCGCCCAGGTGACCCCCGAAGCCAGGACCTTGCGTCTCGAAAACCGCTCCGAGCTGCGTTTCTCAAGGGTGGTCGCGGTGTTTGACGGGCGGATCTTCGACCTGGGCGAACTCGCCCCGGGCGCGAGCATTGATCGCCCCCTGGACCCCGACCAGGCCCGCGACCTCGACGACCTGGTCGCCACCCTTCCCTCCATCCACCAGACCGTGCAACAACGCCGGTTCGCCTTCGGCGGCGGACGCTCCGGCCAACTCGACCGGAACCTCGACACCCTCGTGGCCGCCTCCTTCGTCGACCGCCTCCACGGCCGGATCCACCCGGGCGGCGAAACCTTCGCCACCCACGCCACCTTCGGAACCCAGGCCCAGGCCGCCCGCAACGAAATCATCATCTTCGCCTGGGCCCCCGATCAGGCGGTCGCCGCCCCGGTCCACCGGTTCACCCCCAAACGCACCCGACGCGACACCGTCGTCCGCAGCTGCCTGCCCGCCCGCGACCCCGCCTGACCCCAACTCCGTCCCATCCCACCGGCCAACCCCACCGCACCGCACCGCACACCATGACCCCCCCGCCCATCGCCGCCGTCCAAACCCACGGCCTCACCAGGATCTATGGCTCCCTGGTCGCCCTCGGCGGCCTCGACCTCACGGTCAACCAGGGCGACCTCTTCGGCTTCATCGGATCCAACGGCGCCGGCAAAACCACCACCCTCCGCATCCTCGCCACCTTCCTCGTCCCCTCCGCCGGAAGCGCCACCGTCTTCGGCCATGACGTGGTCCACCAGGCCGATGCCGTCCGCCATATCATCGGCTACATGCCGGACTTCTTCGGGGTCTACAAAGACATGGAGGTCACCGAATACCTCGACTTCTTCGGCGCCTGCTACCGCATCCCCTCCGCCCAACGCGAAAAAACCGTCGCCGATGTGCTCGAACTGGTCGGCCTCTCCGAAAAACGCGGCACCCTCATCGGCGCGCTCAGCCGCGGCATGCAGCAGCGCCTCGGCCTCGCCCGCGTCCTCATCCACGACCCCAAACTCCTCCTCCTCGATGAACCCGCCAGCGGCCTCGACCCCCGCGCCCGCATCGAAATGATGGCCATCCTCCAGGAACTCCAGCGCCTCGGAAAAACCATCATCATCTCCTCCCACATCCTCAGCGAACTCCAAACCCTCTGTAACCGCGTCGCCATCATCGAGAAGGGCAAACTGATCTACGCCGGCCCCGTCCAGGGCGCCCGCCAGCAGATCGCCGACACCGCCGTCTTCTGGGTCCGCCCCAAACCCGACCAACTGAACGCCGCCCTCGAACTGCTCCGAACCCAGCCCGACGTCGTCCAGGCCGACACCAGCGAGGACCGCATCCGGATCACCCTCACCAACCACGACACCGACCCCGCCTTCATCCCCGAGGCCCTCGTCCGCGGCGGCATCCGACTGCTCGAGTTCTACGAGGACGAAATGGGCCTCGAAAAGGTCTTCCTCCACGTCACCAAGGGCGAAACCCAGTGACCCCACCCGCCGCCCGTACCCGCCCCCAACGGCCGCTGCCGCCCACCCCAATGCCCGACGTCCGCTGCCCGACCTGCCGCAAACGCGGCCCCTGGCTCGAAACCGCCCACGCGCCGTTCTGCTCCCCGCGCTGCCGACTGGTCGACCTCGGCCGCTGGCTCGGCGAGGAACACCGCATCCCATCCCCGCTCCGACCCTCCGACTTCGACGGCTACGACCAACTCCCCCCGGGACCCGACCTCGACCTCCCGCCCGACGACACCCCCGACCGGCCCAAATTGCCTTTCCGGTCCGATTCCGTCCGGTAGCCTCACCGCATGATTCACGTCGGCATCGGCTACGACATCCATCCCCTGGTCGAAGGACGCAAACTCTTCCTCGGCGGTGTCGAAATCCCCCATCCCAAGGGGCTCGCCGGCCACTCCGACGCCGACGCCCTCATGCACGCCATCTGCGACGCCATCCTCGGGGCCCTCGGCGAGCCGGACATCGGCCATTTCTTCAAGAACACCGACCCCCGCTGGCAGAACGTCGCCAGCCGCGTCTTCCTCCAGGAGGCCGCACGCCAGGTCGTCTTCCACCAGGGCCGCCTCGTCAACGTCGACGCCACCGTCATCGCCGAGGAACCCAAGATCGCCCCCTACCTCCAACGGATGAAGTTCAACGTCGCCGAAGCCCTCAACCTCAACGTCCGCCGCGTCGGCATCAAGGCCACCACCAACGAACATCTCGGCGCCATCGGCCGCGGCGAAGGCATCGCCGCCATGGCCGTCGCCAGCGTCGACCTGCCCGAATAACCGTCATGGCGATCAAATCGGAGATCAGTTGGACCCGGCGCAACGAGGAGGGCGAAAAGATCGAGATCTATGCCCGGCGCTTCGGCGGTGTCTGGCAGTTCCACTCCCGCCAACGTCGCCACGAGGTCTGGCAGGCCGTCGACCAACCCCCGCTCGAGGATTGGCTGGAACTGGCCGACGCCATCCGCCGCCGCATCCCCCGCCGCCTTTACCCACCGGACGAACTCAACCGCATCCGCCACGAGATCCGCATCCGCTTCCCCGAGGCCGACCTCCCCTCCGACTGATCCCGCCCGCCAACACCCCCAACCCGACCCCACCCACCGCATTCCGCCGGAGACCCCACAGACTCCCCCCGGCTCCGACCTCTCCCCGACCCATGCGCCCCATCGACGTCCAGATCATCGGCTCCGAACTCGCCCTCCGCTGGGACGACGGCGCCGAGAGCTACATCCCCCTCCTGACCCTCCGCCGCCATTGCCCCTGCGCCAGTTGCGCCGGCGAAACCGATGTGCTCGGCAACCTCCACAAAGGCCCCGACCGCCCCCTCACCGCCAGGTCCTCCCAGCTCCTCCGCCTCGAACCGGTCGGATCCTACGCCCTCCAACCCGTCTGGGCCGACGGCCACAACACCGGCCTGTTCACCTTCGAACACCTCCGCCGCCTCGGCGCCATGACCGGCACGCCCGACACCTGACGGCGGCCGATCGGCCTCGGAACACCCCAAAGCCCCGCTCCCCGACGGCGCTTTCCAGGATCGACCGCTCCCCTGCTTCCGGGCAGCCTCCTCCCCAATCACCGAGTCCCACCACCCGTTCCACCATCATGCGCGCTCCCTTCCACCTCCTCGCCACCGTCATCGCCCTGGCTGCCCTCACCTCCACCCTCCCCACCCGGGCCGCCGACAAACATTACTCCGGCAAGCCCCTCCGCCTCCTGCTCGTCACCGGCGGTTGCTGCCACAATTACGCCTTCCAATCCCAGGCCATGCGCGACGGCGTGACCGCACGCGTCGACTCGGAATGGACCATCGTCCATGAGGGCGGCACCGGAACCCGCGGCCAGATCCCCCTCTACGACAACCCCGACTGGGCCCGCCCCTTCGACGTGGTCGTCCACAACGAGTGCTTCGCCGATACCCGCGATCCCGAGTACATCCGCAAAATCGTCGCCGCCCATCGCGCCGGCACCCCCGCCGTGGTCGTCCATTGCGCCATGCACACCTACCGCGCCGCCACCATCGACGACTGGCGCGAGTTCCTCGGCGTCACCTCCGCCCACCACGAACACCAAAGCCGTTACCCCGTCCGCATCCTCGCCCCCGATCACCCCGCACTCCGCGGCTTCCCCACCAACTGGATCACCCCCATGGACGAACTCTACATCGTCCGAAAACTCTGGCCCGGCGCCACCGCCCTCGCGGTCTCCCCCAGCGAAAAAACCGGCGAATCCCAGCCGGTCATCTGGGTCAACGACTACCACGGCACCCGCGTCTTCGGCACCACCTACGGGCATTCCGACGACACCTTCCGCGACCCGATCTTCATCGATCTTCTGGCCCGCGGGGTGGCCTGGTCGGCCGGCAAACTGAAGTGATCGCCCGCCCGGGGTCCCTGCCGATCCCTGGTCGGGCACTCCGACGGACCCTCAGCCCGGCGGCCACTTCATCGGCCGTTTGCCCAGGATGTGGACGTGAAGGTGCGGCACACTCTCGCCGCCGTCCGGCCCGTTGTTGATCACCAACCGATAGCCCGTCGCGTCCAACCCCAGCCGACGCGCCACCTCCGCCGCCCGTAGTACCAGGGTCCCCAGGAGATCCCGATCCCCCGCCACCGCGGCGTCCACCCGCGGTATCGGCCGCTTCGGCACGATCAACACGTGAACCGGCGCCTGGGGATGGATGTCCCGGAACGCCAGCACCTGCTCGTCCTCAAACACGATGTCCGCCGGTATCTGGCGGGCGATGATCTTCTCGAAGAGTGTCATGCGAAAATCCAGGTGCGATTCCGCCCCGGGATCGCGGCAACCCCGGACGCGGCCCGACCCACCGGCAACCCACCGGCGTCAGTCGACCAGAAGCGAGCAGTCCCGCCGGGGACGTTCGGCGCCCCAGCAATCCCGCAGGAACCCCACGATCTCCTCCGAGACCTTGACGCTCCTGGGACACCAGCGCCGGGTCCGCGCCAACCGCTTCGCGCAGCGCCGCAACCCGTTGAACCGCACCAACTGGGGTTGACCCGCCAGCAACGCCTGCAATTCAGTCCGCAACCGCGGATAGAATCCCAGTTCCAAACCGTCCCCGAGCGACTCCGCCATCGCCCCAAGATCGCACTCGGCGCATCCCCCCGGGGAGGAGCCGGCACCCGCCCCGCCCCCACCCCCCGCAACCGGCGGTTCGGAATCGGTCTCCACCAGCGGGGTCACCGAACCGCCGGCAATCTGATACCCCAGCCCGGTGAGCACGTGCTCCAGCGCATCGGTGAACTCCACCAGGGTCACCGTCTCGCGACCCAGATCGTCCCGGAAATAATGCAGAACCGCGGCCGCAGCCTCCCGGATCACCTCGGGATCAAGGTTGTCCAGGGACTCCGCCAACACCTCGATGGTGAGCTTCTCCACCGAGCATGGAATTTTATCGCCGCCGGACACTTCAAATACCAGGCAGTCGGAGCGTAGCTGAATCATGGCGTTGCTGCTCGAGCTTGGTTACGACCTCCACGAAGTCGTCGGCCTCCTCGAACCGACGATAAACGCTGGCGTACCGGACGTAGGCCACCTTGTCGATGTCCCGGAGCGCGTTCATCACCCGCTCCCCGATCGCCATCACCGGCACTTCCCGATCAAACTCGTTCCCCAATTCCTCGGTGATCCGTTCGGCCAGATCGTTGATCAGTTCCAGACCCACCGGCCGCTTCTCACACGCCTTCTGCAAACCCCCAAGAAGCTTCTCCCTCGAAAACAATTCCCGCCGCCCGTCCCGCTTCACCACCACCAGTTCACTCCGCTCGATCTGCTCGTAGGTGGTGTAACGATGCCCGCACGCCAGACACACCCGCCGCCGACGGATCGCCCGACCCTCCCGCGAACTGCGGGAATCGATCACCTTGTCATCCGGACCGCCGCACTTGGGACACCGCATATCGAACGCACCAGCCACAGCCGCTTGAGGCTGTCCCCGGGTTAACACACAGCCGATGGTGGAGTCAAGGGACCCACCCCGAAAGTTGCTCCCACCGCCCCCACCCCCGTCAGTCCCCAAACAGCTTCCTCAACCGCTCCCGCGCCGCCTGCTCACGCAGGTTCGCCGCCCCAGGTTCCCAGTCCCGCAACGCAAACTCGAAGAACTCGCAGAAGTTCGCCGCGGTCTTCTCCGCCACCGGCTCCGCCCGACGCTCACGACACTGATGCGCCACCCGCGGATCGTAATGCGCGCAGTTCGCACAGACCCGGAGATCCGCCCGGCAACGCTCACAGGTCTCGCTCCGACCCGGGAGACCATCGAGAAGATAGGCGGTACCGCATTGGTGACAGTGTCGGTTCGGCATGCCCCGAGCATCCCCAACCCGCACCGCCACGCAACGTCGACCTCCATCCGCCACCAGGATCACGCCCGCAGAATTGGCATTGCACCCGGCCGCGAAGCCGCTTTGCTCATCGCCATGCAACTCGCCGCCGTCGCCTCCTCCGCCACCACCTGCGCCTGCGCCCTCCTCCTGCTCGCCGGCCCCGGCATCCCCACCGCCGCCGCCAAGGACCCCACCCCAGCCCCAACCCAAGCCCCCGCCGCGGCCGCCACCGCCACCACCCCCGGCGAACGCCCCCTCTTCGACGGCAAATCCCTCAAAGGCTGGGCCATCACCGACTTCGCCGGCCACGGCGAAGTCCACGTCTCCAAAGGCGCCATCGTCCTCGGCCAGGGCTACATGACCGGCATCACCTGGACCAACAGCCTCCCCGCCTCCAACTACGAACTGTCCCTCGAGGCCCGCCGCGTCTCCGGCAGCGACTTCTTCTGCGGCCTCACCTTCCCCATCGCCGGCACCAACGTCTCCCTCATCGTCGGCGGCTGGGGCGGCGGCGTCGTCGGCATCTCCAGCATCGACGGCAACGACGCGTCCTCCAACGAAACCACCAAGTTCATGTCCTTCGAGAAAGACCGCTGGTACGCCGTCCGCGTCCGGGTCACCGACAAAAAACTCGAGGCCTGGATCGACAAGGACAAGATCATCGACCTCGCGACCGCCGGGAAATCCCTCGGCCTGCGCTCGGGTCCCATCGAGGAGAGCGTCCCCCTCGGGATCGCCACCTACGAGACCCAGGCCGAGCTGCGGGCCATTCGGATCACCGAACTCCCGCCCCACTGAGCCGCCCCGCGATCCATTCCCCGCCCCCTCCGCTCCTCCGGCGGGTTCTCAGCCGCCGGTGACCACCCGCGACTGGAGCATCTCCAGGCTGAGCAGCACGTACGAGGTCACCAGCACCTTGTCCGATTCCCACCACCGCGGGGTTTCATTGACCCAGGAACCGTCGGGCTGCTGAAGCTCCAGCAACCGCCGCGCCACCGCCTCGCGCCAGGCCACCTCCGTGCCGTCGTCCATCCGGATGGTGTCCACCCTCGCGGCGGTCAGCGCCTTGGTCATCAGGTGCAGGTAGTAGTAATAGCCCTGCCGGCCCATGCCCGGGTTCTCCTCGAGCGTGTAGTGCTTCCTCAGCCAGTCCATCACCGCCACCACCCGCGCATCGTCCTTCCCCACCCTGGCGTAGATGTAACTCAACAGTCCGCCGTAGCTGATGGTCCCGTACGAACGCAGCGACACCTTGCCGGTCGCCGCATTCGTCGTCGCCCCCGCCATGCTGTGGCCCGGGTAATAGAAAAACCCGCCGCGATCCGACGCCTCCCCCGAAACCCGCGGATCCGGATTCACCTCCGGCAGGTTCTGGCAGTTCTGGAGGAAGTTCACGACCGCCTTCCAATCCAGGTCCGGCGAGGCCGGCGATCCGGCCGGTGCATCCTTGGGAAGGGCCGACTCCGACCAGCGCATCGCCTCGATCGCGGTCAGCGTGTTGTTCATGTCCGAGTGCTGGTATTTCGAGCCGTACCCGACCCCGCCGTCGAACGGGGTGTCCAGTTTGCCCGGCTCGCCCATGTCGATCTGGCTGGAGGCCAGGTAGGCCCGGGCGTTGCGGATCACCGGCAGGAAGTTCGGATCCTCCGCGGTCGCCAGCGCCACCAGCGAGAGCGCGGTGTTGTAGTTCGCCAGCCCGCTCCGGTGAATGCTCCCGTCCGGACGCACGCTTCCCAGCAGGAAATCATAGGCCCGGTTCAACTCCGAGGGACGGCTCCTCACAAACCGCCCGCTTGGCTCACGGTTCAGGGCGGTCAGCGCCAGGGCGGTGACGGCCGGTTGCTCCGAGGTCGACCACCAGCCGTTGGAGTTCTGGTTGGCCATCAGCCACCGGACGCCCCGGTCGATCGAGGCCCGGAGCTCTGCCGTCGACGGCGCGCGCATGGCCACCGGTGCCGGCGCCCCCTCCTGGGCCACGGCCACGGCGGTGGGGAATGAAACGGCCGCCGCCAGCAAGGCGATGGCACTCAGCAGATCGCGCCCCTTCCCGGGAACGCGGCAATAGGCAGGCTTGGTCATGGCTTCGTGGAACAGGGCACCAGGGCCGGCGGCGGCAGGCGCGGCGCACCGGGAACATCCCCACGCGGCGCACCGTCGACATCCGATCCCCCAACCCTGCGGGCATTCAGCCACAACCCCACCCGCCGTGGAAGCCCCCACACCGGCGCCCCAAATCCACGACGCCAGGCACGAGGTTGGTACCCCCGTAGCGGCAGGCGTCCCGCCTGCCGTAAAGGGTGGCGTCCCGCCACCCGGCACCGGCCAGGCCATCTCCCCTGCCCAAGACCCTCTCCAGTGCAGGGCCCGCCGGGCGGGACGCCCGAATCCACGGCAGGCGTCCCGCCTGCCGTAAAGGGTGGCGTCCCGCCACCCGGCACCGGCCAGGCCATCTCCCCTGCCCAAGACCCTCTCCAGTGCAGGGCCCGCCGGGCGGGACGCCCGAATCCACGGCAGGCGTCCCGCCTGCCGTAAAGGGTGGCGTCCCGCCACCCGGCACCGGCCAGGCCATCTCCCCTGCCCAAGACCCTCTCCAGTGCAGGGCCCGCCGGGCGGGACGCCCGAATCCACGGCAGGCGTCCCGCCTGCCGTAAAGGGTGGCGTCCCGCCACCCGGCACCGGCCAGGCCATCTCCCCGACCCAAGACCCTCTCCAGCGCAGGGCCTGCCGGGCGGGACGCCCGGCTCCACGGCAGGCGGGACGCCTGCCGCTACGGGGGAACCTCATGCTTCACGGATTCCGGGGAGATGCCCGTCATGGGCTCGATGAGACTCCGCCTCGCGGCCAGCACCTTTCCTTGTCGGCCGTGCGGGGGACTTGAACCCCCAAGTGGGTGCGCCCTGCCGGGCGCACCACGAAGAAAGGGCGGATCCTTTCGGACCCGCCCCTCTTGTCGAAGCCGCCACGTGTGGTGGCGGGGGAAGATGTTCTGTTCGCGCCACCGACGGACCGAGCCGTTGAGGACCCGGCCGCCGGCGGCACCGTGACGATCGACTATTCCTTGCCGGGACCGCCCTCGCGGGCGGCACGGGCTTCGTCGGCGGCGTCGAACGCCGAGGCCAGGGCGACGAGATCCTCGCCCGGCTTGAGGGCGTCGAGGATCTTCTGCTCTTCCTTGAGCTGTTCGGCGGTGTAGTTGGCCGCCTTGATGGACAGACCGATGCGGCGCTCGCCACGGTCGATCTTGACCACGCGGGCGGTGACCTCCTGGCCGACGGTGAGGACGTTCTTGATCTTCTCCACCCGGTCCTCGCTGACCTGGGAGATGTGGACCAGACCGTCGATCTCGTTCTGGAGGCCGATGAAGGCGCCGAAGCTGGCGAGCTTCGTGACCTTGCCGGTGACCAGGTCGCCGACCTTGTAGTGACGGTCGATGTGTTCCCAGGGGTCCTCGCCGAGCTGCTTCACGCCGAGGGCGATGCGCTGGTTGGGGCGGTCGACCTCGAGCACCACGGCCTCGACCTCGTCGCCCTTCTTGAGCACCTCGGAGGGGTGGTTGACCTTGCGGGTCCAGGAGATGTCGGAGACATGCACCATGCCGTCGATGCCTTCCTCCAGCTCGACGAAGGCGCCGTAGCTGGTGAGGTTGCGGACCTTGCCCTTGACCTTGGTGCCGGGCGGGTACTTCTCGTGGGCGCTGTCCCAGGGGTTCGCCTCGAGCTGGCGGATGCCGAGGCTGATCTTCTGCTCGTCACGATTGATGCCGAGCACCACCGCGTCGACCTCCTGGCCCTGCTTGAGCACGTCGGAGGGCTTGGCGATGCGCTTGGTCCAGGACAGCTCGGTGACGTGGATGAGACCCTCGACACCGGGCTCGATCTCCACGAAGGCGCCGTAGGGAACGAGGTTGACGATCTTGCCGTGGATGCGCTGACCCACGTTGTACTTCTCCTCGATGCTCTCCCAGGGGTTGCGGAGCTTCTGCTTGAGGCCGAGGCTGACGCGTTCCTTCTCCTTGTTGACGTCGAGCACGACCACGTCGATTTCCTGGCCGACCTTGAGGATCTCGGACGGGTGGCCGATGCGGCCCCAGGACATGTCGGTGATGTGCAACAGGCCGTCGAGGCCGTTGAGGTCGATGAACGCGCCGAAGTCGGTGATGTTCTTGACCGTGCCCTTGCGGATGTCGCCCGGGGTCATCTCCTGCAGCAGGCGCGACCGGCGCTCGGCGCGCTCGGCTTCGATCAGCTCGCGGCGGGACAGGACGATGTTCTGGCGGTCCTGGTTGATCTTGACGATTTTGAAGTCGTACGAGTTGCCGACGTAGATCTGGAGGTTCTTCGGGGGAACCACATCGACCTGGGACGCGGGCAGGAAGGCCTCGACGCCCACGTTGACCAGCAGGCCGCCCTTGACCACCGCCTTGACCTTGCCGCTGATGGTGCCGCCCTCGGTCGCGCAGCTCAGGATCTTCTCCCAGTTCTGCTTGAACTCCGCCCGCTCCTTGGAAACCACGACCATGCCGTCGCGGTCCTCGAGCTTCTCGATGTAGATGGGAACCTCGTCGCCGACCTTCACGGCGGAGATGTCCTCGAATTCTGCGGCGGAGACGATGCCTTCGCTCTTGTAGCCGATGTCGACGAGGACCTCGCGGGGACGGACCTCGATGACGATTCCCTTGACGATCTGGCCGGGGGCAAAGCGTAGGTCGCTGTGCCGCAGGGCCTCTTCCATGGTGAGCATGCGGACGGGTACTTTCTTCGAACTGCTTGGAGACTTGGCGGGCGAATGGCCCGGCGAAGACTCCATTGCCTAAACGTAACGAGCGTTGCGGGGCAACGGAGGTTGACGGTTAGGTTATGGGTTGACTCTTCGTTTCTCAGCCCCTCGTGGGTCGCCGCTTCAGCGGAACCCGGGCAGGTCCGCGACACTATCGGGGGAACCGCCGCTGGCAAGGGGCATTTTCCGACCCCAAATCACCCGTTCCACACGCCTCCACGACGGCATTCCACCTGCACCCGGGCGCTCGCCGACACCGCGCATCGACCCGCCGCCGCAGGCTCAGTGCCCGGCCGGGGATGCCGGGGCCGACGAACCGGCCGGCCCGGAGGAAGGTGGTGCGGAGGGCGTGGCGGGACCGCCGGGGGCGGGGCCCGGCTCGTACATGGCCCGTTTCAGCGCCGGGATCTGGGCGATGAGCTTCTGGAGCTGGACGCCGGTGAGGCTCTCCAGCACCGGCGGCAGCTGCGCCACGATCTGGGTGATGTCCCCCGTGAGCTTGCTGGCCCCGCCACCCTCGTTGCCGGAGTTGATGATGACCATGCGCTCGGTCTTGGACAGCGGCTCGGAGATCCGGCCGGCGATCTCCGGAAGGACGCGGGTGATGAGTTCGATGACCGCGGCCTCGTTGTATTGCTTGAAGGACTCGGCCTTCTGGCGCATGGCCTCGGCCTGGGCCCGGCCCTGGGCCTCGATGATCGCAGCCTCGGCAAGGCCCCGCGCCTTCTGCGCCTCGGCCTCGGCGATGCCGGTCGCCTTGTTGACCTCGGCCTGGGCGAACCCGGTCTGCTTCTGCGCCGCCGCGGCACCGGCCGCCTCGGTCTCCAACTGGAACTTCCTCGCGTTCGCCAGGGTCTCGACACGGTAACGCTCGGCGTCGGCGGGCTTCTGCACCATGGCCTCGAGCTCCCTTTGCCGCCGGAGGATCTCCTGCTGCTGGAGGTCGATCTGCTTCTGCTTCTCGATGATCTGGACCTGGATCTCCTCGGCCTTCACCAACTGCCCGGTCTTGAACTTCTGCAGATCATAGGCGAGGTCGGACTCGGCCTTCTTGGTGTTCACCGAGGCGTTGAACTCGGCGACCTTGAGTTCGTAGTCCCGGGTGGCCTCCGCGACCTTGGTGTCGGCGCCGATCTTCGCCTCCTGCCCGGCCTGGGCGGCCTGGGAACTCTTGATCATGGCGTCCCGATCGGCCTCGGCCTGGGCGATCTGCGCGTCGCGCTTCACCTGCGCGATCCTCGGCTTGCCCAGGGCCTCCAGGTACCCCTGCGCATCCCGGATGTCGCGGATGGTGAAGCTGACGATCTGCAACCCCATGTTCGCCATGTCGCCCGCCGCCACCTCCTGAACCTTCGCCGCAAACGCGTCCCGGTTCTGATAGATGTCCTCGACGGTCATGGTGCCGAGAATCGCCCGCAGATGCCCCTCCAGCGTCTGCATCGCGATGTTCTTGATCTCGTCCGTGCCCTTGCTGAGGAACTGTTCCGCCGCCGTCCCGATCGAGACGTCGTCCCCCTTCACCTTGGTCTGCGCCACCCCGTCGACCCGCACCGGCACCCCCTTGCTGGTGTAGACCTCCGGCGTCTGCACATCGATGGTCAGCAGCTCCAGCGAAAGGGTGTCCACCTTCTCGATCACCGGCCAAACGAAGGTGCCCCCGCCCTTCACCACCCGGAACCCGCGCTCCCGCAGCGTGCCGTCGAGATCCTTGAACTGGTACCGACGCCCCGACACCACCAGCACCTCGTTCGGCCCGACCTTGGTGTACCGGGCGGCCCAAACCGTGCCGAACACCACCACCACCGCCACGATGCCCACCACCGCCAACGCCGCCAGCCCCCAACTGCCGGCGGTCCATTGCCCAAGCACCACCAGCCCGTCCCAGGTCGTCATTGTGTTCACATTCACGCTTTCTCCTTCTCCTTCTCCTCCTGCACGAACCGCCCCACGTACACCTGCGTTCCCACCACCCGGCGGATCACCACCGTGTCCCCCGCCGCAAACACCTCGCCCCCCTCACCCCTCGCCGCCGCCGTGTACCGGACTCCCCCGTCCACATACGCGATCTCACCCACACCCCCGGGCCCGATCGGTGTCAGAATCGTCGCCGGCCGCCCCGGAAGCCCCCCGACCTTCGACTCACTCGAACTCTGCGTCCGCACAAACACCGCCCGGAACAGAAAGAAGACCGCCACACCCACCCCCAACCCCCCAAGCGCCGACAACGGCAGGCTCACCCACGGACTCCGCGTCGCCTCGATCCTCGACAGAATCATCCCCACACCCCCGAACGCCGTGACGAACGACGCAATCGTCGTCGGACTCAACGGCGATACCCCGGGCATGTTGTCCCCACCCCATCCCGCCTCCGCCTGACCCCCCGACCCGATCTCCGCACCGTCCCCCCCGCCAAACGCATGCCCGCCCACCGCGGACACAATCGCGAACAACAGACCCGCGCCAAAGCAGACCACGTAGGCGAGGAATAGATCCATGGACGGGGAACCCTGAGTGCTGGCGCAAGCCAGCCTCAACCCCCGACGCCCGGCAAGGACTTTTCCACCGACACACCGCTCCAGACCGATGCCCCGTTGATACACCACACCGTTTTTTCGATGGCACCCGCACGCGCCGACACTTGCCCCGACCGGGTTCCTTCCCCGTAATCCGCCAGGTCCAGACCAAACAAGGCACCCGCCGGGAACCCAAGCGACCCCATGAACCCGCCCCCGCCCCCGCCAGCATCCCCTTCCGCGTCCCCGTCCCCGAGTGATCCGTCACGGGAACCGGCCACGGACCCGGTTCCCGCATCCGGCATCGAAACCGGCGGCACGGGCGGCGCCTCCGACGCACCCGCCACCGCGACACCCGTCAGCCGCCGCGAAATCTTCGGCTGGGCCTGCTACGACGTGGCCGACTCCGCCTTCACCACGGTCATCGTCACCGTCCTCTACGCGTCCTACTTCGGTAAGGTGGTCGTCGGCGACACCGGCCGCGCTGATTTCCTCTGGGGCCTGGGCGCCTCGATCTCCGAGGTCATCGTCGCCATCCTCGCCCCGATCCTCGGCGCGATCGCCGACTTCTCCGGCAGCCGCAAGCGCTTCCTCGCCGTCTGTTCGGTGACGATCGTGCTGTTCACCGCGAGCCTTTGGTTCGTGGGCCCGGGCATGGCCACGCTCGGGCTCGGCCTCTACATCCTGGCGAACGTGGGCTTCGCCGGAGGCGGCGTGTTCATCGACTCCTTCCTCCCGGGCATCTCCAACGAATCCAACGCCGGCCGGATCTCCGGCCTCAAATGGGCCATGGGCTACGGCAGCGGACTGGTCGCCCTGTTCCTCTGCCTTCCCCTCGCGAGCAACATCGTCCGCGATCCCACCCCCGAGCAGCTTTCCAAGGCGCGCCTCATCCCCCTCATCATCGCGGTCTACTACGCCGTCGCCGTCATCCCCACCTTCCTCTTCGTGCGCGAACGCAGCGTTCCCAAAACCCTGCCCCCGGGTCAGTCCTACCTCACCGTCGGCTTCCGACAACTGGCGAACACCTTCCGGAACATCCGCCGCTACAAGGAACTCGGGAAACTGCTCATCGCCTTCCTGGTCTACAACGACGGCGTGGTGACGGTCATCACCTTCGCGGCACGCTACGCCACGGACACCGTCGGCTTCACCACCCAGGACGTCACCATCCTCTTCATCGGCCTCAACGTCGTCGCGCTCCTCGGCGCCCTCGCCTTCGGCCGGCTCGCCGACGCCATCGGCCAGAAGCGCACCATCCTCATCTCCCTCGCGATCTGGGTGCTCGCCCTGGTGGTCGCCTACTTCACCCATTCCAAGGGCGCGTTCTACGTCGTCGGCTTCCTCGCCGGCCTCGGCATCGGCTCCACCCAGTCGGTCACCCGCAGCCTCGTCGCCCTGTTCACACCCAAGGAAAACGCCGCGGAATTCTACGGATTCCTCGGCATCGCCGGCAAAGCCCTGGCCTTCCTCGGCCCCCTCCTCTTCGGCTTCCTGTCCCAGGCCACCGGCAGCCAGCGCCCCGCCCTGCTGTCCATCAGCATCTTCTTCGTGATCGGCGGCATCCTCCTGACCTTCGTGAACGAACAACGCGGCAAGGCCGCCGCCCGCATCCCCGTCGACGCCCATACCTGAATCATCCCCCCACGCCCGGGACACCATCGCTCCCCGACACCGCCCGTTCAGGCCGGCTCCTTCCTCCGCGGCGGCGCCAGGGACGCCAGCAGGCGCCGGATCTCCTGCAGCCGCGCCTTGGGCTCCTTCCGCGTCAGACGCGGAAACCGCCCGCCGACCTGCACGAACTCGCCACCCCGCGTGAGCATCAGCTTGTCGTCGCGCGCCTCAATCGCCGTCACCCCGAGCCCCGCCGCCAGCAGCCGCAGTTCCGCCACCTGCATCAGGAGTTCAACGGCTGCGGGCGCCGGCCCAAACCGGTCGAGCATCTCCTCCTTCAACCGCTTGAGCTGCGTGGGCTCCACCACCTGCGCCAGACGCCGGTGCAGATCCACCCGCTGCCGGGCGTCGGGAACGTACGCGGCCGGAATGCCCGCGTGCGCCCTCGCTCCCGGACCCGGACCCCGACCCGGAGCCGGACCCGCACCCTCGGACGGGTCCGCAGGGGCCGCCGACGGGGAGCCTGACGCCTTCAAGCCCCGGACATTGCGCCGTGCGCCGCGTTCGACCCCGGATTCCTCGGCGGGATTGAGCGGCAGGAAATCGAGCCGGACGGCGACCTCGACGCGCGGGGGGATCTTCTCGCCTTTCAACGCGGCGACGCTCTGGCGGAGGAGCTGGCAGTAGAGTTCGAAGCCGACGGCGGTGATGTGGCCGCTCTGCTGGGCGCCGAGCAGATTGCCGGCCCCGCGGATCTCGAGGTCGCGCATGGCGATCTTGAAGCCGCTTCCGAGGCTGGAGTACTGGCGGATGGCGGCGATCCGTTTCCGGGCCTCGGTGAGCAGTTGCGCGTGGCGCGGGATGAGCAGGTAGGCGTAGGCCTGATGCTTGTAGCGGCCGACACGCCCCCGCAACTGGTAGAGTTCGCTGAGACCGAAGCGGTCGGCGCGATCGATGATGATGGTGTTGGCGTTGGGGATATCGAGGCCGCTCTCCACGATGGTGGTCGACACCAGGACGTCCGCCTCGCCGTTGACGAACCGGGTCATGACCTCCTCGAGTTCGTCCGGATCCATCTGGCCGTGGCCGATCACCACCCGGGCCTCGGGCACCAGGGCCTTCACCTTCATCGCCACCGTCTCGATGGTGGTGACACGGTTGTGCAGGTAGAAGACCTGCCCCTGCCGGTTCAGCTCGCGCCGGATGGCGTCCCGGATGATCCGCTCGTCGTACGCCGCCACCGTGGTCTCGACGGGAAGCCGGTCCTGCGGCGGGGTCTCGATCGTGCTCATGTCCCGCGCCCCGCTCAGCGCCAGATGCAGGGTCCGCGGAATCGGCGTGGCCGTCAGGGTCAGCACATCGACGGTGCGCCGCAGCAGCTTGAAGCGCTCCTTGTGGAGCACCCCGAACCGCTGTTCCTCGTCGATGACCACCAGACCGAGATCCTTGAACCGCACATCGGACTGCAGCAGCCGGTGGGTTCCGATCACGATGTCGGCCGAACCGGCCTCGAGCTTCTCCAGCACCTGCCGCTGCTCGCGCCGGCTCCGGAACCGCGAGAGCAGCTCCACACGCACCGGGTAGTCGCTCATCCGCTCCCGGAAGGTGTTGTAGTGCTGCTGCGCAAGCACGGTGGTCGGAACCAGCACCGCCACCTGCTTCCCCCCCATCACCGCCTTGAAGGCCGATCGGATCGCCACCTCGGTCTTCCCGAAACCGACGTCGCCGCACACCAACCGGTCCATCGGCCGAGGCAGCTCCTGGTCCCGCTTCGCCGCCTCGATCGCCCGCAGCTGGTCCGGGGTCTCCTCGTACAGAAACGAAGCCTCGAACTCCCGCTGCCAGGCGTTGTCCGCCGGAAACGCATGCCCGGCCTGGGTCTCCCGCGCCGCCTGGATCTCCAGCAGCTCGGCCGCGAGATCCGCCACCGCCCGCTCCGCGTCCTTCCGCGCCTTCGCCCATCGCGTCCCACCCAGCGTGTTCAGCGGCGGACGCACCTTCCCCGCTCCGACGTACTTCCCCACCAGATGCGCCTCGGACACCGGCACGTACAACCGCGGCGCCGGCTGCCCCGCCACCGAAGGCGCATATTCAATGGCCAGGCACTCCTGCCCCGGACCCTCCACCGCACCGCGATGCCCCGGCGCCACCGGCGAACGCTGCAAACCCAGGAACCGCCCGATCCCATGCTCGACGTGCACCACCAGATCCCCTTCCTCGAGTTCGGTGAAGTCGATGTCCAACAACGACCGCGAGGTCTGCGCGTGCGCCGACTTCAGCCGCCGCGGGCGCACCACCTTGTACCGCCCGAACACCTCCGCGTCGGTGACCACCACGAACCGCGCGGCTTCGCACAGGAACCCCCGGCTCAACGCCCCCACCTGCACCCGCGGCCCACCCCCGGCCGGTTCACCCGCCCCGCCCTCCTCACCCGCCATCCCGTAATCCGACCAGATCTCCTCGAACCGCTGCCGTTCACCGTCGTTGTTGCACACGACATGCACGGCCAACCCCTGCCGCTGCCAACGGTGCAGTTGCCCGAAGAACTCCCGCCGCTGCGCCTCGGCCACCGCCGGCTCCGGAACCCTCGCCCCCATCGGCCGGTACGCCTCCAGCCCCGCCATCCGCAGCCCCCCCACCCACCCCGCCCCCTCCACGCCACCCTCGAAACCCTCCAGTTCGGCAAGCTCCACCACCGCCGCACCCCCGGCCCGCGCCTGCGCCAGCCAACCTTCCCAGCTCACATGATGCGGATCCCCCTCCGGCACCCCCTCCGCGTATCGGGCCGCCCTCTCCCCCAGCCCGTCCGGCCCCGACAACACCACGATCGCCCCGGCACCAAGATGCTCCACCAGCGTCCCGGTCATCCGCCCCGGATCCGCCCCCTCCGCGATCCCCTGCTTGAGCAACCCAAGCTCCCCAGCCGGCGTCAGCGCCACGCGACCCATCGTCTCCCGCGAAAGCTGGGTCAGCGGATCGAACTCCCGCAACGACTCGACCTCATCCCCGAAAAATTCCAGCCGCACCGGCCACGGCGCCCCGGGCGGCCAGACGTCCACAATCCCACCCCGCAACGCCAACACCCCCTTCTGCGTCACCTGCGCCTCCGGCTCGTATCCCTGCCCCTCCAGCCACTCCACCAGATCCAGCGGGTCCAACCGATCCCCCACCGCCACCTCCCGCCGCCGTTCCCCCCATTCCCCAGGCGAAAAGGTCCGCTGCAACAGCGCCGTCACCGACGCCACCACCACCGCCGCCGCCGCACCACCACCACCACCACCACCACCACCACCACCACCGCCCCGCCCTCGCTCCAGCGCCTCCAACGTCACCAACCGGTCCGAGATCACATCCACATGCGGCAACTTCGGTTCGTGCGGCAGAATCTCCCAGTCGGGGAAGAACAACAGCCCGCCGCCCGCCTTCTCCCCCCGCCCGCCCCGCTCCACCCCCAGCCAGGTCTGCAAATCCTGAAACGCCGACTCCTGCGCCTTCAACCCCTCCACCACCAGCAACAGCGGTCGTCCCGGAAACAGCCGCCGCAGCAACGCCACCACAAAGGGATGCGCCGCCGGCGCCACCTCCCCGAGCCGACATGATCCCCCCTCCTCCACTCGCTTCCGGAGCACCCCGGCGGCGGGAGTTTCAGCGGCAACGGCGAGCAGTCCGCCCGGTTCACCCTCGGTCGGTCGCACAGCCAAGACCCCCCCACGCTACCGACCCGCCACCAAGCCCGAGAAGCGGGAACTCTCCGCCCCCTCCATGCAACCCGCGGCCCCATGGACCGGCCTTTCAGGATCCGAACCGGAACGGACGGAGGGTTCATCGCACGGAAGCCCCGCACGAACTCCGTTCAGGATGGCCTCCCGCGCCGGCCCCTGCTTTGCTCCCGCACACCCTTCCCCAGCCATCATGAGCTCCCCCGGTCGCGTCAAAGTCGGGATCATCGGATCCCAGTTCCAAGCCGACATCCACGCCGAATCCTTCCGCCTCATGCCCGACGAGGCCGAGGTCGTCGCCGTCGCATCCCCCACCCCCGGCAACGCCGAAACCTTCGCCCGCAAACACCGCATCCCACGCTGGTTCACCGACTATCGGCGCATGCTCGAGGAACCCGACATCGAGATGGTCACCATCGCCGCCCCCAACGCCCTCCACGCACGCATGACCATCGACGCCGCCCACGCCGGAAAACACGTGGTCTGCGAAAAACCCCTCTGCATGACCATGGAGGAGGCCGACCTGATGATCGACACCTGCCGCAGCAAGGGCGTGCTCCTCATGTACGCCGAGGAGTTGTTCTTCACCCCGAAATACGTGAAAGCCAAACAAATGGCCGACGACGGCGCCTTCGGCAGGGTCTACATGGTCAAGCAGTGCGAGAAACACTTCGGCCCCCACGCCCCCTGGTTCTGGGACATCAACCGCTCCGGCGGCGGGGTGCTCATGGACATGGGCTGCCATGGCATCGCCTTCTGCTACTGGTTCCTCGGCCGCCCCAATCTCCAGGCGGTCACCTGCCACCTCGGCACCTACGTCCACGGCGATAAAACCCGGGGCGACGACGACGCCATCTGCATTCTCGACTTCGCCAACGGCGCCAGGGGCGTGGTCGAAAACAGCTGGGCCCGCCGCGGCGGCATGCTCGACCGCGCCGAAATCCATGGCGAAGGCGGCCACACCGTCGCCGACCTCCACATGGGCAACGCCCTCCCCACCTACAGCGAATACGGCTACGGCTACGCCGTCGAAAAGGCCCCCACCACCAAAGGCTGGTCCTGGCCCGTCTTCGAGGAACTGTGGAACTACGGCTTCCCCCAGGAAATGCACCACTTCGCCCGCTGCGTCCGCGGCAAGGAATCCCCCCAGGCCACCGGCGAGGACGGACGCGTCGTCCAGGAAGCGCTCTTCGCCGCCTACGCCTCCGCCGGTCGTGCCGCCCGCGTGAACTTCCCCTTCGACGCCCGCGGCGTCTCCAAGCCCATCGACCTCTGGCTCGGCCACCCATCCCCGGCCTGAACCATCACGCCCGAATCGTAACACGCCCGGGCTTGACCCCAAGGAAGCGCAAGGGCGTCCTAACGCTCCAGACCAGCCCCGGACCCGGCGCACGACCCACCGGCCGCTCGCCCACCCAACCGCAACCCGTTCCTCCCGTGGCTGGCCCGCGTCATGCCTCCTCGTCGCTGGCACGGCCTCTGGAGCCGCATCCAGACCGCCTCGATCCTCGCGCTCGGGTTGTTGGTCTGTCCCCTCATCCCCCAAACCACACCCGCGGCCACAGCCCCGGCCTCATCACCCCCAACCCCGGCCACCCCTGAACCGCACACCGCCCCCCCGCCGCTCTTCGCCGATCCCATCCGCCGCAACCTCGAAAACCGCGAACGCCTCGAACCGGAACTCCCCATCCTCGGACGCCCCGACGCCTACGTCGGCTCCTCCCGCTGCCGCGAATGCCACCCGTCCGAGTTCGCGTCCTGGCAGAAAACCTACCACCGCACCATGACCCAGACGGCCGAACCGGGAAACGTCCTCGGCCGCTTCGACGGCACCACAGTGCTCTCCGATGGCCTCGCCTACCGCATCGGCCGCGACGGCGACGCCTTCTGGGCCGAAATGCCCGACCCCGACGTGATGATGTACATCGTCCAGGGCGGCCGGAAACTGCCCCAAAACGAGGTCCCGCGCGTCCGCCTCCCGGTCGTGATGACCACCGGCTCCCATCACTACCAGACCTACTGGGTCGCAAGCCCCCGCTACGACCGCCTCCTCCAGACCCTGCCCCTCGTCTACCTCATCCAGGACCAGCGCTGGATCCCCCGCGAGGAAGCCTTCCTCCGCGGCCCCCACGATACCGAACGCATGATCACCCAGTGGAACCACCACTGCATCCGCTGCCACGCCACCGGCGGCAACCCCGGCCTCCAGGACGCCACCGGACAACTCCGATCCGAGGTCGCCGAACTGGGCATCTCCTGCGAGGCCTGCCACGGCCCGGGCCTCGATCACGCCCGCCACCACACCCTCAACCCCGCCTCCCCCGGTTCCCCCCCATCCCTCCCCTCCGCCCCGGACCCCACCATCATCAACCCCGAACGCCTCGACCACCGCCGCTCCAGCCAGGCCTGCGGCATCTGCCAGGGCGTCCACGTCCTCAAGGAGGAGTTCGCCCTCGACTTCGCCCGCAACGGCCCCCTCTTCAAACCCGGCGACGACCTCTCCGAAAAGCGTTACATCATCCAACACCCCCGCCTCGATCCCACCCCCGAACGCATCGACGAATTCCGCAAGAACCCCGGCTTCTTCGCCGAACGCTGGTGGGACGACGGCACCATCCTCGCCGGCGGCCGCGAACACGCCGCCCTCACCGCCACCCCCTGCCACGTCCGCGGCACCATGTCCTGCCTGTCCTGCCACAAAATGCACGGCAGCGATCCCAACGACCAACTGCGCCGCGGCATGGACGGCCCCGCCGCCTGCACCCAGTGCCACCAGGAACCCCGCTTCACCACCGACCTCCAGTCCCACACCTTCCACGCCCCGGCATCCACCGGCAGCGATTGCCTGAACTGCCACATGCCCCACACCACCTACGCCCTCATGACCGCGATCCGCTCCCACCAGATCGCCTCCCCTCGCATCGCTTCCAGCGCCCGCTTCGGCGTGCCCAACGCCTGCAACCTCTGCCACCTCGACCGCACCCTCGCCTGGACCGGCGAACACCTCGAACGCTGGTACGCCCAACCGCCGGTCCCGCTCACCGAGGAACAAAAATCCGTCTCCGCCGCCCTCCTCTGGCTGCTCAAGGGACACGCCGCCCAACGCGTGATCACCGCCTGGCACGTCGGATGGAAACCGGCCCTCGAAGCCTCCGGCTCGGACTGGCTCGCCCCCTTCCAGGCCCAGCTCCTCGCCGACCCCTACGGCGTCGTCCGCTACGTCGCCGGCCACCACCTCCGCAGTCTCCCGGGTTTCGCCGATTTCACCGCCGACTTCCTCGCCCCCACCAACAACCTCCGCTCCCAGGTCCAGGCCGCACGCGAACGCTGGACCGCCGCAACCCCACCCACCCGCCGCGGCACCCACCTCCTCATCGACGACGACGGCCGGGTGATGGAACCACAGCTCGCCCGTCTCCTGGCCGAACAGGACCCCCGCCCCATCACCGTCTCCGAATAACCCCCGCCCTCGCCTCCGACAACGACGAGCCTCTCAACCGCCTGGCCTACTCCCTCGATCCCTCCGCCCCCGCCGGCATGACCATCCACCCCGACAACGGCGTCATCCGCTGGTCCCCGAACGCCTCCCACGCCGACACCACCAACCGCGTCACCGTCCGTGTGACCGACGACGGCACCCCGCCCCTCGACGCCACCCAGACCCTCCAGGTCGTCGTCGCACCCACCGCAGGAACCCGACTCACCGTGGAAGCCACCCAGGACGGACAGCTCCGGCTGGTGGTCTCCGGCGACATCGGCCGCACCTACCTGGTCGAGTTCTCCAGCGACCTGACCGGCTGGAACAGGCTCACCACCTTCGTCAGCACCTCCGCGGCGACCACGGTCCTCGACCCATTCAGACCCGGAACGACACGCCGTTGACGGTCCATGCATTTACGCGGTTCGGCAGCTTCCCCGTCAGGAGGTTGTACGCGCTCTTCCACCCACAGGGGTTGACGCAGGGCTGTTCAGTGAACAACGAAAACTTCGTTGTTTATCGTTGCTGAAGTCCGCCATGAAGCCCATTTTCAAATCGCCATTGACGAAAATGGCGACGTTATGCTCATCCGGTTCAAAGTGGAGAACTTCCGCTCCTTCGGGAACGAGGTGGAGTTTTCGTGTCTGGCCACACCCGAACGAGGCCATCGCCAACGTGTTGTGATCGGCCCGCAACCGGGGCTTCGGCTGCTGACCGTGGGAGCAATCTACGGCGCGAACGCCTCCGGGAAGTCCAACCTGTACCGGGCGGTCGAGTTCGCACGAAAGCTGGTGGTTTCCGGCGTGAAACTCGAGGCTCCGATCAACGTCCAGCCGTTTCGCCTGGACCCTGCCCGGAGGTCGGCCCCAGCGCGTTTCTATTTCGAGGTCTTGGTCGAAGACCGGGTCCTGGGTTACCGCTTCGCCGTAGACCGCGAGAAGGTGGTGGAAGAAAGCCTGACCGAGCTCCGTCCGAGCAGTGAACGCCTGCTTTTCTCGCGCGATGGGTCGAGCGGCTCGGAACCCATTTGGAATTTGCAGCACTTCAAGGGGCTCAATCTGAAGGCCGAGGAACTCCAGTTCGTCGAATTCGTCGCCAAAGGAACGCCGAAAAACCAGTTATTCCTGCGCGAAGCGCATGGCCGAAACATCAAGCACTTCGAGGCGCTCTGGCGCTGGTTCCGGCATTCATTGCTGCTGCTTGACCCTCAATCCACGGCCTTGGGTTTGGAATTCCGGTTGCAGGAACGGGGCTTGAATGACTTCTCGACGCAGATGCTGCGCGCCGCCGATCTGGGCATCGAACGTCTCGGAACGGAGACGGTCGCGCTGGATTCCCTCGATTTGCCGACATCACTGCGACAGCAGTTGGAGAGCGACTGCAAGGAAGGCCAGAGTCTCCTCCTGCGAAGCAGCATGGGGCACCGCGTAAACCTGCGCCGGGAAAACGGTGAACTGAAGGTGGCAAAACTCGTGAGCTATCACCGCGCGGTAGACGGTCGAAAGGAGGTGGCATTCGACATCGGTGAGGAATCCGACGGAACCCAGCGGGTGGTGGATCTGCTCCCGGCATTCCATGATCTGGCCAACGCCGATGAGGCATTCATCGTGTTCCTGGACGAAATCGACCGCAGCCTGCACAGCCGGCTGACCCGCGGGTTGATAGAGGGCTACCTGGGCTGCCGCCCCTCAAAGGCCCGGAGTCAACTGCTGTTCACGACACACGACGCGACTCTGTTGGACCAGGCCCTCCTCCGTCGGGACGAGGTTTGGATGATCGACAAGAACGAGAAGGGTGAATCAGAACTCGCCAGTCTGGGCGACTTCAAACTCCGCGGCGACAAGCGGTTGATGAAGGACTACCTCATGGGGCGCTTCGGAGGCGTGCCCCGTATTCAGCGTTTGCCCCTGAGGTCATCGGCCGCGGCCGGAGCGGGTTCGTGAGAGGGCGATCCATGAGCCGATTCCAGCGCCGGCATCGCTTTCGAGACCCGAAAAAGTTCTTCATCATTGCTACGGAAGGCGAATGCACGGAGGCCATTTACTTTGCGGCGCTGAAGCCGCCCCGGGATGCCGCGATCCAGTTGAAGGTGCTTCCTGCAAGTAAGGGTAAGTCGCATCCCAAGGAAGTGCTCGCGCGATTGAAGGCCTACGATCGCGACGCCGGATCCGGCCCGCAGGACGAACTGTGGCTGGTAGTGGATCGGGATTCATGGACCGAAGCCGATCTGGATGACGTCGTTCAGGCCCTCGCCAGCATGCCCAAGTATCACCTCGCGTTGAGCAATCCGTGCTTCGAGCTTTGGCTCGTATTGCACAGGCGCGAAAGCAGCGGCAGGTCGTGCACTCAGCTTGAAGCCATCCTCAAGCACGAGTTGGGCGCCTACCGCAAGAACCGCTACGACGTGGATGCGCTGAAATCGACGCTCAGCGACGCCATCGCCCGTGCGGAGCAAATGGATACGCGACCGAAGGATCCCTGGCCACGTAGAGACGGAACCCACGTCTACCGCCTCGTGAGGAAACTCGTTGCGGAATAGTCTCCCAGGTTGCCTCCCACGCCGACACCACCAACCGCGTCACCGTCCGTGTGACCGACGACGGCACCCCGCCCCTCGACGCCACCCAGACCCTCCAGGTCGTCGTCGCACCCACCGCAGGAACCCGACTCACCGCGGAAGCCACCCAGGACGGACAGCCCGGACCGGCTGGATCGAACGCCGGCCCCTGAAGTGCGCTCTAACCCTGAGTTTGCAGCCAGAGGATTTTGATCTCCTTCTCCAGCGGACGGAAATCGGGATCTCCCGTGACAAGCTGGGCCTTGCGCTCCTTCGCAAGCGCGGCGGCGAACGCGTCGGCCAGGCCGATCCTGTACCGCGCCTTGAAGTGCGCGGCTCCATCGGCCAGTCGACGATCGATGACATGGAACTCGATTGGCGCGGCGGAGAGCTCGCGCGCGACGGCCAGCCAAGCGGCGTCGCCGTCCTTACGCCGGATGATGTACTGGACCTCGGAGTAGTTGGCCTCCGTCATCAGGAGAGGCTGGTCCATTTCCCCGGCCCGCTCCAGGAGGCGTGCAACCACGTCGCCACCAGCCTCGTCGCGAAGCAAGGCCAGGAGCGCGAAGCTATCGAGCACCTGCGCTGCGGGCATACTTGGCCTCTTCGACTGCGATTTGCTCCGCGCGATGGTCAGCCCATTCCTCGGCAAGCGGGCGATCTCCAGGCGCCTTCTTGAGCAGGCCACGCAGGCGCTTGACGCTGGCGCGCGTGATCGGACGAAGGAGGATGCCTTCGGGCGTCGCCTGCACTATGGCCTTTGTGCCGTCCTGGATTTCAAAGTGACGACGAAGCCAAACGGGAATGACGACCTGACCCTTCGTTGTGAAATGAACGCTGTCTGTGCGGGACTCCACCGACATGGACACCTTCTTACAAAAGATTAATGATCAGTGCAAATTGATTATTAGGACGAGTCTTGGTTTTCCAACTTTGCAGGATAGTCAGACACCAAGTCAAAAGTCTGAATTGGAACTCCAAGGCCTCGGCGCAGGATCACTTTACGAAGGATGCACAGGGCGGCACCCGCTGGCCGGGTCCGCCCGGCTTCCCGGTTCTGGATTATGGAGTGTCCGAGACGACCGGCCCCCCGGGAATCACTGTGGTCCTTGCTGCGGTTTGAGGCCGGCCCGCCGCTCTGCGGACCGGGCCGGCCCTGCGGAGCCGTCCGGCTACCCCAGCGCGGCCAGCTCGGCGGCGAGGAGTTCCCGGGCCCGGGACCTGGCCTCGGCGAGGGGGAGCGTTCCGGCGTCGATCTTCGCCAGCAGCGCCTTCTGCGCGAGGTAGTCCTTGTTCACCACCCCGGCCTTGCTCTGGAGCATGCGCCAGGCCTTCCGGCGCTCGACCCCGAAGAGCACCATCTGCCGGCTGACCGCGAAGTGCTTCAACTTGCCGTCGATCTCCGCACGGATGTAGGTGCCGAAGTTCGGCACGAAACTCCGGTGGGCCGGATCGAAGACCCGCCGGTGGATCACGTCGTCCTGGGTGATGAAGACCATCTGGAGCTCGAACGGGACCAGCCTGGCGGCGTCCGCCTCGGTGATGGCCTTCACGTGCTTGCGGAAGCGCCCCTCGGTCAGCGCCCAATGAGCCACGGTGAAGTCGTACTCCTCGCCGGTGCCGGCGAACTTGGTGCGCCACCAGTCGCGGTCCGGGGAGGGGTTCCCCTTGATGTCCATGGCCTCGGCCGTGGTTTCGCCCCGGCGCGGATTGAACACGAACTCCGGCATGCCGCGGCCGTCCCGCACCAGCTTGGCCTGGTCGGCGGACATGTTGTCGCCGACGCCGTGCTCCGGCTGGCAGGTGGTGTAGCACTGGAAGAAGGCGGTGCCCCGGTATTCGAGGCCGTCGAACATCGCCTTGTAGAGCTTCGCCGCATTGGCGATGGAGACCTGGGCCACGAAGGGCGACCCGTGCCCCGCGGTGAACGCTTCCGCGACGTTCTTCTTCTCGATCAGCTTGCCCTGCGAGGCGACGCCGAACTGGTTCATGTCGTAACCGCCCAGCATGGTCGACGAATCCGAGTTCTGACCGCCGGTGTTGGAGTACACCTGCGTGTCCAGCATCAGAATCTTCACGTTGGGCCGGTTCTGAAGGATCACCTTCGAGACGTTCTGGAACCCGATGTCCCCGAGCGCGCCGTCGCCGCCCACCACCCAGATCTTGGGCAGTTCGCGGATCTCCTGCTCCGTCATCAGGGCGTCGTCCATGTGCGTCAGGGTGAAGACGTCGGCCTCGGACACCACCTCGGCCTCGCGGTCGAGCAGCGCGTCGGCCAGGCGCTCGGGAACCACCGAACGCCGGGAGTGCCCCAGAATCACCGACTCCGCCATGAGCCAGGAGATGGTGGCCCCGTCCTGGAACAGGGAGTTCATCCACGGGTAGGGGTGGGGATTGGAGGGGGGCGTGGATCCGTAGACGGTGTTACACCCGGTGCTGGCCCCCATCATCATCACCGACATGCCGTTGGCGCGGCGCCCGTCGGTCGCCTGGAGTTCCTGGTGATCGAAGGCGTCCTGCCTGAGAACCGCCGCCAGACCGCCGGCGACCTGCCGGGCGTCGATGGCCCCGTGCTCGGCCTCGTGCGCCGTGATGCGCCGGGTGGTGTCGGCGTCGTTCTCCCCGCCGAGGCCCATGACCACGTGGGCAAACAGCCGGCGGAACCGTTCGTACTGCGCCGGGTCCCGCTTCTGGAGCGCCTCGAGACGCGCCAGGCCCTCGGCCTCGATCCGCCCCGCCTTCGCCCGCAACCGATCGGCCTTCCGATGGTAGACGGGACGCATCAGCGCCTCGGTCACCGAAGCGCAGGCCCGCAGGATGCTCTTCTCGCCGCACCCGGCGCAGGCGCCGTCGCCGGACACCAGGGCCTCGTAGTTGCGCCGCACCATCAGGTGGTTCCGAAGCGCCGCCTCCCGCGACTGCTCCGGGTTGGCGTCGTTGTAAAGCCCCAGGTACTTCTGCGGGGTGTCGGGCAAAAGCCGCGAAAAGATCTGCGCGGTGGTCAGCTCCGCGTTCAGCTCCTCGGTCTCCCGCGTCATCCGCAGCGCGTCATGGTCGCCGCACACCTGCACGCATTCCCCGCAGCCCTTGCAGAGGTCGCTCACGAAGATCGAAAAGAGCCCCCCGGCCCCGGGATTCTTCTGCTCCGGCGACCGGAAGATCGCGGGCACGCTCGAGTAGGCCAGCGGGAGCTGGTCGATGATCCCGGTGAACTGGCGGCGTGATTCGTCCGAAAGCCCGGGAAACTGCTCGACCTCCCCGCGCACGATGTCCTTGAAGGGGACCTTCTCCCGCTTCTTCACCGCATCGTTCATGCGCGCGCGGGCGCGGTCCTCGATGCCCTTGAGGCCGTCCACCAGCTTCCGACGATCGCCCGGATCGCGGACATAATGGATCGCGGCGGCGCGGAGCACGGTGCCGACCTCCTGGGCGGTGTTGGGAAGTGCGGTGTCCGGGCAGGCGGTGATGCACTCCATGCACTGGGTGCAGTTCTCCGCGATGTAGACCGGCGTCTCCCGGCGGGCGACGTACTTGGACTGCGTGGCCCCGGAGCCGGCGCCCATGATGCCCACCGAGGCGAAGGCCCCGGCGGGTTGGTGGTAACCCAGCCCGGCGCGGAACTCGCGGTCGAAGGTCGCCAGCGACTGCAGCGGCACCCGGTCCTGGGACGGCGGACGCGGGATGCCGGCGGTCGCCGATCCGCACCCGGCCGTGGGCAGGAGGGGTTCGCTGGTGATCGGCCGAAGCGGCGCGTTCCGCATGGACGAGCGGTCGGAGTCGCCGATCTCGCCGTACACGATCTCCTGAACCCGGCGGAAGCCCTCGGTCATGACCGTCATGTTCGACGCGACCACCGCCTCGCCGAAGCGGCCGAACTTCTTCTCGTACTGCTTGCGCACCACGTCGTGGAACTGCTCCTCGGTGATGCCGTAGGTCTGGAGGAACGGGCTGACGCGGAAGAAGGCCCCGAGGAAGGAGTTGCCCTGCATGCGCAACTGGAGGTCCGGCCGGTTGGTCGCCGCGCGGGCGATGTCGAAGCCCGGGAGGATGAAGATCCGGATCCGGTTCTCGAGGACGAACTGCCGGTGCTGGGCCGGGATCCGCTGCCAGGCGGTCTCCGGCGTCTCGCTCGACTCCCAGACCAGGCTGCCTCCCGGCTTCAGGCCCTCCAGCGGGTTGGTGTGGGTGAAGGCCTTCGGGTCGCAGCACAGCACCACGTCCACGTGGTTCAGCTCGCAGTTCACCCGCACCCGCTCCGGTGCGACCACCAGGTAGTAGTTCGTGGGGGCGCCCTTCTTCTCCGACCCGTACTTCGGGTTCGCCATCACGTTGAGCTTGTCCACCAGCAGGCCGTCGGCGTCGTACTCGGGATCGCGCTCGGAGATGTAGCCGCCGAAGTCGCCGATGATGGAGCCGAGGTTCTTCCCGGTGGTGATCATCCCCCAGCCGCCGATGGAGTGGAACCGGACGGCGATCGCGCCCTCGGGCAGCAGCGAGGGCGTCTCCCTGCTGATCACCCGGTAGGGATGATCCACGCCCAGCACGAAATAGGTCTCGCCGTCGGCGGCGGTCCGCCCGTCCTTGCGCGCGGTCTCGCCGGTGGCGAACTCGTAGGCGCCCAGGGTGTGCTCGGGCCGGAAATCCCGCGAACCGATGCCGTAGGCGCCGCGGAAGATCCGCGGGGTCTCCTCCGGAGGCAACGGCGGCAGCGGCCCGCCGAAACGCACCGCCTCGTTGGCCTTGCCGAAGGCGGTCCGGATGTCCCGCGCCAGGGGATTGTCCCCGGCAAGACCCTCGTCCGTCCGCTCCAGCACGATGATGTTCCGCTTCCCGCGAAGGGCCTTCACCACCGCGGCTTCGGGGAAGGGCCGGATGACGTTGATGTGCAGCGAGCCAACCTTCGCGCCACGCCGCTCCCGCAGATGGTCGCAGGCCGCCTCGATGTTCTCACAGGCGCACCCCAGCGACACGAACACCGTGTCGGCGTCCTCCAACCGGTACCCGGTGACCAGCCCGTAATGGCGCCCGGTGAGACGGCCGAACCGCTCGTAGGCCTGCTCCAGCATGCCCAGGATCGGCTCGTTGAAGTTGTTCCGGCGCGCGACCACGCCGTTCATGTGGTGCTCCTGGTTCTGCACCGGCCCGAGAAGGATCGGGTTCCGCGGATCCATCATCTGCGGCACACGCCGCCGGGTCGGACCAAACAGCTCCCGCTGCGCCGGGGTGGGACACTCGATCATGTCCTCCGGCGCCCCGAGGAACTCCCGCAACAGCTCCGCCTCCGGCGCGAGATACATCCGCTCGGAATGGGTCGTGAGCATGCCGTCCTGGATGTTCATCCCGGGATTCAGGCTCAGCTCGTTGACATGCCGCAGGATGATCGCCTGGTCCGCGGCCTGCTGCGCGTCCCGCGCCATCAGCATCGTCCAGCCCGTGTCCAGCGCGGCGTAGAAATCGTCATGCCCGCAATGCACGTTCAACGCGTGCTTCGTCAGCGCCCGCGCCCCGACCTCCAGCACCATGGTCGAGAGCTTCCCCGGCGCGTGGTAGTACTGCTCCATCGCGTACACGATCCCCTGGCCGGAGGTGAAATTCACCGTCCTCCGCCCCGTCACCGCAAACGCCGTAGCCCCACCCTGCGCCGCATGCTCCCCCTCCGTCTCCACCGCCACCTTCGACTGCCCCCACACGTTCAACTCACCCTGGGCATAGGATTGCTGGTACAACTCCCCCCCCTCCGTCGACGGCGTGATGGGATAGAACACCCCGCCCTCGGTGATCCGCGCCTCCACCCACTGCGCCACCAACTGGTTCCCGTTGCAGGTCACCCGTACGCCCGGGTACTTCGGACGTTGAACCGCACCCCCGCCCGGGGCGACGGCAGCACTGGCCTTGGGTTGGGGCATCATCTCATCGGGGGGTCGGGTCATGGGGCTTTCCTCGTGTTCGAAGGCTGATCGGATCGTCGCGACGCGGCACGGCCTGCGCCGGTGGGACCCGCGGAGCGTATCAGCCGCCGCACAGGGAACAATAACCAATCCTGCCTTGGGAAACCCGCCCCGTCCCGCAACCCCCGCCAGACCCCGCTTGCCATTCCCCCACGGAGGCGATTGATTCCGACACCAGCGCCGCCAAGCGCGGTCACTTTCCATGAACCTCCCCTTCGCGGGCCTGCTCGCCCGAATCACCCACGCCCTCACCATCACCGCCGCGCTCCTCCTCCCCCTCGCGGGCGCCCTCGCCTCCCCACCAGCCCCGCAGGGCCCCATCCCGATTGCCCACTGGCGCTTCGAGGAGGGCTCCGGCACCGTCACCCGCGACACCGCAGGACTCCACCCCGGCACCCTCCTCAACGGCGCCTCCTTCACCAACGCCGGCATCGCCGGCTCCGGCCTCGCCCTCCGCGCCGACGTCGGCGGCGCCGTCGTCTTCGGCGACATCCTCCCGCTCACCAACACCGCGTTCTCCATCTCCGCCTGGTTCAAAACCCCGCCCGGCGACACCACCCCCGAGGCCGTCGTGTTCGCCAAACACCGGCCCTGGTCGGACAATGGCTACTTCGTCCTCCTCAACAGCGGCACCGGCACCATCACCGCCTACGGCGGCAACAACGCCGTGGCCCACGCCAACACCCCGGTCAACGATGGCGAATGGCACCACGTCGTTCTGGTGATCCCCGGCAACGGCGAGGTCCGCCTCCACATCGACGGCGGCCCCCCCAAGGCCACCGGCAGCGGCGGCACCGTTTCACTCTCCCCGGCCGACTTCATGATCGGCGGCATGGACCCGCCCCCGCCCGCCCGCCGGTTCAACGGCGTCATCGACGAGGTCCAGGTCTACGACTCCGCCATCGACCAGCCGGCCATCGACTTTCTCCGCGCCAACCCCGGCCTCCACCTCGCCCAGCGCGATATCCTCGGCTTCGAACCCGCCGCCGGCCCTGTGGTGTCCCCCGCGAGAATCTCGATCTTCACCACCAACACCCTCGGACAAATCCGCTACACCACCGACGGCTCCGAGCCCCTGATCACCTCCACCCCCTACACCAGCCCCTTCAACCTCCAGGTGACCGCCCCGGTCACCGTCCGCGCCCGCGTCTTCTTCAACGGCTTCCCGGTCAGTGAAATCCGGTCCGTCACCTACTCACCCGACCTCGGCATCCGCATCCTCCCCGCGGAGAATCTCTTCACCAACCAAGTCACCGTGACCCTCACCACCCGCTTCAACGAAGTCATCCTCCGCTACACCACCGATGGATCCGAACCGCTCCCCGGTTCCACCGCCTACAACGGCCCCTTCAACCTCACCCAGTCCGCCACCATCCAAGCCCGCGCCTTCCTCAATGGCTTCCCCGTCACCGAAGTGGTCTCCCGCACCTACACGAGATACTACGTCTTCGACGACGCCATCCCCGCCGCGTGGCGCGAACGCTTCTTCGGCCCGGGCTTCAGCACCGACCCGCGAGCCCTCGGCGACGCCGACCCCGACGGCGACGGTTCCACCAACATCCAGGAGTTCCTCGCCCAGACCGACCCGCTCGACCCGACGTCCGGCCTCCGCGTCCACGTGCGCGCCGTGCCCGAACTGCGCTTCGCCACCATTCCCGGCCGAACCTACCGCATCCTCCGCGCAACCCGCGTCGACGACCCTAACCCCGCGGTCATCGCCGAGTTCACCGCCACCGGCTCCGAACACCTGCACGTCGACCAGGCCGCGGGACGTGATTTCAATCCGGCTTTCTACCTGATCGAGCACCAGCCCTGACCCGCCGCCTTCCCCGCCTGTCCGAGAAACGGAGGGGAGCCTGCGACGAGGGATTCGGGCCCGGTCGAGGGCGGCGGGGCCGGCGCATCCCCGCGGCGGGCTCCACGGAGGGCTCTCACGGCGACTCCGCCCAGTTGAAGTACCCGATGAACATCTCCTCCCAGCTCTGCTCGCCGAATCGCACCGACGCCGAGGGATCCGGGTTGTAGGGATTCCGGATCGAGTTGTCCCAGGAACCGGTCACCCGGATCCGGGTTCCCGCGGGCAGACGTTTCGGTTCAGCCAACCGGTAGAGTGTCTGCCAGTCGAACCGGTAGAAGGGCACGTTCAGCAACACCTCGCGCCGGGCGTCGGGATAGACCGCCTCGAAACGACAGGCCCGCCCCCGGTAGTGCATGTGCGGACTGAACTCGTACACCATCCCGTCCCGCGGCATCACGAACTCCGCGCTCACCGGATGCTCAGCCGCCCCGGGCGGGATGGTGAATTCCGTCTCGTAGGCCGCCGCGGTCCGCAACTCCCTCGCGGGCGTCCCCGCGGCCAGGTACAGCCCGACCTGGGTCCGGTCCTTCTCCACCATGCCGGTGGCGGTGTAATGCATCTGGAACACCATGAACGCATTCCGCTTCAGCAGCTTCCCCGTGCCCTCCGGATACTCCGTCTGCGCCATGCCCGGCACGTACGCCGCAAAGTAACCGCCAAGGCCCGCCTGAATCTGGAGTATGTCGTTGAGACTGGAGGCATTGAACACCAGCACGTGATGCACGACCCTGGCGTTCCCCGGACTCACCACCGCCGCCCGCAGCCACACGTCCCGCCCGAACGGATTCGCCACCACCAGATACCGGTAATCCACCGTCCCGCTGGCCGGTATCGTCTGCTCGTCGACCGCCACCACCCCGTCCGGCTCCCCCAGCGGCCACTTCGCCGGCGGCGGCGGCACCTGCTCCGCCAGCGGATCAGGCCCTTCACCACGCGGCGCTCCCCGGTCGATCCAGTCCACCAGCATCGCCAGTTCCTCCCCCGCCAGCATCCCGTTGTTGTGATACGCCTGCGGCTTGCGATCCGCATGCCATGGCGGCATCCGCCGCGTCAGCACCTCGTCCTTCATCAGGGGCGCGTAATCAGCCACCACCGAGTGGTTCGTCATCGCCCATGGCGCAATGTTCCCGGGGCTGTGACACGGCACACACGCACGCTGCAACAGCGGCGCAATCTGACCCGAATAGCTCGGCCGCTCCCCAGGCAACCCCGCCCCCAACAACTCACCCACCGGCTCCGCACGCCGCACCACCACACGCCGGCCCTCCAGAAACTCCGACAACGCCGTCCCCGCCAGCATCGACACCCAGCCTCCCCCACCCGCGCCTCCCGCCAACCCAACCCCGGCCCCGCCTTCGGGGTCCGAGATCCGACCCCGGTACACCACCGACCACCGCGATGGATCGAGCACCACCGCCTCCGGCACTGTCTCCACTCCAAACGCCCGGGTCACCGCCCCGCCCTCGTCCTCCAGCACCGGCAGTCCCAGGCCCATCCCCGCGGCCTCCCCGGCCAGCCGATCCCGATCCGCCGCTCCACCCCGCGCCACCACCCACACCCGCACACCCGCCCTCCCGCTCCACGCGTTCAACTCCCCCACCCAGGGCCCCAGAACCCCCAGCCGATCCCCCGCAAACACCAGCACCACCGCACGCGCATCACTCTGGTAGTACAGCTCCCGCGCCTGCCCATCCCCGTCCAACAACCGGAAATTCGGCACCTCCACCGGTATCGAACCCTGCAGCATCCGCAACCGGTAGAAGTTCTGCGGGCGCGTCGTGCAGGTGGGATCGAACAACACCACCGGCCGCCCCGCCTCGGGAGCCACCGTCGCTATCCCCCGCCACTCACGCCCTTCGTTCAACAAACGCTCGACCGACTCCAGCGTGTACTCCGCGCCGTCCTCACCCGACATCACCAACCGCAGGCTCCCGCCCTCGCGCGTCATCCCCACCTCCGCCCCCCGCGCCGCGCCCGGTCCCATCCCGCCCGCCGCGATACCACCCACAACCACCATCAACATGCGCACGACCCGGCGTAGATCACCGGACAACCCACACCGCCACGAACGCGATTCATCCGGGCAACGTCCGGCGTCCACCACACACCCGGGATGAACGCGGCTTCTCGGGGATATCATCCGCCAACGTTGTTGCCACCCCGCCCCTCCCGCAAGCCCCGGAACCAACCCCCACTCCCCGCATCAGCTCATCCGCGAGGCAATGAGATCACCCGGAAAGCCCGGAACGAAGGGGCGCGCGCGCAGGTCAAACCGCCGTCCGGCAGTTGGGGTCCGTTGCGCTGCCGCGATCAGGCCGGGCACAGGACCACTCACCCAGGACTTCAAGGAATGGAGCCCTCGGCCCCGTCACCGGGGGCCCCTTTTTCGGATGTCCCTTTTCGGATTGCCATCACCCGCGGCCACGGCCCCGGATGCATGGTTGACGCCGCCGAACACCGCTGCCAGCGTGCGCGCCGTCGTAGCCAAGAACTAACGGTGAACGGTGTCGGTAGACAGGCTGTCGGTTGAGCAAGGACTTCTCGGCCACACTTCGTGACGCTGCGGGCGCAGCTCCCCTCCACTGGTTTTCAAGGCAAGGACACGCTTATCATGAATGCAGCCAGATTGTTTGTGGGCAATCTGTCCTACAACACCGTCGAGAACGATCTCGTCGAACATTTCTCCCAGGCCGGCACCGTCCGCGCCGCCGATGTCGTGTTCGACAAGTTCACGGGCAAGTCACGCGGCTTTGCGTTTGTCGAAATGGGCAGTCCCGACGAGGCCAACCGCGCCGTCGACCTGTTCCACAACAAGGAATTCCAGGGCCGCAACCTGACCGTCAACGTCGCCCGCCCCAAGGAGGACCGCCCGCCCCGTGAAGGCGGCGGTGGTGGCGGTGGTGGTTACCGCGGCGACCGCGGCGACCGCGGCGAACGCCGATCCTACGAGGACCGATACTGAACCAGCCACGGGCCCGCATCGGCCGCATCCCACCCGCGGTTTTCCCCCCACCGGCGGCCCATCGGCCGCCGGTTCGGTTTCCGACGCGCGGGAGCAAAGCCGGGCAAAAGATTTGACACCCTTCTGACCGCCTACCTAGCTTCGGCCAACACTTATGTCGGACACGCCTCCCAGCCCTCCCGTGCCGCCCTCCCCGGGTGAAGCCGCCAAGGTCCAGCCCAAGAAGGAAACCGTCCGCATCGCCCTGCCTCCCAAGCCCACGGCAGCCCCCACGGTCCGGCTCCCGGCGCCCGCGGCAGGTCCCGCCTCCGCAGCCAGCGCCTCCGCCGCTCCGAAGGCCGCCCCCGCTTCCCCCCCGCCCCCCGCCGCCCCATCGCGCGCCGCAGCCCCGGCCCCCGCCAGCGCCCCGGCCCCGGCCGCAGCCCCCCGCCCCATGGCCGCACCCATGTCCTACGGCTCGTCCATCAGCGGCCTCGACAAGGGCCTCGCCATTGCCGCCGCCGTCTGCGGCCTCGCCTTCCTCATCCACGTCGTGGTCATCGCCCTGGGTATCACCCTCGAGTGACCCCCCACGGCCCTCACCCACGCCAGGCTCCAGCCCGACGCCCAAGCCCAAACCGCATCCCACCCGTCCACCCCCCCAACCCCGCCCGACCCCGGCCCCCATCCACCACCCTATGGCCTCCCACCTGATCAAGACCGTCACCGGCGCCACCTTCGACGCAGAAGTTCTCAAGTCGACCGCTCCGGTCTTGGTGGACTTCTGGGCGGAATGGTGCGGCCCCTGCAAAATGATCGCCCCCGTCCTCGACGAACTGGCCACCGAACTCGAAGGCCAGCTGTCCATCGTCAAGGTCGATGTCGATAGCGAAAACGGTCTCGCCGCCCAATACGGCATCACCGCCATCCCCACCCTGCTCCTCTTCAAGAACGGCCAGATCGTCGACCAGATGCGCGGCGCCAAGAGCAAACGCGCCATCCGCGACACGGTCGAACCGTACCTCTAGCGGCCGCCACCCCGCGGGCCCGCTCCTCAGGCCCGCCACCACCACCGCGGCCCCACGGTATGCCGCTCCTCGTCACCCCGGCGCATCTCGCAGCTCGGGCTGACTTCTACCACCAGATCGGCACCTCCGTCGCCGCCGGCCTCACCCTCTCCCGCACCCTCCGGATCCTCGCCCAGAACCCGCCCGCCCGCGGCATCGCCCACCGCGCCAAACGCGTCGCCGACCGCCTCGACTCCGGAGCCACCGCCACCGAGGCGTTCAAATCCCTCGGCGACTGGGTCCCCGATTTCGACCTGTCCCTCCTCCAGGCCGGCGAGGAAACCGGCCGCCTCGACCGCTCCTGCCAGACCCTCTCCCAGGCCTACGCCAGCCGCGCCGCACTCGCCCGCCAGGTCCTCATGGGCCTCGTCTACCCGCTCCTCGTCTTCCACGTCGCCTTCGTCATCCTCCCCGTCCATCACCTCGTCGCCCTGGTCCACGAGGGCAACGTCGCCGCTTTCCTCCTCCGGAAAGCCGCCTTCTTCGGCTCCATCTACGCCGCGGTCATCGCCCTCATCTGGCTGGTCCAACGCTCCCAGACCGGCTTCGCCCGGTCCCTCCTCGAATCCGCCACCAGCATCGTCCCCGTCCTCGGCCGCGCCCGCCGCGCCCTCGCCCTCTCCCGCCTCAGCCTCGCCCTCGACGCCCTCCTCAACGCCGGCGTCAATGCCCTCCGCGCCTGGCCCCTCGCCGCCGCCGCCAGCGGCTCCCCATCCCTCCAGCGCACCGTCGCCCTTTGGCAACCCCGCATCGCCAACGGCGACCCCGTCTCCGAAATGATCCTCCAAAGCCCCGCCTTCCCGCCCCACTTCTCCAACATCTACGCCACCGCCGAAGTGTCCGGCCAGATCGACCAGGCCCTGCCTCGCCTCGCCTCCCACTACCACGACGAAGGCCTCCGCCTCATGCGCGTCGCCGCCGGCACCCTCGTCGGCGTCGTTTACGGCGGCATCCTCCTCTTCGTCGCCTACCAGATCGTCTCCTTCTGGCTCGGCTTCTACGGCGATATCCTCAACCAGTTCTGATCCCCACCCACCCTCGGATGAACCTCCCCGACATCCTCAACACCCCCGAGCTTCGCCTCCAGGAATTCCCCGTCTGCAAACACCGCGCCTTCCTCGCCCACGCCGCCGTCTGCCCCCTCCCCCAACGCGTCGCCTCCGCCGTCGCCTCCTACGCCACCCAGGCCTCCCTCGACGACCAGGAACTGCCCATCCGCCACTCCCTCTACTCCCAAACCCGCGACCGCGTCGCCCAACTGCTCGGCGCGCAACCGGACGAAATCGCCCTCGTCGGCCCCACCTCCCTCGCCCTCTCCTACGTAGCCGCCGGCTTCCCCTTCCAACCCGGCGACAACGTCATCATCTACTTCGACGACTACCCCTCCAACGTCTACCCCTGGACCGCCCTCCAATCCCGCGGCGTCGAAATCCGCCGCATCCCCACCCCCGAACTGGGCCGCATCGAAACCGATGCCATCCTCGACCTGGTCGACGCCCGCACCCGCCTCGTCGCCGTCGCCTCCTGCCACTTCATCTCCGGCTGGCGCGTCGACCTCGAAACCCTCTCCTCCCAGCTCCGCCCCCGCGGCGTCGCCCTCTGCGTCGACGGCATCCAGACCGCCGGCGCCTTCCCCACCCTCGCCGCCCATGCCGACTTCATCGCCGCCGACGCCCACAAATGGCTGCTCGGCCCCTGCGGCGCCGGCTTCCTCTACGTCCGCAAACCCTGGCAGGACACCCTCCAACCCGTCGTCTTCGGCTGGAACAACGTCCGCTGCCCCGACTTCGTCGCCCGCGAGGAAATCTCCCTCCGCTCCGGCGCCCAACGCTACGAGGTCGGCAGCCACGGCGTGCTCGGCCTCTGCGGCTTCCGCGCCGCCCTCGACCTCATCCTCGAACTGGGCGTCGACGCCATCGCCGCGGAACTGCTCCGCAAACGCAACCACCTCGTCTCCACCCTCCAGGCCCGCGGATGGTCCGTCCTCGCCGCCGACGCACCCCCCGCACGCCAAAGCGGCATCGTCTCCGCCCACCGCACCGACCTCAACCTCCCCGCCCTCCACGCCCGCCTCCTCGAACGCAACATCGTCGTGTCCCTCCGCACCGACCGCCAACTCCGCCACTACCTCCGCTTCTCCCCCCACGCCTACACCCCCGACTCCGATCTCGACCGCGCCCTCGAAGCCCTCCCCTGACCCCTGACCCATCACCCCCCTCCCTCCCCACGCGTGAAACTGATCCGCATCCCCACCCTCCGGTCCGCCGACGAGTTCCGCACCCAACTGGACGCCCTCGGCCTCGGCATCCCCTGCGACCCCTCCATCCTCACCGCACCCGACTCCCCGCTCGCCTCACCCGTCCCCGCTCTCCACATCAACGGCAAATCCCCCGGCAACCGCTGGTGCATCCAACCCATGGAAGGCTGGGACGCCCACCCCGACGGCTCCCCGTCCGATGACGTCCTCCGCCGGTGGCGCCGCTTCGGCGAAAGCGGCGCCAAACTGACCTTCGGCGGGGAGGCCATGGCCGTCCGCCCCGACGCCCGGGCCAACCCCAACCAGCTCATCCTGTCCGAGGCCAACACCGGCCCGCTCTCACGCCTCCGCGAAGCCCTCGTCCAAACCCACACCGACCTCCACGGCTCCCACGCCGACCTCGTCGTCGGCTTCCAGCTGACCCATAGCGGCCGGTTCTGCCGACCCAACGACAAACGCCGCTTCGAACCCCGCGTCGCCTTCCGACACCCCATCCTCGACCAACGCTTCGCCGTCACCCGCGACGACCAGGTGTTCACCGATTCCGAACTCGACGATCTCATCGCCGACTTCGTCCGCGCCGCCCGCGTCGCCTGGAACGCCGGCGCCGATTTCGTCGACATCAAGCACTGCCACGGCTACCTGCTCCACGAGTTCCTCGCCGCCCACACCCGCCCCGGCCGCTACGGCGGCAGCTTCGAAAACCGCACCCGCCTCCTCCGCGCCATCGTCGAAGGCATCCGCGCCGACAGGAACCCCATCGGCATCGCCGTCCGCCTCAGCGCCTTCGACTTCGTCCCCTTCACCCCCGACCCCGCCCTCTCCCAACCGGGCAAACCCGGCCCCGGCATCCCCGCCGACACCTCAGCCTGCCTCCCCTACCGGTTCGGCTTCGGCGTCAACCCCGCCAACCCCGTCCAACCCGACCTCCTCGAGGCGCAACGCTTCGCCGAACTGTGCGCCGACCTCGGAATCCGCCTGCTCAACCTCAGCGCCGGCTCCCCGTACTACAACCCCCACATCCAACGCCCCGCCGCCTACCCCCCCAGCGACGGCTACCAGCCCCCCGAAGACCCCCTCGTCGGCGTCGCCCGCCAACTCCAGGCCACCCGCGCCATCCGTCAGCACCTCCTCCAAACCCGCCCCGACACCCGCCCCGCCATCATCGGCACCGGGTACTCCTACCTCCAGGAATACCTCCCCCACGTCGCCCAGGCCGCCGTCCGCGACGGCTGGACGGACTTCGTCGGCCTCGGCCGCATGGTCCTCAGCTACCCCACCCTCCCCTCCGACGTCCTCTCCCGCGCCGCCCTCACCCCGCGCCTGATCTGCCGAACCTTCAGCGACTGCACCACCGCCCCCCGCAACGGCCTCCCCAGCGGCTGCTACCCCCTCGACGACGCCTACAAGGCCCGCCCCGAAGCCCGCGTGCTCCGTGACATCAAGCGCGGCAACCCGCCCCAACCCTGATCCCCCCCCGAGGAGCATGGACCCCGCCCCTCTCCCTCGCTCCGATTACATGCTCTGGGCCAAAACCCGGCAGGCCGCCCGCTTCAACCTCGCCGTCTCCGGCATCCCACCCCTGCCCCTCCGCGATCTGCCCGGCGCCCTCGACGACCTCGAAATCCACGGCCCCAGCACCTACGGCTGGCCGCCGCTCCAACAGGCCCTCGCCCAACACCTCGGCGTCGACACCTCCCGCATCGTCCACACCCACGGCACCTCCATGGCCAACCACCTCGCCATGGCCGCCTGCCTCCGACCCGGCGACGACGTCCTCATCGAACAGCCCACCTACGAACTTCTCACCTCCACCGCCGCCTTCCTTGGCGCCCGCATCCACCGCTTCCCGCGCCGCCCCGAAAACGGGTTCCTCCTCGACCCCGCCGACGTCCACGCCGCCCTCACCCCGCGCACCCGGCTCATCGTCGTCACCAACCTCCACAACCCCTCCAGCACCCGCATCCCCGACGCCACCCTCGCCTCCCTCGCCACCCTCGCCGAATCCGCCAACGCCCACGTCCTCGTCGACGAGGTCTACCTCGACGCCGCCTCGGAACCTCCCCCGCCCACCTCCCACCGGCTCCACGACCGCATCATCGTCACCAGCGGTCTCACCAAGGTCTACGGCCTCGGCGGCCTCCGCTGCGGCTGGATCGTCGCCAACCCCCACCTCGCCGAATCCATCTGGCGCCTCAACGACCTCTTCGGCGTCATCCCCGCACACCCCGCCGAACGCCTCAGCCTCACCGCCCTCCGCCATCTCCCAACCCTCAGGGCCCGCGCCCGCCGCATCCTGGAAACCAACCGCGAAACCTGGAACCGCTTCCTCGCCGAACGCCCCGACCTCGAGGCCCCACCCCTCGCCTCCGGCACCGTAGCCTTCCCCCGCCTCCTTCAGGGCAACGTCGACGCCCTCTGCGAACTCCTCCGCAATCGCCACGAAACCACCGTCGTCCCCGGCCGTTTCTTCGAGATGCCCGACCACTTCCGCATCGGCGTGTGCGCCCCGGTCGAAACCTTCGCCCAGGGCCTCGACCGCCTCCGCATGGCCCTCGACGAACTCCGCACGCCCTCGGGCGACGCCTGACACCCGCGCCTGCACCCGCGCCCGCGCGCCTACCCGGACCCACCGGATCGCGACCCGCGCCGCCACAGTCGCCACAGGACCCCGAACCCGATCAGCAGCACCCCGCTCACCGCCCACGCCGCGACACTGGTGCTCCCCGGCCGGATCCACTGCGCCACGCCACCCACCAGCGGCCCCCCCAGAATCCCCGCCCCGATCGCCGCCTCGTGGATCCCCCCGTGATCCCCCTTCGTGTCCCCCACATCCATCGAGTAGTACAGCGACGAGTAGTAGATCAGCCCGATGCACACCCCGAACACCACCTGCGCCCCCAACACCACCCCCAGCGCCGCCCCACGCCCCAACCCCTCCATCGCCGCCCCCAGGAAAATGCAGAGGAACCCCGCGATCATCCCCACGAACGCCCCCGCCAGCCAACGGAAGCGATAGTGCCAGCCACTCCACTGCCACAAACCCACGAAGGTCGCCGTCCGCACAAACAACCACACCGAACAGAAAAACCCCGCCATCCGCGCATCCAGCCCCAGACGCTCCGCCAGCGTCGGAATCAGCGGAATCGCCGTGCTGATCGCCAGGTAGGCGCACGGATTCGCCATCCATGACATCCGCAGGAAAACCTTCGGATCCACCCGGCTCCGCCGCCGCTCCCCTTCGGACGCCAGCCAACCATGGGTCGAACCGCCACCCCCACCCGCTCCGGCCGCAACACCACCGCCCGGGGCCAGCACCAGCAGCAACCCCAGCTGCAACGCCACCAACACTCCGGGAATCAGGAAGATCACCGTCCGCTCCCCGAGCGCCTCGATCATCGCGCCCCCCCCGAAGAACGCGGCGGAACCCGCCCCCGACCAAACCAGGTTGTAGATGCCGATGTACCGCTGCAGCCGATGCCCGGGTTCGCCTTCACTGACCAGCGCCTCGAGGTTCGGCCAGGTGAAACAGATCGAGACGGTGGCCACCACCATCACCAGCACCTGCCCGGCAATCTCAGCCCCGCGCGAAAGTCCGGCCCCGTTGAGCACCCAGCCCGCCACAAACGCCGCCAGCATGCCCGCAAACCCCAACCGCAACGCCCGCAAATAACCCCGCCGCTGCCCGTATCGCCCCCCGTACACCGACGCCACGACGTACACCAGCCCGTGCCCGATCGCCCAAACCAGATTCTCCCGGCTGCCAAACCCGAACTCCGCCTTCAGAAACCAGAAGATGAAATAGAAGTGGAAGGTGGCCGTCATCGAGTTCAGTCCCTCGAGGACAAACGCCCCCGCCTTGATGCGCTTCCCGTACATGCGTCGATGCTCCCTTCCCAATGCTGCGTTCCCCGGCAGGCCACCCCGCCCGCCGAGCCCCCTCAGACCCCGACCCCGCTTCCCAGTTCCTCCAGCGCCTTCCGGCAGTACCACTTCACCGCGTCGGACATCGGCGGCACCAGCGCGTCCAGCTCCTCCCGCGTGCACCACCGGATGTCATGGTGCTCCTCCTCGGCCAACCCAAGCTCCCCACCCACAGGCCGCGCAAAATAAATCATGCCAATGTGCTCGTGGGTGTCGGTGATCCGGTGAATGTCCAGAAACCGCGGCGCAATCAGTGCCCGCGTCCCCGGCCCCGTCGTCGGCGGCCGCTCCCCCACCAACTCCACCTCCAAACCGCTCTCCTCCCGCGCCTCCCGCAGCGCCGCCTGCTCCGGGTCCTCGTCCAACTCGATATGCCCGCCCAACGGCAGCCACCGCCCCAGGTTGCGATGGTGGATCACCAGAACGCGCTCACCCGAGACCACGAAGATGGCCACGGTGAAATCGATCCTCTCGTGAAGATGCGGCATCGAGCGGCGGACTCTGTAAGGCCCCCTCCCCGCCGTCAAACGCCCCGTGGCCACCCCCGCACCCCACCCTCCCACCCTCACTCCCCACCCCACCGATCATCCCCCTCACCGCCAGAGATCCACCGGCGGCACCACAGGCGGCAGCCTCCCCCGCACCGGCCGCCGGTCCCCGTCCCCGTCCCCGTCCCCCTCCACCTCCACCTCCACCCCGCGACCGCTGATCGTCCGCACCAGATAATCCGCCAGCGAATCGATCTGCTCCACGCTCAACGGCCCGCCCTCCGACCGCGCAAAACCCGGCATCATCGTCCCCTCCTTCCCCTGAGTGATCCATCGCACCCAATGCTCCCGATCCGTCGCATGCCCCAGGTTCCTCAGATCCGGCACCATCGACGCCCGGTTCTCCGAGTCATGACAGATGCCGCACACGGCCGCGTACAACGCCGGCCCCCGTTTCCCCTCCGCCGGCGCCGCATGGCAGCTCGCACAGTCCCCCTTGAACACCGCAAATCGATCCGCCCTGGCGAGCTCCATGTTCCTGCCGCGATCCCCCATGCCGCCCTCCGCATCCCCGCCCGCATCCGTTGCCTCAGCCCCCGCAACCCCCTTCTCGATGATGGCCCGCACACTCAGCCGCCGCGTCCCGATCGAGGTGTTCAGCACCACCGACTTGGTCACCGTTCCCCGCTTCCCCCGCGCATCCAGCACCACCGCGAACTCCCCGCACTCCCCGGGCACCACCTTCCACGGCAGCTCCGGCACCTTCGCCACGGTGCAGCCACACGAGGTCCGCACCGACTCGATCACCACCGCGGTCCGGGCATGGTTGGTGAACGCGAAGGTGAAGGTGAAATCCGCAGTCCCCACCGGCCCCCTCATGACCTGCCGGGTCTCGCCGAACACCAGCGCGCTCGCCACCGCCGAGGCCCAGACGGCACCCGCCAGGCATCCCATCCCCAACCACCCCGCCAACCCCACCCACCAGACCCCCCGGCCTCCCGGTCGTCCGCATCGCGTCATGATCGGCCTTCCTAGCCTCACCCCTGCCCCGCTGCCAGCCGTTTCCCGCCAAAATCCACGCTTGATTCCCCTCCGCTCACCGCTACACATGCCCACGTCTCGTATTCATACCCAACGCATTCATCATCCATGAAACAGTCCCTTCGTCTCATCGTCGCCTCCCTCGCCCTCGCCAGCCTGCCCGTCGCCCTCCACGCCGGCGAAGGCGCCACCTGCACGTCCGCCAAGGCCTGCTGCGCCTCCACCACCGCCAAATGCGAGGCCTCCGCCGCCTCCACCGCCTCCACCTGCTCCGCCTCCAAGGGCCCCCAGGTCACCCTCAAACTCAAGGGCGGTCGCAACGCCAACCTCGGCACCACCCTCGCCAAACTCGACGGCGTCTCCGCCGCCGACACCTGCAGCGAGTCCAAATTCACCACCATCCGCTTCGACAAGGACAAGGTCTGCGCCTCCAAGATCATGGCCGCCCTCCAGGACGCCGGTTACCGCATCCAAACCCAGCGCGTCACCTACGCCGTCGAAGGCATGTCCTGCGGCGCCTGCTCCACCAAGGTCACCAAGGCCCTCTCCAAACTCCGCGGCGTCTCCGATGCCAAGGTCTGCGCCGAAAGCAAACAGGCCGTCATCGACTTCAACCCCGGCCGCGTCTCCGTCGACAAGATCCTCGCCACGCTCGACGCCTCCGGCTTCAAGGCCTCCGAAGCGGTCAACTGAACCGACCCGTCCCGCTTCCGAACGACCTCCGGTCGTCCATCCTCATCACCCAGAAGGCGCCCCAACCCGGGGCGCCTTCTCCTTTCCTGACCCTTCACCCCCCACCCCCCACCCCCACACACCCACCGCTCAACGCACCCGCTCCACCCCGGCGGGCAGGCGCACGTCCGATTCCACAATGCCATCCGCCCTGCGCTCGTGACGCACCCGGATCGGCCCCATCGGCGTCGGATAACTGCCCTCCGCCCACTTCAGCGCCCCAAGCCTCGGCGCAATCCGGACCTTCCCGAACCCGGGCTCCACCGGCTGGACACCCAGCACGTGCTGGCTCAACCACGCCGTCGGACCGCTCGCCCACCCATGGCAGAGACTGTGCCGGAACCCGATGTAGCAGTGCTCCCCGCAGTCGCCGTGCACGTCCTTCTTCCCCGCCGGCACCAACTCATCGATCCGCCCCGCATCCTTCGCCCACGCCAGATCAAACCCCTCCCAGAACGTCGTCGCCCCGAGATCCAGCATCCCGCCCCAGTACGTCCGGATGAAACCCAGCGCGGTGTCCATGTCGTCCGCCTTCGCCAGCGCCTGCAGCACGTAATACCCGTAGAAGGTCGAGAGATCCGAAGGCCCGTCCTTCCGCAGCACCGCCCCGGCCACCTCCTTCGCGTCACGCACCCCCGCCAGGGCCAGCAACGCCGCCGGCGACTTCCGCCCGCTCGCCTCCGGCTCATGCCGCCGCAGCCGCGCCGCGGTCTCCCGACACATCCGCTCCGCCTCCCCGTCCCCCAGCGTCCCCATCAGCCGCGCCCCGCTGTCCATCGTCATCAGCAGCATCGCCTGCAATCCCTCGTGCACCGCCGCCTTGTTCTCGTACGTGGGCCAGTCCAGAAACCGCATCCCGTCCAGCTTCTCCCGCCCGTCCTCCCCGACAAACCCCGCAAGATGCCGCAGCAGCCGCCCCAGATACGACCGCTGCGCTTCCAGATACTCCCGCCGCCCATGGTGCATCCAAAGGTCCTCCTGCAGAATCACCCACCACATCGAGTAACTGCTGATCCCGTTCATCCACTCCGTCGGCTTCGTCACGTCCCGGATCAGATCCAGACTCCGCGGCACCACATCGTCGAACCCGAACACCGCATGGATCGTCGCCACCTCCGGATGCAGATCCCCAAGCCACACCAGCCGGTCCCGTTTGATCCCGTCCCACAGATACTCCTGCATGTTCAGATGCACGGTGTACGCCCCAACATCCCAGATCCGGTTCAGCCGCTCGTCGTCACACCGAAACGAACCCACGTACGGCAGATCCCGGATCTGCAGCACGGCGCGCACCTGGCTGATCTGGACCGGCACACCGCCGTCCGCATTGTCGATCCGCACAAAACGGAAGCCGCTCGGACCCACCCGCTTCTTCCCAAGCCACGGCAGCGTCACCACCTGGTCCCGCACCGCATGGTCGTTCCCCGCATTCCGCACCCCCCCCAGCTCCGCCATCGCCTCGGACGCCGACTCCCCGAACCGCACCCGAACCGTCCGCATCTTCCCCTGGTCCGGCATCATCGGCGTGAAAATCTCCACGAAACCCTGGATCTCCACCCCAAAGTCCAGCAACACGCCGGCCCCCGCCCCCTTCAACTCCATCGGCGGCACCGGCTCCGACAACACCGCCTGCCCCGCCTTCGCCGCGAGCAACCCGTCCGCCTGCACCACGCCCTCCCCGCTCCGCCATAACACCCGCGTCGGCGGCAGGAAATACTCCCGCAACGGCGAAGCCTCCGCCCCCGCGGCCACCGCCCCGGGAACCCCCGGCGGCAACACCGGCGCCACCCAGGAACCCGCCCCGCCAACCCCCGCCCCCAACCCGGTCCCCATCCCCAGGACCATCACCAGCAACGTGCAAAGGCATGTCTCGCGTTTCATGAACGGCCCATGCTGCCCCCCGCACGCCCCACCGACAAGTCACCGGGGACAACCCGCCTCCCCCTCGCAGCGATCCCTCCCCAACGCCTCGCCCCCCGGACGGACGGCGCCGGTCCACCCCCATCCCCGGACTGGGCAAACGCCGACGCCAGGGCCAAGGTGCCCCAGGCCTTCCCACCGATCATGCCGCCGATCGACCCCCACCCCAGGACCCCCGAGACCATCAGCGTCACGCTGCCCCTGGCCCCCGCCTTCCACCGGATGGTCCTCATCCTCTTCCGCCCATTCGACGCCTACCGTTGGCTCGCCCTCGGCTTCACCGCCTGGCTCGCGTCCCTCGGCGAGTCCGGGGCAGGCGGCGCCGGAGGCGGTGGCCGGGCCGGCAACGGCCAGGGCGGCGTCTGGTCGCCCCCGACCCTCCACCCGCGAACCGCCCTCGAACAGGCCCGCGATTACCTCACCGAAAACCTCACCTGGTTCCTTCCCGTCGCCCTCCTCGTCATCCTCGCCGTCATCGCCCTCGTCGTCCTCGTCTTCTGGCTCAGCAGCCGCGGACGCCTCATGTTCCTCCACAACGTCGCGCTCAACCGCGCCGAGGTCGTCGCCCCCTGGCACGCCTCCCGCCCCCAGGGCAACAGCCTCTTCCTCCTCCGCCTGGTCGCCGCCATCCTCACCTTCCTCGCCGCCCTGCCCTTCCTCGCCATCAACCTCGCCATGCTCTTCACCCTCTTCGACGCCAACGCCCTCCTCCCCATCCCCTTCCTCTCCGCCCTCGGCTCCGGCCTCATCCTCGGCCTCATCACCCTCGCCTACCTGCTCTTCGAAAAACTCACCAAGGACTTCGTCGTCCCCATCCTCTGGATGCGCCACCCGTCCGCCACCGCCGCCTGGCGCGAGTTCGCCGCCATCCTCCGCGCGCGCCCAGGCATCTTCGCCCTCTACATCCTCTTCCATATCCTCCTCACCCTGGCCTCGGGCATCCTCGTCCTCGCCGTCGTCCTCCTCACCTGCTGCGTCGCCGGCTGCCTCTTCGCCATCCCCTACCTCGGCACGGTCTTCCTCCTCCCCGTCTTCGTCTTCTTCAGATCCTATTCCATCCTGTTCCTCGCCCAGTTCGGACCCGACTACGACACCCTCCGCGTCGCCCAAAACGCCGCCCCCGCATCACCCGCCTGACCCACCACCCCGCCTCCGCCCACCAGCAGCAGCAGCAGCCCCACCACCACCATCACCATCACCGTCACCATCACCACGCCTCCAACCACCCGCCATGCCCCAGCCCAACCCCATCCACCTCGACCTCCTCATCGACGCCTCCCCGCGCCCCGCCTCCGATGGCTCCCGACTCGAGATCCGCTCCCCCCACGACGGCGCCACCGTCGGTTCCGTCCCCAAAGCCACCCCCGCCGATCTCGAAACGGCCGTCGCCGCCGCCCACCGGGCCTTCACCCAATGGTCCTCCCGCACCGCCTACGAACGCGAACGCATCATCCGCCAGGCCACCGCCCACGCCCGTTCCCAGGCCGACGCCCTCGGCCTCGCCATGGCCCTCGAACAGGGCAAACCCCTCGCCCAGTCCCGCTCCGAAATCACCGCCACCTGCGATCTCATCGACTACTACGCCGCCGAAGCCCCGCGCATCGAGGGCTGGACCAACCCCACCGAGGACCGCGCCTACCGCTCCTGGGTCCAATGGCAGCCCGTCGGCGTCTGCGCCCTCATCACGCCCTGGAACTATCCCGTCGCCCTCCTCGGCTGGAAACTCGGCCCCGCCCTCGCCGCCGGCTGCACCGCCGTCGTCAAACCCACCCCCGTCACCCCCCTCTCCCCCCTCGCCTTCTGCCACGCCCTCGCCCAGGGCGGCCTCCCACCCGGCGTGCTCAACGCCATCACCGGCCCCGGCCCCGACCTCGGTGAAGCCCTCGTCCGCCACCCGCGCGTCGCCAAAATCGCCATGACCGGCTCCACCGCCACCGGCAAACGCATCCTCGAACTCGCCGCCCCCCACCTCAAAAAAGTCTCCCTCGAACTCGGCGGCCAATGCCCCGCCATCGTCTGCGCCGACGCCGACCTCGACCTCGCCGCCCGCACCATCGCCTACAAGGGCTGGCGCAACGCCGGCCAGTCCTGCAGCTCCGTCAACCGCGTCTACGCCCACGCCGATGTCCACGACGCCCTCGCCCTCCGCCTCCAGGCTCTCGCCGAGAAAATGACCCTCGGCGACGGCATCTCCGACCCGTCCGTCGACCTCGGACCCATGACCACCCCCCACGGACCCCTCAACGCCCAGGCCCATGTCGACGACGCCGTCGCCCGCGGCGCCAGAATCCTCACCGGCGGCCGGCGGCCCCCGGGCGAATCCTACGCCCGCGGCCATTACTACCTCCCCACCCTCCTCAGTGACTGCCCCCAGGACGCCAGGGTCATGCGCGAGGAAACCTTCGGCCCCGTCGTCGCCATGGCCCGCTTCCGTTCCCTCGAGGACGCCATCGCCCGCGCCAATGACTCCGCCTACGGCCTCGTCGCCTACCTCTTCACCCGCGACCTCGCCACCACCGTCCGCGCCAGCGATGCCCTCGAAACCGGCACCGTCTGCGTCAACCACGGCGCCGTGAACACCGCCTACGGCCCCTACGCAGGCTGGAAGGACAGCGGCTACGGCCTCGAACTGTCCCGCCACGCCATCCACGAATACCTCAAACCCAAACACATCAAGGTCGCCCTCCCCTGACCCAACCACCTCCCACCCCGCCGTCCCCGCCTTCCCCATGCTCCTTGACCCCGCCCAGGCCCGCGACTGGCTCACCCGCGCCGCCCGCGAAGGCTTCGCCCTGCTCGCCGTCAACGCCGATTCCCCGGCCGCCCTCACCGACGTCCTCGAGGCAGCCCGCCAATGCAGCGCCCCCGTCATGGTCGAAACCAGCCTCTGGCAGCTCAACGGCCACAGCTTCGGCGCCGGCGACCCCTTCCTCGGCCTCACCCGTTACCTCGTCCAACTGGCAACCCTCGCCGCCTCCGACCGCTTCCAACCCGTCCCCGTCCTGTTCCACACCGACCACATCAAGGGCCCGGTCACCCTCCCCCTGCTCCAGGCCGCCATCCGCGGCCTGCCCACCGGCATCGCAGACACCACCATCAGCCCCTCCACCCTCTCCCTCGATTCATCCACCCTCTCCGAGGATCAGAACATCGAACACATCCTCGCGTTGTGCGAGGAAGCCGCCCGCACCCGGCGACCCGTCACCCTCGAAATGGAGGCAGGCGTCGACGACGGCGTCACCCCGCTCGAGGTGACCCGCAGACTCCTCGGCACCGTCGAAGCCCGCGCGCCGGGCCGCCTCGCCCTCTGGGCACCCGGCGTCGGCACACGCCACGGACTCGGCGACCAGTCCGCCTTCTCCCCCGACGCCGTCCGCCGCCACGCCGACCTCGCGTCCTCCATCGCCGGCCGACCCATCGGCATCGCCCTCCACGGCTCCTCCGGCGTCCCCGAACCAGCCCTCCGCCAGGCCGTCGCCGCCGGCGTCACCAAGGTCAACTGGTCCAGCGAATCCCTCCTGGTCCGTTCCCGCGCCGCCCGGGAGTTCTACGCCACCCACACCGAACGCCTCGAACCCGCCCACCCGGACTGGAAGAACACCGCCATGGACCACGGCGTCCAAAGCTTCGTCAGCCAACGCTACGTCCCCCGCCTGATCGAACGCATTCAACTCCTCGGCGCCGCCGGCAAGGCCACCCAGCCCGCCCCCGCCTGACGCCGCACCCCCCGCCGGCACCCCCGCTTCCCTCGATCACCCGCAGCCGAAACCCCGGCCGCACGCGCTCAACTACTAATCTTTTAGTTGACGACGATGCCCCGCGGCGCTTTCCTTCTGAAAACTAATTCCTTAATAGCTCAGCCCGCGCTCCCAACCATGTCCCGAAAGAAATCACGCACCCTCACCGACGGCGAACACCGCATCATGGAGGTGCTCTGGGAAAAGGGCTCCGCCACCGTCGCCGAGGTCGCGGAAGCCCTCCAGGGCAAGGACGGCTCCGCCTACACCACCGTGCTCACCATGCTCCGCATCATGCACGAAAAGGGCTACCTCACCTGCCGCAAGGACGGCCGCGCCCACGTCTACACCCCCCGGGTCAAACGCGAAACCGCCGCCCGCAAGGCCGTCCGCCAACTGCTCCAGAAGTTCTTCGCGGGTTCACCCGGCGAACTGGTCCTCGCCTTCCTCCGCGAGGAGGACCTCCGCCCCGAGGAACTCGACGAAATCAAACGCCGCATTCTCGAGGAATCCCCCCAACCCAACCGCCCCGGCCCCAACCCGCCCCAGCCATGATCAGCGCCATCGACCCCCTCGCCCGCGACCTGGCCGCCGCCCTGGGCAACGGCCTCCTCCAGGGCCTGCCCGTCGCCGCCTGCGTGCTCGCCGGCTGCCGCCTCGCCCGACGCCTCGACGCCGCCTCCCGTTACGCCGTCGCCTTCGCCGGTTTGCTCGTCGTCGCCGCCCTCCCCATCGTCCACCTCGCCACCGTCCTCCTCCCCCATACCCGGTCCACGACGACGACCACGGCCACGACCACCACCACCGCCCACCCCGATCCCGCACCAACCCTCCACCCGACCCTGCCAACCCTGCCGGCCTCGGGAGCCACCCAACCCTCCACCCGCGCCACGCCAGCCCACCCCGAACCCCGCATCATCATCGGCGCCGTCCCCGCCCCCTTCCTCTTCCCGGACCCACCCCCGCAAGGCTTCGTCCGCATCCCGCCCTCACAAACCCCTGCCCACCCCTACCCGGCCCCAAGCCCTTCCCTGCCCGAATGGCTCGCCGTCGCACCCTTCCAGCCCTCCCCCGGCCCAACCCTCACCGACATGGCCGCCGACGCGCCCCCCGCGCATGAGCCCGCCCCAGTCCCCGCCCCCGGGTCGTCACCGTCACCCTGGCAACGCCTGCTTCGCATTCCCTTCCCACCGGGACTCGCCACCGCGCTGCTCGCCGCCTGGATCACCCTGGCCGCCATCCGCCTCGCCATGCTCGCCCGCCAATGCATCGCCCTCCGAGGCCTCAAGAAGCACCGGATCCCGGTGAACGACGGAATCCGACAAGGCTTCGACGCCCTGCGTGAATCCATGGGCGTCCGACGCCCCGTCCTCCTGGGCGCCGCCCCCGACCTGTCCTCAGCCATGGCCGTCGGCTTCCTCGAACCCGCCATCCTCATCCCCACCCACCTCGCCCAACTGCCCCCCGCCGCCATCGAACCGGTCATCCGCCATGAACTCGCCCATGTCCGCAGGTTCGATGACGCCACCAACCTCCTCCAGCAGGCCATCAAGGCGGTCTTCTTCTTCCACCCCGCGGTCCTCGCCCTCTGCCGCCGCCTGAACCTCGACCGCGAGATCGCCTGCGACGACCACGTGCTCGCCGCCACCCACACGCCGCGCGATTACGCCCTTCTTCTCACCGACTTCGCCAGCCGGACCGTGGGCCGCCGATGGGCGGCCGCACCGGCGGCGTGGAGCAACCCAAGCCAACTCCAGGAAAGAATCCATATGATCCTCGATCCAAAACGAACCATCTCCACCCGGGTCGCACCCGCCCGGACAGGAGCTCTCACCCTCGTGGCCCTGCTCGCAGCCGCCACAGGCATCGCCGCGGGACCTCGCCTCTCGCTCGAACCCAGCGCCACCAGCGCCGACACCGCATCGCTCGATCCAGCCGGGCTCACCCCCGCCTCGACCCCGACCGCGTCCACCACCACGACCGTTCTCGGCTCCCCTGCCTCCGCGGTCCTCACCACCAGCCCCCATCACGATGCCTCCATCGCCCTGGTCCATTCCGATCCCGGCGATCCGTTCGCGACATCGGACACCGACGAGGAGGAAGCCCATGACGCCACCCCGCCGAAGCCCAAACCGGGCAGGGAACTGAAACGGCACGTCAACCGGGCCGCCACCACCATCGCCGTCCACCCCGAGGGCCCCGCCGCCGTCCAGGCCCAACCCGCCGTGCCCACGACACCCTCCCGGGAACCGCGCCCACCCAAACCGCCGTCCGCCTCCGGTCCCTACGGCTCCGAAGCCCGGTCGAAACCCGCTCACGGCCGATACGGGGACGACGCCAACGACCCATCCCGTGCCCTGGAGGAACGCCTCCGCAACGTCGAGAAACTGGTCGAATCGATCGTCCGCCGCCGCACCGCCGACATCAAGGTGGAGTCCGACATCGAACTCACCGGCCCCGACTTCCTCATCAAGGTCCCCAAGGCCGAATGGAAGTTCCTCCCCAGGTTCGAGGACATGAACCGCGACCTGGCCCGCCTCTCCGAGGAAGTGCAACGCAGCGTCCGCGAGGCCGAACTCGCCACCCGCGAGGCCCTCAAATCCGCCGAACTCGCACGCGAACACGACCACCGGTTGCACAGCCTCCGCGTGGAAAAGGAGGTCGAACTCCAACACCGAGGTCTCGACGAGAAACGCCGGATCCTCCGCAAACAGATCGAGGCCATGCAGAACCAGATCCAGCGCCTCGAATCCCAACTGGAACGTCTCGATGATCAGGTCGAAGCCGCCGCCGAGGCCGCCGCCGAAGCCGAAACGGGGGTCAAACCCAAGGCCAAGGTGAAGGTCAGGACGCCCGACGCAGCCCCGGCCCCGGCACCGACTCCGGTTCCCACCCCGGCCCCCGCCCCTGAGCCGGAAGCCGCGCCCAAACCTTCGCGCCTCCTCAAGTACTGAAGCCCAACCCCCATCCCGCACGCTTGACCCACGCCGCCGGGCGCGACCCGCCCGGCCGGCGTCCGGTCCTTCGCGCTCCCGCGCCCCAATGCCATGAACATCCCCCACCCCCCCTCCCTCGCTTCCTCCCCTTCCTCCGCCTCCTCTTCCCAGACCTCCCCCGCCATCGCCTCCGCCATCCACCTCGAGTTCATCCGCACCGTCATCGACTCCGGGGAGGATGACGCCGCCAGCCGGATCGAGGACTTTCATCAGGCCCTCTTCCTCAACCAGCACGGCAAGGACCTCGAACGCTTCCGCCTCGCCCGCCAGACCCACGAGGAACGCCTCGCCGCCCTCGAACACCGCCTGCGCCAGACCCGCGACCGCCTCGTCGATCAGCAGAAGTTCCTTCCCTCGGTCGAAAACGGAATCCCCGACGACCGCCCGACCGCCCCCTGGAACCTCTGGGATCGCACCATGTTCGCCTCCGCCGCCCTCGCGATCCTCGCGCTGCTCGCCTTCGGCGTTCTCAACATCTCCTTCAACCTCCTGGAATCCGGCATCGCCACCTTCACCACCAACCCGTGGCGCGCCTACCTCTGGACCGCCCTCCTCCCGGTCGGCGCCCTCGCGGTCAAGGTCGGCTGGGACTTCCTCCGCTCCCCCGCCCTCCGCGACACCTACCTCTGGGCCTGCCTCGCCGCCGGAGTCCTCGCCGTCTTCGCCTGGATCGCCGCCTACGCCACCGCCTACCCGACCCTCTCCCAGTCGGCCTCCGAACGCATCGACCAACTCAGCGTCTTCTCCGATGCCTCACCCGAAACATCAGGCTTCTGGGACGCCACCCACCACGGCATCAAACGCATCGACATGCTCCTCGTCGCCGCCCAGGCCGTCGCCGAGATCTGCCTCTCCGCCGCCCTCGGCATGTACATGACCCAGCTCTACAACCGCCACCGCCCCGTCCGCCTCGCCCCCAACCCGTCCTTCGTCCAGTTCGACCAGCACCGCCAGCAACTCGAACTGGAGGTCGAACGCGAACGCAATGCCCTCGCCTCCGCCCGCGGCGACCAGGGCCGCCTCGAACATCAACTGTCCGTCTTCGTCGCCTACGCCCGCTCCCTCTACCAACGCGAACTGGCCGCCCGCAAAGACCGCATCCAGCAGAAGCGCGCCCTCATCGAGGACATGGCCGAACAGCTGCGCTCCCGCCTCGAGGCCATCGACCGCCTCCCGGACCTCCCCGGACCCTCCGACGCCCTCACCGACGCACCCCGCCCGTTCCCCCAACCCGGACAGACCTCATGAACCCGTTCCGCATCCTCCTCCACCGAATCGTCCTCCCCATCCTGGTCGTCACCCTCGGCCTCGCCCCCTCCAACCCGGCCGCCGCAACCCCTGCCCCACCCGCCGAACCCACCGACACCGCCACCCCCTGGTTCGTCTTCGGCCTCTCCCCCTTCCTCGACACCCCGGCCAAGGACCCGGCCTTCCGCGCCGTCGTCCGCTTCCTCATCGAGGACGCCCCGCTGGGTTCCACCGTCGGCATCTATGACGCCTTCAACCTCCGCACCGTGACCACCGCCGCCATCCCCCGCCTCAACGCCTTCACCAGCCCCAAGACCCGCGCCAACCAGTTCCGCCAAACCATCCTCGACCTCAAACAGTTCCTCGCCGCAACCCCGCCCCCTCCCGCCGCGCCGGACCTCGATTTCACCGGCGCCCTCCGCACCCCGGCGTTCCTCGACTTCCTCACCCAGGCCCGCCCCACCACCAACCCGCCCACCACCGTCACCCTCATCGGCGGCCCCCTCCACCTCGACCCCAACGAACCCGGCTTTTCCATGGCCCGGGGGTTCTTCCCCTCCGACGCACACCTGCTCGCCCCCCGCTCACGCTCGGTCTACGGCATCGCCGACCGCCCCCACGCCCTCGATGGCGTCCGCCTCCACTGGACCTACCCCGGCGACCCGTGGTCCAGCGACCTGCACCGCGAGAAAATCACCCGCTTCTGGGCGCTGTTCCTCGAAGGCCAGGGCGCCCGACTCGCCTCCCTCAACGGCGATCTGCCCACCACCTTCGCCGCCCTCCACGCCCCCGCCACCACCGGAATCACTCCGCACCCGCCCCTCGACACCAACCAGACCAGGATCGAGATGCTCCGCGTCACCCGTCAGGTCGGAAGCTCGGACTGGATCACCCAGGACCGCGTCTCCGAACCGGCCGAAGCCCCGCCCCGCCAGACCACCGGCCCGCTCAAGATCGGCATCCGCTGGCAGGGCGACATCGACCTCGACCTCTACGCCTCCCCACGCCCCGGCGCCACCCGGCTCTACTTCGAACAACCCCGCAGCCCGGAGGGCTACTACCAGAAGGACCACCGCTCCTCGCCCGACCGCGACTACGAGTTCATCGAATTCCTCGAACCGGTCGACGTCCGTGCCGTCCAGGCCGCCATCAACTTCTACGAAGGCTCCACCCCCGGCGGTCCCTCCGGCGAAATCCGCGTCGAATTCGAAAGCCGCATCTACGTCGCGCCCTTCCGCATCCCCGCCCACCAGGGCAACCAGGGACGTGAGGGGACATCGCAGGCGAAGGCCTGGTTCACCATCCCCCTGCCCGCCATCCTCCACCTCCCCTGACAGGCCGGGCACCCCGTCACGACAGCGGCTCCGACCGGGGGGGGGGACAACCCCACCCGGCTCCGCTGGGCGCTTCCGATATCGGATCGCGACCCGCACACGGTAATAGGAGGACCATCAGGACGCCGAGGCCACCCTCCAAGCCTCCATGCCCTCATGCCCCCCTGCCCTCACCCACCCGCTCCGTTCGCTGCGCTGGATTCCTGCCATCCTTCCGACATCATCGCCGCATGATGCGATCTGGTTCCCTCTGTCTCCTCCTGCTCCTCCTGCTGGGCCCGGCGGCGGCGACAGCTCCGGCCGCGCCCACCGCTCCCCTGCTCGAAGCCGCGCGTCAGGGCGATCAACTCGAACTGACCTGGTCCTCGGCGGGCGCCGGCGCCACCTACACGGTCGAGACCACCTCCCAACTGGTCCCCGGTTCATGGCAGCCCCTCGGCGGTGCCCAGGGCTGGCCCACCACCGCCACCCGATGGTCCGGCCCGGCCCCCTCCGCACCCGCCACCTTCTACCGGCTCCTCGTCTCCACCCCCGCCGCCGAACGCGGCACGATCCAAAGCCAGGAACTGCTCCGGAAATACTCCTCCGCCGACCTGCTCAGGCTGATGCAGGAACAGGGCCTCCCGGTCTTCTCCTCCATGGGCGCCGATGCCTGGAAGGTCGTCTACCAGACCATCGACACCCAGGGCACCCCCACCGTCGCCTCCATGCTCCTGGTCGTCCCCCAGGGCGCCTCGCAACCTCTCCCCATCGCCAGCTACCAGCACGGCACCGTCACCCTGCGCGAAGACGTCCCCTCCCGCCTCAACGACGAAGGCACCCTCGGCCTCGTCCTCGGCGGATTCGGCTACATCGCCGTCCTCCCGGACTACCTCGGCCTCGGCGATTCCCCGGGCTTCCATCCCTACCATCACGCCGCCTCCCAGGCCTCCGCGGTCATCGACGCCCTCCGCGCCGCCAGGTCCGCCATCGACGGAAAGGGCGCCACCTGGAACAACCAGCTCTTCCTCACCGGCTATTCCCAGGGCGGCCACGCCACCCTCGCCGCCCAACGCGAACTGGAGCTGAACCACACCGCGGAATTCCCCATCGCCGCCTCCGCCCCCAGCGCGGGCGCCTTCGACCTCTCCGGAACCACCCTCAACGACATGCTCTCCGATCGGACCCAGCCCAACCCCTACTACTTCGCCTACTTCCTCGCCGCCTACACCCAGGTCTACGATATCGCCCCGAGTTTCGCCGACCTCCTCCGCCCCCCCTACGACACCACCCTTCCGCCCCTCTTCGACGGCACCCACTCCGGCAGCGCCATCAACGCCGCCATGCCCGCCCGCCCCATCGACATCCTCAAACCCGAGGTCCTCGAAGCCTTCACATCCAACCCCGACCACCCCCTCCGCGCCGCCCTCCGCGCCAACGACCTCCACTCAGGCTGGTTCCCAATGTCCCGAACCCGTTTCTACCACTGCGGCGGCGACCGCGATGTGCTCCCCGCGAATTCCAAGGTCGCCTTCGACGCCTTCAAGGCCGCCGGCGCACCCGCCGTCGAACTGGTCGATCCACTCCCCTTCGCCGACCACGGCGGCTGCGCCGCCTTCGCCCTGCTCGGCACCAAGTACTGGTTCGACGGCTTCCGCCAGTAATCCCACACCCACCCCACCCCACCTCCGCCACGCCACCCCCTCAGCCGCCGCGTCCGTCCCCCACCGGCTCGAACTGCACCCGCAGCACCGCGAACCCGTCGATCTCGAAGTGCTCCACCTCGACCTCGGCTTCGCCGGTCTCCGCCTGCTCGAATTCGCCGGTGTCGCGCGTCGGCCCGTGCCAGGTCCAGTTCTCCAACACCACCCGCGTTCCCACCCGCACCCGCACGCCGTCGTCGCTCGTCACCACCACCCGCCAGCGCCCCGCCGGAATCGTCAGCCGCGCCCGCGCAATCATCCCGAAACGGTCCGCACCCGGTCCGCGCTCCGACAGGACGCCGCCAATTCCCACGTCCCTCGGCCCTCCCCAGCCGTACGCGAAATCGAGCGCCGCCGCCGACGCCCGCACCGCCTCCGGGCCCTCCGCCAACCGTCGCCACGCGTCCAGTCGCTCCCGCGGATCCACCCCCTCCGTCCACGAAAAGAACCGGCAATCCCACTCCGCCACCACCGAGGTTCCCTCCACGGTGCGCTCCCAACCGCCGGAACGCACCCGCAGCGCATAGGACATCAGCCCCGCCGGCCCCGTCACCTCCAACCGATGCCCGCGCCCCGCCGCCCCTTCCCCCGCTGACGCCACCGACCGCACCCCGACCCTCCCGCGCACGACCTCCACCTCGGGCGCGCGCTCGAGCCCGAACACATCGTAACGATGCCGGCCCCCGGGCCCCGGAACCGACCGCAACAACGGTTCCTCGTGATCCCACGGGCCCCACGCATCCATCACGATCCGATCCCGCCCCTCCAGGTGCGCCCGCGCCCCAACCGGCCTCGTCCGACCCGGCACCTCCGGGGTCGGCACGCGAAACACCGGCACCGGCCCGCTCACCGGCGCCTCGCAACCCGCCGAAAGTTCCAGCTCCACGCCGTTCGTCGCCGTGATCAACGCCGGCGGATTCACCATGATGTTGCTCCTCACCTTCCCAACCCCGTCGTCCCGCAACTGCAACACGATCAGTTTCCCGTTCCCCCGCGTCCGGCGAAACGGAGCCTCCGAGGTGATCTCGAACCGGTTGCCCGCGATCACGTTCCCCGTCACCCCGCGGTCGTTCCCCATCACACCCGGCAGCCTCGCCAGCCCGGCGTCGTTGTCCCACCAGAGGTGGATCGCGCATTTGTCGTTCCGGAACAGGTTGTCCAGAATCCGGTTCCCCGAGGCGTGCTCCATGTTCACCCCGCCACGCTCCAACCCGTAAGCCATCCCCCCGTTGCCCTCGAAGTGATTGCCCACGATCCAGGTGTCCGAGGAATACCCGCCCCACACACCGCAGATCGCGTTCTCCACCAGCCGGTTCCTGACAAACAGATTGTCCTCGCTGAAGGTCATCTCGATCCCGTGCGCCGCCGAGTAGGAGAAATCGTTTCCGATCAGCAGGTTCCGGTTGCACCCCCGCGAACTGAGGTCCGCCGCCACCTCCGCCGGCACCCGGATCAAACCGTCCACGTCCTCCCGCCCCGTCCCCGCCCGCAACCGCGCCCGCTCCGCCTCCATCCACGCCTCCCCCAACGCCTCACGCCCCGCAAACCCGAAGAACCCGTCCCCGCCATGCGTCGCCGAGTTCTCCGCGAAGACGTTGTCGTTGCACTGCTCGAAACAGAGAATGCCGGCCGAATCCTGCCCCCGGTTGTACACCCCCTCCACATGCCCGCGCACACAGAAGTCCAGCGCGTTGCGCGAAATGATGTTCCGGCTGCTGCGCCAAAGCGCCAATCCCCACCCCGACAGGAACGACGCGTCGTTGTCGTAGATCCGTGAGTCGGTCACCCGGTCCAGCAGGATCCCGTTCTGCCCGCGCCGCACCCGGATCTCACGAATGACCACCCCGGCCGACGACTCCACGCAGACCGCGCCACCGTACTCGTCCCGCCAGCGCCGCTCGTCGTTGTGGTGCGGAAACAACCAGTCCGCGCCGTCCTCCGCCTCGGGCGTCGACCGCAGCCGCTGCCGGTAATTGTCCGAATAGTCGCCGCCCACCACCTCGAGGCCGTCGGCGTGCGAGGCCACCAGCCCATTGAAATAACCGTGAACCCGCGCGCCCTCGACCCGAACCCCCCGCCGCCCAACCACCCGGATCCCCACCCCCTTCAACTCGTTCCACGCCGTCCCCGCAGCCGCCCCCCTCAACACCGACCCCGGCAAAAACCGCACCTGCACACCGTCCGCCTCAATCCGCAACACCCCGTCCCCGTTCGCGTCCGCAATCACCCGCCCCTCAGGAATCTCCACCTCGCACGATTCCCGGATCACCGTGTCGTCCTCGGTCAAAACCACCCGCGGCAGCCCCAGCGCATCCATCACCCCGGCCGAACACAGGGCCATCGCAATCAGGATCGGCTTCATCCGCGCAACCTGCCCCCTCCGCCAAGTCAGCGTCAAAGCCGGACCTCCCCCTTGTCTTCCCCGAAAAAAGCAGGATCGTCCCCACCATGCGCCCCGGCACGTTGTCCCGCCTCCTCGCTTTCGCCTTGCTCGCAGGCCCCGCCCTCCCCCTCCCCACCCCCGCCCAATCCATCGGCCTCCTGCGCGAGGTCTGGGAAAACATCGACGGCGAAGGCCTCGCCGGCCTCCTCGCCTCCCCCGATTTCCCCAACAACCCGTCCTCCCGCAACTACGTCACCGACCTGTTCGAGTCCCCGACCGATGTGCTCGACCGGTACGGCCAGCGCATGCACGGCTATGTCGTCCCTCCGCTCACCGGCGATTACACCTTCTGGATCGCCACCGACGACCAGGGCGCTCTCTACCTGGGCACCGACGAAAACCCCGCCACGGCGCGGCTCATCGCCCAGGTCAACGGATGGACCCCGCCCCGCCAGTGGGAGGTCGAATCCAACCAACGCTCCGCTCCCGTCCGACTCCTCGCCGGAAAGGCCTACTACGTCTCCGCCCTCATGAAGGAGGGCGGCGGCGGCGACAACCTCGCCGTCCGCTGGCTCATGCCCGACGGCACCGACCAGGCCCCCATCGTCGCCACCAACCTCCTCCCCTTCGGCGTCTCCTTCACCCCGCCCGCCATCGCCCGGCACCCCGCCAACACCACCGCCGTCGAAGGATCCACCGCCCGCTTCGATGTCGCCCTCTCCACCGTCGGACCCGCCCAGTTCATCTGGCGCCGCAACGGCTCCCCACTGCCCGACTCCAGCTCACCCGAACTGGCCTTCGGCCCTGTCCGCCTGTCCGACCACGGCGCCCGCTTCGATGTCGTGGTCACCAATTCCCTCGGCGCCACCACCAGCCAGCCCGCCACCCTCTCCGTCACCCCCGACATCACCCCACCCACCGTCACCGACGTCCTCAACCTCGGCGCCTCCTCCCTCCGCATCACCTTCTCCGAACCGGTCTCCCCCACCTCCGCCACCCTCGCGGCCCGTTACACCATCTCCCCGGACGTCTCCGTCTCCGCCGCCCGCATCGGCTCCTCCCCCAACACCGTCGAACTGGCCGTGGCCACCCTCGCCATCGGCACGACCTACACCCTCGCCATCGACGGCGTCACCGACCAGGCCCAGTCCCCCAACCCCACCGCCCCGGGCACCCGCGTCACCTTCGTCGCCCTCGAATACACCCCGGCCACCATCGGCACCCCCCCCATCCCCGGCTCCACCTCCCCAACCCCCGGCGGCGTCAACCTCGTCGCCAGCGGCGAAATCGGCCCCCGCCAGGACGCCTTCGAGTTCGCCTACCAACAAACCACCGGCAACTTCGACCGCCGCGTCCGCGTCGCCGCCTTCGATCCCACCGACCCCTTCGCCGTCGCCGGCCTCATGGCCCGCGCCTCCCTCGAACCCAACGCCCCCTTCGCCGCCGCCGCCACCACCCCGACCACCATCGGCTCCTTCCTCCTCACCCGATCCTCCCCAGGCGCCAACACCCAGCGCTCCGGCTCCTTTCCCCCAAACCCCGGCCAAACCTGGCTGCGCCTCGCCCGCTCCGGTAACACCTTCCGCGCCTACGCCGGCTTCGACGGCCTGACCTGGACCGAACTGGGCTCCGCCAGCATCACCATGCCCGCCACGGTCTTCCTCGGCTTCGCCGCCAGCAGCCGCGATGCCGCCCGCACCACCACCGTCACCTTCCGCGACGCCTCCAACGCCTCCGGCTCCCCCTCCCCAGCCCCCACCCCAACCCTCCGCGAAACCCCAGGGCCCTCCAGCCGCCTCTCCGCCCTCACCTTCTCCGAAATCCACTACCACCCCCGCGACCGCGCCGACGGTCGCGTCACCGAGTTCATCGAGATCCACAACGCCGACCTCATCGACCAGGACCTCTCCCGCCATCGTATCTCCGGCTCCGTCTCCTTCACCTTCCCCGACGGATTCGTCATCCCCGCCGGCGCCCTCGCCGTCGTCGCCCGCAACCCCGCGGACCTCGCCGCCATCCACCCCATCCCCCGCCTCCTCGGCCCCTTCGACGACAACGCCAACCTCCCCAACAGCCAGGGACTCCTCCAACTCCGCAACCCCGAGGGCGCCATCCTCCTCGAGGTCGAATACGATTCCCTGCCCCCCTGGCCCGCCGCCGCCGACGGCGCCGGTCACTCCCTCGTCCTCAGCCGACCGTCCTACGGCGAAAATGACCCGCGCGCCTGGTCCGCCAGCGCCACCATCGACGGCTCCCCGGGCGCCTTCGACCCCATCCTCCCCAACCCCTTCGCCCCCATCGTCATCAACGAACTGCTCGCCCACACCGACCTCCCCCAGCTCGACTTCGTCGAACTCCACAACCGCGGCAACGACACCGTCGACCTCGGCGGCTGCTTCCTCACCGACGACCCCGCCACCAACAAGTTCCGCATCCCCGACGGCACCCGCATCACCCCCCGCGGCTTCCTCGCCTTCACCGAAACCACCCTCGGCTTCCGCCTCGATGCCTCCGGCGAAACCGTCCTCCTCATCCGCCCCGACCAATCCGCCGTCATCGACGCCGTCCGCTTCGGGCCCCAGGAAAACGGCGTCGCCTCCGGCCGCTTCCCCGATGGCGCCCCGGAATGGCGCCGCCTCGCCTCCGTCACCCCCGACGCCGAGAACGCCCCCACCCTCATCCCCCCGGTCGTCATCAACGAAATCCACTACAACCCCATCTCCGACGACGACGACGACGAGTTCATCGAACTGCACAACCGCACCACCGCCCCCGTCTCCATCGCCCAATGGAGCTTCACCGACGGCATCGACTTCCGCTTCCCCACCAACGCCGTCATCGAACCCAACGGCTACGTCGTCGTCGCCCGCAACCGGGCCCGCATGCTCGCCCGCAACCCCGCCCTCCCACCCGCCACCGTCCACGGCGACTACTCCGGCTCCCTCGCCAACGGCGGCGAACGCATCGCGCTCGCCAAACCGGATTCCATCGTCGTCACCAACCTCGCCGGCCTCCCCGAAACCCGCCGCATCGACATCGAAATCACCGAGGTCACCTACGGCACCGGCGGACGCTGGGGCCGCTGGACCGACGGCCTCGGCTCCAGCCTCGAACTGATCGACCCCGACGCCGATCCCCTCCGCCCCTCCAGCTGGGCCGACAGCGACGAATCCTCCAAAGCCCCCTGGACCACCATCGAGTTCACCGGCCGCGTCGATAACGTCGCCGACGGCGTCAGCTCCAGCCGCCTCCACCTCCTCGCCCAGGGCCCGGGCGAATACCTCGTCGACGATGTCGAAGTCCTCCCCGCCACCGGCCCCAACCGCCTCGCCAACGGCACCTTCAACAATGGACGCACCGGCTGGACCTCCCAGGGCAACCACCGCCACAGCACCCTCGCCGAAAACGCCGGACCCGACGGCTCCCACGCCCTCCGCATCCTCACCACCGGCCGCGGCGACACCGCCGTCAACCGCGTCCGCGCCAACCTGTCCACGGCCCTCCCCGTCAACAGCACCGCCACCCTCCGCGCCCGCGTCCGCTGGCTCCGCGGCTGGCCCGAGTTCCTGCTCCGCACCCTCGGCAACGGCATCGAAGCCTTCGCCCGCCTCGAACTGCCCGCCCAAAACGGAACCCCGGGCGCCCGCAACAGCCGCGCCGTCCCCAACGCCGGCCCCGCCATCTCCGACGTCACCCACTCACCCGTCGTCCCACGCCCCAACGAAGCCGTCACCGTCACCGCCCGCGTCGCCGACCCCCACGGCGTCGCCGCCGTCTCCCTCCGCTTCCGCGTCGACCCCGGCACCTCCGCGTCCACCGTCCCCATGCGCGACGACGGCACCAACGGCGACCTCGCCGCCGGCGACGGCGTCTACTCCGCCCGCATCCCCGGCCGCTCCTCCGGCAGCCTCGTCGCCTTCATCATCACCGCCACCGACGCCCAGACCACCCAGGCCTCCGCCTCCTTCCCCGCCTCCGAAACCTTCCCAGCCCCCTCCACCCGCGAGGCCCTCGTCCGCTGGGGCGAAACCAAACCGCTCGGCAACCTCGGCATCTACCGCTTCTGGCAGCGCCAGCAGGACTTCAACGCCCTCCGCTCCCGCGAACCCCTCGCCAACGACCCCCTCGACTGCACCTTCGTCTACGGCGACGAACGGGTGATCTACAACGCCGAGATGCGCGCCAAAGGCAGCCCCTGGCACGGCGGCAGCGTCGGCGGCGACTACGTCTTCGCCATGCCCGATGACGACCGCCTCCTCGGCGCCCAGGACCTCGCCGTCGTCACCCTCGGCAACCTCGGCAACGACCCCACCGCCCAACGCGAACAGGCCGCCTTCTGGATCGGCCGCCAAATGGGCGTCGCCAGCCTCCACCGCCGCCACGTCCACTTCTTCGAAAACGGCGCCTTCAAGGGTCTCTACGAGGACACCGAGGAACCCAACGGCCTCTACGTCGACCACTGGTTCCCCGAAGGCGAGGACGGCGACCTCTTCAAGATCGAGGACTGGTTCGAGTTCAACGACTCCGGCAATTCCTTCGTCTTCTCCCGCGACGCCACCCTCGAACGCTTCACCACCCTCGGCGGCCAGCTCAAACAGGCCCGCTACCGCTGGGCCTGGCGCAAACGCGCCGTCGCCAACTCCGCCAACGACTACAGCTCCCTCCTCCAACTGGTCGACACCGTCGCCAACCCCTCCCCGTCCTCCGCCCCCCGCATCGAAGCCTTCGTCGACATCGAAAACTGGATGCGCACCTTCGCGCTCCAACACATCGTCGGCAACTGGGACGCCTACGGCCACAGCCGCGGCAAGAATTCCTACCTCTACCTCCCCACCGGCGGACGCTGGAAGGTCATCCCCTGGGACATCGACTTCGTCCTCGGCCTCAGCAGCGACGGCCCCACCGCCGATGTCTTCTCCTCCGTCGACCCCGTCGTCACCCGCCTCTGGAATGTCCCCGCCTTCCGTCGCGCCTACTGGCGCGCCTTCCTCGACGCCGTCAACGGCCCCCTCGCCCCCGAAACCATCGAACCCGTCCTCGACGCCCGCCACGCCGCCCTCGTCGCCAACGGCTTCAATGTCGAAGGCCCCGCCGCCATCAAATCCTACGTCCGCCAACGCCGCGATTACCTCCGCGCCCGCGTCGCCTCCCAGGACACCGACAGCCTCCAGATCACCAGCAACAGCGGCGCCGACTTCTCCACCACCCAACCCACCGTCTCCCTCTCCGGCTCCGCACCCCTCGCCATCCAAACCCTCCTCGTCAACGGCGTCCCCTTCCCCGTCTCCTGGTCCACCATCACCACCTGGAACCTCTCCCTCACCCTCGGCTCCGCCACCAACCACATCGTCATCTCCGCCCTCGACTCCCGCGGCCGACCCATCCCCGATTCCTCCGACTCCATCACCATCCGCTACTCCGGCCCCCCCATCTCCCCCGACGGCCTCATCGTCATCAACGAAATCATGTACAACCCCCCGTCCGCCGGCGGCGGGTTCCTCGAACTGCACAACACCTCCACCACCGGCGCCTTCGACCTCTCCGGTTGGCGCATCGACGGCGTCGGCTTCACCTTCCCCCAGGGCTCCGTCATCCCCCCTCTCGGCTTCACCATCGTCGCCTCCGATATCCCCGCCTTCCGCGCCGCCTACGGCACCTCCGTCCTCCCCGTCGGCCAGTTCCCCGGCAACCTCCAGAACGACGGCGAACGCCTCCGCCTCCTCCGCCCAGGCCCCACCCAGGACTCCTGGATCACCGTCGACGACCTCCGCTACGAATCCGCCCCCCCCTGGCCCGCCTCCGCAGCCGGACGCGGCGCCTCCCTCCAACTCATCGACCCCAGACTCGATAACCGGCGCCCCGCCAACTGGGCCGCCACCCCCGCCGACGCCTCACCGCTCGCCACCCCAGGCCAGCCCAACTCCGTCGCCGCCTCCCTCCAACCCTTCCCCAACCTCTGGATCAACGAAGTCCAACCCCGCAACACCTCCGGCCCCACCGACGCCGCCGGCGACCGCGACCCCTGGATCGAATTGCACAACGCCGGCGACACCCCCATCGCCCTCGACTCCTTCACCCTCTCCGCCAACCCCTCCCAACTCAACGGCTGGGCCTTCCCCCAAGGCTCCTCCATCCCCCCAGGCCAGTTCCTCGTCGTCTGGTGCGACGGCGAACCCGCCGAATCCTCCGCCTCCGAAATCCATACCCCCTTCCGCCTCAACCCCACCAACGGCGTCATCGTCCTCGCCCGCCAACAGGGCTCCTCCCACGCCCCACTCGACGCCGTCCGCTACCGAGACCTCCCCCCGGACCGCTCCCTCGGCTCCTTCCCCGATGGCGACCCCGTCTCCCGCAGCCTCTTCCACACACCCTCCCCGGGCGCACCCAACACCCTCGCCGCCCCGCCCAACCTCGTCTTCATCAACGAATGGATGGCCAGCAACAACGGCGCCGCCACCGACCCCGCCGACGGCGACAACGACGATTGGTTCGAACTCTACAACGCCGGCGACACCACCGCCGACCTGTCCGCCTTCACCCTCACCGACAACCTCTCCGATCCCGCCAAGTTCCGCATCCCCACCGGCACCACCATCCCCCCCGGCGGCTTCCTCCTGGTCTGGGCCGACGAGGAACCGCAGCAAACCACCCCCACCCAGCTCCACACCAACTTCCGCCTCTCCGCCGGCGGCGAATCCATCGGCCTCTTCGCCCCCGACGGCTCCCCCGTCGACACCATCACCTTCGGCGCCCAGACCGACAACGTGAGCCAGGGCCGCTACCCCGACGGCCAATCCGCCCCCTTCGTCACCCTCGACACCGCCACCCCGGGCGAACCCAACGCCGTGTCCTCCGCCAACCCCCCACCCACCCTCGCCCCCATCCCCCCCGCCACCGCCGACGAAGGCGACACCTTCCGATTCACCGCCTCCGCGTCCGACCCCGACCCCGCCCAGAAACTGACCTTCACCCTCATCGGCGCACCCACCGCCGCCTCCATCGACCCCGTCACCGGCGCATTCACCTGGACCACCTCCGAAACCGACGGCCCGGGCACCTACTCCTTCTCCATCCGCGTCACCGACGACGGCCGCCCCGCCCGCAGCGACACCGAACCGGTCACCCTCACCGTCCGGGAAATCAACCTGCCGCCCACCCTCCAATCCCCCGCCTCCCTCAAGATCAACGAAGGCGAAACCCTCACCTTCGCCTTCACCGCCACCGACCCCGATCTGCCCCCCCAATCACTCACCTTCGAACTGCCACACCCCGAAACCCCACCCGGCGCCACCATCGATCCCGTCACCGGCGTCTTCACCTGGACCCCCACCGAGGCCCAGGGCCCCGGCACCTACAACGTCTTCGTCGGCGTCCAGGACAACGGCAACCCCCGGCTCAGCCACGGCAGCTTCGTCACCATCGCCGTCCTCGAGGTCGACAACCCGCCCGTCTTCGACCCCGTCAGTCTCCAAACCGTCGACGAATCCTCCCCGTTCTCCCTCACCATCGTCGCCCGCGACCCCGACACCCCGCCACACCCCGTCACCTACAGCCTCGTGAACCCCCCTCAGGGCATGACCATCGACCCGCAGTCCGGCGAAATCCGCTGGTCCCCCTCCGAGGACGACGGCCCCGGCATCTACCCCGTCACCGTCCAGGCCATCGAATCCGTCTCCAACCTCGCCGCCACCCTCGGCTTCTCCGTCGTCGTCAACGAACGCAACGAAGCCCCCATCCTCGCGGACATCCCCGACTTCGAGGTCGACGAAGGCACCACCCTCCGGTTCACCGCCGTCGCTCGCGACGCCGACCGCCCGCCGCAACGCCTCAGCTTCCACCTCGAGCCCGGCGCGCCCGCCGGAGCCTCCGTCGATCCCGATTCCGGCGCCTTCTCCTGGCCCATCGATCCCGACGCCGGCGCCGGCTCCCACACCATCACCCTCGTGGTCACCGACAACGCCATCGAGGCCCGCAGCACCGCCCGCTCCTTCACCGTCCTCGTCCGCCCCGCGCTCCGCATCGTCATCAACGAAATCCATTACGCCGCCGACACCCCCGGCTCCGAGTTCGTCGAGCTGTTCAACGCCTCCCGCTCCACCGCCTGGCCCCTCGACGGCTGGCGCCTCACCGGCCTCGACTTCACCTTCCCCGCCGGCACTACCCTCGGCGCCACCCAATACCTCGCCATCGCCCGCAGCCTGTCCGCCTTCCAGGCCGCCTTCGGCACCAACACCACCCCGCTCGGCGATGCCTCCCTCAACCTCGGGCCCTCACAACCCCACTTCATCCGCCTCCAACGCCCGGCCGCCTCCCCCGACCCCGCCAGCATCGCCTGGGAAACCATCGACGAGGTCGCCTTCCTCACCTCCGCCCCTTGGCCCACCAACGCCAACGGCCGCGGACCCTCCCTCCAACTGATCGACGCCTCCCGCGACAACCGTCGCCTCGCCAACTGGTCCGCAGTCACCGGCTCCACCGCCGTCGACCCCGTCACCGTCCTCACCTTCACCAACTCCTGGCACTACAAGGACGACGGCCCGCCCCCGGCCGCCTGGCGCAACCCCGACTTCAATGACGCTTCCTGGCGCTCCGGCCCAGGCCTCCTCCATGTCGAGGACGCCACCCTGCCCGCCCCCAAAAACACCGCGCTCACCCGCACCGAAAGCCGCCTCACCTACTACTTCCGAACCCGCTTCACCTTCGACGGCAACCCCGACGGCGCCAGCCTCGTGCTCCGCACCATCGTCGACGACGGCGCCATCGTGCACCTCAACGGCACCGAAATCCTCCGCCTCGGCATGGACCCGGCACCCGCCACCGACAACACCCCCGCCAACCGCACCGTCGGCGACGCCACCCTCGAAGGCCCCTTCACCCTCCCCGCCACCAGCCTCATCCAGGGCGACAACGTCCTCGCGGTCGAGGTCCACCAGGTCAACGCCACCAGCTCCGACATCGTCTGGGGCGCCCAAGTCGAGGTCATCCAGGTCCGCAGGGAATCCCGCACCCCCGGCTACGCCAACTCCGTCCGCACCACCATCCCGCCCTTCCCCGATGTCTGGATCAACGAGGTCCTCCCCCTCAACTCCGGCGGTGTCACCGACAACGCCGGCGATTGGGAAGGCTGGATCGAACTGACCCACAACGGTGCCGAACCCGCCGACCTCGCCGGCTGGTGGCTCTCCGACAACCCCGACGACCTCACCCGCTGGCCGTTCCCCACCCCCGCCATCCTCCCTCCCAACGCCTTCCCCCTCATCTGGGCCGACGGCGAACCGGCCGAACAAACCGCCGAACACTGGCACACCCCGTTCCGCCTCTCCGCCCGCGGCGGCATCGTCCTCCTCGTCCGCCCCCAAAACGGCGTCCCCGCGGTCGTCGATTTCCTCCGCTACGACGAATCCCCGGCCAACCGGTCCTTCGGAATCCCCGACCCCGCCCACCCCCTCATCCGAGGCCCCCTGTCCCATCCAACCCCCGCTGCTGCCAACCCATCCCATACCCCGTCCTTCCAAGTCACCGGGGTGATGCTCGGCGCGGACGGACGTCTCCTGCTCGGCTGGACCTCCGAACCGGGCCGCCGCTACCGGATCCAGACCCGCACCTCCCTCGACGCCGCCTGGTCAACCCTGCCCGGGGAGATCACCGCCGACGGCCCGTCCGCAGGCGCGTCCATTGAAATCCCCGACGCACCTCAGGGCTTCTACCGGGTGATCCTCACCGCCCCCTGAACCCTCCCGCGCCCGAAGCGCGTCCCCGGGCGCGCTCTGCACACCCGGCACCCGCCGGCAACCCGGCCCCAGCCGTACCCTCAGCCACAGCATCCCGGCACCCAGCCCGCCGCCACCAGACACGGCACGTTCACCCAGACCGCCGCCAGCACGTCGTCGGCCACCACCCCCCAGCCTCCAGGCAACCCCTGGATCTGCCGCACCGGCCACGGCTTCACGATGTCGAAGAACCGAAACGCCACAAACACCGCCGGCACCACCCACACAGGATGTGCCCCCAGGAAATCGGCCGGCCCGGAAAAACCGTCCCGCATCGCCTGCCAGGTCACCAGCGTGCCGAAACACAACGGCACCGCCACGATCTCATCCAACACCACCGACCCCGGATCGTGCTCGCCAAGTATCGTCTCCGCCCGGCCGCACACCCACACCGCCACCGCCACCCCCGCCACCGCCCCCGCCCAATAAACCGCCACACTCCCCGGCACCATCAGAAGCCACGCCCAAAGCAGACCCACCAACGTCCCCGCCGTACCAGGCCCCTTCGGCACCCAGCCGCTCCCGAAACCCTTCGCCAGAAAAACAATCAGCCGGTTCACAACCACCCCCCCCGCCGGTTTGCCCCGCTGGGACCGGACCGAAACGCCGGCATCGCCCCGCACGAAGCCGACTCCGCCGACGCCGTGATGCCTGCGCCATCCCCGCCCGCAATGCCGCCCGCCGGACGCCTACATGTCGCGCAGATACAGCTCACGGTTCCGCCAGAGATACACCGAACCGGACAACACCGTCAGCCCCACCGCCGCCCACTTCGATGCCTCCGTCACCCACCTGAACCACCCGTGCCCCCCTCCTTCCCCACCCCCGAACAACCCCACCGCCCATCCCCCCCAGGTCGGATACGCCATCGATGTCAGAATGCACAGGATGCACACGATCTGCGTCACGGTCTTGTGCTTGCCGAACCGTTCCGCCGCCAACACCAGGTTCTTCGCCGCCGCCAACAGGCGCAGCCCCGTGATCGCCAGCTCCCGCCCCACGATGATCACCACCATCCACGCCGGCATCCACCCCAGCTCCACAAACGCGATGAACGCCGAACCCGTCAGGATCTTGTCCGCCAGCGGATCCATCAGAATCCCGAAATTCGTGATCAACCCATGCTTCCGCGCCAGCGTCCCGTCGAAGTAATCCGTCAGACTCGCCGCAGCGAACAACACCAGCGCCACCGTCGCGTGCATCGGAAACTCAACCAGCAGCGCGACCAGAAACAGTGCGGTCAACCCGAAGCGCGATACGGTCAGCTGGTTCGGTAAATTCATTCGGAACGCCCCCGGTTGTCGGCCTTTTTAACCGGCATGGCAAGGCCCACGACCGTCATCCTCAACCCGCCCCGCCCAACTATCGCCTTGAGCCACGCCATGCATCGCAACGAACCTCACCCCAAGCCCCGATGAGACTCCCGTTCCACGCCATCCTCCTCGCCCTCACCCTCGCCACCCCACACTCCCTGACCGCAGCCGAGTCGCTCCCCTCCCTCATCCGCATCCTCGGCCAGGCCTCGGATCCACAGATCCAGCTCGATATCCTCCGCGGCCTCCGCGATGCCACCCAGGGCCGCCCCAGCCTCCCCATGCCCCAGGGCTGGCAGGACACCGAATCCCGCCTCGCCCAAAGCCCCAACCCCGAGGTCCGTGCCCTCGCCACCTCCCTCGGCCTCACCTTCGGCTCCTCCTCCGCTCTCGCCTCCCTCCGTGCCACCCTCGACAACCCCGCCGCCCCCGCACCCCAACGCCAGGAAGCCCTCCGCGCCCTCCTCGGCATCCGCGACACCTCCCTCCCCGCCACCCTCCACAAACTCCTCGCCGACCCCGCCCTCCGCGGCCCGGCCGCCCGCGCCCTCGCCTCCTTCGACGACCCCGCCACCGCCCCCGCCCTCGTCGCCGCCTACCCCAACCTCGCCGGCGGCGAACGCCGCGACGCCCTCAACACCCTCGCCTCCAGACCCGCCTACGCCCGCTCCCTCCTCGACGCCATCGCCAATAACACCATCCCCCCCCGCGACCTCACCGCCGAACTGGTCCGCCAACTCCGCAACCTCAAGGACGATCAGGTCAACGCCGGCCTCTCCCAGGTCTATGGCTCCATCCGCGATGTCCCCGCCGATAAACAGGCCGAAATCGAACGCTACAAACGCATCTACCGCGCCGGCGGCTCCACCCCCGGCGACGCCATCCGCGGCCGAACCGCCTACGCCAAGGTCTGCCAGCAGTGCCACACCCTCTTCGACGTCGGCGGCAACGTCGGCCCCGACCTCACAGGCTCCAACCGCGGCGACCTCGATTACGTCCTCCAGAACATCATCGACCCCAACGCCGTCATCCCCAACGAATACCGCGCCTCCACCTTCGAACTGAAGGACGGCCGCGTCATCACCGGCATCGTCCGTCAACAGGACGACCGCTCCATCACCGTCGCCACCGCCAACGAAACCGTCCAAATCCCGCGCCCCGACATCATCGACGCCTCGCAAAGCCAGTTGTCCATGATGCCCGAGGGCCTCCTCGCACCCCTCGCCGACCAGGAGTTCCGCGACCTCATCTACTACCTCGGCCGCCCCGGCCAAAGCCCCCTCCTCGCCACCCCCGACACCGCCAACCTCTTCTTCGACGGCACCTCTCTCGCGCTCTGGAACGGCGACGAATCCACCTGGTCCGCGAACCACGGCGAAATCATCGCCAAAACCACCCGCGTCGAACCCGCAAACCGCCTCCTCCGCAGCGACCTCGTCGCCTCCGACTTCCGGATCACTCTCCGCTTCCACGCCTCACCGGGCGCCATCATCACCTTCCGAGGCGAACCCACCCGCGACGGCGGTCTCCGCGGCTATTCCCTCGCCATCCGGCCCGGCGCCGAAACCACCCTCGCCGACGACCGCGGCCGCGGCACCCTCCGCAAATCCGCCAACACCCCACCCCCGCCCCCACAGGACGACGGCTGGAACTCCGTCGAAATCGTCGCCGCCGGCAGCCGCATCCTCGCCGCGGTCAACGGCGCTCCCATCCTCGACCTCGATGACCCCGAAGGCGCCCGTCTGGGCCTGATCGCCGTTGGTCTCCTCGCCGCCGAAGGACCGGCCGAGGCTCGCTTCAAGGACCTTCACCTCGACCCAGCACCCCAGGCCACCCTCACCACCCCCCGACCACCGAAGCAGTAACCGCTCCGGCCACCCCTCCCCCACCCCGGGAGCCCCTCGGATCATCCAACGCGCCGCCGCCCACCGATCAGGGCAGATGCACCGGCGTGATCCTCAGGTTCCGAAACGCCACCGGACCGTGATCCCCCTGCAGCATCAGCGGTCCCCCAGGCCGTTCGTCCCCGTAATGCGCCGCCCGCGTCGGACCCGTGACCTCCACGTTCTCCTGCACCACCACGCCGTTCAGCACCACCCGCTTGAACCGGGCGTTCTCCACCTTCACCCCCGCTGAATCAAAGCGCGGCGCCCGGAAAACCACCTCCGCGTGCTGCCATTCGCCCGGCGCCTTGCTCGCGTTCACCCGCGGCGCATGCCCCTCGTACCCGCGCCCGTCCGACCAACGCTCGTAGATCCCCCCGTTGTCCGAGTGCTTCAACTCCGTCACGCCGTGGCTGTCCAGAATCTGCACCTCATACCGCCCCATGAAGTACACCCCCGAGTTCGAACCCCGCGCCACGGCATAATCGTACTCCACCCGAACGTCCCCGTACTCCGCCGTGGTCAGCAGATCCACCGTCCGCCCCGACTCCCCGTTCACGATCACCCCGCTCCCCGCCTCCACCTCGAACTTCCCCGGGTCACCCGCCTTCAGCGACACCCCGCCCGCCGCCCGCCACTCGCCATGCGGCGGACGCAGGTTGGAGAAATCCCCCTTCCCGAGTATCAGCTGGGTGCACTGCGCGCACCCCGTGAGCAGCACCGCGAACCCGGCCAGAACGCCAAGATTCGCCGTCGTCCAAAGCCATCGCCGGTTCGCAGAAGGAGTCGTTTGCATGTGGGTGGAAGTTCGGTTCGCGCCGACCGTATCCGCCACCCCGACACGGGGCAACCGCAGCCCTCGTGCCTGCCCCGTATCGCGGCCCTCCCCTCACCAAACCCGGGGACACCCGGACCGTCCGCAGGCCTCCTCAACCGCCCCGCGCCGTCCCACCCGCCGATGTGGCCAGGAAATGCTCCACGAAGAGCAGCCCTCCATCCCCCGCCCGCCTCACCATCTGCACCAACTCGTCCGCCGAGGAAACCTCCTCGAGCTGTTCGGTGATGAACCATTGCAGCGAGTTCTCGGTGAACCGGTCCCCCTCCGACTCCGCCAGATCCAGCAGTGCCTTGATCGACTCCGTGACCTTCAGCTCGTGCTCCAGCGCAAGCTCCACCGCCTGCAACGCCGTCTTGAACCGGCATTGCGGCGCGGGAATCGCCGGAATCTCCAGCGGCGTCCCCGTCTCGTTCAGGAACGCGATGAAGCGATGCGCGTGCATCCGTTCCTCCGTCGCCTGCGCCGCGAAATGCGCGCTCAACCGCGGCAACCCCTCGAGCTTGAACCATGCCGCTATCGCCTCGTACTGCAACGAGGCCAGGAACTCCTGTCCGATCTGCGCGTGGATGGCCGAGGCCACCTTCTTGGAGATGAGCTGTTTCATCGGGTCGTCGCTGGTTGCTTCTGTGCCGACCCCGCCGGGATCGACCCTCGCAAAAGACCCGATCCCGCCCCTGCATGTCAATCCGCCAGAACATCCCCCTCGAGCCCTTGTCCAGTGCCTGAATGCCCCTGAATCCCCACCGCCCAACCGCCGCGCCGGCACACCGGCGTGCATCACGGCTCTCCGCCTGCCCCGATTCCGGCCCGCGCCCCAGGGCAGGCACAACACCACCCCGGACCGTTCGCGTCGCCTCTCAACGCCCGGATCGCGCCCGCCGCGACGCCCGCTTCAGCCACGCCTTCGCCTCCGTCACCCGCCGATCCTCCTCCCTCCGCTCCGGCATCTCCCGGAACGTCTGCAAACCCGCCCAGTACTCGAGGTGCCGCTCAAAACGTCGCGCATTCATCAGCCGCAATCTTTCGCACCGGCCAAAACCCCGCCCTCGGCGCCTTGCCAAAAGTTGTGGCCGGCTTGCTCCCCCGCTTCACCGCCTCCGCCGCATCGCCGACCCCAACGGGGATCGGGCTGAACCAAAAGCGAAACCATCGCAGGACGCCTGCCCCAAAAGGCAACGGCCCCAACCCTGCATCAGGGTCGGGGCCGTCGGTTTGAGATATGCAGCCGGGGCGAACCGCGGCTCAGCCCTTGGCTTCGCCGGCCTTGCCGTCGGTCGCCGCCGGGGCCGGGGTGCTGCCGCCGGAAACCTCGGCCGGCAGGTCCACGAACTCCAGGATCGCCTGCTGCCCGGCATCGCCCCGCCGGGGCGCTGCGATCTTCACGATCCGGGTGTAACCCCCGGAACGATCCCGATACACGGGCGCGATCTTGTCGAACAGGATATGAACCACATCCTCGTTCTCCTTCCACTTGAGGCGCTCCGCCTTGCTCGAGAACAGGGAGCGGGCCTGTTGATGCAGGCGCGCCGCCACCAGGCGGCGGCAGTGCACGTTCTCGGCGAGCTTGACGCTCTTGGTCTTGTCGTCGGCGGACGTTGCGGCCGTCGCGGCGGCATTGCCGCGCTTGCCGAGGGTGACCATCCGCTCCGCGACCCGTTGCGCGGCCTTCGCCTTCGCGAGGGTCGTCCGGATGCGGCGGTGCTTGATCAGACTGCTCACGAGGTTCGAGAGCATCATGTTCCGATGGTCGGACTTCCGCCCCAGCTTGGCGGTACGCTTGAGGTGACGCATGGCGGCTAGACTAGGCTAAATGGTGGCGGGTTCTTCCTTCGGCGCTTCAAGCAGGGTGGGATCGATGTTCATCCCGAGCGACAGCCCAAGCGCGGAGAGCTTGTCCTTGATCTCATTGAGCGACTTCTTGCCGAAGTTCCGATACTTCAGCATCTCGCTCTCGGTCTTCATCGCCAACTGACCGACCGTGGTGATGTTGGCGTTGTTCAGGCAGTTGGCGGCGCGGACCGACAGCTCGATCTCGTTGACCGACATGGTCAGGAGCTTCTTGAACTTCTCGCGCTCCTCGTCCTCCTTGCCGCGCTCCTCCTCGAACTGAACCGCGTTCTCGTCGTAGCTGTAGAACGGCTCGAGGTGCTTCTTCAGGATCGAGCTCGACTGGAGCAGCGCGTCCTGTGGCGTCAGTCGTCCGTCCGTCCAGATCTCCAGAAGCAGCTTGTCGTAATCGGTGCGCTGACCGACACGCGCGGCCTCCACGTTGTAGCGAACCCGGGTCACCGGGGAGAAAATCGAGTCGATCGCAATCACCCCGATCGGCTGGTCCACCCGCTTGTTCTCATCCGCGGGACAGAACCCACGCCCGACCTTCACCTCAAGCTCCATCTCGAGCTTCTTCTTCTTGTCCAGCGTGCAGACGAGCTGCTTGGGATTCACGATCTCGAGCTTGTCCGTGGTCTCGATGTCCCCCGCCGTGATCGCGCCCTCCTTGTTCACCGAGAGGCGGATGAGCTGGGGATCCCGCGAAAAGTGCCGGAACTTGACCTTCTTCAGGTTCAGGACGATCTCGGTCACGTCCTCCACCACGCCTTCGACGGTGGTGAATTCGTGCATGGCCCCGTCCACTTTGAACGAGGTGATGGCCGCGCCCTCCAGCGACGAGAGCAGCACGCGCCGCAGGCTGTTGCCGATGGTGTAGCCGTAGCCCGTCTCGAAGGGCTCGGCCGTGAACTTGGCGTACGTTTCCGTGGCGGTGGTCTCGTCCTTGACCAACCGCTTGGGCATTTCGAAGCGACCTAGTCTGACTGGCATGTTTTCCTTTGGGCAGATGCAAACTGCTCGTCGGAGCGCTCCCGCCGCCCCGTCCGAGCCGTATATCCGCCATGGGACGGCCTTTCAGCCGCCCCTTTGGATTCAGTTACCGGGAGTAAAATTCGACGACCGCCTGTTCGTTGGCGATGGGCTGGATGTCCTCCCGGGACGGCATGCGTACCACCGTTCCCTTCAGACCATCCTTGTTCAGCACCACCCAACCCGGCACCGGCCGGCTGGTCGAAAGCTCGAGGCCCTTGTTCGCAAGCTGCCGCGAAACCGCCGTCGCCCGCACCTCGATCACATCGTTCGCCTTCACCGCGTACGAGGGAACGTCCACCTTCCGGCCGTTCACCTTCACGTGACCGTGGCTGATCATCTGTCTCGCCGCCGGACGGGTGCTGCCGAAGCCGAGGTGGTACACCACGCTGTCCAACCGCGTCTCCAGGAGCTGCAGCATCTGCTCGCCCGTCACACCGCGGCGGCGCAATGCCGCCTGGTAGACCCGGCGAAACTGCCGCTCCTGCAGGCCGTAGTAGTAGCGCATCTTCTGCTTCTCCAGCAGACCGAGCGCGTAATCGGTGACCTTGCGGCGGGACTTGGGACCGTGCTGGCCGGGCGGATAGTTCCGCTTCTCAACCGACTTCGAGTACCCGTAGATGGGCACTCCCAGACGCCGGCTTACCCGGGCCCGTGGACCTGTATATCTTGCCATGACCTTGTTCTCCTAAGGGGAATGCGTGATCTCAGACGCGACGCTTCTTGCGCGGACGGCAGCCGTTGTGCGGGATCGGCGTCTCGTCGCGGATGGCGCTGATCTCCAGGCCGATCGCCTGCAGGGCGCGGATCGCCGACTCGCGGCCGGATCCGGGACCCTTCACCCGGACCTCGATCTCCTTCAGGCCATGCGCCATCGCCTGGCGCGCGGCATCCTGCGCCACCTGCTGGGCCGCGAACGCGGTGCTCTTTCGCGAGCCCTTGAATCCCACCCGGCCCGCACACGACCAGCCGAGCAGGTTGCCCTGCATGTCAGTGATCGAGACCTGCGTGTTGTTGAAGGTCGCCAGAATATGGGCGATCCCCACCACGATGTTCTTGGCACCCTTCGCCTTGATGATCTTCTTCGGGCCGGTGTCGGTCCCGAGAATCTCGGCGGCGGTCGGTGCCGTGCCGGCAACCGGACCGGCCGGCGCGGCAGGAGCCCCCTCGCCGCCCGCCGGTGCCGGTGCCGCACCCGCGGCGGGTGCCCCGGCTGCCGCTCCCTCCGCAGGCGCGGCCTTCTTGGATTTTGCGGGACGCCCCTCGGCGCCGGCACCCTTGGCCGGCTTCGGCGCGGACGCCTCAGCGTTCGCAGGGGTGGTGGGATTCTTCTCTTCAGCCATGGCGACAGATTAGTGGATACCGGTTTTGGCGTTCGGGTTGCGCTGCACGCCAACCGTCTTGCGCGGACCCTTCCGGGTGCGCGCGTTGGTCTGTGTCCGCTGACCGCGGACCGGCAGACCACGCAGATGACGGACCCCGCGATAGCACTTGATGGCCTGCAACCGCTTCAGGTTCAGACCGACCTCGCGCCGAAGATCACCCTCGATCACGTACTTGCCCTCCTGGATCGCATGCACGATCTGGGACAACTGCTGCTCCGTCAGGTCCTTCGCACGAAGGCCGAGCGGAATGTTCGCGCGCTCCAGAACCTCCAGGGCGTTCTTCGGACCGATCCCGTAAATGTATCGGAGCGCAATTTCGATGCGCTTGTCGCCGGGAATTTCGACACCAATGATGCGTGGCATGGGAAGTGATCAGCCTTGACGCTGCTTGTGGCGGGGGTTGGAGCAAATGATGCGGATCACGCCTTTTCGGCGGACCACCTTGCAGTTCTCACACAGTTTTTTGACCGAAGCCCGGACTTTCATGGCGACTCATTTCTGTCGATACGTAATGCAACCTTTCGACAGGTCGTAGGGCGACATCTCCACCACAACCTGGTCCCCCGGCAGTATGCGGATGAAATTCAACCGCATCTTCCCGGAGATATGGGCCAAAACTCGATGACCGTTTGGCAGCGCCACTCTGAACATCGTGTTCGGCAGCACTTCCACAACGGTCCCTTCGACCTTTATGGCATCCTCTCGCGACACGTCAGAATCTCCGGCGCGCCGTCAGTGATCAGGACAGTATGCTCAAAATGGGCGGAGAGCTTGCCATCGGCCGTGACAACCGTCCAGCCGTCATTCAGCACCCGCACATCCCGTCGGCCCGCGTTCACCATCGGCTCAATCGCAATCGTCATCCCCGGTCGCAACCGGGGCGATGACCGCCCGGACTCCACGAAGTTCGGAACCTGCGGTTCCTCATGCACGCTTCGTCCCACGCCGTGGCCGACAAACTCGCGAACCACACTGAACCCGGCCTCCTCCACGAACCGCTGGATCGCTTCCGAGATGTCCCGTACCCGGTTGCCCCCACGAGCCGCCGCAATGCCGCGCGCCAGGGACTCCCGGGTCACATCCATCAATCGTTGACCCATCGGATCACAACCCCCCACCGCAAAAGTGGCGGCCGTGTCCCCGATGAACCCCCGATGGACAACACCCACGTCGACGCTGACCAGATCCCCGAACTGCAGTCGGCGGTCGCCCCCGATCCCGTGCACCACCTCCTCGTTCACCGAGATGCAGGTGTGCCGCGGAAACGATCGGTACCCGAGGAACGCACTCCGCGCCCCGTGGGCGGCAATCCTCTCGGCGGCGTATTCGTCCACCTCGAGGGTCGTCACCCCCGGCTTGAGCCAGGCACCCGTCTCCTCCAGCACCGCCTGTGCGATGCGGCAGGCCTGCCGTATCGCCGCGACTTCAGGTTGGGTCTTGATCAACCCCATTCAGCCAGGCGTCGAAACTCTCCATCCAGCTCGGGCCCCGCTTCCGCGGAGCTGCCGGGCAAGGTCTTTCAATGAACCATTGCTAAAATCGACCACGAACCCGGCCCTTCTTCAGGAACCCGTCGTAGTGCCGCATCACCAGGAACGACTCCAGTTGCCGCAGCGTGTCCAAAAGCACACCCACGGTGATCAGGATGCTCGTCCCCCCGAAAAACGAGGCCACGTCCAGCGGCACGTCCAGAATCCGGTAAAGGATGATCGGCATGATGGCGATCAGCGCCAGAAACACCGCACCCGCCAACGTGATCCGGCTCATCGTCCAGTGCAGGTAATCGCTCGTCGCCTGCCCAGGCCGAACCCCCGGAATGTATCCGCCATACTTCTTCAGATCATCGGCGATCTGGATCTCGTTGAAGATCGTCGCCACCCAGAAGTACGAGAAAAAGATGATCATCCCCGCCTCCATCATGAGGTACGGGGCCTTGCCATAGGCGATGGCCGTTCCCAACGACTTCAGGAACGCCAACTGGTCGAACCGCCCACCGAGGGTGATCAGGAGCTTCTCCGGGAACATCAGGATGGCCTGGGCGAAGATGATCGGCATCACGCCGGCCGCGTTCACTCGCAGCGGCATGAAGGAGCTTCCCCCGGGAACCACCTTCCGTCCCACCGAACGCTGGGCGTACTGGACCGGAATCTTCCTCTGGGCCTGGGTCACCGCGATGACCGCCGCGACCACCGCCACCAGCAGCCCCAGGAGAATCAGGGCGTGGAAGATGTTCTTACCACCCGTGCCGCCGGCGGGGAAAAACATGTAGTACACCCCCGACGCGGTCTGCGGCAAACGGGCAAGAATGCCGATCGTGATGATCAGGGAGACACCGTTGCCGATGCCGCGCTCGGTGATCTGCTCCCCGAGCCACACCAGCAGCATCGTGCCGGCGGTCAGCAGCACCACGGTCTGAATGCGGTACCACCACAGCGGTTCCATGATCACCAGCCGCTTGTCGAAGCTCGAGAAGCCGGGAATCGACTGCGGGTTCTCCCATCCCAGGGCCATGGCGAATCCCTGGCCCAGGCAGAGAACCAGGGTCAGGTACCGGCTGTACTGCACGATCTTCATCCGCCCGCCCTCCTCACGGGCCAGCTTGCTCAGGCTCGGAACCACCGCCCCAAGCAACTGGATGATGATCGTCGCGCTGATGTAGGGCATGATGCCCAGCGCTCCCAGGGCGCAGCGCTCCAGCGCGCCCCCGGTGAAAAGGCTGTACATGCTGATCAGCGAATTCCCTCCGCTGGTCCGCTGAACCTCCTGAAGAAACTGCGTCAGCGCCCCGCCGTCCAACCCGGGAAGCGGAATGATCGCCACGATGCGGCAGATCAGCAGGACCCCAAGGGTGAACAGCAGACGCGACTTGAGCTCCGGAACCCGGAAGCAGTTCGCCAGGGTGGAAAGAATCTTGGACAGCATGCGGCCTCGAATGCGGACGACCGTCAGGCTTTCGGCGCGGTCGCGGCAGGGGCCACCACGTGGCACTCCCCGCCTGCGGCCTCAATCTTGGTCCGTGCCGATGCGCTGAAGGCCTCGGCGTGCACCACGAGTTTGCGGTCCAGCTCCCCGTTGCCGAGGACCTTGATCCGGGTCACCGGACCCCGCGCAATCCCGGCTTCACGCAGGGCATTGGCATCCACGGTGCTTCCGGCGGGAAACGCACACAGGGAGCTGACGTTGATCGGCAGGTATTCCACCCGATGCCGCGCGTTGTTGAACCCGCGCTTGGGCAACCGGCGGATGAGCGGCATCTGGCCGCCCTCGAAGCCGACCCGGAGTGAGCCGCCGGCGCGCGCGGACTGCCCCTTGCCACCACGGCCGGAGGTCTTGCCGCTGCCGCTCGATTCGCCATGACCCACCCGCTTGGCGCTTCGCCGGGCACCCGGACGGTTTTTGAGAGTGTGAAGTCGCATGATAGATCCGTTCGCTTGAAGCTCCCTGCTCAGGCAGCCGCCGGCGCCTTCGCCGACACTTGAATGCCCCGGGCGCGCAGGATTTCCTCGCGGCTCCGGAGACGAAGCAGCGCCGTCAGCGTCGCCTTGGCCACATTGGCGGCGTTCTTCGAGCCCAGGGATTTGCTCAGCACATTCCGCACCCCGGCGGCGTCCAGAACCGCACGCACCGTCTTGCCGGCGATCACCCCGGTACCCTCGGAGGCCGGGCGCAGCAGCACGCGGGCACCGTCGAAGGCGGAGGTGACATCGTGCGGAATCGTCGTCGTGGCCAGTGCCACCTTCATCATGCTCTGCCGGGCGACCGAGCCGCCCTTCTTGATGGCTTCCGCAACCTCGCTCGCCTTGCCGAGGCCGAGGCCCACACGACCCTTGCGGTCGCCGACGACCACCAGGGCGCTGAAGCTGAACCGCCGGCCGCCCTTCACGACCTTCGCGGAACGATTGATGAAGATGACCTTCTCGGACAGTTCGTTGCCGTCCTTGTCCGTGATGGGGCCCTCGGCCGGTCGTGGCCGACGTCCGCGCGGCCCGCGCTGACCACGATCCCCGCCCCCGCGGGGGCCGCCGAACGACTCGGGTCCGCGCGTTTCCGCCGGCCGGGTCTCCGGCGGTCGGGTCTCCGGCGGTCGGGTTTCCGGCGCCTTATCGCCGACGACTTGCTGTTCAGGATCTGCCATATCGGGGGTGCGTCAGAATTGCAGGCCGGCCTCGCGGGCGGCATCCGCCAGCGCCTTCACCTTGCCGTGGTACTTCGCGCCGGCGCGATCGAAGACCACTTTTGTCACGCCCTTGGCGATGGCGGCCTGCGCGGCGGCGGTGCCGACCCGCTTGGCGGATTCCACGTTCGCCTTCAGCGGACCCTGCGCGAGCAGGTCCTTCGCCCGCGTCGACGCCGAGGCCACCGTCGATCCGACGCTGTCGTCGATGATCTGCACGTAGATGTGCTGACCGGTGAACTTGACCGCCATGCGCGGACGTTCCTGGGTGCCCGTAACCTTCTTCCGAATGCGGAACCGGCGCAGTTTGGCCAGTCGTTGCTTGGTCTGGATATTCATTTCGCGACGTACGGGGCGCACAGGGCGCCACCCTCGGTTTACTGGACGGTCTTGCCTTCCTTGCGGCGCACGTTCTCGCCCACATACCGGACGCCCTTGCCCTTGTAGGGTTCCGGCGGGTAGAAGGCCCGGATCTCGGCGGCAACGCGGCCGACGACCTGACGGTCCGGCCCCTCGATGCTGATCTTGGTGTTCTCCTCCACGGTCACCTTGATCTGATCCGGGATGGGATAGTTGATCGGATGCGAGTACCCGAGGCTCATGTTGAGCACCTTGCCCTGCAGCGCGGCCTTGAAGCCGACGCCCTGGATCTCGAGCCTTTTGCCGAAACCCTCGCTCACGCCCTTGACCATGTTGTTCAGGATGGCGCGGGTCAGGCCGTGAAAGGCCTTCGCCTGGGCGGAGTCATCGGGGCGCTTGACCAGGATCTCGGCCCCTTTCACCTCGACCGAGGTGCGCTCGGGAAGCGCGAATTCCAGCTTGCCCTTCGGGCCTTCAACCTTCACGCGACCGTCCGCCACCTCGACCTTGACCTTGGCGGGGATGACGACCGGGAGTTTTCCGATACGGGACATATTGGATCCTTTCAGCCTACCAGACGGAGCACAGGAGTTCGCCGCCCAGCTTGCGCTGGCGCGCCTCGCGGTCCGTCACCACGCCGGAGGAGGTGGACAAAACCACCACGCCGAGGCCTCCACGGACCTTCGGGATCTCCGTCGAACGCGCGTACAGCCGCCGACCCGGCGAGCTCATGCGGCGCAGACCTTCGAGGACGGACTTGCGGCCGACATACCGCAACTTCATCCGGATCTGCTTCTTGGCCGTGCCCTCCACCGCGACGTCGGAGAGGTAGCCCTCGCGCTTCAACACCTGCGCCAGGCTCTCCTTGAGGCGCGAATGCGGCACCAGCACATCGCTGTGCTGGGCACGCGCCGCGTTGCGGAGTCGGCAGAGAAAATCGGAAATGGGGTCGCTCAGCATACGATTACCAGCTTGCTTTGGTGACTCCCGGAATGAGGCCGTTGAGGGCCATCTCCCGGAATGTGATGCGCGACACCCCGAACTTGCGGATGTAGCTCCGACGGCGTCCGCTCACCCGGCACCGGTTGGTGACGCGCACTGGGCTGGCGTCGCGGGGCAATTTGGCCAGCCCCTCGTAGTCGCCGCGTGCCTTCAGTTCCGCCCGCTTGGCGGCATACTTCGCCACCGCGGCGCGCTTGCGCTTCTCGCGCTCCATCCAGGATTTCTTGGCCATACGATCTCGGTCGGTCTTGCAGTCGTCCTTGTCAGCGCTCCGCGAAGGGCATTCCCATCAGCTTCAACAGCTCGCGGGCGTCGTCGTCCGACTGCGCCGAGGTGACGATGGTGATGTCCATGCCCTGGTGCCGCTTGATCTTGTCCAGGTCGATTTCGGGGAAGATGGTCTGGTCATTCACGCCCAGGGTGTAGTTGCCGCGGCCATCGAAGTGGCGCGGATTCAACCCACGGAAGTCGCGGATGCGCGGCAGGGCGGTGGCGACGAGCCGGTCGAAGAACTCATACATCCGGTCGCGGCGCAGGGTCACCCGGCAGCCCACGGCCTGGCCCTTGCGGAGCTTGAAGTTCGCGACGCTTTTCTTCGCCTTGTTGATGACCGGCTTCTGGCCGGTGATCGCCGTGAGGTCCTTGGCGGCGTCGTCCACCGCGACCTTCTCCAGCTGGCAGCTGACCCCCATGTTGATGACGATCTTCTCCATCTGAGGCACCTGATGGAGGTTGGCGAACCGGCCGTTGCCGATCAGGGCCGGCCGGACTTCGTTGACGTACTTCTCGTAGAGACGGGACTTCATTTGGGGCTCCTCATGCCTTGGCTTCGGCGCTCTGGGCTCCGGCGCGGCGGGCGTCGTAACGGGACGCCAGCATCACGTTGGAGGCCGCCAGTGTTCCCTCGCGCTCGACGATCGCGCCCTCGGGATGACGCTGGGACTTGCGGGTGTGCCGCTTGACGATGCGGACACCCTCGACGACCACCCGGCCGGTCTTCGGCAGAAGGGCAAGGATCTTGCCGCGCTTGCCGCGCTCGGAACCGGAAATCACGACGACCTCGTCGCCTTTCTTGACGTGCAATCGGGAACTCATGGCTCTCAGACAACCTCGGGTGCGAGGGAAATGATCTTCATGAAGCGCTTGTCGCGCAGTTCGCGCGCCACGGGACCGAAGATGCGGGTTCCCTTCGGGTTGTTTTCCTTGTCGATGATCACCACCGCGTTGGAGTCGAAGCGCAGGTAGGAGCCGTCGTTGCGCCGGATCGCCTTGCGGGAGCGCACGATGACCGCGTTGACGACCTCGCTTTTCTTCACCGAACCATCGGGAGCGGCCTCCTTGATGTGGACCTTGATCACGTCGCCGACCCGCGCATAGCGCTGGTTGCGACCGAGGACGCCGATGCAGGCCGCCCGGCGGGCGCCGGTGTTGTCGGCAACGTCGAAAATGGAGCGAACCTGGAACATGGCGGCAGGGGATTAACTGGCCTTCTTGCTGGCCGTGGTGGGGGCCTTTTGAACGACTTCGACAAGCTCCCAGCGCTTGAGCCGGGACAAGGGACGGGTCTCGCGGATGCGGACCGTGTCGCCGACGGACGCGGACTCGGCCTCGTCGTGGGCGTAGTGCTTGCTATAGCGGGTGATGATCTTTTTGAAGCGCGGATGGGCCACCCGGCGCTCGACGCGCACGACGATGGTCTTGGTCATCTTGTCGGAGATCACCTCTCCGGTGCGCTCCTTGCGGAGGCCGGCGCCGGCGGCGGCGTCGGCGCTGGTCTGGCCGGCGGCGGCCGGGTTCTGGGGGGAGTCCGTCATACAGCGGCAGAAGGAGTGTTGCGGCGTTGGGAGATGGCGGTTTCGACGCGCGCGATGTCCTTCCGAAGGGCCCGCAGGCGCGAGGTTTTCTCGAGCTGTGCCGTCGCCTTCTGCAGGCGGAGGTTGAACAACTCCCGCCGCAGGTCGGACGACCGGGCGGCAAGCTCGGGAACAGTGAGGTCTTTGAGATCCGCGAACTTCATGGTGTCAGCGCGTCAGGCGAGGTGATGGCGGGAGACAAACCGGGTGCGGATCGGCAGCTTGTTGGCCGCCAGGCGCATGGCCTCCCGGGCCAGCGCCTCGGGAATGCCGTCCACTTCAAACAGGATCGTGGCCGGCTTGATCACCGCGACCCAGGATTCAACACCGCCCTTGCCGGTGCCCATTCGCACCTCGAGAGGCTTCTTGGTGTACGACTTGTCAGGGAAGATGCGGATCCACATCTTTCCGCGGCGCTTCATGTGGCGCGTGATGGCGACACGGGCAGCCTCGATCTGCTTGGTGTCCATCCAGCAGCGTTCCATGGCCTGCAATCCGTATTCGCCAAAGGCCACGGCGTTGCAGCGCGTGGCGATGCCCGCGCGGTTTCCGCGGTGCATCTTCCGGTACTTCACCCGTGCGGGCATCAACGGCATAAGCCTCTTCTCTCCTCGTGCTCGGTTCCGGGTTGGTTCAGATCTTCGGTGCGCCGGACCCGAGGCCCGCCGCCGCCGACACCGATGGGGATCCCGTCATGGCCGACGGAGGCGTTGCGCCCGGGGGGCGCTGCTTCTCCGGCTTCCGTTCCCCGCGGCAGACCCAGCATTTCACCCCCAGCTTGCCGTACACAGTGCGGGCTTCGGCAAAGCCGTACTCGATGTTCGCCCGCAGGGTGTGCAGCGGCACGCGCCCCTGGTGGTAGGTCTCGACCCGGGCGAGTTCCGCGCCACCCAGTCGTCCGGCGCAGCGCAGCTTGATCCCCTCCGCCCCCATGTCCATGGCGAGCTGGAGCGCCTTCTTCATCGCGCGCCGGAAAGAAATGCGGCGCTCGAGCTGAAGCGCGACGTTCTCGGCCACGAGCTGGGCGTCGATCTCAGGCTGCTTGACCTCCTGGATCTCAACGTACACGTCCTTGCCGGTCATCCTGCTCAGGTCCTCCTTGATCTTGTCGATCTCGGAGCCCTTGCGGCCGATGACCACCCCGGGACGGGCGGTGAAGATGGTGATGCGGCAACGATTGGCGGCGCGCTCGATGGAGATGCGCGGCACGGAAGCCGATTCCAGACGCCGCTTCAGCAGCCGCCGGATCTCGGTGTCCTCGACCAGCAGTTTGCCGAACTCCTTTTTTCCGGAGAACCACTTGGACTGCCAGTCCTTGGTGACGGCAACCCGGAGCCCGACGGGATTGGTTTTCTGACCCATAGACGTGCGCGCCCTATTCGTCGCTCAAAACAATGGTGATGTTGCAGCTGCGCTTCAGGATCGGTCCCGCGGATCCGCGGGCCTTGGGAATGAAGCGCTTGATGGTCCGTCCCGTGCCGGTGAGTGCGGCCTTCACCCGCAGGCTTTCGGCCTTCAGATTGTTGTTGTTCTCGGCGTTGGCGATCGCGGATTTCAACGTCTTGGCGACCCAGAAGGCCGACTTCCGCGGCACGGCGGCCAGAATGGCCTGCGCCTGCAGGGCGTTGAGCCCGTGGATCTGCCGGGTGACCTCGCGCATCTTCTGCGCGGACATCCGGATGTTCCGGGTGATGGCTTTGACTTCCATGCTACTTGGCCTCCGCCTTGGCGGTGTGCGCCCCGTGTTTCTTGAAGGTCCGCGTCAGGGAGAACTCGCCGAGCCGGTGCCCGACCATGTTCTCGGTGACGAACACCGCGTTGAAGATCTTGCCGTTGTGCACCTGGACCGTGTGGCCCACGAACTCCGGCGTGATCATGGAGCGGCGAGACCACGTCTTGATGGGCTTTTTCAGCCCGGCGGAGTTCATCTTCCGCACCTTGTCCAAAAGGTGGGAGTCCACGAACGGACCTTTTCTGATTGAGCGTCCCATGACCGGTCGGAGTTGGTTCGACGTTTCTTACTTCAGCTTCGGCGGGCGACCATCGCGACGGACCACGATGAAGCGGTCCGAGGGCTTGGCTTTCTTCCGCGTCTTGAAACCCTTCGCAAGGATACCCCACGGCGAGGTCACCTGCTGCCAGCCACCACCACCCTTGGACTTGCCCTGACCACCGCCGTTGGGATGGTCCACGGGGTTCCGCGCCATGCCGCGGGTGATCGGGCGGATGCCCAGCCATCGGGAGCGGCCAGCTTTGCCGAGCAGGATGTTCTCGTGCTCGATGTTGCCCACCTGACCAATGGTGGCCTGGCAGACTTCGTTCACCCGCCGGATCTCACCCGACGGAAGCCGGATCTGGGCAAAGCCCGCATCCCGCGACATCAGGGTCGCCGCACCACCCGCCGCACGCACGATCTGCGCGCCGCGTCCAGGGGTGAGCTCAATGGCGTGAATGGCCATGCCCACGGGGATGTTCTTCAACGGAAGGCAGTTCCCGAGCTCGGGAGCGGCGTCCGGGCCGTTGCGCAGCTTCTGGCCGACCTGCAATCCGTTCGGCGCCAGGATGTAGCGCTTCTCCCCGTCGGTGTACTTGACCAGGGCGATGCGCGCCGAGCGACAGGGATCGTATTCGATGCCCACCACCTCGGCGTCCATGCCCAGCTTGTTCCGACGAAAGTCGACGATACGGATCTTCTGCTTGTGTCCGCCGCCAATACCACGCGCGGTCACCCGTCCGTGTGCATTGCGGCCGCCCGTCTTCTTGCGGATGACAACCAGGGACTTCTCGGGCTTCGACTTGGTGATCTCCTTGAAGGAGGAGACCGTCAGGAAGCGCCTCGAGGGCGTCAGGGGTCTGTAGGTTTTGACCGGCATAGACTCAGGTCAGCTGAATTTTGTCGCCCTCCTTGAGGGTCACGATGGCCTTCTTCCAGCTCGGATCCCGCCCCGCGGCGGGCGTCGACTGGCGACGGAGCTTTCCGCGGATGCTCTGGGTGTTCACCCGGAGAACCTTCACCGAGAAGAGCTGTTCCACCGCCTGGCGGATCTGGACCTTGCTCGCACGGCGGTCGGCGACAACCGTGTACTGGTTGAGGTCGGACGCCTGGGCCGTGCCCTTCTCGGTCAGTCGGACCGTCTTGACAACGTCGAAAATGTTCATGCGACCTCCTTGGTCCCGAGCCGGGCCTCGACCTTGCGGAAGGCTTCCTCGGTGAAAACGATCTTGTCGGGCCAGAGCACCTGGTAGGTGTTCAGATCATCCCCGGTGGTCATCTGCACATCGGGAACGTTGCCGGAGGCCAGCCGCAGATTCCTGTCGGCCTCGGCCACCACCAGCAGGGATCCTCCGAGGACCTTCAACGGTTCCATGGCCTTCAGAAAGGCCTTGGTCTTCGGCGCGTCCAGCTTCAGGTCCTGGACGACGATGATGTCGCCGGACTTCAGCCGTTCGCTGATCGCCTTGCGCAGGGCCAGCTTCTTGACCTTGGTGTTGATCTTGATGCTGAAGTCGTGCGGGCGGGGACCGAACACCACGCCACCACCGACAAACAGGGGCGACTGGAAGGAACCGGCGCGGGCGCGGCCGGTGCCCTTCTGGCGCCACGGCTTCTTGTTGGTGCCCACCACCTCGCCGGCGGTCTTGGCCGAGCGGGTTCCCTGGCGGCGAGCCGCCATGTGGGCCACCACGGTGTCCTTGACCGCCTGGGTGCCACGGGCGTTCTCGATGATCTCGAACGCCACCGGACGTTCGGACACCTTGTTGCCTTGGGGATCGGAAATCTGGATGTTCACGCGAGGTTCTCCGGTTTACTTCTTCGCCGCGACCTTCGGGCGTTTCTTGGACTCGCGGATGATGACGAACTCACCGGCGGCGCCCGGGATGGCCCCCTGGATGAGGAGCAACTGGTCGGCCTCGAGCACTTTCACCACGCGCAGGTTCTGGGTGGTGCGCTGCACCTGCCCCATGTGACCCGGCATCTTCATGCCGCGCATGACGGTACCGGGGAAGAGACGCTGACCGATGGCGCCGGACCGGCGGTGCCAGCCTTTCGCGCCGTGGGTCATGTCGCCGCCGCGGAAGCCGTGGCGCTTGACCACACCCTCGAAGCCACGCCCTTTGGTGACCCCGATGGCATCCACGTAATCGCCTTCGGCGAAGACGGTGACTCCGACCTGATCGCCGGGCTTGAGGTCGAGGGTATAATCCCGGAACTCCCGGAGCTTGCGCAGCGCGGGGACCTTGGACTTGCCGAGGTGTCCAAGGGCGGCCTTGGTCAGGCGGCTTTCCTTCTGGGGACCGAAGCCGAGCTGGACCGCGTTGTAACCGTCCGACTCCACCGTCTTTTTCTGGACGACGTAGTTGGGGCCGGCCTGGACGACGGTGACCGGCACGGCGGTGCCGTTCGCGTCGTACACGCGGGTTTGCCCGAGCTTTTTGCCGATAAGGCCAATCATGGGGGTCGGGGGCTAGATCTTGATGGTGATGTCCACGCCGGCCGGGAGGTTGAGCTTTTTCAGCTCGTCCACCGTCTTGGCGGTCGGCCCGATGATGTCGAGCAGACGCTTGTGGGTCCGCATTTCGAAAGTCTCCTGGGACTTCTTGTCGACGTGCGGCGAGCGGCCCACCGTGAACCGTTCGATTTTGGTGGGAAGCGGGATCGGACCGGCCACACGGGCGCCGGAGCGTTTCACCGTCTCGACGATGTCCGCAACGGACTGGTCGATGATCCGGTGATCAAACGCCTTGAGACGGATGCGAATTCGTTGTCCAGACATGTTGACCCTCCGTGTCAGCTTCGGGCGGCCGGTTTGTTCTTGGCCGACTCCAGAATGGTGGCGGCGACACTCGCCGGCACCGGCTCGAAATGGGACGGCTCCATGGAATAGGCCGCGCGCCCCTTGGAAAGTGACCGAACCGCCGTTGCGTATCCGAACATTTCCGCCAGCGGAACGTCGGCACGCAGGATGGTCGCATCGCTCTTGTTTTCGATAGCCACGATCTTGCCTCGGCGCCGGTTGAGATCACCCAGGATATCGCCCTGGTACTCATCCGGGGTGGTCACCTCGACCTTCATGATCGGTTCGAGGATGATCCCATTGGCCTTCCTGACGGCGTCCTTCAGCGCGAAGATACCCGCCATCTTGAAGGCGAGCTCCGACGAGTCGACCTCGTGGAAGCTGCCGAAAGTCACTGCAACCTTGACGTCAACCATCGGGTATCCGGCGACGACGCCACCCTTGATGGCCTCCTCGACACCGTCGATGACCGCGGGGATGTATTCCTTGGGAATCACGCCGCCGACGATCTTGTTCTCGATCTCGACCCCCTTGCCCCGTTCGTTGGGGACGATCTCGATGACCGCATGACCGTATTGGCCGCGGCCGCCCGACTGACGAATGAATTTGCCCTCGCCCTGCGCGCTGCCGGTGATGGTTTCCCGGTAGGCGATCTGCGGCGCGCCGGCGCTTGCCTCGACCTTGAACTCGCGAAGCAGGCGGTCGCGGATGATCTCCAGGTGAAGCTCACCCATACCCGCGATGATGAGCTGACCGGTCTCCTCGTTGGTGAAGCACCGGAAGGTCGGATCCTCCTCCGCAAGCCGCTGCAGGCCCGTAGACATCTTGTCCCGGTCCGACTTGCTCTTCGGCTCGACGGCCATCGAAATGACCGGCTCCGGGAAGGTCGGCGGCTCGAGCAGCACTTCCTCCGACTCGTCGCAGAGGGTGTCGCCCGTGGTGATGTTGCGCAGCCCGACCAGCGCGGCGATGTCACCGCTGTACACCGACTCCACATCCAGACGCTTGTCCGCCTGGATCATCATGACGCGGGAAACGCGTTCACGCTTGCGGGTCCGGGGATTGTAGATGGTGTCGCCCTTCGAGAGCTTGCCGCGATACACCCGGAAGAAGACCAGCTTCCCGACGAATGGATCGGTCCAGAGTTTGAAAGCCAGCGAACAGAACTTGGCCTTGTCGTCCGGCGCCACGATGACGCGCTCACCCTCGCCACCCGGCAGGTCGCCCTGCATCGGCTCGGTATCCAGAGGGGAAGGAAGATAGTCGATGACCGCGTCCACGAGGGGTTGCACACCCTTCTTCTTGAAGGCGGAACCGCACAGCACGGGAACAAGCTTGATCGCGCAGGTCAGCCTGCGGATGGCCTTCTTGAGAACATCGGCGCTGACCGGCTGTTCGTTCAACACCAGCTCGGCGACCTGATCGTCACGGTCGGCGACGGCGTTGAGCAGCTCCTGGTAGGCTTCCTCGGCCCGGTCCTTCATGTCGGCCGGGATGTCGGTCACCGTGTAGCGAAGACCGGCCTCGTCGGTTTCATCATAGACGACGGCCTTCTTGCTGATGAGGTCGACGACACCCTTGAGCGCGTCCTCCTTGCCGATCGGGAGCACCACCGGGTAGGCCGCGGCGCCCAGCTTTTTCCGCATCTCGGCGACCGCGTTGTCGAAGTTGGCCCCGATACGGTCCATCTTGTTGACGAAGGCGATGCGGGGAACCTGGTACTTGGTCGCCTGCCGCCAGACCGTCTCCGATTGCGGCTGCACGCCGGCGACGCCGCAGAACACCGCGACCGCACCGTCCAGCACACGCATGGAGCGTTCCACCTCGGCGGTGAAGTCCACGTGTCCAGGGGTGTCGATGATGTTGATCCGATGGCCGATGCCCTTGAAGCTCTTCTCCAGCCCGTCGTCCTTCTGAGTCCAGAAGCAGGTGGTGGCCGCGGAGGTGATGGTGATGCCACGCTCGCGTTCCTGCTCCATCCAGTCGGTGACGGTATTGCCGTCGTCGACGTCGCCCATCTTATGGATGAGGCCGGTGTAGAACAGGATGCGCTCCGTGGTGGTCGTCTTCCCCGCGTCGATGTGCGCGGCAATGCCGATGTTTCGGGTACACTCGAGGGTGTATTGCCGATCCGGCGAATTCAACGCGTTGGGCTTTGCGTCAGCGCTCATCTGGGGACGAAAAGGGAGAGACGGGGATAGAGGGGGCGGCGGTTTGGGGGGAGCAATGCTGGGATCGTGACCTACCAGCGGAAGTGCGCGAAGGCCTTGTTGGCCTGGGCCATCTTGTGGACCTCATCGCGCTTGCGGATGGCGTTCCCCTGCCCCTGATAGGCATCCATGATTTCACTGGCCAGGGCGTCCTGGAGCGGAATGCCCTTGCGACCGTCGGCGAAGTCCACCAGCCAGCGGACCGCCAGCGAAGCCTGCCGGTCGGCGGTCACTTCGAGCGGAACCTGGTAGGTTGCGCCGCCCACGCGGCGGGCCTTGACCTCGAGCCGGGGCTTGGCGTTGTCCACCGCGCGCTGAAGGATCTCGAGCGGATTGGACGAGGGGTTCTTCTCGATGATCCGGTCAAAGGCACCGTACACCAGACGTTGAGCCAGACTTTTCTTGCCCCGCACCATCACGGTGTTCACGAGGCGCGTGACCAGCGGGCTGTTGAACTTCGGGTCCGAAACCATCGGACGCTTCTCGGCTCGGCGACGACGCGACATAGGAAAGAGCGGTGAAAGAAGGGTTGCGGTCTTACTTGGCAGCCGTCTTGGCGGCCTTCGGGCGTTTGACTCCGTATTTGGATCGGCTCACCCGGCGCTTTTCGACGCCCTGGCAGTCGAGGGTCCCACGGACGATGTGGTAGCGCACGCCCGGCAGATCCTTCACACGACCCCCACGCACCAGAACAATCGAGTGCTCCTGGAGGTTGTGCCCCTCGTCGGGGATGTACGCGATCACCTCGTAGCCGTTGGTCAGACGAACCTTCGCCACCTTGCGCATGGCGGAGTTCGGCTTCTTCGGCGTTCGGGTCATCACCTGCAGGCAGACGCCCCGCCGAAACGGTGCTCCCTCCAGGGCTGGCGCCTTGGATTTGTAGTTCAGCTTTCGGCGTCCTTGACGGACAAGTTGGTTGATGGTCGGCATCGCGCTTCCCGCGTTTGACTTGGGAGTTCCTTAGGCCTGAGGCGAAAGGGACGAGCAATCTGCCGAAGGGTATTTGCCCCTGCAACTCCATTTTCCATTTTTTTTACCCGTGTCGCCGCATCTGGCGGTTTGCCCGCGGCGCCCTACTCTGCCGCCGTGAAGATCGTTGTCTCGGGAGGCACCGGATTCGTCGGCCGCGCGGTGGTGAACGCCCTCCGGGCCGAGGGCATGTCGGTCCGCATCCTCCGTCGCGCCAAGGGTTACCGGCGATCAACCCTTGCCGACGATCCCGCCGCCGCCGCCGGCGCCGAGACGGTTTCCGTCGATTTCACCCATGTCCCTGATCTCACTGAGGCGTGCCGTGGCGCCGATGTCGTCATCCACCTGATCGGAATCATCGCCGAATGCGGGGATGAAACCTTCGAGGCGGTACACCTCGGCCTGACACGAAACCTGCTCCAAGCGGCCCGGACCGCGGGCGTACGCCGCTGGATTCAGATGAGTGCCCTCGGGACCCGGGAATCCGCGGCATCCCGTTATCACCGTACGAAATGGGCCGCCGAACAGGAGGTGCAGTCCTCGGGCCTGGACTGGACGATCCTGCGGCCATCGCTGATCTACGGCCCCGGGAGCGGGTTGGTCCGCACCTTCGCCCGGATGGCACGGTTCTCCCCGGCTCTGCCGGCGATCGGAGGGGGACATCGCCTAGTGCAACCCATTGCGGTGGAAGTCGTGGCCCGGGCGTTTGCCCGGGCGGCCGCCGATCCCGGCTGCGTGGGCCGGATCTACGACCTGTGCGGACCGGAACGCCTGAGTTTTCGTGAAGTGCTGAAGGCAATCCTCGAGGCGGGAGGCCTGCGCCGGGGAATCGTGACCGTTCCGACCGGTCTCGCCCGGTTCCAGGCGACGTGCCTGGAGTGGTTCTGGCCCCGGGTTCTCCGGAGGCCGCCCCCTTTGAATCGGGACCAGATCCTGATGCTGGAGGAGGACAACGTGGGGGACGGCGGGGAGGCGGACCGTCGGTTCGGACTGGTCCATGCGCCGATGCGTTCGGCGCTGGCGAAGGCCGGTCGGGACCAAGACGGGTCCTTGCCCCCGACGCCTGGCGGTCGATAGGGTGGCCGCTTTGGTGCCGGTGCTTCCGTCCGGAAGGGGCGGATTCCCTTGATCCCATGAGAAAACCTTCGTTGTTGATCATCTTCATCACGGTCTTCGTGGACCTGATGGGTTTCGGGATGGTGCTGCCGCTTCTGCCGAAGTACGTGAGGGACTTCGGGGCACCGGGCTGGCTGCTGGGGTTGATCGTGGCGTCGTACTCGGTGATGCAGTTCCTGTTCGCGCCGGCGTGGGGCCGGTTGTCGGACCGGATCGGCCGGCGCCCGGTCCTTCTGATCAGCACGGCCGGGTTCGTGGTTTCCTACGCTTTGTTCGCGGTGGGTTCCGGCCTGACGCACGGGCCGACGGCACTGGCGGTGATCCTCGTTTCGCGGGTGTTCTCCGGGATCTGCGGCGCCAATCTCACGGTGGCGCAGGCGTACATCGCCGACCTGACGCCGCCGAAGGATCGCTCCCGGCGGATGGGACTGATCGGCATGGCCTTCGGCCTGGGTTTCATCTTCGGCCCGGCGATGGCGGTGGGCGCCCTTCTCTGGCTGGGGCTTCCGGGACCGGGCTGGTTTGCGGCGGGCATCTGCCTGTTCAACCTGATCCTGGCCTCGCTCTACCTCGGCGAAAGCCTGCAACCCGGGACCGCCGCATCGGCGACCCCGGTCGAACCCGGGGGACGGTTCGGCGCGTGGGGAACGGTGCTCCGCCGGCCGCTCATCGGATTTCTGGTGGTGGTCTACTTCCTGTCCACCTTCGCCTTCACCTGCTTCGAAACGACGCTCGGCCTGCTGATCGCCCAGAACTACCAGTTCTCCCGCACCACCACCGACGGCGAGATCGCGATCGCCTTTCTCTTCGCGTTCTGCGGACTCATCGGGGCCTTCATCCAGGGCGGCCCCATCGGGCGCCTGGTGCGGGACCTTGGCGAGGGACGCCTGATCGCGCTGAGCCTGCTGCTGGTGGGCATCAGCCTCGCGCCGCTGCCCTTCTTTTCCGGGGAGCTGCGCGCGTCCCTTTCCGGCCTTTGGCGCGATCCCGAAGTGCCCTGGTACCGCTTTCTCGGCGCGCTCTTCACCGTGGGCGGGCCCTCGTGGCTCCTGCTGCTCGCCGCGCTCGCGGTGTTGTCGATCGGTTCCGGACTCACCCGCCCGCCTTTGTTCGGGCTGATCTCGATGCGAACGCCGGCCCATGAGCAGGGAGCCACGCTCGGTGTGGCCCAGGGTGCCGGCGCGCTGGCCCGGATCTTCGGCCCCATCTTCGCCAGCGCCACCTACGACTGGCATCCCTCCTTCCCCTACCTCATCTGCGCCGCAATCGCCTTCGGCGCCGGCATCGTCTCCCTGGTCCGCCTCAGGAATCAGGACCATCACGCCGACCCGGCCCCCACACCAAAACCGGCCTGACAACCGGCCAGCACCCGAAAACGCGGCGATCCTGCACTCCGGTCAGGGCTTCAGACGACGGTTCCAGTAGATCTTTAGGTTCCGCGTCCCCCGGCCGCTGGCGACCAGGTCCACGTCCCCATCCCCGTCCAGGTCCGCGGCCTGAAGGTCCTCGCACGCCATGCCGCCATCGTCGAGCACGTGGGTCTCCCAGGTGTCGCGGGCGGGATCCGTCAGGCTGTACAGGCGGATGCCCACCTTCCTCCCGGGTGCATTCATCGCCCGCCAGCCGGCGATCACCTGGTCGCGGCCCTGCCCCAAAACATCGGCGCAGACGATGCCATGGCCGTCGATGAGCGTGCCGTCGATCACGGTGCGTTGCCACGTCACCCCCGCCCCCGCGTCAGCGCCGGCGCCAGCGCCGGAGTTCCGGGGCCGGTAGACCACGACCTGGTTGCCGTGCATCGGCTCGATGTTGGCCAGCAAACGCCCGCCGCCGGCGTCCCGCCCGGCCCGGACCTCGCCCGCTCCCACGAACTCGGGCATTCCGCCGGCCGAGGCGATGGTGGTGACCGGCCAGGGTCCGGCACCGGCGGGGGGCTTCAGCGCGAAGACCCCTTCGCGAGCGGCGACGAGCAGTTCCTCGGCGCTTCCCTCGCCGGGCACAACGTCGAAGTTGTGCGTCGCGTGCCACGCGTCGTTGAGCAGGGTGGTGGTCCATGCGTCCCTCGGATCGCGTGGCGGATGGTACGCCAGGATCCTGACACCGTCGCCGGCGCCATTGCGGTTCCCCCTTCCGTGGAGCGGGACCGAGACCAGGTCGAAGCCGCCGGTGCCGGTGCGCATCCAGCGAATGCGGTGAATGGTGGGGTCGTGCGCCAACCGGACGGGTTTCCAGCGCGCGGTGCGGTCTTCGGGAGCCTCGAGATGGAACAGCGCCCCGCTGTTGATGGTGTCCCCGGGGTTCCATCCCGCCCCGGCTGCCACCTCGGCACGGCCGTCGCCGTCGATGTCCCTCGCCGCCACGCAGACGTGGTCCAATTCGGTCAGCCGCTCGACCATGACGAACCGGCGCCAGTCGGGGTTGCGGTACCAGACGATGGCATGCTTGTCCGCCAGCACGATGTCCGGACGCCGGTCGCCGTCGATGTCCGCGATCGCCACGCCGTAGCCGATCTCGACGCGGTCATCGATGGTGGCGTGTTCGAAGTCCGGGACGTGCGCGGCCCGTGCCAGGGGTGCGGCGGCCAACAGGACGAGGCAGGCGAGCGCCAGCGGCGAGCGGGGATTCATGCGCCGAGGCTAACCACGCGGCACCGCGGCGCACCAGCCCCGCGGACAGCCCCGCGGCGGCTTCCCGTGCCGTCAGTTCCGGTCCCTGCGTTTGAGGTAGGGACCGACCACCCCGGCCCAGCGGTCGTACCCGATCCCGTTCATGTGCAAGCGGTCGGCGACGAAGAAACGCGGGTCGGGCCGCCCCTGGGCGTCGAGCAACGGCGAGGCGGCGTCGATGAAGTCCACGAGGCGATGACTGCGGGCGAAGCGGCGCACCAGGCGGTTTGCCTCCTGTTGTCGGGCCATCTGCGATTCGCGCGAGGGGCTGTGCTTGATCGCCACGAACGCCACGCGGGTTCCGGGCAGACGACGTTCCACCCGGCCCACGAGCTCCCGGAAATCCGCCAGCACCTGTTCCGGGGATTTGCCCGAGGCGATGTCGTTGTCCCCTCCGTACACGAGGAGGACGCGGGGCGCGGCGGGTGTGACCAGGCGGTCGAAGAACTCGTTGAGGTCGCTCAAATGCGACCCGCCGAACCCGCGGTTGATGATCCTGTGCTCCGGAAAGGCGTTCGCCGCGTTGGTCCACAGTCGGAAACTGGAGCTTCCGTAGAGCATCACGCCGCCCGTCCGCACTCCTTCCTTCCGCGCCCGTTCCTCCAGGGCGCGGACCTCCTTCTCGAACTTCGATTCCGCGACCGCGCCCATCGCCGCCGCCGCCAGTCCGACGCCCAGCATCATGGAAACGAACCTGGGGCCAAACCCGGGCAACCGAATCGGAATCATGTCGTCTCCTACCCCACGAACCCCGCGGCCGACAAACCGGAAGTTGTGACCGGGTCCCGCCCGGTCGGCCGGCCCCCCGCCAGCGTTTTGAGGTTCAACCCCGGCCGGTTTTGGCCACCAATAGGCCCGTGCCTGAACTGTCACCGCAGGAAATCCGGCGCCTCGTGCTCGCGGCGCTGGCCGAGGACATCCGCTCCGGCGACGCAACGAGCCTCGCGGTCGTGCCCGACGACGCGACATCGACCGCCCGCATGGTGACCCGTGAACCCGCCGTGGCCTGCGGCCTCGATTTCGCGGTGACCGCATTCCGCGAACTTGACGCCTCCCTCGCCCTGCACGACCCCGTGCCCGACGGCACCCGGGTCCCCGCTGGCGCCTGCCTCCTCAGGATCGAAGGCCGCAGCCGCGCGATCCTCACCGCCGAACGTGTCGCCCTCAATTTTGTGCAGCGCCTGTCCGGCGTCGCCACAGCCACCGCCGCGTTCGCCGACGCCGTCCGCGGCACCTCCGCCCGCATCCTGGACACGCGCAAGACCACCCCGGGATGGCGCGCACTGGAGAAGTACGCCGTGGCCCGCGGCGGCGGATCCAACCACCGCCAGGCCCTCGACGATCTCATCCTCATCAAGGACAACCACCTCGCCGCACTCGAGGGCGCCCTGCCCAACCCCATCGCCGCCGCGGTCGCCCGCGCCCGCGCCCGGTACCCCTACCTCAAGATCGAAGTCGAGGCCGACACCCTCGAACAGGTCTCCCATGCCGTCGCCGCGGGCGCCGACATCGTCCTCCTCGACAACATGACCCCGGCCCAGCTTGCCGCCGCGGTCCGGCTCTGCGCCGGCCGCGTCATCACCGAAGCCAGCGGGGGCGTCCGCCTCGATACCGTCCGCGCCATCGCCGAAACCGGCGTCGACTTCATCTCCGTCGGCGCCATCACCCATTCCGTCCGGGCCATCGACATCGGGCTCGACTTCGCCCTGCCCGCATGAACCTCGACGCCGCGATCCTCGGCGCGCTCCGATCCGCCACCTGGGTCTCCGGCGCGGAGTTGTCCCAGCGCCTGGGCGTCACCCGCGCCGCCATCTGGGCGCGGATCGAAGAACTCCGCAGCCTCGGCTACGGAATCGAGGCAAGCCCCCACAACGGTTACCGGCTGCTCGGCTGCCCCGACCGGCTCCACGCCGACGACCTCATCTCACGCATCGGAACCCCGCGGGTCGTCGGCCGTGACATCCGCGTCTTCCAGGAGACCGGCTCCACCAGCGACATCCTCGAGAAGCTGGCCCGCGAAGGAATCCGCGAGGGCCTCGTCATCTTCGCCGAGGCCCAGACCCGGGGACGCGGTCGCCTCGGCCGCCCCTGGGTTTCCCCGCCGGGCCGCGGGCTCTGGTTCTCGGTGCTTCTCCGGCCCACCCTCCGCCCCCAGGCCGCCACCCGCCTGACCGTCGCCGCCGCCACCGCCCTCGCCCGGGCGTTCCGCCGCGAAATCCCCCTTCGCCCCGAGATCAAGTGGCCCAACGACCTCATGATCCACGGCCGCAAGGTCGCCGGCGTGCTCACCGAGTTGAGCGGGGAACTGGACTCCGTCCGCCACGTCATCCTCGGCATCGGCATCAACGCCAACCTCGACGGCGGCGATCTGCCCCCCGAACTCCACCACTCCGCCACCTCCCTGAAGCTGGAACTGGGCCGGCCCGTCGACCGCGCCGCCCTCGCGGCGGCCATCCTCCAGGAACTCGACGCCGCCTACGCCTGCGTCGGCGACGACCGCTTCACCGCCCTGGCCGACGAATGGTCGCAGCATTGCACCACCCTGGGCCGCCACGTGTCCGTGCTCGTCGGCTCGCGCCGCATCGCCGGCCGCGCGGAATGTGTCGACGGCGAGGGCGCCCTCCTGGTGCGCACCGAGCACGGCCGTCTCGAACGCATCGTCGGCGGCGACGTGACCCTCGAGAAATGAGCGCCCCAGCCCCAGCTCCAGCCCCAACCCCGCGAGGCCCCCTCCTCCTGCTCGACATCGGCAACACCCACGGCCACGCGGGCATCGCCGTCAACGGACGCATCGTCGCCACCATCGACGTCCCCACCCCTTCCCTGGCCTCCAAGGAGGCGCACCAGGCCCTCCGTGCCCTCGCCCGAAACCACACCCCCGCCGGAGCCGCACTCTGCAGCGTCGTCCCCAACGCCACACCCGCCGCCTGCGACCTCGTCCAACGCTGCTTCAACCTCACCCCACTCGTCCTCACCCACCTCACCCTGCGCGGCGTCGGCCTCCATTACCCACACCCCGAAACCATCGGCCCCGACCGCCTCGCCAACGCCATCGCCGCCCGCAACCTCTTCGAACCCCCGGTGGTGGTCGTGGACTTCGGAACCGCGGTCACCTTCGACATCGTCGACGCCCAGGGCCGCTACGTGGGCGGCATCATCGCCCCCGGCCTCGCCGCGATGACCGACTACCTCCACGAAAAAACCGCCCTCCTGCCCCGGATACGAATCCGCGACATCCGCTCGGCGATCGGTCGCAGCACCGAGGAAGCCATGCTCATCGGGGCGGTGCATGGTTACCGCGGGCTGGTGCGCGAACTGATCCACACCCTGCGCCGCGAACTGCGCGCCCCAGCCCTCCCGGTGGTCGCCACCGGGGGTTACGCCCGCCTGATCGCACGCGGACTCCCCGAAATCTCACGCGTGCGCCCGCACCTGACGCTCGACGGCCTGCGCCTTCTTTGGGCCGCCCATCACACCACACCCGACGCCGGACGCAACGGACGCAGCGTCCCCGCCACGACCGCCGTCAAGGCCCCTTCCCCGCGTCCCCCATCGCGCCGGACACCAACCGCAGGGCCTCGTCCGTCAGGATCTCGCCGGTCCGCTCGCCCAGGCAGGTCCGCGTGATGTACTCGTACCGCCGGAACGCCCCCCAGTCCTCCTTCGTGAGAATGTACCCGAAGGCGTCGTTGGTCAGACCGAGCAGCATCGCGTGCTCGCCCCCGATCTTGCGCTTCAGATAGGCCCCCAGGTTCGGCATCGCCTCACCCGGCACCGTCAGCAGCCGCGCCTCCCCCACCCGCACGAAATTCAACCGGGTCGAAACCCGGCCCTCCGCATCCGTCCGATACCCCATCGGCGATCCCTTCAACACGGCTCGCAGCACCTCGGATTCCACCGGGAACCGCACCTCGCGCGAATGGCATTCCAATACCGGGTTCTCCTCCACCTGCGCCCCGGCGACAACCCGCAACGCCTCGTCGGCAAGCCGCTCCCCGATGCGCACCGCCTCGGCCCAGGTCTGGATGTCCCGGCCGTCAGGCCCCCGGTTGTCCGCGGTCACCATGCCCCCCAGCGCGCCGTTGAAGAAGATTCCGGTCCCCCCGCCCCGGGACGCGAGCCGGTCGTACAGCGGGCCGACCAGGTCCGGGCTGCACACTCCCATGCGGTTGCCCAGCACCTCGGGATGCACGGCGTAGTTCACCAGCGTCGCAACCACCCCGCCGCCCTCGCCCACACACTGAATCACGCTGCCCCGGGGATCGAACAAGGCCTCGGCATACGCGTTGTAGGCGATCCGGCCCCGGAACTCCCCCGTGGCCACCTTCAACCTCACCGGCTCCAACCGGCCCGCCGCCTCCCGCACCGCCTCCGCCGCCCGGTCCGCGACCGACCTCAGATACTCCATGTCCGCCAGCGTCCTCCCCGTGGCGTCCGGAAACGCATACGGGTCCGGCGCACTGTGCGTGTGCGTCGCCCCGATCAGGATGTTCTCCGCCGGAATCCCCGGCACCCCCGCGCGAACCCGATCCCCCAACACCATCGGGAACCCCAGGAAATCCGTGCTCACCAAAGCGACCGTCGTGTCGTCATCGGCCAGCACCAGGGCGCGCACGGTCAGTTCACCCGCCTTCCGCAGCGCCGGCTCGGGCACCCCGACTCCCCCCGACACCGGCAGCAACGGGTCCGGCGTCACCACCCGCACCGAAATCCCGGCCTTCAACCCGGCGTCGACCCGCACCACACCCAGAAGCACACCGACCAGCAGAAGTCCGCAACAGGGCCATCGCATGCGCATGCGCCCCGTCTAAACCAATCCCAACGGTGTGTCGCCGAAAACCTCACGGCCAACCCATCGCCCCGTCACCCCGCGAGCCCGGCGAGGCCATCCCCGGCCGGGGAATCGCAACCTTGAGATCGGTCCCCCCGGGTGTCAGCCTTCGCGACACCGGATGAATCGCATCGAGCAGCGTTTCGCAGACCTACGTTCCCGCGGTCGCAAGGGCCTTGTCGTCTACATCGGCGCCGGAGACCCCGACCTCGCGGCCACCCGCGACCTGGCCGCGGCCTTCGACCTGGCCGGGGTGGACGTGCTCGAACTGGGGGTCCCCTTCAGCGACCCGCTCGCCGACGGCATCGTCAACCAGCTCGCCGCCCAGCGCGGCCTCCAGAGCGGCACCACCCCGTCGGGTGTGCTCGAAACCGTCGCCGCCATCCGCAAGACCTCCAACATCCCCGTCGTTCTCTACGTCTACTTCAACCTCCTCCACCGCGTCGGGCTGGAACGTTTCATCACCGACGCCGCCACCGCGGGCGTCGATGGCCTCCTCGTCCTCGACCTTCCCCCCGAGGAGTCCGACACCTACGAGGCCCTCATGGCCCGCGCCGGCCTCAGCAACATCTACCTCATCGCACCCACCACGCCCGAGGACCGCATGGCCCTCATCGCCCGAAGGGCCAGGGGTTTCATCTACTACGTCAGCCGCGAAGGCGTGACCGGAATGCAGTCCAGGATCAGCGACACCATCGCCTCCATGACCTCCCGGATCCGCGCCCACACCGACCTCCCCATCGCCATCGGCTTCGGCATCTCCGATGCCGACCAGGCACGGGCGGTCGCCACCCACGGCGACGCCATCGTCGTCGGCAGCGCCGTGGTCCATCGGATCGGAACCCTGGGCCGATCCCCCGAACTGGTGCCGCAGGTGGCCTCGTTCGTCCGTTCACTCGCCCAGGCCATCAAGCCCTGACATGCCCCCCAAAAACCGAAAGCCCTCCAGGACCGCCAAAGCCGCTCGAGCCGTCAAAACCGCGCCAGCCTCCAAGGCCCCGGCCGCAGCAGTTTCGAAGCCAAAGCCCGCCACCCCGGCAGGCAGACGCCCCGCCAAAACCAAGGCAACCCCTCCACGCCCAGCCGCCGCCAAACCCGCCGCCAAACCCGCCCAACCAGGACCGGGCAGGTCCAGCGACCGCTTCGTGGTCATCATGGCCGGCGGACGGGGCGAACGGTTCTGGCCGGTGAGCCGCGAGAAGACCCCGAAGCAACTCCTCAAATTGCTCGGCGAAAAATCGTTCCTCCAGCAGGCCGTCGACCGCGTCCTGCCGCTGGTGCCGATCGAAAACGTCCTGGTCATCACCAACGCCGCCCAGGTGGCCGAGGTGCGCCGCCAGCTCCCGGGCGTTCCCGCTGCCAACGTCCTCGGCGAACCCGCCGGCCGCGACACCTGCGCCGCCGTCACCCTCGGCGCCGCCCTCGTCGGCGCCCGCTCCACCACCGGGGTCATGGCCGTGCTCCCCGCCGACCACGTCATCCCCGAGGAACGCAAGTTCCAACAGGTGCTCCGCGACGCCTTCGACCTCGCCAGCCGCGGCCAGGTCATCGTCACCGTCGGCATCCCGCCCACCGAACCCGCCACCGGCTACGGCTACATCCGCGTCGGCGACCCCCTCCCACCCCCCAGGGACGCCAAGCCGTACAAGACCACCTTCCACCGCGCCGAACAGTTCAAGGAAAAGCCCGACCACGAAACCGCCCTCGGCTACGTCGAAAGCGGCCGCTACCGCTGGAACGCCGGCATGTTCGTCTGGTCCTTCGTCACCATCACCCAGGGCCTCCAAACCCATCAGCCCGAAATGCACGCGGCCTGCCAGCGCTGGTTCGAGGCCGCCTCCGCCAGCCCCGCCAGACTCCAGCGCGTCCTCGCCGCCGAATACCCCGCCATCCGCAAGGTCTCCATCGACTACGCCCTCATGGAACACGCCCAGAACGTGGTGGTCGCCGATGGCGAATTCTCCTGGGACGACCTCGGGGCCTGGAACGCCCTCGCCCGCCACCTGCCCGCCGACGCCGAGGGCAATTGCGCGGTCGGCGACTTCGTCCACGTGGACGCCGCGCGCAACATCGTCTACGACGCCCGGTCCGCCTCACGGCGCACGCCCATCTGCGTCGTCGGCCTCCGCGATTCGATCATCGTCCAAACCGACGACGCCACCCTCGTGGCCCACAAGAGCCAGTCCCAGAAGATCAAGGAGCTGGTCCGGCGTCTCGCCGCGGATCCCCGCCACGCCGGCAGGGTCTGAGCGCCTGCCCGCCCGCCCGTCCGGGCGGATTCGGGCCGCATTGCGCTGCAACTTCCCGCCGGGATTCTGGTTTTGACAGGAGTGCGCCCGGGATGGGGAATGGGGAACCGCTCCCGCACCCGGGACATCACACGCACCAAGACTCGAGAGGAAACACTATGGCAGGACAAGGTTCGGGCGGAAACGTGCTCGCGGCACTGTGCAGCTTCTTCGTGCCGGGGCTGGGCCAGTTGCTTCAGGGCCGTCTTCTCATGGCCGTGATCCAGTTCGTCCTGGCCGGCCTGCTCTGGTTCGTGCTGCTCGGCTGGGCGGTCCACCTGTGGTCCGTCCTCGACGCCGCCCTGTTCAAAGCCAAAGGCGGCTGAACCCGGGCAAACCCGGCACCCCGTCGGGGGTCGACGCAACGCACCGAACGTCAGATACCGACGGTCGGACTACGGCCTCCGCGAACGCGGGTTTCCAGGATTCCCGCGTTCGCGGAATCCCGAACCGCCCGCGCGTGGAGCTGAAACCGACGCGGGTCGGGCAGGCAGGGGGCGGGCCCTCAGCCGCCGCGGCCCATGCCCCAGATCAGCCAGAGGGCCAGGGCGACGAGCAGCACCAGCCACCAGAGGCGCATGGCGCTCAAGGCCGCGGCCTCGGCGAAGGCGAAGGCGTGCGGGAACATCACCACCAGCCCCACCGCCAGCCCCAGGATCACCAGGCCGCGCAACCACCAGCCGCCTCCATGCCAAGGGATCATGGACGGTTCCGCTCCAACTCGCTCAACGGCACCATCACCGGCGGCGAGGACCCGGCTCCGCCGACCACCAGCGGCGTGGTCCCATCCCATTTCTCCACAATCTGGAACCGCACGAACGCCGGGCTCTCCCGCAGGGCCTTGCCCCGGATCTCGATCGCCTCGGCCTCGCCCTTCCCCTTGATGATCGTGGTCTCCGCCTCGATCTCGGCCTGGCGCTGCACGAACTTCGCCCGCTCCGCCTCCTCACGCTGGGTCATCTTCTGCTCGATCGCCGCGTTCAGCTCGGCGGACAACGCGAGGTCGGAAAGCGTGATGTCCTCGATCATCAGCAGCGGCCCCCCGCCCGGCAGGGTGCCGATCTTCTGCCGGGTGGCGTCCAGGGTCTGCTGCTTGATCACCTCCCGGTTCTGGACGATCAGCTCCGCGCTCTGTGTCGAGGCAACGTCCTTGAACGCCTCCACCACACGCGGCGCCACCAGGGTCTGGAACACGTCCCCGGTGTAGTCCCGGAACAGCGTGACCACCGACGCCTCCGGGATGCGGAACAGGATCCGCATGGTCGCCTGCACCTGCTGGAGATCCGCGGAATAACACTCGGTCCGCAACTCCACGGTCTGCTGCCGCACGCTCTCCTGGCGGATCTGCGTGACGAACGGTGCCTTGATGTGCAGCCCCTCCTGCTCGAACTGCGGCGACACCCGCCCCAGGGTCACACGGACACCCCGGTGCCCGGGCTCCACCACGGTGGTCATCTGCGACGCCGACAGGATCGCCAGAAACAGCAGCAGGCCGCCCGCCACCAGCTTGGCCATGGTCCCTGTGGAAACGGTGATCACCGGCCCGCCGGGCCGCCCGAACGGAGGACGATACGGACGCGTCACGGACGGCCTCCCTTCTCAACAGCGCCGACCGCCGGATCCGGGGGCGCCCCCAGAGGCAACAGCATCGCCGCCCCTGCGGCGTCACCACCCACCACCCGCGGCGTCTTGCCCGTCCACTTCCGCACCACCTCCAGGTCGATCAGCTCCGGGTTCTTCGCCAGCGCGTCGCCGCGGATCCGGATCGACTCCGCCTCGCCCCGCGCCCGAACCACCGCGATCTGCGCGTCAATCTGCGCCTTCTGCTGCTCGAACACCGCCTTGTTGGCCTCCTGCTCCTGCACCATCTTCCGCTCGATCGCCGCCTCCAGGTTCTCCGAGAGCGAAATGTCCACCAACACCACGTCCACCAACGTCAGCAGATCCCCGATCTTGCGCCTCGCGTTCTCCAGGGTCCGGTCCTTGATCATCGCCCGCTTCTGCACGATCTCCTGCGCGGTGTGCTCCTTGGTGATCTCCTTGATGGCTTCGTCAACGCGCGGCTGGATCAGACTCATGAACGGGTCCCCCTTGAACTGCTGGTAAATCGACACGACCGAGCTCTCCGGAATCCGGTACAGGACCTTCAGCGCGGTCCGGACCTCCTGCAGATCCTTGGAGATCACGGCCGATTGCATGTCCGAGGTCCTCTGCCGCACCGGCACCGGAATGACCGATGCCACCAGCGGCGTCTTGAACCCCAGACCCTCTCCCTTGAAACCCGCGGAGACGCGCCCCAGCGTGACCATGACCCCGCGATGCCCCGGAGGAACGACGTACGTCCCCGACGACAACACGATCAGGCCGACCAACGCCAGAATCGCAATCCCCACCAAGCGGGCAATTCCCGTAGGTGACATGCGCGAAGCATACGCACCATCAGCCCCCCCCACGCCAGCAAATGCGTCCATGGGTCGAACCCCGCTTCGCATCCGCGGATTTCACTCCCTCAGCCATCCCCGTCCCCACCCGCCGCAACCTCACCTTCCTGCGCCTTGGGCTCGTCCACCGAAAGTTCCCGCGCGGGTTCCAGTTGCTCCGCCAGCAGTCCGGCCACCCGGATCGAGCCGGCCGCGTTGAGATGCACCTCCTCCAACGGGTTGAACAACAGTTCGCCATGTTCGAGCGATGCCTCCACCAGCCCGGGGGTCAGATCCACAAACCCCACCCCGTGCCGTCCGCAGGCGGCCTCCACCAGGCCCGGCAGTTCCTCCGGCCACCAGGGCTCCCGCCCCTGCGGCTTCCACCGGTCGTACTCCACCCGCCCATGCAACACCCGCGCCTTGCTCGGCATGTACGCCACCCACGCAGTCACCCCACGCTCCCTCGCCCACACACCATACTCGCCCAGAAACCGCTCGAGCCTCGTCACCACGTCCTCCGGCAACCGCCGGTCCCGCGGCAAAAACCCGGTCAAATGCACCGGCACCGGACCCGCCGCGGAATGGAACACATGCACCGGCTCCCGCTCAATTCCCGGCAGCGAACCCCGCCCCAATCCCCGCGCCACCTCGACCAACCCCACCAGCAGCGAGGTCTGCGGTACGATCCGCCGATCCGGCCGCTCACCCGTCGCCCGAAACCGATCCAGGTCCTCCACCTCCCACGCCATGTCCTCCAGGTCGTTCCCCTCGTAAAACACCACCACCACCTGCCGCAGCGAGGGCGCATCCCCGTACGCCCGCAGATAATGGAGATGGGTCAACGGCCCCGTCCCGCTCACCCCGAGATTCCGCACCCGACACCCCAGCCGCCGCGCCAACCGCGTGGTGAACAGGTCCTCCCAGGCCACCGTTCCAAGCTCGGTGAACGAATCCCCAGCCACCGCGATTTCCCAGTCCTCCCACCCTTCCTCCTCCCGAAACCCCCACCGGTCGTGCCGCACCTCGATCACCGGCTCGTCCCGGTACACCTCGGGCACCGGCCGCCGATGCAGCTCCAGGCTCGCCCGGATCACCGCGCCGGTCCACGCCTGCGGACCGTCACGCCGGAAAAAGACCTCCCCGGTCGGCACCCGGGGCACCCGGTTGAACGGCGGCAACCGCGCCCAACCCGCCTCCTGCCCCCGGAAATCCCAGCCCACCGCCCGGAATCCATACTCCCCAGCCGCCACCAGCGCGGCACCGACCCCGATGACCACTCCCCCCGCCGCAAACGCCCGCGGCCGAATCCCCATCGCCGGAAGCACCGCCAACAGCACCATCAGCCAGCCTGCCTCCCAGACCACGAACCCCAGCGGCTCCAGGGGATCGTCCGCCGGCAAGCCCCGGCGGATCACCACCGACAACCCGAGCAGCAGCGCGCCCGCCCCGGCCCACAGGACCACGCCCGGCCCACGGCCCGCTGCCGGATTCCCCTCCCGCTTCAGGGAACGTCGCATGCCGCAAGCGTCCCCCAACCGCGCCAACCCCGACAAGCCCGCGAACCAGCCCGCCCCCGGCCACGCAGCGAGGGGCGGGACCTCAACCCGCACCTCAGCGGTTCCGGGGCCGACGTTTCGCCGGCGACCGCTGCGCCGGCGGAAGCACCTTGCCCCCGGCCCCCTTGCTCAGATTGCAGCCGGCGTGCGCGGGCCGAAGGTTCTCCAACGTGGTTCGCCCCCCCTGCGCCCAGGGAACCAGGTGGTCGATGTGCATCTCCTCCGCGGGATCGATCCTCCCCCCGCACAGGTGGCACAGCATCCCGTGCTGCTCGATCACCGCCTGGCGCAGCGCCGCCGGAATGCCCCGGTTCCATTCACCCGGATCCCCGGGTCGATCCGGGTTCGCCGCCCTCCCCGTGGCCTTCACCCGCCCGGAAACCTCCCCCGCCCGCCGCGCTCCCTTCGCGTTGGCCGCGGCGATCCGCTCATACATCCCCACCAGCACCGGATGTGTCGCCTTCACCAACCGGACCAGCGGCTTCAACACCACCTCCGGCAACCCTTCCGCCGGCCCGTCAAACGGGAACTCCCGGATGACCCGGAACAGCCGCGGATGCTCCTGCCACCGGAAACCCGCCGGCACCACCGGCTCCATGCCGCCGGCCAGATAACCCCGGATGTCGAAGGGCCCGTAATAACTCCGAACGGTGTTGAGATGCAGCACCACCGCCCAATCGTGGTGGTCCGTCTCAAACCGCACCGGGTCGTAGCTGACCGCATAGGTGAAATGGATGGAGTCGATCCCGAGATCCCGCTGGCAGGAATCCCAGAACGGCCAGTACATGACCCGGCCATCGGTCCCGTGCCGGGCCACCGACCGCCGGGCCTGGATGCGGGGACCAATCTCCGGCCCCAGCGCCTCCACAAAGCGGGGCAGGAAATCCCGGAAAACCCGGGTGAGGTCTTCGCGGCTGTAACGGGATTCGTGATCGGATGTCTTCATGGTTCTGTTCCTTGGTTATGGGTTTGTTTCCGGCCCCTTCTCAGGACCGGAGCGCAGTGTCTCATGGAATCCCCGGCTGCCCAGGGCACCCACTGCGCGCAGTCCGTGACCGGACCCGTGCGATGAAACACGGCCTTCTCCACCGTGGGGTTTGCGCCTGCGTTGACGCTTCCTTCACGCTATCCCCACGCCATGCGCTCCGAAGCCGATCGCCTGCGCCGCCGCGCTTTCCACCGTGCCGAACTCGCCCCGCCGATCCTCGAGCAACTGCGCCGCGCACGTCGCCGTGGAATCTCCGACACCGATCGCGGCCTGCTCGAGGCCCTCGAAGCCTGGGTGCTGGCGCCGCTCACCCTCTGGCCGGTCCAGATCGACGATCTCGCCCGGCTCGCGGTGGCGGAGATCGAATCCGGCAACCGGGGCCTCCAGCCCGCCACACGCCTGCTCATCCGCCTGCTCGGCTCCGACCCGGCCCCGGCTGCCCAGGCGCTCGAGGACCACGAACACGCGAGCCAGACAGGACAGTACGAATCCCTGTTCCCCTCCCAGTGGCGCAAGTTCGAGGTGAAGGAACACGCCATCGCCATCAACCGCAGACTCCAGGCCGAATGGTTGGAGATCCGCCAGGCGTTCAACGTCAGCCGCTACCGGACCAACAAGGGAATCCTCCGCCGCTCCATGATCCCGGAACGCAACTTCCGCCCCGGCTGGCGCCTCGACTTCAAGAGCCCAAGGACCCGGTTCCAGACAGTCTTCGACACCTTCTGCTGGCGTTGGGACCTGTACGGCATGGACGCCAACGACAAGCCGCTCCTGGCCAAACCCACCGCCACCGCCACGCCCCTCGGCACACTCATCTTCATTCCCAGGTACTGGAACTTCGACCCGAGCCGCGACATCGACTGGAAAGCCATCAGCCGCATCCACCGCACGCTCGACCCCAGGCCCAACAAGCGCGCCCTGAACAACCAGTTGGAGATCCTCAGGGAGGCCGAACGCGCCTGGCACCTCAACCAGCAGGCGGAGCGAAATCAACTGAAGGGCGAGGCCCGCATCTCGTGGGTCATGAACCAACTGGGCTGGCCCGAGTCCACCGACGAACGAAAGCTCCGCCGCCGCCTGAGGTTGTACGACGAGGTCGCCGGCAACCGCGGCTGACCGGCGGCATCCACCACCGCACCCACGAATCGGCATCCGCCGCCCTCCACCACCCCACGCCGGTCAGGAGGCCGGCGTGCGGGTCTGCCCGACCCACCAACGGTTGCCGTCCGGATCCTCAAACCGAAACTCGGTCATGCCATAAAAGGTCACGTCGAGGTCCGGCACCTCCAATCCGTTCCCCCGCACCTGCGCGTGGTACGCCACCACGTCCTCGGGATAGAGATACAACACCGCGTCCCGCGGCCCCCGCGGATGCGCGTTGATCGACTGGTCCAGCATCAGCCGGCATTCACCATGCCGCAGCATGGCCCAACCCCAGCTGTCGTTCCGGTTCTCCACTTCGAACCCAAGCCTGTCACAGTAGAACGCCACACTCACCGGCAGGCTGCGAACCGGGAGCATGGGTATCATTCGGAGCATTTTCATGATCGGCGCCTCCCACCGTGCGCATCCCATCGAACCAACGCCAGCACGACCGCTCCGACGGCCCGGTTCCGGTCGAGTCCCCCTCAGCCACTTCGCGGCGACCTCCCCGTTGCCGGACGCGCCACAGCCGCTCCAACGCCTGCGGATCGGGATCAAGCCGGCCCATCGCCCAGGCGCCATCCAGGAGAGCCAGCGAGTGCTGCCGTCCAATCCGCCCAACCCCGTTCAGCCAGAGCTATTCGGAGCTAACCAAAGGAGGCAGTTCCCGGGCACCATGCAGCAAGCGGATGAGCCGCAGGCCAACAGCGCGAGGGTGGCAAAACACGATGTCGTTCCGGAAACCTGGAATGCCTCACACGTGAACCTCGGGAACTGTCGGAAATCCGACCCATCGACCGGCCTCGGGATTCCGTGATAGCAGGGCAAGCGACGACTCGACGGCATCGCAGAATCGATCCGCGGCGTCCGGATTGGCGTCGGCGATTCGGGACACAATCTCCCGATAGTCGTCGAGGAATCGCGACGTTCTAGGGTGTGTCTTCAAACCCCGAATCTGAGCCAATCGATGACCGCCGAGAGGTGAAGCCCGCCGCCGAAATGCACATCGCTCTTGTCATAGCGGGTACCCACCGCACGGA